>Ga0070741_10000287_pt1 | contig 193112 bp, 172 predicted proteins | sample Coa_R1_4_FD_66440 | JGI IMG/M metagenome (GOLD analysis project Ga0070741, IMG submission 66440) | Surface soil microbial communities from Centralia Pennsylvania, which are recovering from an underground coalmine fire - Coalmine... | ecosystem: Environmental > Terrestrial > Soil >... | reverse complement strand
GGCTCTCGGCGTTCTTGCGCTTCAAATTGCCATGCTTGCCAACAGTATTTGGCATTTACCTTTACGTTCGATCTCGTCCATTGGGGTGGCTCTTGCATGATCTCATGCACACCCCTCAATATAATTAGTTCTGTTCCTGGAAAGGGCTAAAAGCATGGATTTGAACCGAGACTTTTACTGGGCATTGGTCACAGAATGGACGCAGTCGCCGCACCTGATCCGGCACATGCTGGCCTGTGAAGCTGCTATGCGTGCCTACGCACAGCGGTTTGGCGAGGATGTAAACAAATGGGGCAACTTGGGCCTCGTACACGATTTTGATTATGAGCGCCATCCTGATCTGACGGTTGAGGGGCATCCAGTCGTCGGCAGCCGCGTCCTGCGAGAGCAGGGGGTACCGGAGGAGATCATCCGTGCGATTCTAGCTCATGCCTCGGAATACACTGGTGTCCAACCAGAATCCCGCATGGAAAAAGCGTTGATTGCTGTCGATGAATTGACCGGCTTTATCACAGCAGTTGCACTGGTCAGACCAAGCAAATCAATAAAGGACGTTGAACTGAAAAGCATTAAGAAGAAGTGGAAAGACAAGTTGTTCGCGGCGGCTGTGAATCGCCAAGAGATCGAGCACGCGGCAGAGTCGCTCGGTGTACCACTCGATGAGCATATCCAGATAGTACTAGACGCCATGAAAAGTGAGGCCTCGGCGTTGGGTTTGGACTCGTAGTGGCGGGAGGCCAGGCAGTCCGTCCCGTCTGCCGTTCATCACGGTATCACTGATGGTTTGTGTTCGACAGCCAGACGGTCAATAAGCCACGTATGCTCTACCGCCGTGTGTTCCACAACCACTTCCCTGCCGTCACGCCTTTGATTACCGTGTTTGAGAAACCCGGCATTAGTCGTCGTGATGGTGGTCGTCGTCTCGGCGGCCATCGCCACTCCCGCTACCACCACTGCGACCAGGGCCGGCAGTCACTTGCCCCGGTGAACAGGCACTTGTTTCCACAACAATGCTGGATCGATCTGCATGGAATGAGCCATCGGCGCTCACGTTTACCTCGATGCGCACCAGATCGCCAACACACATTCGGGGCAAGTTGCCCGTAACCTGAATGGATTGCCCCAGTATCACAACAATACTGTCCTGTAGGCTTTCGATTGGCCCGGCCACAACCACGCGGCTGAACGGCTGCGGTGTGATGGTCTGTGCCGGAGGTGTCGCGGAGGGGGTAGCGCTGGTCGCCGTCTGATAAGTGGCGGTAGCTGTAACAGCGGTAGACGTTGGTGACGGGGACGGCGACAAAGACGGCAAAGGCCTCAGCGTGATTGTCGGGACTGTCGGGATTGTCGTCTGCGGCGGCACTGCTGTCGGCATTACTGTCGGCGTCGGCACGGAGACAGGCCGGTTGGACAGGATCGCCAGAAGCAGCAAACCGATCACAATCGCGGCGATCACGGTTCCGACCACCAGCGCAGGCAGTGGGATGCGCTGGCGCGGCGGCGGTGCAGGCTTGCCAAACCATTCGTCAAGACGTTGTTCGAAGCGCAGTGTCGCCTGCTCGCCCGGTTGCAGGGGCAGACGCGAGAGTGCGGAGGCCACTTCCAGCAGCGGGTCGCCTTCCGGCAGGCGTTCTCCTGCCAACAGCCGCTCAAGGTCGCGGGCCAGCGCGTCGGCGCGTTCCTGCTCGCTCACGCTTCCTCCTGGCAGGCACGCAGCCGTTCCAGGGCACGCAACAGAATCACGCTGACGCTGTGTTCTTTCAGGCCCAGCAGTTCAGCAATTTCCTTATTGCGCACGTCGGAACCAAAGCGCAGCGCCACGATCTGGCGATCCCGCTCCGTCAGGCGATCCAGGCAGGTCAGCAGGCGTTGGACAGCCTCCTGTGAGATGGTTTGCGCTTCCGGGGTCGCCTCGGCGGAGGGCAGTTGCTCCAGGACATCCTCCGCAGCCTCGGCCTCGTGCTTGCCAGTGCGATCCTGGTTGAGCAAGTGATTGTTCACCCAGTTATGGGCGATCTGCGTGATCCAGGTCGAGAAAGCGCTGCGCGACGGGTCGTAGCTGTCGCGGTAGCGAAAGGCGCGCTCGAAGATTTCTGCCGTCAGGTCTTCCGCCGTCATGTCATCGCCAACCCGAAACCGCACGTAACGGTACACGCGCGGGTAGTGTTCACGAAATAGGGTTGCAAAATCGAGCCGGGCCGCAGGCAATTGCTCCCCCATTCTGCGCCATCGGAGTGATGGTATTTATTTATACAACGAAGCGCCGCGTTTACGACATATGCCAACAGGTTGTAGTAAATCTGCCTGCCGCTTGTATAACAGGACAAAGACCTCATCCGCAGGGATTAATCACGACGAGGATAGATCGCTATGATGATCAGACGAGTTGCGGTACTAGTCCTGGTGGTTCTAGTCGGGCTGGCGGCGATCCCGATCAGCGCCAGTTATGCTGGATTGCAACCTTCCGAGAAGCCTCTCATCCGCGCAGCCAATGCAAGCTGTCAGGAAGTCGTGACACGCGCACTGGATGCCGCCCAAAACAGTTGCGGCGGCCTGGGCAACGACAGCGCCTGCTACGCCAGCAACAAGGTGACTGCCGAGTCGCGCGGTGGCCCCCTGAAGTTCGATGCAGTGGGAGACCGTGTGCCCCTCCAGTCGATCAGCCGCCTGGTCACGTCCCCGCTGGATATGGCACAAGGGCTATGGGGTGTGTCCGTGCTCAAGATGCGGGCCAATTTGCCGAACACCATGCCCGGCCAAAACGTCACCGTCCTGGTATATGGGGATACCTCCATTGAGAATGTGTCCGGAGATATGCAGGCGTTCTATTTCACGTCGGGGCCTGGCCCGGCGAACTGCCAGGAAGCCCCACGCGATGGCATTATCGTTCGCTCGCCGCAACATGAAAAGGTAACGTTCTCCGTGAACGGCGTCCAGATCACAATGGCCTCGACAGTGGTCTTGCACGCCGAGCGCAATAAGTCAATGAGCGTGCAGCTCGTGGAGGGCAGCGCCAGCGTGGTTGCAGCGGGTGTTACCCAGGTCTTGCTGCCCGGCCAGCTTGTTTCGGTGACGCTTGGCGGCGCAAATGGGCTGACGGCAGTGAGCGCCCCCTCCGCGCCGACTATCGTCGTCATCGAGCCTGTCGTCATCACGATTTTGAACATCCTGATCGTCAGCGAGAAGGCAACGCCTGCCGCCACGTTGCCAGCGACAATGCCAGCGACGCCCCCCGCCACACCCAATGCGACGGCCCCGGCCACGCCGGGCGCAACGCCGACCAACGTCCCCTTTACGACCATCGTGATCGAAGGTCCGGTTGAACAGATCGACCTGACCGTTAACATCGTCGTGGTTTACGGCCAGAAGATACGCCTGCGGCGCGACGACCCGATTCGCACTCGCATCAAGGTCGGCGACTGGATACGCATCAACGGCAACTTCGACCACGACGAAAACAACCAGATCATCATCATCGCGGTGGTCGTCGTGATCATCGACGCGCCCACCGTGATCATCGTTGCGCCGGGCAATCCGGGCCGTCCGGCCAACAATGGCAACGATGGGCATCATCACCACGATGACGACGATTAGTGCATGAGGGTGCTTGCGAAGCTGCTGGCCTTCCCGCGATCTGCTGCGGGAAGGCCAAGCCTGGTGCTGGCATTGGGCGGCTGCAACCTGGTCCTGGTCCAGTGGATCATGGTGCGGGAACTGACCGCCCTGTTGATGGGAACGGAGATGGTGGCGCTGTTCGTGACGGGCAGCGCCTTTGCCGGCTATTCGTTCGGATACCTGATCAGCAACCGGCTTTCGGATCATACGGTGCGCCTGCTCGCCATGATCACGCTGCCGCTGCACCTGATGCTGCCCATCCTTTACCGCTTGATCATGGTCGTCCTCTCCGGGATGGACAGCTACCGGATCGGGTTCGTGCTGCTTCTGGCGCTCACTCCCTTCACCGTATCGGCCTTCTACAGCCTGTTCCTACCGCGCTTCATCAGTGTGCAGGGCAACCTGGTCCGCCTCTACGGCATCGAACTGGTGGGGTCGGTCTTCGGCGTGCTCTTCCTGTTCCTGGCCGGAGGGCGCGGCCTGCTGGCCCTGTATATCCCTTACACGGCGATCTTGCTGGTTATTCTGATGCTGGTCAACGTTTCGCGTCGCTTCGTGGTGGGGCTGGCGATTCTGGCGGCCCTGTGGCTGGCGGTGCTCCCTGGGCTGGACGCGACCAGTAATGCCTACGTGTACCGCAGCGTGCACGGCATCCCGGGCGCCGAATCGCTGGCTTCCGTCTACAGCCCGTACCAGAAGGTGGATGTGCTGCGTGATGGCGGTGGCAATCTGTATCTGTACCTGAATGGACTGATGGATTACGGCAGCGGCAGCTTGATGCGCTTCAACGTGATCCTGAGCGGTGTTCCGGCGCAATTGATCCGCCCCAACCAGATGGCAATTGTGGGCAGCGGTTCGATGGCATCCGTTGGCTTTGCATCGCCTTACGCCGGGCACGTGACGACGGTTGAACTCGACCCGGTGGTGTCCGACCTGGGCCGGCGGCACTTTGGCGCGATCAACCACCTGGATCAGGTTCATAACTGGACGCTCGTCACGGACGACGCCAAACACTTTTTCGGCAGTACCGCAGCGCGCTATGATCTGATTGTCATGGACGTGCCCGCACCGTTCACCATTCAGGAGGCGACCCTGCACAGCGCCGAATACTACGCGCTGCTCAAAGACCACCTCACGCCGGACGGGGTCGTGTCCGTATCGTTAAGTAATACGTTGAGCACGTCCCATACGCTCTCGATGCGCGTGGTGGCTGGTTTGCTGGCGAATTTCAAGGAAGTGCTTGTCGTCACGGCTGGCTCCGCCGATCTGAGCTTTGCCTACGCCAGCGACAGGCTGCCCTTCGACAGTGCCGCTGTCGAGAAGACGCTCCGCGCCAATGACGAAACGCAGTTCGTGATCTACCAGCCGCTCGCCGTGCGCCTGCTCGTCAGCGCCGCTCGCCCGATCAGCTTGGACGACATGAGCCTGGTCTGGGACATGAGCGTGTCACGGGTAAGCCGGTTGCTCGGCTTGCGATAATGGGGGCAAGGTTAGGAGGCCCTGGCTATGCGAGTAAGAAACAGGATGACTCTGAGCGCCGTGCTCTTGCTAGTCGGGTTGCTGGGCGCAGCGCACACCAGCCCGGCGCAGGCGCAGACCAGCACACCGGTTCCACTGCCCGCGCCCAACGCGCTGCTCATCTACGACAAAACCACTGTGGCACTCATCAATACCTCGCCCGCGCCGCTCTCGCTGGTGGGTGTCTCGTTCATGCGCGCTGGCGGTGCGGTCAAGTTCAATGCGCAGACGATGATCAATTCACTGGCTCCAGGTCACTGCATCCAGGTCTGGACGAGCGCCGTGCGACAGGTGATCGGGCAGCCGCCCGACTGTACCACCCGTGATCGCTGGCAGACGTTGCCGCGCAAAGAAACCTATTTCTGGATAGCCGATTACGAAAATGAACCGTTCCGCCCGCAGTTGCACGGCAGCGCGTTAACGATCTGCAAAGCCAGCAGTGGAGAGGTGGGCCGCTGCGCATTCTATATCCCGCAGGGTGACGACGCGAAGAAGCCCTGGACTGTCCTCGACCCGGTTTCGGGGCTGCCCATGCCCGCCGGAATGCAGGTCGCTTACGATGCCAATCAGCTCTGGATCGGCAACCTGACGCCTGAAACCGTTCTACCAACGGCAACGCTGCGCCTGATCTATCCTGTCAACGGCAAACCGGTCCTCTGGACGCCGGGCAACAGCACGTGGGATTTTGGCCCCTGGGATGGGCGTGGGTTAGGAGCAGGGCAGTGCATCGTCCTCTACACCGACGCCAGCAAAATCACGCCGCTGCTGCCCTGTACCCCTGTGGGGCGCGCCGTACTGAACGACCAGCCCTGGCTCACCAGGTTCGATGTGATGGGGCCGCGCGAGGAGCGCCGCGCCACCTGCGGAGGCGACAAGCCTCCGACGGGGCCGGTGCTGTGCATCGTCGGCGGCTGATCGCCCTCTCAAGCGGGAGAACGAGCGGCGGCGTGAGAGAAAACCAATCGCTCCCGGCAGTGTTGTCTGCCGGGAACGACAAAATAACTTCGCAGGCTGCAAACGGGAAGCGTCGGCTGCCTACGCCCGCCCGGTGAAGCGGTAGCCGATGCCGTACTCGTTCTGAATGTAGGTCGGCGTCCGGGCATCCGGCTCGATCTTGCGCCGCAGGTGCGACACGTAAATGCGCGGGTAGTGGTGCTCGGTCTGGTATTCAAAGCCCCAGACCTGTTCGAGCAACTGCTGGAAAGTCAACACCTGGCCCTTGTGCCGCACAAAGGTTGCCAGCAGCTTGAACTCGGTGGGGGTCAGGCGGGTTTCCTGCCCACCAACCCAGACACGGCGCGCATCCACGTCCACGATCAGGTAATCGTCCGCATACACGACGGGCTGGCTGCCATCGTCATCGGATAGCTGCGCCCGCCTCAGCAGGGCTTTGACACGAGCGTGGAACTCGATGTTGCGGATCGGCTTGAGCATATACTCATCCGCGCCCATGTTCAGCCCTCTGGCGATCTCTTCCTCGCTGACTGCGTGCGCCGTCATCATCAGGATTGGCACGTTCGAGAGTTCGCGGATGCGCTGGCAGACGGTCAGGCCGTCCATCTGCGGCAGTGCCACGTCCAGCACCACCAGGTTCGGGCGAATCTCGTGGAACATGCGCAGGCCGTCCAGCCCGTTGACCGAGACGTGCGCCTCGTAGCCGTGCTGCTCCAGGTCGAGTTGGAGCAGCCGGTTCATTTCGGGATCATCTTCAATAATGAGAACTTTAACCGCCATTTTTCACCTGATAGGGCACATGCCGAATCCGTTTCGGGTCTTTTGCTCTACTCATTTTAGCACCGTTCGCAAGCGGGCGCGATTGGGCACAAGCAGGCACATCAGCGCCGATTTTGCCTGCGGCGTATTCTTGGGAGACGGTCTTCACCTATGGTATCCTCTGGTGCGAAGGGATTCGGTATTGGAAAGTGAGCGGAGGACTGTGTGCCGTATCAGTTGGGCGGGAACCGGCGTAACAATGTCCAGTTTGGCGTTGGGCGCTCGGTCTGGGCAGGCGGATCGCCCCCTCCAACATTGCCGGAGCGTGTCTTCGATGGCGTGCCGGGCTTCCTGGCCTGGCTGAGTTTCTTACTGGTTGTGGCGGGTGCGGTCAATGCCCCGCTGATCGTTTTCACCCTGGCGGCGGTCATTGCCGCCTATCTGGCCGGGCGCTTCATCATGGCCGGAATCGCCAACCTGCGTGGCCTGCGCCTGATCCGCCAATGGGAACAGACCAACTGGCGCGAAGAATACTATCGCCGACGCACAGCGGATAGTCTGGCGTGGGAGGACGTGCTGCACGTCGTCGTCATCCCCAACTACAAGGAAGAACTGGTTGTGCTGCGCCAGACGCTGGATCGGCTGGCGATACAATCCGTCGCCAAACAGATGATTGTGGTCCTGGCGATGGAAGCAGGCGAAGCGCAGGCCGCAATGAAAGCCGATACACTCCTGGGCGAGTATGCGCACTGCTTCCGGCACATGTTTGCCACGCTGCATCCGAGAGGGATTTCGGGCGAATTGCAAGTCAAGTCCGCCAACGAGACCTGGGCCTTGCGCAGCATCAAACGCCGGCTGGTGGAAGAGATAGGCTACAACCTGGATCACCTCGTCATCACCACCAGTGACGCCGATTCGTTGCTGCACCCGCATTACATGGAAGCGCTGACGTGTCTGTTTGCGACCTCGCCCAATCGCCACGCCGCCGTCTGGCAGGCCCCGATCCGCTATCACAGCAATATCTGGGACATTCACCCGGCGCTCGGACTGATCCATGCCTACTCCTCGGCCTGGGAACTGGCCTACCTGGCAGCTCCCTGGTGGCATCCGCTCCCGATCTCGACCTATTCGATCAGCTTCAAGCTGACGGACGAGGTGGGCTATTGGGACACGGATGTGATCGCCGACGAACTGCACATGTTCTTGAAATGCTTTTTCCGGCGTGGTGGGGCGATGGACATCATCCCGATCTTCCTGCCCTTCTCCGGCTATGCGGTCACGGGTGACAATTTCATCGACGCCTGCAAGAATCGCTATTCGCAGTCGCTGCGCCATGCCTGGGGCGCGAAGGAACTGGGTTACACAATGGTGCAGATGATCGAGCGGCCCGACATCTCGTTCGGACTGGGGCTGCGCATCTTGCTGCGCGTCGCACACGACAACATCATGGCGGGCGCGGGCTGGGTGATCATCACCTTTGGCGCGCAGTTGCCCATCCTGCTCTATCCGAGCCTGCTGGTGAATAGCTGGCAGTCGCCGCCCTTCCTGCTGATCCAGGTCGCTTTTCTCGTGGTCGCCATTCTCGGCATCCTGTTCTGGGCCATCGACATGCGGGTGCGCCCGCCACGCCAGCGCCCCTGGACGTTCAAAGAAGTGGTGCTGACCATCCTGAGCTTCCCGCTGTTGCCGGTTCTAACGCTCATTTTCCTGGCGCTGCCTGTCATCGATGCGCAAACCCGGCTCCTGCTCGGCATTCCGCTCCAATTCAAGGTGGCGCGCAAGGTTTGATCTCGGCTCCATGCCGATCTTGGCGCCGCATGAGCAGACTCGTGGGCTGGTGCAGCCCAAAACAGAATCGTAAGATCGCCGCGCCATTACTGCGTCTGCTATAATTGATATTTGCGCGAACTATTATGGAGAGTTAAGCATGGCGATTGCACAGCCAGACGTAATCACGCTCACCAACACAGCAGAACTGGAAGACGCCCTCCACAGCGAACTGCCGCTGATGCTCCTCGTCTGGAATGGCGAGACGCTGCGCGCCGATGTACGGACGGAACTGGACAGGGTTGCGCGCGAAAACCCCGGACGGCTGCTGGTCGTCAAGTTTGATGCCTCAAAAGCACCCGAGGTGGCCGAGCGCTTTGGCCTGGGCAAACACCCGCTACTGATCGGATGGGTCAACGGCGAGGAACTGGCCCGGCGTAACCGTCCCTGGAACACAGACGTGCAGGGCATGGCCGAGATGCTGCTGACCTATGCACCTGCCGACGTACCCCAGACCGTCGTCGAAAAAGCACCGGCGGACAACAAGCCCGTCAAGGTCACAGACCAGACCTTCCAGAAGGAAGTGCTGGACTGCCCGCTGCCGGTGCTGGTCGATTTCTGGGCGGAATGGTGCGGGCCGTGCCGGCAGGTTGCCCCGATCCTGGAAAAGCTGGCGGGTGAGTTTGCAGGCAAAGTCCGCATCGCCAAAGTGGATGTGGATGCCAATCCGGCACTGGCCCAGGCGTTCCGTATCATGAGCATCCCGACGCTGATGTTCGTCAAGAATGGCAAGATTGTCGGCCAGCAGGCGGGCGCGCTGCCTGAACACATCCTGCGCGATGCGATCAAGCAGTTGATCAATCTCGCGGTCTAGCCAGATCATCCACTCTGCGGTATCCTAAGAACGAAGTGCCGGACAGCCTCCGGCCCTTCTTTTTGCACATGACGGGTTCACAGGCAGGACGAATCGTTACATGATCACGGTAGATTACCACACGCACCATGCGCGCTGCGGGCACGCACAGGGCCAGATCGAAGACTACGTCAAGGCGGCAATTTCACGCGGGCTGACAGATATTGGCATTTCGGATCACAGCCCGCTCTACTACCTGGACGGCAACGATCCACTGCCCAACCAGGCGATGGCGAAAGACGAACTGGATGGCTATGTCGAGGATGTGCTGGCGCTCAAGGAGCGCTACGCCGGGCAGATCAAGATTCGACTTGGCCTGGAATCGGATTACATTGAGGATATGGAGGATTTTTACCGGGAGATCCTCAATAAGTACCCGTTCGACTACGTGATCGGTTCCGTGCATCACGTCCTGGGCGCGCACGTCTACCACGCGCAGCGCTGGAACAGCCGGCCCGACCCGATGGCAGTCTATGCCGAGTACTACCGCCTGGTCAAGAAATCGGCGCAAAGCGGCCTGTTCGATATTCTCGGCCACACGACGGCTATTCTGGCCTATTCTCCGCGTCCGATTCCGGCGGAGATCGAAGCGTTGCAAGACGATGCACTGGAAGCCATCCGTGAGGCCGATGTGTGCGTTGAGGTCAATACCTCCGGCTTCCGCAAGATGCGTACCGATCCGTTTCCCTCGGCGCGGATGATCGAAAAGGCGGTGTCGCTCGGCATCCCGCTGACTTTTAGCTCGGATGCGCATCGCCCCGACGAAGTGTCCTATGCGCGAGAGCAGACCGAAGCGTTGTTTGTTGCCAAAGGAGTGACGGCCCTGGCTTGTTTCGTGCGCCGCCAGCGGGTACTGGTTCCGCTGGTCACGGAACCTGTCGTGCTGTGATGTGGCGTGAGGAGCCAGCCCTCACCCCCTGATCCCTTCTCCACGAACGGAGAAGGGCAATTGCATCGCCCAGCACGACTCGATCCATATTTCCCGCTGCTGTACCTGCTTCTGGCGGGTGCGCTCTGGCTGGCCTGGGGCCGCACCCACGAAGCCGACGCCAACTTCGTCGTCTACCGTTTCGCCAGCAATCTCCAGGCGGGCCGTGCGCTGGTCTACGGAACGCCTGCGCCTGCGGTATCCACCTATCCGCTTGTGCCTGCGCTGTTGGCGCTGATCGCGCTGCCCGGCACATCACTGCCCACATTGGGCGCCGTTCTCAGCATTTTGGCTACTGCTGTGGGCGCGTTTTGCCTGTCACGGCTGGTAAGTGCGCCACGATGGGGCGGGATCGCCTATGTGATCGCGGCAGCAGCCCTCCCTTCTCCCGTCGTGCTGACCATGCTGGCGCTGGCGCTGGCCGGACTGGACGCTATGCGACGGCAGCGCTGGACGCTATCGGGCGTGCTGATCGGATTGGCAATTCTGGCCGAGCCGTCGGCGATTCCGCTGGCGATCCTGACGCTGATCCTGGCGCTGCGCCTGTGCGGTCCGGTCTGGCGCTACGCCTTACCCGTGATCCTGATCCCCGGTGTCATCCTTTTGGGGGTGAAGTTCAGCCTCGATCCAGGCGGGGCGCATCTGTTATCCATCGTACCGGGGCTGCTGACCATCGCGCTGGCGATCCTGGCGCTCGTTGCGCTTGTCCGGCGTTTTCATACGCTGATTGAGTCGCCCTATGTAGCCGTTCTGGCGGCATGGGGCGCTTCATTGACACTGCTGGCCCTGCTCGGCGGAAACCTGCCGAATGCCGCCATTCTGCCGGGATTGATCGCCCTGGCGACGCTGCTACCGCTGCGCCCGCTGATCGTGGCTGCCGCCTGTGCCGATCTGATTCTGAGCGCACTGCTGCTCAATGCGTCTGTCGCTTCGCCCGTCTCCATTGCCACCGGGCAGTGGTTGGCCGCCAACAGCGGGCCGGACGCGACCATTGCCAGTGCAGACATTGGCGCTGGTTCATTCTACGCGGGCCGGACGTTGATCGACACCAGCCGCACGCTTCAGCCCATTGCCTACGATGCCAGCTTCTTTCTGCGCTATGCGCCCGACGTAGTGGTGCGGCGGGATACCGATCCAAAGCCTACCTGGGAACACTTCGCCACGACCTACGCTGTTGTCCACAAGGAGGATGGGCAGACCGTCTACCAGCGCGTCGTCGATTATTCGGCGCTCGACGATCACGGTGTGGACGTGAACTACAGCGCCAGCGTGGGGCGCAGCGATTTGAGACTGGTCAACGTTGCCATCGGCAACACGCTGCACCCTGGCGACCTGGTGCGGATGCGGCTGGATTGGGTACTGGCGCATACGCCGCTGCGCGAATTCGAGGTCAAGCTGACGCTGCTGAACGCCCAGGGCCTGCCCATCGTCGGCGTGCGCGACAAATTTCCGCCGAACAACTGGCCTGCCGGGAAGTTCAGCACCTACCATTTCGTGATGCTGCCCAACGACGCGCCCGGCGGCGAAACCTCGCTTTATGTGGGCGTCAGCATTCACGGCGCGGAGCCGCCCGATCTGCGCGTGGCCGGGGTCAGCGTGGTCAGGACTGCGGCGCGGTAGCCAGTGCCAGCAACGGTTCTCGTAGTTTCTCAGCGTAAGCGCAGTTGGCGGCAGGCGTCAGGTGAAAATCGGTATCGGTGAACTGGTCGTTCGGTGCGGCGTCCCACATATCCAGGTAGTGCCAGCCTTCACGCGCCGCGACCCGGTGCAGCGTCTCGCGGTACGTGTCGTAGGCCCACTTCGGATAGTACGTGTTCCAGCGGATATCGCTTGTGCTGCTGCGGTAAATCGGCTCGTTGATCAGCAGCACCGGGACGTTCTTCGCCTGAGCGATACCAATGCCCGCCTTCACGATATCCAGCGAAATGTCGCTCTCCGTGATCTGCTTCGGCGTGGCGACGTGCATGATGTTCGGCGAGTAGATGTTCTCGTCGCCTGGCGCAAAGACTGTCGGGTGCGGCGGGACAAAATACGGCGTGGCGTGATCGACCCCCGTCGCCATCCATGCCAGCCCGTAGAGTTGGTAGCGCAACCAGTTCGCCAGATCGCGGCGCTGGCCGAAAAAGGTTTGATCCTGCCAGGTGGGTGCAGGGATCGGCCAGTCGGGCAGGTTAAAGTGATAGTGCTCGACCAGTTCCCTGACCTGGCCGTAATTGGCTGTCGTCATCGGAAAGGCACTTGGTTGAAGTTGATCGGCGGGGTACAGCGAGGCCAGCGTGATCGGCCACAGGATCAGGTCGGGTTGGTAGTCCAGTGCGCGCCGCAGAATCAGCACATCCTTGAGCGCAGTCAACTTCGGATAGCCCAGGTTGTAAACACGCACGCGGCGGCCCGACGGCAGCACCAGGCCGAGCCGATCCAGGCAGGCGGCCTGCGTCTCCGTTGGCTTGAGCAGGTAGCCCCAGACCGCCGAGTCGCCCACCATGACCACGCGATACTCGCCGGGCGCTTTCGGGCGCGCGATCTGGTGCGAGGCCAGCATCTGATCCAGGTTAACAATGCTCAGGTTGTAGGACTCGGCGGGGTACTCGGAGAAGGGCAAGCGCTCGCGTCCTGGCACGAGCAGGTTGTAGACCGTGACGTGGTTGAGCAGGTTAAGCGGCTGCGCCAAAAAATACAGGACGTTGAATGCCGCGAACAGCGCGACCAGCTTGGCAAGCAGGCGGAAGGGGTGCAGTCCCTCATCCCCTGTCCCCCTCTCCGCAGGCAGCGAGGGGGAACCGGTGGGAACGGATGCGCTGTGTTTACTCCCCTCTCCAGTTGGAGAGGAGTCGGGGGTGAGGTTTACATTAGCCACCGAGTCCCACCAATCCGGCCAATGCCTTGCCGATGAGGCCCATATCGGGCAGTGCGAAGAATATCCAGCCGACAGCCACAAAATGGAACGTTGTCACAATACTCAGCACATTCATTGCCTGCGCCAGCCGGGGCCGTGACTGTACGTAGTCGTTCCAGCCGCGCGTCTGATCGACCAGCCATCGGTTCAGCCACAGCCCGACACCATGCCACGCCCCCCACAGCACAAAGTTCAGGGCGATGCCATGCCACAACCCGATCAATACCATCGTGCTGACCTGCGCGACCAGGATAATCAGCAACCGGCGCTCGCGCAGTGGCGTTTGCATGAGTGAGCGGCTGAACGGCGTGAAGAAGTAGTTCCGAAACCAGGTGGAAAGCGTGATGTGCCAGCTATTCCAGAAGGCCGTGATGTTACGCTTCAGATAGGGCGTGGTGAAGTTCTCCGGCAGCCTGATCCCGGCCAATTGCCCGATGCCGATGGCAACGTCGGTGTAACCGGAGAAATCCAGGTAAATCTGGAAGGCATAGGCATAGACCATCAACCAGGTGGAGATCGTGCGATACGGCCCCGTCGTCTGGGCCACGAGCTGCGGATTGAGCGCCAGGTACGCCAGCGAATCGGCCAGCACGAACTTTTTCAGCAGCCCACGTGCAATGCGTATTGCGCCTGAAGTAAGCGCCTCGGCACTGCGCGCGCGCGGCTGCCCAAGTTCGCGTGTGAAATGTTCCACACGGTCAATCGGCCCTGCGGCGAGCGCGGGGTAGAACACGACATACAACGCAAAATCGCGCAGCCTGACAGGCTTCAAGCGTCCGCTGCGATAGTCCAACAGCACGTGCATCAGCCGGAAAGCCACGTAGGAAAAACCCAGCCACTGCCAGCCCGGAAAGCTCGGCTGACGGGTGATGTCTGTCCATGCCTGCGTGAAAGCCCGTTGCAGGGCGGGCATTTTAATCACCACCAGCAGCAGCACGATCAACCCGACGAAAGCCAGCGCCAGCCTGTGCCGCGCCGCGTCGTCTTCGGTGCGAGTCAGTGTGCCAACGGCCAGCGTGCCAGCGGCCAGTGCTGCCAGAAAAGGCGGCACGAGGATGATCTGCCGGAATAGGCTGCCGTCGATGATTGTGCTCAGGAGGGGAACAAGCACAGCCGCCGCCACGATCAAGAGCAGCGTTGAGCCATCGCCGCGTGAAGGTGCAGGCGCCGTCAGCCACCACGCGCCGAGCACAAGCAAGATTGTGGCGGTGGGCAGCGCGATTTCCAGGCCGCCCGACCCGGCAGGCTGCAAGGCGTACAGCGCCAGCACGCTGATTACCAGCAGCGCATTCAGGCGGTGCTGCCGGAACAGCCACGTGCCGAGCGACGCCGCGATCATCAGGCCGATGACGAGAAGGTTCAAGAAAACGCTCCACTGGTACAGATTGCCTCGACCCATGCGCTGATGGCGAGCTTTCCGCTCAGGGGGTGAGGTGCGGCGAATTATACCTGACCGGCCAACTTCACTATAATAAAGATCAACCTCAGCAATACTTGTTGTGGAGCGTGAACCATGTTATCGAGAGCATCCATCATCAAGATTATCGGCATTCTTGGCCTCTTCTTCACGCTATTGGTCGAAGCCAGCGCCCCCGCAGCCGCCTTGCCCAATTTGCTGGATGCGCACGCCTTTCCCGTCATTCCCTACGCGAGCGCGCGGGCGAGGCGGCTGGCGTTGATCGGACGCAGATTTGGCAACCGGGCCAACGTCTTCTCCAAAGTTGGGGACAGCATCACAGCGATGGGCTATTTCCTGGTTCCCGTCGGCAACGGCGGCCTGCGGTTAGGCGGCTACGAGAATCTGGGGTGGGCAGTGCAATGGTTCTCGCAGGCGATGGCGCGCACCAATAACTCGTTCGCCAACGAAAGCCTGGCCGCGATGGGCGGCTGGACCTCCTACGATGTGCTTGACCCGAACAAGGCAGCTCCCGGCATCTGCAACGGCGGCGCGACTCCGCTCGAATGCGAACTGGGCGTCACGCGCCCATCGGTGGCCCTGATCATGATCGGGACGAACGATCTGGCGCACGGCAACGTGGCAGGCTTCGCCGCCAACCTGAACCGGATCGTGACCATCACCGAGAATTTCGGCGTGATCCCGGTCTTGAGCACGATCCCGGATCGCCGTGACAACCTCGATCTGGGCAACCGTGTGGCCGCCTTCAACGACGTGATTATCCGCACGGCGCTGGCGCATGGTATCCCACTCTGGAACTACTGGCTGGCGATCCAGAATCTCTCCAACAACGGCCTGAGCACCGACGGCGTGCATCCCAGCGTTCCGCCCGACCAGAACACAGCAGTCTTTGACGATTTTCACCTGCAATATGGGTTCACCATGCGCAATCTGACGGCGCTTCAAGTGCTGAACAATTTACTGCCTGTGTTGCGGTAGGTACGGTTGCCGCTGCTATCCTTACAGGCTGTGTGACTGCGCCCGGTGGTGTGCCGGGCGCGAATTTGCGGGCAAAAACTTACCCCAGGTGTACAATCCCCCTGCGATCTTCTTTACCATTCGAGCACGCTCCTTCGGAGTCCCCGCCATGACCAACCGGCGCAACGTCGCCATCGTCAGTTTCGTGTCGTTTGTCGCCATGGGAATTACCTCATCCGTGTTGGGGCCGACGCTGCCCAACATCGCGGCAGCGCTCGTCCTGCCTATCGAGAATGCCGGTATCCTGCGGGCTGCGCAGCAGATCGGGATGTTTGGGGCAACGCTGGCCGGTGGTTACGTCCTGAACCGGTTCAGCCCACGCTCGGTGCTGATTCCCGGCCTGAGCCTGATGGCCGCTGGACTCGTGCTGACGATCAGCACCGGCAGCCTGAACGTGGCGCTGGGAGCGATGCTCCTGATTGGCATCGGCTCAGGCTTGCTCAACCTGGGGGCGAACGTTGCTATCGTCGCCCTGTACGAATCGAACGCCTCGGCAGTGCTGGCCGCGCTGCATACCTTCTTCGGCCTGGGGCTGTTCGGCGGGCCACTCATCGCCGAGCAGGTCTTGCGCCAGCCGGAAAACTGGCGAATGGCGTACCTCGTCCCGGCCATAACTTCCGTTATCCTGGCGGTTGCCTTTGCGCTGATCCACATGGACAGCCCCAGGCGTGCCGAGGCCGCTTCGCCCGAACCGTCCGACGCGCGAAACAGCATCCGATGGCTGCCGTTGCTGCCGTTGATCCTGCTGCTGTTCACCTACAACGGCGCGGGCAACGGCATCGGGGACTGGATCGCAACCCATTTGCAGCTCGTGGCGCGGGCAGCAGCAGACAGCGCGGCTCAGGTCACGTCGCTGTACGGGCTGGCGCTGACGGCGGGGCGTGCTATCAGCATTGTGGCCTTGAGTCGCTTTGGCAACATGCGGGTGATGGCGGCGGCGGTGGGTATTTCGATAGTCGGCGCTGTCCTGATCCTTCTGGCAGGGGCGCAGATCGGCGCAGTGGCAGTTGGTGTGGCGCTGGTCGGGCTTGGTTTCAGTCCGGTCTACCCGACCGTGATCGCCATCGCGGGCCAGCAGCAGCCGGAGAATCGCGGCGCGGTGACCGGGATCGTGGCCGGGATCGCGTCGGTGGGTGGCATCGTCGTGCCGGTCATCCAGGGTTGGGTGGGGGCCGGGCAAAGCGGCGGGATGCTGGTCACGCTGGCTTCGGCGCTGATCATGGCAGCCTCGCTGTTCATGATTCACCTGATGAGCAATGGCGAACAGCAGACCGTGACGGCTGTGGAAGGACGGAGTGGCAGTTGACCTCACCCCAATCTGTGGTCATCAATTACGGTGTTGCATAGTCACTCAAGCCTTCATTGCTCAGTCCTGTGAAAAGGTTGTTTTGTTTTCCCTCTGGCTGTGCTACAATCGCGCAGGTTGAGCCTGTCCCGATGCTCGCAGCCACTGTTTTGCGCTGATTTGCTGAAATCCGATTTACTGTTTTTGTGGCCTTTACAAAACCACGTGCTACAATATGCGACGTTTATCACAAACCCACCGCATTTAACTGAATATGCCAGATCGCTCGGATGCGATTGCGCGTGCCTGCGCGCTTGTGGTCAATGAGGAGTCAGCGTCATGCAAGTCAATGAGTGGATTTTCATCGCCATTGCCATCTTAGCTTCGTGGGTCTTTCCTGCGATGCCGCTCGTGATTGCCCGCTTCCTGCAACCGCGCCGCCCGAACAAGATCAAGCAGGAAACCTACGAGTGCGGTATCGAAACGGTTGGCACGGCCTGGGTGCAGTTTAAGGTGCAATATTACCTGTATGCCCTGGTGTTCCTGGTGTTCGACATTGAGGTGGTGTTCCTGTTCCCCTGGGCTGTCGCCTACAACCAGCTTCCGCTGTTCGCCTTCGTAGAAATGGGCATTTTTATCGCGCTGCTCGGTGTGGCGCTGGCCTATGCCTGGCGTAAGGGCGCACTTGAGTGGGGCTGATCGCGCGGGTGGCTTTGACGGAGTGAACTCATGATCGAATTTCTGACCAACGCTGGCTGGAACAAAGACGTTGCCACGTTCGTCGCCATTGTGCTGGGCGTGATCGCGGTAAGCTCGTTCGGGCTGATCTGGATCATCTTCAGCATCTGGCTGGAACGCAAAATCGCGGGCCGCATTCAAGATCGCGTTGGCCCGAACCGCACCGGCCCCTATGGGCTGTTCCAGACCTTTGCCGACATCGGCAAGCTGCTGACCAAAGAGGACATCACGCCCGAAGGCGCGGACAAGTTCGTCTACAACATCGCGCCGCTGCTGTCCGTCGTTGCCGTGATCCTGATCTGGGCGGTGATCCCCTTCAGCAGCATCTGGATCGGTGCGGACATCAACGTCGGGGCGCTGTATTTCACCGCCGTCGGCTCGTTCGGCACGCTGGCGATTTTGCTGGCCGGGTGGAGCAGCAACAACAAATACGCCCTGCTCGGTGCATTCCGCGTCACGGCGCAGTTGATCAGCTACGAAGTGCCGATGGTACTGTCGATCCTGGTTCCGGTGCTGCTGGCCGGGACAATGAGTATGCAGGGCATCGTGCAGGCGCAGCACATCTGGTACATCTTTGCCGTACCGATTACCGCCGGAATCTTCTTCACGTCCAGCCTGGCGGAAGTGGGGCGCTCCCCCTTCGACCTGATCGAAGCCGAATCTGAGATCGTGGCCGGGTTCAACATTGAATACACAGGCATGAAGTTCGGCATGTTCTACGCTGCTGAGTTCATCCACGCCTTCACCATCTGCGTGCTGACGGCGGTGCTGTTCCTGGGCGGCTGGCGCGGGCCGGGCGCGAATCTGGAAGGCGTGGTGGGCGGGATCATCGGCTTCGGCTTCCTGTTCGTCAAATCGGCAGCGCTGTACTTCCTGGTCATGCTCATCCGCAACACCGTGCCGCGCGTCCGCATCGACCAGATGATGGCCTTCAACTGGAAGTTTCTTGTGCCGTTGTCGCTGGTGAATGTCCTGGTGGTGGCGCTCATTTCCAGGTTGTTCCTGCCCGACTATGGCGCAGCGCAGAACATGGCCTCCACCGCCACCGGGCTGGGGGCTTTTCTGATCAGTCTGATCGGCCCCGGCGCGCTGGCGGAACTGCCGCGCACCATCGTGTCGCTCATTGCCAACGTCGGGCTGTGGTGGGTCGTCAGCGAACTGCTGCACCGCTACGCCAACCTGGAACGGCGCAAGGTGATTGACCTGGTGACGGAACCGCCGCAGTTCTCGCCAGAACAGCAGCCGACTTCGGCCCCGGCAGGGCGCTAACCGGCGCCAACCTGTGCCAACCCATGGGAGGAATGCTGAATGCAAAATGTTGACATCGTGCAGTGGGTCGCGTTCATCGTCCTGTCGGTGCTGACCCTGGGCGGCGGCTTTATGGTCGCGCGTGACCGCAACCTGTTTCACGGCGCGCTGTGGCTGCTGGTCAGTCTGTTCGGGGTGGCGGGCCTGTTCGTCTTGCTGGCTGCGCCGTTCCTGGCAGCCGTGCAGGTGCTGGTCTACATGGGCGCGATTGTGATCCTGATCATCTTCGCCATCATGCTCACGCGCCGGGTCATGGGTGAGCGTGAACAAACCAACAACCAGTGGCCTATCGGCCTGGCGATGTCCGCGCTGGCTTTCCTGGTGATTGCCTTTATTCTGTGGCAGGCCACAGTCTCAACCAGTGCCGGGGTCAGGCCGCTGCTGCCTTCCGCGCCGGGTGGGGCAGTCAGCATCGACAGCATTGTCACCTTTGGCAAGTCGTTGGTCGATCCGGGCCAGTATGCGCTGCCATTTGAACTGGCGTCTCTGCTCCTGACGGGGGCCATGATCGGCGCGATTGTCATTGCGCGGGAGGAGGGCTGATGGTTCCATTGCTGGCTTATCTGCTGGTGGCGGCGGCCCTGTTCTGCATCGGCGTGTACACGGTGCTGGCGAGGCGCAACGCGGTAGCGATCCTGATGGGCGTCGAACTGATGCTCAATGCCGTCAACATCAACCTGGTGGCTTTCTGGCGCTTCCTGACGCCGATCAATGAGACCGCCAGCGGCCTCAAAACGAGCATGGCGGGGCAGGCGTTCGCTGCATTTGTATTCGTGGTGGCCGCCGCCGAGGTCGCCGTCGGGCTGGCGCTGATCCTGTCGATGTACCGTAACCGCCAGACTGTTGTCGCGGAAGACGTGGACTCGCTCAAATACTAAGGGAATGCACTTATGAACTGGTTAGATGCGAACGTCTTGCCCTGGCTGATCCCGATCCCGCCGCTGATCGCGTTCATGCTGATCGCGCTGGCGACGAACCGCAGCCGCACCCTGACGCATATTGTCGCCATTGCAGGCGTCGCCCTGTCGTGGCTGATGAGCATCGCCGTCGTCCTGAACGCGATCCAGTATAAGGACCTGGGGACGGCGGCCAGAGGCGTGTTCGGCACGAATACTCAGGTGGCGTGGCTTGCCAACGGCGCAAACAACCTGGCGTCGGGCGCGCTCAATATGGGCATCCTGGTCGATCCCCTGACAACCGTCATGTTGTTCATGGTTCCGCTGACCTGTCTGCTGATCTTCATCTACTCCATCGGCTATATGGCCCACGACCCGCGCAACACGCGGTTCTTTGGGTTCCTGAGCCTGTTTGCGGGTGCGATGTTGATGCTGGTCGTGGCGGGCAACTTGCTCCTGCTGTTCATCGGCTGGGAGATCATGGGCCTGTGTTCGTACCTGCTGATCGGTTTCTGGTACGAAAAGCCAAGTGCCTACCAGGCGGCTATCAAAGCCTTCCTGACGACGCGCGTGGGCGACGTGATCATGATGATTGGCCTCGCCTACCTGTGGGCCTTTACGGGCACGCTTAACTTCCGCGACATCCTGTACAACGAGGAAATCCTGCATCGTCTGGCGACAACCCCGGCGCTGGGCGGGTTCCTGGGCCTGAGCGCCGCCGGGCTGATCGGCATTTGCATTGTGGCGGGCACAATTGGCAAATCGGCGCAGTTCCCCCTGCACGTCTGGCTGCCAGATGCGATGGAAGGCCCGACGCCCGTCAGCGCCATGATCCACGCCGCGACGATGGTTTCGGCAGGCGTGTACCTGGTGATCCGTATGTTCCCACTGCTGGCAGCAGGCGGCAACGTGGAGGCGGGCCAATTGACCGCACCGCTGACACTGATGGCCGTCGTCGGCGCTTTCACAGCGCTGTTCTCGGCAACGATTGCCATTGCCCAGAATGACATCAAGAAGGTGCTGGCCTACTCCACGATCAGCCAGTTGGGGTTCATGATCGCGGCACTAGGCATCGGCGCGTATGCGGCTGCGGCCTTCCACCTGATCACACACGCCTTCTTCAAGGCGTTGTTGTTCCTCGGCTCCGGCTCGGTCATTCACGCGATGGAGCACGGTGAACACGCTGCACACGCCGCGCATGGGGCCGAACATCACGCCGCGACGCAAGTGTCGGTTGCCACGCAAACGGGCCATGAAGAACAGCATGTCGAGAAAGGTGTGCACGCTGCTCATGACGAACACGGCCACGCGGCAGAGTCTGCACCCGCCTTCGACCCGCAGGACATGCGCAATATGGGCGGCCTGTGGCGGCGGATGCCCGTCACGGCGGCCACGTTCATCATCGGCGGCATGTCGCTGGCCGGGCTGCCGCTCGTCACGGCGGGCTTCTGGTCAAAGGACGAAATCTTTGCCGACGCCGTGAACATGAGCGGCAAGTCGCCTGTAGCAATTGTCGTGCTGGTCTTCCTGGCGCTGGCCGCGATCCTGACCGCGCTATATACGATGCGCCAGATCGCCATGACCTTCTTCGGGTCGCCGCGCACCGAGGCCGCGATGTATGCGGAACACAACGATGGCACGACGGCGGGCCGCAACATCAGCGTGGAACTGACCGCGCCGCTGATCGTGCTGGCCTTCTTCGCCATCTTTGCCGGGTTTGTCGGCGTCAATCCGGGCTTCCCGATTGTCGGCCCCATCCTTTCCGGCGTGTTCAACCTGCGCGCGCCGTTCGGGGCTTTCGTGGGCCGGACGTTGCTCGAACCGCCGCCGCACCTGGAATTCAATATTCTGCCCGTGCTCGTATCCTTGACCGTCTTTCTGGTCGGGGCGGGCGCGGGCTGGCTGCTGTACTTCCAGAAGCCCATCGTCCTGGGTGAGCCAGACGCTGCCGAGGGCCTTATCGGCCAGTACTTCGGGCCGAGCGCCTATCGCGTCCTGCAAAACAAGTACTACATCGACGAGTTCTACGTGGCGTACTTCGTCAACCCGGCGCGCTGGGTGGCCGAACGGCTGGTCAACCAGATCATCGACAGGGGCATTATCGACGGCATCCTGCACAGCATTGCCGCGATTGCCATCTGGATCGGCAATCTGTTCCGCGAGTTCAACCGCGTGGTGATCGACGGCGTGGGCGACGGCATTCCCGAAGCGATTGCCGACGCCGCGCGCAGCCTGCGCACCGTGCAGTCCGGGCACATCCAGCAGTACCTGTTGTACGCGCTGATCGCCTTCCTGTGGGTGGGCGCGAACCTGACGATCCTGGCGGTGCTGCCACAGTGGATCGGGTGGGCATTTGTGGTGCAGGTGGGCCTGGTCATTGTGTTTGTGTTCCTGACTAACTTTGGCGGCGCACGCACCAGCAGTGAGTGAGAGGATTGACCTCACCCCCTGCCCCCTCTCCAACTGGAGAGGGGAACCAGTGATCACTGTAAAACGTATTCTCCCCTCTCCACAGGGTGGAGAGGGGTCGGGGGTGAGGCAGAAGCCTCTGCGCCGAACGTCTTTAAGGAGCTTTGTGGATGCCTGACTTATTGAGCCTGATCACCTTCCTGCCGATGCTGGGCGCGGTCGTGGTCTTCGTCTTGCCCCGTGACCAGCGCAATCTGGCACGGGCGTTGGCACTGGGCTTCAGTCTCGCGGTACTGGCGCTCTCTGTGTATGCTTTCTACCAGTATGCGGGTGGCGCCTGTCCGGTGAGCGCGCCGCGCGAAGGATCGCCGTTTGTCTTCGCCTGCGAGTCTACCAGCGAGTATTTTCCGCTGCTCAATTCCAAGTGGCACGTCGGCATTGACGGCCTGAGCGCCGCGATGGTGCTGCTGACCGGCCTTCTGACGCCGCTTGCCATCCTGATCAGCTTCGAGGTCACGGATCGGGTCCACGAGCACATGGCCCTGTTCCTCTTCCTGGAAATGGGCCTGATGGGCGTGTTTGTCTCGCTGGACTTGCTGTTCTTCTTCCTGTTCTGGGAGATCGGCCTCGTCCCGATGTACTTCCTGATCAACATCTGGGGCGGCGAGAACCGGCGTTATGCCTCGTTCAAGTTTTTCCTGTACACGATGGCCGGTTCGCTCGGCCTGCTGCTCTCAATCCAGTTGATGGGCGTCGTCAGCGGCACGATGGATATTCCCACCTTGCTGGCGACGTGGCCGAAGGGCCTGAACGCTTCCGGCCAACCGCTGGCGCTGCCTTTTGGAGCGAGCCTGACGACGGTCAAGCAGGTCGCGTTCCTGGCCTTCTTCGTGGCCTTTGCCATCAAAGTCCCGATCTGGCCGTTCCACACCTGGCTGCCCGATGCGCACACTGAAGCGCCGACGGCTGGCTCGATGCTGCTGGCGGGTGTGCTGCTCAAACTGGGCGCGTATGGCTTCCTGCGCCTGGTGATCCCGCTCTTCCCGGCGGAGGCGCAAGCCTTCGCGGGCGTGATCGCGGCGTTGGGCGTGCTGGGCATCATCCTGGGCGCGCTGGCGGCCTGGGGCCAGAACGACTTCAAGCGCCTGGTCGCCTATAGTTCGGTGAACCATATGGGCTTCGTCGTGCTGGGCATTGCCGCTTTCGCCTTCGTCTATAACACGATCATCACGAAGGGCGCGACCACCGAAGAAACGATGCGCAGCGTTACGCTGGCAACCAACGGCGCAGTCTTGCAGATGTTCAATCATGGGCTGAGTTCGGCGGGCATGTTCTTGCTGGTCGGCGCGCTGTATCACAAGGCGCACACCCGCGACCTGACCCAGTTCGGCGGTATCTGGACGCTGGCGCCTGTCTACGGCGGCCTGCTGATCTTCACCAGCATGGGCAGCCTGGGCCTGCCGGGTCTGGGCGGGTTCGTCAGCGAATTCCAGGTCGTGGCTGGAACGTGGTGGATTTTCCCGGCGTCGGTGGCGCTGTCCATGATCGGCCTGTTCCTAACGGGCGCATACATCCTGAAAGGTATTCGCGCCGTGCTGCACGGCCCGGTCAACGAACACTGGATCGGCCACCACCTGGAAATTGAGCCGCGCGAAGTGCTGGCGCTGGCTCCGCTGGTCGTGCTGATGCTGGTGACAGGCATCTGGCCGAACTGGATCATGCCCGTGATCAACCAGACCATCGCGCGGTTGTTTGGGGCCTGAGGTTGGACGGATCCCGGATTGACCGGGAAAGTCCAACTGGTTAAGTGAGGAGGGCACGATGGCGACCTATATTCTGTTGAGCAACCTGACCGACGAAGGGGCCAAGACCATCAAGAACAATCCTGGCCGGATCAAGGAAGTGAATGCCGAACTCGAAAAGCTCGGCGTCAAGGTGACTGCTCAGTACGCCACGTTGGGGGCCTACGATTTCGTCAACGTGGTTGAAGCGCCCGATAACCTGACAGTGGCGCGCGTATCCGCCGAGTTGGGGGCGCGCGGCAGTGTCAAGATCACGACGCTGCCCGCCATCGCCATCGACGACTTTATTCGCTCGTTCAAGTGAGCCTCACCGCAGGGGAGAGGTCATCAGCGTTGGACTTATCCCTACCGAGGTAGGAGGAACATGTTCACAGCAATTCTCGTCATTCCGATTATCGCCGCACTGGCCTTGCTCTTCTTCGTGAAGGACGACCAGAAGGAGCAAGCCCGGTGGATCGCGGCGGGTGCAACCGGAGTCAGTCTCCTGTTGTCGTTCATCGTCTTTATGCAGATGAACGCGCCGGAAAACCTTGCCAAAGCGCAGCAGCTTGCCGCGCAGGGGCGCTCTTTCTTCATTGAAGAGCCGATTGTCCCCTGGGTGCAGTCCCTCGGCATCAGCTACCACGTCGGCGTTGATGGCGTGACTGCGCCCATGATCCTGCTGACGGGCCTGGCGTCGTTTTGCGGCGTGCTGATCTCCTGGAAGATCGAGGATCGCACCCGCGAGTTCATGGCCTTCTTCCTGCTGCTGGTGGTGGGCGTGTACGGCGTGTTTGTCTCGCTGGACATGTTCCTGCTGTTCTTCTGGTACGAGTTCGCCATCTTCCCCATGTACCTGCTGATCGCTACCTGGGGCTGGGCGGTGACGCGCGAATACGCCGCCATGAAGCTGACACTGTATATTCTGGTCGGCTCGGTGGTGGCGCTGGTCGGGCTGTTGGTTATGTACTTCGCGGCGGGGTCGTTCTTCTCCGAGCCAGCCAACCTGCAAATGCTGCGCAGTGCGCAGGTGCTCAACAACCCGCAGGCCCCGGCTTACAGCTTCGACTTCTACCACTTCGAGGCGGCCACGCGCTGGCGGCAGTTGACCGGGCAGCCCGGCCCCTTCGACCTCGCCAACCAGTTTGGCGGTGTGAGCATCGCCCGCTTCTGGTTCCCCTTCGTGTTCATCGGCTTCGGCGTGCTGGCGGGCCTGTTCCCGTTCCACAACTGGAGTCCGGACGGCCACGTGGCAGCGCCGACTGCGGTGTCCATGATCCATGCAGGCGTGTTGATGAAGCTCGGCGCGTATGCGGCGCTGCGCGTGGGGGTGCAGTTTCTGCCGGATGGGGCGCGGGTGCACCTGCCCTGGATCATCTTGCTGACCTTAATCAACGTCGTGTATGGCGCGTTCATCGCCTTCCGGCAGCGCGACTTCAAATATGTCATCGGCTTCTCGTCGGTCAGCCACATGGGGCTGGTTTCGATGGGCTTCGCCTCCATGAACATCATCGGCATGACGGGCGCGGGCCTGCAAATGTTCAGTCACGGCGCGATGACGGCCCTGTTCTTCTCGTGCGTCGGCATGGTCTACGACCAGGCGCATACCCGCGACATTCCGTCGCTGGGAGGCTTCTCGAAGAAGATGCCTGCCGTTGCACTGGCGTTCATCCTGGGCGGCCTGGTGTCGATGGGTATGCCCGGCCTGAGCGGGTTCGTCGCGGAGTTCCCGATCTTCTCCGGGGTGTGGCGCGGCCCGGCCCTCGATGCGTCGTCGCTGCACCTGTCGTTTATCCCGAACTTCAATTACTACCCGTTCATCGCCATCTTTGCGGCCCTGGGCATCATCGTCACGGCGGCCTATGTGTTGAACGTCGTGCAGCGCGTGTTCTTCGGGGAGTTTGACGAGAAGAAATTCCCCAACATCACCGACGTGACAATACTCGACAAGACGGCGCTGGTGATGCTCTGTTCGGTGCTGGTTATCGTCGGGGTGTACCCGCAGATCATGAGCACCATGATCCAGGCGGGGATGCAGCCCGTCGTCACGCTGCTGACGCAGCGCTAGGAGGGGGACACCCGTGAATATCGTCATCAACACAGATACAACGGCCAACGTCCTCGCCATTCTGCCGGAAATCTCGCTGACTGTCCTGGCGGCGGTCATTATCCTGCTGGACATCTTCTGGCCGAAGAGCCGCCGCCGTGACATCGGCTTGCTGACGGCGATCTGGCTGGCCGTAACGGCAGGGGTGGCGCTGCTCATCCCGGTTCCAGCGCAGGGCCAGCAGCTTATGCTCGGTGGGATGCTGCGCCACGACTTCATGACTCAGCTTTTTGTGGTGATCACGCTGGTCGGTGCGGCCATCACCTGCCTGATCGCCACCGACTCGCCGGGCATCGGGCGCAGCGGTGAGTTTTACGCGATCATCGTCGTCGCCAGCCTGGGCGCGTGCTTTATCAGCGGTGCGTCTGACCTGATCATGGTCTTTCTGGCGCTGGAAACGCTCTCCATCAGCCTGTACGTCCTGGCGGGCTTCCTGCGCAGCGACAAGCGCTCGTCCGAAGCAGGTATGAAATACTTCCTGTTCGGCGCGTTCACGTCCACAATCATGCTGTACGGGATGAGCCTGCTGTACGGCTTCACCGGGCACACCAACCTGTATGCCATTGGTGAGACGCTGCGCACCATGCCCTTCAAGACGGGCGATGCCATCAACGTTTCCCTGGCGCTGCCGATCCTGCTGGCGATGGTGCTGATCGTGGTCGGCTTCGGCTTCAAAGTGAGCGCCGTGCCGTTCCACTTCTGGACACCGGATGTTTACGAGGGTGCACCCACGCCCGTCACAGCCTTCATCAGCGTGGCGAGCAAGGCGGCCAGCTTCGCGCTGCTGACGCGCTTCTTCATTATCGTCTTCCAGGGCGACCCGACGACGCGCTTCTGGGTGCAGTTGATCGCCGTGATGGCGTTGGTGACGATGACGGTGGGCAACCTGCTGGCGCTGCCGCAGCGCAACATCAAGCGCCTGATCGCTTACTCCTCGATTGCGCAGGCGGGCTACGCGCTGGTCGGCGTGGCGGCCATTGCCGCGCAGCCTGGCGCCACAGTCGGCGCGGGCGTGGCAGCAGTGGGCTTCTACATGGCGATGTACGTGCTGACCAACCTGGCGGCTTTCGGCGTGATCATCCTGTTCGCCAACGCGACGGGCAGCGAAACCATTGCGGACTTCGCCGGGTTGTCGCGCCGGAACATCGGGTTGGCGCTGGCGATGACGGTGGCGCTGCTGTCGCTGGGCGGCATTCCCCCGGCAGCGGGCTTCATCGGCAAATTCTTCCTGTTCCGGGCCGCCGTCGACTCCGGGTTGACCTGGCTGGCCGTTGCGGGCGTCATGAACTCCATCATCGCTCTGTACTATTACCTGATCGTGATCAAGGTCATGTTCGTGGATCGCAGTGAAGACGAAAACAAGCCGATCCCGGTCAGCCAGCCTTACGTGTGGGCATTGGGGCTTACATGCCTCCTGGTCGTGCTGATGGGCACGGTGGCCGCCACACCGCTCTACGATTGGGCCTCACGGGCGGCGCAGGGGTTGTTCTCGTAGACGGCGACAGTTTCGTATCGGACTACGGCGGCCAACAGGTCGCCGTTTTATTAATGAAACTCGTCGTGGTCGCTATGAATACCGCGCACAGGATGGCAAGGCCGTCGACCAGTATCTCCCTCGACAGCAGACCGAGGATAACCGCCAATACTGCCGCACCGAGCAAGATCAAGATCGTCCGATCCCGAAAGCCCGCCAGGTATTGCCGCCACCAGGACACCCGATTCGTGCTTGGCAACGAATTCGTGCCGAAGCGCTGGCGGCTTTCCAGTACCTGCGCCTCGGTCAGGCCGCTGGCCGAGAATGGGGGCATTCCCTGTTCGGTTGATGGCTCAGTGTGGCAGGCAAGACGATGGGTGATTGGCTCATTCAGCCGCGCCTCGCAATCTACTCAGGAATTGCTGCCACAGGCCGGGCTTGCCAACAGGCTGCGCCTGGCCCCTGGCTTTGTAGGTTTCCAGTGCCTGCCGGAGACGGTCATTCTCGCCCTTGAGCGCAGCGTTCTCCTCTTTCAGGCGCAGGGCGAGTGATTTATACGCGACATACTGCTTCTCAATGGGGTCATAGCGCATTTCCAGCACGCGGTGGTCACGCATGATGTCGAAGGCAAAGTTCTTCATGGCAGCGTGTTTGGCTTCCATCGTGATGGCCCGGTCCAGCAGCTTCTTGATTTCCTCGTCACGCAAACCAGCCGCACCGTCGGTGACGGAAAGCGCTTTCTCCGCACGCGCATAAGCCATGCCCACCGTGAGGAGCATGATCAGGCCCTCGTTTGGCTTCCAATCGTTGGCCTGCATCGTCCCCTGGATGGCCTCCCAGGTGTCGCGCATCAGGGTGACTTCGACCTTGACCTGTTCAGCCCCTTCAAAAAACCTGTGCTCGAACGCCTCGGTAAAGGAGTGAAACGGCCCATTTTCACCCGTCACTTCCGCTTTCGAATCAGTTGGCTTGTTCATACATCCCTCCCATTCAGCTAATGTCGGCGCGTTTCACCCTCAAGCGCGTGCCGGAGACGAGCAATCACATCGCCGAGGCGTTGCAGGGGCGGCGTGAATACCGTATCCAGTTCTGGCGCAACCTCTCCATAGCGAACCAGTTTTTCGGGGCGAATATCCTGCAAGTCCGCCCAGTGGATCGCCAGCTTGCCCCACAGGTCGTTGCGGGCATTCTGAACTTCCACGGGCAGGTTCAGTTCCCTCGCCAGTTCAGCGATTTCGGCGAGGGCAGCCTGGATCAACTGGTGGATTTGCGCCTGCTGCTCAGGCGGCAGCATTCCATTGCGTCGATAGAGGATGCCCTCCTCATTGGCCTGTTCGGCAAGGGCCTGCCGAAGCGTCATTTCCAGCGCGCACAGCGTCACGGCGACGGAAATGCGCTGAGATCGATTAAGCAGATCGCGGGTCACTGCCGAATACTCCCTTCTCCCCGGCCATGCGCCGAACGGCCCGCTGCCAGCTATCGCCCTCGGCGCCCATCGGCTCATGCGCCCGACGGTGGTCGTTCTTCTCGATGAACTCGTTCAGATCAGCCTTGAGCTTTCGCCAGATCGTGGCCTGGATATTGGCGAACAGTTGTAGCTGTTCCGGGTTGGTCACAAGACGCAGTACCTGGCGGAAGTGGGGCAGGCACAGCCCCTCCGAAGCGCGATAGGCATCCTGCAACTGTGTGTCGTCGACGTACTCGCTCAGGACCCGCACATAGCTACGCTCAGAACCGTTTCGTAATTCGCAGGCCAGACAGGGCATGGCAGGTTCCAGCCGCTCTGCCAGAGCAGGCCCCGCCGAGTCAGCGCCGCCATTCCGAAAGCGCCTGATCCCGGACGGGGCAGTCGGCATTGCCACTGGAACCTGTTCCACGATGTTCAGTACTTCGTCGAGCGTGGCGTTGTACAGGATGGCGATGCCCAGTGCTCCACCTTTGTAACGGGTGAGCTGCCAGGCATGTTCATTGCATAGCCCTCGGCGCGCCCGGAAGGCACGATGCGAGTCAGGCTCATTGACCCGTTCGTACAGGAGCAAATCCAGGAAATGATCCACATCGCGCAGGACGAGGTTGCACACTACACAGCCAGGTTTTGGGAAGGTCTCGACGAGATCGAAATAACCAAGTGGCGTCACCATCCAGCCTCCTTTACGCACCTACCTCCACCCTCGTCATCGTCACATTGAACCGATATTACCAACAAAATAGCCTCTACCACGTGCATATCACAGGTAGAGGCTATCAGCCATCCACTGGCAATCTCCCCACAGGGAGCGCGAGCCTCATCGCTTTCGATTGCTGACTATTCTACCGCGGTTGGGCCATTGGGGGTAACGATCCCCCAATGGGGGGCTGATCGGTGCTCAGGCTGGTTTTCCGTCCCGAAGCGCCTCAAGGCGCTCCCGCCTACAAGCCACCCGGTAGGTGCCATCAGCCTCGATGGACAACCCACCGTCCTATGAGGCAGTGTGATGAGGTAGTGTGGCGTTTCCCCAGATCGTAACCTTGTCTGAGCGTATCGATTTTATCAGACCCGCCCACAAGTGATAACTGGCGTTCGACAGGGTGATTTCCTGTACTGCCGCCCCTCTGTACATCCCCTTATGATCGGGCGAACAGACGATTCGACTGTCCATTAGCACCAGTAGCACCAGAAGAGGGGCGACCATGCCACATACGTTTGACGCGATCATCATCGGGGCCGGGATCATGGGTTGCAGCACGGCCTTCCAACTGGCAAAGCGCGGCTGGAAAGTCGCCGTGCTGGAAAAGGATCACATCGGCAGCGGATCGACGGGCAAATCGTCGGCCATCATCCGCCAGCACTATTCCAACGAAGTCACGGCGCGCATGGCGCTCTACGGCCTGCGCGAATTTCAGGACTTTAAGGAACGGGTCGGCGGCGAGTGCGGATTCGTCCGCACGGGCTACGTCGGAATAGCCTCGGCAAAGGATCAGGCTGGACTGGCGGCCAACGTCGCTTTGCAGCAAAGTATCGGGATCAAGACGGACTTGATTTCGGCGGAATGCCTGCGCGAAATCATGCCGGGCGTCGAGACGAGCGATCTGGTCTCGGCCTGCTACGAGCCGGAAAGTGGCTATGCCGACCCGCATCTGACGGTGAACGCCTACGCCGATGCAGCGCGACGCCTGGGCGCGCAGATTTTCGTGAACAGCGAAGTCGTGGGGGTGCGCTTTGTAAGCGGGCATGTCGCTGGCGTGGACACAAAGGCTGATCGGCTCGACGCGCCGCTCGTGCTGAACTGCGCTGGCCCCTGGGGAGCGCGGGTCGCCAGGTTAGTCGGTCTGGACGTACCGATCAATCCTTGCCGGGTGCAGGTCACTTTCTTCCGTCGCCCGGCAGGGCATGAGGCGGCCCACCCCGTCGTCGCCGATTTCATCCACGCCACCTATTTCCGCGCCGAAACGGGCAACCTGACCCTGGTCGGCCTGATCGATCCAGCAGAAGCCAATGCCATCGTCAACCCCGACAGCTATAATGAAAGTGTTGGCACGGATTTTGTGCTGGACGTTGGCGAGCGGCTGGTGCGTCGCTACCCGGCGATGGAACGCAGCCAGAACACCGGAGGCTATGCGGGCCTGTATGCCATCACCCCGGACTGGCATCCGATCATTGACGAGTTACCGGCGGGCAGCGGCTTTTTCATCTGCGCCGGGTTCAGCGGGCACGGCTTCAAGCTCGGCCCGGCAGTGGGCCTGATGGCCGCCGAGATGCTCATCGGGGAAAGCACGCCAACCTTTGACCGCCGGCTGTTCCGGTTCAGCCGCTACGCCGAAAACGATCCGGTACGGGGGCGGTACGAATACAGCATTGCAGGCTGAGGAAGGCGACTCCAATCTGGTATGAAGTGCTATGTTCTGGCTCACGACCTGGGAACGTCGGGTAATAAAGCCACGCTCTACGACGACGCTGGCCGCATGGTCGGCAGCGCCTTTGACGGCTACAGCACCGAGTACGCTCACACCGGCTGGGCCGAGCAGCATCCGGCGGATTGGTGGCGGGCTGTGTGCGCCTCCACGCGCCAGCTTTTGCAGGAGTGCCGGGTACGCGGCGACGCGGTGGCCTGCATCGTCTTCAGCGGGCAGATGATGGGCTGTGCGCCGCTGGACAAAGCGGCCAGACCGCTGCGCAGCGCCATCATCTGGGCCGACCAGCGCTCCGTTGCCCAGGAACGCTGGATCACCGAGCAGCTCTCGAAAGAGGACATTTACCGCATCACGGGCCATCGCGTCGCCGCGTCCTCAACGCTGTGCAAGATGCTGTGGTTCCGCGACAACCAGCCGGATGTATACCGGGCCACCCACAAATTCGTGCAGGCCAAAGACGCGATTGTGGCCCGGCTCACCGGCCACTTTGTGACCGACCCCTCGGACGCTTCCGGGACAAACCTGTACGATCTGGAAAACGGCACGTGGTCGGCACGCATCCTCGACGCAGCCCGGCTTGACCCGGCACAGTTGCCTGACATTCGCCCATCAACCGAGGTGGTGGGAACAGTTCTGTCGAATGTAGCAGACGAGGTGGGCGTGCCCGCCGGAACGCCCGTCGTGGTCGGCGGGGGCGATGGCGTCAGCGCCGCCATTGGCGCGGGCGTGATCCGCGAGGGATCGGCCTTCAACTATATCGGCTCCTCGTCGTGGATTTCGCTGGCGACGAAAAAACCGATTTACGAGCCGGACCTCAAGACCTATACCTTTGCCCACATGCTTCCAGGTATGTTCAGCCCGTGTGGGGCGATGCAAATGGCGGGCGGCGCCTATGCCTGGACGCGCCACCAGTTGGGCACGCCGGAAATGCGGGCGGCGCTGGCGCTTGGCCTCAGCCCCTACGAACTGCTGAACGCTCAGGCGGAAAAATCGCCGCCCGGCGCGAACGGCCTGATCTTCCTGCCATACCTGCTCGGCGAACGCAGCCCATACTGGAACCCGCACGCTCGCGGGGCGTTCATCGGCCTGACCATCCGCCACACGCGCGCCGACATGATCCGCGCGGTTCTGGAGGGTGTTACCATGAACCTGCGGATCGTCCAGGCAGCGTTTATGGCACAGGGCGCGCGCATCGAGGCCATGCGCGTCATTGGTGGCGGGGCACGCGGGCGCTTGTGGAACCGGATCAGGGCCGACATTTACGGCGTGCCGGTTCATCGCCTGGCGATTCTTGAGGAGGCAACCTCGATGGGCGCGGCGTTGGCGGGTGGCATCGGAGTCGGACTATACCCGGATTTCAGCCTGATCGAATCGATGAACCGGGTCGTCGAGGTGATCGAACCTGACCCACACGCGCAGGCTATCTACCAGCAAATTTTCCCGATCTTCGAAGCTGCTTACCAGGCGCTCGTGCCCATCTACGAGCAGATGGCCGGGATCGAATAGCAGCACGCTCTCAGACCTGGCGCCGGCCCTCTCGTTTACTAGAGTTTGTTTCGTTCTCCCTTGGGATAATGCTGATCTCGCCATTGGACTGCACAAACGCCTTGGCGACCTGCTCAAACGATTCGATGCCCTGCAAGCGCATCTGCTCCTCAATATCATCCCGCGTCAGCAACTCCTTGCGCGCATTGGCCGGGATCAAGCGACCATCGTTGATAGTCAGTAGCAGCGCGGGATGGATCAATCTGTAAAACCAGGGTTGATGGTAGGCCATGTAATTCAGCAGCCAATCCCACAGGATCAGTGTCCCGCCCAGGATCAGCGCATCGACCACCGAGATGGCCCGACAGGCCGATTTGCCCACCTTACCAATCTGTGCGATGATGACTTCCATTCCCACTTTTCTTTGCGTTCACAAGGAGACACATCGATGCCGTTCCAACGCTTCCGTTTGCTGGTTCTGATCGCCTGTCTGCTGCTTGCGCCGGGCACTCACTTCACCGCAGCACGCAGCCAGGCCGGTACGGTGGTGGCCGATCTGGGCTTCCGACCCGACGCCAATGGCTTTGGCTTTGAAAACTACGGGCCGGGCTTCACCAGTCTCACTCCTGTCGAGATGCGCCGGGCCTTTGGTGACCAGGTGTGCGCCAGCCTGGAAGGCGACAAGTGCATCCTGACGCCGCCCGCCGAAGAGTGGATGAACCAGACCAACAAGATCATGGACGACGGCCACTGCTATGGATTCTCGGTCGCATCGCTCCGGCTGTTTTCCGGCGATCTGAAAGCGGGCGATTTTGGCGGCACAAGTACTGTCGAACTGCCCATCAAAGACAACGACAACCTTCAGCGGGAACTGGCCTATGCCTGGATTTTCCAGCGTTTTGACTCCGTGCGGCAGGCAGGGATTGGCGGCGAACCGAATGCCGTCCTGCAAAAGCTGATCGAACTGCTCAAGGCCGGAAAGGCGGAAACCTATACGGTTGCCTTTTTCAAGGCTGACGGCGGCGGCGGTCACGCGGTTACACCCTATGCGGTGGAAGATCGTGGCAACGGCCAGATGGCAGTCCTGATCTACGACAACAATTTCCCCAAGATCAGCCGTGAGATGCTGTTTGACACCAATGCCAACGCCTGGTCCTACGTGGCGTCGATCAACCCGAACGAACCAGAGGCTTTGTATCAGGGCGATGCCAACACCCAATCGCTGTTCCTGCTGCCCACCACGCCGGGTGTACCCCAGCAGCCTTGCCCGTTCTGCGAAGGTCAGCCCACCTCTAGCGGACACCTGGCGCGACTGGCAGCAGTTAAAGAATACAACGAGATTTATCTGGACGGCGAAGGGCCGGTACACGGCCACCTGCTGATCACCGACGAGCAGGGCAAGCGCACCGGCTTCGTTGATGGCAAGCTCGTGAACGAGAATCCGGACATTCTCGTTGAGCGGGACTTCACCGACGACCTGTGGAAGGACGACGGAGAACCGATCTATAAAGTTCCGGTGGGCTTGAAATTCACGATCACCATCGACGGCAGTTCGCTCGACAAAGCCAACGCGACGGACGTCGTGATGGTCGGCCCAGGGCATAGTATCGGCATCACCGGCATCCAGTTGGATCCCAATCAGAAAGACACGCTGACGGTTTCACCCAACGGCTCATCATTGGTTTACAAGACGGACGGCACCGAGTCGCCCAATATCGTTGTGGGCGTCGAGAATCCGGGCGCGGATTACGAGTTCGACATCAAAGGCGTCGATATGGAAGGCGGCGGCACGGTGCAGCTTAACCTTGACGACAAGCAGAATATCCTGACCCTGGACACGAAGGATAACAAGGCGGCTGCCACTTACGCGCTGGTTCTGACCCGCATTGATGACAAGGGTGAGCAGTCGTTTGAGCACGAGGGCATTACGCTCGATCCGGGTGACGTGGTGCGCATCAAATTTGGTGACTGGACGGGCCAGGGTGGTGCGCTCACCCTCGAACTCGACAAGGGCGGCAAAGGCACAGACGTGGAGACGGCCACGCTGACCGACGACAAGTAGATCAGCGTTTCTGGAATGCGATAAAACGGTGGGCAAAGGCTGCCCCAAAGCGCCGGGCCGAGATCAGGGCGTTGGCTTGCAGATCACGGCTCCGGCCCGATGGATTGTGCAGCACGAACGCCGTGTAGCGCCCGGCCCGCCACTGGAACCCATAAACCAGTACGAAATGACCGTCGTAGCGGCGCAGTGGGCCATGCTCACCCAATTCGGGTGTCACGGCGGCGGCGACTAACCAGCCGTCCCGCACGGCGGCACACACATCCAGCAGAGAAGCGTAGCCCATGCTCTCGACGCACAGGCCATGCCGCCTGGCAAGCTGGACGAGCGCCGGGTGAAACCAGCCTTCATCCACGAACTGGCCTGCCGCGTCGTGCGTCCGGTAGCCGCCAAGCGACAGCCCTTCGCTGACCAGTTCCCACATCGTGCGCGGCGCGGACGTACCAAAGGCATCAATCGCCATCTTGACGCAGGCGACGGCACACGCCCGGTGTGCCCAGAAGGTATACGTCTCCGGGTCGGGCGCACCAAACGCCTGCCAGTTCGGATCATCGCGCCCGTGAAGCTGCTGGTGGATGTAGGCATGGATCAGGTCGGGGCTGGCAAACTGCGAGACGTAGGGCACGCTCACACCCGCATCAATCTCGCCATCGGGCACGTCGCGGAGCCGGCGCGCCGCGCGCCACCGGTTGGGCAGGCTGCACACCGGATCGACCAGGCGGTGCAGCACCCGCCGCAGCCGCAGTGCCGGACGGCGGTAGGGCTTGAGCGCTGGCCTGACAGTCATCCGCGCCGCACCTACTGGCTGATCCCCTTCACCCCTTTGAGGCCCTTCAAGCCCCGCGCCGAGGCATGGTCGATCAGCCCGGTCTTGTAATCATACATCGTGCGGCGCTTGTCGGCGGCGGCTTCCACCGCCAGCCGGATCAGTTCGTCAACAACCATCGCGGGCGTCATACCTTCGGCCTGCCACAGATAAAAGGCCAGTGAGCCGGGCATGGTGTTGATCTCGTTGACGTAGGGCTGGCCGTCTTTGACCAGGAAGTCGATGCGCGCCGTGCCGCGCCCGTCAATGGCTTTGAACGCCTCAACCGCCAACTGTCGGATACGTGCCGTTAGCTCGTCGGGCAGCGGCGCAGGGATTTTGCGCTCCGCGCCCTTCATGCCGTCGGCTGCGCCGCCCCGCATGTACTTTTCCTCGTAGGTCAAAAACTCCTCAAAGGAGATAGGCTGTTCGAGCAGCGAGGGGCGTGGTTCGGCGTTGCCCAGGATGGCGCAGTTGACCTCCATTGCGCCGGTCATGGCCCGCTCCACGACGATACGGCGGTCAAAGTTGAGCGCCACGTCTATCGATGCGATGGCTGTTTGCCGATCTGTGGGTCGCCCGATGCCAATGGACGATCCGAGCGTGGCAGGCTTGACAAAGAGCGGGTAGCCCATCGCCTCGATGCGCTCCATCACGGCGTCTCGATCCACCAGCCAGTCGTGGCGGCGAAAGGCCACGTAATCGATGACCGGGATGCCGTGCTCGCGCAGGATGGCTTTGGTGGCGATCTTGTCGTTGGCAATGGCCGACGCTTCGACTCCGCAGCCTACGTAGGGCACATCGGCCATCTCAAACACGCCTTGCAGCGTGCCGTCTTCGCCGTGAGTGCCATGCACCACCGGGAAGATCACGTCCAGGCGGCGCAGCGTATTGCGCGCCAGGTAGCCCGCCACAGGCGGTGTGATCATGCCGTGATGCTGCACGCTGGGCGAAATGATCGTGTCCCTGACGCCCATCAGTTCTTCCATATTGGCGGTCTGAAAGGTCTTGAGGTCGCTCAACGCTGGCCCGGTCAGCCATTTGCCGCTGCGCGTGATGTAGATCGGCACGATCTCGTATTTGGCCGGGGACATGGCCTGCATCACCTGCTGGGCCGTGACGATGGACACGTCGTGTTCGACGGAGCGGCTGCCGAAGATCACGCCAATGGTTTGCTTGCGTCCGGGGTTGCTTGTCATGAATTCACCTTTGTGCAGGATAACCGTGCTGGGAGAGCCATTCCTCTCTCAACGCCGAGAAAATGTACGTATCGCGCCGCCTGCCGTCAGCAAGCGGGAAGTCGCTGCGCAGAAGGCCCTCCTTCTGCATCCCAGCTTTCTCCGCCGTGCGGGCGCTGGCGACGTTGGTTGTGTCGCAGCGCCAGGAAAGACGCAGCCAGGGCCACGCCTCGAATCCCCAATGCAGCAGGGCGACCAGCACCTTTGTGCCCAGGCCCTTTCCGGCGGCGTCGGCGCGAATCCACATGCCGATCTCTGCGTTGCGCGTCGAGAGATCGCCTTCCCGCAAATGATACCCCGTGCCGCCCAGAAGTCGATCCCCGGCGGGCGAGAAAATGCCCAACACAAAATCCTCCGCCAGCAGGTAGCGCGCCCGGAACAATCGGCAGCGCTGCTCGCACTCCTCGCTCGACTGATAGGGTTTCACCCAGTACATATATGGGCGCAGATGTTCGTAGGAGTTGTTGAGGGCCTCGCTCATCAAGGGGCCGTCGCCCGGCTCGTAAGAGCGTATCGTGAATTCGGGCAAATCGATCCGATCTGGCGCAAACAGATAGTTTTCCATTGAGTCCTCTGTTGAGCCTCACCCCGACCCCTCTCCGCAAGCGGCGGGGGGGAGCCAGCATCCGGCACAATGCCGTCCGGTTCCCCTCTCCAGTTGGAGAGGGGGCCAGGGGGTGAGGTCACTCACGCATAGGTATCCGGTAAGTCGGTCAGGATCAGCAGGGCGTCGCCCGCTCGCAGCAGCGGCCTGTAGATGGCTACCGCCTCATTCAACGTATTGACTACATGCAGGTGATCGGGTGGGAAGTTGGCGCTGTGCAGCCCTTCCTGCACGGGTCTGGTCTGCGCCGCGCCGATCAGGATCACGTCGGTGGCGACAGCGGCAATTCGCTCACCCAGCTTGCGGTTCTCCTCTTCATGCAGCGGACCCAACTCGAACATCCCCGACGAGACGACGATCCGCCGCGCGCTCGGCTGTGTGGTTTGCAGCGCCAGCACTTGCAGCGCCGTCTGCGTGCCCACCGGGTTGGCGCTGTAGGCATCGTCGATCAGGATCGAGCCGTCGGGCATGACGCGCCGCACCAGGCGATGCTCGGCGGGTTCCAGAGTCGCTACCCGCCCGGCAATCTCATTCAGCGACATACCCAGGTGACGCGCCACGCCCATCGCCATCAGGATATTGGTGACGTTGTGCTCGCCGTACAGCGGCGCGTGCATGGCCCGCTGCTCGCCCGTCTGGTTGTCACACACGTCGAAGTCCAGCCCGTCGGCGGTCATACGGATATTGGAAGCGGCAAGGCGCGCCCCGGGCGCATCCTGCCGCGTGACCAGGATGCGGTTCTGTGGGTAGCTGCGTTCGGCCATACCCCGCACGCGCGGATCGTCGGCATTAAATATGGCTGTCCCGTCCGGCGGCAGCGCTTCCACGATCTCGTATTTGGCCTTGACCACATTCTCGATGCTGCCAAAGCGTTCCAGATGCATCGGCCCGACGGTCACGACCATGCTGATCTGCGGCTCGACCAGCTTGCAGATGCGCGCGATCTCGCCGGGGATGTACGCGCCCGCCTCCACAATGAAGTAATCGTAGCTGGCGTCGTTCGCCAGGATGTCGTTGATCACCCGGCTGATGCCGAGCAGCGTGTTGTAGCTTTTGGGCGTCATCAGCACGCGGTAGCGCGCGTTGAGGATGTGGCTCAGGTAGTGCTTGGTGCTGGTCTTGCCGTAGCTGCCCGTGATGGCGATGACCGTCGCGCCGGAGCGCTGGAGGTGCTGCTTCGCCAGCCGCAGGTAGTAGCGGCGAAAGGTTTCCTCGATGGGCCAGTTGATCAGGTTGGCGAGGGGGAGGGCGAGAGGCGTCAGAAATACAGCAAACGGCCCCGATATTATTAACCAGGCAAAAAAGAGTAGGTCTGTGAAACTAGTATAGTATCTAGATGAAGGAAAGACTAAGGAGCGCCCTAATTCTATTATGGCTATTGCCAATACCAAGTCGCTGACCACAGCCGTTGTAAGCAATCTTGCCGCTCGTGAGGTCAAAGTGAATTGCTGCTTTATCTCCCTTTGTTTCGGAGCAAGTAGGAGGTGGATTGCCGCTGAGAGGTAGAGTACGGCGAAGCCACCATATACAATTGCCATCCAATCATTATCGGAAACCTTTGAAGTGGACAGTGCTAACACTGCGACTATAGTTGCTCCAATGCTGGCAACATTTCCGATTGCGTAGTTGCGTTCCAGGCTTTGATGACTCCACCAGCGTAGAAAACGTCGGGACTCATAGCCCTCTAACTGAAAATAACGTGTCAGGTAATAAAGACGCCGCCAAGCAGCCAGCAGCCAGAGAAAGGCTAATGGAATGTGGGGAAGGTAATTGAGAAAGTTCATTCTGGCACAAGTCGTAGAAGGATCAGCAGCGCTATACTATACCGCACCTGACGCAGAACGGAACCGCAGCCTGTGGGTACGATTGAGCGTGTGGAACGCCTGACCTTGGAAGAATACAGCCGCCTGTACGAACAGGAAGGCCCGTTTGAACTGATTGACGGCGAGAGGCGAGCGTTGATGCCCCCCGTTGCACTGCATGGCCTGATGATCCGCGCCCTGTTTCGCCTGCTGGATGCTTTCTGTACAGCACGTGCCCTCGGAGAAGTCGTCACCGAAATGCCATTCGTGCAAGTTTACGATTCAAACTGGGTCAAAGGGGCGCTCGTTCCCGACGTGATGTTCTTCGCCGCAACTCGCTGGCAGCAGTACGTCGCCGCGACGCCGGATTGGAAAGGCAAACCGTTTGTGCTGGTTCCCGATCTGGCGGTGGAAGTTGTTTCGCCCAATGACCTGTACACCGATATACAGGATAAAGTCGCGCGCTATGCAAGCCTCCGTGTACGCCTGACCTGGGTCGTCGATCCGCAGCGCAGCCGCGTAACGGTCTACGGGGGCGAGCATTACCGCGTGCTGGGTCAGGACGATACGCTGACGGGTGGCGAGATCATCCCCGATCTGGCAATCAAGTTGAGCGATTTGTTCAAGGTCGCCTGATGGTCACTTGCTGAACACGCCCAGCGGTTCTGGAATTGGATCGTCGTGTTCGAGAGCACTCTCCAACCACGCCCGTTTGGCGTCCTCGATCATCGGCAAGAGTTCTTCCCATGAGTCAGCCTGAGTGAGACAACCAGGTAATTCTCGGATGCGTGCAACATATCCGCCCTCCTCTTTTGCGGCAATAATGTCAATGTTGTAGGACAGGGCAAGGTAATATTCCAGCGTCTTGCCGATCAACGTGGTCATCGCTTCCCCGCCAGGAACGTATCCACGATCCGCACGAAATCCGCTAACCGTTCCTGATAGGCGAAGTGGCCCGCACCCTGCAACACGACCAGCCCGGCGTCGGGGATCGTCTTTTCCAGCACTTTCGCCTGCCAGAGCGGCGTTTCCTGATCCTGGTCGCCCCAGATGAGCAGCGTGGACGCCTTGATGCGCGCCGCATAGGGTACTAAATCCTGGCGGATCACTTTGCGGAAGATCGGTTCAAGCGGCCCGGCGCTGCGCAAATCCTCGGAGCCGAAGCGGTTGCGCGCCCAACTGCGGAACCGATCCTCGAAGGCGTTCAGGCCCGGCAGCGCCAGCGCCGCGCCCGCCACATTGAAGGCCGCCTGCCGCACTCGCTGCGTGGCTGTCGGCGGCGTGATCACGCCCGCGCTGTCCGTCAGCACGATTTTCTTCACGTACTCAGCATGATCCGCGCCCAGGACGATGCTGACCCGCCCGCCGAAGGAATGACCGATCAGGTGGACAGGCTTTATGTTGACCTGATCGAGATAATGGGTTACGAACCGGGCATACTCAGGCACGCCCCACGTTTCGATGGGAAGCGTGCTGCGCCCGAAGCCCGGCAGATCGAGCACGTGGACATGATAGCCAAGCGGGGCCAGCCGTTCGGCCACCATCCGCATACTCTCGATCCGGCCACCCCAACCGTGCAGCAGCAGCACGGGCTGGCCCTCACCCATCACCTCGCAGGCAAGGGTCAGCCCGTCCAGCATCGTCAGCCTGACGGTCATTCCAGCGCGCCTCGCTTGATGCGCGCCCCAAGCGCGACCAGTTTGTCCAGCACGTGGTCGAAGTTGCGATCAAAGGCTTCGGCATTGTCGATGACCGTCTCGCCGGAGGCAATGAGCGCCGCCGCCAGCATCGCCAGCCCGGTGCGCACGTCCGGGTTATCCATGTACTCGGCTTGCAGCGGCGTCGGCCCGACGACAATCGCCCGGTGCGGATCGCACAACACGATCTGCGCGCCCATCGCCTTCAGCTTATCGACGAACAGCATCCGGTTGGCGAACAGCTTCTCGTGAACCAGCACTGTCCCTCTGGCCTGCGTGGCGACGACGGTAGCCATCGCAATCAAATCCGAAGGGAAGCCCGGCCAGGGCGACGACTCGATGGACACGTCCACGTCTTCCTCGCGGCTGGACGTGTCAAAGCGCTCGTGAATAGGGACCAGCAGCGCGTCCTCGTCCAGGCTGACATACAGGCCAAGCCGCTCATAGGTTTTGGCGATCAGACGCATGTCGCGGCGGCGCGTGCCTTCAAGCGTCAAGCGCCCGCCCGTCAAGGCCGCAATAGCGGCCACACTTGCCGCCTCGATGTGATCGGGCGAGACGGTATAGGATGCGCCAGTCAGTTGTTCCTGCCCCCGGATGATCAGCAGGTTTGAGCCGATCCCGTCAATGTGCGCCCCCATCGCCGCCAGCAGGTGCAGCAGATCAACGACGTGCGGCTCGGAAGCGGCGTTGAGAATCGTCGTCTGCCTGCCCAGGCAGGCCGCCAGCATACAGACCAGCGCCGTCGCCGTCACGCTGGTCTGTGTGAGCACGATTTCGCGCTCCTCCCAGGGCTGCGCTTCCAGCCCGATCACGCCGCCCTCCACCGAAACGTGGATGCCCAGATCGCGCAGGGCCGTGAGATGGGTATGAATGCGGCTTATCGCGTAATCGATGACCATGCGCGCGTGCCGCCGCCGGGCCAGGATCGGCGCGAGGAAAAGCAGCGTGCCGCCCAGCGCGTCCGTGTGTTCGCGTTCCAGGCCCCGCCCCGCCATCTGCGCGGCTTGCAGGGCCAGCGTGCCGTTGCTGCGCTCAATTGCCAGCCCTAGCGATTCGCCCACTTCCAGCATCACGCCCACGCTCACCGTGTCCGGAACATTGTTGAGTGTGACCGTTTCGCCGGTCAGCATGGACGCGGCAATCAGCGCCATCGCGGCATTGCTGTTGCCCGATACCTGGTATGTGCCCCGCAGGGGTTGGCGGCCCTCAACTCGAATGCGCATGGATTCTCCGGGTAAATCCCGGTGATTATACCCGGATCGCGCGACGATGAGGAACACTCTGTAAGGTTTTGGCTCCCCCCCGCCGCCTGCGGAGATAGGGCGAAGTTAGCCTTTTTCACTGCGGGTCAATGTCTGTTCACGCCACAGATTCGCCAGGGTAGTACCACCCCGAAAAGTCGCCCTTGACACACTAGAACGCCTGTGCTATTCTATCCCAGAATTGCGCGCACCAGGCTTGGTGCGCCAAAGAGAACACCTGATCTGAAGACCTGTTTTTCAGGTGATCAGGCAATTGGGGTAAAGTAGTAAGTTAACTGGTAATAACGGGCCGTTCGTGGCACGAAACCTTCCAATCACGGTGAAGGTGTGTGGCTGCGTTCGGCCTTTTGGGTTTCCTGGATTGCCAGGTCGATGTACACCGCCGAAGTCCAGCCGAATGTCGGGGCCGCTTTGGGTGGGCGAGTGCCCGTCAGCGGATTGTAATACTCGTAGATGTCCGGCTGGCGCATGATCAGTTCCAGCGTCTTCCGGCGGAGCCGCTGCGCCAGTTCATGCTGGCCGATCCCTTCCAGCGCCTCGACGAAAAGATAGTTGATGTTGACCCACGTTGGCCCGCGCCACATCTGTTCCGGGTCGAATTTCGGATCGGAGAGGGCTACGGTTGGAATCGGCCACTCCGGCCAGAAGGTCGCCGGGTCAACCAGGTGGCGCAGCAGCCGCTCGGTCATGGCCGCAGGCAGCCGCCCCGTCCACAGGGGCAGCAGGCTGAACGGCGTCAGCACATCGATACGCTTGCCTTCCCGAAGGGCGTTGAACAGGCCGTGTTCTTCGTCCCAGAGCACCTTGATCATGCGGCCAATCCAGGCTTCGGCTTCCTGGCGGTACTTGCGGGCGTCCTCCGTTGCGCCAATCAAGTCGGCGATGGAGGCCAGATTTTGCTGCTGAATATACAGATACGTATTTAGGTCAGGTGAGACGACGGGCATCCCACCATCCCAGAGCGGGCTGTCGTCCAGGCCGGATGAGAACGGGTGTCGATATTCGCACAACCCGCTCGGATTGAGGTTGCTGATCATCCACCAGTTGTGCCAGTGGGTGAGCGGCTCGTAGATTTCCTTGAGAAAATCAAGATGCTGCGAAGTTTGATAGAGTTTGAGGGCCGTCCAGGCGATCAGCGGTGGCTTGGTGACATCGGCGTCCACCGGGTTGCTGAGATGGGTGACAAGGCCCTCATCGTGAACCGCATCCGGCAGCATCCCGTCTTCCCGCTGGTGATCGAGCACGATCCGAAGCTGATCCTCGGCAAGCTGGGTGTCCACGTGTCTGTAGGCCAGGGCGTGGAAGTACTGATCCCACTGCCAGACGCCGACGTAATGCACTTTGGAAGGCACTAGCGCCTCGCGCGTAAAGTAGTATCGGGTGTTGAGCAGGCCCGCCCGCATGATCCACCAGGCATAATCGTACTGGTTGCGGTATTCGTCCAAGACGGGCGGCGTCGCCTCAAACCAGGCCAGCCAGCGCGCTTTTGAAGCGTCAATGGCTGCCTCGGGCGAAGGGATCGAGCGGTTGTAGCCCAGGCGGGGCGTGACGTTCAGCAGCAGCACGTCGCCGCTTTCAGCCGCCAGGGTCACCCGAACCCGAAAGCGGCCATTCGCCAGCGCATCGATCTCATTCTGTTCAAGGTGTGCATTGGTCGTATAGGCAATGTTGCGTTTGCCATGCAGTGTGCCGCCGCGTCGATCCGGCAGGCCACGCTGTGCCAGTGCCTCGAACTCAAAACCGTGGTGGCCCGGCGGCAGCCGGATCAGCAGCGTCTCGGCATCGACAAATGTCCAATCGAAATCACCGACAGCAGTGGAAATGCGCACGACGTGGGGATACGTCTCGCTGTGCATCGAGAGTGTTGCACCCTCCACATCGCTGAACTTGAAGGTTCCGATGATGGGCGGGCGCTGGCGATAGTGCCCCACCTCATATTCCCACTTCGCCCAGCGTTCGGCCAGCCGGATGAACAGCGTGTCGCCCTGGCGGAACAGCAGGAGGCGCGATCCCCGGTCAGTGTAGGGGATGTTGACCAGATCGATTCGATTGCGCAGGTTGTCGATTGCCGTCATAGTTCGATCCCGGTGTGGTAGTCAGGCGTTTAAGTGCCGGCGTTCCCGGTAGGCCGGGATGGTCAGCATGGGGGGGCGCTCCACGTCGCCGATCTCCACGATGTCCAGCGCGAACCGTTCCGGGCCGTGCTCCACGATTTTCATGCTGCGGTTCGCCTTGTCCAGCAGGTACAGGCCGTAACGCTTTTCGAGGCGGCCAATGAACACCTGGTGAATAGCAAACGACATTTTGCTCAGGTTAACGAGTGGTTGGTTGTGGTGAATGCGTTCTTCCAGATCAGTCTGGGCAATACCTTCCAGCCCGTACCGCTCGTGCAGATCGATGAGCAGGCCGGTTTCCACACCGTAGCCGCTGAAGAACGGCACGGATTCCAGGGCCGCCCGTCGGCCCGCGTATTCACCCGAGAGCGGTTGGATGATACCCGATAATTCTGGATAGAACAGGTTGAGCAGCGGGCGGGCCACCAGTTCCGTGACCCGTCCACCGCCGTAGGCTTGCAACTGATCGCCCACCTTGATGGGGCGCTGGTAAAAGCCTTTGACATACTGAACGTTGGGCCGTTTCAGCAGGGGGCCGAGCAGCCCATAAATGAAACGCGGGTGGATGTTGGTGATGTCGGTGTCGATCCAGGCGATAATGTCGCCTTTGAGCACGTGCAGGCTCTTCCAGAGCGCCTCTCCCTTGCCCCGGTAGGAGCCAACTTCCGGCAGAATCTCCGGGTGTCTGTAGACCGGGATGCCGCACGACTGTGCGATCTCCACCGTGCGATCTGTCGAGTCGCTGTCGATCAGGACGATTTCATCGACCAGCGGCAGTTCGTCCATCAACGAACGTTTCAAGGTGGTGATGACCAGTTCGACGGTTTCTTCTTCATTCAGGGCAGGCAGACCAATGCTGATGGTTACGCCCTGTTTCTCCTTGAGCGAGAGCAGCGCTTGAAGGTCTGCAAACTCGTGGCTGTGGAAAGTGTTTTCCGCAAACCAGCGATCCACCTGAGTGGAGAGACTTTCCTCGGAACGGCGCAGCCGGTGTGGCACGTGAAACTCGACCTGTTCCGGGCGGCGAGCACGCACCAGCACCACCGGGACGTTCGTTGCCTGGTAGAGGGTGCGGAGCACGGGACTGGAAGCGCTGGCACTGCCCTGCGGCTGGTGAAAGGTTGCGCCCAGGACAATGGCCTTGTACCCCGCCGCTTCGCGCAGGATGCCTTCGGCAAACCCACTGACCGAAGTCACTATGCGTGTGATGCGCGGATCGGCCTGCATCAACCAGTTCAAGCCGGGCGCAGTGCGTGGATTATCGGCAGCATGGAACAGGGTGATGGTGGAGGCTGGCGCCAGCGCCTCCGACATGCGCAAACCAAGCGACAGATTCGGGCCGCCACGCAAGCAGAGCAGCACCGGCCCGCTGTCCTGCCAGGCTGTGCCGCCGACCAGCGCCACGTCACATGGTGCATAGCGCAAGATGTCGTCGGTGCTGAGACCGCCGGTGAGCGCTACCGGCCCGGCCCACTGCACCAGCAACAAATCCGCCGCAGAGTCCTGCATTTCGTCCAGAATGCGGGCCAGCGGGCGATAATCGACACGCACCTCGGCATTCTCCGGCACAATCGCCAGATCGCGGGCCGCACGCTCGAACGCATCCCGCCACTGACGGGCCTGCGTCGCCCCTTCACTGAGCGATTTGTCCTCCGGGATGACTACCATGCCGCGCAGCACGATCTCCCCAGGCGGGATGCACAGCCTGTGCGCCAGACTGAGCCACGCCTCGAGGCCGGTCTCGTTTTCGACGGCCAGGACGATTCGGTACGGTTGAGTGGTGTCTTGAATATCGGGTAAGGACTGGTTCAATTTCCCTCCAACAGTGGCAGCAGGCGCAGACGAATCAGGGCTTCCCACCGGTATTGCTGCCGGACGCGGACTCGCAGTCGATAGGTCGAACTGACATCGAGGACGCTCAGAATGAGGGCGGCGATGTCGGCTGGATCGCCGTCGACAGGATCGAAGTAATACGCATCGTCTCGCCCGGTGGCGTATAGTGCCGGGATGTCTGCGCAGAATGCCGGGAGCGATGCGATACCAGCTTCAAGCACAGGGATGCCAAACCCTTCCTGAGTGCTCGGAAACAGGAGCGCGTCCGAGATCTGGTACAGGTTGGCCGTCGTATCGTCGTCGGGGATCAGTGGTTCGCCGGAAATGCCGCAAGTATACAAAAAGTGAGCGGCGTCTTCCAGGCCCAGGTCGCGGCGCAGCGCCAGCAGTTCCCCCAGGTAGCCGGGATTGGCGGGGTTATGGGGGCCGGGTGGCCCGGTCACGATCAGGCGGAAGTCACGCCGGGATTGGCGCCGCACCTCAGCCAGAATGCGCAGCGCCAGCGCGATATTCTTGCGGCGAGTCAGGCGGGCCGGCAGCAGCAGCAGCCCATCGGCATCCAGCAGTCGCAAGCGCTTCGCCAGGTCTTCAGTGGTCGGAGTCCAGTGGAAGAACCGCGCTGGATCGATGCCGGGGACAACCACCGCCGTCGATGACGCCGGTATGCCAAGCAAAGCGGCGAGTTCAGCTTGCCGCGTGTCGGACACAGTGACATAGCGCACGCCGGGCCAGGGCTGTCGCAGCAGATTCCAGGGGTGGCCGTCGTGCAGTTCAGCGCGATACTGTGCGTTTGTCCAGGCCAGATCGTGACACCATGCTATAAGGCGAAATTGCCGCTCCTGGGCAAGCGACGCCAGGGCCGTGGTCAGCGCCAGATTCTTGTGAAGCGTCGGCACGTTATGGGCAATGCACACTGAGCAATCGGCCAGCGCGGATCGGAGCGCCTCGGTGATTTGCCTGACCAGCGATTCGAAAGCGGCGGTGACATTGCCAGCGTCCAGTTCCGCTTTCATGCGCAACACTGCCGGGTCGGTGGAGCCAAACAGGCGGTCAACCCGGCTTTCGACCCGCTCATCAAATGGGCTTCCGCTGCCGCTGATGACCCGCACCGGGTAGCCGAGATCGGCCAACCCGCGCGCGTGGTACGCAATCGTGGATTCGACGCCGCCCACCGTTGGCGGGCCAGCGTAGTGCAGGATCGCAATTCTGTTCATCTGTCGCTCGATTCATAAGATTCGGCGTAGGAGACCCCGCGTTAAAACGCGGGGAGGAATACGCCTTTCCTCCTTTCCTGAGATATAATCTACCGCGATGGACGAGACACAGGGGGTTTGAAGCCGCCCCTGCACGGTTAGTCCATCCCCAGGCTTCTGGAACTTTTCCAACGGAAGATAGAAGGTTGTAGGCAAAAGGTGGTGCTTGTCGAGCACAGCTGTCCTGTCCTACGTAAAATCTTCAAGGTCGATAGACTTCGCGCCAGCAGACTATCGCTGGTGGGGTGCAGTCAATCACCCATACGCCTCGGATGCACAGACCATCGTGCAGCGCCAGGGGCAAGCTCCCCAGCTTTAGCGGGGAGTAGTTGACCGTTCCTGGAAACCGTTGCCGCCCAACCCGATCTTACCGCACACACGGGTGCATCACGAGCGCACTCGCCAGGTTTCATTCAAGACTGATGTTGAGTCTGCGTCGGAATGCTGTTCAATTGGCAAGGCGCTGGCGCAACTCGTTCGACTGTGCGACACTTGCCACATCCCCCTGGGGCCTCGTTGGCCGTGTGTTCGCCAGCGTGCCCACACGGGAATCATTTCTCTTCACTTTACAGTCGCATCTCCGTACACATCACCGCCGATTGCGAACCGTCTACTGAGGCCACCGGGAGGAAAGCCCGCATGACCGACGTGTTCATTTCTTACTCCCGCCGCGACAAAGTCTTTGTCAGCCGCCTGTTCGACGCGCTCAACCCCCAGACGCGCGACATCTGGGTGGACTGGAAAGGTATCCCCTATTCAGCCGAGTGGTGGAAGGAGATTTGCGCGGGCATTGAAGCCGCCGACAATGTCATCTTCGTGATCAGCCCCGAATCGCTCGGCTCCAGGATATGCAACGACGAGCTTGCCTACGCCATCAAGCACAACAAGCGCATTATTCCCGTCGTCCGCCGCGAGATCGACGAGCAGCAGATAGCAGGTGTCTGGTTCCACCAGGAGTGGGAATTCCGGGCGCGGCAGAATTGGGATGCGCTCAAGAAGATCAACTGGCTTTACTTCCGGCGCAAGGACGAATGTGAATGCCGGTTCGACGACGGCGAGGTCGTTGACCCGGCCTGCGACAGCCCGGAATGCGATCACGACAACTTTTCGGAAGCCTATCAAGCGCTGGTCGAGACCGTCCAGACGGATGATGAGCACGTGCGGCGGCATACCCGCCTGCTGGTGCGGGCGCGTGAATGGGAAAGCAACGCCCACAACCCCAGTTTTCTGCTGCGCGGCGACGATCTGGCGGCAGCGCAGGCGTGGCTGCGAGATTGCATGAATCAGCAGCCACAGCCAACAGCCTTGCAGTCGGAATACATCGAAGCGTCGGCGAAGGCGGAGGCCGAGCAGCGCGCACACGAGGAAGCGACCCTGCGCCGGGTGCGGGCCTTCCGCCGGGCCGCCCTGATCCTGGCTGTTGTCGGGGTCGTCGCGGTGATTGCTACAGGCGTCGCCTCGATCCAGGCTTTCAACGCGGGCAACCAGATCGCTACCGCAACGATTGCCCAGGGCATAGCGCTCTTTGAGCAGCAGACCGCAACGGTGGCGATGGGCCAGAGCCTGATCGGTCAGCAAACTGCCGTAAGTAACGCTCAGATAGCGCAAACGCAGGTTGAGATCGCCGGGCAAACGCTGACGCCCATACCCGCCACGCTGACGCCCGTGCCTGTGACACTCACGGCAATTGCCCAGAGAGTCGAGGCCGGAGAGCGACAGGTCGAGTCGCTGCGACTGGCAGCGGAAGCGCAGAGCATTATGCTGGCAGAAGACGGGAACCCGGAACTCGCCGCGCTGCTCGGAATCCGTGCCTTGAAAAGCGCTTACTCTCCCCAAGCCGACGCCGTGCTGGTACAGGCCACTGACCGGCTGTTCACACGTCAGCTCTTCGGCGGGCAAGCAGCCCCGATGACCAGTGTAGCCTTCTCCCATGATGGCAAACAGATCGTCACGGGTGACAAGGGCGGCTCCATCGTCGTCTGGGATACGAGCACACGCGAACAGATTCTCAAGATCGGCGGCCACTTTGCGCGCATCTCCGCAGCCGTATTTTCGCCCGATGGGGCCTACATTCTATCGAGCAGCGATGATAGTACGCTGCGCCTGTGGGACGCCCGGACAGGCACGGAGATTCGTCGCTTTACAGGCTACAAGGGAAAGGTCTACAACGCCGCTTTTTCGCCCGACGGCAAGTACGTGCTGGCCGGAGGCGAGGACTTCAAGGCGAGGCTGTGGGAGACAGAAACGGCGAACGTCGTTCAGGAATTCAGCGGGCACACTGACCTGATCCAGAGCGTGGCCTTCTCCCCCGACGGCAAGCAGGTGCTCACCTGCGGAAACGACGATACCGCGCGGCTGTGGGACGTGTCCACAGGCCAGGAGATTCGATCCTTTACCGGCCAGCGCTTCACCGTCATCAGCGTGGCCTTCTCGCCCGATGGCAAAAGGATTCTCACGGGCGCCGGCGACATGAGCACGCAACTTCTGGACGCCGCCACCGGCCAGGTCTTGCGCAGGTTCGAGGCGAATACGGGCAGTGTCTCGGCAGTCGCCTTTTCGCCCGATGGCAAGACGATCCTGGTCGGCAGCGAAGACTGGACGGTACAGTTGTGGGACGTGGCATCCGGGGATCGTTTGCACGTTTTCACCGAACATTACGGCAAGGTGACCGCTGCCACCTTTTCGCCCGATGGCAGCATGGTACTCGCCAGCGGCGACGACGGTACTGCGCGGCTGTGGGACGTCACGGGCCGGAATGCGCGTGTCCTGGCCGGGCCAAAGATTCCAGTGATGAATGTCCAGCTTTCGCCGGACGGAAAAACCGCCCTTTCCGGATATTACGATGGTTCTGTGCGGTTGTGGGACACAGCAAGCGGCCAGGTCGTGCGCACGTTTGTGGGTCACACCGAAACGGTTCGCAGCGTGGCCTTCGCGCCCGATGGCAAAACGATCCTGACCAGCGGCGACGACGGCACTGTGCGGCTATGGGACAGGGCGACGGGACAGGAATTGCGGAAATTTGCCAGCGAATACGGCATCCGCAGCGCGGCCTTTTCGCCGGACGGCAAAACGATCCTGGCGGGTAGTGGCGACACAACTGTGCATTTGTGGGACGCGGCAACCGGACAGGAACTACGCACTTTTGAAGGACACGGCTGGGTGGTCAACGGTGTCGCCTTTGCCCCGGATGGCAAGCGGATCGTGACCAGCAGCGACGGCGCGACGGTAGGACTGTGGGACGTGGACAGCGGGCGGCTGCTTCGCATGATCCGGCTGCCCGACACGCCGGATTGTGTGGCCGTTGCCCCGGATAGCAAGACTATCGCTGCGGGCAGCATGGATGGATTGGCGCGCCTCTGGGACGCCGATACGGGCCGCGAAATACTGACCCTGCGCGGTCACACGGGAACAGTTGACAGCGTTGCGTTTTCCCCCGACGGCAAGACGATCCTCACCGCCAGCTATGACAGGACGGCACGGCTCTGGGATGCCCAAACCGGTCAGACAATACGCATATTGACAGGGCATACTGATGCCATCTACAGTGCCGCCTTCGCAGGCAATGGCAAGACCATCGTGACGGGGAGTTCCGACGGAACGCTTCGCCTGTGGGACGTTGATTACCGCGATTTCGTCGCCTATGCCTGCACGCGCGTTTTCCGCGATCTGACGGAAGAGGAACGGCAGCAGTACAGCATTGCAGACAAAACGCCCACCTGCCCGCCAATTTCCCCGGCCAATTAGCTGGATGATCGGGGGGCCGTGCGGGCCAATGTTGCCAGGCGTTGCAGGAGCGGACGCAGGCTTTCCGGCGCGGCGTTCTCACTGACTTCCACCGTGTGCTGCCTGTTGCCTGCTTCGACGGTCAACCTGTATGTAAACTGGTCAGCGCCCCGCGTTGCCTTGAGCGTCGCCGGAAGGCGGAAGAAGTCAGCCGCGTCCACAAGGCGTTTCAACTCAGCCGCTTCATCGGCAGGCAGCTTATCGACATCCACAGTCGTTGCCAGGCGCAGTCCGGCAAAGCCGCCGCTGCGTTGGAATTCGATACGCATCGATTGCCCTCCACACTAAGGATTGGCCGGGCGCAAACCCAGTAGAGACCGGACGCGATTGGCTACTGTCGGCCAGCAGCCCTGGTTGGGGCTGACCTGCCCCTCGACTGTGATTCCCACCTCGGCCCAGCCCTTTCGCACGGCCTGCTGTTCCAGGCTGCCTACGCCGTACAGATCGCCTGCCGTCTGCACCGTCAGATTGGCGGCCTCCTGGAAATTGGACGTGGCACGCAACTTATCGCGCAGCGTCACATACCAGATACGGCCCGCCTTCTCCCACGCATTGCCGCCGATTTCCACCGCCGCCACGTAGAAGGCGTGATTGGGAATGCCGGAGTTGATGTGAACGCCGCCATCGTCGTCCAGGGTGTTGACGTAATCCTTCATGTGCGCGGGCTGAGGGTCTTTGCCAAGCACGGGATCATTGTAGGCCGTCCCAGGTGCTTTCATTGACCGGAGGGCCTGGCCTTTGACATTGGCCGTGAAAAGCCCCTGGCCGATCAGCCAGTCAGCATCGGCGGCGGTCTGGTTCAGGCTGCGCTGCTTGACCAGCGAGCCAAACACATCTGAGAACGACTCGTTGAGTGCTCCAGGCTGTTCGGAATAGCTCAGGTTGGCGGTGAACTGAGTGACGCCGTGCGTCAACTCGTGCCCAATCACGTCGATGGCGATGGTGAAGCGGTTGAACAGGCGCTCCGCCTCCGGCAGCGATTCGTCGCCGTCGCCATAAACCATCTGTTTGCCGTCCCAAAAGGCGTTGTCGTACTGCTTCTGGTAATGTACCGTTGAGATCAGAGGCAGCCCTCTATCGTCCAGCGAGTTGCGTCCGTACACGTCCTGGTATAGATCGTAGGTCGCCCCTGATCCGTCATAGGCTTCGTTGACTGCTATATCGGTGCTCGGCGGTTCTCCCTCACCGCGTACCCGACGGCCCGGCAGGCTCGACCCGCCATCGGCGCTGTAAATGGTGCGCTGTTTGCCGCCTTCTGGCTGCGCCGGGGCAGCGGCAGGTGCCTGCGCCATTGAACGCCGGATCACGCGAATGTCCGCCGAGATTTGCATGGTCCGCCGCGCCAGTTCCTGTTGGGTGGGCGTCCCGCGCTGTTCAATTTGACGCAGGATGTATGGGGGAAGAATGCACTGGATACCGTAACTATGAGCGCGCATCGAATTGTCCTTCAAGAGTGCCAAGCGAGAACCCAACTTTGAGAGCCGCAGCCAGAGCAGTCGGGGGTATCGTCTTTCGATGCGGAGCGGCGGCAATATCATCATTATACGACCATATCGCCACCTGGGCGGTTGCCTCTGTGGAATTGTTAAGAAATGGTCATGCCTGCTTCAAGGCCAACTTCTGGACGACGATGACCTGACGAAATTGGTCAGATCGCAAGTGCCCACATATGATATACTAGAAAAACACCGGCCTCACAATGTATCCAGGAGTTCAGAACTAACTGTAATGTAAACTGTGTACGTTTCGAGAGGACGAGGAAGGTCAGCGTGAAGGCCCGACTGATTGTTATAGCCCTTGGCGGGCTGTTCCTTCTTTTTGCGATAGTCCCCCTCGCCATGCAGTCCTCTGCGCAGGCATCCACACTCGGCGTCCAACCTGACCCGCTGGATACCGGCGTGCAGGAAACCCCCTCTTGCCAGGCGATCCTGACCCGTGCCATGGATACACTGAAGAACGTGTGCAGCGATCTGGGACGCAATAAAGCGTGCTATGGTCACGATACAGTCAAGGCCGAACTCCGCAGTGACAATGTTCGGTTCGACAGCCTGGGCGACATTGTGCCTATCCAGATGGTGAAGAAGATCACAACCTCAGCGCTCGACCTGCAACGCGGGACCTGGGGCTTATCGCTGCTCAAACTGCAAGCCAATCTGCCAGACACCCTTCCCGGCCAGAATGTGACATTCCTGATCTACGGCGATATATCCATCCAGAATCTGTCGGGGAATATGCAGTCGTTTTACTTCACGTCCGGGCTGGGCGACCTGAAGTGCAACGAAACGCCCAACAGCGGGATACTGATCAAGTCTCCGAACCACACACAGGTAACTTTTACGGCCAACGGCGTCCAGATAACGATGGCCTCGACGGTGCTTTTGCGCGCAGAGAAGGGCCGCGCGATGGACGTGCAGCTGATCGAGGGTCATGCCAACGTGCGAACGAAGTCCGGGGCGACCACGCTCGTATCCGGCCAGCACGTCTCGGTTTCGCTGGGCGGGAGCAACGGATTGGAACCACAGGGCAAGCCCTCCGCGCCCAAATCTGCGCCGTCCAACCCGGCGCTGGCCCCGGTGGTTCGTTCGGCGGAGAACATTTCGCAGGGGAGTTCTTCATCGGGCTTGCCGACTGCTACCTCTGGACTGCCGGCCACTCAGAACGCCGCACCTGCTATAGCAACGGTTGCTCCAACCAGCGCTAACCTACCGATCCCGGAGACGCCGACGTTAACCGTCGCGCCTGTGGAAGCGACAGCAACACAAGCGCCCATCGCTGCGCCCACCAACACGACAGTGCCACAAGCGCCTTCGGAAGTGCCGCCCACGCTCGTGCCAATGGCCGTTACCGACGTGCCCCCGGCAACCGATGTGCCGCCCACTGCTGACCAGAACCCTGCACCGACTGCCCAGTCCGCGCCAACGAGCGCGCCGCCTGCCACCGATCAGGGAGTGCAGCCACTGCCGACGCCAGCTTCATGACCTGTGATTGGGCGGTCTATCGTTCGGGGAATTGATCTCTTCGAGGATGCGGGCTGTGAGCCTGTGCGCGGCCTGTTCGACGGTGGCGGATAGACCGAGGCCAGACCCAAAATCCTGGCCCTCCACGCCGTAGACGACCAGGCGGGGCGGCAAATGATTGAGAACGCGCGCCACTTCGATGGCCTCAGCAACGCTGAACGCATGAGTTGAATACGAGAAGAACTGTGCAGGAATCTCCTGCTCGTGGGCACTGAAGCGGTGAATCGTGCCGGGCGCAGCGCCCGACGATACCGCGTCGATCAGGTATACGGTCTCGTCGCTCTGCCACGCCTCCATCAGCGCCGCGCCCTCACCGCTCTGTTCGATCACGGTAACGTCCGGGCATTCCTGGGCAATGCGGCGGGCAACAACCAGCCCCACGCCGTCGTCCCGCCGGAATTCGTTGCCAACGCCGATGACGAGCAACTGACCTCACCCCCAGCCCCCTCTCCCACTGGAGAGGGGGTCTCTGCTATCAGGCTACGTTCGTTCGATGTTCAGTTTGAGGAAGTGGGTGGCGCACGAGATGCACGGGTCGTAGTTGCGGATGGCCTGTTCTAGCTGCCACGTCAACTTCTCTTCGTCGAGATCAAGGTACTGCTGAACGTAGTGCCGCAGATCGCGCTCGATGGTCTTCTGATTCTGCGAGGTGGGCGGCACGATCTTGGCATCCTGGATTAACCCATCCGCATTCAGGCGGTAGCGATGATACAGGATGCCGCGCGGCGCTTCGGTGCAGCCGTAGCCTGTGCCCGCTTTGGGCTGGACTGCGACGGCGGGCTGATCGGGCATCTCGTACTCGTGGATGATGCGCAGCGCTTCGTCCACCGCGTACAGGGTTTCGATGCTGCGCACGATGATGCTCTGGAACGGGTTACGGCACGGCGCTTTCAGGCCCACACTGCGCGCCGCTTCCTGGGCGATGGGCGACAGCTTAGTGTAGTTCAGGTTGAAGCGCGCCAGCGGCCCAACGAAGTAGGCGCCGCGCTTCTTCAAGACCGAATGCAGCGCATTGGAATGTTCGACATGTTCCTCGACGAAGTTTTCCTCGTAGTCCGCGACGGCGATGTTCAGCCCTTTGTTGGAAACGAGCCGTCCTTCGTTGAACGGATATTCGCTGGGATGGCGCAGCGCCACGAACTCGTAATCCTGCTCGAAGTCCGGCATGGGGAGACTCGCGGCGAAACGCACCATTTCCAGGGCGATGTCCCGCGCGCGTTCCAGTTTTTCGGCCAGCGGGGCCAGTTCATGTTTGGTCGGCACGCGGTAAAAGCCGCCAACCCGCACGTTGACGGGATGGATTTCTCTGCCGCCGATCAGGTTCACGATGTCGTTCCCGGTTTTCTTCAGCGTCAGCCCATTCCGCACCAGGTCGGGGTAGTCCTTCGCCATCTGGATAGCGTCCTGGTAGCCCAGAAAGTCCGGCGCGTGCAGCATATAGACGTGCAACACGTGGCTCTCGATCCATTCACCGCAGTAGATCAGCCGGCGCAGCGCCCGCAGTTGGCCCTCCACGCGCACGCCCAGCGCATCTTCCATCGCGTGCACGCTGCTCATCTGGTAGGCAATCGGGCAGATACCGCAGATGCGGGCGGTGATGTCCGGCGCTTCGCCGAACATCCGGCCACGCAAGAACGCCTCAAAGAAGCGCGGCGGCTCGAAGATTTTCAACTTCACGTCCTGCACTTTGCTGCCCTTGAGCTTGACATACAGCCCACCCTCGCCCTCGACCCGTGCCAGGTAATCGACCTTGAGTGTGCGCAGTTTGGAATCGGCTTTACTGTTTCTGGTAGCGCTGTTCGGTTTCAGCTTTGGATCAGCCTTCATGGGCCTCACTCTCCTTTCGGAATGCCTCGCTGTAAGCGTTGAAGCCCCGGAAGGCTCGCATGATGTCTTGCTCCCCGACGCCAAGTTGCGACCACGCCGCACTGAGGGATGCGGTGTTGGGCGTTTCTTTGGGACCGAAGCAGCCGTAGCAGCCACGATGATAGGCCGGGCAGAGCGCGCCGCAGCCGGCGTGCGTCACGGGGCCAAGACAGGGCGTTCCGTTCGCCACCATGACGCAGGGCGTCCCGCGTCGCTTGCACTCAGTGCATACACTGTGCGGGGGCGTATTCGGTTTGCGCCCATTCAGGTATGCGCTGAGAACCTCGACAAGCTGGTACTTATTGACCGGGCAGCCGCGCAGCTCGAAATCCACGAAGACGTGGTCGGCAATGGGCGTCGATTTGTTCAGCGTTTCGATGTAACGCGGTGTGGCGTACACAATCGAAACGAATTCTTTGACGTTCTTGAAGTTGCGGAGGGCCTGAATGCCTCCGGAGGTGGCGCACGCGCCAATCGTCACCAGAAACTTCGTGGCACGCCGTACCTGGTGTATTCGTTCGGCGTCATGGGCTGTGGTGATGGAGCCTTCAACCAGCGATATATCATATGGCCCTTTGACCACCGCCCGCGTCGCTTCCGGGAAGTACGCGATCTCGACAGCGTCCGCAACTGCCAGGAGTTCGTCCTCGCAGTCGAGCAGGCTGAGTTGGCAGCCGTCGCACGAGGAGAACTTCCAGACTGCTATCTTGGGTTTACGTTTTTGTGTCATCTCAGATTTCCCATTTTGCCAGCAAGTCGCGGATGTGCGTGTACGGGAACACAGGGCCATCCTTGCAGACGAACACCGGCCCGAACTGGCAGTGCCCGCACAGGCCGATGGCACATTTCATGTTACGTTCCATGGACAGGATGATGCTGTCGGGCTTCACGCCGCGCTTTTCGAGGGCCAGAGCCGTAAAGCGCATCATCGTTTCCGGGCCACAGACCAGCGCCACCGTATTGAGCGGGTCAAATGGCGCCTTGGGGATAAGCTGCGTCACAAAGCCCACACTGCCCCGCCATGACCCGGTGGCGCGATCCACAGTGACGTACACTTCAAGGTCGAAATGTGCCCGCCACTGTTCCAGGTCACGCCGGAACAGGATGTCGGATGGGGTGCGCGCGCCATAGAGCAAAACGACCCTGCCGAACTTCTCGCGGTGCGCCAGAATCTGGTACATGGCTGACCGCAGCGGCGCGAGACCGATGCCCCCGGCCACGATCACCACGTCGCTGCCCGCAACTTCCATGACCGGCCAGTGTGTGCCGTAGGGGCCGCGCACGCCCAAAACATCGTGAATTTTGAGTTCGCGCATGGCCTTTGTGACCGTGCCGACGGCGCGCGTTGTATGCACCAGGCAGTTGCGCTTGTCGGGGTCGCCGCTGATCGAAATGGGAACCTCGCCGACGCCGTACACGTACAGCATATTGAACTGCCCTGCTGCAAAGGGTGGGATGCCAGAGCCGTTGACCGGGGTCAGCTCCAGCGTGAAAGTATCCGGGGTTTCCCGGCGCATTTTCTGAACCCGGTAAGGCTGCGGAAGCATAGGGTTGGGAAGATTTGCCGCCATAACACCACCTTCAGGTACGCACGTTGTACACGTCCAGGAGTTGAAGCCGCGTCGCTTGCAGGCGCTGCTCCACTACGTTTGCAAAACGCTTGAGAAACTCGTATCCCAGATCGTGGTCTTCTTCGCACTTGGTACGCAGGCATTTGCCGTCGAGCGCGATAGCCCGTGTCAGTTCCACCGCATAAGCGTTAAAATGCCAGCGATAGGGTGGAAACAGCCACGACCAACCCAGCACATCCCCTTCCTCGATGGTTTGAATCGTGATCGGTTTGTGGCCGGGAGCCAGCGTTTCCAGCGCAACTTTGCCATGCCGGATGATGTAAAACTCGTTAGCCTCCTCGCCTTCATGGAAAATGTATTGGCCGGTGTCGAAGCGCACGTTGGAGGCGCAGCCTGTGATCAACTGGATATAGCGTGAGTCCAGGCCCTGGAAAAAGGGGTGCTCTGCCAGCAGGGGTTCAAGGGTATGCATGTTCGTTCTCTCTTTTTCTACTTCTCGATTACGAGTTTGTGGGTCGGGCTGGTCGTTGTGCTGCTCTCGCGGATGGCCCGCGCTTCCTCGGTAATGTCGATGCCAACCGGGCACCAGGTGATGCACCGCCCACAGCCGACACAGCCGAAGCTGCCGAACTGGTCAACCCACGTCGCCAGTTTATGAGTCATCCACTGGCGATAGCGCGCTTTGGCCGATGAGCGAACGCTGCCACCGGCAATGTACGAAAAATCGAGGGTAAAGCACGAATCCCACTTGCGGACGCGCTCGGCGTGCTCGCCTGTCAGGTCGGTCACGTCCTCCACTGTCATGCAGAAGCAGGTGGGGCAGACCATCGTGCAGTTGGCGCACGTCAGGCAGCGCGAGGCCACTTCTTCCCAGCGTGGGTGTTCGGTATTCTGGTACAGCAAGTCCTTCAAATCAGTGGTATCCAGGGTGCGCCCCATGTGCTGCGCCGTCTCCGCGACGATACGCTCGACGGCCTCTTTGTCGGCTTCGGTAGCCTCCCGGTGCTGAACGTCTTCCATGACTTTCAAGCCGAGGGCCGTCCCGACCTCGACCACCAGGAGATGAGTTTCCGCATCCAGAATCTCCGTTAAGGCCAGGTCGTATGCACCGGAGACTCTTGGCCCTGTGTTCATCGACGCGCAGAAGCACGTTCCCCCGGCCTGCGCGCAGTTGACGGCCACAATGAACAGGTTGTCCCGCCGCTGCTTGTAATTCGGGTCGGCGTAGGCTCCTTCCAGCAGCACTCTGTCCTGGATGGCGATGGCGTTCAATTCGCAGGCCCGCACCCCCAGGAAGGCCAGTTTGGGCATCTTCTGCTGATCGGGCACGATCTTGAAGCCATTGCCATTACGCACTGCCTGCCAGAGGCGCAGGACGGGGGGATACAGCAGCTTCTTCCACGAGTGTGGGCCAACCGTGTACCCAAACAGTGCCCGATCCCCTCGCTGCTGTAGGCGGTATGTGCCTTTCTCCTGTTCGTCGGTGTAGCCGATGGGCAGGTCGGCCACGCTTGTCACCTCGTCATAGACAATGGCGTTGTCGCGGACGGTGGGGCCGATGACCTGGTAGGCACGCGCGCGTAAAGCGTCGATCAACTGCTGAAAGTGATCGGCCTCGACAACAAACACAGCTTTGGGCCTGGTGGCGGCTCGTGACGTTTTGTGCTTGCGGTGATTGTTTTCTGGCACGCTCTATCCTCCTGACGCCTGAACAGGCGGAGTTGACACTGTTTCTAGTGGCAAGCGTAAACGATCAACGGCTCAACGACAGTGGATGACCGTCAGCAGTTATTGAGAAAAATGTCACAAATTCTGGTGAGAAGAAGTGGGCGCAGCGATCAAACCTTTAGCCGGTAAAGCATCTCGCCTGCTTTTGGAACAACCAGAATGCCCTCATGCTCGCGGTGCTCCCATTCTGCAATGTTGATCTGGCAGGGGTCGAGATAGCCCAGGTTGTGCGCCGCGCACCGCTCCGGAGAAATGCCTGTTGCCAGCGTCACCCGAATGCGTGGCCGTTCGCCGTTGATCGGATCGTATTGCCCGATCCCGCGCAGGTGCGTGCTATGCGCCAGCACGCCGCCAGGATAGTGCTTGAAGCGTTCCCACTGCTTCACAAAGTAGTCGCGGGTGTGGTAGCCGATTGCGGCCAACAGTTTGCCGTGCGTGTAACTGAACTCGGTGATGTGTGGCGCGTAAATGACGACTTCGCCGCCGTCAGCAATGACCGGTTCCAGTTTGTACATGCCTTTGGCAGCAGTCCAGATGTCGTCATACATGGCCGGCATGATCGACAGCACGCGCTGGAACGGCTGATCGACGTAGGTGATGTGAACCTTTGCGGACAGTGAGGCGGCCTCGGCCCAGGCCGCTTCGGGCGTCCCGGCATACAGTCCTGCCAATTCCGTCTTGCCCGGCGCGACCACCATCGCCAGGCACAGCTTTGGCGCGGCGATCAGGCCGGCAGCCCGGTCTATCAGGGCGCGCACCGGGGTGATGCCCGGCCTGCCGATGATCTGGTAGCTGGTGATGAGTGCACCCAGCCAGTGCGACAGGTCGATCAGTTCTGGCCCGCTGACGCCGGGAAAGAAGTATTTGTTGCCGCCGGAAAAACCGACCACCTCGTGCGGGAAGACTGGCCCGCAGATGATGATCTGGTCGTACTGCGTGACGAGACGATTGATACGCACCGGAACAGGCTGGCAGAGCATCCCGCCGCTGATTGCTTCCACCTCTGCGGCGCTGATCGTGCCAAGCGTGACGAAAGTCTCCGGCTTATGCCACTCATGGTTATAGACGTGGACACCGGCCAGAGTCGTTGTCCACTCTTCTGGCTGCACCCCAAGCCGCTTGCCGATCTGTTCCTGGCTCATGGGCTGGTGCGTGCCGAGTGCAATCAGAAAATCGAGCGCGGCAACGTGACCCAAGAGTGTGTTACAAAGCAGTCGGAACATGCGCGGGAGCGGAGCGGTGCGTGTCCCATCGGGGATGATGACCAGCACACGCTTTCCGGCCAGATCGCTTAACGCCAGCGCGGACCGCACGAGGCTGCTGATCTCTTCATCCGTCAGTGTTCGATCCGTGAAGCCTAGCCCGACCATAGTTCACCCCGCCCCATTAGGCTGACCGGTCTCTGTTTTATCGCCTTTGCCGACGATTCACAAAAGGATGGCGACACGAAGGAAGCCAATATGATCATTGGCAATTGGCTCGGCTGTTGCCCGTTGCAGTGGTGCTGTGCAATCTGCCCGACAGCAACGCCTTCTTTTTCGTATATATTGCCGGGAGCCAGTCTGCCCAAGCAAGATGCACGACGGTTTTGTCCATCTCGGGGCATCGGTGACACGCTTTTGTCTAAAATGCCCAAAATCTTTATGAAATTTTTATTGCATTATCCACGTGGAACCATGTCCGCCTATCCTCTATCATGGCAATTACTCACCGCTGTGTGAAATTGCATAGGTTTCGGGAGGGGGTTCATGGCCGAACAGACCAGCACCGGGATGAAGCGGACACTTGGCCTGACAGGTGTCACCGTCAATGCAATGGCGCTGATTGCGCCGGGCGCATTCTTGTGGATCACGTACCAGTTGCAGGCGGCCAACGTGGACGCAGCCGGGAACAGCACTGCCCCGGATATGTGGACTGGCATCGTCGCGGCGCTGATCGTGGCCTTTCTGACCGCGTTTGCCTTTTCCGAGCTGGCTCGCCGCTACCCGGATGCCGGCACAGGCAGCGCGTACTACTTTGCCGAGAAAGCCTTTCTTGACCGGGAAGAACCCCACCACCGCCGTTGGGCGCGTCTTGCCAAGTTCATGACGGGCTGGGCAGCGCACCTGTTTTACTGGGTCTATCCGGGCGTCATGGTGGCCTTTATGGCAACGCTCATCGTCTACATCGTGCAGCAGCTTGCACCCGGCAGCGGGATCGCCAATCTGGTATCGACGATCCCTGTTCAGATCGGGATCGCCTGTATCTTCTCGGCGCTTGTCGGATTCATCGCCGTGCGCGGCATCACCGGCTCGACCAACGCGGCCATCGCCATCAATATCATTCAGCTTACGGCACTGGTCGTGTTCAGTATCCTGGCGATCATTTTTCGCAGCAGCAACCCGCTGAACGTTGCGCCCGACGGCTGGTATCATCCGACGGCCACGTCGATCATTACGCCGCACAACCTCTCCGGGCTGCTCTTCCAATCGACTATCGCCATCCTGATCCTGGTCGGGTTCGAGTCCTCGACGGCACTTGGCGCGGAAGCGATCAACCCCAAGCGTGACATCCCACGCGGTGTGATCCTGTCACTGGTCATTCAAGGTTTGTTCGCCTACCTGATCGAGTACTTCGCCGCCAATTATGCACTCAGCAATAAGCTAGTCGGGACTGCTGCCGACGGATCGACGGTCACGGGTATTGCCGCCGCCGCTGCCTCAGGTGCGCCAATCGGCGACCTCGCCAAGCAGATTGGGGATGCACTCCTGAGTGGCAACGGCTTTGCCTTGATGATCATCCTGGCCGTCACGGTAGCGATTGCCATCCTGGGCACGACGCTGGCCGCCATGAACACCGGCGTGCGCATCAGCTTTGCGATGGCGCAGGACGCCGAAATGCCCGAAGTGATGGGGCTGCTGCACGGGAAATATGCCACCCCATACTTCGGCGTGATCGTGATGGTCATTGTCTCGGCAGTCATTGCGACGATTGGCATGGTAGGCGGTGTCGTGACCCTGACCGGAATCACGCTGGCCTCGAACCTGGGGACCTTTGTGCTGTACGCGCTGATCTGCGGCCTGACAGTTGTAGCTTTCGTAGGACGGCAAGAGTTCAACCTCTTCAAGCACGGGATCATCCCCGGCCTGGGCCTGATCGTGAACATCGTCATGGTGCTGGCGATCTTCATCATCGGTATCGCGTCGGGCGGTTCAACGGCGCAGGCCACTTACCTGGCGCTCGGCATTGCGCTGCTGTGGCTGGTCGTGAGCGTGGCGTACTTTGTCATCTCCAGCCGTCAGGCCGGTAAGCACATCGTCCCACCTGTCAGCGCCATGCAGTCCGGGACAGCAGGAGACTAAACGGGCATTTTCGCTGGCTCAGTTTCATTGTCATAGCACAGGGAGAAGGTCGTTGGCCTTCTCCCTGCATCCATTTCTCAGGAATAAACGATGTCGAGTGACCCCCTCCCTCAAATCGAAGTCTATGGCCTGAGCGACGTGGGCAGAGTCCGCGAGGACAATCAGGATGCGATTCGATGCTTCCAGCCGGATGACCCGGCCATTTCTTTTCACGGGCATACTGTGGCGCTGGCCGATGGCATGGGCGGCTACGAGCACGGCGGGCTGGCAAGCGTCACCGCCCTCGAAGTCTTTTTCGAGGCGCTGTACAGTTCTAATTCCTCCCAGCCCATGCCCAAGTTGAAACAGGCCGTTCAAAACGCCAATCTGGGCGTCTTCCAGAAGGCGCAGCGCCTGGGCGCAGTGCGGATGGGAACAACGCTTACGGCTGCCAACCTGGTCGGCGACAAATTGTTCGTGGCCCACGTGGGCGACAGCCGCCTGTATCTGGTGCGGGATGGCAAGGCCACCTGCCTGACCAACGATCATACGATGGTGGGCGAACTGGTCAGAATGCGCGTCCTCTCGCCCGATAAAGTCCGCACCCACAACCAGCGCTCGATCTTGAACAAATGCCTGGGCATCGATATGTTTGTGCAGCCAGACGTGGCGCAGTTCCCGCTGCAAGAGGGCGATGTGCTGATCCTGTGCAGTGATGGAGTGTGGGCCGTCGTACAGGATGACGAATTCGGCGACTGCGCGGTGCAGGCTTCGGATATGGAATCGTTGAGCCACAGCCTGATCGATCTGGCGATGGATCGAGACAGCGACGACAACGCCTCGGTGGTTGCTGTCCGGGTCGAACAGCTTGCCAGTGAACCGGTACTTGCTTCGGCGCGGCGCGGCTTCGGTTTGCCGGGTTTCTTGCGCAATCGGCTTTCGGGCAACGTGTGACACAGGCCGTCCCTGGCTGGACGGGTAAATAATCGCTCAAAGGCCCCAAATGGCCCTGGCTACCCCAGGCAAAACGCGGTATAATAGAACGCTCGTTCGGCATTTTGAGGGAGATCAATCCATGCCGCGTTTCGAGCTTGTGGCGGACTTCCAGCCGACGGGCGACCAGCCCCAGGCCATCGAGAAACTGGTCGAAGGAGTGCAGAAGGGTCTGCGCCACCAGACCTTGTGGGGAGCTACAGGAACTGGCAAGACGCACACCATAGCGAGGGTGGTCGAGCAGGTACAGAAGCCAACCCTGGTGATGGCCCATAACAAGACGCTGGCAGCGCAGCTTTACGCCGAGTTCAAAGAGTTTTTCCCGCGCAACGCCGTCGAGTATTTTGTCAGCTACTACGACTACTACCAGCCCGAAGCCTACGTGCCGCGCCACGACCTGTACATCGAGAAGGAATCGGACATCAACGAGGAGATTGACCGGCTGCGGCTGGCGGCCACTGCCGCGCTGTTGAGCCGTCGTGACGTGCTGATCGTGGCCTCGGTGTCGTGCATCTACGGCCTGGGCAGCCCGGTTGCCTGGAACGAAGCGCTGCTCAAGCTATCTCGCGGCCAGCAGATGCGCCGCGACCTGCTGCTGCGTCACCTGGTCGAGATTCACTATGATCGCAACGATTTCGATCTGAAGCGCGGAACGTTCCGCGTGCGCGGCGATACGCTCGAACTGGCGCCTGCTTACGGCGAAACAGCTTTCCGCATCACCATGTTCGGCGACGAGATCGAAGGACTGACCGAGTTCGACCCGCTGACCGGGGAAATCCTGAACGACTTTGACCACATTGACATCTTCCCGGCCAAGCACTTCATTGCTCAGGAAGACAAGGTCAGGCAGGCGCTCATCGATATTGAGCAGGAGCTTGAGCAGCGCTTACATGAACTCCGGGCAGCGGGCAAGCTGCTGGAAGCGCAGCGCCTTGAACAGCGCACCCGCTACGACCTGGAGATGATCCGCGAGGTGGGTTATACGTCCGGCATTGAGAACTACTCGCGCCATCTGGATCAGCGTCCGGCGGGCAGCGCGCCCTGGACGCTGCTCGACTATCTGCCGGACGATTACCTGCTCGTCATCGACGAGAGCCACATGACCGTTCCACAGATTCGCGGCATGTTCGGCGGGGATCGCTCTCGCAAGGAAGTGCTGGTCGAGTATGGCTTCCGGCTGCCGAGCGCTCTGGACAACCGCCCGCTGTCCTTCGAGGAGTTCGAGGCGCGCATGGGCCAGACCATCTATACCAGCGCCACACCCGGCCCCTACGAGGCAGCCCACACGCAGCAAGTCGTCCAGCAGGTGATCCGGCCCACTGGGATCGTTGACCCTGAGATCAGTGTGCGCCCTGTCGCCGGGCAGGTGGACGATCTGCTCAAGGAGATCACTGCGCGCGTCAAGAGCCACGAGCGGGTGCTGGTCACGACCTTGACGAAGCGGATGGCCGAAGACCTGGCCGATTATCTGACCGAGATGGGCATTCGCGTCCACTATTTGCACTCCGAGATCGACACCATCCAGCGCATCGAGATTCTGCGCGATCTGCGGCTCGGTGTGTACGATGTCGTGGTGGGCATCAACCTGCTCCGCGAAGGGCTGGACCTGCCGGAAGTGTCGCTGGTCGCCATTCTGGACGCCGACAAGGAAGGCTTCCTGCGCTCTGAGCAAGCCCTCATCCAGACCATCGGGCGCGCGGCCCGGCACATTAACGGCAAGGTGATCATGTATGCCGACAAGATGACCGACTCGATGAAACGGGCCATTGACGAGACCAACCGCCGCCGCGAAATCCAGTCGAACTACAACAAGGAACACAACATCAAACCCGCCTCAATCATCAAGCAGGTGCGCGACCTGACGGACCGGGTCAAGGCACAGGTGGCCGAGGAGAAGGCCGTCGAGCAGCCTTCGGCCATCTCGCCCGCCGACCTGTCCATTAGCGAACTGGATCGTATGGTGAAGGAACTAGAAAAGAACATGAAAGCGGCGGCCAAAGACCTGGAATTCGAGAAAGCGGCGGCCCTCCGCGACCAGATCATCGAACTGCGCCGGGTGATGGTGCTCAAGGAAGCGTCGCCGGAGGAAGCGCTCCCCGTTGGGCCGGGGCTGTTCGACGCCGACGAGGAGATGGGGTACTGATCCCCGCGCTCTGTACATCCTGATAAAACCTATCTGTTATAATGGCTCAACTAATTCAGTTGGGCCATTATCATGATCCAGAGTCTCGAAGGAGATTGTTGATGTCCGACCCCCGCCACCAGAAGCTCGCCAAAGTGCTGGTCAACTACTCGCTGCGCCTCAAACCCGGCGACAAATTCGTGATCCGCAGTTCGGTGGTGGCGGAACCTCTGATCCGCGAGGTGTATCGTGAGGCAATCAAGGCCGGCGCGCACGTGACCCTGCTGCTGTCGCTGCCGGACCTGAACGAAATCTTCTTCAAGGAAGCCAGCGACGCGCAGTTGACTCACATTTCGGACTTCCAGAAATTGCGCGTCGAAGAAGCTGATGCGGACTTATACATCTGGGCTGAGCACAATACCAAAAGCCTAAGCGGAATCGACCCAAAACGGCTGGCGATGGCCGAATCGGCTTCTGCGCCCCTGACCAGGCGTTTTCTGGAACGCTTTGCCACGCGGGAACTGCGCTGGTGCGGCACGTTGTTCCCCACTTACGCCTACGCACAGGACGCGGGCATGTCCCTCAGCGACTACGAGGATTTTGTCTACGGCGCGTGTCTGCTCGACCAGGATGATCCGGCGGCGGCCTGGCAAAAGGTGCACGTCGAACAGCAGCGCGTGGTCGACTTCCTGAGCCAGCACGATGAGATTCACATTGTCGCGCCCGGCACAGACCTGACCTGTCGCGTGGGTGGCCGCACCTGGATCAACTGCGATGGGCAGGCTAATTTCCCCGATGGCGAGGTTTTCACCGGCCCAATCGAGGATTCGGTCAACGGGACGGTGAGCTTTACCTATCCGGCCATTCATCATGCGAACGAAGTTGAAAACGTGCGCCTTGCCTTCCGTGACGGCAAAGTGATCGAGTCCAGCGCCTCGCGCGGGCTGAACTTCCTGAACGCGATGCTCGACAGCGATGCCGGGGCGCGCTACGTGGGCGAGATTGCCTTCGGCCTCAACTACGGGATCAAACAGTTCACCCGAAATACGCTCTTTGACGAGAAGATCGGCGGCACGATGCACATGGCGCTGGGCGCGTCGCTGCCCGAAAGCGGCGGGCGGAATGAATCGGGCTTGCATTGGGATATGGTCTGCGATCTGCGCGAGGGCAAAGTTTACGCCGATGGGCAGTTGTGCTACGAGGCAGGGCGGTTTACGATTTAACCGATTGCTTGTAGACAGCAGGTGCAGCGATGATCGTTACGCGGGAACAGCAGGAAACCTACGAGAACCAGTTCCTTGCGCCCTACGCCATCAAGAGCCGCGATACCAGAGGCCGTGTCTTTCCGGAGGAGGAAGACCCCCTCCGCACGCCCTTTCAGAAAGATCGGGATCGCATTCTGCACACGACGGCCTTTCGCCGCCTGGAATACAAGACTCAGGTCTTTGTCAACTACGAAGGGGATTACTACCGTACTCGCCTGACTCACACCCTGGAAGTTGCACAGATCGGACGCAGCCTGGCGCGGGCGCTCGGCGCGAATGAGATTTTGGTCGAAGGAATCTGCCTGTCACATGATCTCGGCCATTCGCCCTTCGGCCATGCCGGAGAACACATCCTCAACCAGTTGATGCAGGATCACGGTGGTTTCGACCACAACCGGCAGACGTATCGCATCGTCACCGAACTGGAAGAACGTTACCCTGGCTGGCCCGGCCTCAACCTGACCCACGAACTGCTGGAAGGCATCGTCAAGCACGAATCGCGTTATGATGTGGCATCCAGCGAAGGTTACGACCCGACCACGCGCGGCAGCCTGGAAGCGCAGATCGCCAATATTGCCGACGAACTGGCCTACAATGCGCACGATCTGGACGATGGGCTGCGCGCTGGCCTGCTGACCCCGGAACAGCCCGCGCACCTGGAAATCTGGAAGATGGTAGCGGAGAGCATCGGCTGGGATGGCGCGCGCTTTGACGATATGACTCGCCATCGCTTCATCCGGCGTCTGATTGGCCTCGAAATCAGTGACGTAATCGAAGCTACGAACCGCCGCCTTGAAGAAACCAATCCACAGTCAGCCGAAGCGCTGCAACACCTACCCGGTAACGTGATCTGCAACTCGGACAGTTTTGCCCGGATGAATGACGAACTCAAAGGGTTCCTCTACGAGCAGCTTTATCGTCACTTTCGCGTTGCCCGCATGAGCGCCAAGGCGCACCGCTATCTTGAACAGCTCTTTGAGGCTTACGTCAAGGAACCCGCTCAACTGCCCTTCGAGGTGCAGCACCGCATCGAGCGGAGGGGATTGCATCGTGCGATTGCGGATTACCTGGCGGGGATGACGGATCGCTATGCCTTGCAAGAGTGGCAGCGACTCTTTGATCCTTTCACACGACCCTGAGAATAGAAACTAGTTGCCACGCCACGCCTTGTGCAAATCGGCCAGGCTTTCGTAGATTCCATCCGGCACGATTTCACCAATATCTGTCCGCTGGCTGACGCCCGTCAGCACCAGCGCGGTGCGCAGTCCGGCGCGCTGCGCCCCGTCAATGTCCGTATCCAGCCGATCCCCGATCATCAAGGTGCGCTCCGGCGGCGTGCCTAGATGCCTGAGCGCCGTGTGAAACATCGCTGGTTCTGGCTTGCCCATCAGGCGTGGCTTGCGATCTGTCATGGCCTGTAAGGCCGCGATGATCGTGCCCGCGCCGGGCATCAGTCCATCCGCAGTCGGCAGGGTACGATCCCCATTCGTGCCGATAAACTCTGCGCCCGCCAGAATACGCTGCCCGGCGATGCGCAGTTTGTCGTAGGTCAATGTTACATCCAGGCCCGCGACGACAACCTTCGCATTTTCCGGATCGATATCATAGCCGCGCTCCACCAGCAGTTCAATCAGACGGGGACTGCCCACCACGTAGATTGGCGTCCCAGGTGGGTAGCTGCGCCCCAATTCTTCGGCAGTGACCAGGGCCGAGGTGATGATTTGTTCGGGCCTGATCGGAACGCCCAGGCTCCCTATCCGGCTCACGTAGTCCATTGCGCTGCGCGTCGCGTTGTTGGTCGCCATTGCATAGGGAATGTGCCGCTCGCACAGAAAGAGGAAAAAGTCCGGCACGCCGGGCAGTATCTCCGTGCCGCGCCACATCACGCCGTCCATGTCGAGTATCACGGCGTCGATGCTGTTCAGATCAAGATTAGTTGGAGTGTGCAAGGTTCTTACTGCGCTTTCAAGATGGAAATCGTTGTGAGTATCTCCCCCTCCGCTTCGCAGAGAGGGGCCGGGGGGAGGTTCAATCCCCTCACGCCTTTCCGAAACGCTGGCGGATAAAATTGAGCACCACCGGATCGATCAATTCCGGGTGTTCGTCGATTGACCAGCGCTCTTCCAGGTTTTCGATATTGACCAGTGCCCAGAACGCCTCCCGGCTGGGGGCGTCCCACACGCCGTTGATCGGCCCCTTGTAATGGCCGAGCCGCGAAAGAATGGTTTGCAGTTCGGTAGCAAGTCCGATGTCGATAGGAAGGCAATCCGTCAGGTTAGCCTTGCCGAAATACAGGTGGTGCAGGCTCACCAGCTCGCCAAGCCGTGCTACCGGGTCTTCGTGGTCGTCTACCCGCAGGTCGAGGTAGCGATCATTGTCGCCACCATACCCGGCCCCGGCCTTCACGACCAGCACGCCCGCCGACTGCCTGCCGCGCCGGTCACCGCCCGTGCGATCCCCGGCCAGCAGTGCCGCCACCAACCGATCCGCCAGTTCACCCTGCGCTTCTCGATAGGCGCTTGCCATCGCTTCCAGCACGTTGCGCCCGGTCAGGATGTTGCCCTGACAGGTAAAGCGTTCCCCGATCAGGTGGCCTGCATACTCAAAGCAGTCTGCGCCCGTATGGGCAACGGCGTTGCCCTTTGCATCGACCACACCTACCTGCCGATCTTCGGCGTCATCATCGGCAGCCAGCACCTTTGCCAGCGCTTCCTCAGCGCTCAGGCCGCCAGCCATGAGGTCGAGGGCCTGCGGGCCAAAGCTGACTCTTGCCAGCGCCTGGGTGGCGACGGCTCCCGCTCCTGCCCGCGCCCAACTGACCACCGCTGGTGCTGCCAGGAATTTGCTGGCGACAGCCACGCCCCAGGCGTCTTCCTGTGGACTATAAGCAGCAATAGAAAAGGTCATCCCTGCACGTCCTGTCCTTATGACTCCGCCGGTTCTGCGGCTACTGCTGTGGCCTTCATGTTGGTCTGCTCATGGACAAAGCGCCAGATCAGCGTCACCGCGATCAGGTTGAGGCACAGCGCTACCGTACCATTCAACATCAGTCCACCGCTGCGGAACATCGCGCCGCCCAGCAGCGTACCCACTGCCCGACCACCAGCCAGTGCCGCCACGTAGGCGCTCAACATCGTGCCGCGTGCGTCCGGCAGCACCTCGGTTGCCAGCGGGATCAGCACAACAATGCTGGTCTCAAAGGTCAGAAACACGCCGAACACGGCGACCAGCGCCAGGGTCAGATTGCCCCCGGTCAGCGGCAGGATGAAATAGGCCAGCCCGACGGCAAACATGCTCACCAGAGTCAGCCGCCGCTTGCCAAAGCGATCCGACACGGCAATGACCAGGCCCTCGCCGATGACCTCGGCAGCGCTGATCACCCAGGCAACTGTGCCCAGGATTTCGACGTTCAACGTAAATCGTTCGCGCAGCCACGCCTCGTAGACGATGATCATCGCTTCTGCCGCCAGGCTGACGCACACCGCCACCAGCAGGATAGCGATGGCCGGGCGGCTGCCGCGCAAAACACGCAGCGAGGCACCGAAAGACAGATGCGCGTGTGTGGCAGGCGCGGGTCTATCGCCGGGCACGACCAGCGCGATCACGGCCAGGGCCACCAGCCCCGCCACCGCGATCACCGCGAAAATGGCGTTCAGCCCCGCTTGAGCGATCAAATAGGCGGCCAGCGGCCCGATGATGAACAGCGAGGCCGACCAGGCCAGTTCCGTGATGCCAATTGCCATTCCGCGCCATTGATAGGGCGTGCGATCCCCGACATAGGCTTGCATGGCCGGGTCGAACAGCGTTTTGCCGAAGCCCCCCGCAACCAGGCCGAACAGCACCAGCGCTGCCGTCTGGCCGAGCGCCGCCAGCCCGGTAAAGGCGATGAAGGCGCTCATCCCGATCAGCATCATTCGCTTGCGGCCCAGGCGGTCAATGTATGGCCCGGCCACCGGGCCAATCGCCCCGGACGCCCATTCCAGCGATAGTGCCCCCTCAACGGTGGAGCGCGGCACACCCAACGCAGCGGCCATCGGCGTCAGGATGATGTACGGAAAACGCCGCGAAGCGTTGAGAACCAACCGCGCCAGCGTAAAGGCGGCCAGCGTCAGCGCCAGTCGTGTTTTGGACACGGATAGTGTAAGGATCAGGCTTTATCGTCGGCGGGCGTCGATGTGGTATTCGATGTTGTATTAGCTGTCGTACTGGCAGTCTTGGCCGTGTCGGCAGCTTCGGCAGCCTGTTCGTCGCTGTCTTCCCAGGTCACGATCCAGATACACAGCCCGGCCACCAGCACCGACGCGACGATGAGCGCGATCCACTGCCCGATCAGCAGGCCCACGTCGCGCGCCTCGATCATGAGCAGAATGACGATGCCCAGCGACAGCACGATCCAGGCGGCCAGACGCGGGCGCTCGTCGGCAAACCGCAGCAGCGGGCCGACGACGGGCTTGGTCTTCAGATTGTCCAGGAAATTTTGCACAGTGAACATTCCTTCGTAAGCGGTATGGCGGGAGAAGTTTACCTCACTTGTGTCGCTCTCTCCAATCGCCGAGCAAGTGTCGCAATGGGGAACCGGGAGTGCGCCAGTCAAACCTTCCCCGCCAGACTTTTCAGCAGCATCTCGCCCACTCTGGGCGCATCCCCCGCGCTGAAAATGATCACCACGTCGCCAGGGCGCACCTCCCGGCGCAGCAAACTCGCCGTCGCGTCCAGGCCGCCGCTGTAGCGCGTGTCAGGGTGACTGGCGGCGTTGCGCGCCAGGTCAGCGCCGCTCGGATCGCCCGGCGCAGGCCGTTCGCGGGCCGCATAAATATCCGTGATCAGGACGTGGTCGGCGTCGCCGAAGGCGCTTGCATACTGATCGGCCAGCAGACGTGTCCGGCTGTAGGTATGCGGCTGCCACACGGCCCAGAGGGTGGCCTGACGGTAGCGCTGGCGAGCCGCTTGCAGCGTGGCCCGGATCGCTGTCGGGTGATGGCCGTAGTCGCTGATGACGGTGACGCCACCGGCCTGCCCCATCACCTCGAAGCGGCGGCCAGTCCCTTGAAAGGTGCGCAGAGCCGGGAGCATTTCCTCAAGTGTTACGCCATAGGTATGCGCTGCCGCCAGCGCCGCCAGCGCGTTCCGGATATTGTGTGTCCCAGTCAGCGGCAAAACGGCCCGTTTACGTACTGGCAGATTGTGCCGGAAGCAGCGCACCATGAAATCCGATACCTGAGCGTCGTCGCTCTCGTTATCGATGGCTGACCAGTCGGCGTCCGGGTTGTCCAGCCCGTAGGTCAGGACAGGTTTGCCCGCGTCCTTGCGTTCGTGGGCCAGCGTCAGGGCGTGGGGATCGTCCGCACAGGCGATGAGCGTGCCGTCATCGGGCAGGCGGGCGGCGAACTGGCGGAAAGCCGTCATCACGTCCTGCAGGGTCGGGAACTGGTCGGGGTGATCGTGTTCAATGTTGGTGATGACTGCGATCCTGGGCGCCAGGCCCAGGAACATGCCGCCGTACTCGTCGGCCTCAACCACGAAGGCGCGGCCTTTGCCAGCGTGGGCGTTGCTGCCCGTGTTGTTCATCACGCCGCCGACGATGTACGAAGGATCGCGGCCCGTTTCCCGCAGCAGATGGACGATCAACGCGGTGGTGGTCGTCTTGCCGTGCGTCCCGGCGACGGCGATCTGGTCTTTTCCGGACAGCAGCAGTGGGAACGCCGCGCGCCGATCCAGGATCGGAATATTGGCTGACCGGGCCGCCACGACTTCGGGGTTGTCGTCCGTGACTGCTGAGGAAATGAGCAGCGCGCTTGCCCCTTTGATATTTTCTGCGGCGTGCCCGATGAAGATCGTCGCACCATCGCGCTGCAAAGCGCGCGTCATATCGTTCGCCTGGCGGTCCGAGCCGGAAACGGTCACACCGCTTTCCAGCAGGATACGCGCAATGGCCGACATGCCCGCTCCGCCGATGCCCACAATGTGAACGTGTGCGCCGGGACGGGTGAACAGTGTTGAGTTGGACATGCTAAATCATCGCAATAATGACGAACAGGAACATGACGACCACCAGAATGGTCAGGAAGTTCCCTTGCGCCAGGAAGACCAACGGCAGGGTCGCCACCATCGCGGCGCTGGAACTGCCGGGCAGCGGGGCAGTGATGTAGGGGGCAAGCGGGTACTGGGTCACGTCCATATAGTACCAGATCGAGCCAAAGAGCAGATAACCGTTGATGCCGCCCACGACTGTGCCGAGCACCCTTTCCTGTAGCGCCAGGCGGCCTGCTCCCCAGTAACGCCCGCCCGACAGCCGCGATGCGGTAGTCGGAGTCTGGTAACCGAAGAAAGTAATGGCGACCAGGATCGCGGTGTACAGGTAAAAGACCTGTTCCCCCGATGCTCCCTGCGTCAATGGCTGGATCAAGATCGGCGCAAACTGGATCGTCGTGAACAGCGCCAGGACGATTCCGGCGGTGGCGACGACCTCTTTCGTCCAACCGCGCAGGAAGCCGACCACTGCGAAGAATCCGATCATCGACCACAGGAAGGTTGAAAGTTCGATCATCGAGGATTCAGATCATGGCGATGATGATAAACAGGAATAAAATGACTACCAGGATCGTCAGCAGATTGTGATCGACCAGAAAGATCAATGGCAAGGAACTGACCATCGCTGCGCTGGGGCTGCCCGGCGGCGGCGGGACGATTGAGGGCGGGAACGGATAGTTGGTGCGATCCAGGTAATACCAGACCGAGCCGAAGACCAGATAACCATTGACTGCGCCGATGACGGTTCCAAGCAACCGTTCCTGCAAGCCTTCGCGCCGCGATCCCCACAGTCGCCCCTCGGACATGCGGGCCGCCGCGCCCGGTGTCTGGTAGGCAAAGAAGGTGACGATCAGCAGCAGGCCCGTATACAGGTAAAAAAGTTGCTCAGGCCGCGCGCCCTGGCCGAGCAAACTGGTGAACACATCGGAGAACTGAAAGGCAATAAACAGCGCCAGTATGATGCCGGCGGTGGCGACGACTTCCTTTGTCCAGCCGCGCAAGAAGCCAATGATGCCGAAGAGGAAGATCATCACCCACAGGTAGGTGGAAAGCTGCATCATGTTCGTGCTGCCCTTTATAAGGTGATCAGGCGCAGGCAGTCGTAAACCAGCATAATAGTATCACACTCGCGCGTCTACGCTAATTCGATGATCTTGCGCGCAATATCTTCGGCTGCTCCTCGCCGGGCTAAGGCCGCGCTGGCCCGGCGCATGGCGTTCAGCGGGCCTCTCGGAGCCAGCAGGCGGCGAATGGTGGGCAAAAGTTCCGCTGCCATCGCCTGATCATCCAGCCGGATGGCTGCCCCGCGCCCGGCCAGCCAGTCGGCGTTGACCTTCTGGTAACGCCAGGCGAACGGGTACGGCACGAGGATCGCAGGCAGCCCGAAGTGCGGGAATTCGCCCAGGACACTGGCCCCGGCCCGGCTAATTACCAGGTCGGCAGCTGCCAGGGCCTGCCCCATGTCCTGGCTGTGCAGATAGGCGAAGGCATGGTAGCGCGGCTTGCTCTCGGCGGGCAGCGCATCGCAGCGTGCCTGCACCGTCGGCCAATCCAGTTCGCCGGAAATGTGGATGATCTGCAAGCCATCGGCCAGCAAGTCGGGCAGGATGGCATCCAGCGCCGTGTTGATGCTGCGCGCACCGCGACTTCCACCAAAAACAAGGAGCGTTTTCCGTGCCGGATCAAGCCCAAAGCGCTGGATCGCGTCCGGGCGCTTCGCGTTCAGGACGGCGGTGCGCAGTGGGTAGCCCGTCTCGACGACGGTTACGCCGCGCGGGAAATAGGCTATCGAGTCCGCCGTCGTCGCCATGATCATACGTGCCAGACGGCTCAACAGCTTGATCGCCAGTGCCGGTTCGATGTCCGGCAGGAAGATGACAATCGGCACACGGCGCAGCCAGCAGGCAATCGCCGTCGGGAAGGTCGCCCAACCGCCCGTCAGGAACAACGCAGCGGGCCGGATACGCCCGATCAGCCGCCACGCCTGCACGACGCCTATCGCCAGCCTGACCAGGCTGATCGCCGCGCGGCGCGCGCCCACGCCATTCAGCGGCCCGGACTGCACTTCGACGTACTCGGCCAGCAATTCGCGCGGCACGAGGTCACGCTCCATGCCGCCCACGCTGCCTGCGAAGTAGAGCGGCGCGTCCGGCGCAATCCGGCGCAGTGCCTCCGTTACCGCCACCGCCGGGTAGACGCCGCCGCCGGTCCCGCCCGCCGCAATCAGGTAGGCTTTTGGCATTGACCTCACCCCCCAACCCCCTCTCCAACTGGAGAGGGGGAGTTTTCACGAGAGGTAACGAGCACCGGTTCCCCCTCTCCACAAGGTGGAGAGGGGGGCAGGGGGTGAGGCAAACTGCCGGACATCAACTATCCTCAACCGGGCGCTGCCGGACGCGCGTGATCGGGCCGCGCACGCCAGGCAAGTTCAATGTCTCGTTGGTTTTGCGCGTCGGGGTGGCCTGTTTAACCGTCGCACGGGAAACGCTCAATAACAGGCCGATGCTTGCCATCGCAGACACCAGGGACGACCCACCAAAGCTGATAAACGGCAGCGGCACGCCGACGAAAGGCACGGCGGAGGCCATCACCGCGACGTTGAACAGGGCTTCCAATACAATCGACACCGTGACGCCCGCTGCCAGCAGCGCCCCGAACAGGTCGGGCGCATTGCGTGCAATGCGAAAGCCGCGAATAAGCAGCACCACGTACAGCGCCACCACCAGCGCGCAGCCGATCAGGCCCAGTTCCTCGCCGATCACGGCGAAAATAGCGTCCGTATGTGGGGTAGACAGGTTGAAGAACTTCTGATAGCTCTGGCCGAGGCCAACCCCGCCCAGACCGCCGTTCAGAAAGGCGATGATGACGGCCTGGGCGTGCGCGGCCTGCGCCTGGATCGGGTCGCGCAGCAGGTCGAGGAAACTTTGCAGGCGGGCACGTGCGTAGTCAAGCTGCGTCACGGCCAGGAACCCTACCCCGCCAAAGCCGAGCGCGGTAATGCCCAGTTGAATCCAGTCTGCGCCCGCCAGAAAGAACATGATGGCCGCGGTCAGGCAAATCAACGCCGCTGTTGAAAGATCGGGTTCCAGGACGATCAACCCGGCAATTGTGCCAACGAGCAGGGCAAAAGGCAGCAGCCCGTAGGTCAAATAGCGGATTTTGGACTGCTTCGACGACAACCAGGCTGCCATGTAGATGATCACGGCCAGCATGGCGCTTTCGGAAGGCTGTACCGCGCCGTCGAAGTAAGCACGCTTTGCGCCAAAGCGGGCCTGCACACCGGGCAAGACCAGCAAACCGAACAGCGCCACGATGACCACACCCATCATCGGGATCGCCAGCCGCCGCCAGACGCGGTAATCGATAATGGTCAGGACGGTCATCAGGATGAAGCCGATCACGGCATTGCGCACCTGCTGCATAAAGATGGCGGACTGTGGTTCCGACCAGAAAAAGGTCGTGCTCCAGACCATCATCAGCCCGATGGCGACCAGGACGCCGACGGTCAGCACCAGGTACGTGTCAATCGTTGCGGTGAAGCGGCGGCGGCGCTCCGCGATGCGCTGCTCAAGCTCGAAGGCGTCGTCGTATTCGTCATCCGCGTACTGCGGCGGCAGGGTGGTATCGGCCATTGGCGAGTCTCCCGTTATACCCGCAGATTCGGATACCCGATGGTTTCCATCACGTCGATCATAATCTCGGCGGCACGCTCCATCGAATCGTGTAGATACTGGCGCGACTCCGTCGCTTCAAAGTCGCCCCTTTCAATGGCGTCCCGGCGGGCGATAAGCTGCCTTGCCGCGTACTGGCCGCTTTCGCGGGCGATGCGTGTCCACATATTCACCCGCACGATGCCATCCGAGGCCAGGTTCTGCATCTGGTCGGCGCTCAGGCAAGACGTGCCGTGTAGGACGAGCTTGGCCTCACCGCCCAGGCTGGCCGTGAGCGCCCGCGCCCGGTCTTTCAGGTAGTGCGCTCCACCCACGCGATCCGATTGCTGCTCTGTGCCCAGGTCGGCCACCAGCAGATCGACACCCGTTTCGTGCACATACTGTACGGCCTTTGCCACGTAGTCGTCGCGCTGTACAGCCTGTTTCTGGCCCCCAACACTCAATTCCTCGATAATGCCCTCGACCAGCACCCTTTTGCCATAAGTCTGCACGTAGTCGCGTGTCCAGGTCAGGTTGTCCTCGAAGGAATATTTTTGCGCGTCGAACATGACCGTCGCCAGATACGGCACGCCTTCCGTCAAGGCCCACGTGTCACGCCTGGGATCGGCATGGTCAAGGTGTGGCAGCACCACGACGTTGGCGTAGGGTGTATTCGGCCCATCGCACAACGCTTTGAGGTGTGCCATGTTCGAAAGAAAGCCCGCGCGCGCGTCACCGCTGTAGGTCATACGTTTGGCCTGTGGCATGAAGGGGTAGGTATAGGTCATGGCAACGGCCAGCGGAACCTGGCTCAACCGGTGTTTCTCGGCGAAGCGCTGCCCAGCCAGCAGGATTGCTTCGGTGTTCCAGTGTGACGCCGTGCAGAAGATCGCCATGCTGGCGTTGCAGTGGCGAAAAAGCTGCGTGTATTCGAGTGCCTCTTCGCGCCGTGTGATGAGGGTCATGATACTTGACCTCACCCCCTGACCCCCTCTCTGCGCAGCGGAGAGGGGGAACCGACAGGACGAAACTTTCCTCTCCAACAGCGTGGAGAGAGGACGGGGGTGAGGCAAAACGACTTCTGGCTCATTAAACTTGTCCTTCCAACCAGTCCGGTACGTGGGTGATGTCATCGAGGATGGCCTCCGCAGCCGCGTGCACCAGCAGTTGAAGGCGCTCCTGCCGGGCCGCCTCGCCGCGCACGCCCGTCAGGACACAGATGGCGCGGCAGCCCGCCGCCTTTGCCATCATCACGTCACTGGTGGCGTCCCCGACAACGACCACGTTATGGCGCCGGGTCTTCTGGAATTCTTCATCCAGCAGGATTTCGGGAGCGGTATTCGGGTGAATGGCGTGCAGCAAGCAAAAGGGGTGAGGTTTTTCTAGCCCGACGATCCCCAGTTTCTTCTCGGCCTGCCGCACCACGTCGAGCGTCCCCAAGCGCCTGGAGTCGAAATAATCCAGCAATCCCAGGCCGCCCAATGCATCGTCCAGTTCGCTGCGGGGTCGCCCGGTGGCGGCTCCCAGCGTGTAGCCGCCATCGCGCAGTTTCTTCAACGTTGCCTCGATCTGATCCGCCGGGATCGCCGTGCCGTCCAGCAGCGGTGACCCGCCGTATTCGCGCATGGCCTCGCCGCTATAAAAGCGCTGGAAGCGGTCATGCAGATACCACCAGAACGGCCCGCTCACCCGCAGCAAGTCCTCGTTGCTGAAATCGAGCGTCCGGCGGAGCCGGTTGCCCGCCTCCTGGGTGAGCGCCTTACCCTTTGCGCCGTGTGTCTCGGCCAGGAAATCGACCAGCGTCTGCGGCCAGAGGGACGGCCCAGCCATCGTGTCGCGGATGGCTTCCAGGAAATCGGGAACGTCCACCGCGCTGATGACGGTGGCATCGGGCAATCCCGACAGATACACACAGGCCAGGACAAAGGCAATATCCCAGTTGGAGTTGACAGCACGACCTTTCAGGGCATAGATCAGTTCGTCAGGGGCGATAGCTTCCCGCGCTTCCGGGTCGTGAATGGGATCGCCGAACGTGCCGGACGCCCCCAGCGTCTGCGTAACCAGTTCCCAGAGCGTCAACCGTGCGCAGGCCCAATATTTCTCCTCGGTGGTGATGACGCCATCCATGTCGAATATCAACGTGTCGATTTTCACGGCGATGCCTCGGTTGAATCCAGGTAGTGCAGTGGCCGCTGCCGATCTGTGCTGTCTATCCCCATCTCGACGGTGTAGCATAAACCGAGCAGCGTGATCGCCGGAGGGAAGCGATTAGAGTCTGCCAGGTTCATGGTCAGCAGCGGACAGCACATCAACGCCGATTTGAGCATGGCGCGCCACGAGGATGGCAGCCCGCCGCGCCGGGCCAGCGCGGAAATCAGCGGCTTCACGACACGTTCCATTTTACTCTCAAAGAACATTCTTCGACAGGGAGATGGCCGGTGATCATGCTCGACCTGAATCGTCGTGCCATCATCTCGCCAGGTGAGGCGCAAAGCGGCCGCTACCTCCTGCGGGTGGTACATCCAGGTGGCGAAGACATTGTGAAAGAGGGGCTTGGTCAGGTCGAGCAGCGGGTGGTGGCGCCCGCCAAAAGCCGGATCAAAGTAGACCAACCCGGACGGCGTGAAGAACACGTTGCCGTTGTGCGCATCGCCGTGCCCGATCACCGACCAGCCCGGCTGATCGGGCCTTAGCAGTGCGCGGGCACGCTCCACCGCCTCACCAAGCGTTCCCGCATATGCCGCGCCATTGATCACCCATTGACGCTGGCACAACTCTTGCCAGGAGAGCCGCGCGCCGGGTAGTTCCAGGTTCTTCCCAACATAGAATTGCTCGTAGCGCGTGCCAAGCCGGTGATAAAACAACTGGTGCACGGCGGCCTTGCTCGCCTCTTCGGCGGACTGCATTTCGAGGGTACGCAAGTAGATCGCCAGCAGTTCGTCGTCGGCGCGCTGTTGAGCGGCTGCCAGCACGGGCAGATCGTCCCGCTCGCCCAGGTCGAGCGCGCGGGCTACGTCGAACACCGAGGGCGACTCGATCACGTCGTAGATCAAGAACTGTTTGCCGTACTCGGTGGACACATACAGCGGCCTGATCACGGGATAGCCCGCCTCGGCCAGCAACTTCGTATTGTAGTATTCGCCGATGACGCTGCCCGGCTCGACGTGCGTTTTGTAGAACAGGCGGCGGCCACCGGCCAGCGTCAGGAAGCCGTTGAACGAGTTGAGCGAAACGGCCAGCGGGCGCAGTTCGACGCGCACCACGTCGAGGTCGGGAAATGTTTCTCGGACGAAATCCAGGAGCAGCGACTCGGCGCCGGCCCTATCGTGAAATTGCAGGGATTGGATACGTTGCAGACGGGTGTCATCGGATGGCATGAAGCTATTTACCTCACCCCTGCCCCCTCTCCGCTGCGCAGAGAGGAGAGCAATTACCGTTGCAGGACCAATCGGTTCCCCCTCTCCAGTTGGAGAGGGGGTCAGGGGGTGAGGTTATTTTACCCCGACGATCTCATTCCGCTTGCGGATGGACATGGCGTGCGCCGGGAAACCTTCGTAATCGGCCAGGGTTGCCGTCGTGCGGCTCAACGTTTCGTAGCCCTCGCGGTTCACGTAGCCGATGCCGCTGCGCTTGAGGAAGTCCCACACGCTGACCGAGGAGAACGAGCGCCCGAAGCCGCCCGTCGGCAAGATGGCGTTCAGGCCGAGGCAGTAGTTGCTGGTCGGGATCGGCGTGTAGGGGCCAAGCAGAATCTCGCCCGCGTTGCGGATGCGGCCCAACGTGCTGAAGGGATCAGCCGTCAGGATTTCGAGGTGTTCCGGCGCGTATTCGTTCACGAAGGCAATCGAGTCGGCCAGGCTGTCCGTGATCAGGATGCCGCCGTAGCCGCCCAGAACGGTTTCGACAAACTTGCGCCGCCATTCGGGAAGCTCGGCAATGTACCCCGGCAGCAGGCGCTCCGCTTCGGCAGCTACCGCACGGCTGTGTGTGACCAGCGTTGCCGCCGAGTCGGGGCCGTGTTCCGCCTCGACCAGCAGATCGAGTGCGGCCAGGCGCGGATCGGCGCTTTCGTCGCAGAGGATGATCGACTCGCTGGGGCCAGCGGGCAGCCCCACGTCGATCACGCCGTACAGCAGGCGCTTGGCGGCGGAGACGTAGCTGCTGCCCGGCCCGACGATCTTGCTGACACGGGGCAGCGTTTGCGTGCCGTAGGCCAACCCGGCGACGGCCTGCATCCCGCCGACGGCGTACACCTCCTCGATCCCGGCGATGGATGCCGCAACCAGCGAGGCCGCGTCCGCTTTGCCCTGTTCGTTGGGCGGCGTCACAACGACCACCCGCTCCACACCGGCGACGCGGGCCGGGACGGACAGCATGAGCATCACCGACGGGAACGAGCCTTTGCCACGCGGGACGTACAGCCCGGCGCTGGCAACTGGCGTGATCTTCTCGCCCGCCATGATGCCCGGCTGCACTTCCATGAACCACATCGGCTCCGGCATCTGCTCCTCGTGGAAGCGCCGGATATTGTCGTGCGCGTGCTGGATGGCCGCTACCACGTCCGGCCCCACCGCCTCGCGCGCCTGGGCAAAGTCGTCTGGCGTTGCCTTCAAGTGCTCGTCGGTGTAGTTGGGCGCGTCAAACTGCCGGGTGTAATCCACCAGTGCGGCGTCACCTTCGCGTTTCACCCGCTCGATGACAGCCTGCGCGGTGGGCAACAGTGACGATATATCCTGCTCGGCCCGCCGCATCAGGACGGCCCGATCCGCAGGCGCTAGTTTTGAGAGTTCCCGAACTTGAATCATCCATGTCTCCTAATCAGCGGCAGTGGCAGTCAAAGCGACGGGCGCGTTCTGCACATAACCCTGCGCAACCAGCAGTTCGGCGTTGAGGATCGCGCCGCCCGCCGCGCCGCGAATGGTATTGTGCGACAGCCCCACGAATTTTACATCGAGCAGCGGGCACTCGCGCAGCCGCCCGACGGTGGTGGTCATGCCCCGCCCGGCTTCGCGGTCACGCCGGGGCTGCGGGCGATCCGGCCCGTCCGTATAGACGATGATCGGGTGGGGCGCGCTGGGCAGGCTGCGGGCGTCGGGATGTCCCTCGAAGGCTGCCCAGGCCGCTTTGATGTCGTCCAGCGATGGCTTATGCTCGAAGCCCACCGAGACGCAGACCAGATGCCCATCCAGCACCGGGACACGGTTGCACGCTGCGCTGATGGTCGCGTCCAGCATGTTCACGTGGTCGCTGGCAAGTGCTCCCAGGATTTTGCGCGGCTCGGTTTCGGCCTTTTCTTCCTCTCCGCCGATATAGGGGATAACGTTGTCCAGGATGTCCAGCGAGGCCACGCCAGGGTAGCCCGCGCCGCTGATGGCCTGCATACTGACCAGGTTGATCTGCTTCACGCCGAATTTCAGCAACGGCGCCAGCGCCACGACCATCGCCACAATCGTGCAGTTGGACATCGTGACCAGCGCACCGCTCGTCCAGCCCCGATTGCGGCGCTGCACGTCCACCAGCCGGACGTGATCGGCGTTGATGTCGGGCAGCAGGATCGGCACGTCCGCTGCCATGCGGTGCGAACTGGTGTTGGAAGAGACCACGTGGCCGCGCGCCGCCAGTTCAGGCTCAAGCGTCTTTGCCACGTCGCCCGGCAGCGCCGACAGGACGATGGGCGAGTTGAGTTCGGCATCGAGCGGCAGGACGTTTAACTGCGCCACCTCGCTCGGAGGCTGCCCGGCCAGCACCCATCGGCACGCTTCGGCGTAGGGCTTCCCGGCGCTCCGATCTGATGCGACGACCTCCGCCACGCGAAACCAGGGATGGTTTTCCAGGAGTTGAATGAAGCGCTGACCGACAGCGCCCGTTGCGCCCAGAATGGCAACGTCAAGTTTTGGCATTGTACGCTCCTTAAGATTGGCGTTCCGACGGAACAAAAAACGTGGAGGTCGCTCCACGTTTTGTCATGTTGATCGGTTTGCAGGCTAACCAGCGCGGAGCAACGCCTATCGCCGCCCGATAGGGGTAGTCGTCCAGGTGGTCGCGTGCAGCATCTGGTTCATGCGTGCAACCATAACATGCCTGAATCAGGTCGTCAATCGGCAAGACGAACAAAGAGACGGCGCGATTGTTCGTGCAGATTGCCCAATCACGCCCAGGCGGCAGGACGATATTCGCCGTGAATGCCCCGCAGCACGTTGCAGATTTCGCCGAGTGTCACCTCCTGCTCGACAGCCTCGATGAACAGCGGCATCAGCGGCTCCGTGCCGCGTGCGGCCTGCTCGATGCGAGTCAGCATTTCGCTGGCCTTGCTGGCGTCGCGCTTCTCGCGCAGTTCCTTCAGACGTGCTCGCTGCTGCTGCTCGATGGCCGGATCGACGCGCAGCAGGCTAATTGGCGTATCCTCGTGAGTCGTGAATTTGTTGACGCCGACGATAATCTGATCGCCGTGCTCGACGGCCTGCTGGTAAGCGTAGGCCACGTCCTGAATTTCGCGCTGCACATAACCGGATTCGATGGCCCGCAGCGCGCCGCCCATCTGGTCGATGCGCTCGATGTACGTCCTGGCCCGCGCCTCGATCTCGTCCGTCAGCGCCTCGATCAGATAGCTGCCCGCCATCGGATCAACCGAATCGGCCACGCCGCTTTCGTAAGCCAGAATCTGCTGCGTGCGCAGCGCCACCTGGACGGCGGCCTCGGTGGGCAGAGCCAGCGCCTCGTCCATGCTGTTGGTGTGCAGGCTTTGCGTGCCGCCGAGCACTGCCGCAAGCGCCTGCACCGCCACGCGCACGACGTTATTCATCGGCTGCTGCGCGGTGAGCGTGCTGCCGCCGGTCTGCGTATGGAAGCGCAGCCGCCACGATTCTTCGTTCTTTGCGCCGAAGCGATCCCGCATGATGTGTGCCCACAGGCGGCGCGCAGCCCGGAACTTGGCAATCTCCTCAAAGAACTGGTTGTGTGCGTTAAAGAAGAACGACAACTGCGGCGCAAAGTCGTCCACGTCCAGCCCCGCGTCGATGGCAGCCTGGACGTAAGCGATGCCATTCGCCAGCGTAAAGGCCACTTCCTGGACTGCCGTACTGCCCGCCTCGCGGATGTGGTAGCCGCTGATGCTGATCGTGTTCCAGTGCGGGACGTGGGCCTTGCAGTAGCGAAAAATGTCGGTGATCAGGCGCATACTGAAGGCGGGTGGAAAGATGTACGTGCCGCGGGCGATGTACTCTTTCAGAATGTCGTTCTGGACGGTGCCGCGAAGCTGTTTCGGCTCCACGCCCTGCCGCTTGCCGACGGCGATGTACAGGGCCAGAAGGATGGCGGCGGGTGCATTGATGGTCATCGACGTGCTGACTTTATCGAGCGGAATGCCCTCGAACAGCCGGGCCATGTCGTGAATGCTGCAAATGCTCACGCCGACCTTGCCGACTTCACCGAGCGCCATCGGGTCGTCGGCGTCGTAGCCGATCTGGGTGGGCAGATCGAAGGCGACGGACAGGCCGCTCTGACCCTGTTCGAGCAGGAAACGATAGCGAGCGTTGGACTCCTCGGCGCTGGCGTAGCCCGCGTACTGGCGCATCGTCCACAGGCGGCTGCGATACATCGTCGGTTGAACCCCGCGCGTGAAGGGGAACTCGCCGGGAAAACCGATTTTGTCCTGATAAGAGATATTATCGGAAGTAGTGGGCAGATACAGCCGCTCTAGCTCGATTCCCGACGAGGTAGCGAAGTGCTCTTTACGCTCCGGCGCTTTTTTCAGGCTGGCGGCGAGCGGCCCTTGCTCCCACTTCTGCTTGGCGTTGACAATCGTTTCGTCTTGAACGTCTTGCATGGCGTTTCCCTATCAACTTCACTTCTCGAACATGAATGACACCAACCTCGGTGCATTAGGCTGATCCGCTTCGTGCCACCACTCTTTGAGGCTCCTGAGTGTGAAGTTGGCGCTTTCCGCCGCGTTCAGGAAATCGGAGATATGATGCACAAACGCCGGGATTTCCGTCGCCTTTTGGTCGCGGATGAACGTTGCCTTTTTGCCGACGTACTGCTTGAATGGGTGCAGTTCGCAAACGAAAAACCGGCCCTGTCCTCGCAAGACCCGGTGCGCTTCTGCAAAAATGGCGTGAAGATCGGCGATATGTTCAAGCACCAGGTTGCAGGTAACGAGATCGACGGACTGGCTGGCGCACGGCCACGTCTCGGTCAGATCGGCGACGGCAAAGCGCACGTTGTCGTGATGCACCTTTGCGCGGGCCTGCCCGATCATGCCCTCGGAGAAATCCAGAGCATAGACGCGCTGGCCGATCTCCGCATAGAACGGCGTGTTTTTGCCGGTTCCACAGCCCGCTTCCAGGATGCGCGCGAAGTGCTGCCCGGACAGTGTTCGGCGTGTGACAACCTGATCGAGATCGCGCGTCAGGTTGGTATCGACATCGTAGGTGGTTGACCAGTCGGTATAGGCCGCCTGGACTTCGCGTTTGAGTTCTTGATTCAACCTTTCAACAATCCTTATTGCGATGGACACCCTGGCCTTCTACTTGAACACCTCATCCGGCACAGCGATGCCCCTGAAATTCTCGAACGTCAGGTCACGAAAGGACAGGCCAAGCCGATCCTTGACCCGGAAAAACAGGTCGCTGTAGCTTTCCGAAATGCGCGGCGCGTCGGCCAGTTTCAGCGTCTTGAGCGTCCGCTCAATGCCTTCCGGGTTGCCCTCCACCTCGATGAACGCACCGAACGGCATTTCGTCCAGCACGACCTCACAGCCGTTCAACTCGTAGGTGGTACGGTACTTCTCATATATCCAGGCCGGATGAAAGCCCAGCTTTTGCAGCAGCAAGTCCATCGTCTCGAAGTCGCTGACGGTGACTTCGAGTTCGGTGCGGGCGAATCCGCCTTCCTGCTCGTGCGGTTCTTTATAGGTGAGGCGCACCCGCGTATCCTGCCGCAGCCGCAGCACGCGCGCCGAGGGAGTCAGCGTTTCGTCGGCGTCCTCGTAGCGCACGTTGCGCTCGTAGACCCCGCTGGACTTGCAGACTCCACCCGCCGCCTGCAACTGGCGCTCGATGGCTTTCAGGTCGCTGACCTTCACTTTCGCCTCGACCTCGACATGGTTCTCAGCCATTGCAGCCCCTATTCATACGCCTGGATGATTTCCAGCGTCTTGCCAAAGGCGGCGCGGAAAATATCGACGTGGCGCTGCGCCGACCAGATGGCAACGGTGGCGTCGGCTTCGCTGACCGCTTCCAGTTGTGCCCAATCCTTCTCAATATGCAGCCGCACGTCGCGCACGCTGCCATCGCGGCTGCGATCAAGCTGCTCGGCCAGGCGCAGCAGCGCCGTGATCTTCAACAGGCGGCGGCTGTCGTCCTTGTCCAGCAGGCCAGCCAGTTCGCCCACCTCCGGCATTCCCTTGCGGTGGTAGCGCGTCGCCAGCGCGATCAGGGCCAGTTCGCGGTGCGTATAGCCGGGCAGGCCAGAATTCAGGATCAGGTAGTAGCTGTGGCGGTGGTGATCGTTGTAGTCAATCGACATACCGATGTCGTGCAGCATACAGGCCGCCCACAACAGTTCGCGCTCGGCTGGCCCACACAGCGGATCGTCATGTAGCTGGTCAAACAGGCTGAGGGCCAGATGAACGACGTGATCGACGTGGCTTTCCTGGAACTGGTACAGGTGCGCCACGTTCATGACACTGGCGCGGCGCACATCCTCAAAGATCGGCGGATCGTTCTGGGCGAGGAAACGCTCGTAAAAGACGCCCTCCCGCAGGCCCTGGCCGCATACCGTCAACCTGTCGTACCCCGCCTGCCGCATACACTCGTCCACGACGATAGCACCGGCCAGCGCAATGTCGGCCCGATCCGACTTCATGCCGCCGATGTTGCGGCGCTGCTCGACGGTCAGCGGCTCCATGAGGCGGATCGCGTTCTGGAGGTCCGCTGCGCGCAAGGTATAGCCGTGCAGTTCGTCCAGCGGGTAGTCGAGCATCTTCTGGACAATGTGGGCAGCGTTGCGCAGCGAACCGCCCTGCGCAATCAGGCGCGTGCCCGGCCACGCCTTGAACCAGTCCAGCGGGGCCAGTTGTTCGCGGATATGCTGGCGCAGCCGGTTGACGGCCTGTGGTGTGGCGGGCGCGTCCGGCAGCCAGTCCTCAGTGGTGCGCACCGCCCCCAAGGTTAGCGAAATCGACTGCCGCGAGTGGCGATCCTCGACACGGGTGATTTCCAGGCTGCCGCCGCCCAGGTCGATCACGAAGCCATTCTGCAACGTCGTGCTGTTCACGGCGGCCAGATAACCGTAATAGGCTTCCTCTTCGCCACTCAGGACACGCACGTCGATCCGCGCCTGCCGCTGGATGCGCCGCAGCAGCACATCCCGGTTGCGGGCCTCGCGGACAGCGCTGGTCGCCACCGCCGCGATGTCGCCGATCTCGGACGCCTTGCAGAAGGCCGCATAAAGCTGCATCGTCTCGACGGCGTGATCCATCGGCGCGGCGCGCATCTGCCCGGTTGCACCCATGCCCTGCACCAGACGCACCGCCTCGCGCACCTCATCCGTCACCTGGAAGTAGTAACCGGGAATGTAGCTGATCACCACCAGACGGAAGCTGTTCGACCCCACGTCGATGATTGCCATCTTGCGCAAATAGCCGTAGGCTTCGGCGGGGTTTTCCAGGGATTGCAGTCGCTTTAGCATAAGCCTTAGTGCCTCGTCGCGGGTCAGGCGTTGATGGCGCGGGTGGCTTCGCGCAGGTGTTCGCGGATCAATTGGACAATTTCGGCGTGGCAGCCGGTGGCAGTGTCCGGCGCAAGGATAATGTCGTGATGGAAAGTTCCGGCGGCGCGCTCTACCAGCCACAGATCGGCCCCATACCAGGGAATGTCCGGGAAATCGTCGAGCTTGTCAAAACCCAGTTTGCGCAGTGCGGCGTTGAGTGCTGTGAAGCGTTCAGGCTCGATGACGTAATCCAGCACCAGCGATTTGTCGTTGGCGCGCCGGTAGTAAACGGCCAGGCGGATCGGGCTGGCAGATTGCAGCTTGGTGAGCGTTGCTACCTGGTCAGGATGCCGTCCGTCGTGATACTGGATGGTCACGCGCAGACACTCGGCCACGCCCGGTTGCCGGACAGCAGCTTCCAGTTCCGGTATCGCCAACCGCACTGCGATGAACCGCAATGGCGCTGCCCGCCGCTGCATTTCCTTCGACTCCTCATCGTCCGGTTACGGGTAAAAAAGGTTTTGGGGCGTCCCCAATATTGAGCTGCCGAGTAGAAATATATTCCCGGCTTTCGACATGGATCATTCGCGCCTTCACCTGCCTCACCTCCCAGGTTTATCCTTCGCTCGCGCGACCCAGGCGAGGTTCGCATCCGGTATATGCTGCTGTCCGAGGAAGAGGCTCAGTTGGGCCGCATGTTCCTGGACGTGGCGCAGATTGTAGAGCTGCAACTCCAGAAAGCTGATGGGCTGCCCCGCTGACCAGGGGTACTCGACAGGCCGGCACATTTGCTCGTCCGACAGCCGGAGAAGCTGGATGTAGCATTTCTGGCGCGTGGACACGAGATAGGCGCGCAACTCCTCCTTGGTATAGGGCTGTTCGGGCAGTGCCTCTACCGAATCGAGTTCCCCCTGAGCAAAGGGAGCAGGGGGAGCAAATTCCTCCTCCGGAACGCCTGAGAGATACAGGTCGAGCCAGACAAGCGTATGAAAGGTGACATACCAGAACTCCCCGAACTGCGGCGGGGACTGCGGGGGTGCGCTCCAGAGACGCTCTTTCCACAGCGGCGTGGGGCAAGCCAGCAGGGCGTTTTCGAGCATATCGATGGCCGCGCCGAACTGCTGCCACAGGGCGGTGCGTAACGCCGTATCTATCGGTTGTTCAACCAAACCATGTGCTCCTTGCTGCTTCTCTTCTCGCCATGCTACCGCCACCCCGAGTGGTCAATACCTGAATTTTGTCGCCTGCAACGGACAACGCTGACAAGGTTCCGTTTCACGATTGCCAGCCGAACCGCATGGATGTCACGCCAGCTTTGTGGCAGCGGTTCGGTGTCATCCACAACTGCGCCTCACACTTCTAACACGATCTTTCCGAATACGTTGCCCGGTTCCATCATACGGTGGGCAGCGGCGGCCTGTTCCAGCGGGAACGTGGCAGCGATGGGCGGGGCCAGCTTGCCCTCAAAGACCAGGTTCATTACCGTCACAAAGTCGCTGTGTGGGGCCATCGTGCTGCCGATAATCGTGATGTGTTTGCTGAACAGGTAACGCAGATCGACCTCTGCCAGTGGGCCGCTGGTGTTGCCCACGACGAGGATACGCCCGCCTTTGGATACAGCGCGGATACTGCCGAAGAGCGTTTCCTTGCCGACGTTATCCACGACCACGTCCACGCCGCGCTTATTGGTCAGCCGGAAAACGGCCTTCGACCAGTCCTCGACGCTGCGGTCGATGCCCTCGTCAGCGCCGAGCGCGATGGCTTGCGCCACCTTGTCGGCATTGCTGCCCACCACGTAGACTTTTGCGCCCGCGAATTTAGCAATCTGGATGCTGGCGGTGTTGACGCCGCCACCCGCCCCAACAACCAGTACGCTTTCTCCGGGTCGCAAACCGCCTTTGGTGATTAGGCTGTGCCAGGCCGTACTGTAGACGAGCGCCGCCGCCGCTGCCGTCGTATAGGAATGGTGATCGGGCAGTTTGAGCAGGTTGCGGGCCGAGACGACAATGTATTCGGCGTAAGTGCCCGACGTATCCTCGCCCAGAATCTTGAACTGGTTGCACAGGTTTTGACGCCCGCTGCGGCAGTATTCGCAGCGCCCGCAACTTACACTTGGATCGATGACAATCCGCTCCCCCACGGCCCAGCCTTCCACACCCGGCCCTAGCTTGTCGATGTCGCCTGCCGCATCCGCGCCGAGGATATGCGGCAGGGGCAGTTTGATACCCGGCCAGCCATTGCGTACCCACAGATCGAGCCGGTTGAGGGCCGCTGCCCGCACCCGGACGCGCACTTCGCCTGTCCCTGGCTCCGGGACCGGGTGATTCTTTACACATTTCAGGTTGTCAGCAGGCCCGTGTTGATCCAGTAAAACAGCGCGCATGTTTCCATCCATCCCAGGCGACGCGAAAGTGAAGCCAAGTGTAGCGACGGGGCTGCAAAACGTAAAGCAAAAACTCCTCGAAATCCCGCCTGGCGTGAAGAGCGAATTTCTGATCAGGGAAATTATGCACATTTGTGCATAGCACTTGTTACATTTTCGTGATATGGCCGTAATTGGAGCCGTAACGTTGGATGAGTATTCTATGAGTAATGTGGCCGGGGGGAATTATTCAAGTACATCGACCAACGCTCAACATCGGCCTACACATCGACGCCATCAACGGACAACGCATTGCCCTCCCATCGGATTACACGCCAGCCCAGGCCACATTGAAATCGTCATAGCAGTATGATCGCATCGGTATCCGCCCATCATTGAACTACCATCGGTCATCGGTCATCATCGAGCTTTCAACGTAGCCACACCGTCCAATCCCACTCCACTGGCACATCACTGGACTAAGGGCGGATCATACCGAACATTGCACTAACACCGCGCATCATCGTCGTAATCAACCACACCGCACCATTCTCCGTCGCCGATCATCATTGCTACAACAGGAACCGGGCACTTCGCCCGGTTTTTGTTTTTGTATGGTCATGGATGGGCTGGCTTGTGTACAATTGGCACAGCAATTGGCACAGATACAAGCCTGCCACACTGCCCAACAAGATCTCCCGGGAGAATAAACTCCCGCCGTTGCTGTCCAGGAGTCAGTTGTTGCCTATGACCAATTCGCCCGCTGTCAGGCCCGACTTTTACTGCTGCGAATACTCCGAACAGGCCGGTGAACAGCTTTTCGGCACCGCGACCCGTGTTAACGTCTGGCTGGCGCTGGAATACACACGCCCCTGGAACAGCGATGCTTTCGCGTCCAGCGACATCCCCGAACACATCAAGAAGGTGCTCGACGGGCATCTGGCTGCCATTCCACAGTCCCGCTTGCAGTTGATCCGCCAGCCCGCGCGCGCCGCCGCTGGCATCATGTTCTTTGTGGCCGTGTCCCGCGAGGTAAACCCCGTACTCTACAAATTCCAACTGGACAGTTACGACGACCTGTTGGCGCTGGACATCCCGAAGATCGCGTCCGGCGACCCGGCTTACGCGCAGTACCTCAGCCCCGATCCACTCTTTCTGGTATGCGCCAACGGCAAGAAAGATATTTCCTGCGCCAAGTATGGCCGCCCGGTCTACGATGCCATGTCGCAAGCGGTAGGCGAGGGCGTATGGCAGTGTACGCACCTGGGCGGGCATCGGTTCGCGGGAACGTCGGTTTTTCTTCCGTATGGGCTGTGCTATGGCCGCATCAAAGCGGGCGATGTGGCAGCCCTGCTCACCGATTTTCAACAGCAGCAGATTGCCCTCGATCACTATCGCGGCCTTTCGTATTATGACGAGCCGGTGCAGGCCGCCGATTATTACCTGCGCAGGCAAACGGGCAACCGTACATTGGCCGCCTTTCGTCTGGTGAGTATGCGGCAAGACGGTGAACGGTGGTCAATCCAGTGGCAGGCGTCGCAGGATGGACAGCGGTACGAGATTCAGATCAGGCAGGCGCTTTCGCCTTTCGAGATTTACAAGAACTCTGCCGAGCGGGAAACGACCCGCGTCCCTCAATATCACCTGCTCGCACCATAATGCTCTGATGGGCGTATGACATGACCTGAAACAGTTCATCGCCACCTTGACCGCCGCCACATGCGCGTCTCGTTCTGGCGCGCATGTGGCCCAGGCATTTGCCGCGGGATTATGCGCTTTGTCTCCCTATCGCCGGTTGCTGCCTGGCCGGAACCTGGCCGGATTGCCCGCTTCTTACCCGACAACTTGACAGCGCCCTATCTCCCATACTAGAATTGGACAACAGTAAATTGTTAACAGTTTTCCGATTCCTTTTTGCCGGTATTTACCCATACTGACCTATACTGAATGGCCCGCGTGATGGCGGCGACATGCAGGCAATCAACGGATTCTGCCCGCCCGGTGTGCCAGGATAAGGAGGAAAACAAGGAGAACGAGCGCGCCCCCATGTTGTCTCTGGCGACGGATCGCTCTGTGTGGGCATCCTGAGCCGCAAAATACACTATTTTCGAGAGAAGGGATGCAATAATGTCTCAGCAAAATAAATCGCAGTTGAATGGGGCCAAGAGTACGATCAGCCGCCGTGAGTTTTTGAAGATCGGCGCGGGCGCTGCGGCTGGCGGTATCCTCGCCGGAGCCGGGGCGAAGGCCGCCCAGGCCGCCACGCCGCTCGTGCCACGCACCGCTCCGGCCTTCTTGCAGGGCGCCAAGATGGAACTCAACTTAATGACGTGGTTCTGGACGGAGCCGGGACGCAGTGACGCCTGGCGTGCTATGATCAAGAAGTTCCACGAATCGCAGAGTGACATCCATATCAACGAGACCGGGTATGGGGAGAACGAGTATTTCCCCAAGATCCTGGTTCAGGCCAAGTCTGGCAAAATCGAGGGCGACATGTTCACCGAGACGCCCGATGGCTTCCTGCGCCTGATGAAAGATGGGCACACGATTTCGCTGGAAGACGTGGTTAAAAAGGCGGGTGTTACTCTCAGCAAAGCCCAGGACATGCTCCGCAAGGACGGCGAGGTCAACGGCCTGGACATCGTGACTGTGCGCTTCGGCCTGCTTTACAATAAGGCGATGTTCGATAAAGCCGGGGTTGGCGAACCGAAGAACATGGACGATTGGGTGGCAGGAGTCAAAGCGCTGACCAAGAAACCCAACCAGTTTGGTATCTTCTCGCCGCACGTGGCAAAGGACCCCTTCACCACCTGGTTCGTCCTCCAGCAGTGGGCTGTCATGTTCGATGGCGTGTGGGCCAAGGGCCAGACACCGCTGCTCACCTCCGATCCAGTCATCAACGGCATAAAGCTGTTCAAGACCATGTACGACTACATGCCGCAGGGCACGGAGGCGGCAGCCTCCAACAAGATGTTCGGCGCTTCCCAGATCGCGCAGATGATGGTCGTTTCGGCGGCAGTCAACGAGTGGAAGAACAGCACGGACGACCCGAACCTGTATGGGAACCTGCGGAGCGCCAAGCCCTTCTGGCCCGGTGGCAAAGCGATCACACGCATCCACCCGATCTGCATCAATGCCCACACCGATAAAGACAAGCAGGACGCTTCCAAGGTCTTTCTTTCATGGCTGTACAAGAAGGAAAACTACCAGGAACTGCTTGAACGCTGCCTGGACGTGATCCCGGCCATTGAAGGCGGTATCCGACCAGAGTATCGCGCCACCCTGACCTGGGCCGATGGCTATGACGCTGCCACAGCCATCACGGTACCAGAGACGCTGGGCGACTTCGTCTTCTATAACGACGAACTGGGCAATGTGGTCATCCCGCACTTCCAGGACGTTCTGACCGGCACCGCATCGGCTGAAGATGCGATGGGCGAAGCTCAGAAGGAAGCGGAAGCCCTCGCCAAGCGTGTCTTTTCTTCGTGAGCTGGCAGGCGCTAGAACCATCGTAATCTCGAAGTAAGGGCACGCCGTGTCGTGCTCTTACTTGTTCTCAGATAAGGGATTATTTATGGCTGTTCAAGCGGGTGTCAGGGCGCAAGCAGCAGGAATCAGTGTGGTGCGTCACCGGCGTGACCTCCTGCCCTATATGCTCATCCTGCCCATTATTCTCTACGAAGGCATTTTTATCCTCATTCCGATTGTCCAGGAGTTTGCTTCCAGTTTTACCAGTGATGTGATCGGTCTGGGAGCCGTCAAGGGCGTCGGACTGGCAAACTATGACCGAATGATAAATGACCGGTACTTTTGGAATTCGATTCGTGTTACCCTGGTCTTTATGGTCGCTACGGTGATTTTGGCCGTGGGCGCTGGCCTGGTCGCCGCGTTAATTTTGAACCAGCGTTTCCGGGGCCGTACCGTCGCGCGCGCGATTATGTCTTTGCCCTGGGCCTTCCCCGACCTGCCCACTGTGATCATCTTTTCCCTGATCTTGAACCCGAACTTCGGGGTCATCAATGTGCTGGCTCGATTGCTGCTGCCCTGGCTGGAGCAGAACCCAAGATGGCTGATCGACATTAATCTGGCGATGCCGCTGGTCGTCGCAATTGCCGCCTGGAAAGCCTTTCCCTTTTATGGGCTGGTGACGCTTTCTGTCATGCAGTCCATTCCGCAGGAACTCTACGAAGCTGCGAAGGTCGATGGCGCAGCACCTCGGCAGACTTTCCGCTACGTCACGCTGCCGGCGATCATGCCGACTCTGCTGTTGATGGGCGTGCTGGCCTGCATCTTCGCCTTCCGCCAGTTTGTGCTGATCTTTCTCTCCACAGGGGGTGGGCCTGGCCGGGTGACGGAAACCCTGGTGATTTCGGTCTATAAGGCGGCCTTTAACTCTTTCGACTTCTCTTACGGCGCAACGCTTGGAGTCTCCGGCTTCGTGATCGTGTTTGTGATTACCCTGCTCTTTGTCTACCTGCAGAGGCGGCAAGCGGCGGAGGAGGCAGTCCACCTATGACAACGATTCTTCCGGCGACATTGCTGGCAAAACCCCGCGAGCGCCGCTGGCTGCGGCGCGTCCCATTCTACATTCTGGTGCTCCTCTTTTGCCTCACGACAGCATTTCCAATTTACTGGATGCTTGCCAGCGTCGTTCAGCCGGTAAAATATATCCTGGAGTTCCCACCGCGTCTTGTTCCGAACCCCGCGGAACTCACATTTCAGCCGTTCTCGGAAATCTTCAAGATAGAGGACAACCTGGATCGTGTCGATATCTGGATCGTGAATTCCATCGCACTGGCGAGCATGACAACGGTTATCTGCCTGGTTCTGTCCGTGCTTGGCGCTTACGCGATGTCCGGAATGCGATGGCGTGGACTGGCGCTCTTCGGGTTGCTGCTCCTGATGACCCAGATGCTTCCGGAGGCCCTGACCGTAATTCCCATCTATGCCACAGTCGATAAACTGGGTTTGAAAAACAATCTGCTCGTTCTGGCAATGATCGATACGGCTTTCATCCTGCCCATCTGTATCTGGGTGCTCAAGAACGTTTTCGACACCATTCCCTACGAAGTTCGAGATGCAGGCTTAGTCGATGGCTGTACGCGGATGGGCGTGTTGTGGCGAATCATGCTTCCCATCTCCGCGCCCGGTCTGGTGGCGGTGGGTGTCGTCGCGTTCTTCTACGCCTGGAACGAATATCTCTTTGCGGCCAGCCTGCTCACCGACAAGCACTATTTCACGGCCCCGATGGGTCTGGCCGGGCTGATCTCGATGATCGGCTTCCCCATTGACAAGATGCTGGCGGGCGGGCTGGTGTTTGCCATTTTCCCCGTGATCTTCTATCTGGCGGTGCAGCGCTACGTCGTGGCGGGCCTGAGCGCCGGAGCCGTCAAAGGATAAGCCGGGCAGGACTTCCCTCGCGGCGACCCGCCCTGCCGCGAGGAGAGGAATTGCGCCGAGGAGTTGCGAGTCGTAGACGCTGCGCCCTACACCTTCGACACCTCGACGTGAACGTCTTTGCGTTGCAGCACTTCCGGGCGCAGGGCCGTTCCAAGCCCTGGCTTGCCTTCGAGCGTGATCATGCCATCGCTGATCGGAATCTTGTCCGTTACGACGTCGTTGTACCAGCCTTCATAGTAGGCGCGCACTGTCTCTACAATCATCGCGTTCGGCACGTGCAGCATCATGTGTACGGCAGACCAGAGCGCGACAGGCCCGATACAGTCGTGGCTGGTCACGGGCAAATAGTAAGTGTCGGCCAGGGCACAAATCTTGCGCGTCTCGGTGATACCGCCCGTCCAGGCCATGTCGGGCATCACGATGTCGGCGGCGTTTTCTTCGGCCACGCGCCGGAAGCCGAACCGGGTAAAGAGCCGCTCGCTCACGCACAGCTTGACCTTCGTCTGCGCTTTGAGCCGGGCATAGCTTTCGATGTTATCCGGCGGGATGATTTCCTCCAGCCACATGATGTCGTAGGGTTCCAGGGCCTGCGCAATCTTCACCGCCTCCGGCAGGTTCCAGCGAGCATGGCCCTCAATGGCGATCTCCATCTGGTCGCCAACCATCTTGCGAATGTCCTCTACGTAGGAAAGCCCCTTTTTGAGGTTCTCCTTCGAGAGGAAGTGGCTGACCGGCCCCATCGCATTGGCGCCCGCCGTACCGGCAGCGCGTGCCGTCGTCGGCCCGGCTGGCCCATCGGTGGAGACGCCGAACTGGTCAAACGGCCAGATTTTCATGGCCCTGATCCCGTGCTTGAGCAGATCGGCAGCCAGTTCGCCGCTGTGCCCCTCGGCCCAGGCCAGGTAGTCCTGGTGCGGGCCGTGCCCAACGCAGGTGTTGTAGATCATGATCCGGTCACGGCTGCGCCCGCCGAGCAGGTTGTAAATCGGCTGCCCGCTGTACTGGCCCAGGATGTCCCACAGCGCCACGTCCACCGCACTGATGGCGCGCATCTCCGACCCTGCAAAGCCGAAGAAGTTGACCGTCGAAAACATATTTTGCCAGTGGTTCTCGATGTCAAGTGGACTGCGCCCCAGCAGCAGCCTGGCAAACATATCGTGAATGACGGCGCTCACTGCCCGAGGCAGGTAATAAGTTTCGCCCAGGCCGATCAGCCCGTCGTCGGTGTGGATACGCACCCAACTGGTGGGCAGGAGATCGTCGCACCAGATGGTTTCGATACGAGTGATTTTCATGTCGCGCTCCCCCAAAGGCTTTTTATGGTGCAGGGTACCGCCGGGTCATCGTCCAAAGACGGTACTCTCGCCAACCTGCAAAATGCGTACCTCCCCTGTGCCGCCTAGCTTCTGATAGGTCTGCTTGAATAAATTCGGATCAAGCGTTTGCTCAGGATGAGGGGCCGGGTCTTTCCACAGGATGTGGTGCATCGGGATGGCGACCTTCACACCGAGATGCCAGGCCAGCATGGCCGCTTCGTGTGCATTCATGTTACCGGTGATGCCGTTGATGACCAGCAGAGCGGCGTCGATCTTCTCCGAATAAAGCGCCCGGATCTTCAGGTCGTATTCAGTGTCGCCGCTGTGGTAGACCCGGACGCCATCAAAGTCGAAGATGACGCCGATGGCATCCGGCACTTCCCAACCGGGGATACCCGCCTCGTGCCGGGCATAGACGGCATGAACGGTCACATCACGGAACTCGCGGGTCTGGCCGCGCTGAAGGGGCAGCACACGATCACGGGGGACGCCCCAGCCCACAGCGCGTGACAGGGCCGTAGGCGGGCACATGAAGACCGCGCTGGACACTCTGGCAATGGTGGGAATGCCGCCGGGGTCGAGGTGGTCTTCGTGGAAGTGCGTGGCGATCACCAGATCGGGCCGCACGTCTTCGAGCGCAATCGGCGGCGGAAAGGCACGCTCCTGGGCGAAGATGTCCGCCACAGAATTGGACAGGTACGGATCAATATAGACTTGGGTGTTGGCAGGTGTCTTGAAAATGAAGCCCGTTCCGCCCAACCACCAGGCCCGCACCGTCCCTGGTTCGACTTGTGTCTGTGCCAGTTCGTCTTTGAGCATCCGATGTCCCCCTTGTGCTGCCAACATGCGCTGCTAACGATTGACTTCAAAACGGGCCAGCTTTGCCTGGAAGCCGGGCCGATCCAGCACTTCCGTATTGATGACGTGTTCAGGCACTTCGCCGCGCGCTGCCCGCATCATCCCGCCCAATGTGGACAGGCCGATTGCCAGCCCAGCCTCGACGGTGGCGGGCAGCCAGTGCGGGGTCAGGATCACGTTGTCCAACTGGACGAGGGGATGCTCCGCCGGAAGCGGCTCCTCCTCGAAAACGTCCAGGCCCGCCCCGGCAATGCGGCGCTCGCGCAGCACATCCACCAGAGCACGCTGGTCTATAAGCTCGCCCCTGGCGACATTGACCAGGTAAGCCGTCGGCTTCATCAGCAGCAGGTGTTCGCGCCGGATCATGCCTCGCGTGTCCGGGCGCAGGCTCGGATGCAGGCTGATGAAGTCCGATTGCCGGAAAAGTCCTTCGAGTGTCACGAGCGCCACGCCAAGCTGTCCGGCCTGCGCAGGATCGGCGTGGGGAGAATAGGCAAGGACGCGCATATCGAAAGGCGCGACAAGACGCACCAACTCGCGCCCGCTGCGGCCCAGGCCCACGATGCCCAGCGTTTTACGCTGAATCTCTGTGCCCTGCACCGTGCTCTGCAAGTCCCAACGGCCTGCGCGGGCAACCTTCTCCTGGGCTGTGAGCCGCTTGGCAAGGGCCAGCATGAGCAAGAGCGCAGAGGAAGCCGTCGAATGAGTCAGCGCGTCCGGCGCATTGAAGAGCGCCACGTCGTTCTCGGTGCAGGCTTGAACGTCAATCTTGTCGTAGCCGGCCCCGGCGCGGCCAACGACGACCAGGTTAGCCGCGCCTTCGGCGAAGGTGCTGGCCTTGATCCAGGGGCGCACCACATACAAACCATGTATATCCGCAATATGTCGCGGCGTGATCAGGAGCGAATAATACCGCTCCCAGTAGCCAGGGTCGGTGCGGCTCGGCCCCAGGTCGCGCAGAAAGTGGTACTGGATGTAGGGGATCGGCTCGATTCTGTCCAGTCCGATGCGGCGCTTGTCCAGCGCGCCGTCCACGTCGAGCATGTCCCCGGTGAGGGCCAATCGGAATATTTGCATTCTCGCTTCAGGTTTTGAAAAAGGGATCGGCGTGGCCGCTCACCGGTCGGCTCAACGGTCACGAATCGATCTATAACGCAAGAAATTGTAAACAGTTGACAGTTACCATTATAGAGCAAAGATAGCCCAGTCTGCAAGCGATCAAGCAGGGTCGGGGAGGTATGATGTGATTACGTCAGGAAGGGAGGTTGGAACAGTGTTGAGCAAAGCGGCTAGTCGGGAAGCAGGCCGGCGGGAACCTGCACGGTCATCAGGCCCGCCTCCACATCGATGTTGAGGACGACGCCCGCAATGGCCGGGATCAGGACTTCGCCGTAGGCTTCACCTCGCACCACGTAGACATCGTTCGCACCCGTCTCGATCACGTCTGTGACACGGCCCAACGTTTCGCCGTCCGTCGAGCGCACCTCCAGGCCGATCACCTGGAAAAGATAAACCTCGTCCTCTTCGAGTGGTACAGCATCGGCCAGCGACACACAAATGTACTGGCTGCGAAAGCGCTCGGCGTCGTCGCGGCTGGTCACGTCGTCCAGGTGGAGCAGCCATTGATCGTTTTTGGCCCGCCGCGCCCACGTGACACGATGCTCAGTCATGCGGTGCGGTTTGTCCGGATCAGCACCCACGTAGACCAGATCGAGGCTCACCATGCGCTCTGGAAAATCGGTCACGATCTGGACGCTCAGGTCACCGCGCACGCCGTGTGGGCGCAGTACTCGTGCCAGGATAAGAAATTGCGGCCTGGATGATTTCTTTTCGGGGCCACCAGAATCAGATCGATTCATGCTCACCAGAATCTACATGATTTCGAGGGTGATGCGCTTGCCCTCTTTGGCAGCCAGCACGCGCAGCAGAACACGGATGGCATTGGCGACGCGGCCACTCTTGCCGATGACTCGCCCCATGTCGTCCGGCGCAACGCGCAGTTCCAGCACGATGGAGGAATGGCCTGGAATCTCGGTGACTTCCACCGCCGATGGGTCATCGACGAGCGACTTGGCAATGTATTCAACAAGGTCCTTCATCGCCACCGCTTTAACTCCTTGGGGCAGTGTTCCTGATAGCAATTTTAAGAGCATACAACATTCGGGGCCAGTTTGCCAGTTGGCGGATCGCGTTTGACAAGCGTTTTGCCTGCCGGCATAATCGCGCCCATGAAACGACCCACCTCCACTTTTGCAGTCATCCTCGTGCCGCTGCTGGCGATGGTTGTCGCAATGCTGGCCTGTTCGCTGCCGGGGCAGAATGTGATAGTGGTGACGGCCACGCCCAGCCAGCCGCCCGTGACGCCGAGCCTCACGCCGATTCCGGCGACGGCCACATCTATTCCGACGGCCACCCCTATTCCGACGCCGACCACTGCGCCCAACGTCGCTATCGGGCAGGCCAATACTTCGCTCCACAACGGCGATTACATGACAGCAGTGAAGGTCTACCAGTCGATCCTTAGCCAGCCGGTGCTGTCCATCGATCCGCGACTGCGGGCCGATGCGTCGATTGGCCTGGGAACGGCAGCGCTGCGCGAGGGGAAATTTGCCGACGCCGTCACCGCACTGAGCGATTTCATCCAGACTTATCCGACGGACAAACGGCTGGCTCAAGCCTATTTTTTGCGCGGCGATGCGTACATGGGTCTGGAACAATGGGCGGACGCCATCGCCGATTTCCAGGTGTATTTGCAGAAGCGCCCCGGCCTGATCGACAGCTACGTCTACGAACGGATCGGCGATGCGTCGTTGGCCCTGCAAGTGCCCGACCAGGCACTGGACAACTACGCGAAGGCGGTGGCCGCCACGCGCGGTCTGGCCCCGATGATGGCGCTGCGGGAGAAGGTGGCCGCCGCCTACCTGAACACCAACAATGTCCAGGCCGCGCTCGGTCAGTACGACGCGATCCTGGCGGTTGCTAAGAACGCCGGATACCGCGCTAACATTGCCCTCACTGCCGCCGATCTGTTGTTCCGCACCGGGAACAAAGCAGCGGCCTACGCGCGCTACCAGGACATCATTGCCAACTACCCGACAGCCCCGGAAGCCTACCGGGCTATGCAGGCGCTTCTGCGGGCAGGCACACAGGTCGATGATCTGCTGCGAGGCAAGATCAGTTTCGCGGCCCAGGATTACAAGGACGTGATCACGGCCCTGTACAACTACACCAGCAAGACGCCGCTGACGGACATTGACCCCTCCGTGTTCATGCTGCTGGGCCGCGCCTACCGGGAGGTCGGCAACACGGCAGCCGCTATCACGTCCTTCCAGACGATCATTGATCAGTATCCAAAGAGCAGCCTGTATGGCGATGCCTGGCTGGAACAGGGCCGTACCTTGCTGCTGGCTGGGAAGACGGCAGACGCCATTGCCAAGTACAAGGAACTGGTCGATAAGCACCCGGACGTGCCGCAGGGTGCGGAGGCGCTGTGGCGGGCCGGCTACCTGTACTCGACGCAGGGTGACAGCGAGTCGTCACTGGCGACCTTTGAAATCCTCGGCAACAAGTTCAAGGGGACGGACTGGGCGATGGACGGCCTGTTCCGGGGTGGGATGGCCGCCTACAACCAGGGCGCGTTGGCTCGCGCGCAGCGGCTTTTTAATCTGCTGGCCGTCACCGGGAAAGGCGACCTGAAAGCGGCGGGCGCGCTGTGGCTGGGCCGCCTGTACCAGCTTCAGAACCAGCCCGACCTGGCGCGGGACGCTTACCAGGAAGCGGCCAAAGCCGATCCGGGCGGCTATTACAGCCTGCGCGCTGCCGATTTGCTGGCCGGGCGTGGCCCGTTTGTGCCGCCTGCCAAACTCGATTTCGCCTTCAACAGCCCTGAGCGCATCGCGGAGGCCGAAAAGTGGCTGCGCGACAAATTCAAGATCACGCAGACGGGCGACCTGTGGCCGCTGTCGTCCACGCTTGCCACCGATCCGCGCATGATCCGGGGCAACGAACTGTGGGCGCTGGCCGCGAACACAGAAGCCAGGGGCGAGTTCGACGCCCTGACCGCCGATAACGAGTCCAACCCGCTGGCGATGTACCAACTGGCGACTTATTACTACCGGATCGGGCTGTACCGGGAAGCCATCGAGACGACGGCCAAACTGCTGGACAATGCCAAGATACCGACCAGCGACGCACCGAAGGCCATTGCGGCGTTGCGTTTCCCGATTGCCTATTACGACCTGGTGCTGCCCAACGCACAGAAGTACAACATCGATCCGCTGCTGGTGTTCAGCATCATCCGGCAGGAGAGTTTGTTTGAAGGGGTTGCCACTTCCTATGCGGCGGCGCAGGGCCTGATGCAGATCATCCCCAGCACGGGCGCTTACGTGGCCCGCAAGCTATCGTGGCCGGATTACCAGAACAGCGACATCTACCGGCCCTACGTTAACGTGACGTTTGGCATTTACTACCTGCACGAACAGCTCGACACGTTCCAGGGCAATGTCTACGCGGCGCTGGCCGCCTACAATGCCGGGCCGGGCGCGAGCAGCGAATGGTTCCGCATCTCGAACGGCGACCCCGATCTGTTTATTCAGGCCATTTCCTACGACCAGACCCAGACCTACGTGCGCCGCATCTACGAGCAGTACGACAGCTACCGCGATATTTACGGAGCCAAATAGGGCCATGCCTGACCAGATAGGACAGATCAGATAGGACATAATACGTATGGACGAGTCCGATGAAATGTGAGAAACTACTGGTCAATTCAACCGTCGAGGTCTCATGTTTCAGCCCATTTTGCCCATTGTTGCGGCCACTGTCGGTAATGTCCGATGTTTTCAGGCTCACCGTATAGTTCTACCACCCTCTAGCTCGAACCATTTCCCCTACCCGCAATCTGCCCAGCGGAGCGCCCGCCCGATCTACCAGGTGCTGGTGACAGACGATGACAGCCGGCTGCGCGCTCTGGAACGGCTGATCCTGGAACGCAACGGCGGGTTGAAGGTCATCGACACGGGCGATTCCGACGAGGCTATTGCCATCTGCCAGACACAGCCGATCTCGCTGGTCATCTGCGACATTCTGAAGCCGCGAATGAATGGCCTGGTCATCCTCAAGACGCTGCGCAGCAACCCGGCCACGCAGCACGTCCCATTCATGTTCGTCACGGCCAGCGGCATGGATCGGCGGGTCAGCCCTCTCGAACTGGGCGCGAATGACTACCTGCCCAAGCCCTTTTTGCCCCAGGAGTTCCTCAGCCGGGTGTGGCGATTGCTGACCTGGCGAAACTGAGCGCTGACAGGCTGCTTGTCTTCGCGTATAATGCACCCATCCTTAGGCCAACTGGAGGCTGATCGTGGCAGAGTCGCGTCCGGTGCGGGTTCGTTTTGCGCCCAGTCCGACGGGGGATATGCACATCGGCGGCGCGCGCACCGCACTGTTCAACTGGCTGTTTGCCCACCGTTACGGTGGTAAGTTCATCCTGCGCATCGAGGATACCGATCAGAAGCGCACCCGCGAGGAATCGCTCGGCGGTATTCTGGATGGGCTGCACTGGCTGGGCCTGCAATGGGACGAAGGGCCGGACATCGGCGGCCCCTACGGACCGTACATCCAGAGCGAGCGGCTGGACATTTACCAGAAGTGGGCGCAGTGGTTGGTGGACAACGGCAGGGCGTACCGCGCCTACGAGACTCCAGAAGAATTGGACGAAATCTCAAAGGCAAACAAGGGCATGGGCTACGACAGGCGTGGGCGCAGCCTGACGCCGGACGACTGGGCACGCCTGGACGCCGAAGGCCGCAAGTACGTGATCCGTTTCAAGGTTCCACTCGAAGGTGAAACCACCGTGATCGATTTGGTGCGCGGGCCGATCACCGTTCAGAACGAGAAGCTGCAAGACCTGGTGCTGCTCAAGTCGGACGGCTACCCGACCTACCACCTGGCGAACGTGGTGGACGATCACCTGATGGAAATTTCGCACATCATCCGTGCCGAAGAATGGATCAGCACCGCGCCATTCCACAAGCAGCTTTACGCAGCCTTAGGATGGCAGATGCCCGCGATTGCGCACGTTCCGGTCATCTTGCATCCGAATGGCGGCAAGATCAGTAAGCGCAAACATCCAGAAGCGGCCTTGTCCTATTTCATTCAGAATGGCTATCTGCCCGAAGCCGTCACCAACTTTCTGTGCAACGTGGGCTGGAACTACGGCGTGCTGGACGAACAGGGTAACGAGGTGCAGGTTTTCACCAAAGAGCAGGCCGCCGCGATCTTCGACATCACGAAGGTGACGACCAGCGGCACGAAGTTCGACGTGGTGAAACTGCAATGGCTGAACGGCGAGCATATCCGGCGGATGCCGGTGGCGGAACTGGCCGAAAAGCTGCGCAGGCCGCTGGAGAAGGCGGGCTATACCGTCAACAGCGATCTGCTGCTGCGCGTGACGCCGCTGATCCAGGAGCGGATCAAGCTGCTGAATGACGTGGTGGAGGTGGCAGGCTTTTTCTTCCGCGAGGACGTGATCCCCGAATCACCCGCCAGCTTGATCCCCAAGAAGATGGACGCTGCGCAGACGGCTTCTGCCCTGCAAAGGGCCTACGAGACACTGGCCGGGCTGCCCGACTTTGCTGCGCAGACCCAGGAAGCCGCGCTGCGTCCGCTGGCCGAGTCGTTGGGGTTGAACCCCGGGCAGCTATTCGGCGCGCTGCGGGTGGCTGTTACCGGGAAAACGGTCTCGCCGCCGCTGTTCGAGACGATGGAAGTGCTGGGCCGCGAGGTGGCACTGGCACGGATCAAGAAGGCGATTGAACTCTTGAGCCAGCCAACCTGATCGGCAAAATTGGGACAAAAGTCACAGCGCACCAGTGGGGAGTGTTTTACAGTCGTGCCGAAAGTGGAATCCACAGGGGCACGACCCCTTAACAAACGGAGCGTAAAACCATGACCCACATCATCACCAGTCTTTGCCTGCGCGATGGCGCGTGCGTGGAAGTCTGTCCTGTCGAGTGCATTGTGCCTGGCATTCCGGAAAGCGAATGGCCCTGGTACTTCATCGACCCGGACACGTGTATTGACTGCGGCGCGTGTGTGCCCGAATGCCCGTATGAGGCAATCTTCCCTGAAGAGGAGGTGCCGCAGGCTTACGAACTAGCCGCCGATCAGGAGCGCATCCCGTTCCGGGGCGAGCGCTACAAGGCAGCAGGTGGCGAGATCGTCGATCTGACCGAGGACATCCAGCCCAACTACGACTTCTTCAAGGTGGGGCCAGGCTACAAGGCGCTGCAAAAGTGAACTACGCCGCGCGGCGTTGATGAAGGATGCGGTCACGCCCGGCGCTAAAGCACCGGGCTGAATCAACCAGGCCCCTGCGGGGCTAATGCAGCCCCGAAGAGGCTTGGTAATCTTAGCCCTTCAGCCCAGGGCACTCTTATTGGGTGCGGACAGTCACGAAGCCGCCCGATACGTAGCCATCCCGCCCGTTCAGGCTGATCTTGTACCAGCCGTTGGTTTTGCCCAGGACCGGGTAGGTTTCGCCCTGGTGAATTTCCCCGATCTGTTCGTAGTTGAGGCCCGCGCCAGCGCGTACCTTGACTGTCGCGTAGTTGGCGGTGAGCACCTGTTGTGCCGGGCCGCTGGCCGACTGCGCAGCCACTTCGGGAGCCGGCACTGAGGGCGCATGGCCCTTCCAGGCCGCGATCAGCGGGCGAAGGATATCCAGCGCCTGTGTGCCGAGCGCCTGGCTCGGCTCGATGTACGACCCTTCCAGGAATTCGTTCCAACTGACGATCAGGATCGTGTTTGCGCCGCTGGACACCGCGCCGTACCAACTGTTGCGCAGGAAAGCGCCCTGAGCGCGGGCCTGTGGGGAGGTCGGATTGGTGCGGCCCGCGATGCGCGATTCATCCCAGCCGGGCATGACCGTCGGCGTGTAGAACGTGCCGCCCGCCGAGCGGGTGCGGCTATACCACGCGCTGGCTGTGCCCGCCGGGTTGCCCGACCAGGCGATGTTGAAGAGATACAGCCCGTCAAAGGTGCGCAGATAGGAGGTATTCGTGCCCTCCATCACCCAGATCGTGTTGTGGTTCGGATCGACCTGTCCGCGAATGTTGGCCCAATCGCCGAGCGAAAAGCGGCCCTGATTCCAGAAGTAAATGACGGGCTTGCCGTTGTAGCGCAGGTAGCCCGGATGGTTGACGCGATCCCCGATCAGGTAGCGTAGCGAGTCCAGGACTTCACCTGTCGAAGCGTTGTAGCCGCCCTCAAACATATCCACCGAGGCGGCGGCGTGGAAACCGCGCGCGGCAGCCTGATCGAGCAGCATGTTGAAGACGACACTGGTCAGGTTGCCGCCTTTGGGGCCGAACCAGCTCATGATGAAGGCGTCGATTCCGGCGCTCTGCGCCTGTTCGATGTGGCGGGCGATTGCGCCGCCATCTGCTGAACTGTAGGGGATAGCCGGACGATCCGTCAGGCGGCCATCATTCCACGAATCGCCCGAATACCAGCCAAAATAATAAGCGTAAACCTGTCTGCCGGAGCCAGCCGAAGCTGATTGTGTGTGGGCCGCCGAACTGAGGGTCAGCAGTGCGACAGCAGCAAAAATGAGGTAACGACGTAGGTGTTGCATCTTGGTGTCATCTCTCAAAGCTAACTTTACGATGGGCGTGCGAGTGTAGCCAACTTAGAACAGGTGATCAACAGGACTTCGATACCGCGCCCGATCCAAGTCGGGTCTTGCATGGATAGCTGAACCGTGTTACTCTGCCCAATTGTTTTGCTTCGCGGGCGAACTGATTACGCAAAGGGTTCATGTCCACGATAACAATGAAGTTTGGCGGCACGTCGATGGGCGGACACGACGCCATCGCGCAGGTCGCCCGGATCATCTGCGACCACGCCGACCAGGGGAACCGGATTCTGACCGTCGTTTCAGCCATGAGCGGCGTCACGGATATGCTGCTGCAAGCGGCCAGCACGTCTGCGGCAGGCGACGAGGCCACGCACATCACAATCATCGAAGAACTGCGCAAGCGCCATCACGAAACTGCCGAACAGCTTATCCGCAGCGAAAAGCTCCGAGAAGCGTTGCTTGAAGACCTGGACAGCTTGCTAGACGGGTTGAATGCGCTGTGCCACAGCATCGCCGTGCTGCGCGAAGTGACACCGCGCGGCATGGATTTGATCAGTTCGTTTGGGGAACGCCTGAGCGCCCGGCTGCTGGCGGCACATCTGAACGACCTGGGCCGCAACTCGATTGCCATCGACGCCAGCGACCTGATTGTGACCGACGACAATTTCCAGGACGCCGTGCCCTACATGGACGAGACACGCCAGCGCGTCCAGGAATATCTCGTGCCATGCCTGGAAAATGGGATGCTGCCCGTTGTGACCGGGTTTATCGCCGCGACGCGCAAGGGTATCATCAGCACGCTGGGGCGCGGCGGCAGCGACTACAGCGCCGCCATCCTGGGCGCGGCTATCGACACCGATCACCTGTGGATTTATACCGACGTGGATGGGATCATGACCGCCGATCCACGCATTGCGCCGACGGCCCGTGTCATCCCGGTTTTGAGCTACGGCGAAGTGGGCGAACTGGCCTATTTCGGCGCGAAGGTGCTGCACCCCAAGACGGTGCAGCCGATGATTGACCGGGGGTCGCCGGTGCGCGTCCGCAACACCTTCAACCCCTCGCATCCGGGGACGCTCATCCAGCCGCAGTCGGAGATCACGGCGGGTGCGGTCAAAGCCGTGACGGCCATCAAGGACGTGAGCCTGATCTCCGTCGAAGGGCGCGGCATGGTCGGCGTGCCGGGCATCGCGGGCCGCACCTTCATGGCAGTGGCGCGCGCCAACACCAGTATGCTGCTTATCTCGCAGTCCTCGTCGGAGCAAAGTTTCTGCTTCGTCATCCCAAGCAATCGCACTGCGCCGACCCTGGCCGCGATCCGCGACGAGCTAGATCGGGAGATACAGCGCAAGGACGTGGATCGCATCTGGGCCAAAGAAGACATCGTGATCATTACCACCGTCGGGGCGGGGATGCGTGGGATGCCCGGCGTGGCGGCGCGCGTGTGCGGCGCGCTGGCCGCGCACGGGATCAACATCCTGGTCATTGCGCAGGGGTCGTCGGAGTACAGCATTTCGCTGGTCGTCGCCGCCGACGACGCGACCAAAGCCGTTCAGGTTCTGCATGATCTGATCGCCTGAGCCATGATCGAGCAGGTGGTGGCGCGCGTCCGGGAGAATATCCAGAAGGTCATCGTCGGCAAGGACGAGGTGATCAACCTGGTGCTGGTGGCGGTGCTGTGTGAGGGCCACCTGCTGATCGAGGACGTGCCCGGCACTGGCAAGACCACGCTGGCAAAGGCAGTGGCGGTCTCGCTGGGCTGCACCTTCCGGCGCATCCAGTTCACGCCCGATCTGCTGCCCAGCGACGTGACCGGGATCAACTACTTCAACCAGAAAACCCAGGAGTTTGAGTTCCGACCCGGCCCGGTACTGTCTCAGATCGTGCTGGCCGACGAGATCAACCGGGCCACGCCGCGCACGCAGAGCGCCCTGCTCGAAGCCATGCAGGAGCGGCAGATCACGGCGGACGGCGAAACGCGCCCGCTGCCGCGCCCATTCCTGATCATGGCGACGCAGAACCCAGTGGAACTGGAAGGCACGTTCCCGCTGCCGGAGGCGCAGCTTGATCGCTTCCTGCTGCGCGTCAACATCGGCTATCCGAGCGAGGACGACGAGAACGCCATCCTGCGGCGCTTCCGCACCGACGATCCGCTGGACACGCTTGCCGCGGTGAGCAACCCGGCGGAGATCAGCACCTTGATCAGCGCCGTGCGCGAAATCCGCGTCGAGGAGTCGGTGCAGAACTACGTCGTCAAGATTGCCCGGCAGACGCGCGACCATGCCGAGATCGCACTAGGAGCCAGTCCGCGCGCCACGATGGCCCTCTACCGGACGGCTCAGGCGTGGGCGGCCATTCACGGCAGCAGCTTTGTCACCCCCGATCACGTCAAGTTCATTGCCCCTTACGTCCTGACGCACCGGATCATGGTCAGCCCGCAGATGCGGCTGCGCGGGCGGACACCGGAAGAAGCGCTGGCGGACATCGTGGACGCCGTGCCTGTGCCCGTGAGCGCGGCGTGAGTTCACCTTGAAGCTGCTGCGGCAAGATTCAAGGCATTTGAATCTTCCGCTCTCGGGCATAGCGGCAAGGGTTAGACAAAGCAATGTTCGACTTCGAGTCCGCCGAAAAAGAAGACCTGACCAGCGGGCCATCCAGAGCTAACCCCGAAGGCCGCCACAACCTGCTTGATCACCGCTGGGTGTGGATGGCGATCATCCTCTTCATTGTCGGCATGGTCATCCGCAACGGCGCGCTGATCACCGTGACCGGGCTGATGCTCGGCATCGTCATCGTCTCCTGGAACTGGAACAAACACGTCCTTGCAAATATCCGCTACCGCCGCCAGTTTCATCATCGCCGCGCCTTCCCCGGTGAGGAAGTGGAGGCGCACCTGCTGGTCGAGAATCACAAGTGGCTGCCTGTGACGTGGCTCCAGGTGGAGGACGAGTGGCCGAGCGCCTTTGGCCCCGCCGATCAATCGGTGCTGTCGGCTTCGTCGGGGCCGTCGATGGGCTACCTGGTCAACGTCTACGCGCTGCGCTGGCACGAGCGCGTGCGTCGCCGCTACCTGCTGCGCGCCCAGCAGCGCGGCATCTACCCGGCTGGCCCGGCGCACATGGTCAGCGGCGATCCATTCGGGCTGTTCGAGAACGATGCCGACTCGCCGCGCCGCGCCCTGCTGATCGTCTACCCGGAGGTTAAATCGCTGGAAGAACTGGGGCTGGACGCCAAAGACCCCTTCGGCAACGTCCGCACGTCGCAGCGCTTATTTGAGGACACAAGCCGCATCATGGGCGTGCGCGATTACCGCCCCGACGATAGCTTCCGGCACATCCACTGGAAGGCGACGGCACGCACAGGCGATCTACAGGTGCGGCAGTATGAACCAACCCGCACGCAAAGCGTGGTGCTGTGCCTGAACATCGCGTCGTTTGAACGGTCAGTACACGGTATCTGGCCCGCAATGGTCGAATACGTGATCAGTGTGGCGGCGTCGCTGGCGTCGTGGGCGGTTGAGGCGCAGTATGCGGTGGGCCTGGTCGCCAATGCCACGCTCGCCCAGACGGATCGCCCACTGCGCACCCAGCCGAGCCGCAGCCGCGATCAGTTGGCGCACCTGCTGGAAGTGATGGCCGGGATCAGCTACTTTGTGACCAGCGACTACGCCCGGTTCGTGTTGGAGGAGAGCCGCCGCATCCCCTGGGGGGCAACGCTGGTGGCGATCACCGGGCTGGTCAACGAGTCGATCCTGGCCTCGCTGGTGCGGCTGCGGCAGAGCGGGCGGCGCGTCGTCCTGGTTGTCCTGGGCAAGGCCCCTCCGCCGTACCTGCCCGATATCCGCACCTATCATCTACCGATTGCCGAGGAAAGCCCCGAAAGCCAGCCCACTGCGTCCGAAGAGAGCGAAACGCCGCGCCAGCGCTATTTGCGGCGACGGGCACAGGAAGAAGGACGGAAAGCGGGGACTGTATCGCGTGCAGCACATTAGCGCCGCCCTGGATTGCTGGAGACGGTGGTAGAATCAGGTGAAAGCATGTGGGGCCAGGAGCTAGACTGTTATGTCTGTTCAGACACGCCTGAGTGTCGAGGAATTTGAGAGAATTGCTGCGCTGCCTGAAAACGCGCACAAACGCCTTGAATTCATCGGGGGGGAAATCGTCGAGGTGGTCAGCAATAGTGATGCGTCCGAAATCGCCGCGAACCTTTTGGCCGCAATTCAAGTCTTTGTCAAAGCACACAATTTGGGCCGGGTCACCGGGGCGGACGGCGGTTATAGGGTGTCGGGAGAGGACTACATTCCCGATGTCGGGTTCATCTCAAAAAGCCGGCAGCCTCAACGCCCCCATGTCACCTGGAACCCCCTGGCCCCGGATTTGGCTGTTGAGGTCGTATCCCCCACAGATCGGCCCCAACACATTGCCGACAAAGCGGTGAATTACGTGCTGGCAGGGACATTGTTGTGGTACGTGTATCCCGACGAACGGCAGGTCAAAGTTTATGCGCCGGGCCAGCCTGTCAAGACATTGAGCATCAATGATGTCCTGGACGGTGGGCAGGTATTGCCCGGTTTCACGCTGGCCGTCAAAGACATTTTCCCTACTGAGTAGCGGAAAGAGCGCGCCTGTGAGTGCTCAAGCCGTGATGGGGAACTATCCGCGTGTGGCCTGGCAGCGCGAACTGCTGCATGTGGCAATGGCCCTCATGGAGAGCGCCTGGTGCATTCCGCTGTTCATCGCCTTCGCGCCGGGGGCCAGCCTGCTGCCCATCGCGCAGGCGGTCGTGATCGTGCTGGCGAACGTTCTGGGCGCGATGGGCCTCGTCCGTTTCCTGGCACTACGTTGGGTACGTTACGAGATCTCGCGCTGGATCGTGCTGGCGGGTCTCGTGACGGCGTGCGCCGTGATGTTGTACGTGGTGCTGCCTAGCACTACAATCGGCAGCAGTGTACCGCTCATCGTCAGCAGTTTTTCCAGGGGTGCGCCCGTCTTCCTCGTGCCGCCGCCTGCCATCACTATCGTCTTGATCGTGTTCCTGTGGTATCGCGGCATTCGCCTCGCCACCCTGCTGATCACGCCGGTACGCGCCAGCTTCGGTTTCCGGGCAGGCATCCTGATCATGGCGCTGCTCGGCCTGATTCCGAGTCGGGCGTTGCAATCCGAGATGATCACGCTGCTGCCGCTGTTCTTCTTCGCCGGGCTGATGGCGACGACGCTGGCACGGGCGGCCAGTCTGCGCATCAACCGGGATTTGCAGCGGGCGACCTTTGGCGGGCGCTGGCTGGGCCTGACCGGGATCATCGGGGCGGCCATCACTGGCTTCGGCTTCCTGATCGCGCTGCTGCTGGCGGGTTATGGTGTGGAGGGCGCGGGGCGCATCCTGAAAGGGCTGCTCAGTGCGATGTTCGCCGTGTTCGTGGTGGCCGTCACGCCCATCCTGTACGTCCTGGAATGGCTGCTGCGCCCGCTGGCCGAAGCATTCCAGCGGGCCATCGCTCGGCTGAATCTGTGGCAGGCCCCAAACCCGATCAACCGGATGCCCGCCGGGGGCGAAGCCGCGCAGCAGAACCTTCAGCAGATCACCCTGATCCTGAACGTGCTGAAGTTTGCGGCGCTCGGAATCATCGTGCTGGCGGTGGTGATCGTGCTGTTCAACATGCTGCGCAACCGGGCGTTGAGCCTGTCGGGGATTGAGCGTGAAGATCACGAGAAACTCAACGACGAAAGCCTGATCGACAATCTGCGCGCGTTGCTGCGGCGCGGCGCTGGCAGCCTACAGAACGTGTGGGCGGCACTGGCGCAGTTCGGCCTTAGCCGTGACCTGCTGAATGCGCTGACCATCCGGCGGCTGTATGCGCGTTTGCTGGCACGGGCGGCGGAGCTTGGCTACCCGCGCCACCTGGCGCAAACGCCCTACGAATATCAACAGCAGTTAAAGGCGGCTTTTCCGGGTTTCCCGGCGGAGATCGAGATGGTGACGCGCGCTTACGTCAACGCGCACTACGGAGAACTGCCGGACAGCCCTGAAGCGCTGGCCGCAATGCAGAGCGCGGTAGATCGCATGATCGCCAGCGTCGCCAAAGGGCGGGCTGACTGATCGCAGCGCGCTAGTCAGTGCACAGGAACGCCCTTTTCAACGCCCTTTGCGTTCGGGCGATGTACTGTTCCTTTGTCCAGCCGCGTTCTGTAGTCAGCGTTTCCCAGGTGGGCAGCGACAGCGCGGCGAAGAAGAAATCGGCGGCAGAGTCAGCCGTCCAGCCCGGTGCGAGAAGGCCGTCTCGTGCCAGAGACTGCGTGATCGAGAGGCATCCGCCGTAGACTGCGCCCATGCGGTCCTCCCAGACTGCCGCTGCCGCTTCGTCGGTCTCCCGGACGGCCATCAGCGCTTTCGCCAACCCATAGATGTCCGGGATGTAGTTCGCCCAAAATTCGACGTAGGCGTCCAATGCCTCCACGCCGTTCGGCGCGGAACAGGTGCGCTGGATTCTTTCAGACAGCCGCAGCACGTCGTCCAGGTAGCGGGCTGTCGCAATCAGCAGGGCGGGCCGGGTTCCGAAGTGCAGGTATACAGCCTGGCGCGAGACCCCCGCCATTTGTGCAATATCTTCGATACGCACCCCCTGCCCCTGGTGTTTTTCCAGAAGCTGCAAGGTCGCTTTCAGAATGCGCTCGCGTGTATCCAACTCAGGACTTGACATGGTGTCAAGTTTATCGTAGACTTTACATCGTGTCAAGTTTACACGGTGTAAAGTCTGGCGATTCTGTTCGGAGGTGGAACATGTACGATGCCATTGTGGTCGGGGCACGGGTGGCCGGGGCTTCTACGGCGATGCTGCTGGCACGCAAAGGCTACCGCGTGCTGATGGTGGATCGGGCCACATTTCCAAGCGACACCCTCTCAACGCATCAGCTTCAAATCCCTGGCAGCATCTTATTGAAGAAATGGGGACTGCTCGACCGGGTGCTGGCAACCAGCCCTGGCGCGGCACATCACGTCCATTTCGACTCGGACGGGATCGTGCTGGACGGCGAGTACCCGACTGTCGAAGGCGTCGGCGCTATCCACAGCCCGCGCCGCTACTTGCTCGACAAAATCCTGATTGAGGCGGCAGTGGAGGCTGGCGCAGAATTCCGGGAAGGCTTTGTGACCGAAGACCTGCTCCGGGACGACGGCAAAGTGACGGGCATTCGCGGGCGGCTGACCAGCGGAGGTACGGCGACGGAGCGTGCCCGAATTGTGGTAGGCGCGGATGGAAAACACTCGCTGGTTGCCAAAGCCGTCGATGCGCCCCGTTACGACGAACACCCGGCGCTGACCTGTGGCTATTACAGCTATTGGGAAGGCGTGCCCACGATTGGCGGCGCGATCTACCGCCGGGGCACGCGGATGCTCGGCGCGTGGCCGACCAACGATAACAAGACCATGATCTACGTGGCCTGGCCCGCTGCGGAGTTCGACACCTTCCGCGCCGACGTGGAACGCAATTATCGGGCGACCATTGATCTGGCCGAAGACCTGGCCGCGCGCGTTCGCCAGGGACGGCTGGCGGAGCGTATCCTGGGCACGGGCGACATGCCCAACTTCTATCGCAAGCCGTATGGCCCCGGCTGGGCGCTGGTGGGGGACGCAGGCTTCACGAAGGATGCTATCACCGGGATGGGCATCAGTGATGCGTTCCGCGATGCCGAGCTGCTGGCTGAGGCAATCGATAGCGGCCTGGCCGGACGGCGCCCCCTGGAGGCAGCCCTGGCAGAGTACGAGCAGAAGCGCAACGTAGCTTCCAAAGCCGCCTACGATTTCACCCTGGACATCGCACGCAACGCTCCGCCCTCGGCGATGCAGATCGAGTTATTCCGGGCGCTGGCGCGCAACCCGGAAACCACGAGCCAGTTTTTTGGCGTGCTGACCGGCCTGATGAAGCCAACGGAATTCTTCACGCCGCAATTGCTGCTCCGGGTGCTTCAGGTGCGGGGTATCATGAAGATCGCCCTGAGCCGGATATTCCCTGTTCCACAGAAGCAGGCGAGCTAATTTCCGAAGCCTTTCTCTGTCCGCCATGCGCCTTGCACGGCGGACAGGACGCTAACCAATCCACTCCTTGAAACTCTGCGGCAGTGCCTTGTTCATGGCCCGCACGTACACCGACGCCTTGCCGAAGAAGATCAACAGCGCTTGCAGATAAATCTGCATCTGCACATCGATAGGCACGGTGAAACCGCGCTCCACCACCTTTTTCAAATCGTCATCGGACATCGCCTCAAGTGTAGATTTCATGTCGGCTTCCATCGACTGATACCAGGCTTTGAGCTTGCTGATGCTTGATTCCAGGCCCGGCTCGGTATTGCGATAAGACCAATCCTGCCTGAGTGTCTTCAACGACTGAAGGTATGAATAATCGACTTCGCCCATCTCACGGCAGAGCGCGCCGAACGTCACATTCTGACCGCCAGGGCTGAATGCCAGATCGGAATCGTCGAGGCTGTCGAACAACTGCGCGCGCATCTTGAACGTACCCTCGAACATCGGCCACTGCTCTTGCATGAACTTGTTCATTTCTGCCCTCCTGGGGTTAGAACATCCGAGCGATATTCTAACATTGAATCCCCAAAAGGCGAACAGGAGTTCGAGAGAGTTGTGTCAGATTGGATCGGGCGTCAATTTACCGAACATGCGTTAAACTCGGTGGTTGGCACTATTTTTCGCCTCCGTTGAAGGAACTCCACCATGACCGAGTACCAAGATTTGAACCTCTCCCCCCGCTGGCTACATGGCCCCGGCCCCAGTGATTGCCATCCGCGCGTGCTGCGTGTCATGGCGACGCCCTCTATCGGGTACACTGACCCGGAATTTTTACAGATGCTGTCCGAAGAACAGGAACTGCTGCGCGAGGTGTTCCAGACGCAAAACCCGCTGACGCTGCCCGTCTCTGGCACAGGCACATCCGGCATGGAAGCGTGCATCGCCAACCTGGTGGAACCGGGCGATAACGTCCTGGTATGCGTGTGCGGCTACTTCGGTGAGCGGTTGGTCGATATTGCCACGCGCTATGGCGCAAACGTGGCGCGCATCGACCAGCCCTGGGGTGCGGCGTTTGAGGCGCAGCAGGTCGCAGATGCCTTGAAGCAGCGCCCGGCCAAACTGGTTGCCATCGTCCACGCCGAAACCTCGACGGGTGTGCTGCAACCGCTGGCCGAGATCGCGCAGGTTGTTCACAATGCGGGCGCGCTGCTGCTGGTCGATGCGGTGACGAGCCTGGGCGGAATCGCGGTAGAAGTCGACAAGCATGGGATCGACGCCTGTTACAGTTGCAGCCAGAAATGCGTGGGCGCGCCGTCCGGACTGGCTCCGGTGACGCTTGGGCCGCGCGCTGTGGAGGCCATCCAGCAGCGCAAGGCCAGAGTGTCCAGCTTCTACCTTGACCTGGCACTGATAGACCGCTACTGGCGTGGCGACCACGTTTACCACCACACCGTCTCGACAGCTATGAATTACGCGCTGCGCGAGGCGCTGCGCCTGATCCACGAGGAAGGGCTGGAAGCGCGCTTTGCCCGTCACCGCGCCAACGCCGAATATCTGTGGCAGGGGTTGGAGGCCCTCGACCTGACGCCGCACGTGCCGCAGCCATACCGCCTGCCCTCGCTCACCACCGTGCGGCTGCCGGATGGCGTGGACGATGCTGCCCTCCGCAAGCGGCTGCTGAACGAGTACAACATCGAGATCGGCGGCGGATTAGGCACGCTCAAGGGCAAAGTATGGCGGATCGGGCTGATGGGCTACGCCAGCAGCCGCGAGCGCGTGACGATGCTCCTGGGCGCCCTGGATAAGCTGCTGCACGGGTAATAAACCTCACCCCCAACCCCTCTCCACAGGGTGGAGAGGGGAGTCCGAATCGGAAAGTTTCCCCTTTCTGCTTGCGGAACCGATGTACTCACTGGCAGGGCAGGGGGTGAGGTCATTCCGGTGGAAATGGACTGTTCTTGCGCTTCAGGTTGCTGCCCCGGCGGATCGCCTGATCGCCGAACCTGGTGCGCAGGCTGTCCAGAACGTCTTTGAGGTTTTCCGGCTCCTCAGCCGAGGCAGCGGGCGCATCCCACAGGCTGAGTTGCTTCTGCTGCGGGCCGAAGCCGCTCACCCCCACGCCGATCAAGCGGACGGGCTTACCGGGCGACCAGACCTTCTCGAAAAGCAAAAGGGCGGCGTTGTAGATTTCGATGTCCTGGTTGGTCGGTTCGACGAGCGTCGTCTGCCGGGTGAGCGTGGTGAAGTTCGACCAGCGCAGTTTGAGCTTGACGGTATGGCCTTTCAGGCCGAGTTGGCGCAGTTGTTTCCCAACGCCTTCTGAATGTTCCAGAAGAGTCCGGCGCAGTACTTCCCGATCCATCACGTCCCGGACGAAGGTTGTTTCCTGGCTGACGGACTTGGTTTCGCGCTCGGTTTCGACAGGGCGCTCGTCGATGCCCCTGGCGCGGCGGGAAAGGTCGTATCCGTTCTTGCCGAAGCGACGGACGAGATCGGCCTCCGGCCAGCGGGCGATGTCGCCAATGGTCAGGATGCCGAGCGCCGTCAGGTGAGCCTCGGTCTTCGGGCCGACACCCCACAGTTCGCGGGTGGGGAGCGGAGCCAGGAAGGCGGCTTCCTGGCCGGGCGCAACCACCTGAATGGCGTTGGGCGGCTGGCCTTTCTGTGCGTTGGCCTTGCCCACGTTGTTGGCAATCTTGGCGACCAGCTTGCTCGTCGCCACGCCGAGCGAACAGGGCAGGTTCAGCCGGGTGTTGATGGTGCGTTGCAGCCGCCGGGCAATCGTTTCGGCACTTTCGGGCGATTCGGACACGTCCAGGAACGCCTCATCAATCGAAAGCTGTTCGACCAGCGGCGTGACTTCACGCAGACAGGCCATCACCCGGCGTGACATGTCCCGATAATCCTGGGGATGGCGCTCCACGATGATCAGGTGCGGGCACAACTTGACCGCGTTGACCATCGGCATGGCGGAGTGAATGCCGAACTGCCGCGCCGGGTAGGAACAGGAAGCCACCACGCCGCGCTCTTCGGGTCGCCCGCCCACTGCGAAGGGCTGCCCGCGCAGGCCTGGATCGCGCTGTTCCTCCACCGCACAGAAAAAGGCATCCAGGTCAAGGTGCAGGATTTTGCGTGCCATCCTTCTATTTTACTGTGGCTGGGCTAGTACGAGAAACGGCGTCTGGTTTGCCAGGGCTGCCTGTTATAATGACACGGCTTATTCATACGCAAGAAGGTATTTCATGTCCGAACCCTCTGTCTCCATCGCCCAAAAATCCAGAATTCGTATCAGCCTGGCCGCCATGCCGCCCTGGCTGCTGGTGCTGCTGGCCGTCCTCTCCGTGCAGACGGGTGCGGCGGTGGCGAAGCAGCTTTTTGACGTGACTGGCCCTGGCGGGGTGGTTTTCCTGCGTACCAGCCTGGCGAGCGTTCTGTTCTTTGCGCTGTGGCGTCCGAAGATACGCGGCTACCGCCCGCAAGACTACCTGGTGATCACGATCTACGGCCTGACTATCGCGGCGATGATGCTGTTTTTCTACGCCGCTATTAGTCGTGTTCCATTGGGTATCACCGTCGCCGTTGCTTTTGTCGGGCCGTTAGGCATCGCCGTCGTGGGTTCGCGGCGGCGGAGTGATCTGCTGTGGGTGGCGCTGGCCGCAGGCGGGATTATCCTGCTTTCGCCGCTGACGGGTGTATCGCTCGATCTGCCTGGGCTGTTGCTGGCCTTTCTCTCCGCAGTCGGTTGGGCCGTCTTTATTTTGCTGACCGGCAGGGTTTCGCGTACCTTCCCGGCCAGCGAGGGGCTGGCGATTGCGATGGCAATTGCCGCCGTCGTGTCGATCCCGTTCGGGCTGGTCGGCGCAGTGAAAGTCCTGCCCAGCCTGTCACTGATGGCGTTGGGCATCGTGGTTGCGGTGCTCTCCTCCGCCATTCCCTTCGGGTTCGAGTTCGAGGCGCTTAAACACCTGCCCGCGCCAGTGTACGGTGTGCTGACCAGCCTTGAGCCGGTGGTTGCTGTCCTGGTCGGGTTCATCGTCCTGCACGAAGCGCTGGGCCTACGCGAAATAGCGGGGATCGTGATGGTGACGGTGGCGGCGGCAGCAACGGCGCGCGCCAGTTCGCAGACCGCTGCCACGGTGTGATGGCGTGTAACAAGCGTTGAGAAAGCGTCAGAAAGTTCCTGGCTAACTGCCTGTATAATGTGTGGAGACGGGTATCGTAGTCAGGAACCCAGGATGGACGATGTAACGCGGGCGACGCTGCCCGATGATCAGACTGCCCCCAGGGGCGCAAGCGCGAGTGAATTTACGGTGGTGGCGCAGCCCGCCCCGCGTCCTCCCCAGCCAGCAGTCAATAAACCGGCCCAACGGATCGGGCCGCCTGCCCAGGCGCGTGTGCCGTATAGCCCGCCGCCTGTGGCGTCACGTCCGGCCAACGTCCGTCCGCCCGCCGGGCCCCGGAGCAATTTCGCGTTAATTGGCGTCGTGATGGCACTGTTTGCGGGGACGCTGGTCATCAGCGTGAGCGCGTTTGTCGTGCTCCGGCTGGCGAATGCGGCCCGGCTGGACGACGGACTGACACCAACACCGGCTGCGGTTGCGGTTGCGCCGACATCCGCCGCGACGCTCGTCCCTACCCCAACCGTTGGGTTGGAGATTCAGCCCTGGGATGGCAAGCGCCGCTTTACGATGCTGTTGATGGGCATTGACAAGCGCCCCGGCGAAAAAGGAACGGCCTTCCGCACCGATTCGATGATCATTTTCAGCATCGATCCGGCCACCCGGAGCATCGGCATCCTGAGCGTACCGCGCGATCTGTACGTGGACATCCCGACGGACACGGTGGTACGCAGCAGTTACGGCTTGCAGCGTATCAACTCGGCCTACGTGATCGGGGAACTGGCGCGCCCCGGCTACGGCCCGCAGCTCGCCATGCAGACGGTGCAATACAACCTGGGGATGCGTATCAACGATTACGTGGTGTTCGAGTTCAACACCGTCATCAGTGCCGTCGATGCGGTGGGTGGGATCGACATCAACGTCCCGTACAACATTTACGATCCTCAGTATCCCAACATGTACTTCGGCTACGATCCGCTGTACATCCCTGCCGGGCCAACGCACATGGACGGCAAACTGGCGCTCAAGTACGCGCGGACACGCCACCAGACCAACGATTTTGACCGGGCCAAGCGCCAGCAGCAGGTGATCCTGGCCGTGCGCGACAAGATTCTGAACCTGAACATGGCCCCCGGCCTGATTGCACGCGCGCCCGAACTGTGGAAGCAGTTCAGTGAAACCACCCACAGCGACCTGACCTTCGAGCAGCTTCTACAGCTTGCGATCTACGCGAAGGACGTGCCGAAGGAAAATATTCACCAGGGCGTGCTGGACTACAGCTACGTGACGCCGGTGAACTGGCAGGGCGCATCGGTGCTCGTGCCGGAACGCGCCCGAATCGGGCCGCTGCTGGCACAGGTCTTCGGCCCCAATTACAACTGAATTGCCTGAATGCCCTCATCCCCTGCCCTTCTCCCGCGGGGAGAAGGGGAATTAAGCCCCTCGCCTGCGGGAGAGGGGTTGGGGTGAGGGCCAGCACTGCCCTTCGAAAGCGTTCCCGTACTGGACAATCTTAGGGTGAGGTAAACCCAACTACTTCACCAGTGTAGGCATAACGACGATTTCCAGGGCACTTAAAGCGCCGGAGACCGGGCAGGTCTTTTTGGTTTCTTCGGCGGCCTGCTTGAACGCTGCCTCATCCACGCCTTCGACCTTGCCGCGCGTGATCAGTTCCATCTTGGTGATCTTGAAGCCGCCGGTGGGCTGCGGAGTCAGGTGACAGACGCCGCGCGTCTCGATGCTTTCCACCTTATGGCCCTGTTTGCTGAGGTTGTTGGCAAGCGCCATGCTGTAACAGGCTGCGTGGGCTGCCGCCAGCATTTCTTCCGGGTTCGTGCCGGGGGCCTGCTCAAAACGGGTCGCAAAGGAGTACGGGGCATTCTTGAATACGCCGCTGCTGGCGCTGAACTCACCCTTGCCGCTGCGCAGGTCGCCGCGCCAGACGGCCTCCGCCGAACGCTCCAGGTCCGCCATTTCGGTTATTCCTTTCCAACAAAAAACTCAGGCTGGCCCAAATGTACCGTGTGTGCGGGCCAGGCGCAAGACATGTCGCTGTTGCAGCCGGAACCCGGAAGTTGCTAGAGTCAATTTCGGGAGATCTGTTCGGAGGATAAAGTCATGAGCACGGTGACCGCTGAACGTGTGGCGCTCGGTTCCAGCGACGTGCAGGTGAGCACACTGGGGATCGGCGCGTGGGCCTGGGGAGATCGGTTTGTGTGGGGCTACAAGAACGGTTACAACGACGCCGATTTGCAGGCCGCCTTCCAGGCAACCCTGGATGCCGGGATCAACCTGCTGGACACAGCAGAGATGTACGGCTTTGGTCGCTCCGAGAAGCTGATCGGCCAGTTTATGCGCGAGTCCGGCCAGCGCACCCTGATCGCCACCAAGTTCATGCCGCTGCCCTGGCGGTTCATGAAGTCCCAATTGATCAGCGCCCTGCGCGGCAGCCTGAGACGCCTGGGCGTGCAGTGCGTTGATCTGTACCAGATTCACTGGCCGAGTCCCCCCGTCGCCATCGAGACCTGGATGGACGCACTGGCCGACGCCGTCGAAGCCGGGCTGACCCGTGCTGTCGGCGTCTCCAATTACAGCGTCAAGCAGATGGAACGTGCCTACACGGCGCTGGCGAAACGCGGAATCGCGCTGGCCTCGAATCAGGTCGAGTACAGCCTGTTGGCGCGCGCCCCGGAACGCAACGGCCTGTTGAAGCTCTGCCACGAGTTGCACGTGACGCTCATTGCCTACAGCCCGCTGGCGATGGGCTTGCTGACGGGCAAATACACCCCCGACAACCCGCCCAGGGGAATGCGTGCCCGCTGGTATAAGCCTCCCTATCTAGCCCAGATTCAGCCGTTGCTCACACTGCTGCGTGAGATCGGGCAGGCGCAGGGCGGCAGAACGCCGTCGCAGGTGGCGCTGAACTGGCTGATCTGCAAGGGTGCGCTGCCCATTCCGGGCGCCAAGAACGTCCGGCAGGTACAGGACAACGCCGGGGCGCTCGGCTGGCGGCTGACCGACGATCAGGTTGCCGCGCTGGATGCCGCTGCGGAAAGGCTGCACGCGATATGATTTCACCTCCTAGAGCGTTCCGTGAGGTAAAATACTGAAATACGCCCACCTGCAATGGATTGTGTGCTGTGTGATGCTGGAAGTCGGTGAGAGGGGTTGTCATGCTGGCTGAACTGGGGATCGTCACAACGGGGCTGGCGCTGATCTGCGCCGTATTTGCGCTGGTGGCTTCGGCCTATGGCGCATACTACCGACTGGATCGCTGGGTACTGAGCGCGCGCAACGCGGCCCTCCTGACCTGGCCGTTGCTGACGACAGCGTGCATCGCCCTGATCGCGGCGCAGGTCAGCGGCGAATTCAACATCGCCTACGTGTGGTCTACCACGCAGTCCTCGGAGCCGACGTTCTTCAAGATCACGGCGCTGTGGGGTGGGCAGCCCGGCTCGCTCATGTTCTGGGCGTGGGTGATGAGCACCTTCAGCGGCGCGGCCATCCTGCTCAACTGGCGCTCCGAGCGGCGCTTGATGCCCTGGGTCATCACCTTCACGATGGCGACACTGACCTTCTTCATGATCCTGGTCGTCATCTATGAGAACCCCTTCTCCCGCTTCTGGACGGTTCCGGGCGCACAGAACATCGTCACGGCGGCTTTTGCGCCCGCCGGGGCGTCGCTCTTCCAGCCCGCCGACGGCCAGGGCCTGAACCCGCTGCTGCGCCATCCGGGCATGGTCATTCACCCGCCGATGCTGTACAGCGGCTACGTGGGTATGACGATTCCCTGGGCCTTTGCGATGGCGGCGCTGGCCTCCGGCCAGCTTAACACCAACTGGATACGCGCCACCCGCCGCTGGACGCTGGTGGCGTGGCTGTTCCTGAGCCTGGGCTTGATCCTGGGCGGGCGTTGGGCGTATGACGTGCTCGGTTGGGGCGGCTACTGGGGCTGGGACCCGGTGGAGAACGCGGCACTGCTGCCCTGGCTGACGGGCACGGCCTTCCTGCACAGCGTCATGATTCAGGAGAAACGGGGCATGTTGAAGGTCTGGAACATGTTCCTGGTGATCCTGACCTTTTTGCTGGTCATCCTCGGCACGTTCAGCACGCGCAGCGGAATCGTCGCCAGCGTCCACTCCTTTGCGCAGAGTCCGATTGGCCTGCCCATGCTGCTCTTTGTGGCGATCATGATGCTTGGCTGCCTGGGGCTGTGGGTGTGGCGCTGGCAGCGCGGCGACCTCGCCAGCGACAACCAGCTTGACGCCCTGATCAGCCGGGAGAGCATGTTCGTCCTGAACAACTGGATTTTCGTCGGGATTGCGGTCATGGTGCTGTGGGGCACCTATGCGCCCGTCTTCACCGACCTGATCCGCAACGAGCAGATCACGCTCGGCGCGGAATACTACCGGGCGGTGGTCGTGCCGCTCTTCGGCGCGCTGTACGTGCTGATGGGCGTCGGGCCGCTGGTCGCCTGGAAAAAATCCTCGCTGTCGTCGCTTGGCAGGGCGGTACGTATCCCGGTGGCGCTGACCGCCGCGCTGGTCATTTTCCTGTACGTGACGGGCACGCAGAGTCCGGGGGCGTTGTTCAGCTATGGGCTGGTGGCCTTCGCAGGCTTCACCACGATCCTCGAATATTACCGGGGCGTGCGGGCGCGTATGCAGAGCCGGGGCGAGAACGCGCTGGCCGCGCTGTGGCGCTTGTTCGGGCGGAACCGCCGCCGTTACGGGGGCTATTTCATCCACCTGGGCGTGGTCGTGATCGGGGTCGGAATCATCGGCAGCACCGTCTACCAGCAGCAGACGCAGGAAACCATCAACCCCGGCGAGAAGATCACGCTGGGCAACATGTCGATGGTCTACAAGGACGTATTCCAGGCGGATGCCGTCGATGGGCGCGCGATGGTTATCGCGGACGTAAGCGTGTATCGCAACGGGCAGTATGTGGGCGACATCCGACCCCGCAAGGACTTCTTCGGCCAGGATCAGAACCCGATGTCCATCGCCGGGCAGTACAGCACGTTGGAGAGCGACTTCTACGTGCTGCTCACCAACTGGGAAGGCAACCGGGTGACGTTCAAGGTCTTCCTGAACCCCCTCGTGAATCTGATCTGGTGGGGTGGCCTCGTGCTGATGCTCGGCACGGCCATCGCCGCCTGGCCGTCGCCGGAGGGTGAAGCCGCTGCACGCATCATCGAGCGGGGCGTGCTGGCAGGGGCCGAGGCAGCAGGGGACTAGGTTGTTTGGATGGGGAAGCGAGGGGACTGAAATGGCTGACTTGCAGGAATTAATAGCCGCTGTGGACGAATTACCCGCTTCTGATCTACAAAAACTGTATCAACATATTGGGCAACGTCTCCGCAGAAGCTGGTGGATCGTTCCATCAGAAAACATTGCCAAACTCGAAAAAATCTTGCAGCCCCTTCACGAAGAAACCGCTCAAATGTCTGAGGCGGTGGCTCATTCGGCGGCAACTCCCCTTGCACGAGTTCAAATCCTGAGTGTATTGGACTTTCTGCGAGCGATTCAACCAAATACAGGAAATGAAATGGACAATCCACCGTTAAAGTGAGCGTTCGATATTGCTACGTAGGATACTGTTGTGACATACGATGGGTAGTGTAGTGATGCGCAAATTGCTGGTTGTTGTATTGTTACTGACTGCCTGCCAGAGTGCCCAGGCCAACGTCCCGGATTTCCCCGACGAACCGATGTCCGACATCATGAGCAAGTGCGTTGGCGGATTGGATGATGCCGGGCTGGCGGCATTCAACACGGAGGGGCGCAGCCTGGGGCAGAATCCCAGCCCGCGTGCGTATGGTGAATTGCTCCGCAAGTATTACAAATGCGATGAAACGGAAGCCTTCGCCGTGTGGTGGTTGGGCGGGACGCATCGTGATCCGCAGCTTGACCGGGCGCACGCCTGGGCGGAGTTCAGCGCCGGTTGGGAAGGCAAATAGCGGTGAGACTTTCCACGCGGCAGAGCGTACTGTTGTTTATAGGGATTGCCATCCTGCTGGTTGGCGCTGCGTTCACGGGAGATGTGCACGCACAAGGAACCGCTACGCCACCAACGCCAACGCTGCGCCCGGTCAGCGACAACGAAGTGAACCAGGTCGCCAGGAACCTGTACTGCCCGGTCTGCCAGAACGTGCCGCTCGAAGTGTGTGAGACGGAAGCCTGCGCGCGCTGGCGCGAACAGGTGCGCGATCTGCTGGCGCAGGGCTATACTGAAGCCCAGGTGCGGCAATATTTTATCGAGCGCTTTGGCACAAAAACTGTCGGGACGCCGAGCGACCCGCTATCGCAGTTCTTGACGATTGCGCTGCCTTTTGGTCTGATCGCGCTGATCGGCGTTGTCATTGTCATTAGCCTGGTGCGCTGGCGGACTCGCAGGCCAGTGGAAGCGCCAGAGAACCTTGCTGGCGAAAGCAGTGTCACGGCGGATGATTACCGGGCGCGGCTCGAAGAAGAAATCAGGAAGCGAGGCTGAGATGGCAGACATTGCAGGGACATCCCAGATCGGCGATCCGCTGGTTCGCCCCCGGCGGATCAATCCGATCATGTTGATTATCGTGATGGGGGTGGTGCTGCTGCTCATCTTCGGGTTCGGGATGGCCCTGCTCAAGGCCAACCTGAGCCAGCTCGAAGGTGGCGTCGCGCCGGATTTCTCGATCAAAACCTACGACGGGCAGAACTTTACACTCAGCAAGCAGCTTGGCAAGGTGGTCGTGATCAACTTCTGGGCAAGCTGGTGCGGCCCGTGCCGTTCCGAGGCGCCCGATCTGAATGCCATCTGGGATGAGTACAAAGATCGGGGCGTGATGTTCATCGGCGTCGGCCACCTGGATAACGAAAAGGACGCCCGCGCTTTCATTCAAGAGTTCGGCATGGAATACCCTGCTGGCCCCGACAATGGAACGTCGGTCAGCGACCAGTATCGCGTCAAGGGTGTGCCCGAAACGTACATCGTGGATAAGAAAGGCAACCTGGCCGTGACCATCCCCGGCCCGACCACTGCCCGCGACCTCCGCAACTATCTGGACAAGCTGCTGGCCCAATGAGTGTTGCCGGAATCTTCCTGCTGCTGGCCTTCCTGGTCGGGGCTGCCGCCATCATTGCCTGGCCGCTGCTGCAAAACCAGGGCGAGACGAAGCCGCGAGGCGGTGCACTATCTGGCGTGGCGCAGCTACAGGCGGAACACGAGGCGATCCTGATCGCCGTGCGCGACCTGGATTTTGACTACCAGACGGGCAAACTTACCCAGGAAGATTACACCGCACAGCGCGAAAGCCTGATCCAGCGCGGCGTTGAAATCCTCAAGCTGATCGACGAGCGCCAGAACGATCTGATCGAAGAAGCGGTGCGCGCCCACCGCCCCGAACACAAAGTGGCAAAGTCGTGATGATCTGGCTCCAAAAACTGACACCAGCATGAAACCTCTCAAAAAAATTCAGGCATTGAACGCTCTCCTGCTGACAGTCGCGCTGTTGGTTTCCGGCTGCGGCGGGCTGGCGAGCGAGCCTGAGATCGTCCGAACTGCTGCCCTTCCTACGGTGACGCCGACTGCGCCGCCCGACCTGGGCCATCCGGCCTCACGGGTCAGCCTGGCGCGAGGGGCAGAAATCTTCGGCGGGCCACAGGGCTGTGCGCTGTGTCATGGCATCAGCGGCAAGGGCGATGGGCAGGTGGCCGCCAACTTCACCTGTAAACTGCCCGATTTCACCGATGCAGAGGCATCGCGGGCTAAAACTATCAATGCCTGGTTTGCCATCACCAGCAACGGCAACAACGGCGTGCAGCAGTGTCTAATGCCGCCCTGGAAAGGGCGCTTAGACGAACAGCAGCGTTGGGACGTGACGAGTTACATCTACAGCCTGCACTACACGCCCGAACTGCTGGCACAGGGCCAGAAAATCTGGCAGGACAGGTGCGCGGCCTGTCACGGCGAGCGTGGCGCGGGCGATGGCCCGAAAGCCAAAGAGTCGTCCCGCCCGGTTCCGAACTTTAGCGATCCGGCTTACCTGATTGTCCGCAGCGATACCGACCTGTGGAAAACGGTCACGAATGGCCTGGGCAATGCTATGCCTGCCTTCAAGGATGAACTGGACGACAACGCGCGTTGGGCCGTCGTCGCCTATGCCCGCTCGCTGAGTTGGGAGGGCGTCGATCAGGTAGCGCAGGCCGGGGCAACGCCAGCCGCAACCGCCGCTGCAACTGCACAGCCGGACAGCCCCAACGTGACGGTCAGCGGCAGGGTGACGAACGGCACACGCGGCGGGAGCGTTCCGGCGGGGCTGGCCCTGACGTTGCGCATCATTGACCTGAGCAGCGGTTCGCCGCGCGATCTCCAAAAGTTCGAGACGAAGACCGCCGCCGATGGCTCGTTTTCGTTTGGCGCAGTGCCGCGCCAGAACAACATGGTGTACGTCGTCACGGCGCAGTACGCCGGAACGCTCCAGACCAGCACGCCCGTCCGCCTGCAACCCGGCAGCGGGCCGCTGGCCGACCTGTCCTTCACCGTCTACGAGGTGACCGCCGACCCCGGCACGATCAGCATCGACGCCGAGCGCATCTTTGTCGAGCCGTTCAGCCAGGACACCCTGCTTATCCGGCAGGCGGTGAGCTTCCGGAACACCGGAGATCGCGTCTATCTGACAGATCGCAAGGTGCAGAGCGGAGATCGGGTCTCCGTTGAAACCCCCTTGCCGCCCAATGCCCAGCAGATTCAGTTGAGCGAGGACGTTGCGCAGCAGTACGTGATCAGTGCCGGGCCGCCGCCCACCATCCAGGGCATTATCCCGGTGCTGCCGGGCGAAGCGGCGACGTTACAGTTCACCTACTTGCTGCCTTCGGCGGGACATCCGGCCATCAACGTGCCGACGCTGTACCCGGTGGAAGACCTGCGAATCTACGTGCCGCAGGTCAGCGGCTTTGCGATCCAGGACCCGATCTTCACGCGGGGCACGCCGCTCCAATTGCAGAACGGCGTCTATAATTCGTTCCAGTTGCAGCGACCCTTGCGCGCGGGCGAGCCGGCCAGTTTCACCATCGTCGATCAGGGCCAGCAAGCCAATGACCGGCGCAACGTGCTGGCCGTCGTATTGTTCCTGGCCGCGCTGGTTATCCTGGGGACAATCGGCGCAATGTGGCGGCTGAACCGGCAGCCAACCCCGCCGGACGTGAGCACCTTTGACAAACTGGCGCAGTCCATCGCCGAACTGGACGAGCGCCACGAGCAGGGGCATGTCCCCGATGCGGAGTACGAGGCGGAGCGCTCACGGCTGAAAGCGGAAATGGCCCGATTGATCGATAATCCGTGACATACGTCGCCGTACAAAGATAAGGGTTCCTATGTCGCTGCGCACCCGGCGCATCTTGCAGCAAGTCGTCCTGTTCGGTGTGGTGCTGGCAATGCTGCTGACCCACAACAGCAGTGTTGGCTTCAACGTGCACGCCATGATGACGGTAGTGGCGGCAGGCGCGGCGCTGGTGATCTGCTCCCGGCGGCTTCGAGACGCGAACTGGCTGATCAGCCCGCTCGATTACGGCTGGCTGCCGTATATCTTGCTCACCGGTCTGAGCGTGCTGATGGCGGCGTCACCCCGGCGCAGCCTGGAAAGCTGGCTGTGGTTCCTCGGCATTCAGCTGCCCATCGCCTACGGCGCGCTGTACCTTTTCCGGCGGCGCTGGCCGGAGCGCGGCCTCTACCGGGCACTGCTTGGCGCGGGCGGTTATCTTTATCTGTTGAGCGCGGTGATGACGCTCGGTTACTTTTCCCAATGGTTGGCGGCACGCGCTCAGGGGATCACGCCGCCGGGCTTCCGGCTCTTCGGGGTGATGGATCACCCCAACATCTTCGCCATGTTCATCGCCATGTCGACGCCGTGTATGGTGGCCTACCTGTTCACACGGCTGTCGCGTGTCGAGCGTGCGGCGGCCACGCTGTGGCTGGTGGCGGCGGCGCTGTCCATACTGGCGACGGGATCACGGACGGGGCTGGCAGCGCTGGTAGCTGGATGTGCGCTTTCGCTTGCCCTGAGCCTGGTGGCTCACCCCGCACAACCGCTGAACCGCTTCCGGCAGTGGTTCGCGGCGCACCGCCCGCAGGCCATCGGCCTGACCCTGGCGGCGGGCACGGTCTGTGTCCTGGTACTTGGGATTGCCGCGTACCTGCAATTTGGCCGCCCGCGCCAGGATAGCGGCGGCGGACGCCTGACCTTTTACCGCAGCGCCATCGCCATGTTTACGGCGCGTCCTGTGTTTGGGTACGGGCCGGGTGGTTTCGTCCAGGACGAAATCCGCACCAACTCGGTGCCACCGTACAGCGCGATCATGCCGCACGCCCACGACATCCTGCTCAACACGGCGGCGGAAAGCGGCCTGCTCGGCGCACTCGGGCTGCTGGCGCTCCTGGGGGCTGCCGCCTGGACAAGCCTTAAAGTCTGGCGCACCGAGCCGGCGCACCGCCCGCTTGTGGCCGGGCCGGTTGCGGGGCTGGTCGCTTTCGCGCTCTTCGGCATCCTCGACTCGCCGATCAACCAGTTCGGGCCGTTTTTTCTGGCAACGGTGCTGCTGGCCTACGTCGCCTCCTGGCTGCCCGCGCCACAGAGCAGCTCACCCCTGCGCAAGGGGCTGATCGTGGGCGCGGCCTGGGGCGTTGTACTGTTATGCGTGCTGGTGCTGATCCCGTACAGCGTGCTGTGGGACGTGGCCCGCCCGGACGCGCCCGAAGCGTCCTACACCGACCCGAACGCGCTGGCGGCAGCCGCGCAGCGCCTGGACGCGGTGATAGCCTACGACAGCGCCGATCCGCTCGTCACGCTGCAATCTGCTTACAACTGGGCCAATGCGGTGGCGCTGGCCCGCAATGCGCCCGACGAGTGGCTGCAAAACGCCATTGTGCGCTTTGAACGCGGCGTGCAGCTTGATCCTGACCTGAGCGTCCATTTCGTCAACCTGTCGGCCCTGTATTTGCGGGCAGGACGCTCTGCCGATGCCATCCGTGCTGCGCAGCAAGCCACCGAACGCGCGCCGTCGGACGGCGTGGCCTGGCTCAACCTGGGCCTTGCGCTGGAAAGCGCCGGGCAGGATGCGAAGGCTGCTTATCTGCACGCGCTGCAAGCCGAGCCGCGCTGGTTTGCAATGGGCTTCTGGCAGTCGTCTCCCATGCGGCAGCAGGCGTATTCGGCGTACATGAATGCACCAGAGGCCGGGCAACGCTACTACGACTTGCTGGCGATGGGCGATGCGGCCCTGCGCGCCGGGCACAAGGAGGATGCGCTCAAGGCATACACTGGCGCCTCGAAAGTTGCGCCGGGCGATGTGGCCCAAACCTACACACGGGCGCTTATTGCACTGGCGCGGGGCGACGTGAAAGCGGCGCAGAGCGGCATGGGCAGCGTGACGACGATGGACATTCTTTACCCAGACGATCAGGCGGCGCTTGTGGATGCCTGGCTGCACCTGGGCGATTTCGCACGGGATCGCGGCGACACAGTGACGATGCTGCGCAACTATACCCTTGCCTACAGCTACCTGACCGCGCGAGGCATGGGCGGACTCGGCTCGCGGGGTAACCAGGCGTACTCAACGATGGGCTTCCAGCGCTTTGCCCGCGTCAACGATTACCTGCCAGGTGTGGTCATGATCGACATCAGCCCGGAGCAGGCAGCGCGCTTCAAGGTGCTGGCGCAGGAAGTGGCAAAGAGCGGTAATCCTGACGCCGCAAAAGGTGTTTACCGCAAGATTCTCGAATCCAACCCCAACGACGAGGACGCGAAGACGGCCTTGCAGCAGGTTAACCTCGCCCCCCCATCCCCCGCTCCGCTGGCGGGGAGGGGGAGCAATATCCGTGCGTAAAGTCCGATTCAGCTATCAGGAGGGATCACCACGTGGAAGCGGACTACGTTCTCGACTACGATTTACTCTCGATGGCACGGGAGCATCAACTGTACCTGATGGCGCGCATCAAGGCGGGCGCGAATCCCAACGCACAAAAACGCCGCCCGCTCAACCTGAGCGTCGTGCTGGATCGCAGCGGTTCGATGGCGGGCGACAAGTTGAGTTACGTCAAGAAGGCGACGCAATTCCTGATGCAACACCTCGGCGCGCAGGATCGCTTCAGCCTGGTCACTTACGATCAGAAGGTGGCGGTGCATATCGCGCCCACCTCCGTCATCCACAAGGACAACCTCAGCAGCAGCATCGAGACGATCACGTCCGGTGGCACGACCAACCTGAGCGGTGGCTGGTTGCAGGGCTGCCAACTGGTCGCGGAGGGCCTGGCAGAAGGGCAGAGCAACCGCGTCATGCTGCTGACGGATGGGCTGGCAAACGAGGGCGTGACCGACTCGAACCGGCTGGTGGCAATGGCCCGGCAAAAGCGTGAGGAGGGCGTCACCACCACAACGATGGGCGTGGGCATGGACTTCAACGAAGACCTGCTGACGCGCATGGCGAACGAGGGCGGCGGCGCCTTCTATTTCATCGACAATCCCGATCAGGCTCCCAAGATTTTCGCCGAGGAACTGAACGATCTGCTGAGTGTTGTCGGCCAGAATCTGGTGATCACGCTCACGCTGTCGTCAAAGGTCAGTTCGGTCAAGTACCTGAATACCTACCCGATGGAAAAAGGCGCAGGCAACATGACCTTCCGCCTGGGCGATCTGTTTGCAGATGAGATCAAGACGCTGCTGCTGGAACTGACCATTCCCGCTTTGCAAATGCTGGGCGAAGTCGAGGTCGCCTGGCTGCGCTTCGATTACGACGAACTGGCCGAGGAGCGCGTCACGCACCGGACGCTGGAACTGCCGATCAAGGTCAACACGGTGCGCGATGAGGATTACCACGAGGGCGCGCCCAACGCCGAGGTCGCCAAGACAGCCCTGCTCCTGCGGGCAGCACAGGCCCGTGAGGAAGCCATCAAGTATGCGGACAAGGGCGAGTTTGACAAAGCCAAGCAGACCCTTTCCGACATCGCGGAAATCATTCAGCGCAGCGGTCTGGACGACACGGCGCTGCAAATTGAACAGAACATGCTGCGTGAGGAAGCGCTGGATATGGAACTGGGGCCACAGCGCTACGATTCGCACATGCGCAAAGCCAGTTCCACCATCTCGCATTACGGTTCGACCCGCAAGATGAGTTCCGCCGATTCGATCCTGCTGCGCGAACGGCTCAAAGCCTCCCGCAAAGCCATCGAACGCAACGGGGCAACGCCGGCCCTGGTGACCTGGAACCAGCAAAGTCTGACTCTCAACGCCGACCTGGTGCGGATCGGGCGAGCCGTCGATAACGACATCGTGATCGATGAGGAACCGGTGTCGCGCTACCACTGCCAGATCGTGCGCGATGGCGACAGCCTCTACCTGGAAGACCTGGGTTCGACCAACGGCACGTTCGCCAACGGCGGCAAGGTCCAGGGGCGCTTCCGCCTGAGCGCGGGCGACATCGTGACCGTCGGGGCGTGCTTGTTCAACTTTCTATCCGACGCCGCACCACATAGCTGAACGGGAAAAGCGAACTTTGATTTGTGCAAAACGCCCAATTGACGCTCGATCATAACAGGTATATTCTGTTGCGAATAAAATGGCCGAATCCGAGCCATCATCCAGGAAAAGCAAGTTGAAATCGTTCGCCGTACAGTTCCCGCCGCGTAGCCGCCGTCCCCGTACCACCAGCCATAGGTCTGGGCGGTTGCTTTGGGCTGATTAGGAAGCGGGAACGCGGAAGAACGCAGCACAGGGAAAGCAACCCTCCGGGCCGATGGTCTGGGGGGTTTTTATTTTCTCAGGAGGCAGGCTTGACAGCCGAGATGACTACCAGTACCGAGACACGCCGGGCAGCAGCGCTCGCTGCTTCACCAGCCCAACCTGACCTTGAAGCCACGCGGCCCTCACGCTCGGCTTCGCAAAAATATGCGGTGGGCGTCTATGGCGCAACAGGCTACACCGGGCAGGTCTTGATGAGCCTGCTGTCGCGCCACCCGAATGCGCAGGTCATTTTCGCCACATCGGAGAGTTCTAGGGAAACCGCCGAAGGGCTGGAACTTGTGCCCGCCGCGGAAGCGCCGCTCGACTCGGCGGACGTGGTGTTCCTGTGCCTGCCGCATGGCACGTCCGGCGCACTGGCGGCGAAGGCGGTGGCGGCGGGCGTCCGGGCCATTGATCTCTCCGCCGATCTGCGGCTGGACAGCCCCGAAGTTTACCAGCAGTGGTACAAGCACGAACACCCGGCCCCGCATCTGCTCCCCGCCCCGTTTGGTCTGCCCGAAATCAACCGCCACAATTTGATCAATGCCAAGTGGGTTGCCAACCCTGGCTGCCACGTCACGGCCACACTGCTGGCGCTCTATCCGCTGGCGAGGGCGGGCGCGCTGACCACCGCCCCGGTCATTGCCGACACCAAAACAGGCGTATCGGGCGCGGGCAAATCGCTCAAGCTGGATTCGATGTTTGTGGAGGTCTACGGCGACGTGAAGCCCTACAACATTGGCCGCACGCATCGGCACGTGCCGGAGATCGAGCAGGAACTGCGCAAGTTGCAACCGGACGTTGGCCCGCTGATCTTTGCGCCGCACCTCGTCCCCGTTGATGTGGGCCTGCTGGCGACGGTCTACGCACGGCTCAAGCCGGGGTGGACGCTGGCGCGCGTTCGGGAAGCCTTCGAGACGGCCTACGCGGGCGAACCGCTGGTCGAGGTGCTGCCCGCTGGAAGGGTGGCCCGCTTCAACGACGTGGCCCGCAAAAACAACGCCGTGATCGGCATCAGCGAGGGCGCGGGCGACACGGTGATCATCACCTCCGCCATTGATAATCTGCGCAAGGGCGCGGCCAGCCAGGCTGTCCAGAACTTCAACCTGATGATGGGGCTGCCGGAGACGGCGGGGCTGCTGTAGACAGAACCAGATGAACACTTCCGCCCTGATGACGGTTCGCCAGTTTGAAGAACTCACGATCAATGCCTGGCCGTCGCTGCAAACCTGCTGCTATGATGGCTGGATACTGCGTTTCGCCAGAGGCTACACCCGCCGCGCCAATTCCGTATATCCTTTGTATGACTCGACGATAATGAAGCGGCGATCAGGCTCTATCGCAGTTTGGATTTTCGTGAAGCATACGACTACTGGTATCGAGTCCGGCAAACCAGCATTGACATGCGGCATGCATTCTGAATCCGGGGTGTTATGATCAACGTACTCAAAATCGGCGGCAACCAGTTAGACGATCCGGCCTTCATCGCAGGCATGGCGCAGGTCGTGCGGCGCATGGCCGAACCGCCCGTGATCGTGCATGGCGGCGGCAAGGCCATCAAGGCGCTGCAACAGAAACTGGGCATTCAGACGCGCACCATTGGTGGGCTGCGCGTGACCGACGCGGAAACGCTGGAACTGGTCGTCATGGTGTTGTGCGGCCTCTCGAACAGTGCGCTGGTGGCGGCGCTGGTCAATGCAGGCGTGGAGGCGCAGGGCTTCAACGGCGCGGATCGCGGCCTTCTGCGCGCCCGGCAGATGACCCACCCCGACGGCGACCTGGGCCGTGTCGGTCAGATCGTGGCCGTGCGCGGTGATGTGATCCGTGAGGTGCTGACGGCGAAGATTGTGCCGGTCATTGCGCCGGTCTCGCTGGGTGAGGATGGCGGCTTCTACAACGTGAATGCTGATCAGGCGGCGGGTGCAATCGCGGCGGGCATCGGCGCCGAACAGGTCGTGTTCCTGACGGACGTACCGGGCGTGCTGCACGACGGCCAGGGCCTGGATCGGGTGACGCAGGCTGATGCGCGCCAGTTGATCGCGGCAGGTGTGGCAAAAGATGGCATGGCTGTTAAGCTCGAAGCGGCATTGAACGCGCTGTCGGGCGGCGTGCAGCGGGCCGTGATCACGAATTTGGACGGGTTGGAACGGGGCATCGGAACGGTGGTTTCGATGTGATTGACCTCATCTCCTGACTCCCTCTCCAACTGGAGAAGGGGAACCGGACGGCACTGAGGTTGAGTATTAGCCCCAATACCTTTTAGATAAGGATGTGAGGGGCTGTAGTTTACCTCACCCCCAACCCCTCTCCACCTTGTGGAGAGGGGAGTCTGGACGGGTCGATTACCCCTCGCTGCGCAGCGGAGCGGGGGTCAGGGGGTGAGGTCAATCTCCTTAACTTAAGGGTATTGGTATTAGCTCCCCTCTCCACCTTGTGGAGAGGGGTTGGGGGTGAGGCTATCAACAGGAGGCATGATGGACATTCAACAGGAATTGGCGGCGGCGCAGATCATTGCAGCCGAACACGCCCACGTGATGCAGACCTACAAACGCGGCCCGATGGTGCTCTCGCACGGGCAGGGCATGTCCGTCTGGGACACGGACGGCAAGGAATACCTGGACTTTATGGCCGGGATCGCCGTCGATGCGCTTGGGCACAGCGATCCGGGCGTGGTGGCGGCCATCAACGCCCAGGCGGGCAAGCTGATCCACACCAGCAACCTGTACCATACCATTCCGCAGGTACAGTTAGCCGAAAAGCTGACGGCCAACAGCTTTGCCGACAAGGTGTTCTTTACCAACTCTGGCACAGAATCCAATGAGGGCGCGATCAAGTTCGCCCGCAAGTTCGGCAAAGTACATGGCGGCGAGGATAAGTTCGAGATCGTGTGCTTCGATCACGCTTTTCACGGGCGGGCTATCGGCGCGCTGTCGCTGACGCCCAAAGAAGCCTATCAGGCCCCGTTCCGCCCGCTGATGCCCGGCGTGGTTGTCGCGCCCTTCAACAGCGTGGCGGGTCTAAACTCGGCCATCACCGAAAAGACCTGTGCCGTCTTTGTCGAGCCGGTACAGGGCGAGGGCGGCGTGTATCCCGCCACGCCGGAATTCCTGCGGGCGCTGCGTGCCCGCTGCGACGAGGTGGGCGCGCTGCTGGTCTTCGATGAGGTGCAGTGCGGATTGGGGCGGACAGGCGACCTGTGGGCACACACGGCCAGCGGCATCACGCCCGACATCATGACGCTGGCGAAGCCATTGGCGGGCGGCCTGCCCATCGGCGCGATTCTGGCGACGGATCGGGTGGCGTCAGTCATGAACCCCGGCGAGCACGGCAGCACTTTCGCGGGCGGCCCGTTGGTCACGGCAGTGGCCTCCTACGTCTTTGACCGGATCAATGATCCGGCCTTCCTGGGGCACGTCCGGGAAGTGGGGCAGTATCTGCGTGAGCGGCTGGAAGAGATCAACAGCCCGCATATTCAAGAGGTGCGCGGGCGCGGCCTGATGCTCGGCGTCGAAATGGATATTGAAAGCAGTACCGTGATCACGAAGGGCTACGAACATGGCCTGATGCTGGTCGGGGCGGGGCCGAACGTGCTGCGGCTCGTGCCACCGCTGATCGTGGAAAAGTCTCATATCGATGTCTTTGCCGAACGGTTGACGGCGATCCTGGCGGAGATCTGAGCCTCTATGCCCATCACGCTCGAACTGCGCGAAAACAACCAGGTGTTTTACTGGGTCTTCTCCGACCCATGGAGCGTTGCCGACTTGCTGCCCCTCAGCAAGCAGGTGCGCGCCCACTTCGACAGTACGAGCCACAGGACGCATACGCTTGCCAACTTACGGCAAACGCGCCATCTGCCCTCCAATTTGCTGCGCATCCGCGAGATTGGAACCTGGGATCATCCCAACAGCGGGCAGCTTGTGGTGGTCGGCGCGCCCGCCTTCGCCAAAACGATGCTGGAATTGATCGGGCGCCTGGTGCGGTTTGACCGGACACACTTTTACGAATCGGAAGAAGCAGCCTGGGCTTTTCTGCGCCGGGCCATTGCACAAGACAAAGGATAAGGAAGCGTGAGCCAGCAATACAAAAAAGTCGTGCTCGCCTACAGCGGCGGGCTGGATACCTCGGTCATCGTCCCCTGGTTGATCGAGACCTACGGCGTGGAAGTGATCTGCTTCACCGCCGACCTGGGCCAGGGCGAAGAACTGGACGGCCTGGAAGCCAAAGCGAAGGCCAGCGGCGCCAGCAAACTCATTATCCGCGATCTACGCCAGGAGTTCCTGACCGATTTCGTCTTCCCGACGATGCGCGCCGGGGCCATCTACGAGCGGGAATACCTGCTCGGCACGTCCTTCGCCCGCCCGCTGATCGCGCTGCACATGGTGGATGTAGCCGAAGCCGAAGGCGCAGATGCCGTCGCGCACGGCTGCACGGGCAAGGGCAACGACCAGGTGCGCTTTGAGGTGTCGGTCATGGCGCTCAACCCCAAGCTGGGCATTATCGCCCCCTGGCGCGACGACAAGTGGACGATCCGCAGCCGTGAGGACGCCATCGCCTACGCCGAAAAGCACAAGGTCCCGGTCTCGGCCACGCTCAAGTCGATCTACAGCCGGGATCGCAACCTGTTCCACATGAGTCACGAGGGCGGGCCGCTTGAAAACCCCTGGACAAAACCCGAAGAGTCGATGTTCGTGCTGACGACCAGCCCGCAGAACGCGCCTGACCAGGTGGAAACGATAGAGATCAGCTTCGAGGCGGGCTGCCCGACGGCGCTCAACGGCACGCCGATGGAACCGCTCGAACTGTTCATGAAGCTGAACGAACTGGGCGGCAAGCACGGCATCGGGCGCGTCGATCTGGTCGAGAACCGGCTGGTCGGCATGAAGTCACACGGCGTGTACGAGACGCCTGGAGGCACGATTCTGTACAAGGCGCACCAGACGCTCGAAAGCATTTGCCTGGATAAAGCCACGCTGCACCAGAAGCTGCAACTGGCGCTCAAGTACGCCGAACTGGTCTACAACGGCCAGTGGTTCAGCACCCTGCGCGAGTCGATTGACGCCTTTGTGGACGTGACGCAGCGCAACGTGACAGGCGACGTGCGGCTCGATCTGTACAAGGGCAACGTGATCGTGACCGGGCGGCGCTCGCCCAAGAGCCTGTACCGTGAGGATTACGCCTCGTTCGGCCAGATGGACATCTACAACCAGAAGGATGCCGAAGGGTTCATCCACCTCTTTGGCCTGCCCAACAAGGTCGAGGCGCTGCTGGCGCTGGATGGCGGCGGCGTCAGCCCGTACCGCCAGCCGGACTACAACAAGATCAAGCGGGACTGAATCGGTGCTTTGCCCGGCGCTAAAGCACCGGGCTGAATCAACGAAGCCCGCTGAAGCGGGCTAAACAGCCAGCAGAGGAGCACAGATCATATTGCTCAGGTGCTTTGGGGATGTCGTGATTTGTCTTCAGCCCCGCAGGGACTTTGTAATCTCAGCCCTGCGGCTTCAGCCCAGGGCGAAAGGAGCATTACGAACCGCATGACCAACATTGAAAAAAACCTGGAAGTCCGGGACACCATCACCGCTGTCCCCGGCTTCCGCGCCAGCGCTGTGGACGCCGGACTGCGCAAACTACCCGCGCCCGACCTGGCGCTCATCGTGGCCGATCAACCGTGTACAGCGGCGGGTGTCTTCACCACGAACTACGTCAAGGCCGCGCCGGTCTTGATCGATCAGGCCCGGCTGGAAGCCAAACCGAATCATATGCGCGCCGTGCTGATCAACGCGGCCTGCGCCAATGCCTGCACGGGCGACGAAGGGCTGCGCAATGCAGAACAGTCGGCAGCCTGGGTCGCCGAAGCCATCGGCTGTGCGCCGGACGAGGTACTGGTCATGTCTACGGGTGTGATCGGTGTCCAGCTGCCGATGCATAAGCTGCAAAAAGGCATTCCGGCGGCGGCAGCAGCCCTGAGCGAATCGGGCTGGCATGACGCTTCGACGGCGATCATGACCACCGACACGCGGCCCAAGCGTTTCAGCGTCAACGTCAACGGCATCCACATCGCCGGGATCGCCAAAGGCGCGGGCATGATCGCGCCCAACATGGCGACCATGCTCTCCATGATCGCCACCGACGCGGTGATCTCCGTCGAGTTTTTGCGGCGGGCGCTGCGTGAAGCCGTCGAGCAGAGTTTCAACCGGATCGTGATTGACGGCGACATGAGCACCAACGACACGGTGCTGCTCTTTGCCAGCGGAGCCAGCGGCAAAACGGTGGGGAAGGATGTGGACTACCACGCCGAATTTTTGCCCGGCCTGACGGCGGTGTGTAAGGCGCTCTCGCAGGCCATTGTCCACGACGGCGAAGGCGTGACGCGCTTCATCACCCTCAACGTGACGGGCGCGCGCAGCACTGCGGAGGCCCGGCAGATCGCCAACACCATCGCCATCTCTCCGCTGGTCAAGACGGCCTTTTATGGCGGCGACGCCAACTGGGGCCGCATCATGATGGCAGCGGGGCGCGCTGGTGTGAAACTTGACCAGAACAAGCTCTCGCTGTGGTACGACGATCTGCAACTGGTGGCGAACGGCACACCGCTCAATTATGATGACGCGCAGGCCAACGCGCGGGCTGCACAGCCCGAAGTGACCGTCCGGCTTGACCTGGGGTTAGGCGACCAGGAAGCGACGATCTGGACGTGCGACCTCAGCCACGAGTACGTGAGCATCAACGGGCACTACCGCACATGACCGATCCCCAACCCGGCAAAACACTGTGGGCAGGCCGCTACGAGGCGCAGGCGGCGGACTCGCTGCGCAAACTGAGCGACAGCCTGTCCTTCGACAAACGCCTGTACGCCAGTGACATCGTGTGCAGCATCGCCTATGCGCGGGCACTGGCGCGCGCCGGAATCCTGACGCCGCAGGAAGCGGATACCCTCGCCAATGGGCTGGCTGAGGTTCAGAAGGAATTTGAGAACGGGCGCTTTGTCCCCGCGCCCGGTGACGAGGACATCCACACGGCGGTGGAGCGGCGGTTGGGCGAACTGGTGGGCGCAGTGGCCGGTAAGCTGCACACGGGCCGCAGCCGCAACGACCAGGTGGCGACGGATACGCGCCACTGGCAGAGGCGCGCCGTCGAGGCGGTCACGGCGCACGTCCTGGCGCTGCAACAGGCCCTGCTCAATCAGGCCAGACAGCACGTCGAAACGCTCATGCCCGGCTATACTCACGTGCGCGCCGCGCAGCCCATCACGGCGGCGCACTGGCTGTTGAGCTATTTCTGGATGCTGGCCCGCGACGTGAAGCGGCTCGACGCCTGCCGCGAGTCCACCCTGATCAGCCCGCTCGGATCGGGCGCGCTGGCCGGGACGCCCTACCCGATTGACCGGATGGCGCTGGCACAGTCGATGGGCTTCACCGGAATCACCGAGAACAGCCTGGATGCCGTTTCGGATCGGGATTTCATCGTCGAGTTTCTGTCCGCTGCTGCGCTGCTGGCCGTTCACCTGAGCCGCTTTGCCGAGGACGCGATCCTGTACAGCAGCCCACAGTACGGCTTCATTCACATCGATGAACGCTTTACGACAGGTTCCAGCCTGATGCCGCAGAAGCAGAACCCGGACGCGCTGGAAATGGCACGCGGCAAGGCGGGCCGCATCGCCGGGCATCTGTCCGGCCTGCTGAACACGTTGAAGGGGCTGCCCTCCACCTACAACAAGGACTTGCAGGAGGACAAAGAGCCGCTCTTTGACACGGTGGATACGCTCGAAACGCTGCTTCCGGCCCTGACGGGCGTGATCGAGACGATGACGTTTGACCCGGCGAAGATGCTGGCGGCGCTGGACGAGGGGATGCTGGCGACGGACGTGGCCGATTACCTGGTGAACAAGGGCGTGCCTTTCCGCGAGGCGCATGGTATAGTTGGCCGGGCTGTCCGGCATTCGCTGGAAACGAACAGGCCGCTCTCGAAGCTCACCCTTGATGAGTACCACGCCATCAGCCCGGTGTTCGACTCAGACGTGTACGCGGTGTTCGACTTCGCCAGGTCGGTGGCCCGGCGGAAAGCACCCGGCGGCACTGCGCCCGAAGCCGTGCGCGAACAAATGCGGCAGGCCGAAAGCTGGCTTTCCAGGCAAAAGTGAGTTCTTGAATTTGTTCCCAACCCTGTTAAAGCGAACCTCACCCCCGGCCCCTCTCCGCAAGCAGAGAGGGGAGTATTGCGATGTACAGTGCCAACCGGTTCCCCCTCTCCACCTTGTGGAGAGGGAGTCAGGGGGTGAGGTCAAGCCCTCATCACTATGAAAAACGCGCGACTCATTACCTTTGCCTGCTACGCAGCGTTCATTTCGCTGGGTATGTGCGGGACGCTGCTCGGCCCGACCTTTCAAAGCCTGGCGCAACGTTTTGAAATTCCACTTGAACAGGCGGGCCTCTTTACGGGCTTCCAGTTTGGAGCCAGCACGCTTGGCGTGATCATCATCGGACGGCTGCTGGATCGGCTGAATGCGCGCTACCTGCTGGCGGGCGGTGTGCTGTTCATGGGCGGCGGGCTGCTGGTACTGAGTAACGCGCCCACGCTGCCCGTTGCGCTATTCGGCGCGCTGGTGCTCGGCCTGGGCTACGGCGCCATCGACGTCAGCCCGAACGTCGTGGTCGCTTCTCTGAACCCTGAGAAAGCCAGTGTGGCCCTGAACGCACTCAACGTCTTTTTTGGCATCGGCGCGATCATCGGCCCGCAGTTGGTCAACTGGGCGCTCAGTCAACAGAACTTCACGCTGGCCTATACTGCCACCGCCGTTTTCACCCTGCTGCTGGTCATTCCATTCTCGATGGTCTCCGTCCACGTCCACACGGGGGATCGTTCCGCGCCGCGCGCTGCCATCGGCTGGGTGAGGCTGGTTCCCTTTGCCGTGCTGCTGTTTATGTATGTCGGCACAGAGGTTGGCTTCGGCAGTTGGATCGTCACCCAGGTGACACAGGTCACGCTGGCGACGGCGGCCATTGGCACGCTGGCCGCGTCCCTGTTCTGGGTGGGCCTGAGCGCCGGGCGTATCGTTGCCAGCCTGATCTTGCGCTGGCTGACTGACCAGCAGTTGCTGATCATCTCAATCCTCTTGATCGGTGTGGGTGTGGCGCTGCTGCTGCTTGTGCCGGGGGCGGAAGCAATAGCCATCCTCAGTGCATTTGTGGTTGGCTTCGGCTGCGGACCGGTCTTCCCGACGGCACTGGCGATGATCAACAACCGCTACCCGGAGGCGCGCGGCACGGCGTCGGGCACGCTGATGGCAATTGGCACAATGGGCGCGGTACTCCTGCCCTGGTTGCAGGGTCAGGTCGGTGGCGGGCAGAACGGCGGCATGAGTGTGATCCTGGGCGCGGCGATACTCATGCTTGGGATCGTCGTTGTCATTCAGCGGCAGGCGAGTCCATCGCTGTCTTCGATTGGCGAGAGCCAGTCGAGCGTCGCCAGAGGGCGGTGAACTCACTCCGCTTTGCGGCGACGTCTGCGCATTTCCTGTGGTGAATTCGTCCTGGGTGGGCCAGCCGGGATCATCTCCTCGTCCTTGTCAGGCTTGTTGGAGGGGAAAGTTTGCCGCTCGATGCGCCCCAGGATGGACAGGACGAACCAGATCAGAATGGCGGCTACTGCCGCGATCAGGTAGTTGGCGCTCCCGCAGGCCATGCCCAGCGCGGCCACTGCCCAGATGCCCGCCGCCGTTGTCATCCCGTGTATGCTGGTCGGTTTCCGGCCCTGAATGATCGCGCCCGCGCCCAAAAAGCCAATGCCCGTCACAATCTGCGCGGCGACGCGGCCTTTGTCGCTGTTCTCGAAGGCAAACAGCGACAACGCCGTGAACAGCGCCGATCCCAGCCCCACCAGGATGTGCGTGCGCAGCCCGGCGGGGTGGTCGGCCCGCTCACGCTCGAATCCGACAATCGCGGACAGGATCGCAGCCACCGTGATTCGCAAACAAATATCGAGTTGCTGTTCGAGCGGCATGTCCTCTCCTATCCGATCAGGCGTGCAACGGCAAAGGCAACGCCTGCTGCCAGGCCGCCGACCAGCAGCGTTTGCAGGCCACCCCTCACCGGATTCAACCCGGTAAATGTGCCTTTGACATAACCGAACACGAACAGCGCCACCAGTGTTACGGCGACGGACAGGGACAGGGCGTTCAAACTGTTGTTCAACAGGATGTACGGCGAGAGTGGAATCAACCCGCCGACGATGTACGACACGGCAATCGTCAGCGCGCTCTGCCGGGCGCGGCGCGGATCAGGCGCTTCCAGCCCCAGTTCGTAGCGCATCATGAAGTCGATCCACTTCTCCCGATCTGCGCACAGCGCGTTCACAACCGGAACGACCTGCTCATCGCTCAGGCCGTAGCCGCGAAAGATCGCGGCGACTTCCTCGGCTTCCTGTTCGGGCGTCTTCTCCACTTCGCGCAGTTCGCGGGCACGCTCGGACAGGTAATGATCGCGGTCCGTGCGTGCAGCCAGATACCCGCCCAGGCCCATCGCAATCGAACCGGCCACGATCTCGGCCAGGCCGCCTGTCACGATAATGGCGGTGGAAGTCGTCGCGCCCGAAAGCCCCGCTGCCAGGGCAAAGGGCACGGTCAGCCCATCTGACATGCCAATCACGATGTCACGCACCGTATCCGTCGCGGTGAAATGCCGCTCGACGTGAGGCGTGGTGGGCATCGGTTCGTTCTACCTCCCACTGCTGACGGCGCTTACATCCGGATCAAATGGGTCGAGACACTATGCTTCCGCCGCTGGCAGTTTTTACCTTTTTCAGGCATTATAGGGTCATTTGCAGGCGCTATCAACCCATACTCGCCAGATACTAATCGTTCTCATCAGTCAGGATAGCTGTTTATGAATATCTTTGAGCAGTTTTCTTTGCAGGGGAAGACGGCGCTCGTGACCGGGAGCGCGCGTGGCATCGGCAGGGCCATCGCGGAGGGGTTTGTCGCCGCTGGCGCGAAACTGTGGCTGACCGACGTTCTGGAAGCCGAGGGCACGCAGGCCGCGCAGCAATTAGGAGCGCGCTTCGTCAGGGCCGACCTGACCCGTTCCACAGAAATACGGGCGTTAGCCGCGCAAGTAGCCGCCGAGGAAACCAGGCTGGACATCCTGGTCAACAATGCGGGCCTGGATCGGGTCATTTTGTTGGATAACCTTGACATGAACTCGTTTGACGAAATCTGGAAGGTGAATGCCCGCGCGCCTGTCGAGCTAACCAGCCTGCTGCTGCCCCTGCTGCGCAAGTCGCCCGGCGCGTCGATCATCAACGTCACGTCGATCCATTCCTTCGTGCCGCACCCCGGCAACTTCCCCTACAACATGGCGAAGGCGGCGATGGCGATGTTCACCAAGTCGATGGCGCAGGAACTTTCGCCAGAAGGGATTCGGATCAACAATCTGGCCCCTGGCGCGGTGGAAACGGCCATGAACCGGGACGTGCTGGCCGACGTGGGCTATGACAACTTCAACCAATGGATTCCGATTGGGCGCGTGGCGGATACGTCAGACATGGTCGGCCCGGCGCTGTTTCTGGCCTCGGACGCTTCGCGGTACGTCACCGGAACGACCATCCTGGCCGACGGCGGCTACCTGCAAAACCTGGTGCGCTACCGCCTGGACAGCGTGACGGGCCTCTCCACCTCTCATCGCGCCTGATGTGGCTCCCCTTGCCCTCTCCGCCGGCAGCGAGGAGGCAGCAGGTGGGGTCAATTGAAGGTGCATGAACCGAGAAGAGAACAGCAGGTACTGCCCCGAACTGCCTGTATTTCCCGCTCTGCCGCGTTATACTTGCCGCACCTGACCGGAACGCTTCCGGTCATTTTGACTTTTAACACTCAACAGGGAAGTAGTACCCTATGCGATTGGGCATTATTGGCCTACCCAACAGCGGCAAGACAACCATCTTCAACGCACTGACCCGCAGCAACCGCCCGACGGCCCCCGTCAGCAGCGGCAAGCTCGAAGTCTTCACAGCCGTCGTCCCTGTGCCGGACGAGCGCATCGACATCCTGAGCAAAATGTACAACCCCAAGAAGACCATCTACGCGACGATCACCTACATGGACATCGGCGGGCTGGAAAAGAGCGTCGGTGCGAGCGGCATCAGCGGCGAACTGCGCAACCAGCTTCAACAGGTGGACGGCTTCATCCACGTGGTGCGCGTCTTCGAGGACGACACCGTGCCGCATCCCGAAGTGACGATTGACCCGGCGCGCGATGTCAACACGCTGGACAGCGAGTTTCTGCTGGCCGATCTGATCGTGATCGAGAAGCGCATGGAGCGCCTGGTCGAGGAACTCAAGAAGGGCAAGCCCGTCAACAAGCAGCAGCATGAGGCCGAGTCGGCAGTGTTGGAGCGCTTCAAACAGCAGCTTGACAACTTGCAGCCGCTCCGTGACCTGGACGTGACCGAGGACGAATTGAAGCTGGTGCGCGGCTATGGCCTGATGTCGCTCAAGCCGATGCTGATCATTTTCAACACGGGCGAAACCAACAAACAGCCCGATGAGATCATGAGCTACCCGCATAAGAATACACGCCTGGTCTCCTTGCAGGGACGCATCGAAGCCGAGATCGCACAGTTGGAGGGCGAGGATCAGAAGATGTTCCTTGAGGAGTACGGCATCACGGAGCCAAGTGCCAGCCGCGTGATCCGCGAGTCGTATGATCTGATGCACATCCAGTCCTTTTTCACCGTCGGCGAGGACGAAGTGCGCGCCTGGACGATCCCCGTCGGGGCAACGGCCCAGGAGGCTGCCGCCGTGATCCATACCGACCTGAGCCGGGGCTTCATCCGCGCCGAAGTCGTGCCCTATGCTGACCTGATTGCGGCAGGCAGCATGGCTGAGGTCAAGCGCCTGGGCCACATGCGGCTTGAGGGCAAGGAGTACGTCGTCAAGGATGGCGACATTCTGAACATCCGCGCCAACGTGTAGCGGTATGTGCTTGACCTCACTCCCCGGCCCCCTTTCCGCTTCGCAGAGAGGGGGAGCCAATCAGCGGTTCTGGCTTGCGCTCACGGTGGCAGTGGTCGGGAGTCTGGCGATCCGGTGGCTGGCGCTGCGCGGCGCGAACTGGCGCATCGACTACGACGAGGGTATGGTCGGGCTGCAAGTCCTTCGCGTCTTGCGCGGGCAGTTTGCAGTCTTCCATCCGGGCCAGCCGTACCTGGGCAACCTGGAAACGTACCTGCTGGCTCCATTTTTCGTGCTGTTTGGGGCGAACGATCCCACGCTCAAGATTGTCCCGCTGCTGCTCTCCGGCGCTTACGTGGCAAGCACCGGACTGGTCGGACGGGCGGCTTTCAGCGCGCGGATCGGGGCGCTGGCGGCGCTGATCGCGGCGGTTGCACCCGCCTACCTGGTGATCGTCGGGCTGAAGGCGTGGGGCGCGACAATTGAAAGCCTGGTTCTGGGCAACCTGCTGCTGCTGATCACGCTGCACATCGTGCAGGGCAGCGCGCATCCTCGCCGGGACTACCTGCTGCTTGGCCTCGTGGCGGGCGTCGCGTTCTGGATTTCGTGGCTGGTGGCGTTTTACGCGCTGCCGATGGCGTTGATCTTGCTCTGGCGAAAACGGCGGCACTGGCGCTGGCTGGTTCTGGCCGCGCTGGCGTTTGTCGCCGGGAGCTTGCCACTCTGGGTCTACAATGCCGTGCACCCGCTGGCAACGTTCGGCTTTCTGCTCGGCGGCGAAAAAGCGGATACGTTGGGCAACGCGCCGCGTGTCCTGAAACATTTCGTCACCGACCTGGCTCCCCGGCTGGTCAGCGGCGATCCCACCTGGCACGTGTTAAATCGGCCCTCTGCCTGGGCGCTGGTGATCGTGTACGGGGCAGGCGTGATGGCGCTGCTGGCTCTGCCCTTGCGCAAGCGGCATGATGGCGGGCTGTTGTCGTGGTTCCTGGTGTGCTTTCTGCCGATCTACGTGTTGAGCGGTTTTGGGAACAATGCGCTGAACCCGTTCGGCATCGACGCCACCGGGCGCTATGTGCTCATGCTGCACAGCGTGCTGCCGGTTGGGGTGGCGCTGCTGGCGCGCCGCAAGATTGGCCTGTTCATCGTGGCGGGAGCGATGGCGCTGAACCTCCTGGGTGTGGCAACACTTGATCCGGTGAAGGCATTCACGTCGCCGTATTACCGCGACCAGCCCGCCACACTCCAACCGCTGATCGATCTGCTAGATGCGCGCGGCATCGATCACATCTGGACGGACGTGGGCATCGCGCACGTCATGATGTTCGAGACAGGCGAGCACATCCTGGCGGCGGATTACTACGACACGTACTACGCGCACGGCCTGATCCGCTTCCCGGAGGTGATCGAGGCCGTCGCAAAGGCAGACCGGGTGGCCTACGTAGAATTGATCCGGCCAGGGCAGACCGATACACCGATTGACCGGGCATTCACAGCGACAGGCGTCGATTACGAGCGGCTCACGCCTGCGCCGGAACTGCTGGTGATTATCCCCAGAACCCACGTTGACCCGGCCACCGTGCTGGCCGGGCTGGGCTTCCAGTATTGAGCCTTACAGGTAGCGCGCGCTTGCCATGCCCAACAGCGCGATGACCATCAGATAGAAGCTGATGCGGGTGTCTGTTGCTAGTTTCATCGCCCTTTCACGCAGGGCCGCTGCACCCTCCGCAGCGATAGGTTGGTTGTCAGCAACATATTGATTTAGCGCCGCAACGTATTCACGGGTCGTCCGGCTCGTTATCGCGCCGCCATGGATCGTCGCCGCCAGCCCGGCCAGCGCGCCAATGCCCAGGACGATGTTGCCCAACTGCGTGAAATGGCTGGTTGCTCCGCCAAACAGGTACAGGAGTATCCCGAACAGGGTCGTTATGCCAGCAGCAGCCGGTATGGCAGGCCCAAAGCGCGTGTTGGTAAACAGCGACTTAAAGAAGCGTAGACCGCTCTCCCCGGCTGCGGCTGCGGCTGGGGCGACAAAGACTGTCATCGCCAGCCCCAGGCCGAACCAACTAAAAGCGGCCAGGATGTGAACAAGGCGTAGAATAGCGACGAGCAGCATGGTACCTCCTTTAGAGTGAAAGCAAATAGGCTATCAGATCGGCGATCTGTTGCGGGGTCAGGCGCTGCGCGTATTGATTGTACATGAGATTACTGAAGCCGCTAACCACATACGCGGGCGGATTGGTAATGCTCTGGTAGACATAATCACGCGCTGAAAGCCCGCTGATGCGCGTTGCAGCGGTGCTCGATAAGCCTTTGAAGCTCGGCCCGATCAGCGTTGAACCGTCTGTTGTGTGGCAGCTTGAGCATTCGGGCGCTCCGTTGACAGACTGCTTGAACAGCGCCGCGCCGCGTGACGCATCGCCAACCGGCAAATCGTCGGCACTGGCTTGCGAAGTAGCGCACCCGACAACCAGCAGCAGTAAGCCCGCCAGGATTACCCAGAGTCGCATCGTATTCCTTTCGTTCAGAATTTCACGTTGCGTTGAGTATTATAGCACACCTGTTTTGGATCACACTGGCCTAAAGATCAGTAAAACGCTCAGGCGCTCAGGATTGGCAGCGGACAAGATTCAGGGCGATAAGGAACGCTGTGCAACGGCCTGTGCCCATTCGTGCACCCGTTGTTTCAGTTCCTCCGGCGCAATCACTTCGGCGAATGGGCCGCAGGCCAGCACACTGCCTGCCGCTTCTTCCAGGACCTCGAAATTGACGCGGACGGTGTGCCAGCCCGTTTCATCCGGCGGATCGATGTGTTCCACGCGGCCAAAGCGCCACCAGCCGGGAACGCGCCCGATCCATTCAGGGTGAATGCGCAGCCGCGCCGGGTAACGCGGCAGGTTGGCGACAAATTCCTCGGAAGATTTCACCCAGAACTGCGCCAGGTTGAAATCCGGCGGGCGCTGGGAAGGCGCATCCAGTACCTGCGCATCTTGCACGCGCGACACGCGGTAGGTTCGGATTTCCTCTTCGACGGCGGCGACCAGATACCAGGTCTGCCCTTTGACGACCAGCCCCAGCGGATCGACCTCGCGTTCGACGGTTGTACCATCGCTGCGTTCGTAGATCATCCTGAGACGGCGGCTGCTCAGTACGGCCTCCTGGACGAAGGGAAAGCAGGTATCCTCCGCCTTCGAGGGTTGCCAGCCCGGCACGTCAAACAGGATGCGCTCCCGGATATTGATCGCGTCCTGTTGCGCCGCAGGCAGCGCCGCCTGGAGCTTGATCAGGGCTGCGCTGTGGGCCTGCCGCAGACCGAGATCGGTCAGCAGCCTGGCTGGGGTCGTCAGGAATAGCGCCCGGATTTCCGCGTCGGTCAGCCCGGTCAGGTTCGTCTGATACGGTTCCAGCAGCGACCATCCACCGTGCGCGCCCCGATCTGCCACGACGGGAATCCCGGCGGCGCTCAGGGCGTCCATATCCCGGTGGATCGTCCGCTGCGAAACTTCGAGGCGCGCTGCCAGTTCGCGCGTCGTCAGGCGGCGATGAGTTTGCAGGAGAAGCAAAATCGATACGAGCCGATCTGCCCGCATTCATTCCTCCTTGCCCAATTTAACGCAGTAATTATGACAGAGGATGTCATCTTTGACCGGTTAAAATGCCTTTATTGTGGAACAAAGGAGGAGAGGCAGTATGCCGGCACAGGTTCCTGAACCCAAACGGACGCGCCCGGACATCCCCAGGGAGTACGGCGTTCCCTCAACCGAAGAAGGCATGGTCGAATGGAGTTGGGTGGTCGATCAACTTAAAAAGGCGCGCCACTACTGGCTGGTCAGCAAGTATCCAGACGGGAGATTGCATTGTGTCCCGTCCTGGGGCGCGTGGGTGGAGAACAAGCTGTATTTCAGCGGCGGCGACATGACTCGCCACGCCAGGAACCTGGCGCAAACCCCGGAGATGATCGCGCACCTGGAAAGCGGCGATCAGACTGTGATCGTCTACGGTGAAGCGGAGAAAGCAGTCAACGTACCGCCGGAGATCATGGCGCAGGTTGAGGCAGACTACACGGCCAAGTATGGCGCAGGCGAGGGCGCGACCTATGCGCTCGTGCCGAGCAAAATCCTGGCCTGGACGACCTATCCGACCACGCCAACGCGCTTCCTGTTCGATAAGGTGCGGTAAGGAGTTGACCTCACCCCCCGACCCCTCTCCAACTGGGGAGGGGAGTCAGCGCATGAGGCCGGCACCGCGCAGCACGCGCTCGATCATCGCCTGCATCCGCTGGTAGTGTGAGCCTTTCCAGAAGATTTTGCCGCACGACTGGCAGCGCCGGAACTCCTCATAGTATTGTGCCGTATTCGGCAAAAGCTGGTCGCGGATTTCAGCCTTGTCCACCGGCTCCAATATCCCGTTGCAATGCAGACAACGATGAAATGGTTCCATCAGTTGGGCGAGGTCGAAGACCTTGACGACCTCGACAAGCTGGTGCTCGGGGTCAGTTTCGCGCACATAGTAACCGTAGGTCACGGCGTTGCGCTTGAGCAGGCCGGTATCCCTGGTCAGCAGGATACGCTGCTCGGCGTTTGCCAGCTGCGCCAGTTCTTCGTCCCGGTAGTCGTCGGGGTAGAGCGTATCGAAGCCGAGCATCCGCAGGTAAGCGGCCAGCCTGCCCAGGTGCACGTCCAGGACGAACCGGATGGCGTCGGGCGACCTCGGAGTCGCGCCGTTTACGGAGGACACATCTATCGAGCGGAAAGCCGGATAGACACTGATCCGATCCTGATCCTTGACCAGGTAGGAGAAGTCCACCGGCTGGCTGTTGACCAGAATCAGGTGGACTTCGGTATGGGGAACGCCCATCGCCTCGATCATGTTTTTGATCGAGGATGTTTGCTCAAACTGGTAGGTGAAGCCGCTGACACGCCTCGCCGGTGGGAGGAAGTCGTTGAGCTGCGCGTAGAAGCGGAAGTATGCCTGGGCCATGCAACCTGACGTGGCTACGCCGCGCTGGTCGGCACGACCTTGACCGGAGTCCCGAGACGCTTCATGAAGTCAGCGCAAATGTCCCAGGTCAGCGGGAAATACTCGGTATCAGCAGCGGCGAGATACATGACAATATCCATCAGCATATCAACTACCCTGATTGCTAGTTGAGATTGAGGCAAGCTAAAGCCAGGAGAGAAGCGATGACCTTAATCTCGAAGCCCGCCTTAGTGCGAGCGTGGAGGGTTTGAATACCCATCGCTTCAAGTTGGCTGTTGCGCGTCTCAATCGAATGGCGATACAAGCGCAAGTCAAAGTCATCGGCCCAGGCGTGAGGTTTCATGTTGACCCGGCGAATAGGCACGAGCCGTACACCAGTGTCGAGAAAGATCGAGCGTTCGTCGTCAGCACTGTTATAGGCTTTATCAGCATACACACAAGCCCCGTCCGGTAGGTCAACGGTCAATTCGTGAACAGGGGTCAAATCGTGATAAGCTGCTGGAACCATCTCGAAACTGACGGGCAAGCCGTCGGGTGTACACACCAGATGCAAGCGCCAACCGAAGAACTTCTCCTTTTTGGCGTCGCAGTAGCCACAGTAAGCCCGTCCGCGTACTTTGCGGCAGCGACTGGCTCGGACCCGTTTACACACCGGCAGCGGCATACTATCCAGGCTAAACGCCTCGCCAGTTGCCAACCAACTCATCCACTGCTCCATGATCAGCGTCAGCCATCCCGACAAGGCGTGCAAGCGCCGGTTGAAGCGGCTCACGCTCAGATGGCCTGTGATATAGCGCAATCCCAGCATCACACAAGGCCCGTTCCTGATGATTCCTGAAGTACAGCGCCGCCACCACGCCCACCAATATCACCTCCCCATCGCTGACACTACTCAACTGGTGGTTCTGATGTCCCAACTCGCGCATGACAGCATCAATCACCACCAACGCCGTTATCATTACTTCGTCGTTCATGTGTCCTCCAAGATGGTTGCTCTAGTAAGCTCAATTCTGGCTCTCGACACATGAACGTCAACTAGCAATCAGGGTATCAATATCTTCTTCAGGGCCAAAACCACCTTCAACCAGAGCGTTTTCTGCCCAATCCACCTGTTCAGGCAGCGTCAGCCTGTCATTGAGATAAGCCAACAGCCTGTCACTTACCTGCTGCCGAGTAATTATCAAGCGATTCAGGCCACTTTGACAGGCTGGTAGTAAAGTCGCAGCAGTTGTTCCCCGTGCAATTCCAACATCGCATAGGTGCGTCCGTTGGTATCGCTGAATTCTACCAGGAACACATTTGGCGCAAGGAGTTCGACAACCGTACCCACCTGACCTCGGCGGAGTTGTTCCTCTGGTAAGTCCTCAAGCAGCGCAACCACATCTAGCAACTGTATATCCTGTGCCATGATTGCTGCTCCTCCCATCAAATGATGTAGCAACTCGTCAGGCGTGGAAAGTCTTCACCGTTGCGAATGATCCAGCTACTGCGGACGGTTGCTTGACCAACCGGAGTAGTCATCACGAAATCCACGACGTAGAGTTTTCCATGCTCAATTTCGCGGCTAAATACGGCCTCATGACTAGAAACAATCGTTAGCAAGACGGCCTGCAATTCCTCCGCATTTTCAACCCTGAGACCGAGCCTGGTAGCAAAGACATACGCCTTGTGCTGGCCTTCTGGATGCTCAGGATTCAGACAGTAATCGCGCAGCTTGGCAATATTCACAATTGCGCGCTCGGCGCTGGGCAGCTTCACGATTTACTCAGCGCGTCCGTCACCCACTGCCGCGCCTGAGAGAGTGCCTCGCCCAGTTTGCTCGAATCCTTGCCGCCCGCCTGCGCCATGTTAGGACGCCCACCGCCACCGCCGACCACCGTCTGCGCGATAGCCTTGATCAGGTTGCCCGCGTGGACGCGCTTTGTCAGGTCGTCCGTGACGGCGGCGATAAGCTGCGGTTTGCCCTCGTTTGCCATGCCGAGCACAACCACACCCTGCTTCATCCTGTCGCGGAACCAGTCGGTCATCTCGCGCAGCGTCTCGGTGGTGGTCGGCTGCACCTGCGCGATCAGCACCGGCACGTTGTTGATGCGCTCCACTTTGTTGAGCAACTGCTCGAATTCCAGCCGTGCCACCTGCCGCCGCAGCCGAGCGCTTTCCTGCCGTGCCTGGGCGATCTCGTCGCGCATGGCCTCGATGCGCGTAGCAAGCTGGTCGGGGGTCGCACCGATCTCCGAGGCCACGCGGCGCAGGGTCGCAAGCTGTCGGCTGATGTACTGCTGCGCGCCGTGCCCGGTCAGCGCCTCGATGCGGCGAATACCCTGCGCCACGCTGCCCTCCGAGACCACAACGAAGGGGCCGATCACCGCCGTCTCTGGCACGTGCGTGCCGCCGCACAACTCATAACTGTAGCGCTTGCCGCGATCATCAACGGTGATGGTGCGCACGCGCTCCCCGTACTTCTCGCCAAAGAGCGCCATCGCGCCCTCTTCACGGGCCGTCTGCAAATCCTTCTCTTTGACGATGACGGGCATATTCGCCAGGATCGCCTCATTGATGTTGGCGGTGATGATCGCCAGTTGTTCGTCGGTCAGCGGGGCATCGTGGCTGAAGTCGAAGCGCAGACGATCCGGCGCAACCAGCGATCCACGCTGCTGGACGTGGCTGCCCAGGACGGCCCGCAACTGCGCGTGCAGCAAATGAGTGGCGGTGTGGTTGCGCATGATGTCCCAACGCCGGGCCGCGTCCACGACGGCTACGGCTTTGTCGCCGACGGCGGGCTGGCCTTCGACCACCTCGCCGATATGAATGACCAGGCCACCCACAGGCCGCCGCACGTCCTCCACGTCGATGATCCAGTTGTCGGTGTGGATCGTGCCCGTGTCGCTGACCTGACCGCCCGCTTCGACGTAGAAGGGTGTGCCGTCCAGCACCACTTCGACCCGATCCCCGACGCTGGCAGACTTGACGGGCTGGCCGTCGCGCAGGATAGCCAGCAATTGGGCGCTGCGTTCTGTGCCGGAATACGGGTCGTAGGTGACGCCCGTCGCGGGCAGATCGCCGCTGGCCTGCAAATCCGCCAGGACGGCGCTATACAGTTCGCCCCGGTCAATCTCACCCATCGCCTGCCCGCCGCCGCTGGCGATGCCGTGTTCCGCTTCGGCGGCGCGGTAGCCTTTCTCGTCAACGGTGAAACCTTTTTCCTGCGCTACGTCGCGCGTCACTTCAAAGGGCAGGCCGAGCGTCGATTTCAGGAAAAACGCATCAAAGCCGGACAGTTCACCGCCAACCGGCAGCAGTGCCAGCATCGATTCGAGTTCGGCCAGGCCGCGTTCCAGCGTGCGCCCGAAACGCACTTCTTCCTGGGTGATCGCCTTGCGGATCGCCTCGCGGCGCTCGACCAGTTCCTTGTAGTGCCCGCCCATCGTTTCGATCACCACCTCGGCCACGTCCGCCAGGAAGGGCTGCGTCAGGCCGATGCGCCGCCCGAAACGGGCCGCGCGCCGGATGACCATGCGGCACACGTAGCCGCGATCCTTCGGGCCAGGCGTCACGCCGTCCGCAATCAGGAATGAGGCCGCGCGGATGTGATCGGCAATGACGTTGTACGGCACAGGGTCAGCTTCGCGCTGCGCGTCGCTGGCTCCGTTAAGCTGCTGGACGCGGGCGATGATGGGCGTGAACAGGTCGGTCTGGTAGTTGATGCGCTTGTCTTGCAGCACGCTGACGATACGTTCCAGGCCCATGCCTGTATCGACGCCGGGCGCGGGCAGCGGTTCGCGTGTGCCGTCCGCATTCTGGTTGAACTGCATGAACACCAGGTTCCACAGTTCGAGCAGGCGTCCCGAACTATCCTCAAGCTCGGCGGCAACGCCTTCCCTGCCGAGCGAAGGTTCCCAATCCCAGTGAATCTCCGAAGTGGGGCCGCACGGCCCGGTATCGGCCATCTGCCAGAAGTTGGTTTTGTCGCCCAGGCGGTAGACACGATCCGCCGGGACGCCGATCTCCTCCGTCCAGATGCGGAAGGAGTCGTCGTCGTCCTTGTGGACGGTGTAGTACAGCCGCTCGGTGGGCAGGCCGTAGACTTTGGTCAGCAGGTCGTAGGCGTAGCGGATCGCCTCTCGCTTGAAGTACGCGCCAAAGCTGAAGTTGCCGAGCATCTCAAAAAAGGTGTGATGGCGCGGCGACGGCCCGACATTTTCCAGGTCGTTGTGCTTGCCAGAGACACGCATCACCTTTTGGGCGGTCACGGCGCGGTCATAAGGGCGCCTGTCCAGGCCCAGGAATACATCCTTGAACTGCACCATGCCCGCGTTGGTGAAGAGCAGGGTCGGGTCATTGCCCGGCACGAGTGACGAGGAAGGCACAACTTTGTGGCCCATCTCCTCGAAAAAGTCCAGGAACGCCTGGCGCGTCTCCGCGCTGGTCATGTATTTCATCGTGATCTCGATCTCTTGTCAAAGAAGCCCAAATGCTGCAATTATAGCTGGCGGCAGGCAGGCCTGAACAGGGTGGCTTGGCGATCTGCGGGCAGGGCGCATTGAAATCCCGGCTTCCGCACGGTACAGTGATGCGGCTTCAACCTCGCCGCCAGAAAGGGTGTGTGCCATGTCCAAGCCATCCCTGGGTGTGATCTTTCATCCGGCATTCCTGCCGGAAACGCTGGCCGACTACGCCCGCCGGGCGGAGGCCGCCGGATTTGACGAGCTGTGGCTGTGGGACGACTGCTTTCAGCCCGGCGCGTTGACCTCGGCCACTGTGGCGCTGGCGGCCACGCAGCGGCTCAAAGTCGGGATCGGCATCGTGCCCGCGCCCGCCTATAACCCGCTCTTCGCCACGATGGAGATCACAACACTGGCGCGGGTATTTCCGGGGCGCTTCCTGCCCGGCTTTGGACACGGTGTGGATAGCTGGATGAAGCAGATCGGCGCAGCGCCGCCATCCTCGCTGAAGGCTATCGAAGAGACGGTGGATGCGGTGCGCCGCCTGCTGCGTGGGGAATCGGTGACGATGGCGGGCAGCTACGTGCGCCTGGACAACGTGCAGATGATGACCGTCCCCAGCGCAGTGCCGCTGCTCTACGTGGGTGCGATGCGCGAGAAGACTCTGCAACTGGCCGGGCGCGTCGGCGATGGAACGATCCTGACGGATATGTCCTCGCCGGCTTACGTCCGCTGGGCACGCACGCACGTCGACAGGGGTATGGCCGAGTCGGGATCGAAGGCGAACCGGGTGGTTGTCTACTGTCTGGCGAAGGTGACCCCGGATGGCAAAGCGGCACGGGAGGCCATTCGTCCGCTGCTGGCCTCGCACCTGCACTGGGCCAGCCCGCAACTCAGCGCACTGGGCATTGTGGACGAAGTGCAGTCGATGATCGGACAGTATGGGGCCGATGACCTGGCCGCGCACATTCCCGAAGCATGGATTGACGTGCTATGCGCGGCTGGCACACCGGAGCAGGTCGCGGCGAGCATCAAGGGCCTGGCCGATGCCGGCGCAGATTCGGTGGTCTTGCAGCCAGTGGATGGCGACCCCGGCTGTCTGGACGAGTATATCCGGTACTTGATGCCGGTTCTGCGCGGCTAGGGCCAATACCTTTAAGTTAAGGCGATATACTTCACCCCCTGGCCCCCTCTCCGCTTCGCAGAGAGGGGGAACCGACCGCTCCAGACGCCCCTCTCCACCTTGTGGAGAGGGGTTGGGGGTGAGGCAAACTACCGCCCCTCGCCTCCTTATCTAAAAGGTATTGCGGCTAGGGCGGTTTTTCGCCCATGTCCCTTTTATTCGCACCCCCCCGTGTCCGCCCTGCCCCCTCGCCAGTTGAAGAGAGGTCAACAGAGCGGGACTTCAGGGTGAGGTTTGCCTACGCCGCCTCGCCTTCGACTTCGGCCTCAGCCTCGGCCTGCGCCGTGAAGGGATCGTAGCGGAGTTCCATCTCGTGCCGGAACTGCTGCGTATACAGGCGGTAGTAGTGCCCCTGCGCGCGGAGCAGTTCGGCGTGTGTGCCCATCTCCGAGATGCCGCCGTTTTCGATGACCAGGATGCGATCCGCCCGGCGGATGGTCGAAAGCCGGTGGGCGATGATGAAGCTGGTGCGACCTTCCATCAGCCGCTCCATGCCTTGCTGGATCAACGCCTCGGTCAGCGTATCGACAGAACTGGTCGCCTCGTCCATGATGAAGAGTTCCGGCTGGGCCAGCACAGCCCGCGCCAGGCTGATCAACTGCTTCTGCCCGACGGACAGCAGGTTGCCGCCCTCGCCCACTTCTTCGTCGTAGCCCTTTTCCAGCGTCAGGATGAACTCGTGCGCGCCCGCCAGCTTTGCCGCCTCCTCGATCTCCTGATCGGTGGCGTCCAGCCGTCCATAGCGGATGTTCTCGCGGACGGTGCCGGAGAACAGGTGCGGCGTTTGCAGTACCATCCCGATCCGCGACTGGATGGCGTGCAGCGAGAGTTCGGTGTAGTCCCGCCCGCCGATGCGGATCACACCGCGTTTTGGCTCGTAGAAGCGGCACACCAGGTTGACGATGGTCGATTTACCGCCGCCCGTTGGCCCGACCAGCGCGATGGTTTCGCCACGTCTCACCTTCAGGTTGAAGTCGGTCAGCACGGGCTTGCCTGCTTCATAGTAGAAATCGACGTGCTCAAACTCGATGTCGCCCTGGATCGTGCCCGGATCGACTGCACCGGGCCGGTCCGTCACTTCTGGCACGGCGTCGAGCAGCGAGAACGAGCGCTCCGCCGACGCGATGGCCTGCTGCATGGCGGCGTACACGTGGGCCAGGTCTTGAATCGGCCACAGCATGAAGGTGATGTAGGCGATGAACGCCTGGATACCGCCAATAGTCATGCCGCCGATCTGGGCGTTGAGGCCGCTGTACAGGACAATGCTGCCGAGCGCCAGGGCGCTGATGATCTGCACCGCCGGGAGGAACAGCGCCGAGTACCACGCGGCCCGATAGGCGGCCTGGTACATGCTGCCCGTCAGTTCGCTGAACTCGGACAGGTTCCGATCTTCGCGGCGCAGCGCCTTCACGACGCGCACGCCCGTGATGTTCTCGTTGTACGTGCCGGTGATCTTCGAGTTGATCTTGCGCACCGTCCGGTACTCAACGATGATCTTTTGTTTGAACCAGATGGCGACGGCGACCAGCACCGGGATGATGGCGAACACGATCAGCGCCAGTTGCCAGTTGATAAGCAGCATGAAGATCACGGCGGTGATGATGTTCATCACGCCCCAGGCCACGTCCAACATGCCCCATGTCACCAGATCGGCGATGCGATCCGAGTCCGAGGTGACGCGCGACATGATCCAGCCCACCGGCGTCCGGTCAAAGTACGAGAAGGACAGGTCTTGCAGGTGGTTAAACATCTTCTGGCGCAGGTCGTACTGCACACGCTGGCCGAGAATTCCGGTCAGGATGATGAAGCCGAACACCGACAGCGCGGAAAGAACGTTCAGACCGCCATAGGTCAGCGCCAGCCGGACCAGCGCCTCACGGTTGCCCGCCAGGATGCCTTCGTCCACGATTTGCTTGTTGACGAAAGTCATGGTTGAGCCGATAGCGGCGACGGCGGCCACACACAGCACAAAGCCCAACACCCTGCGCCAGTAGGGCTTCACCAATCCCATGATGCGCAGCAGGGTTTTGCCGTCAAACTTTGTGCTGAACTCTTCTTCTTCGAGATACAGGTCGTCAGACACTGGCGATCTCTTTCTCCAATTCGATTTCGATTCGGGTTTGTACGTCGTATATCTGGCGGTAAATGCCCGGCTCGGCCATCAATGTGTCGTGCGTGCCGTGCTGCACGATCCGCCCCTTATCCATCACCAGGATCAGGTCGGCGTTCATCACGCTCTGGATGCGGTGGGCGATGATAAACGTCGTGCGCCCCTTCATCAGTCGTTGCAACGCCTCGCGGATGTCCGCCTCCGTCTCTGTATCAACGGACGAAGTGGCGTCGTCCAGGATCAGGATGCGCGGGTCTTTGAGCAGCGTTCGCGCCAGCGCCACACGCTGCTTCTGCCCACCGGAGAGCGTCACGCCTTTCTCGCCGACCAGCGTGTTGTACCCTTCCGGGAAGGTCAGGATCACGTCGTGGATGGCCGCCGCACGTGCCGCCGCTTCGATCTCCGCGTCGGAGACCTGCCGCCCCACGCCGTAGGTGATGTTCTCGCGGATGGTGCGCGAGAACAGGAACGGCTGCTGCTCCACGATCCCGATCTGGCTGCGCAGGAAGGCCCGCGAGTACGCTTTCAGATCGATGCCATCCAGCGTCAGCTTGCCGCTCGTGTACTCGTAGAAGCGTGGCAGCAGGTTGACCAGCGTCGTCTTGCCGGAACCGGTTGATCCGAGCAGCGCGACGGATTGGCCCGGCTTGCAAGCAAAGCTGATGTTCCTGAGCGCTGGGGCATCTTTGCCATAGGCGAACGATACGTTGTCGAACACGATCTCGCCGCGCAAATGGCCCGCACGAATGCCCTCGTCCAGCGGTTCGCGGTCCTGGCGGATCACATCCATGACCCGGCCATAGGACACCAACCCGGTGGAGGTCTGCACAATGAGCCGCCCCAGTTCACGCATCGGCCAGATCAGCCAGACCAGCAGCCCGGCGTAAGCCAGATACGTGCCCAGCGAAAGCTGACCCTCCATGACCATGATCGCCCCGATGACGTATCCGGCCAGCATCTGCAAACCGCAGACGATGTCGGTGATCGGCCAGAAGAACGAGTGCATGGTCATGAAGCGCCGGCCCAGGCCAAAGCGAATGGCATTCTGCTTCTGGAACTTGTCGCGTTCGTAGTCCTGACGGGCGAAGGCTTTCACGACCCGCACCCCGGTCAGGTTTTCCTGCAACACGGTGGACACCACGCCGTCCTGATCCTGGAACTGCTCGTAAACCTTCGATACTCTGCGGAAGAAAAAGACCGAAACGGCCATGATGATCGGCACGGCCACCGCCGAAACCAGCGCCAACTGCCAGTGGAGCGCCAGCACCGCGACGAAGTTGATCAGGAACAGCATCAGAATACGGCCCAGGCCAATGGCCTGTTCCAGAAAGAAGCCGCGAATCGAATCCACATCTGAGGTCGAACGCTGGATCAGATCGCCGGTCTTGGTCTGGTCGTGGTACGTAAACGAGAGATGCTGAACGTGATCAAACAGGTAGTTGCGCAGCCGCCGGGCCAGCCCTTCCGCCGTCTGTGCCGCCAGTTTCCCGCTCAGGAACGAAAAGGTGCCCTCGCAGGAAGCCAGCGCCACGAACCCGAACGCGATCAGCAGGATGGTCTGCGCATCGGTCTTGCCCTGACCAAGCACGTTGTCGATGAAGTAACGCAAGAGCAGGAAGGTGGCCGTCTTGGCTGTCGCAGCCAGCCCCAAAGCAAGGGCTGCGCCGAAGTATTTCAGCCGGAAGCCTTTCATCATGCGCCACATACCGACCAGTCGGTTGTCGGAAACCGTCGTCTTCAGGTCAAGCGCAGCGGGCGCGAGTGTAGTTGTCAAGGCGTCTCGCCTCCAGTAGTAACGTCGAGAAAATAAGTGCATCGCAGGGTGAATCAACCAGAGGGTCGATCCAGGATGCTCGCCCATTATACACCCAAAAACGAATATTACCAGTCTTTTTTGGGTATCTAAAGTTTACAACGGTTCACAAGTGTGTGATTTCCATGTGTTCTTCGCAGTGTTCCTTGCAGATTCTCGTCTCAATCGTGTTCCACAGACTATTTTGCTACAGGAATTCCGATAAAATCATGCGGCTCCCGATCAGATTTTGTCTGTACCATTGTACAGTGATGAGCCGGCATCATTGGCGGTAGACTCTTTCCGTCCGCAGCGAGTCTGCCCTTCGACCATCTGGGAGGAAACCATGACCCACTTCATTTGTGTGACGTGCGGCACTCAGTACCCCGATTCGCCTGAGCCACCTGCGCACTGCCGCATCTGCGAGGACGAACGGCAGTACGTCAACCCGAAAGGGCAGTCCTGGACGACGCTGGACGAAGTGCGCCAGCAGGCCCACAACATCATCGAACCGCTGGAACCGGGCCTGTACCGTCTGCACTCCGAACCGAAGGTTGGCATCGGCCAGTCCGCTCATCTGGTGCAGACCGGGCAGGGCAACGTCCTGTGGGATTGCATCACCCTGATCGACGACGCGACGCTCAATGCCATACAAGCGCTGGGCGGCCTGACGGCCATCGCCATCTCGCATCCGCATTTCCATTCCTGTATGGTCGAGTGGAGCCGCGCCTTCAACGGCATCCCGATTTACATCCACGAAGGCAACCGGGAATGGGTGGTGCGTCCCGATCCGGCGATTGTATTCTGGGAAGGGCACACCCGGTCGCTCGTGGACGGGATCACACTGATTCGCGGCGGCGGCCACTTCGATGGATCGTCGGTGCTGCACTGGTCGGCGGGGGCGGAGGGACGCGGCCTGCTGCTGTCCAGCGACACGATTGACGTGGTGGCCGACGAGCGCTACATGACTTTCATGTATAGCTACCCGAACTACATTCCCCTGTCGCCGTCGAAGGTACGCGGCATTGTGCGGGCCGTTGAACGCTTCGAGTTTGATCGCATCTACGACAGTTTTGGCGGCCAATGCGCGCAAAACGCCAAGGCGCAGGTACGCTTCTCGGCGGAGCGGTACATTCGGGCGATCACGGATTGAACATGGCCCGGGCCGCAGCGCTGAGATGACGAAGGCCCGCCGAAAAACAAACACGGCGGCCAGGCTATTGAATGAGCACTATCAGGAGCATAACCTGAACCCTATTCGTGGCAAGCCCTTCTATCCCATGATTCAGGGCCAGATCGAGCGCACCATCGCTCACCGAAGCATGTGACGCTCTGCTGGCGTGTACTCTGGTCGTGCTGAAGCGATCCTTAGTCAGCGCGCCGCCCCAAACGCCGTACCCTGGCCCCACGACGAGCAGACTACTGGATGGCGACTACGGCAGCATCCGCCTTGCGACGATCCGGTTCGCGGCGCGCCACCAGCGGAACCCTTCCCCGTAGGTCGCGCCGCAGGCCAGCCCGCGAAACTCGCTCAGGATGCGCGCGGCGCGCACAATCGCAATCTGTTCGGCGGGCGGCAGCACATAATCCGGGTCGTAGGCTGGCCCCGGCATGTGCTGGCTGCGGTGCTTCAGCAGCATTGCCACCTTGACTTCCCATACGTCGCTGATGTCCACGTAATCTTCGGGCAAGAAATTGATCCCAAGCTCCGAATCCATGAACGCCACCGGGACCGGCTTGCGGATGGGCGGCAACGACGAGCGGTAATTTGAGGTGCGCGCCACCTGCGCTGCATCCATCACCAGGCGGCTGGTCGCGTTGTGATCGGGGTGATAATCGTCCGGGGGATGGGTGATGATCACGTCGGCGGACGTGGAGCGAATGGCCTCGATCAGCTTGTGGCGGCTCGGCTCGTCCACCATCAACTCCCCGTCAGGAATCGCCAGCCAGATCAATTGTGCGCCGATCACGTCAGCGGAGGCTTGTGCTTCGGCCCTACGGATGGCCGCGACTTGCTCAGGATCGCCCGCCGGTCTGCCGCGCCCATCCGTCACGACGCACATCCAGACGTTGTGCCCTGCCCGGCGGTACAGCGCCAGCGTCCCCCCGCAGAACTCTTCCAGATCGTCCCCGTGCGCGCCAATTGCCAGAATGTTCATCAATCCGTTTCCTTCGTAGGTTGGGTGAATAAAGGTCGATTTCTGCGCCAGGCGACGATCCAACCGCCCAGGAGCAGTACCGTGACGATGAGGGTGATCCCGGAAACCAGCTTGCCGATCTGGATCGAGGTCGGGTTGAAATCGAGCGCGATGTCATACTGGCCCACCGGGAGTGGAATCGCCAGCAGGCCCAGATCGGCGCGCACGACGGTCAGCGCCTGTCCGCCTGTGCTGGCCTTCCAGCCCGGGTGGTAGGGCATGGAGACCAGCAGCAGCGCATTGGCGCTGGTCGAGGCACGCAGCCGCAGGCGCTCCGGCCCGATCTCGGTCAAGGTAACGCTGGCCTCGTCCGGGCGCTGGCCGCCCAGCGCGAGAGGGGGCGGCTGCGGGAGGACAGCCTTACCGTCAAGCGGGTAATCGGGCGCAGCCATGACCTGTGCGGCGTAATCGTCGTTGGGGATCACGTCAGCGGCATAAATCAGCCGGGCCAGCGGCCCAGGTTTTTCCAGTTCGTAGACTGCATACTGGCCGCTCCAATCACTCACATCCTTGAGGCGCTTCGACGGCACGGGCAGCGACGCTTCCCCGCTGATCACGTAGCGCACTGCCAGCAAATCCCAGGTCTTGCTGGCGGGCAGATTCAACAGTCGATCCGTCCCGGCCAGGTGCAGCGGCCCTGTGCCCCGGATGGTGGGCAGAGCAAACAGCGTCCCGAACGGCCCCAGCTTGTCCGTGCCGTCGATGCGAGCGAACGGATCAGCCGCCAACAGCGGACGCATGTCGGCCATCCAGGGCGCTTCCGGCAGTTGCGTGTCCGGCGACCCTGGCGAGAAGGCCGGGCCGCTCTGCGTCAGGCTGAACAGGTCGAAGACCAGCAGCGCCACCAGCGCTCCCTGCCGCTGCTCTGGACAGCGCGCTACCCAGGGCAGCAGGTAGGCCGACAGGGCCATGACCAGCCCATCAAAGACTACGACCTGTAGCGCGGTGTTCTTCACGCCGGTGGTGCCGGAATACAGGATCAGCGAATAGGCCACCGTCACCGCCAGAATAGCGTACAGTCCGTAGCGCAGCCTTTTTTGCTCGTCCGCACCCAGTCCCTGGATCAATCGCGCCGCGCCGATGCCTGCCAGGATCGACATGCAGAACGACCAGAGCATGATCGCCCGCTCCTGGTCACGGAACAGACTGACACCCGGCAGCAGCACGTAAAGGAACTGGAACAGCGAAGTCTGGCCGCCGAAAGAGAGCAGCAACGCCACCACGCCCGCCACCGCCCAGAAAAGCGCCCGTGCCCGGCTGTAGGCGACGGCAATGACCGCCAGCGCGATCCCGGCGATGCCGATGTACAGCGGCGCATACAGGTTGGTGGCCGTTGACCATACAATCTGTGTGAGGTCGGTGAAGGGGTAGCCACCTGCTTTGCTGGCATAGTTCAGGTCGGTGGCGCGGGTTGCCAACTGCTGAAACTCGGCGGTTGGCAGCAGGGCAATCGCCGCCAGGCCGCTGCCGACCAGTACGAACAACGCGCCACCCATGATCAGATCACGCCAGGAGCGGGAACCTGTGTATACCCGAAAGACCAGATACGCCACGCAGAAATAACCGCACAGCATGGCGATCTGCGGGTGTCCGCCCAGGACGATCAATCCCAGGCCGACCCCGGCCACGACCAACCAGCCCCAACGAGTCGATGACCCGCGTTCCGTCCCCAGGTGAATGCCTAACAGTGTCAGCGGCAGCCATGTCCCCGATGCCAGGATCGTCACCTGCTGAATGGGGTAGCTGTTCAGGTAGCCCCCGTAGGTATAGGCAATGGCACTGATCAGCCCGCCGAGCGCGCCGCCTGTGATACGCCGTGCCAGCACGTACACCAACAGGCTGGTCAGCAGAAAATGGGCCATCACTTCGGCTTCGAGGGCGGCGTAAGACCACCGCCCGCCGCCATACAGCGCCAGGAACAGCCAGCGCACGGGATAAGCCACCGATGCCTGCGGATCGGCCAGAAATGGGCTGCCACCGTAGTTGTACGGGTTCCACGCCGGGAACAGACTGCCCGCGTCGAAGCGCCGCGCCTGGTACGCGCTGAAGTTGTAGTATTGACTGGAAAAATCGCTCTGGGTAATGAATACGCGGTCTGCCAGCGTTGGCGTATACAGCCGCCAGAAGAACAACAGCCACAGGACAACCAGGGCCAGTATCGCCAGCGCATTGGGCCGACGGGAGATGAAGCGAGACACTATGCGCGTTCCTTGAATACGCCTGAGCGCAGATCGTCAGGCCGAAAGTATACCGCAACTGTAAGCGAGGCCGGGGCCAAGCAAAGCGGGATCGGTTTGGGCCAATGCCAAAACCCTGGCATAATTCGTAGCGTGACGATTTACACAGTTGACGAGCCGTATGCCCCATATTCTGTTTCTGATGTCGGATACGGGTGGCGGACACCGCGCCGCGTCCCGCGCCATCGAGGCCGCACTGCAAGAGAAACACCCCGGCCAATTCACCAGCCAACTGGTGGATATGTGGAAGGAATATACGCCTTTCCCGTTCAACACCATGCCGCAGACGTACTCGCGCTGGGTGAACTTCAGCCCAGATACCTATTCGGCAAATTTCTGGCTTGGGGAGCGCGTCTTCCAGCAGCGGGCATGGAGCCGCCTGTACTGCCAGCAGATGTACCCACGCCTGAAGAATCTCTACACGGACTATCCTGCCGACATCATTGTGTGCGTGCATTCGGTGTTTGTGCGACCTGCCGTGTATGCGCTGCGCAAGGCCAGGATCAACAAGCCCTTCATCACGGTCATTACCGACTACGCCTGGCCGACAGTGCTGTGGTACGACACACACGTGGATCGCTGTCTCGTGCCCACCGAGCCAGCCTACCGGCGCGGCCTGACGCTCGGCTTGAAGCCGTCGCAGATGGTCCTGACCGGCGCGCCGGTTCACCCCAAATTCACCAGAGTCACGCTCACGAAAGAACAGGCGCGGGAGCAGCTTGGCTGGAAGAAAGACGTGCCCATCGTCATGCTGGTCGGCGGCGGCGATGGCATGGGGCCGCTGGTGTCCACCGCACGTGCCATTGATGCGCAGCCTGCTCACTGCGAACTGGTCGTCATCGCGGGGCGCAACGCGGCTTTGAAAAGTATGCTGGAGTCGATAGCCTGGAAGCGGCCCACCCATATCTACGGCTTCGTCGATAACATGCAGGTCTTTATGCGCGCCGCCGATCTGCTGATCACGAAAGCGGGCCCGGCCACGATCACCGAGGCGGCACTGGTCGGGCTGCCGATGGTCCTCAGCGGCGCTATCAAGTACCAGGAGACGCCGAACGCAGAGTACGTAGTGCATCACAAGGCGGGTGTGTATGCGCCTGGGCCAAAACGCGCCGCCCGCACCGTAACCAACCTGCTCGCCAACGGCGGCCACGCACTGCAAGAACTGGCCGATGGCGTGCGCGCACTGGCCCAACCGGACGCCATCTGGAAGATTGCTGACGAAATATGGAAGTACAGTTGACAGAGGCAAGCTGGTGGCTATACTCATCCTCAACTGCATATTTCGCAGTCAGGGCGCTCAATGCCCCGGATGGCAGAGCATAATGGCGAAGCCGGTGAAGTTCTCGCAGGTCGAGAACCAGTCCGGCGCTGTCCCGCAACTGTAACGTAAGCCTCGCTTGCGAAGTCAGGTCGCCCACCCTGATCGTGAATCTAGGCCCTCGCGGTCAGGGGCGTGGAGTCCGGATCGGTTTCGTCAGCCTGTCCAGTCGGTATTCCAGCCCCGGCAGATACCCGTTATCGCCGGGGTTTTGCATTGAAAGGGGTTGCGTGCACAATGGCAAGGCGAACCCGCCAGCAGGTGAGGAAAGGACTGGTCATCGTCAATACCGGCTACGGCAAGGGCAAAACGACTGCCGCGCTCGGCATCCTGATGCGCTCGTGGGGACGCGACATGCGCATTGGTGGCGTGCAGTTCTTCAAGCACGAGAAGGCCAGCTTTGGCGAGACTAAAGCCATGAAACGCATGGGCATCGAACTCACGCCAATGGGCGACGGCTTCACCTGGACGAGCCGTGACCTGGACGAAACCCAGGCCAAAGCCTTGCACGGTTGGGAGGTTGCCAAACAAAAAATCGCCAGCGGCGGCTACGAAGTCTTCTTGCTGGACGAGTTTACCTACCTGATGCACTTCGGCTGGCTGGATGCAGGCGAAGTTGTGGCGTGGCTGCGCGAGCACAAACCGCCGACCCTGCACCTGATCATCACGGGCCGCGACGCACCACCTGCCCTGATCGAGTATGCCGATCTGGTGACGGAGATGAAGCTGATCAAGCACCCCTATGAAGACCAGGGCATCAAGGCGCAGCCGGGCATTGAGTTTTAGGACTGGCATGATCGCCGACTTCATCACCGCCCTGACGTTCCTGACCATACTGCCCGCGCCTCGACAGGCTGCGGCCACCACGCCAGGGCGCGCCTTTAGCTTCTTCCCGCTGGTGGGGCTGATCGTCGGCGCAATCGTGGCGCTGGCCGCGTCGATTCGTTTCCTGCCAGTCCTGCCGGGCGATCTGGTCGCGTTCGTGACGTTGTTGGTTTGGGTCGCGCTCACGGGTGGGCTTCACCTGGATGGCTTTGCCGACTCGTGCGATGGGCTTCTTGCTACTGTGCCGCCGGAGCGCCGCCTTGAGATCATGAAAGACCCACGCGCCGGGTCATGGGCGGTGATCGGCGTGGTGGTGCTGCTGCTCGGCAAATGGGTGGCGCTGCGCACTCTTGCGCCGCTGCTGCTGCTCGTACCGCCTGTGGCGGGCCGCTGGGCGATGGTGCTGGCCGTCGCCGCGTTTCCGGGCGCGCGTCCTTCTGGATTGGCAGCGCACTTCCGGGCAGGCTTTGGAAGAACACAGCTTGTGGTAGCTTCGGCAACGGCGCTGGTCATCATGACGGCTGTGGGCCTTTTCGCGGGCTGGCGGGTTGCTCTGGCAATGGCCGTCGCGCCACTATTGGCGCTGATCGGCGGGCGGTGGGCGGCCAACCGGCTCGGCGGTGGGTTGACTGGCGACGTTTATGGCGCACTGTGTGAACTGGTGGAACTGGTATGCCTGATCCTGTTGAGCATCGCCTGAACCGCTTCGGCACGCCGTTTCGCGTCGGCAGCACGTCTTACGTTTACCCGGACGACATTCTGCCCAACGTCGAACGGCTGGCGCAGCAGGGCGACGTGGACGACGTTGAACTGATCTTGTTCGAGGTGGACGACGGGCCGAATAACCTCCCGGATGCCCACACCGTACAATTGCTGGCTGATCTGGCGGCACAACACAGCCTGACGTACACCGTTCACCTGCCGCTTGACCTCCAACTGGGCGCGGATGGCGGCGCGCAGCACGCCTCGCTGATCAAAGCGGAGCGCGTCATCAAGACCACGCTGCCTCTCTCGCCCCATGCCTACGTGTTTCACCTGGATGGGGCGGGCGTCGGCGAAGCGGGTTGGATCAAGAACGCCTTGAAAGCGCTCGACTTCGTGATCGCGTGGGTGGGAGCGCCGGAACTGCTCGCCGTCGAGAACCTGGAAGCGTGGGACCCTGCCTATCTCGATCCGGTGCTGGCAGCGCTGCCCATCAGTCGCACCACTGACATCGGCCATTTCTGGAAAAGTGGAATCGATCCGCTGGCTGTCCTGGATAGCTGGCTGCCGCGCACGCGCGTGATTCACATTCACGGGCTGGCCGAACGCGATCACAGGAGCCTGGCGCTCGTGCCGCCGGAGCGACTCGATCCGGTTACGGCACGGCTGATGAGCTACGGGGGTGTGGTGACTCTGGAAGTGTTTGAGACGGGGGACTTTTTCACCAGCCGCGCCGCGCTGCTGGATTCGGTGGCGAGGGGCAGGCATGGGTAGACTCATCCTGCTGCTTGGCGGCGCGCGCAGCGGCAAAAGCACACTGGCCGAACGGATGGCGAAGGAACTGGGCGGCGATCAGGTGCTGTTCGTAGCGACGGCGCAGGCGGGCGACGACGAGATGCGCGCCCGCATTGCGGCACACCAGCAGGCGCGCCCAGCAGGCTGGCGCACGCTCGAAGCGCCGTTGCAGGTGGCCGAACAACTGCGGCGCGTGGATGATCCGCTGCCTCCGGTCATCGTCCTGGATTGCATCACGCTCCTGGCAAGCAATGTGCTGCTGGCGCTGCCCGACGAGTGCAGCACGGCGGACGCAACCAGCGCAGTCTTGGGTGAAATTGACGCGCTGCTGAGTTTCCAGCAATCGACAGCGGCGACCTGGATCGTTGTCACGAACGAAGTGGGCATGGGCGTCGTGCCACCCTACCGGTTGGGGCGGCTGTACCGCGATGCGTTGGGTGCGGCCAATCAGAAGCTGGCTCAGGCCGCCGACGAGGTACTGCTGCTGGTGGCCGGGCTTCCCTGGCGGCTGCGGTAAAAAGGCCGCCCTATTCAAAGTTTGCCCCGCCTGCCCGCGCCGGGGCATAATTGGCGGCAGACCCGATCAGATGACCATATTCGGAAAGTTGATGAACTCACCACTCCGCGCTCCTCGCATCATCGCTACTGAACCGGCGCTGCGCGAACTGGCTAACCAACTGCAATCTGAAGCGCTGCTTGCAGTCGATACGGAATCAAACAGTCTGTTTGCTTACCGCGAGCAGGTCTGCCTGATCCAGATTTCCACACGCCAGCAAGATTGGCTGATCGATCCGCTGGCGATTGAGGACGTGAGTCCGCTTGGGCCGCTGTTTGCCGACGAGCGGATCGAGAAGGTTTTCCACGCCGCCGAATACGACCTGATGTGCCTGAAGCGCGACTTCGGCTTCACGTTCAGTCATCTGTTCGACACCATGATTTCCGCGCGCATCATCGGGCGCAAAGCGATTGGCCTCGCCAACATGCTCGAAGAATACTTCGGTCTTCAGGTCGATAAGCGCTTCCAGCGCGCCGACTGGTCGGTACGGCCTCTGCCGGCGGATCAGCTTCGCTACGCTCAACAGGATACACACTATTTGCCGATGCTGCGCGACATCTTGCTTGAACAGATGCAGCAGAAAGGGGTGCTGGCCGAGGCCCGTGAAGTCTTTGCACGGCTGGCTGAAGTTCCACCCGCCGAACACAGCTTCGACCCCGAAGGGTTCTGGCGGATCAACGCCGCCCGCGATTTCACACGCCGCCAGATGGCGATCCTGAAGGAACTCTATTTGCTGCGCAACCAGCTTGCCGAGCGCCGTAACCGCCCGCCCTTCAAGATATTCAGCGACGAAACGCTGGCGCGGATTGCGCAGGGCCAGCCCGAAAGTCTGGCCGAACTGGCCGAACTGCCCGGCATGAGTCACGGCCAGCTAGAGCGCTACGGTCACGCGGTGCTTCAGGCTGTGCAGCGCGGACAAAAGGCCAAACCACCTGTCCGCCCGGATCGCAGCCCGCGCGCAGATGCCGCAACCATGGCCCGTTACGATGCGCTTCACGAGTGGCGCAAAGCGCGCGCTGCCGAGCGCGGCGTCGAAAGCGACGTGATCCTGTCCAAAGAGGTGCTCTGGGCGCTGGCACGCAACCCACCCGCTTCACTGGATGATCTGGATCGCGTGCCCGGCCTCGGCCCCTGGAAGCGTGAGCGCTACGGTGCGCAACTGCTGGACGTGCTGGCGCGTCTTGTGCAGCAGGACGGTTGATTGTCCACCGGCTGTGCGCGATGCGCTTCCAGGGTACGAAATTTGTCTCATCTGGCGCTATACTTGAGCCGAAAGCCTGAATGAAACCGTAGTGTATTTGCCTGGGAGAGTATGGAGCATGAACCGTGTAGTGCGATGGCTGAGTGTGTGTGCGGCAGTCTTTTTGACAATCCTTCTGATCGGTCTGAATCTATCGACCAGTGCGCAAGGCGACGTGACCCCTATGACGGCCACCCCGCGCCCCAGCCCGACCAACAATGGTGGCAATGCCAGGTGGACGATCAACGCCATGACCTTCCAGAGCAATTATCCTAAAGGCTTCGATTTCAGCCTGGACGTGACCAGCACTGGCGGCAAGATCGTGGAAGCGGGAATCGTCTGGCAGCACACGCCCTCCGTGCGGCGAAGGGGACGCCCGGTCATCGATCCGTCGGGCAAGATCACGGCTAGCTGGCATCCGGGCATCGACGATGCCGTGCCGCAGTGGGTAGGCATCGACTACTGGTGGACGCTCAAGGATGAGGCGGGCAACGTGTTCGAGACGCCGCACCAGTACGAGGAGTACGCCGACAACACGCGCAAATGGCATCGGGCCGAATCCGAGGACGTGCTGGTCTTCTGGGAGGACGGGTTGCCCGATCAGATCGGCCCGGCTGTCCTGGAAGCGATGAAGAAGAACCGTCCCATCTACTTCAACGCCTGGGGCAAACTGCTCAACTATCGCCCGCGCGTGATCGTGTATGCCACCGATAAGCCCTGGTCGGAGTGGAATCCGGGTTCTGGCACCAGCGCGCCAGGCGGCGTGCGCACCGTCGGCCAGACCAGTTCCAATTGGGGTGGCACGGTGCAGCTTTACATCAAGCAGGGTGGCCCGGACGGGCTGGCCTACGGGACGGTTCTGCACGAAGTCGATCACCTTTACCAGTACTTCAACGGCGGTGTGTTCAGCAGCGAATGCTGGTTCTTTGAGGGGGACGCTTCCTACTTTGAGATCTACACCGACTACGACTACCTGGCCCGTGTGCAGGATATGGCCGCGAGCGGCGAGCTACCCACCTTGCAGAACGGCGGGCCAAGCTGCCGTGGCTCATCCGCGCGGGATGCCTACGACATCGGCTATTCGTTCTGGAAGTGGGTTGAGGAAACCTACGGGTCGGACGCCCACCGCAAGATATGGGGATTGGTGGCGCAGGGCAAAACCCCCATTCAGGCCATCGAATCCGTCACGGGGGAGACGTTCCCGGAGGCAGAAACCGAGTTCCGATCCTGGTTGGGGATGAGCAACCCGGTTCCGCCAACAGCCCCGCCCACGCAGGTTTTCCAGTTCCCGCCGACCCCAACTTACGAAGGGCAGTAGGCAAGGGCCACAAACAACCTCACCCCCTGCCCCCTCTCTGCTTGCGGAGAGGGGGATTTTGTGTGTCCATCTCCAAATTGAGTTAGGGGTGAGGTAAACTCCGGCCATGCAGATGACGTGGCGCGCCAGATTACTTCGGTTGGTTGCACTGCCTATGCTGGTCTATGCGCTGGCGGCGCTGTTCATCACCTGGCCGCTGGCAGCGCAGCTTTCGACTCATGTCGCTGGCGCGGGCTACAGCGACAGCTTCGAGTACGTCCGGCTGGGCTGGTGGGGCAGATATGCGCTGCAACACGGGCTGAATCCGTTTTACCAGAGTCTACTTGGCTACCCCGAAGGCTTCTTCAGCGCCGTGCAGTGGGCGCAACCCCTCATCTACTGGCCGACGGCGCTTCTCGGCTTCGTGTTCAGCCCGGTCACAGCGCTCAATCTGTGGCTGCTGCTGGAAATCATCCTGAGCGGGCTGACGGCCTACTGGCTGTGTCTGTACGTCCTGGATAGCAAATCCACGATACAGAGCGGTGTGGCTCTGGAACTGGCGGCGCTCTTTGGTGGGTTGGTCTTTATGGCTTTCCCGGCGACGCAGGGCCACCTGAGCGCCGGACACGTCAACCCGCTCTCGAATTATGCGCTGCCCGTGCTGGCGTTGTGTCTGTACCGGCTGGTAGAGGGGCAGGGCGGCGTTCGGACGGCGCTGATCGGTGCGGCGGCGCTGCTGGTCATGGCGCTCGGCAACTTCACCTTTCCGGCCTTTGCCCTGCTGCCGCTGGTGCTGTTTGGCGGCATCTATTTGCTCCTGTTCCGCCGGGATCGGCTGTTCAAGCGGGCGCTGCTGCGTAATCTGGCGATCCTGTTCGGCATCGGCGGACTACTGATCGCGCCCTTCTACATCCCACTTTTCAACGACCTGACCTCACCGAATCGGCCAGCGTACTTGCAGGAGACGGGTTGGGTGCAGTACAGCGCCGATCCGCTGGCCTTTATCGCGCCGTCGCCGTTCACGCCCTGGCTGTCGGGCATTGTCCCGACCTACAGCCGCACCGTTCTCGGCACGAACTCGATTGAGGGCACAGCCTATCTTGGCCTGGTGGCGGTGCTGCTGGCGGCGGTGGCTGTCTGGCGCTGCGGCAGGAGGGCCGGATTGTGGTTGACCATTGCGCTGGGCTGCATGGCGTTTTCCCTGGGGCCGCTGCTCAAGTGGCAGGATCAGCCCGTCGTGTACCGGATTGGCGAGCACAGCAGCAACGTCGTCCTGCCCTGGGCGCTGTTTCAGAATTTGCCGCTCATCAACGGCACGCGGACACCGGGCCGCTTCAACATGACGACAGGTCTGGCGCTTGGCGTGCTGGCGGCGCTCGGTCTGGGCGTCCTCTTGCAGCGTATCGGGCGGCGAAACGTGCAGGTCGCGCTGGCGGGCGTGCTGGCCGTGATCGTGCTGGCCGAATACCAGTTGTTTTTCCCCTTTCCGACGACCCCTGCCGCGCTGCCCACTTACTTCGACTCGCTGGCCGAGCGCGAGGACGTGCGCGCCGTGCTGGACGTGCCGCAAGACGATCTGCTGGCGCAAAAGGCGGCGCTCTACCAGCAGACGGCCCATCACAAGCCGCTGACCGCAGGCTACATTTCGCGCCGCACGCCCGTTGATCCCGCCAGACTGTCGGTGCTATCGGACGTGGCGCTCGGCAAACTGCCGCAGGTTCCGGGGCAGAATGCGCTGAGTGCCAATGACGCGCGCGCTGTGCTGAAAGCCAATGGCGTGGATGTCGTCGTATTTCACCTGCAACTGCTTGACCGGGACAGGGTGCTCGCATGGGCGACGGGCGCATTCGGCCAGCCCAGATACCGCGACGATCAAATCGCCATCTTCGAGGTTCCACCGGCCACGACGACGCCAGCGATGCCGATCACCCTGTCTATGTCTGGCTGGTGGCGTCGGCAATCCGGTGATCAGGCCACGCCTCCCTGGCTGACAGGCGAGTCCAGCCTGTATCTATATGCTGCTTCTGCTGTCGATCAGCGCTGGACACTGCGGCTGTCGCCGCTGCTCCAGGCGCGCCAGATGCGGCTGGCCGTCGATGGGCGGCTGTCGCGCGCCTGGACAATTAACGCGCCGACCCAGGCACTGGACTTCTGGCTGCGGCTCGATCCCGGTTTCCACACCTTGACGATGACGCTGCCCGATGGCTGCACGCCTGTGCCTGCCGCGCCGGCCTGCCTGCTCTACAACGCCGATCCAGCCGAGCGCACCGAGCAAAACTGCACCCTGAAAGCCGACGAACGCAACGTTTGCGTGAGCATGGCGCTGAACGACCTGCACACGCAGGATGCCGGATCGATGGCCTTCCAGCCGCACCCGGTCAGGCTGTCGAATGGCATGGCGCTGCAAGCCTTCCGCGTGCCGCAGATGGGCCAGATCGGGCAATCGTTACCCGTCGAAACGGATTGGCAGGCAAGCCAAAAATTGCCCGGCGATTATCACCTGTTTGTCCACGTGCTGGATCAGAACGGGAAGATGGTGACGCAGGCCGACTCGATTCCCGGCGGCGGAACGTTCCCGACGGCAAACTGGTCTGCGCAACAGGATTGGGTCGAAACGCTTAACGTGCCGCTGCCGCCCGATCTGGCTCCGGGCAGATACGGCGTTTATACGGGCTGGTATTCGTACCCGGATTTGAACCGCCTGAGCGTGGAGGGCGACGCGCCACATGCAGCGGACGGGCTGGTCTATCTGCGAGACGTTGAGGTGCGCTAGTCCGGTGGGATACGTCCCAACGTCTCAAGCACTTTCATCGCTGCGTTGTGCCCCGGTATGCCGCTGACACAGCCGCCGCGCTGTGCGCCCGACCCACATAAGAAGACATTTGGATAGGATGTCTCCACGCCCCACATGCCCGGCGGCGTGCCATCCTCGGCAAAGGGCCACGTCAGATCGCCGTGAAAGATGTGACCCAACGGCATGTTCAACTCGCGTTCCAGGTCAACCGGGCTTTTAGCCTCGATGCACGGGCGGCCTGTTTCATCCTGCGCCAGACAATCTTCAATTGGTTCCGCAAGGTAGCGGTTGATGGCGTTCAGGTAGCGCTGCTGGACTTCGGCTTTTACTCGCTCATTGTCCTCCCGGAACAGGTCATAGGGCATATCCAGGCCGAACAGGGTCAGCGTGTGGTAGCCCGCCGCCGCCAGTTCCGGCGACAGAATGGACATGTCAGTCAGTGTGTGGCAGTACATCTCGCCGGGCGGCTGGTCGGGAAGCTCGCCCCGCACCGCGCGCTCGTAGCTGCGCTGCATCGCTTCATAGCCCTCGTCGATGTGAAACGTCCCGGCGAACGTATGGCGCGCTGTGTAGCCGCCGATCCGGGGCGCAGGCAGGCGCTTGAGCAGCATGTTGATCTTGAACACCGATCCCTGGGCGGTGTTCGGCTGTGGTGCGCCGGGCAGCATCCCGGCGAAGATGGTGGGTGCGACGTTGGCGAGCACGACCTTTGCTCCGACCCGGCAAGTCTGCCCTTCATAAGTAAACTCAACCTCCGGCTGCGGGCCAGGATTGATGAACTGCACCGCCGCCGAAGTGACGATGTGCGCGCCAGCAGCGCGGGCCGCCCGTTCCAGTTCGGCGGTCAGCGCGCCCATGCCGCCCACCGGGACGCGCCACTCGCCTGTCTCGTTGCCGATCACGTGATACAGGAAGGTTCGGTTTTGCAGCAGGGATGGATCGTGTGGATGGGTCAGTACGCCGATCTTGGCATCGGTGAAGACCGCGCCGCGCACCGTGTCATCCTTCAGTCTGCTTTCGATGGCGACGCCCAGTGGCTGCTCGAAGAGCATTTCCCACACGTCGGGGCATTCGGCGAACCGGCGCTTCATCTCGGCGCGCGCCACCAACGGTTGGAGCAGCGACGGCCAGATGATTCGCGCCGCAATCTTCGTCAGTTCGTAAAAATGCTGAAAGGCTTCATATTCGTGGTAGCCAGCCGTGAGCCGGAAAAAGGACGCCTCGGTATCCTCATCCGATACGTTGCTGACCAGGAGTGCTCGTTGCACGCCATCGCGGATGACGGGGGTGAAGGAGGCGACGGCGCGGCGTCGGCTCTCGAAGTGCAGGCCCAGATCGTCGATGATCTTCTGTGGAAACAGGCTAATCAGGTAGGCATATTGGGATAGGTGGGCATCCAATCCAGGGAAAACCTGCGCCGAGACTGCCGCTCCGCCTGAATGCGCCTGTCGTTCGAGGATCAGTGTGGACAGCCCGGCCCGCGCCAGATACGCAGCGGCCACCAACCCATTGTGGCCGCCACCGACGATGATCGTGTCATAGTGGGCGGAAAGATTCAGTGCGGATTGCATGAAACGCTCTACAAGGCTTTCAGGAGTGGCGCGTGAGCAATCGCGGCTGAACTAAAAAGATGGCTCATCGCTCCCGGTACGTCCGTTGTTGCGCCGGGAACCGGGCAGCATCGGCCCGCCGAAACCCATCCGGCGGCGCGGCAGCAGATCATCGCCCGTTGCCAATTGGTTGGACAGGCTGGCTACGGACTGTTCCAGGACTTCGAGCGAAACGCTCGTTTCGCGGTTATGCGCAGCCAGCATCCGGGCATAGAGCGCCACCTCGCGGACGAACGCACCCGTTTGCCCCACCAGGTGCGGCACGACGGAGCGGTGCGTATCCTGCCACTGCGGCCCCATGTACCGCGCCAGCATTTGCGCGGCCTGGTCAACGTCCTGGATGGTCGGAATGATGATGATGCGATCCATGCGGCCAGGGCGTTTGGCAATGCGCTCGTCGATAACTTCGGGGTAATTCGTGGTCGCCAGCAGTAATGCGCCCCGCGCGTTGTTGGGCGACTCAAGGCCGTCCAGCACGTTCAAGATCTGCGCCTTGTCGTCCTTGCGCAGATACACGTCAATCTCCTCGACGATCATCAGGACCGGGTAGCGCGCGCTGGCAACCACATTCAGGGCATGATGAATCTTGTGGAACGAGGCGCCGTCCTCATCCGCGCCGGAGACGTAGACGACCACGCGCTTATGCTGCAAGGCCAGCTTGGCGAGCGCCGCGCACAGCATGGTCTTGCCCGTACCGGGTGGGCCGACCAGCAGCAGCTTGCGAAACGGCGCAAGGTTAAGCTGCTGGTAAATGCCCACGCCATCGGTGAAAAACGCCTCCATGTCGTCACGCAGGTCGTTCTTGAGCGCTTCGGGCAGGATCACGTCGTCCCAATCGACGGTGGGCTTGAAGAAAGCGTTGGTGCCGCCGATGATGAACACGTCCTGGCGGCGTTCCAGGTAGCGCACTGCATTGTTGCATTGGGCCTCGAAGGCGGCCCAGGCCTCCAACTGGCCTTCCGGCACGATGGCGATGGCGATCACGCTTGTATCTTCGTCGCGGTAATGGGAGCTGACGTACAGCACGTCGAAATCGCCGCGCTCATCGCTGAACTTGAACAGAAACGCGCCCACCGTTTCGGCCAGCACCGCCGCCCGGCCCGGCAGCCGGTAATCGCTGATGGGGACGACAAACGGGCACGACATCGTTTCGTAACCCTGGTAGCGCACTTTGCCCTTGAGCCTGCGCCCGGTCTTGACACGGCTGCGCGCCAGGTTGTTCCCGCAGTTCTCCGATGCCCACAGCACCATGTACGGCTGACCAGGATGGCGCTGCTGCCACTGCTCACTGGCCCAGCGCGCCAGGTTTTCATAGCGCAGCGTCAGTGATGCCTGTTCATCCCGCCGGTGGGTATGATTGGAGGGTGTGAAAGTGCCAATGGCACTCAAATTAATCGGTTCCTGCTTCTTCGTTATCTTTTTCATGTGCCGCCAGCTACTCCCATCGCCATTAGTATACACGATACGAACGAGCTTCGGCTACGGAAGTCAAAGGCCCAAAGAAGGGCTGGTTCAAGTCAACCAATCTGAAACGGCACGGAAGAGGAGGCCGAGCACATAAAGGGGCTGTGCCGAACAACAGTCACCGGCAGCCGACCAACGGCCAGGATGAAACAGGTTCAAGACAGACCGAGCCGCATTGCGGATGACAGGGAAAACGCGGGGGGAATGCTGAGACGATAAACGGCTGGCATCCTCGCCACCCAGGACAGCCATCGACCAGGGGGCACGCCAGAGCATTAAGAGCACCGGGGCATCCGCGAGATCGGGTGCTAAATGGGTGATGTCGTAGCCCTTCATCGCGCGCGCACCACGACTGCCCCAAACTGACGCTCAAACCCAGACCGGCCCGCCAGCGTCCACCGCTGCGCTTGCCCCCAGCGTGCGATTTCCCGTTCGCCCTTGCAGCCACGCATCATCGCTAAACATAACGGCAAGACCCCCACCAGGGCATACTGATGCCACGCCCGAAATTCTGGCACCGCCTCGAATGCTGCTCGTAAGCTGTCCACTTTGTCCTCCCCTTCCAGCCGGTTGTCGTTCCTTCGAAAGATTCAGCTTTGTACAAAACCACAATATACACCGGGCTGTTATCGTATTACACTGGATGCCTATAGTCAGCGCACTATAAACTCGCCGCAATCCAATATCGATCACTATCGACAGACGATTCCAGGGGGTGCGTGATGGAACTTTTACCGCCCGACGTGACCGATCCTCATCTGGTGGCCGCCGTCCTGCAATCTGACACGATGATTCGCGCCTTGCAACGCGAATTGCGGCAGATCGATCCTAACTGTCTCGTTCCCTCAGACACCTTACGCGCACTCCTGCGCACGCATATCCTGCGCGGCGAAATGCTTCATGGGGAGCAAGCCGCCGCCGCGCGCAGCCGGCTCGTCCGGGCGATGAGCACCAGCAGTGAAAAGCGCCGCACGCGCTCGACAGGGACGTTTCCTGCTGTCAACCTGGACGACCCCGATGAGCACGTTGGCGACACACTCCGGCACGACAAGACTCAGGCAATAGGCGGCGGCTGATCATCGCCTTCCAGATCGCCGTCTTGCAAGGCTCCTTCCAGCCAGGGGATGCCGAAACCGAACAGCAGCTTGCCCGCCTCGACCAGCGCATAGGCCAGTTCGTTGGGCGTGCTGAACGACCACCAGTGATCGGGGCCGTTCAGTTGGCGCACGCCGAAGTCATCCCATAGCAGCTTGCCGAGCGTGGTATCGACTTTCCCTGCATACTGGCTGGGGGATCGTGCATCGGGGCCGGTGTTGCGCAACAGGTTGACGCGGAAGCGGGACAGCCCGCCGCCCTGGTAGACCAGCACTTGAAACTCGACGTATACCGAAGCGCCGTCGGGTAGCGGCTTGACGTAACGAAATAGCCCGCGTGATTGGTGCGTGGGGTTATCTTGCAGGTGGTAGCCTGCGGCTGCGAATGCCTGCCCGATGACCGTTTCCAGAGTCTGCCCAAAAAATTTTTCCGGCTCGCCCAGAACTGACCTCCTGCTAATCCGCCAGCGTCACCTCGCCTGATACAATGCGGCGCACGGAACCATCATCCACGCGCAGCAGCAAAGCGCCGCTGTCGTCCACGTCCAGCGCTTCCCCACTGATCTGCTCATCGATCTGCTCGCCGGGCGCGGTAGCAGTCACGCGCCGTCCGAGCGTTGCCAGCCAGCCGCGCCACGTCTCCAACAGGGCCGGTTCTTCCAGCCGCGCTGTCCAGGCATCAATCCGGCCCAGGATCGCCGCCAGCAGCGCGGCCCGATCAACATGCTGTCCCGTGACCGTCTCAATGCTGGTAGCGCTGTCCGCCAGTGCCGTGCCTGCGAAATCCATGCTGACATTTACCCCGATCCCCAACACGATGGCTTGCAGATCACTGCCCAACCAGATCGCTTCGGGCAGGATACCCGCCACTTTGTGCCCGGCCAGCCATACGTCGTTCGGCCATTTGAGCCTGACCTGGCCGGGAGCCATCCCCATTACTGTTTCGGCCACTGCCACCGCGCCGACCATCGTCAGGCGGGCCAGGCGCTCCGCCCGGATTTGCGGGCGCAGGATCACGCTGAACAGCAGCGCGGTTCCGGCGGGAGCCAGCCATGTACGCCCGAAGCGCCCGCGCCCGGCCACCTGTTCCTCAGCCACGACCACTGCCCCGGCGGGCGCGCCGTCCAGCGCCCACCGCTGCGCCAGATCGTTGGTGCTGCCCACTTGCTCGTGGAACCGGAAGGGCCGCTCTCCCAGTGCAGCCTTAAGTCGTGCTTCCGACAGAAACTCGTCGGGCATCGGGCGTTATTCTCCGTAGGGCGTCCAGATGTTTTTGACCTGCGTGGCCTCGCGCAAGAACTCCTGACCTTCGCCCTGTTCCCGATCTGTCCAATCGCGCGCGTGGCCGGAGCTGACCCAGGTGCGCTTCATATTGGTGATCGACGCGGCCTCGACCATCTTGCTGCCGTCCGCCGAGCCAAAATACCAGACGGAGTCCACATCATCATGCTCGGCCAGCACCTTTGTGAGCGTGTCACGTTTGCCTGTCACGATATTGATCACGCCCGCCGGAACGTCCGAAGTTTCAAGCACCTGGTAAAAGTCGGTGGCGCTCAGGGGGTACAGCTCAGACGGGATGGCGACAACGGTGTTACCCATCGCCACTGCGGGCGCAACCAGCGAGACGAAGCCCAGCAGCGGGTAGTCGTCCGGGCAGGCGATCCCGATCACACCCACCGGCTCCGGGATCGCCATCACAACCCCGCGCAGCGGCGTGGCGTGAACCTGGCCGTCGAATTTATCCGCCCAGGCCGCATAGGTGAACAGCCGCACTATAGCCTGATCGACCTCGGCGTCGGCGCTGGCAGGGCTTCGCCCGGTCATGCGAACAATGCGCGCCGCGAACTCCGCCTTGCGTGCCGAGAGGTTCTCCGCGACGTAATACAAAATCTGGGCGCGGCTGTGACCGTGAGTGAAGCCCCAACTGGCGGCAGCGTGGGCCGCTTCGACAGCATTGCGAATGTCCTTGCGGTTGCCGTCGCCCACCTCTCCGATCAGGTGTCCGGCGGGGTCTTTGACGGGCAGACTGTAACCGGAGTCGGGGCGGGCCTGCTTGCCGCCGATGAACAGCTTGGGTGTCCGGTCAATGGCGGGCAGCCCGATCACCTTTTCGGCTGGGTCGTGACCGTTGGCGGCGGCGACTTTCCCGTTGGCCGAGGCTTTGCGGCGCTTGCCATTGGCCTTCTCGTGGATGGCGGCTTCCCAGGCCGGGCGGACGTACTCGTACAGCCCTTCGCGGCCTCCCTCGCGCCCGTAACCGCTCTCCCGGTAACCGCCGAAGCCGGAGGCGGCATCGAACAAGTTGGTGCTGTTGATCCAGACTGTCCCGGCCTTGACTTTGCGCGCCACATCCAGCGACAGATTCAGGTTGTCCGACCAGACACTCGCCGCCAATCCATAGCGCGTGTTGTTCGCCAGCGCCACCGCCTCGGCAGGCGTGCGGAAGGTCATCGTGACCAGCACCGGGCCAAAGATTTCGACCTGGGCAATGGTCGCGGCGGGCGAAACGTTGGTGAACAGCGTCGGCGGGAAGAAATAGCCCTCCGTCGGGCAGGCCCATGAGGGCTGCCACATCTGCGCGCCTTCCTCGCGGCCCTGCGCCACCAGCCGTCTGATCTTCTCCAACTGCACGGGCGCGACAATCGCCCCGATGTCGATGGCCTTGTCCAGCGGGTCGCCGATGCGCAACTTCTCCATGCGGTCCCGCAACTTGCCGATCAGCCGATCCGCGATGCCTTCTTGCACCAGCAGCCGCGACCCGGCGCAGCAGACCTGCCCCTGGTTGAACCAGATGGCATCCACCACGCCCTCGACCACGCTGTCCAGGTCGGCGTCGTCGAAGACGATGAACGGCGACTTGCCGCCCAGTTCGAGCGAGAGCCGCTTGCCACTGCCCGCCGTCGCCTTGCGGATGATGCGTCCAACCTCGGTGGAGCCGGTGAAGGCGATCTTGTCCACGCCGGTATGGTTAACGATCATCTCGCCCACTTTGCCGTCGCCCGTGACGATGTTGACCACACCCGGCGGCAGACCGATCTCGTCGCAGATTTCCGCAAACTTGAGCGCCGTGAGCGAGGTGAACTCGGCAGGCTTGAGCACAACCGTGTTGCCCATCGCCAGCGCGGGCGCGATCTTCCAGGCCAGCATCAGCAGCGGGAAATTCCAGGGGATGATCTGCCCGACCACGCCAACGGGCTGGTAGCCGGGAAACTCGGACTCCATCAACTGCGCCCAACCCGCGTGATGGTAGAAGTGCCGCGCCACCAGCGGAATGTCGATGTCGCGCGTCTCGCGGATCGGCTTGCCGTTGTCCAGCGACTCCAGCACGGCCAGCAACCGGGAGTGCTTCTGCACCTGCCGGGCCATTGCGTACAGGTAGCGGGCGCGGACGTGGCCGGGCGTCTTGCCCCACGCCTCGAAGGCAGCACGCGCCGCTTTCACAGCGGAGTCAACGTCGGCTTTGCCCGCCTGCGCGATCTGTGCCAGCGGCTTGCCCGTCGCCGGGTTAATGCTGTCAAAGTAGCGCCCACCCGTCGGGGCCGACCACTTGCCATCGACGAAAATGCCCATCTGCGGGCCGTGCTGCTTGATCCAGTCCAGCGCCAGGTTGGCTGCCTCCGGCGCGGGGCCATATTCCATCGATTCAAATATCTCTGCGATCTGAGTTGTCGCCATATACACCTCACCTTTCGCTCCGCGCTTGCCCGATGTCCTCTTCTGATATATCGACATTCAAATCTGCCCACAGCCCGTACAGCGATTCGGGCACAGCGGAGAGCAAATCCGCATTCTCGGCTGGCAGTTCAAGCGTCACCTTTACGTCGCCCGCTGGCAAGCCCTCCGGCAAATCGACTTCCAGTTTGCCTGCCTCATTGATACGCCCGTGCAGTTCAATCGTCGCCATAAAATGCTCACTGTCTTACCTGGCTGAAACGGGTTGCCTGAATTTTATCCCTTATCGAAGGAATGAGTGCTCCCAAAATTTTCATCGTCCAATCGCAGCCCCAGGACATCCGCCAGCGTCCGCAGTGCAATCTGCGCCCGGTGCACATCGCCGCCGCTGTGTGCCGTGTCGAGGATCGCGTCGGCCAGTTCGTCCAGGTGATCGATGGCGCGCTTGGTGTCGAGATCATCGTCCATCGCCTCGCCGAACATGGCCTCGTAAGGCAGCACATTCAACGCTTCGCCGCTACCGCCCGCCGCCGCGAGGGCGCTCCGCCAGCGCATCCGCATGTCCTCCGCCGCCGTTAAATGTGTATCGGCGCTATCGGCATCCCACACTTCCCGATAATGGTGCGACAGCAGGTACAGCCGGATCGCGTCTGCGGAGTATGTCCCGATCAGGTCATTGATGAACAACATGTTGCCGAGCGATTTGCTCATTTTCTCGCCGCGAAGCATAACCATCTCGACGTGGAACCAGTAGCGCACAAAGGGCGTGATCCCGCTGTAGTGTTCGGACTGGGCGATCTCGCAGGTATGATGGGGGAAGATCAGATCGGCTCCGCCGCTGTGAATGTCGATCTGTGGCCCCAGGTAGCGCATACTCATGGCCGAACATTCAATGTGCCAGCCGGGGCGGCCCGGTCCCCAGGGACTATCCCAGGTTGGTTCGCCGGGTTTCGCTGCTTGCCACAGCACGAAATCCAGCGGATCGCGCTTATTCGGGTCATCGGGCAAATTGCCGCGCTCGTTGGCCGTCCGGAGCATCTCCGGGTAATCCATGTGGCCCAGTTCGCCAAAGCCCGGATCGCGGTGGATGTCGTAGTAGACGCTGCCGTTCCGCTCGTAGGCATAACCTTTTTCGAGCAGTACGGTCACCAATTCCAGGATTTTGGAGATTTCTTGCGTGGCGTGCGGGTAATGATCGGGCGGCCTGACGTTGATCGCTTTCATGTCGGCCAGATAGTTCGCCGTCTCCCGCCGTGCCAGTTCATCCCACGCGACGCCGATCTCTTTGGCGCGTTTCAGGATGTCGTCGTCGATGTCTGTGACGTTCTGAACGGTGATTGTGCGGTAGCCGAGGAATTCAAGGTAGCGCACCAGCACGTCAAAGCAAACAAAGGTGAAAGCGTGGCCCAGGTGAGTGGTGTCGTAGGGCGTCACGCCACACACGTACATGCGAAAAACGCCGTCCTCGCTCGTGACGGGTTCGAGCCGCTGGCTCAGAGTGTTGTAAAGGTACACTTCGCCCTCGCTTGAAACTTGCAAGCACGCGGCAAACTGGCTTGCCGCCGGGCATGATTATACCCAGGCAGTGAGATTCCCCCCCTCCACTTTACAGAGAGGGGGCGAGGGCAGGGAAAACGCTTATTCCACTCTGGACAGCACATGATCCCGGAACTGGTCGCGCAGCACGCTTTTCAGGAATTTGCCCGTCGAGGTGCGTGGAATCTGCTCCACGAACACGTAATCGTCTGGCAGCCACCAGTTGACGAATTTCGGGGCAAGGTAGCTCTGCAATTCCTCGCGGGAGACTTCCGCATTCGGCTTGCGCACGATGACGGCCAGCGGGCGCTCCTGCCAGCGCGGATGCGGAACGGCGATCACGGCGGCCTCGGCGACGGCAGGATGGCTCATCAGCGCATTTTCCAGGTCAAGCGAACTGATCCACTCCCCGCCCGACTTGATCAGATCTTTGGTGCGATCCGTGATCTTGACGTAGCCTTCCGGGTCAATCGTGACCACGTCCCCGGTGCGGAACCAGCCGTCCTCCGTCCAGCTCTCTTGCGCTTCCGCATTGTTGAAGTAGCTGGCGGCGACCCAGGGGCCGCGCACCTGCAATTCGCCCATACTCTTGCCATCCCAGGGAATCTCACCCTGCTCGTTCATGGCGCGGATATCCACGAAGGGAGCCTGCACCCCCTGCTTGGCTCGGTAGGCGTACTGCTCATCTTCGGGCAGGTGATCCATGTTCGCCTTGAGATGGCTGACCACGCCGAGTGGTGTCGTCTCGGTCATGCCCCAGGCGTGGACGACCCGCAGGTTGTGCTTGTCGAAGGCGCGGATCATCGCCTCCGGCGCAGCGGAGCCACCAACGATCATACGCATCCCAGGGATCAGCTTCCAGCCGCCCGGATTCTTGTCCAGCGCCTGCAAGATGCCAAACCAGATGGTTGGCACGCCTGCTGAACAGGTCACCTGCTCGTGCTCAAAGAGTTCGAGCAAGCTCGCCGGATCGAGGTGTGGCCCCGGCAAGACCATTTTGGCCCCCGCCATTGCCGCCACAAAGGGGATGCCCCAGGCATTGACGTGGAACATGGGCACGACAGGCAGCACTGTGTCGCGCTGCGTGAGACCCAACATGTCGGCCAGGCCCGCCGCCAGTGTATGCAGCACCAGGGCGCGGTGCGAATAGACAACACCCTTTGGTCTGCCCGTCGTGCCTGACGTGTAGCACATGCCGAGCGGATCGTTCTCGTCCAGAGCCGGGTAGGTGAACTTGCCGGTGGCCTGCGCCAGAAAGTCCTCGTAATTGTCGTAGCCATCCGGCACGGAACGGCGCGTCAGCGGCACGGCGATGATTCGTTCGACATTGATCTGGTCTTTGAACTTTTCCAACAGCGGCAGCAGCACGTCGTCCACGATCAGGAATCGATCCCCGGCATGGTTGATGATGTAGGCAATGTCAGCGGGACTGAGCCGCAGGTTGAGCGTATGCAGCACGCCGCCGGCACAGGGCACACCGAAGTAAGTCTCCAGGTGCGTGTAGTGGTTCCACATGAGCGTGCCGACTCGATCCCCGCGATTCAGCCCGGCCTTGAGCAGCGCTTCACTCAGGGCGCGGGATCGGCGATAGAATTCGCCGTAGGTATAGCGGTGCAGCGATTTGTCGGGCATCCGGGAGACGACTTCGACGTGGCTGTATAATCTTGCGGCGCGATCCAGGATGTGAGGCAGTGTTAAGGGATAATTCATCATTGTGCTTTGCATAAGTCTTTTAACCTTCTCTCTTTGGAGACCTGCACCTACCAGTTTACGAGAATTTGAATTCTGTGCATGACGCTTTGCGCCGAGGCTACATGCGGGCTAGGATCGGGCCATCCTTTGCCTGCAATCAGGAACACGAAACTATCCATGAATGCTGTGCACATCGTAACGGGCGACTGGCTGATTTATGACAGCAGCAAACCGCCGGAGCCGGGCTGGGGCGTCGCTATCCAGGATGGCAAGGTGCTGGCCGCCGGGCCGGGTGCGCAATTGAAAACAACCTACCCCGGCGCGACTCTGACCGAGGCTGCCGGGTACGTGATCGCGCCGGGTTTTGTCAACGCACACACGCATATGTACGGCGTGCTGGCGCACGGCATCCCGCCCGCTGCGAAGGTGCTGGATTTCTGGGGCTTCCTGCAAGATTACTGGTGGCCGCAGGTCGAGGACGCGCTCGATCATGCCATGATTGCGGCAGCTACCGAACATGCCTGCATGGAAATGCTGCACAGCGGCGTGACCACCTTCTACGACATTCTGGAAGCGCCAAATGCATTGCGCGGCTGTCTGAATGTCGAGGCAGAGGTGGTGCGTCGCTGGGGATTGCGCGGCCTCCTGTCCTTCGAGGCGACGCAGCGCGTCAGCGAGGCGAACGGGCAGGCCGGGCTGGACGAAAATGCCGACTTTATCCGTGACTGCCGCTCGGCGGGTGGGCTGGTCGGCGGCTTGATGTGCTTCCACACGACGTTTACCTGCGACGCCGCATTCATCCGGCGCGCCTTCCAACTTGGTGAGGAACTCGACTCGCTGGTTCATTTCCACTGTGCGGAGGGTCAGTACGAGCCAGCGTACTGTCTGGACAGATTCGGCGTGCGTACCCTGGAATACTACGACTCTCTCGGCGTGCTGAGTCCGCGCGCGATGGCTTCCCAGTGTGTGCAGATCAGTCCCCTTGAGATCGAACTGCTGGCGCGGCGCGGGGTGCGTGTCACGTCCATGCCGCTCTCCAACTGCGAGGTCGGCGGCGGGTTCGCGCCCCTGCCCGAAATGGACGCCCTCGGCGTGACGCTCGGCCTGGGAACAGATGGTTACGTCAACAACTTCTTCGACCTGATGCGCAGCGCATTCCTGATGCACAAGGCGCGACGCGAAGACCCCTCCGTCATGCCAGCGGATCGGGTCTGGCACATTGCCACCGAGGGCGGGGCGACGGCACTCGGATTGGACAACGTGGGCGCGCTGCTGCCCGGCTACAGCGCTGACCTGGTGCTGATCGACGCTGACCTGCCCACGCCCATCACCGCCCACAACCTGCGCGAGCAGATTATCCTCTGGCGCGATCCAGTACACGTCGGCGGTGTGATGGTTGCAGGCCGGTGGCGCTACGGCCAGGGCGCAGGCGTTGGCCCCCGCGATCCGAAGGCGACCCGGGCGGCAACGCGGGAGCAGGCGCGACGGCTGTGGCAGGTGTGACTCGATGTTCGACAGCGGATACGATTTCCCAGGTACATCTGCACAATTGACAGCAATGCCCTTCCACCGTATGATGATTCTTATCATGCTGCGGAAAGCCATTCCACATTGTGGAAAGCCCTGTTTCTGAGAAGCGGCTATGCCAGGTACACCCGTCCAGAGCGTGGAACGCGCGCTGCACATCCTCATGACATTTCAGGAAGGCGAGGTAGCGCTCAGTCTGAGCGAGATCAGCCGCCGGATCGGGCTTGCTCCCAGCACCACGCACCGTCTGTTGGCTACGCTGCTGGCTCACCAGTTCATCGAGAAGCGCGAGGATAACCAGTATGCGCTGGGGCTGCGGCTGTTGGAACTCGGCCAGCGCGTACAAGCCGGGTTAGGGCTGCGGCAGGTGGCGCTGCCCGAAATGCGCCGTCTGGCGACGGCGTGCGGACACGCCGTGACTCTCTTCGCACCGAACGACCAGGAGGCTCTCTGCCTGGAACGAGTGCCAGGCGCGAACCCGATTCAGGTCCTTGCTATTGACGTGGGAGAACGGCTCTCGCTCAATTGTGGAGCAGGGCCGCGTGTGCTGCTGGCCTCGCTGTCCGACGAGGAGATTGGGCGGCTGCATGACGCTGGCCGCTTCCCACGCCTGACAGATCGAACACTGGTTGGACTGCACGACATTTTGGCCGATGCGCGGCGGACTCGTGCCCAGGGCTACGTCCTGGCTGTCGAGGATGTGGTGGAAAGCGTGGCAGCCATCGGCGCACCAGTGCAGGATGTCAATGGCTGCTGGATTGGGGCCATCAGCCTGGTCGGGATCGTGCCGGAGATCGAGGGGCCGCAGCGCGAGACGCTGATTCGCGCCCTGTGCCAGAGTGCGCAAGCCATCTCCATGAAATTGGGCTACCGGGGGAATCACAACCCGTGATGGGTGTGCCCGGTCATCTCGCGTAAGGATAATCATCATGCCAGTTGACCTCAAAGTGACAGGCGGTTGGATCGTCACCTCGGCGGGCAAATACCGGGCCGACATTGCCATCAAAGAGGGCCGGATCGTGGCGATTGGCGACGGTGCGCTCATGCCCGACGCCAAAGAGACGATCAACGTCAAGGGTAAATTCATCCTGCCGGGCATTGTCGATACCGAGGCACACCCCGGCTGCTACGTCCCCTTTGAGCGCGACATCAAGTCTGAGACGCGCGCCGCTGCTGCTGTCGGCGTGACAACCTGGGGCGTCCACGCGCCAAGCACGCGGCTGGGCCACGAGCCGTTCCCGGAATATGTGCAGGCCGAGGACGTGATCCCCTTCAGCCAGGTGGCCGACGGTGCGATCCAGATCATCAACCGCTCTTCGACTATCGACGTGTTCTTGACGCTCATGCTGGAAACCGATGAGCAGGTCGCCGAAATCCCCATGCTGGCGCAAAAATGGGGCATGACCAGCATGAAGCTGTATTTGCAGTCGATGAAGCCGGAACTTGACAAATACTGGGCGGGCCGCCGGGCCGGATTGGGGCACGGCTTCGACGACGGCGTGGTCTACCAGACGATGGAGCAGATCGCGCAGCTTGGCGCGCCGGGCATCGTGGCGATCCATGCCGAGAACTGGCAGATCGGGCGTGTATTTGAGAAGCGGCTAATTGAAGCCGGGCGCACCGACTTCGCCGCCTGGACGGATCGCTCGCCGGACTTCGCCGAGGTGCATCACATCCGTTCCTATGGCTACCTGGCGCTGGTCACCGGCTGCCCGCTCTACATCCAGCACGCCAGTACCGCTGCCAGCCACGCCGAAATCCGCCGGATGCGCGGCGAGGGCCTCAAAGTCTATGCGCAGACCGGCCCGGCCTGGCTATACCTGGAGGCCAACGACAAGGGCTGGCGGATCAATGTACCATTGCGCTACCGAGAGAACATCGAAGCCATCTGGGAGGCATTGGCCGACGGCACGATTGACGCCGTTGGCTCCGATCACGTCATCGCCTGGGACCCGAACCGCCGCGAGGATATGTACAACGCGAACATCTGGAAACTGCGCACAGGCTTCACCAGCCGTGTCGAAATGCTGACGCCCGTTATTCTGAGCGAGGGCGTCAATAAGGGCCGCATCTCACTTGAACGGGCTGTCGAGGTGCTGTGTGAGAACCCGGCCAGAATCTTCGGGCTGTACCCGAAGAAGGGCGCGATCCAGGTCGGCGCAGACGCCGACCTGTGCGTGGTCGATATGGATAAAGAGGTGACGGTCAGCAAAGACAACCTGTTCACGCGCTCCGCTTGGTCCATCGTGGAGGGTCACACGTTCAAGGGCTGGCCGGTCATGACCATCCTGCGTGGGCGGGTCATTGCCGAGTGGCCGGACGATGTGCCCGTGCCGCGCGTGATCGAGGATCAACCGTCGGGGCAGTACCTTCCGCGCAAGGTGGGCAGCCAACTCTATCCGCTGCTTTCGCAGGCCGAACAGCCAGTCAGGGGGTAAAGCATTGTGACCACTCCGCCAGCTAAAGCAGGCGGCTTCTTGCGAAGAAGCCCACTTCAACAGCGGCTTCTCAGGCTACGCATGTCCTACTGGACTACGTTAGCGCCTGAGGGCTTAGTCCAAGCCGACTTAGTCACGGCCCTTCAAGACGTTTCAAGTCTTACGTGCGGAACTTCTCCGCACAGCCCGCAACTTGAAGTTGGTAAAGGACGTGTGACCGCGCCCCGAAGGTTGGGGGCGAAAGTTGAGTAAAGTATAACACAGAAAGGAGGCAAGCGCCATTCCGCTGTCGCCTTTAGGCGACAGTCCCCTTGCGCAAATTCTTATGGCGATCTGGGATGATATATTAACCGAGCAGGACAAGATCGTTTACGAACGGGCCGGGTGGGGCAAGCCGGGCGGCTATGGCAGGCGCCCTGCGCTGCTGGTCGTGGACGTGATCTACAACTTCGTGGGCGACCCGGAACTGCCCATCCTGGAAAGCATCAAGACCTGGCGCTATAGCTGTGGCACGGTGGGTTGGGACGGCGTGCGGGCGCTGCAAAAGCTGATCGGCAAGGCGCGTGAGAAGCGCATTCCGCTCTTCTACACCACCTGGGAGCGCCGTGTGGACAAGCTGGACAACGGGCGCTGGAACGGCAAAAACTGGCGCGTGGACGACCCTATCGACGTGATCGGGCATCACGGCAACGACATCGTCAAGGAGGTCGCGCCGCAGCCCCAGGACATGACGTTCGTCAAGAAGAAGCCGAGCGCCTTTTTCGGCACGGCGCTGGCGAGCTACCTGATCGATCTGGGCGTGGATACGATCATCCTGACGGGCACGACGACCAGCGGCTGCATTCGCGCCACCGCCGTTGACGGCTTCAGCTACAACTACTACGTGATCGTGCCCGAAGAGTGCGTCTGGGATCGCGGCGAAGTCAGTCACAAGATCAATCTGTTCGACATTCAGCAGAAGTACGGCGACGTGGTCAAGCTGGACGAGGTGATTGCCTACCTGGACGGGCTGCCGGACGGCCTGTTCGCGGATAAGCTGCCCGAATCAGCGCGAGGTTGAGCATGTACGAAATTCGCAAGTGGGCCACCTTCATCGAGGAAACGCTGACCAACGAGACGGGCATGGCCGACCAGGGCGGCCCGCTGAGAAAGGCTGCCATCGCCGCCGTCATCAAGAATCCTTACGCCGGGCGCTACAGCGAAGACCTGAGCGCCATTGTGGACGAGTCGCCATCGCTGGGGCAGGAGTTCGGCAGGCGGCTGGTGGCAGCACTCGGACAGGCCGCACAGAGCTACGGCAAGGCGGCCATCGTCGGCACGGCGGGCGAATACGAACACGGCAACGCCTTCCTGACCACCGCCTTCGCCAACCCGATCCGCGATGCATTGGGCGGCGGCAAGGCGTGGGTTCCCTCGACGGGCAAGCGGGCAGCAATGGGTGCGAGTATCGATGTGCCGCTGGCCTCCAAAGACGCGCTGTACGTGCGCTCCCACTACGACACGATGACCGTCGCCATCCCCGACGCGCCCGCGCCCGATGAGGTGGTCGTGATCGTGGTTGCAGCCACGCGCGGGCGGATCAATGCGCGGCTCGGCGGGCTGAAATATGAGGACATCAAGGGCGAGGATGGGCTGCATTGACTGACTCCCCCTCTCCAATTGGAGAGGGGGTTGGGCGGTGAGGTTCCGTATGGCGTCACTGGCGATTGTGAACATCGGGCAAATCCTGACAGGCGACCTGGCAGACCCGACGGCGGCAGGCGATACGATCCTGGTCGAGGACGGCAAGATCGCCGTCATCGGCACAGGACTCGACACTTCCGGCGTGGAACGGATCATCGATGCCAGGGGCACGACGGCAGCGCCCGGCCTGATCGACAGCCACGTTCATATCGTCTTTGGCGACTGGACGCCGCGCCAGAACACGCTCGGCTGGATCGAAAGCTACATGCACGGCGGCATCACGGGCATGATGTCCGCCTCGGAAGTGCATCTACCAGGGCGTCCCACCGATCCGGTGGGTGTCAAGGCGCTGGCGATTGCCGCGCAGCGCGCCTACCAGCACTTCCGGCCCGGCGGCGTGAAGGTCTATGCCGGGTCGGTCATTTTCGAGCCGGGGCTGACCGACGCCGATTTTGAGGAACTGGCCGACGCGGGCGTGTGGCTTGGTAAGGTGGGCTTTGGCGCGTTCCCGAAGGTGACGGAGGCAGAACCGCTGGTGCGGGCTGCGCAGCGTTACGGTTTTGTGGTGATGTGTCACTCTGGCGGCGCGTCGATCCCCGGCAGCAGCGCCATCACGGCGGACGATCTGCTGACGCTGCGCCCGGACATTTCCGGCCACACCAACGGCGGCACGACAGCCCTGCCCGATGCCGACCTGGAACGGCTGATCCGCGAGGGCGATTTCTGTTTCCAGATCGCGCAGGCAGGCAATATCCGTTCTGCTATGAAAGTGATCGAACTGACGCAGAAGTACGGCAAGCTGCACAAGGTGCTCATTTCCAGCGATACGCCGACGGGCACGGGTGTCATGCCGCTTGGCACGCTCAAATCGGTGGTTGAGATGGCGACGCTGACCGGATTGCCTGCGGCGCAATCGTGGGCGCTGGCGACGGGCAATAACGCCGACGTACTGCGGCTGAATAGCGGGCGACTGGCTCCGGGTCGGGAGGCCGACATCGTGATCATGGATGCGCCACTCGGCTCGGCCTGGACGACTGCGCTGGACGCGATGCAGGGCGGCGACCTGCCCGGCATCACCTGCGTGATCATCGACGGCGAGATTCGCGCCATGAAGAGCCGCAACACACCCGCCGCCGCCCGCATGGCAAGCGTCATCAAGGACTGAGAAACTTATGGTGCACCTCTCACGCTCGACGTTAAAACGCCGAGCTGAATCAACGGAGTCGGCCCCCGCCCGTCGTAGCGTTTGGGCCGCATTGATTCAGCCCGGTGCTTTAGCGCCGGGCACAGCTCCTGTCCGGCCAGCACGTGAGGTCAACCACGCATGACCGACCTTGACGGCTTCACCCTTCGCGCCGAATACCTCGCCCCACCCATGCGCGGCGTTGCCTTTCGCGTCAACGCCGGTGAGCGCTTCCAGATCATCGACGTGAAAGGGCAGCAGGTGGGCGATCTGGTGGCTTTCAATGCCAGCGATCCGGAGGAGTATTTCTCGCCGTCGCACACGGTGACGCAGAACTGGCGCGTCGCGCTCCGTGTGGGTGACGTGCTGGCGAGCAATCGACGCAACAACATGATGCGCATCGTGGCGGACACGGTGGGCTACCACGACCTTATCGTGCCGTGCTGCGACCCGGAAGCCTACCTGAAGCGGTACGGCCTGAAAGACCACCGCAGTTGCAAGGCCAACATGCAGGAGGCGCTGGCAGCCATCCAGATCGATTGGCCGGTGCGCGGCGAAAATGCCTGGAACATCTTCATGAAGAACGAGATTCAGCCCGACGGCAAAATGGTCTACCTGGAACCGACGCACGGCCCCGGCTCGTCCATCACCCTCGATGCGCTGATGGACATGGTGATCGCGCTGTCGGCCTGCCCGCAGGATCAGACGCCGACCAATGGTTGGAACTGCACGGAAATGCTGGTCAAAGTTTGGAAACCAGGTTGATGGACGAACTGCACGAGAAGATTGTCCTGGCCTGCCGGATCATGGATGGCACGGGCCTGACGGAAGGCTTCGGCCACGTGAGCGCCCGTATTCCCGGCACGGATCGCGTGCTGATCACGCCAGCGATGGGGCCGGGCCGTGTCACGCCGGACGTGCTGCTGACTTTCACGCTCGATGGCAAATGCCTTGACGCGCAAACGGCTATTCCTCCGGCACTCGAAACGCCGATGCACCTTGCTGTCTATCGCGCCCGCTCCGACGTGGGCGCAATCTGCCGGACGCACTCGCACTACGCGGTGATCATGGGCGCGGCGGGCAAACCCGTCCACCCCTGTCACGGCTTTGGCGGAATGCTTGGCCCGCTCGTCCCGGTGCATCCCGAAACCGACCTGATTGTGAATGCAGAAATGGGCGATCAAGTCGCCAAAGCGTTGGACGGGTACACGGCGCTCCTGCTGCGCGGCAACGGTGCGCTCGTCACTGGCGCGGATGTGGAGCGTGCCGTCGTCCATGCCATCTATCTGGAAGAAGCGGCAAGGATCGAACTATCGGCGCTGGCCGTCGGCGGCGCGATGCTGTTCACACCGGATGAGTTGCGCAATCGACAGCGCTGGTACGGGAATGAGGCCCGCCGCGCCTGGGATTATTATGTGTGGAAGTACGCACGGGAATCGCAGTAACAGTACCGACCA
>Ga0070741_10000286_pt1 | contig 193141 bp, 203 predicted proteins | sample Coa_R1_4_FD_66440 | JGI IMG/M metagenome (GOLD analysis project Ga0070741, IMG submission 66440) | Surface soil microbial communities from Centralia Pennsylvania, which are recovering from an underground coalmine fire - Coalmine... | ecosystem: Environmental > Terrestrial > Soil >... | reverse complement strand
TCCGCCGTGGGCGCAGGAGACTTGAGGAGGGTTGACCCTAGTACGAGAGGACCGGGTTGAACGGCCCGCTAGTGTACCGGTTGTCACGCCAGTGGCAGCGCCGGGTAGCCATGGCCGGTTCGGATAAGCGCTGAAAGCATCTAAGTGCGAAGCCGACTCCAAGATAAGGTCTCCCACCGGGTTAACCGGGTAAGGGCCCTGGTAGACAACCAGGTTGATAGGCCGCAGGTGTAAGAGGAGCAATCCTTTGAGCTGAGCGGTACTAATAGCCCGAGGGCTTGTTCACCTATAACTCACTCTTCAGTTTCTGAGGAGCGCGAGTGAACGAACAAACGACAACTAATTGGATCCAGCGCTGAAGGCAGCTGGAGATTTCGAAGACCTGTTTCGGTTGTTGATACAGTGCTGAAGCGTAGCTTTGGACACTGAGCAGCAGCACGACGACGCCATGGGAAAGGAGCGCGGAAGCGCCGAACTCCCCGGTTCAGACCTCGCAATTGCGATGGTCGTCGCGCGCGCGAACGAGAGCGTTTCCCGACGGCTTCTGCGCGGTGCGCTCAACACGCTGAGCGAGCTGGGCGTGTCCGAACCGGACGTCCTGTGGGTGCCTGGACCGCTCGACCTGCCGGTAGTGGCGCTCGCGCTCGCCGAGAAGGGGGGCTACGACGCGCTGGTCTGCCTGGCGTGCGTTATCCACGACGACGCGAGCGGCGACATCGACACTGTGATCGTGGCGCAGACGACCGCCGGCCTGATGCAGGTGCAGCTCGACACCGGTGTGCCGATCAGCATCGGCGTCCTTGCGGCCGACGATCGCGAGCAGGCGCAAGCGCGGTCCGGACCGAAGAGCAACCGCGGCGCGGAGGCGGCGCAGGCTGCCATCGAGACCGCGAACCTGCTGCGCGAGATCCAGGGTTGAGCGCTTCTTAACAGGCGGCGTTCCGATCCCGCTTCTTTCGAACTAGCCTCGATCTCGGTAGGTGCGTTCTGGCCGGGGGAGGGGGCCACGGGAGAGGGAGGGCCCCGCGAGGGGTGCGTTCACGCGGGCGGCGCCACGGCGACCGCGACGATCGCTGAGCCCGCCGGCGTCACGACGTACCCGTTGGTTGCCGCGGGCGTCGAGAAGTGCTGCGAGCTGCCGAGCGGCAGTCGGTACAGAACCGATCCAGAGCCGAGGTCAAGCGCGAACAGCGTCGCGCTGTCGACGTCGACCGCCCACACCGCGCCCGCCGCGACGATCGGCGACGCCGTGCGAACGCCTCCGACCCGCCAGGCCAGCGACATCGAGGTGCCGGTCACATCCACAGCGACCAACCCGTCGCTACAAGGCAGCAGCACCCGCGTCCCCACCCACGACGAACCGCCCCACGCTCCCGCGCACACCCGCGCGGCGGCTAGCTGCCCGCCGATCCCTCCCAGCCGCGATGCGCTCAGCACATACGCGATCCCGTTCTTTCCGATCGCCACCACCGCGCCGACCGCCGGCAGAAACGCGGCGCCGACCGACCCGAGATCCGCGTCACTCGCGTCCAGCTCCCGCCAGTTGGACGGCGCGAAGTACGCCTGGAGCTTGAGGCCCGGCGACAGCTGAAGCACCGAATTGCTGTAGTCGAACGACGACGAAATCGAGCCGTTTCCGGTCACGGCGTACACCACGCCGGTGTCCGAAACCGTCACTCCCATCGGCGTCCAGAACCCCGACTCCCGCGCCGCCGGCGTGCGGTAGATGGCGGTCGCGCCACCCGCCCGCGGCACCCCCACGATGTACCCGTGGTACGCCCCGCAATCGCCCGCGAGCCCTCCATAGGCGATGTAGACGTGCGCCGGCGTGAGCGTCAGCGCTGGCCGCTGCTGCTGCACCGCGGGCACTGAGCCCGCCGGGTCGACCCCGAGCGTTCGACGCACCGAACCGTCACCCAGCGACAGCGTGAACAGCACGTGGTGGTAGCCAGCGAGGAACGCGACGACGAACAGCTCGCCGGTCGCCGGGTCCGCGGCCGGCGTGCCGGTGATCCCAGTTACCGGCCCGATGTTGCCGCATGGCAGCGTGCGGGCATCGACGGGCGTGCCGAGGTGCTTCCGCCACACCACCGCGCCCGTCACGAGGTCGAGCGCAAACACGGTGTTGTTCTCGGTCGCGGCGATCACCCGGCCGCCGACGATAACCGGCGACGCGTACACCTTCCCGTCAAGGCTTCGATTCCACGCGGCCCGCGGAGAGGCCAATGCCGGAACTGACGGTCCCAGGCCGGTCCGCAGCGCGTTGCGGTGGTACTGCGGCCAATCGGCGAACTGCGACGTCGGTGTCGATGACGGGCTCGAAACCGGCGAAGGGCTCGACGCTCCGCTGATCGAAGCAGACGGCGAGACCGCGGCCGGCGGCGTCGTGCCGATCGCGCACGCGTCGAGCCACAGCAACACCGCCACCACGGCGGCGACGCGGCTCAGAAGCCCCAGGAGTACTTCCTGACCGGCGTCAGCCGCGCCCTCTCATGGCCGATGACCGTCGCCCGGCCCTGCACCGCGACGCCTCGTTTCGGCGCGCCGTCGACCACGAGGGCCGCACGCGGCTCGGCGAGCAGGTTGCGCAGCTTCACGCCGTCGGCGTCGAACTCGAAATCGCCGGCATCCGTGAGCTTGAACATGACCGGCACGACGTGCGGCCAGCCCGAAGGACCGACCGTCGCGAGCCGCGCGAGCCGCTGCGAACGCACGAATTCGAGCTCCGCCTCAGTGAACATCACCGCGTCAAACATCGTATCCATCACCGCAATCGGCGCCTCTCTAGACTGCTGTGAGATGGCCAGGGCAACCGCCGCACACGTCGATACGATCGGCGGTTACCGGGTCGTCCGCCGCGAGCCCCTCGAGCGGCTCGAAGGCGAATACATCGAACTCGAGCATTCGCGCACCGGCGCGCGCCACATCCACATCGAGTGCGCCGACGACAACAACGCGTTCACGGTCTTCTTCCCGACCACGCCGCGCGACTCGACGGGCGTCGCGCACATCCTCGAGCACGTGGTCCTCGCGGGATCCCGCCGCTTCCCGGTCCGCGACCCGTTCTTCAGCATGACGCGCCGCTCGCTCTCGACCTTCATGAACGCGTTCACGAGCGCCGACGCGACGATCTATCCGTTCAGCACCCGCAACGCCAAGGACTACATGAACCTGCTGGACGTCTACCTCGACGCGACCTTCTTCCCGACCATCGCCGAGGACTCGTTCAAGCAGGAGGGCATCCGCTACGAGTTCGAGGTCGCCGACGATCCGACCAGCGGCCTGCGCTACAAGGGCATCGTCTTCAACGAGATGAAGGGCGCGCTCGCATCCGCGTCGGCGGCGATGCAGCACGCGATCGGCAAGGCACTGTTCCCCGACCTCACGTACTCGTTCATCTCCGGTGGCGACCCCGAGCACATCCCGGACCTCACGTGGCAGAGGCTGCGCGACTTCCACGCGACCCACTACCACCCGAGCAACGCGCGGTTCTACACGTACGGCAACCTGCCGCTCGAGCGCACCCTCGAGGCGATCGAGGAGCGAGTGCTCTCGCAGTTCGAGCGCATCAAGGTCGACACCGACATTCCCGACGTCGCGCGCTTCACCGAGTCGCGGGCGCTCACGGAGCCGTATCCCGCGCCGCCTGGGGACGATCTGACGCGCAAGTCGCAGGCGCTGGTCGGCTGGGTGACGGTCAAGAGCGCCGATTCGTTCCGCCTCCTTTCGATGCGCGTGCTGTCCGAGGTTCTTCTGGGACACGCGGGCGCGCCGCTGCGCAAGGCCCTCATCGATTCGAAGCTCGGCACGGCCATGGCCGACGGCACCGGCCTTCAGGACGACTACAAGCAGTCGGTGTTCGGCGCCGGCCTCAAGGACATCGACGAAGCCGACGCGCGCAAGGTCGAGCAGCTCGTTCTCGAAACGCTCGAAGACGTCGCGGACAAAGGCGTCGATCCGAGCCGGGTCGACGGAGTCATCCACCGCCTCGAGTTCGAGAAACGCGAGCGGTCCAACGCCGGCTTCCCATACGCCCTGAAGCTGATGTTCGCGATCCTCGCGCCTGCGAACTACGGCGGCGACACGTACAGCGCCCTGAACTTCGACGCCGACCTCGCGCGTCTCGAGCGCGAGCGTGCCGAGGGGCGGTGGTTCGAAAACCTCATCCGGGCCGAGTTGCTCGACAACCCGCACCGCGCGCTGATCTCCGTCGTGCCCGATCGCGAGCTCGAGGAGCGCAAGCGAAAGAAGGAGATGGAGCGCCTCGCGGTGGTCGAGTCGTCGCTTGGCGAGGCTGAGCGCAAGCGCATCGTCGACGACGCGCTTCGCCTCAAGCGCGACCAGGAGGCGAAGCAGGACCTCTCGTCACTCCCGACGCTCGAGCTGTCCGACATCCCAATGAAGTTCGACGCGGTCGAAAGTCGCACTGTCGACCTCGGCGGCGCCACCGCGGAGTTCTATCCGATGCCGACCAACGGCGTGACGTACCTCGACATCCGAACCGACTTCGCGGGCCTCGAGCCAGGGCTGCAGGCGCTGCTGCCGGTGTTCAGCCGAGCGCTCACGCAGTCGGGCGCGGCCGGCCAGAGCTACGTCGACATCGCTCAGCGCATGGCCGAGGACACGGGCGGGATCGGGGCCGCGGCCCAGGTCCAGTCGCTCGCCGCGCGCGAGGATTTCCTCGAGTCGTTCCTCGTGTCGGGCAAGGCCCTCGACCGCAAGGTCGATCCGTTCATGGCGCTCCTGACAGACCTGATCACAAGCCTCGACATCGAGCCTGCGCGCCTCAAGGAGATCATCGCGGAGTCCGCCACGCGGCTCGAGAGCTCGATCGCGAATCTCGGCTTCCAGTTCGCCGTGCTCCTCGCGCAGGCGAAGCTCGGCTCCGAAGGCGCGCTGAACGAGCGGCTGCAGGGCATCGACATGCTGCACACGGTCCGCGACCTCGCAAAGCTCGACGAAGCCGAGCTGGCGGGGGTCATCGACAAGCTTCAACGCATCCGCACGGCGCTCTTCCGGCAGGGCGCGCTGCAGTTCGTCGTGACCTGCGAGGAATCGATGGTCGAGACGCTCACCGGCCACCTCCGCGCGTTCGTGGCCAAACTCCCGCCGCCGGCGACCGCCGCGGCGGCCCCGAGGCCTGACGCGTTGAACCCCGCGCCCGAGGCGCGCACCGCGCCCGTGCCCGTCGCCTTCAACGTGCGCACGTTCAAAACGGTCCGGTACACGCACCCCGACGCCCCGGTCCTGCTCGTGCTCGCGAACTACCTGCGCGACAACTACATCCACCGCGAGCTGCGCGAGAAGGGCGGCGCCTACGGCGGCTACGTCAACGCGAGCACCGGCGCGGGCGTCCTGTACTTCGGCAGCTACCGCGACCCCAACATCGTGCGCACGTACTCCGTGTTCGACGAGGCCGCGAGGTGGATCGCCGACACGCCGGTCGAAGCCGAGCCGCTGAAAGAGGCGATCCTCGGCGCTTGCGGTGACGTCGACCCGCTCGAGTCGCCAGACATCAAGGGCCGCCGGGAGGCCGCCAACAGGCTCACGGGTTTCACGCGTGAGGAGCGCGAGCGCTTCAAACAGCGGATGCTCGCCACGACCGGCGACGACCTGCAGCGCGTGGCGCGCACGTACCTCCTGGAGGGCCGCTCCGCGCAGGCCACGGTCGCGGGCGCCGAGCTGGTCGAGGCCGCGCGCAGGGAGAGCCCGGAGCTCTTCGCCGTCGTCGCCCCTGTCTGAGGATCGTCGTAGGCCGCCCCTAGAATCCCGGCACGGTGACGCGATGAGAGGCCGCATCCTGTGGCCCGCGCTCCTGATCGCGATCGGCGTCTTCGCGCTGCTGGTCAACCTCGGCGCGATCCCCGGCGATCGCATCTACCGGATCGCGGACCTGTGGCCGCTCCTGCTGGTCATCCTCGGGCTCGAGCTCCTCATCAACTGGGCGCGCCTGCCCTCCACGATCGAGCTGACGGCCTCGGTCCTCGTCGTCGCCATCGCACTCGTCGGAGCCGCGGTCTACGTTGCCGTCGGACCGCCGATCTCGAATGACACCCGCACGATGAGCGCGTCCGCCTCCGTCGCCAACGTCAAGCAGGCGGCGCTCGAGATCGACGTCGGCGCCTCGAAGGTGCACGTCCAGGGCAACTCCTCGCTCGTGAACGACCTGTTCCAGGCCCACAGATCAAGTACTCGGGGCCGCAGCCGACGGTGACAGTCGACGAAGCCGGCCGCGTCGTCGTCCGGCAGAACGGGCGCTTCGGCTTTTTCGGCAGGGAGTCGATCGACGTCGCGATCGAGGTCAACACCGCGGTGGCATGGACGATCGCGGTCCATTCCGGGGCGAGCTCGGACACCTATGACCTGCCGAACGTGAACCTCAAATCGCTCGAGGTCGACACCGGCGCGAGCAGCGACGACATCACGCTGCCGCATCCGATCGGCGTCGTGCCCGTGCGCATCAACGGCGGCGCGCTCACCGTGCGTCTCCACCGGCCGGACGGCGCCGCCGCGTCGGTGAAGGTCTCAGGGGGTGCGGTGTCGCTGACCTTCGACGGCGAGCGATCCAACGCGGTCGGCGCGGTCGGTCACTCGACCGCGGACGCGCCCGACATGTTCGAGGTGAGGGTGAACGGCGGGTCGTGCAAGGTCACCATGGACCAGGGCTCAGGCCTGGACTGACGCGTCGAGCCGGCGGTCGAGCGCGGCCATGCGCTGCGAGAAAGCGGCGGCCGTTTCCGGGCTGACGGCATCGCGAAAGCCGCGGCCGGCGATCAACGCCAGGGCGACGGCCTCGCCGTCCATGAGCCCGGCGGCCTTCATCACCGGCGCTAGGGCGGCGCACCGTTCGGCGCCGCCGAGAATGGCCTCCTGTGTGATCGCCAGCTGCGCGAGGTCGGCCGCCTCGCGCTCGAGCCGGCTCGCGAGCGCGTCGAACTCGAGGCCGCCCTTCGCGCGCGCCAGCCGCGCGAGCCGGCGCGCGGCAGCGGCGCCGAGCCTTGCCTCGAGGAGGCGCCCGTCCGCCGAGGCGTTCGCTGCGGCCGCGGGGCACAGCCCCACGAGCTCCTGCCGGCCCACGCGCACGCCGCGGCGCACGAGCTCGTCGACGACGTCCTGCGGTCGGGTCTCGTCGACGCGAAAGAGGTTCATCGACAGCTGAAGGCGGGCACCCGGGAGCTCGAACACCAGCGCCTGCACCCCCCGCATCCCGCCGGCCCGCTCTCGGAGGGAGCGCGCGATCCCTCGTGCCTCCGCCACAGACGTGTCCTCCAGCAGGACGTTGAACGCGACGAGCGGCCGGCGCGCTCCGACGCACACCGCGCCCGCGGTGGGGTGGAGGTCCGGTCCGCCTAGGTCGGGCTGCGCCCGGCCGGCGCGGATGTCCGCGAGGGTCCAGTCCTCGCCGTGCCCATAGAAATAGACGGGGATCCGCAGCTCGCTCCAGATTCGCGCGCCCAGGGCGCGGGCGACCGCGCGGCAGTCGTCGAGCGGCGTATCGCCCAGCGGCACGATGGGCACCACGTCCGCCGCCCCGACTCGCGGATGCACGCCTGCGTGGGCCGAGAGGTCTATCCGCGCGGCAGCCTCGCGGACCGCGGAGACGAGTGCTTCCTGCAGCGCCTCGGCGTCGCCCGCGAGCGAGATGACGGCGCGGTGATGGTCCGGGTCGGGGTCGATGTCGAGGATCTCGGCCGCGCCGGCGGAGGCCGCGATGGCGTCGATGACCGTGCGGTCGCGACCCTCCGAGAAGTTAGGCACCGATTCGAAGAGTTGCGTCACGGTGGGCTGTTACGTTAGGCCGCGTGTCGGGTCCGGTGACGCTCGTCTACGGCGACGCTCTGATGAAGCATCACCTGTCGGACACGCACCCGCTCCAGCCGATCCGCGTGAAGCTGACGATGGAGCAGATCCAGGCCACCGGCCTTATCGAGCACGCGCACCTCGTGCCGCCTCGCATGGCGACGCTCGCGGAGCTCGAGCTCGTGCACGCGCCGGCATACATCGACCTCGTTGAGAAGCTGAGCGACCCGTCGCAGCGGGGACGGCTGCCGCGCGACCGCATCGCGGCGGCGGGCTTCGACTCGGCGGACAATCCGATTTCCGACGAGCTGCACGAGGGCGCCGCGCTCGTGGCCGGCGCCACGCTCGTCGGCGCCGAGGCGATCGAGAGCGGCTCCGCGCTGCACGTCTTCAGCCCCGCCGGCGGCCTACACCACGCGATGCGTGCGCGCGCCTCCGGGTTCTGCACGTACGACGACCCGGCGATCGCATGCCGCTGGTTCAAGGATCGAGGCCATCGCGTCGCGTACATCGACGTCGACGTCCACCACGGCGACGGCGTCGAGCGCATCTTCTACGACGACCCCGACGTGCTGACGATCTCGCTGCACGAGAGCGGCCGCTACCTCTTTCCGGGCACCGGTTTCCCGGAGGACATCGGATCCGGTCGCGGCAAGGGCAGCGCCGTCAACCTGCCATACCTTCCGTTCACCTGGGACGAGCCCTGGCTCGAGGGCTTCAACCGCGTCGTGCCGCCGTTGCTGCGGCGCTTCAAGCCGACCGTGCTGGTCACCCAGGACGGCTGCGACACGCACCACCTGGACCCACTGGCGCACCTCGCCGGCACCACTCGCATCTGGCCGCATGTCGGACGTGTCTTTCACGAGCTCGCGCACGAGCTGTGCGAGGGACGGTGGCTGGCGCTCGGAGGCGGCGGCTACGCGATCCGCGAGGTCGTGCCCCGAGCCTGGACGCTGTTCTTCGCCGAGATGGTCGAGCACCCCGAGCTCGCGGCGGAGCTCAACGACCCGGGCACGATCAAGCCCGGGGCAGAGGCGCAGGAACGGGTCTGGGCCGGACTACAGAACGACCTCGGGAAGCTCAGCGAGGTGCACGGGATCCAGCTCTGAGCGCGGTCGAGGCGACCAGCTGGAGCGGCAGCGCCGTGCCCAGCAAGAGCCCGATCGCCGGCGCCACCCACGCAATCCCCTCCGGCCGGCTGCGCGTGACCAGGTAGACGTAGACGCCGGTACCGACGATGACCACCGCCTGCCACGCGAGCGCGGCGCCGATCCAGCGCTTGAAAGCCGGACGGACGCGCTCGAAGTCAGCCGCCTGCAGCGGTTCGCGGAGCAGCCACTGGTAGATGCCCAGCTGGATCGCGGCGGCGACGATGAGCGCGCCGGCGCCGGCCGCGAGATAGAAGCTGTCGGTCAGGCGGCGTAGGTGCGCAGGCACCGGGTGCAGACCCGGGCGCGCACGATGCGGCCGGCGACCGTCACGCGGCCCATCTGGAGATTCGGCATGAACCTCCGGTTGACCCGGTTCTTCGCGTGACTGACGTGGTGTCCGTACTGCGGCTCCTTGCCACAGATCTCGCAGCGCTTGGCCATGAAGTACCTTCTGGTTGGGGGATTGCGTCCCGGGCTGGAACCCGGTTCGCGGTGTCGAATTGTACCATTTGCCTCTCATGGCCAAGACCGGGACCGCCTTGGGGCACTCGCGGAAATGGGGGCGGGTCGAGGTCTTCCCCTCGGCGGTGGCCGCGATCGCCGGTCACGCGGCGCTCGGCTGCTACGGCATCGCCGGCATGTCGGCCCGCGGGCTGCGCGACGGTTTCGCCGAGCTGCTGCGGCGTGAGAGCGTCGACCGCGGAGTTGACGTTGCCGAGGTCGAGGGCGGCCTGGCCATCGACGTCTATGTCGTGATCCAGTACGGCATCCGGATCACCGAGGTCGCCCACAACCTGCAGGAAGCGGTCAAGTTCGCGGTCGAACGCTCGGTCAACGTGCCGGTCCTGGAGGTCAACGTGAACGTCCAGGGCGTGCGCGAAGAGCGATAACGGTGGCCGCCCGCGACACGCGGATGACCACGGTCGACGGCGCCCTCTTCAAGCGAGCGCTGCTCGGCAGCGTGGGCTGGCTCGCGGCCAACCACGAAGAGGTCAACCGGCTGAACGTCTTCCCGGTCCCCGACGGCGACACGGGGACGAACATGCTCCTGACCCTCCAGTCCGCCGTCGAGGACATCAAGGAGTCGCAGGCGACGGAGGTCAGCAAGATCGCCCGACTCGCCTCCCACGGAAGCCTGATGGGCGCGCGTGGGAACTCGGGCGTGATCCTCTCGCAGATCTTCCGCGGCTTCGCGCGCGCGGTCGAAGGCAAGGCCGCGCTCAACCCGAAGGAGCTCGCAGCCGCCTTCGAGGAGGCGGCGAACGCCGCGTATCGCGCGGTCAACCGGCCGACGGAGGGGACGATCCTCACCGTCGCGCGCGAGGCTGGACGGGCGGCCACCGCCGCCGCGTCGCAGCCCGACGCCACGGCGCCGGCGGTCATCGCCGCCGCCGCGAACGGCGCGCGCCTGGCCGTGCAGAAGACGCCGAGCCAGCTGCAGATCCTGCGCGACGCGGGCGTCGTGGATGCCGGCGGCTTCGGGCTGCAGCTCATCCTCGAAGGCATGCTCAAGAGCATCGAGGAGCTGGACTCGCCGGCCGCCGTGACCGCCGCACCGAAACCGGTGAAGGCGGCTCAGGTCGCGCTCGACCTGCCCGAGGGCGGATGGGGCTACTGCACCGAGTTCCTCATCGAGGGTGAGAACCTCGACGTCGAACGGATCCGCACCCAGATCGAGTCGATGGGCAACTCCGTGCTCGTCGTCGGCGAGCCCGAGCTCGTGAAGGTGCACGTGCACACCGACGAGCCGACCAAGGTCATCGCGCTCGCGGGCGGCTTTGGCAAGCTGCAGCGGTTGAGCGTCGGCGACATGTCGACCCAGCACCGGCGCATCCTCGAGCAGGAGACCGCAGCGGCCGCGCAGCCGCAGCGCCCGAACGGCGTGGGCATCGTCGCCGTCGTGGCCGGGCGTGGGCTGGTCGACATCTTCAAGGCCCTCGGTGCCGACGCGATCGTCGAGGGCGGGCAGACGCTGAATCCGAGCACCCAGGACATGCTCCACGCGGTGGAGTCGACGCAGTACGACACGGTGATCCTGATGCCGAACAACGCCAACGTGATCCTCGCCGCGAAACAGGTCGGCGGTCTGACGGCCAAGACTGTGGAGCTGATCGAAACGCACAGCATCCCGCAGGGCATCGCCGCGCTCGTCGCCTTCAACCCCGAGCGCGACGCTCACGCGAACGTCGAGGCGATGCGCGCCGAGGCGGCGCGCGTGCAGACCATCGAGGTGACACACGCGGTGCGAGACACGCGGTCCAACGGACTGCGGGTGAAGAAGGGTGACGTCATCGGGCTGATCAACGAGAAGCTCGAGTTCGCGGGCGGCGACTACGCGGAGGTCGTCAACAAGGCGCTCGGAAAGCTCGGGCCGGACGGGTACGAGCTCGTCACGGTGTACCGGGGCGAGGGCGCGAGCGACGAGGAGCTCGCGAGCCTGGAGTCGGCCATTCGAGACAGCTACCCGGCGCTCGAGGTCGAGGTGCAGCAGGGCGACCAGCAGCACTACCCGTTCATCCTCTCGGTCGAATAGCGCGGGATTGAGCGCAAAGCGCCCGTTCGCGGTGGTCACGGATTCCACCGCAGACCTGCCGGAGGAGTGGCGCGCCCGCTACGGGATCGAGGTCGTGCCCCTCAAGGTCCTCTTCGGCGACCAGACCTTCCGCGACCGCATCGACATGACGGACGCCGAGTTCTTCGAGCGCCTCGCGGCGGCGTCGAAGCTCCCGACGACCTCGGCGCCCTCGCCGGGCGATTTCGCGGCGGTCTACGAGCGGCTCGCCCGCGACTTCGAGGCGTGTATCTCGATCCACATCGGCGCCCAGCTTTCGGCCACCGCTGAGGCAGCGCGAGTCGGCGCGCAGTCGGTGGAGGGCTTCCGGGTCGAGGTCGTGGACAGCGAGACGGTCACGATGCCGATGGCGTTCCTGTGTCGGGTCGCGGCGGAGGCGCCGACGCTCGACGAGGCGGTCGCCCGCGTCAAGGCGAGGGTTCCGAACTGCCGCGTGCTTGCGCTGCTCGACACGCTGCGCTACCTGGAGATGGGGGGCCGGCTCGGCCGCGCCCAGGCCATGATCGGGACGATGCTCGACCTCAAGCCGATCCTCCTTGTGAAGGACCGGGAGATCAAGCCCATCGACCGCGTGCGCACCAAGGCGCGCGCGATGGGGCGCATGGTCGAGCACTTCAGGGCCGAGGGCCCGGTCGAGTACGTCGGCGTCGTCCACGCGCAATCGGCGGGCGAGGTCGACGAGATCGTCACGCAGCTGCGGAAGACCCTCGGCGACCAGGAGATAGCGGTAGGGCAGATCGGCTGCGTGCTCGGCACCCACGTCGGCCCGAAGGCCGTGGGCATCGTCTACATCAAGAGGTAGGTCAGAGCTCGGCGGCCGAGAGCTGCACGTTGCGCCCCGGCAGCGGCCAGACCCTGAGCAGCGGCGGCGTCAGCGCGACCACCTTCGGCACCGCCGCGACCGCGAGCCGGTAGGCGCGTCGCTGAGCGATGCCCCATGACAGCCCGTACTGCTCGCGCAGCCGCGCCGGCAGCAACCCCGCGGTGACCACCTCGAACGGCACCATCACCGGCCCGGGCACCAGCTTCAGCGGCGGACGCAGCACGAGCCGCCCGAGCGCACGGGCCTGGTCGGTGACCTGCACCGGGCCCTCGAGCATGCGGTCCAGGTACGCCTCGAAGTCGCGATAGGTCGCCGGCGCGTGCGCGCGCGGCATCCCGAGCAGCTCGGCGATCAGCTTCGACTCCTGGTAGAACTCCTCGCGCTCGCCGCGGCGGAGGCGCTGCACGAAGGTGTCGTAGACCACGATCGCGGAGTCGACCAGTGTGGCGTGCACCCACATGAGCAGGTCCGGGTCGAGAGCGTGGTAGCCGGCGCCACGGACGCCGCCGTGCCTCCGGTTCACCGCGCGTGCCGCGGCGAGCGCGGTCTTGCGATCACCGAAGACGATCGCCATGGTCATCCGGACCGTGCGCCGCAGCCTGCGCACCGGGTGAGCCCGGAAGTCCGAGTGCTCGTCGACACCGGCCGCGACGGACGGATGCGCGAGCTGCATCAGAAGCGCCCGGCCGCCACCCAGCAGCAGGATGTTCTCGCGGTTGATCCGCCGCGTGATCGAGTCGTCCGCGTACAGGCCTTCTCGCACCTCGGCCATTAAACCAGCGATCCGCGCGACCCCAGTAATCTCAGGTCCGGTGTACACGGAGATCCTCACCTTCGGCGCGGCGTTCCTCGGCTCGGCCGTCGAGTCGGTCGAGGCGCTCACGATCGTGCTCGCGGTCGGGCTCACGCGCGGCTGGCGCGCGCCGCTGCTCGGAACCGCAGCCGCCCTCGTCGCCCTGGCGCTGCTCGTCCTCGTCTTTGGCCAGCTCATCGTCGCGCGCGTGCCTGAGCTGACGCTCAAGCTGATCATCGGCACCCTGCTGATCCTCTTCGGCCTTCGCTGGCTGCACAAGGCGGTGCTGCGCTCGGCCGGGACGCTGTCGATGCACGATGAGGAGAAGGCGTACGCGAGCACCGTGAACGCGCTCGAGGGCTCGGCCGCGCGGCAGGACCGCGACGTCGTCGGTTTCCTGCTCGCCCTGAAGGGCGTCTTCCTCGAGGGTCTCGAGGTTGTCTTCATCGTCATCGCCGTCGGCGGAACCGGCGGCAGGCTCGGGATCGCGGTCGCGGGAGGCATCCTCGCGATGCTCACCGTCGGCGCCGCCGGGTTCGCGGTCAGGCGACCGCTCGCGCGCGTGCCGGAGAACACCCTCAAGTACGCGGTCGGCCTCATCCTCACGAGCATCGGAACGTTCTGGGCCGCGGAGGGGATGGGCGTGAGCTGGCCGCTCGACTTCGTCTCAATCGCCGCTCTGATCGCGATGTTCTTCGTCGCGTCGCAGATCGCGATCGCACTGATCCGCCGGCCGGCCGTCGCGTGAAGGCGATCCGCGCTGTCGTCCACGAGGTGGTCGGCCTGTTCGTCTCCGACTGGACGCAGACCGCGGTCACCGTCGCGATCATCGCCGCGGCGTGGATCCTCATTCCCCGTTTCCACTACGCCGCGATCGCGTTCGCGCTGGCCGCGGCGCTCGCGGTCCAGCTGATCGTCGCGACCGGCGCCGAGGCGCGGCGAGGCCGGGCGGCCACCCGAAAGCACGGCGAGTGACGATCCGCCTGACGCCGGCGCCGCGGCTCGACGCGCCGGTCAAGGTCCTCGGCGTCGGCAAGGCGGACGCCGATCGCCTCGCCAAGCTCGGCATCGCGACGGTGCGCGACGTGCTGCTGACACTGCCCTACGACCGCGAGCTGTTCGGCGCGCCGACGCGCCTCGAAGACATCCGCGGACCTGGACCGGCCACCGTCGTCGGCCGGCTCGGACGCGTCACCGCGCGGAGGCCCTTCCGCGCCCGGACGGGGCTGAAGCTCATCACCGAGTCGACGCTGATCGACGACAGCGGCGCAACCCTCCACCTCGTTTGGTTCAACCAGAACTTCGTCGCCAGGGCCCTGAAAGAGGGCATGCGCCTCGCGCTCCAGGGCGATGTCAAGGAGGGCCGCTACGGCCGGCTGCAGATGACGGGCGCGCAGTTCGAGGTCCTCGGCGAGGACGGCGAGGTGACGAAGGTCGGCGGGATCCAGCCGAAGTACCACCTGGTCCAGGGCATCAGCTCTCGAAAGATGGCGCAGTGGGTCGCCGCCGCCATGCCGGCGGCGGACGAGCTCGAGGAGGTGCTGCCGGCCGACGTCCGCGAGCGCCACCACCTGCTGCCGATCGCGGAAGCGGTGCGCTTCGGCCACCAGCCCGAAACCGAGGAGGAGTGGAAGGACGCCCGAAGGCGGATGACGTTCCAGGAGCTCTTCGAGCTCCAGGTCGGGTTCGGCCTCATCCGCGCCCACTTGACCAGCGAGCCCGCAACACCGATCCCCTACCGGCAGGAGGTGATCGACCGCTTCAAGGCCGGCATCGGGTTCGAGCTGACGAAGGCCCAGCGGCGGGCGACGTGGGATGCGTTCCAGGACATGGCGCTGACGGTGCCGATGAACCGTCTGCTCAACGGCGACGTCGGCTCCGGTAAGACGGCGGTCGCGGCCGCCTGCGTCGCGATGGCGCACGCGGCGGGCCTGCAGTCGGTCGTGATGGCGCCGACCGAGATCCTTGCGCGCCAGCACCTGCTGAAGTTCCGCGCCTACCTCGAGGACAGCTTCCCGGGGCTCACCGTCGAGCTGCTGATCAGCGGCCAGACCGCGGCAGAGCGGCGTCGCGTGCGGACCGCGGCCGCGTCCGGCCACTGCGCGCTCGTCGTCGGGACGCACGCGCTGATCGAGGAGGACGTCGAGTTTGCGCAGATGGGTCTCGCCGTGGTCGACGAGCAGCACCGTTTCGGCACCCGCCAGCGCGAGCTGTTGCGCGCGAAGGGCACGGGGCGCCCGCATTTCCTCGCCATGACCGCGACGCCGATCCCGCGCACGCTGGCGCTCGCGCTCTACGGCGAGATGTCGGTGTCGGTCATCGACGAGCTACCGCCTGGGCGCACGCCGGTGCGGACGGAGGTCATCGAACCCGACGAGCGCGAGCGCGCCTACGCGCTCGTGCGCGAGCAGGTCGCACGTGGACGGCAGGCCTTCGTCATCTATCCGCTCATCGAGGAGTCCGAGAAGCTCGCGGCGAAGGCGGCGACGGTCGAGTTCGAGCGCCTGAAGAAGGACGTGTTCACGGGCCTCAACCTCGGCCTCGTCCACGGCCGGCTCAAGGGGAAGGACGAGGTGATGCGGCAGTTCGCGTCCGGCTTGATCCAGGTGCTCGTCGCGACGGCGGTCGTCGAGGTGGGCGTCGACGTCCCCAACGCGACCGTGATGATGATCGAGGGCGCAGACCGCTTCGGGCTCGCGCAGCTGCACCAGTTCCGCGGCCGCGTCGGTCGCGGCGCGGCCGAGAGCTACTGCCTCTTGCTCGCGGACGAGGCGACCGCGTCGACGCGCGACAGGCTGCGGCTCGTCGCCGGCACGACCGACGGGTTCAAGCTCGCGGCCTACGACATGGAGATGCGCGGCATGGGCGAGCTCCTCGGCGCGCGGCAGCACGGCATGACCGACCTTGCGATGCAAAGCCTCAAGCAACCGGAGCTGCTGAGCGAGATCAAGCAGGAGGCGGATCGCGTGCTGCAGGAAGACCCGAACCTGGAGCGGCACCCGGCGCTGATGCGCGCGGTCTCGCGCCGCCTCGACGAGACGTCGATCAGCTAGAGCGGCCGGTAGGCGGCCGTGAGCATCCCGAAGTAGGTCGGCGCTTCGTAGGTGATGAGCTCTCCGTTCATCCGTCCGTCGACCGCGCCGCGCAGCATCAGCATCTGCCACCAGCTGTCAGCCTTCGCGCCCTCGACGAGCTCGGGGTCGACGCCGTCGAGGCGGTTCAGCTCGTCGCTGCGCACGATGTCGCAGACGAGCTCGTCGTAGACCTTCGCGCGCGGGTCGAATCCGTACGGGCCGTCGGCGGCGTGCGCGTGGCCGTGGTCGGCGCTGGCGATGAGCGCGACCCGGCGCCCTGAGGCTTCCGCAGCCTGCGCGATCGCGGCGCCCGCCCGCGAGTGCGCGTCCGGCGGAAGGTCGCGCGAAGGCGTGACGACCACGATCGGCGTCTCGGGTTGCGCGCGGCCGCCCATGAACCACAGAGGGATGAGGACGCCCCAGTCCATCGGCGCGACCGCGCTCGTCGGGTCGTTGCCGCCGAAGCTCACCGCCACGGACGGGATGCCGGCCACGTGCCACTCGGCAAGGACCCGCCACGCGAGGTCGGTGTCCGTCGGGAGATCGAGGGCGATGGAGGGCGATCCTGCGAGCTGTCCCGACACGCGGCTCGACACGATCACGCCGAGCGCACCGTCGACGTGCACGTTGTGCGGCGTGGCCACAATGACGACCTCCGGGCGCGCTTCGTCGAAGAGCCGGCCGAGCGTCTCCATGCCGTGTCGCGTCTTCGCCGCGACCGCGACCTCGTGCGGCTCGCAGGCTTCGGCGATCGCGATGCCGCCGTGCGGCGCGATCGCGGCAAACACGAGGCTCACAGCCCACAAGTATCGTGGTGACCCGATGGACGTTTCACCGCTGCGATTGACGGAGTACAGCCACGGGGCCGGTTGAGCCTGCAAGCTCAGCCCGGTGGAACTGGGCCAGGTCCTGTCGGCGCTGCCGCCGATCGTCGATCCGAACGTGATCCTCGGCACCGCCTCGCGCGATGACGCGGCGGTGTACCGGATCGCGCCCGACCGCGCGCTCGTCGCGACGGTCGACTTCTTCACGCCCATCGTCGACGACCCCACGGCGTTCGGCGCGATCGCTGCGGCCAACAGCGTCAGCGACATCTACGCGGTCGGCGCGAAGCCGCTGTTCGCGCTCGGCATCACCGCGTTTCCGCGCGAGAAGCTCGACGCCGGCCTCCTCGAGAAGATCGTGGCGGGCGGCGCCGCGAAGCTCGCTGAGGCGGGCGTTCCGGTCGTGGGCGGGCACTCGGTCGACGACGCCGAGCCGAAGTTCGGTTACGCCGTGGTCGGCGAGGTGCACCCCGATCGCATCGTCGGGCACCGGGGTGCGCGCGCGGGCGACGTGCTGTTCCTGACCAAGCCGCTCGGGTCGGGGCTCGTCGCGACCGCGATCAAGCGCGGCCTCTGCCCGCCGGAGCTAGAGGCAGAGGCGATCGAAGTGATGTCGACGCTGAACCGCGCGGCGTCGGAGGCGATGCTCGCCGCGCACGCGACGGTGGCGACCGACGTCACCGGCTACGGCCTCATCGGCCACGTCGCCAACCTCGAGGGCGGCGCGGACATCTCGTTCGAGGCGGTGCCGTTCATGACCGGCCTGCGCGAGCTGGCGATGGCCGACCTCTTCCCGGGCGGCAGCCGCCGCAACCACGAGGCGTTCCGCGAGCAGGTGGAGTGGGGAGGGCTCGCCGAGGTCGACCAGCTGATGCTGTGCGACGCGCAGACGAGCGGCGGCCTGCTCGTCGCCATCCCCGAGGAGCGCGCCGCGGGGTTTCCTGGCACGCGGATCGGTGTCATGCGCGACGACGGACGGATCCGGATCGTCTGATGTCGCGCCTCCGCGTCACGGGCGGCGAGTCGAAGGGCCGCCGGCTGCGGATGCCGAAGTCCATCCGCCCCACGCAGGGCATCGTCAAGCAGGCGATCTTCAACGTCGTCGCAGCCCGGGTCGAGGGCGCGCGCGTCGTCGACCTCTTCGCCGGGTCCGGTGCGCTCGGGATCGAGGCGCTGTCCCGCGGAGCGGCGCACGTGACGTTCGTGGACAGGGTCCCGCGGGGTCTTGCTATCCTGCGCCAGAACCTGGACGAGCTCGGGTTCAAGTCGCGCGCCGCCGTCGTCCGGGCCGAGGTCGGGCGGTGGCTGGAAGGCGTGCCCGATGAGATCAAGGAGGCCGACCTGGTGTTCCTGGACCCGCCCTACGGCGACCCGGTGTTCGAGCGCGCGCTGCACGCGCTCGACGGCGCGCCCTCGAGCGCGACCGTGGTCGCGGAGTACTCGCGCCACCAGTCGCTGCCGCCACTCGAGCGGCTGCAGCTGCAGCGTGAGCGTCGCTACGGCGACACGATGGTGGCGGTCCTCACGCCATGAGCGAGAAGGTCGCCGTCTACCCAGGCAGCTTCGACCCGTTCACGAATGGGCACCTCGACGTCGTCGACCGCGCGCTCAACATCTTCGACCGCCTGATCGTGGCGGTCGCGGCGAACCCCGAGAAGCGCCAGCCGCTGTTCACCGTCGACGAGCGCGTGAAGCTCATCAAGGAGTCGCTCAAGGGTCGTGAGCGTGCGGACGTCACGAGCTTCACCGGACTGACCGTCGAGTTCGCGCGCTCGCGCGCCGCGATGACGATCGTGAAGGGCCTGCGCGCCTATTCCGACTTCGACGCCGAGCTGCAGCAGGCGCTGATGAACCGCAAGCTCGCGCCCGACATCCACACCGTGTTCCTGATGTCGAGCTTCACGCACATATTCGTGTCGTCAAGTATCTTGAAGGACATCGCGAGCTACGGCGGGAAGGTCTCCGACCTCGTCCCGCCACCGGTCGCCAGGGCGCTGAAGGAGAAGTACAGATAAAGGTCGACGAGCTCCTGGACCGATTCGAGTACCTCATCCAGAACGCGAGGCACGTTCCGCTCTCCACGCAGATCATGCTCAACGAGGACGAGCTGATGGAGCTGGTCGACCAGATTCGCTTCAACCTGCCGGACGAGATCAAGCAGGCGAACTGGACGGTCGCCGAGCAGCAGCGAATCGTCACCGAGGCGCACGCCGAGGCCGCGCGGATCATGTCGCGCGCCAACGAGCGCGCGGAGGAGACGGTGTCGGAGCACGAGATCCTCCGGCGCGCCGAGCGCCACGGCGCCCAGGTCGTGAAGGACGCGCAGACGAAGTCGGACCAGATAATCCGCGAGGCTGAGGCGTACGCGCTCGAGCAGCTCAAGCAGCTGGAGGCGCACCTCGGCCGCACCCTGGCCACGGTGCGGCGCGGGGTGGAGGCGCTCCAGTCCAGCACCGCCAACGGCGAGGAAGCCGCCGAGCAGACGGCCAAAGGCTGAGGCTCGGCCGGAAGGCCCGCCTCCGGTAGAATTCCCGAGCCGTGGCTCTACCGAAGGTCAAGCTATCCAAGTCGAAGAAGGGGCGCCGCCGCTCCCACCTCGCGCTCGCGCTGGTCCAGATCCAGCCGTGCCCGAACTGCAAGCACCCGAAGCGCCCGCACTCCATCTGCCCGAACTGCGGCCAGTACAAGGGCCGCGAGGTCATCAAAACCAAGTAGAAGCTAGGGTGATCTCGTGAAGATCGCCTTCCTGTACCCCGGGCAGGGATCGCAGCAGGCCGGCATGGGCGCGGAGCTGCTGCACGACGAAGAGGTGTCCGCGCTGTGCGACCGCTGCGCGTCCGCCGCGGACGTTGATCTCCGTCACCTCCTGACCAATGCGACCGACGATGAGCTCCGCCTCACCCAGCACGCCCAGCCCGCGCTGACGTTCATGGGCGTCGCGCTCACCCTTCTCCTGGCGCGCGCAGGCCATCGCCCCGACGCCGCGGCCGGCCACTCGGTCGGCGAGTACGGCGCGCTGGCGGCCGCCGGCGCCGTGGAGCCGCCCGCGGTCATCAAGGCGGTCGCGGAGCGTGGGCGCGCGATGGCCGACGCCGCGCCCGCGGGCACGACGTCGATGAGCGCCGTGCTCGGCCTCAGCCCCGAACAGGTCGAGGGCGCGCTCGCCGGAATGTCCGAAGCCTGGCCCGCGAACTACAACACGCCGTCGCAGACGGTGATCGCCGGCACGACCGCCGGCCTCGAGGCGGCCACGAAGAAGCTGCAGGAGGCGGGCGCCAAGCGCGTCATCCCGCTCAACGTGAGCGCGGCGTTCCACACGCCGCTCATGGCGCCGGCTGCGGAAAGACTGCGCGCCGCGCTGGACCGCATCGAATGGCGCGCACCGCGGATCACCGTGATGGCGAACCTCACCGGGCGGCCGCATCTCGGCGGCGACCGCATCCCGCACGTCCTGGAGCAGCAGCTCCGCTCACCCGTGCGCTGGGCCGCGTGCGTGCAGGCGCTGGTCGAGGACGGATGCGACGTGTTCGTCGAGGTGGGGCCGAAACGCGCGCTGACCGGGATGATGAAGGAGCTCGCCCCGGGAAAGAAGGCGGTCTCCGTCGCGACGCCCGCCGCCGTTTCGGATTTTTCGGGGCTGATACAGTAGGTGCCGACCCCCACCTCTAGGGGACTGCGATTGGAGGCGTGATTTGGAAACCCAGAAACTAAGCTTCGAAGACTTCAAGAACATCATCGTCGAGCGCCTCGGCTGCGAGCCGGAGCAGGTGACGATGGACGCGTCGTTCCAGGAAGACCTGAACGCGGACTCGCTCGACCTCGTCGAGCTGATCTACGCGTTCGAGGAGAACACCGGCCTCGAGATCCCCGACGAGGACGCCGAGAAGATCACGACCGTCGGTCAGGCCTGGGAGTACATCCAGGAGAAGGCCGGCTCATAGCACTTCCGCAGCCGGCCCCGGGGGTCCAATCGCTGCAGCAGCTGCAGCAGAAGATCGGCATTCACTTCCGCGACTCGACGCTCCTTCTCGAGGCGACGACGCACAGCTCGTTCGCGAATGAGAGCCCGCATGTCTCGCCGCGCGACAACGAGCGCCTCGAGTACCTCGGCGACGCCGTGCTGCAGCTCATCACCGCGGAATACCTCTACAAGCATCACCCCGGGGCGAGCGAGGGCGAGCTCACGCAGACGCGGTCCGCGATGGTCAACACGAACACGCTCGCGGAGCTCGCCGAACAGCTCGACCTCGGGTCGTACCTGTTGCTCGGCAAGGGCATCGCCAAGGGCGGAGGGCGCAACCTCAAGTCGCTGCTCGCGAACGCCTTCGAGGCCGTGCTGGGCGCGGTCTTCCTCGACGCCGGCTACGACGCCGCGTACCACTACTACCTGAACCGCTACCGCTCGCTCCCCGAGCCCGCGCAGGACGAGAACTTCAAGGGCCGCCTGCAGCAGGTCTCCCAGGAGCGCTTCGGCCAGACGCCCATCTACGAGAGCGAGGGCGTGAAGGTCGGCAGCACGCGCGAGTACACGTCCGTCGTCTTCGCGGGCGCCGAGCCGCTTGGCACGGGCCACGGCGCGACCAAGCAGGAGGCGGAGCAGGAGGCGGCTCGGGCGGCGCTCGAGAGCCTGGTCGGCGCGGTCAAGCCCGCCTCGGTGGCCAAGCCGCCGCGGGCGACACGCACGCGCGCTCGGCGCAGCCCGCCCAAACCGCGCGCGACCAAGGAGAGCACGGAAGAGCCGGCGGCCACACCGGAGCTCACGGTGGTCGCGCCGGAAGAGCCTCGGATGGAGCCCGAGCAGGCGTCGCCGCCGGAACCCCCGCGCAGCCGCCAGTTCGGGGAGCCGATCGACTAAAAAGAGGCCGCAGTGGGTGCTGGTCCAACGGCGGCCGCATCTGCTACCGTGAACGGGCCCTTGTTCCTCCGGTCGCTCAACCTATTAGGGTTCAAGACGTTCGCCCGCGCCACCGAGATCCGCTTCGAAGGCGGAGTCACGGCGATCGTGGGACCGAACGGTTCCGGGAAGACGAACATCGTCGACTCGGTCAAGTGGGTGCTTGGCGAAGGGCACGCCCGCGACCTCCGCGGCAAGAAGATGGAGGACGTCATCTACGCCGGCGGCGAGCGCCGTTCACGCGCCGCCTTCGCCGAGGTCTCGGTCGTGTTCGATAACACGGCGGCGCGGCTCCCGATCGACTACCACGAGGTCGCGATCACGCGGCGCGTCGAGCGCGACGGTGAGAGCGAGTACTTCCTCAACGGCTCGCGCGTGCGCAGGCGGGACGTCCTGCACCTGCTCGCGTCGACCGGGCTGACCGTCGACTCCTACGCGATCATCGACCAGCACGACATCGAGCACATCGTCGTGTGCACGCCGGCGGAACGCCGGCAGCTGCTCGAGGAGGCCGCCCAGGTTCGCGGCGTCAAGCAGCGGCGCACCGAGGCGGGGCAGAGGCTCGCCGAGCTGGCCCAGAACCTCCTCCGGCTCGAGGACCTCAAGTCGGAGATCGAGCCGCGGCTCGAGCACCTGCGGGCGCAGGCCGCGGCGGCTCGTGAGGCCGCGGAGGCCTTGCTGCGCCTCGAGGTGCTGCGGGGCAGCATCGTGTGGGAGGAGTGGCGCGAGGCGCGCGACGCGCACCGGCGCGCCACCTCACAGGCCCAGTCGCTGGAGCGGCGCCTGATCGAGGCGCGCGAGCAGGCGGCGACGGCCGAGAGCGACTTCCGGGATTGGCGCGAGCAGGTGCAGGCGGCGCAGGACCGCCGGCTCGTGCGCCAGCGCCGCCTCGGAGAGCTGCGGCTGGCGCTGTCGGACGCGGAGCACGCGCGGCAGCTCGCCGAGTCGCGCGTCCAGAGCCGGCAGGCGCTGGTCGACGGCCTGCTCCAGGAGGCAGCAACACACGGAGCGCGCGAGGCGGCCGCCGAAGCGCTCCAGCACCAGCTCGTCGTCGAGCTCGAGCAGGCCAAGGCCGGCCTCGAGTCGGTGGACTCGGCACCCCCCGTGCCGCCTGCGCCGGACACCGCCCCGCTGCACGCCGCGAGGCGCGCCGCCGAACATGCGCGCCGCGAGCTGGCGTCCGGGTCGGCCGCGCTCGCGACGCTTCGAGCGCGACGAGAGTTCCTCGAGGAACAGGTTGCCCGCATGGAGCCCATGGCCGAGGCGGCCGGCCGCATCCCGGAGGCCGAGGCTGTAGCGGCACAGGCGCGCGTCGCTGCGGCAGCCGCGGAGGGCGCGGCGCTCGAGCTCGCGCGCGTGGATGCCGAGCTCGCGGGCCTGGACGCGATCCACGCCGACGGCGAGGGCATGCCTCGCCTGCGCGACGTGCTCGTCGCCGAGCCTGGATACGAGCTGGCCCTGTTCGCTGCCCTGGGTCCGCTCGCGGACGCGTTCGTCGCAGGCGACTCGACGCACGCGGCCGAGATCGCCGCCGGCGTGGATTCGCAGGCGACCGTCCTTTACCCGTACGCGGCGCCGGTCGAGGAGCCCGGCTCGCTGATGGAGCACGTGCACACCGACCTGCACCACGGGCTGATAGCGCGCACGCTCCTCGGGCGCGTCGTCGTCGGACGCGACGTGACGCTCGAAGGAGTGTTCCGCGGGCCGGGCCTGGTCCGGGCCGGACGCGACGTCCGCGCCGAGGTTGCGGCCCGGCGCCGGGCGCTGAGGGAGCGGATGGCCGAGCTGGCGCCCGTCGCCGCGACTGCGGAGGCCGCGACGGCGGCCGCGCGCGACGCCGAGCGCACGCTCGCCGACCTGCGCGGTAGCGCGGTCGAGGCCGCCCGCATCGACGAGGCGCGCCGGCTGCTCGGCTCGGCCCGCGGCGCGGAGGAGGCTTCGCTCGCGCAGCTGCCCGAGCTCGAGCGCGTGGCCGCCGAAGCCGACGAGACGGCCGCGCGCCTGGAGAGCGAGCTCGAGGCTGCGGGCGAGGCGTACCGCGTCCAGCGCACGGAGGCGCAGGCGATCGACGCGGAGCGAATCCGCTGGCGGCACCGCATCGAGGACCTCGGGCGGCAGCTGCACACCGTGCGCCAGGACGTCATCGCGATGCGCCACGCGGCCGAGGACCGCGCGCACCGCCTCGAGCAGGCGCAGGCGTCGCTCGCCGCCACCGAGGAATCGCTGCCGTCGCTTGCCGCGGCGGTCGAGAGCGCGCACGCCGAGCTCTCGGCGGTCGAGGTCGAGTCGCCCGAGGAGGAGGCCGAGCTCGCCGAAGGCGCGCGCAAGCTCGTCGCGCTCGAAGAGGCGCGAATCGACGCGCGGCTCAGGACGAGCACGCTCGAAGGCAACCTCGAGCTCATCTCGCGCGAGGCCGAGCTCCTCAGCGCGAAGATGGAGGAGATCCGGGCGCGAATGCCGGACGGCGTCGCGCCGGAGGAGATCCCGGGCGGCAAGTCGCGCGAGAAGGAGATGCGCGCGCTCGAGCGGCGCCTCGAGGAGATCGGCCCGACGAACGCGCTCGCGGAGTCGGAATGCCGCGAGCTGGAGGAGCGATACACCAACCTCCATCAGCAGCTCGACGACATCACCGCCGCGCGCGCCGACCTCGAAACCCTGATCGCGAAGCTGCGCGAGGAGGAGGAGTCTCGCTACGAGGCCGTGTTCGGCGCCGTGGCCGCGAACTTCCACGAGTACTTCTCGCAGCTGGCGCCAGGCGGTAGGGCGACGCTGCGGCACGCGGAGGGCGACGACGGCCCGCGCAGCGGCGTCGAGATCCTCGTCCAGCCGCCGAAGAAGCGCCTGCAGAACGTGACCCTGCTGTCGTCAGGTGAGCGCTCGCTCGCGGCGCTGGCGCTCGTGCTCGCGCTCGACGAGGTGAACCCCAGCCCCTTCACGATCCTCGACGAGGTCGACGCCGCGCTGGACGACGCCAACGTTGGTCGCTTCGGAGAGATGCTCGCGCGCCTCGGCCGCGAACGGCAGTTCCTCGTCATCACGCACAACCACGTGACGATGTCATTCGCGTCGACGCTGTACGGCATCCACCTCGACGAGAGCGGCACCTCACACATCGTGTCCGTCCGACTCGAGGACGTACGGCAGCCGGCGGCGCGATCCAACCCGGCCGCCCGAGCCGGGTAGTCTCATGACGTTGTGTGGAATCGCGTTGGCGAGCGGACTCGCAACTTCCTCGCGGCCGGCCTCCGCGCGCTCGGGCCGCCGCTCGGCGACGAGTACTACGACCAGCTCGACGAGCTACTGATCGCCGCGGACCTCGGTCCGTCGCTTGCCCTGAAGCTCAGCAACGCTGTGCGCGCGCGCTCGCCGCGGACGGTTGACGAGGCGAAGACAGCGCTCGTCGCCGGCGCGGTGGCGGTGATGTCTCAGAAGCCGCGCACGCTGAACGTCGACGGCTCGCCGGCGTGCGTGCTGATGTACGGCGTCAACGGCGCGGGCAAGACCACCACCGCAGGCAAGCTCGCGCACATGCTGCGCGCGCAGGGCCGCAGGCCGCTCGTCGTCGCCGCCGACACCTATCGCGCCGCCGGCATCGAGCAGATGCACGCGTGGGCGGAGCGCGCCGGCGTCGCAAGCCATCTCGGAGCGCCGGGCGCGGACCCCGCGTCGGTCGTCTTCGACGGCATCCAGCAGGCTCGGCGCCGCGGCTTCGACGTGGTCGTGGCCGACACCGCAGGCAGGCTCCAGACGCAGCGCAACCTGCTCCTGGAGCTTGCGAAGATCGGCCGCGTCGCGGCGAAGGCGCTCGAAGGCGGCGCGCTGGAGTCGCTGCTCGTGCTCGACGCCGTGCTCGGGCTCACGAGCGTGACCCAGGCGAAGGCCTTCAACGACGCGATCCCGATGACCGGCCTCGTCCTCGCGAAGCTCGACGGCAGCGCGAAGGGCGGCGCTGCGATCACAGTGGAGGCAGAGCTCGGCGTGCCTGTCAAGCTGGCGGGAGTGGGGGAGGGCATCGACGACCTCGCGGCCTTTGAACCCGCGGCGTTCGTGCGCGCGCTGGTCGAAGACTGATGCCTCGAGCCGACCCGCACTGCCACACGCTTGCGTCCGACGGCATGGTCACGCCCGCGGAGCTCGTGGCCGCGGCGGTCGCGGCGCACGTGAACCTGATCGCGGTCACGGACCACGACACGATGGCGTCGGTTGCGGAGGTCCAGGAGCGGGGCGCGGCCGCGGGCCTGGAGGTCGTTGCGGGGCAGGAGATCACGACCCGCTGGCCCGCGCAGACGCACATGATCGGCTGGTACCTCGAGCGTCCGGTCAAGAGCGGCATGTCGCTCGAGGACACGGTGAAGGCGATCCGCGACGCGGGCGGGCTCGCGATCGTGCCGCACCCGTTCATGCCGGTGTACTTCGGCTCGATCCAGCCCGGCATGCTCGCGCGCCTGCTCGAGCGGACGTCGGTCGACGGCATAGAGGTGGTCTTCACCGTCCCGATCGGACGCCGGCGCCGCGCGCTGCTCGACCAGTTCGTCGCGGCCAACCGCGCGCGCCTTGGCGCGATGATCGGCGGCAGCGACTGCCACTTCGGCGCCCACGACATCGGTCGCGTCCTCACGGTGTACGAGGGGAACTTCAGGGACGCGGTGGAGCTGCGGGAGACGCGCCCGCGCCTCGGAAACCGCAGGCGTGTTCCGCTGCGCATCGCGGCGCGCCAGCAGTGGCGCTCGCTCGTCCAGGTCCCGGTCAGGCGTCTCCGCGGGACGATCTAGCCAGCCGCACCAGCTCGGCGTGAACCGCCGGCGGTCCGGCGAGGATGTCGCCCGACTCGAGCCAGGTGTCGCCCCCGTCCCAGTCGGTGACGACCCCGCCGGCCTCGAGGACCAGGGCGGCTCCCGCGGCGACGTCCCAGGTGCTCAGGCTCAGCTCGAAGAAGCCGTCGAAGACTCCGGCGGCGACAAACGCGAGGTCGAGCGCCGCTGAGCCCACGCGCCTGAGGTCTTCGAACGACGTCAGCGCACCGTGCAGCATCGGGAGGTAGCGCGGCAGGCGGTCCTTGCGCTTGAACGGGAAGCCGGTCGCGACGACGGCGCTCGCCGGCTGCCGAGCGCCCGAGGTTCTGATCCGCGTCCCGTTGCGGGTGATGCCGAGCCCTTCGCCGCCGGCGAACTCGATGTCCATGAACGGAGCGATGACCACGCCGATCGCCGGCCGGCCCTGCTCGATGAGGCCGACCGACACGCCGACCTGCGGGTAGGCGTGGACGAAGTTCGTGGTGCCGTCGAGCGGGTCGACCGCCCACATCGTGCCGGCCCGCGTGCCGCCGCCCTCCTCTGCCAGCAGCGCTATGTCGGGCGTCGCCTCGCGAAGCACGTCGACGATCGCGGCTTCCGACGCACGATCGGTCGCGGTCACATAATCGCCGGCGCCCTTGGCGTCCGCGCCGGCGGCGGCGTCGGGCAGGCCGTTGCGTTCCAGGACGTCCGCGCCGGCGCGCGCCGCGCGCAGCGCAATGTCGAGGAGCTCGGCCCGCTTGGTCAGGCCGGCCGGTCCTCCATGCCGAGACCGAACATCGCCTCGAGGTCGTGGGCCGAGAACTGCTGGAAGGCGACCATCGTCTGCGTGCGCTCGACTCCCTCGAGTCGCGTCAGGCGCTGGGTGACGACCCCGGCCAGCTCCTCCTGCTCGCGGACACGGACGATGGCGACGAAGTCCCACTCACCGGTGACCGTGTAGACCTCGGCGATGCCCTCGACGTCGGCGAGCGCCGGCCCAAGCGTGGTGAGCGCGTCGCGCGAAGACTTCACCAGGATGAACGCGGTCAACATGCGGCTTCGTCAACGTCCTTGGCGTATGCGTTCGCGTAGCCGTAGGCCCACACGTCCATCTCCCCGTACTCGACGTTGTGCGCGCCGAGGATCGTGCACACGTGCGCGCGGTGATCGTTGCCGTGGTGCATGGCCTGGAGGACGATGACGCCCGGCCGCATGCGGACCCTCTGGTTGCGGAACAGGTAGACCTCGTCCTGGTCGTGCGCCACGCTCGCGGCCGCCTCGATGAGTGCGTCGCCGCTGCTCTCGGCGTGCCGGCGGAGCTCCGCGATGCCCGGAAACGGCTGGTCCTCGTTAAGCGAAGCCTCGCGCCCGACCAGCCGCCACAGGTAGCGCTGCTCGGCGCTCAGCAGGTGCTGGAACGTCGCGCCGATGGTCCCGTACGTGCCCGGCGCGGTCCATGCAAGCTGCTCGTCGTTCAGCCCGGCGCAGACGTCCAGGAGATGGAGGTTCGCCCACCGGTTGTAGCGAAACGCCTCGACGATCAGCGGCCCCACGAGGTTCGATTCTAGCCCTGGTAGACTGTCAAGGCATGGCACTTGACACCCTCCAGGTTAGGAGTCGCTTTCTTGCCCTCTATGAGCGCTACGGCGCGCTGCTGACGGCCCACCAGCGCAGCGTCCTCGACCTGCACCTCCGCAGCGACTGGTCGCTGGCCGAGATCGCCGAGCACGAGGGCACGTCGCGCGCCGCTGTGCATGACATCGTCCGCCGCTCGCGGCTGGCGCTCGACGACTACGAGAAGCGGCTCGGGCTGCTCGGCGAGGCGCAGAAGCTCCGGCGCGCGGTCGAGAGCCTCGAGCGTGAGCTCGCGACGCTGCGGGAGCGCATCGTCTAGCGATGTTCGAGACGCTCTCGTCCCGGCTGACGGCCGCGCTGAAGAAGATCACGGGCCGTGGCGTGCTCCGGCCGGAGGACGTCGAGGCCGGTCTGCGCGAGGTGCGCCTGGCGCTGCTCGAGGCGGACGTGAACTTCAAGGTCGTCAAGGAGTTCGTCGAGCGCGTTCGCGCGCGCCTGGTCGGCGCCGAGATCTCGGCCGGCCTCACCGCACCGCAGGCTGTCGTCAAGGCGGTGCACACGGAGCTCGTCGAGCTGCTCGGCGGCAACTCGACCGGCCTCCGCTACGCGCCGGCCCCGCCGACCGTGGTCATGCTCGTCGGCCTCCAGGGCTCCGGCAAGACGACCACGGCGGTCAAGCTCGCGGTGCTTGCGCGGCGCGAGAAGCACCGGCCGATGGTCGTCGCGCTCGACCTGCGCCGGCCCGCGGCGGTCGAGCAGCTGAAGATCCTGGCTGAGCAAGAGAACGTCGCCTTTCACTCGGGGCGGGGCGAGGTGGTCGACATCGCCGTCGGCGGACTCACGGAGGCCGCGCGCCTCGGGCTCGACGTGGTTATCCTCGACACCGCGGGCCGCCAGCACGTCGACGCCGAGCTCATGGACGAGCTCAAGCGGCTCAAGGCGCAGCTCCCGATCACCGAGACGTTCCTGGTCGCCGACTCCATGACCGGCCAGGACGCGGTGCGGCTGGGCGAGGCCTTCGGGCAGCAGGTCGGTCTCGACGGCGTGATCCTGACCAAGCTCGACGGCGACGCCCGCGGCGGCGCCGCGCTGTCGCTCCGGGTGGCGACGGGCCAGCGCATCCGCTTCGCCGGCGTCGGCGAGCGGCCGCACGACCTCGAGGTGTTCCAGGCGGAGCGCACGGCGTCGCGAATCCTCGGCATGGGAGACGTCCTGACGCTCATCGAGCGCGCCGAGCAGGCCGTCGACAAGCAGGCGGCGGTCGAGATCGAGAAGCGCATGCGATCGGGCCAGGTCAGCTTCGACGACTTCCTGACCCAGATCCGCCAGCTGCGGTCGATGGGCTCGCTCGAGGGGGTTCTCGAGATGCTCCCGGGCGCGGGCGCGATCCGCTCGCAGCTGGACGGCGTCCAGACCGAGCGTGAGGTCAGGAAGATGGAGGCCATCATCCTTTCGATGACCGCGGGCGAGCGGGCGCACCCGGAGGTCATCGACGGCGCGCGCAAGCGCAGGATCGCGCGCGGCAGCGGCACGCAGCCCGCAGACGTCAACCGCGTGCTCAAGGCACGCGAGGCGATGCAGAAGCTCGCCAGGCAAGTCGGCAAGGCATCCACGCGGCAAGGTGGTTTCGCCGGGCTCTCCCGGCTGTTCGGACAAGGAGGCGGTAATTGGTAAAGATCAGGCTCAGGCGGATGGGCGCCAAGCAGCATCCGTTCTACAGACTGGTGGTGGCCGAATCGCGCTCGCCGCGCGACGGCCGTTTCATCGAGCACCTCGGGTACTACGACCCGATGACCGAGCCGGCGCAGGTGAAGATCGACGCCGAGAAGGTCGTCAAGTGGCTCCAGCGCGGGGCGCAGCCAAGCGAGGCGGCGCGCAGCCTTTTGAAGCGGGAGGGAATCCTTGAGCGACTATCCGAGACGCGGAAGTCGACCGCCCCGGCGTGACGGCGGCGGCCGCCCCGGCGGTGGGTACAACCGAGGTTACCGGCGCGATGGGCCCTCGGGCCCGGGCATCGACTACAAGGCGCTGGTCGAGTACGTAGCGAAGTCGCTGGCGGAGAAGCCCGAGGACGTCCACGTCGAGGCGTTCGAACGTGGCGGGGGCACCGTCGCGATCAAGGTGAAGCTCGCGGACTCTGACGTCGGCCGCTTCATCGGCAAGGCCGGCCGCAACATCGAGGCGATCAGGACGCTGATCCGGGTGGCGTCGCTGAAGGACCACAAGCGCGTGTTCGTGGATCTAGCCAATCCCCCGAGATGAGGGTTGGACAGGTGCTGACGGCTCACGGCGTCAATGGTGCTGTCAAGGTGTGGCCCTTGACAGACTTCGACGATCGCTTCGACACGGGTTCGAAGCTGATGCTCGACGGAAAGGAGCACGTCGTCGAGTGGAGCCGCACGGGCGGCGGCGAGCTGGTCGTGAAGCTGCGCGGCATCGACAACCGGACGATGGCGGAGCTCATGCGCGGGCGCTACCTCGAGGTCGACGACGCGGCGGCCCGGCCGCTCGGCGAGGGGCGGTTCTACCACCACGAGGTCATCGGGCTCGAGGTGAGGACCACGTCGGGGAGACCGCTGGGCGCCATCCACGAGGTCCTGGAGCGCCCGGCGAACGACGTGTGGGTCTCCCGGCTCGACGCCACGGAGTTCCTCATCCCGGCCACGCGCGACGCCGTCGTGAAGGTCGACGTTTCGGGCGGCGCCGTGACGGTGGCCGACTGGTTGCTCGACGTGGAGGAAGTGTGAGGTTCGACGTCATCACGATCTTCCCGGGGATGTTCGGGCCGGCGTTCGAGCACGGCGTCGTCGGGCGCGCGATCGAGCGCGGGGTCGTCGAGCTGCACACGCACGACCTGCGCGACTTCACGCACGACCGGCACCGCCAGGTCGACGACGTGCCGTTCGGCGGCGGCCCGGGGATGGTCCTCAAGCCGGAGCCGATATTCGAGGCGGTCGAGAGCGTGATGCTCAACAACGCGGGGCCGGTGATCCTGCTCGAGCCCTGGGGCAGGCGCCTCGACCAGGCGCTGGCGACCGAGCTCGCCGGCGAGCCGGGCCTGATCATCGTGTGCGGCCGCTACGAGGGCATCGACGACCGCGTGCGCGCCGGCCTCGGCGCCCGCGAGATCTCGATCGGCGATTACGTACTGAGCGGCGCCGAGATCCCGGCCATGGTGCTGATCGACGCGGTCGGCAGGCTCGTCCCCGGCGTCGTCGGCGACCCGGCGTCGCTCGAGAACGACACGTTCGGCGGCGAGCTTGCGGGCAGCCCGCAGTACACGCGCCCGGCCGAGTTTCGCGGCATGCGCGTGCCCGAGGTGCTTCTCTCGGGCGACCACGCGCGCATCCACCGCTGGCGCCGGCAGCAGGCCGAGCAGCGCCAGCACGCCGCGGCCTCGCGGCATCCCGGGGTCCCCACGAAATCGCAGATTTCGTGGGGTGATCACTGATTGCTATAAAGACACACATTCACTGAGGAGATATCGAGATGAACGTCATCCAGCAGCTTGAGAAGGAGCAGCAGAAGGCGAAGGTGCCGGAGCTGCGCGCGGGGGACACGGTCAAGGTCCACGCGAAGGTCGTCGAGGGCACGCGCGAGCGCATCCAGGTGTTCGAGGGCACGGTGATCCGCGTCACCGGAGGCGGCCTGCGCCAGAACTTCACCGTGCGCCGCGTCACACACGGCGTCGGCGTGGAGCGCACGTTCCTCGTGCACTCGCCTCGCATCGACAAGATCGACGTGCTGCGGCACGGCGACGTCCGCCAGGGCCGGCTGTACTACCTGCGCGGCAAGGTCGGCAAGGGCGCGCGCATCCGCGAGCGCCGGAGCGCGGTTCCGGCTGCGGCCGCGGCGGCGGAGCCCGAGGAGAACGGCGACACCCCGGAGTAGGGGCCCTGTTAAGAGCGGCTTGAGCCGCGGCCTGTCGCCGCGTAGTCTCGTCACGCGATGAGACCGATGCTGTGGCGCTACGAGCGGATGGCCCTGGCCATGGGCTACGAGGTCGTGGCGGGCGTCGACGAGGTGGGGATGGGGCCGCTCGCGGGGCCGGTCGTCGGCGGCGCGGCGGTGCTGCCGATCGGGGTGCGGATACCCGGCCTCGACGATTCGAAGCTGCTCACCGCCGACGAGCGGGAGCGCCTCGACGGTCTCATCCGCAAGAAGGCGGTCGCGGTGTCCGTGTGCGCCGTCGACCATGCCCAGGTCGATCGCCTCGGCCTCACCCGGGCGCGCCACCTCGCGACCGCGGGCGCCGTCGCCGGGCTTGGCGTGCAGGCGGAGTACCTGCTCGTCGACGCGTGGGACGTACCGGAGGCGCCGCTGCCGCAGATGGCGGTCGTGCGCGGCGACCGAACCTGCGCGTCGATCATGGCCGCGAGCATCGTCGCGAAGGTCGCGCGGGACCGGGCGATGATCGAATACGACCGCATGTATCCCGGCTATGGCTTCTCCGCGCACAAGGGCTACGCCACGCGGTCGCACCGCGACGCGATCAGACGCCTGGGGCCAAGCCCGATCCATCGGACGTCGTGGGCACCGTTCCGAGAGTTCGCGCCGGAAGAGCTGGCCGAGGCCATCTCGAACTAGGCCGCGCGGGCGAGCGCGCGGCGGCCGAGCTGCTGCGCGAGCGCGGTTACGAGGTGGTCGGCGCCGGCTTTGCCGCCAGGCGGGGCGAGCTCGACCTCGTCTGCCGCAAGGGCGGCGAGCTGGTGGTCGTCGAGGTGAAGACGCGGTCGAGCGCAGTGTTCGGCGCGCCGGCCGACGCCGTCACCGCGCGCAAGCGGCGGGCCCTGATGTCCGCCGCGGCCGAGTACCGCGCCCTAGCGGGCTGGCGCGGCCCGATCCGGTTCGCGGTCATCGGGCTGACGGTCGATCCGGAAGGGGGCTTTGAAGCCGAGCTGATCGAGGACCCCTTCGACTAGAAGTGAGATGCGTTGCGTGAAGGCCGAGTTGACCTCGGCCGTCACCCAGGGCGCCGGCTGCCAGATGCCGGCCAGTCGTGGCCGGGCGTGCCCAGGAGGGGGTTCCGCGGGGGAGGGCCGCAGCCCTCACCCGCGCTAACTAGCGGCGGAAGTGGCGACTGAGCTCTGACGCGTAGCTAGCGCCGATACCGGCGGCGTTCGCGAGCAGCCAGTCGTCCAGCCGGCGCGCGCCGCGCGGCGGCTCGTTGGAGACGAGCAGCTCGTCCATGAGGCCCTCGACCTCCTGCCGGGTCAGCACCACGTCGCGCGTGGCGAGGCCGATCAGCCCGCCGGCGAGGATGAACATCTGAGGCGACATGAACACCAGGCGCGGCCGGCGGTTGACCGCGATGCAGACCTGGTCGACGAGCTCGGCGAAGGTCATGATCTCGGGCCCCGCCGCGTCGACGGTCACGTTCTCTTGCTGCGCGCCCGCCCACACGGCGATGTCCGCGACGTCCTCGGCCGCGACGGGCTGAACGCGGTACTGCCCATCGCCGGGGATTCCGAACACGGGCATGCGCCGGAGCATCCACGCGATGTTGTTGATCAGGATGTCGCCGGTCGCGAAGACGAGGGTCGGGCGGACGATGCCCCACGAGAGCCCTGACTCCTTCACCGCTTCCTCGGTCTGCGCCTTGCCGGCGTAGTACGCAAGCGGCGAGTCGAGCGAGGGATTGCTGACGCTGATGTGCACGACGCGCTTCACGCCCGCCTCGGCGGCGGCGCGCAGCAGCGTGCGCGTGTTGGCGACGGCGCGGTCAAAGTCCAGCCGCCCGTGCGGGAAGCGGACCCAGTACGTGTTGTAGAGCGTCGACGCGCCGCGGAGCGCGACGCGCAATCGCGCGCGGTCCTCGAACTGGAGCGGCTCGACCTCGAGCTTCTCGAGGAGGTCCTCGGTGCCGGGACGGCGCGTGTGGTTGGTGAGCGTTCGCACGCGGCGTCCGTCGGCCAGCAGCCGGCGCGCGATGAAGCGACCCGTGTAGCTGAAGGCGCCGGTGACGACGTCGAGCGCGCGCGGCTCGGCGGCAGGCTGCGACATCAGAAAGGAAAGCGCGTGAGGCCGTAGGCCGCCGAATCCGGCCGCACGTGGCCGGTGAGGACCACGCGCGGGCGGTGGCGCACCGCCTCGGTGGGGTGGACCTCGGGCCGCAGGCCGTTGAAGATCGGGAAGCGAAGGGTGCCGTCGGGCGACCACTCCGAGTAGCGGATGCTGACCACGAGCTCAGGTCGCACCCAGTTGACCGGGCGCATCATCACCGGCGGAGGCTCGAGGTACGACGTTTCGCTCGCGAGCTCGGCGAGGCGGTCACGAATCGCGGACCGCGTCTCGTCGTCCCAGCCGCCGCTGACCGTCCCGCACGGCAGGAGGCGGCCGTACTCGTGGTAGCCGACGACAAGCGCGTCGTAGGGCTTCGCGCCGGTCCAGCCGATGACGACGAAGTCGTCCGACTTGACCGCCTTCATCTTCAGCCAGAAGGGGCTGCGCTGCCCGGGCACGTAAACGCTCTGCTTGTGCTTCGCGACCACGCCTTCGAGACCGCGCTCGAGGCACGCCTCGAAGAGCTCGACCCCGTCCTCTTCAATGTGGTCGGGCACGAAGATGTGCCCGCCGGGCTCGAGGACCTTCTGCAGGCGGCTGCGCCGGCGGACGACCGGCTGCCGCAGGACTGGCTTCTCCTCGAGGTAAAGCGCGTCGAACGCGAGGTAGGCGACCGGGATCTCGTCGCGCATCGCGGCGCCGCCCGCAAGGCGCTGGCGGAGGCGCTGATAGTCCGGCCGGCCGTCCTGGTCGGTGGCGACGAGCTCGCCGTCGATCACGCTGCCGGCGGGCACGCGCGCCGCCGCCGCGGTGACCTCGGGAACGAGCTCGGTGATGTCGTTGAAGCCCCGGTCGTGCAGGTGCACGCGCCGGTGCGTATCGCGGAACACCAGGCATCGCAGCCCGTCCCACTTGACCTCGAAGATGTACTCCGGCGAGCTGAACGGGGCCTCCACGGACGACGCCTGCATCGGCCGCACCTCGTCGGGAAAGCTCTCGAGGTCGATCTGGAGCTGGTCGGGAGCGTTCTCCACGACCAGTGAGGTTACCCGCGCGGGGCTACGAAGCCTTGCGGCGCGTTCTCCTCTGCTCGGCCGGTCGCTCTTCCTTCGCCTTCGCGGTCCGGGTCTTCTTCGCCGCCTCGACCGACGCGCGCAGCGCCTCCATGAGGTCCATGACCTTGGCGGGCTGCGGCGCGGCAGGCGCCTCGATGACCTCGCCGTCGATCTTGGCCTGCACGACCTTCATGACCGCCTCGCGGTACTCGTCGTGGTAGCGGGCAGGGTCGAAGTTCTCGGCGAGGCTTTCGATCAGCGCCTTCGCCATCTCGAGCTCGCGCGGGTTGATCTTGACGTCGCCCTCGAGGCCCTTGAGGCCCTCCGTCGAGCGGATCTCGTCCGGCCAGTTGAGCGTGTTCATCAGGATGCCGTCGCCGTTCGCGTGCAGGGCGCAGAGGTGCTCGCGGTCGCGCAGCGCGATCTTCGCGATCGCCATGCGGCCAGTCGCCTCGAGCGCCTTGCGCAAGAGGTGGTACGGCTTCTTGCCGAGCTCCTCGGGCTCGATGTAGTAGGCGCTCTTGAAGTAGAGGCCGGCCTCGATCTCGTCGGCGGGCACGAACTCCTGGATGTCGACGGTGTGGGCGGTCGCCAGCGGAAGGTTGTCGAGGTCCTTGTCGTCGATGATCACGTAGCGGTCCTTGCCGACCTCGTAGCCCTTGAGGATGTCGCCGAACGACACCTCGTGCTCGCCCTCGTTGCACCAGCGCTTGTAGCTGATCGGCGATTTGTGCTCGGGGCAGAGCTGCCTGAAGGACACCTTCGAGCTTGATTCCGTCGCGTTGTAGAGACGGATCGGGATGGACACCATTCCGAACGAGACGACGCCTTTCCACATCGATCGCGGCATGGGCGGCAGTTTACCTCCTGATGGCAGTGCCCCGGCTACTTTTCGTAGGCAGAACGCGCAGACGCGCTGCGTCACGCCTTCACTCGTGGAACGCGCGAGCATATAGGGCGGCATGTACCTCGGCGACCTCGAGCTCCACCTCCTGGTGGCGGATCACTGGAAGGCCGACGGCGGACTGATGTTCGGCGTCGTGCCGAAGGTGCTGTGGTCGCGGCATCGCCCGGCTGACGAGGACAACCTCGTCGACATGGCCTGCGTGTGCGTCGTCGCGAAGCTAAACGGGCGGACCATCGTCATCGAGACGGGCATCGGCAACAAGCTCAGCGAGAAACGGGCGCAGCAGGTGCGGCTCCGCGAGCCGGAGAGCCTGCTGCACGCGCTCAACCGCCTCGGCATCCGGCCGGACGAGGTCGACGCGGTCATCAGCACGCACCTGCACTGGGACCACGCGGGCGGCTTGACCCGGCGCGACGAGCAGGGCGGCGTGCAGGTGACGTTTCCGAACGCGCGTCACTTCGTGCAGCGCAGCGAGTGGGACTACGCGCTGCACCCCGACATCCGGAGCGACTCGGCGTACGTGCGCGACGACTTCACTCCGCTCGAGGATGGGCATCACGGCGTCGAGTTCCTCGACGGCGACGCCGAGGTCCTGCCCGGCGTCGAGCTGCGGCACGTCGGAGGCCACACGCCGGGCAGCCAGGTCGTGATCCTTCGCTCCGGCGAGCTGGCGTGCGCGGTCACCGGCGACCTGGTCTGCATGACGCCGCACCTCAAGGTTCCGTGGACGATGGCCGCCGACCTCGACCCGCTGCGCGTGATGGCCGAGAAGGCGCGTCTTTTCGAAGAGGCCGAGAAGCATCGGTGGCTCCTCGTTCTGAGTCACGACGCGGATCAGCCCGCGGGCTACATCGAAGAGGGCGGCCGCTGGCGCCCCGAGCCGCGCCTGCTGTGAAATTCGCGACGCCTGACGGGCGGCAGCTCGGGTACCGGAAGATCGGCACCGGACCGACGCTCATCTGCCATCCCGGCGGCCCAGGCTTCTCGTCGCTTTACTTCGCGGACCTGGCCGGCCTGTGGGAGCGCTTCACGCTCATCCTCCTGAACCCTCGCGGCACGGCGGACTCCGAGCGGCCGAAGGACCGGCGCGCGTACCAGACCGAGGACTACGTAAGCGACGTCGAGGCGCTGCGCGAGCACCTCGGCGAGGAGCGGGTGATGCTCCTCGGGCATTCGCACGGTGGGATGGTCGCGCAGGCCTACGCCGCCGCGCATCCGGGGCGGGTCAGCAAGCTGGTCCTCGCTTCCACGCTCGCGCGGTTCGCGCCTGAGCAGGAGAGCGCGATGCGCACCGCGATGGAGAAGCGGTCGAACGAGTCGTGGTACTCCGACGCGGTTGCGGCGCTGGAGGCAGAGCAGTCCGCCGAGTTCGACAACGACGAACAGCTGGCCGACCTGGTCTTCAAGGAGCTGCCGCTGTACTTCGCGAAGTACGGCGCGATGGAGGCCGGCTACCTTGACACGCTGCGGACCGAGACGCCGAACGGCGATGCGCTTCTCCTCTTCAACCGCGAGATCTTCAACACCTTCGATCTTCGTCCGCAGCTGTCGAGGATCACGGCGCCCACGCTCGTAATCACCGGCGCCGAGGACTTCATCTGCGGTCCGATGTGCGCGGACGAGATCGCCGCCGGCGTGGCGGGCGCGCACAAGGTGATCGTCGGTGACGCTGGGCACATGCTGTTCGTCGAGCAGCCCGAGGAGTTTCACCGCGAGGTCGCCGACTTCCTGGAGGCCTAGAGCCGGCATCAGCTCTTAACAGGCGGGGCTGACTTGCGCGCCCTGCGCGCATAGCCTCGAGAGGTGGCGTTTCGCGACCAGGAAGGGACTTACTGATTGCTCGCCACTGTCGACTCGTGCCTCCTCGCGGGCATGGAAGGGCGCCTCATCGAGGTCCAGGCCCACGCCGCCAACGGCGATGTGAAGTTCTTTTTGATCGGCCTTGCGACGACGTCTATGAAGGAGGCGAAGGACCGCGTGCGCGCCGCCATCGTCAACAGCGGGCTGCACTTCCCGCGCCGGCGCATCACAGTGAACCTCGCGCCGCCGGAGGTGCGCAAGTCGGGCGCGTCGCTCGACCTCGCGATCGCGATCGTGGTCCTGCTCGCGAGCGCCGGCAAGGCGCCGCCGCCGCGCAGCGCCTTTCTCGGCGAGCTCGCGCTCGACGGCACGGTGCGGCACGTCGACGGCGTGCTGGTCGCGGCGCGCTGGCTGCGGAGGCGGGGTTACCGCACTCTCTTCGTGCCGTCGGCCGACGCGGACGAGGCGGCGCTGGTCGAGGGGCTCGAGGTCGTCCCGTGCGCGCACCTCGGGAGCGTCGTCGACCACGTGCTCGGCCGCGAGCCGATCCCGGCGGCGCCACCGGCGCGGCCGCAGCCCGACCCTTTGCAGGCGATCGAGCACGACCTCTGCGAGGTGCACGGCCAGGAGGAGGCCAAGCGGGCGCTCGAGATCGCCGCCGCCGGCGGGCACCACGTGCTGATGAGCGGCCCACCCGGGGCCGGCAAGACGATGCTCGCGCGCTGCCTGCCCGGGATCCTGCCGCCGCTCACGCTCGACGACGCGCTCGAGGTCGCCCAGGTCCGCAGCCTCCTGGGCGAGCTGCCCGCCCGCGGCCCGCTCGACTGGGCGCGCCCTTTCCGCGCGCCGCATCACGGCGTGTCCATGGCGGGTCTGGTCGGGGGAGGCTCCGGCGTCGCGCTGCCCGGCGAGATCAGCCGCGCCTCCCAGGGTGTGCTCTTCCTCGACGAGATGGCCGAGTTCAACAGCTCCGCGCTCCAGGCGCTGCGTCAGCCGCTCGAATCGGGTCGAGTCACGATCACGCGTTCCGGCGGCTCGGTGGTCTACCCGGCCCGGTTCATGCTCGTCGCAGCCACGAATCCGTGCCCGTGCGGGTGGGCCGGCGACAGCCGTCGCGCCTGCCGGTGCACCCCCGCGATCGTCGACGCCTACCAGCGCAAGCTGTCCGGGCCGCTCGTCGACCGCATCGACATCAAGGTCACAGTCCGCCGGGTGGCCCCGTCCGTACTCAGCGGCGAGCCGCAGGGCGAGGCCTCCGCACAGGTTCGCGATCGCGTGATCGCGGCGCGGGGCCGCCAGCTGCAGCGCCAGGGCTGCCTCAACGCGCTGCTCAAGCCCGCGCGCCTGCGGCGTGAGGCGGAGCTGGAGCCTCCGGCGCGCCGTGCGCTCGAACGGTGGGCGGAGCAGCAGGGCCTTTCGGCGCGCGGCTTTCACCGCGCGTGGCGTGTTGCGCGGACGGCCGCCGACCTGGAGGGCGTCGACGCGGTCGGCGAGCACCACGTCCTCGAGGCGCTTGGCTACCGGCTGCAGGACGTGGCGGCATGAGCGCGGCGCCGCCCCTGCCGCAGCTTCGCACCCGCGGCCGCTGGCCTCCTCCGCCCGGCCCGCGAGCCGCGATCGTCGGCTCCCGGCGGCCTTCGCCCTACGGCGAAGCGGTCGCGGAGCAGCTGGGCAGCGAGCTGGCGGCGGCCGGGGTCGTGATCGTCAGCGGTCTCGCGCTGGGCGTCGACGCCGCCGCCCACCGCGGCGCGCTGCACGGAGGCGGGACGACGGTCGCTGTAATGGGCACCGGGGTGGACGTCGTGTACCCACCCTCGCACGCCGGGCTCGCGGACGAGATCGTCGCCGGAGGCGGCGCGCTGGTGAGCCAGTTCCCGGACGGCGCGCTTCCGCGCCGCCACAACTTCCCGGCGCGCAACTACACGATGGCGGCGATCTCCGACGTGGTCGTGGTCGTGGAGGCGGCGCAGGGCTCGGGGGCCCTGATCACCGCTGAGGCCGCGGTGGAACTCGGGAAGGACGTGCTGGCGGTGCCCGGCAGCATCTTCTCGCCGCTGTCGGTCGGCACCCATGGGCTGATCAGCGACGGCGCGGGGCTCGTGCAGAACGCGCGGGACGTGCTCGCGGCGCTGCGCGTCGAGCGCGAGGTTCTCGACGATCCGCTCGCGCCTCCGGCAAGCGCCGGATTCGAGCTCGCGAGGGCCGGCGACGGGCTGGTCTTGCATCTCTCCGAAACCATGGCGCTGAGCGCTTCGGAGCTCGCCCGGAAGGTGCAGCTCCCGGTGGCTGAAGTGGTTGGGCGCCTCACCTCGTTAGAGCTTCAGGGAGCGGTGCGGCGGCACGGCTCCGGCTACCTAAGGGCATTGCGCCGGGGGAAAACACGGGCGTAGGATTGCCCGCCCAGAACCACCCGGACGGAATGCATTGCCGGGTTTGGGAATAAAGGAATGGCTGTGCCGGAAGGTCTGATCATCGTCGAGTCCCCCGCCAAGGCGAGGACTTTGAAGCGGTTCCTGGGTGACCGTTTCGACGTCCTCGCCTCGATGGGGCACGTCCGGGACCTGCCGGACAAGGAGCTCGGGGTCGACGTCGACGCCGGGTTCAAGCCGCACTACGAGGTGGTCGAGGACCGGCAGAAGACGATCACCGACCTCCGCGCGGCCGTGAAGAAGGAGCCGTCGGTCATCCTCGCCTCCGACCCCGACCGGGAGGGCGAGGCGATCGCCTGGCACCTGGCCGAGGTCCTGCACCTCCGTTCGCCGAAGCGGATCGAGTTCCACGAGATCACCAACGAGGCCGTCCAGCGCGCTCTGGCGGAGCCGCGCGAGATCGACATGCGGCTGGTGAACGCCCAGCAGGCGCGCCGCGTCGTGGACCGGCTGGTCGGTTTCCGGCTGAGCCCCTTCCTGTGGAGCAAGGTGCAGAAGGGCATCGGCGCAGGTCGGGTGTCGAGCGTCGCGCTGCGCCTGGTCGTCGACCGCGAGGAGGAGATCCGAAAGTTCGTGGCGGTCGAGTCGTGGACGATCGACGCCGAGCTCTCCAAGCAGGCCGCGCCGGAGCACTTTCTCGCCCGCCTCAACCGCGCGGCCGGCGCCGCCAAGGGCGAGGAGGACAGCAAGCTCGAGGTCAAGACGAAGGCGGACGCGGACGAGCTGGTCAGGAAGCTCGAGGGCGCGACCTACCGCGTGCTCGAGGTCGAGAAGAAGCGGCGCAACAAGAGCTCGTACCTGCCTTACATCACGTCCACGCTGCAGCAGGACGCGTCGAGCCGCCTGCGCTTCAGACCGAGAAACACGATGCGGATCGCGCAGCAGCTCTACGAGGGGGTCGAGCTCGGCGCCGAGGGGTCGACCGGTCTCATCACGTACATGCGCACCGACTCGACGCGCATCTCGGACGAGGCCGAGCGCAAGGTCCGCGGCTACATCGGAGACAAGCACGGCTCGAACTACGTCGGCGGCCCACGCACGGCGAAGGTCGCGCCTGGCGCGCAGGACGCCCACGAGGCGATCCGCCCGACCGATGTGAACCGGACGCCGGAGTCGATCCGCGAGCACCTGTCGCCGGACCAGTTCAAGCTGTACGACCTCATCTGGCGTCGCTTCGTGGCGAGCCGCATGGCGCCCGCCGTGTACGACCAGACGCAGGTCGAGATCGAGGGCGCCGGTTACATCTTCCGCGCGACCGGGTCGGTGCTCGCGTTCGACGGCTTCTACGCCGTCTGGCCCCGCGACGAGGACAAGGACTCGCCCGACCTGCCGGCGCTCGAGCAGGGAGAGGTGCTCGACTTCCACGAGCTCAAGCCCGAGCAGCACTTCAGCCAGCCGCCCCCGCGCTACACCGAGGCGACGCTCATCAAGGAGCTCGAAGCGCGCGGCATCGGCAGGCCTTCCACGTACGCGCCCATCGTCGAGACGATCACGAAGGACCACGGCTACGTGGAGATCAAGGAGCGGCGGCTGCATCCGACGGCGATCGGCGAGGCCGTGAACACCATCATGGTCGACCGCTTCAAGGTCATCTCCGACGACGACTACACCGCCACCCTCGAGAAGCGCCTTGACCAGGTCGAGAGCGGCAAGGAGGAGTGGGTGCCGGTGGTCAGCGGGTTCTACGGCCCGCTGCAGCAGATGCTCACCGCGGCCGAGGAGGCGATGCCGGCCGAGACTGACGAGGTCTGCCCGGAGTGCCACGAGGGGCACCTCGTGCACAAGGCGAGCCGGTTCGGGCCCTTCCTCGGCTGCTCCCGCTACCCGAAGTGCAAGTACCGCCGCGCGCTCACCGCGAACGGCGAGGCGGCCAAGCCGAAGCTGCTCGAGGAGCCGTGCCCGGAGTGCGGCCGCCCGCTGCAGGTCCGGACCGGCCGGTATGGCGAGTTCATCGGCTGCTCCGGCTACCCGGAGTGCAAGTACATAAAGAAGGAGAACAACGGGGCCGCCAAGCCGACGGGGGAGAAGTGCCCGCAGTGCGGCGAGGGCGAGCTGGTCGAGCGGCGCGGACGCTTCGGGCCCTTCGTCGCCTGCTCGCGGTATCCCGAGTGCAAGTACCGGGCCAACGTCGGCAAGGACGGCAAGGCCAAGGAGGGCCCGAAGCTGCTCGACGAGCCGTGCCCGATCTGCGGCAAGCCGCTGGTCGAGCGCAGGGGCCGCTACGGGATGTTCAAGTCCTGCTCCGACTACCCCGCCTGCCCCGGCCCAAAGGGAGTCAAGAAGACGGACAAGGCCGAGGTCTAGCCGGCCGGTATACTGGCCCTCGCCGGTTAGCGCAAGCCAACCGAGTAAGCACGTCCGGAGCAAGCCCCTGTCCTTCTGATCGCGAAGGCCGGCGCCGGGCGGAAGTTGAACAGGGAGGCATCAATACGTGGCCCAGGTAACGCTGAAGCAGCTGCTCGAAGCGGGTGTCCACTTCGGACACCAGACGAGCCGTTGGAACCCGAAGATGAAGCCGTACATCTTCACGGCCCGCAACGGCATCCACATCATCGACCTGCAGAAAACCGTCCGCCTGCTCGACGACGCGTGGGACTTCACCCGCAGCGTCGCCGCCAGCGGCCGGCCGGTGCTCTTCGTCGGCACCAAGAAGCAGGCGCAGGAGACCATCCAGGTCGAGGCCGCGCGCTGCGGCATGTACTTCGTCAACCGCCGCTGGATGGGCGGCATGCTGACCAACTTCTCGACCGTCAAGAAGCGCATCGACCGCCTCCAGGAGCTGCGCAAGATGCAGCAGGAGGGCCAGTTCGAGGCGCTGCCGAAGAAGGAGGCGAAGAAGCTCCAGGACGAGCTCGACCGCCTGATGTTCCACTTCGACGGCATCGCGGACATGAAGCGGCTACCCGGGGCGATGTATGTCGTCGACCCGCGCAAGGAGCACATCGCGGTCACCGAGGCGAACCGCCTGAAGATCCCGGTCGTCGCGATCACCGACTCGAACTGCGACCCGGACCTCATCACTTACGTCATCCCCGGCAACGACGACGCGATCCGCGCCGTCAAGCTGCTCACCGGGAAGATCGCCGACGCGTGCCAGGACGGCCGCCAGGAGGCTCAGGCCCGTGGCGAGATCCTGCCCGAGGTCGAGGAGCGCGAGTTCCTCGAGACGCCGCGCTACGAGGAGATCGAGGAATACCTCGAGGACGAGGAGGACTACCTCCCGACCGTGTCCGAGGAGGAGTTCATCGGGCGCACAGGCGACGACGAGGAGGCGCGCTGATGACGAAGGTCACCCCTGACCTCATCCGCAAGCTCCGCGAGCTTTCGGGGGCCGGCATGCTCGACTGCAAGCAGGCCCTCGAAGAGACGGATGGCGACGTGGACAAGGCGTTCACGCTCCTGCGCGAGAAGGGCATCGCCAAGGCCGCGAAGCGCGAGGGCCGCGAGACCGGCCAGGGCCTGGTCGAGGCGTACCTGCACAGCACGGGCGACGGCCTGCCGGCGCAGGTCGGAGTGCTCGTCGAGGTCGACTGCGAGACCGACTTCGTGGCCAAGGGCCCGGACTTCCGCAAGCTCGCGAAGGAGCTTGCCCTCCAGATCGCGGGCTACCAGCCGCGCTGGGTCTCGCGCGACGACGTGCCCGATGAGGTCCTCGTCGAGGAGCGCAACGTCGCCCAGGCGAAGGCGGAGGCCGACGGCAAGCCGCCGCAGGTGATCCCGAAGATCGTCGAGGGCACGGTCGAGCAGTTCCTGAAGCAGAACTGCCTGCTCGAGCAGCAGTACTTCCGCGAGCCGAAGCTCACGGTGCAGGACCTGATCAAGGAGAACATCTCCAGGCTGCAGGAGAACATCACCGTCCGGCGCTTCGCGCGGTTCAACGTCCGCGAGGCATAGTCTTCTAGCAGTGTCGATCGACGGATCGCCGAAGTACAACCGCGTCCTGCTGAAGCTGAGCGGCGAAGCGCTCGGCGGCTCGCGTGACTACGGCATCGACCTCGGCGTCATCCAGACGATCGCGGAGCAGATCAAGCGCGTGCACGAGATGGGCGTGCAGGTGGCGCTGGTGGTCGGCGGCGGCAACATCTTCCGCGGCCTCGCGGCGAGCGAGCTCGGCTTCGACCGCGCGACCGGCGACTACATGGGCATGCTCGCCACCGTCATCAACGCCCTCGCGCTGCAGGACGCGCTCGAGCGCATCGGCATCCCGGCGCGGACCATGACCGCGATTCAGATGCCGCAGGTCGCCGAGCCCTACATCCGCCGGCGCGCGGTGCGCCACCTCGAGAAGGGCCGCGTCGTCATCCTCGCGGCCGGCACGGGCAACCCGTACTTCACGACCGACACCACCGCCGCCCTGCGCGCGGTGGAGATCGAGGCCGACGTCATCCTCAAGGCGACCAAGGTCGACGGCGTCTACACGGCCGACCCGAAGCGCGACCCGACCGCGAAGATGTTCGACCGCCTCGACTACATGGAGGTCCTGAACCGCGGCATCGAGGTGATGGACAACACCGCGCTCACCCTCTGCATGGACAATGACGTGCCGATAGTGGTCTTCAACCTGCTGAAGCCCGGGAACATCGAGCGGGTCGTGCAGGGCGAGGAGATCGGCACGCTGGTCGGAGCCGGCGCCTGATGGGAATCGACCCGATCATGCGCGACGCCGAGCAGAAGATGACCAAGTCGGTCGACCACTTCGGCGCCGAGCTCAACAGCATCCGCACCGGCCGCGCCAACCCGGCGCTGATCGACAAGGTGATGGTCCCGTACTACGGCACGCCGACGCCCCTCAACCAGCTCGCGCAGATCAGCGCGCCCGAGCCGCGCCTGCTCGTCGTGCAGGTCTACGACAAGAGCCAGATGGGCGCGGTCGAGAAGGCGCTGCGGTCCGGCGAGATGGGGCTGAACCCGGCCAACGACGGGAACGTGATCCGCGTGCCGATCCCGCCGCTGACCGAGGAGCGCCGCAAGGAGTACGTGAAGCTCGTGAAGCAGAAGGCCGAGGAGGCGCGCGTCGCGATTCGCAACGTGCGCCGCGACGAGATTCACCGCATCGACCAGATGGCCAAGAACGGCGAGGTGCCCGAGGACGAGTCGAAGCGCGCGCAGGCCCGGCTCCAGAAGCTCGTCGATGCGCAGATCGAACGCGTCGACGCCGTCGCCAACCGCAAAGAGCGCGAGGTAATGGAGGTCTAGGGGCGGAGGCAGCGGGTGCCGGGCCCCACCGGTACCCTTGAGGCACCTTGGAGTCCCGGGTCCCCCGCCACATCGGGATCATCATGGACGGCAACGGGCGCTGGGCCCGCCGCCACAACCGTCCCGTCAGCTTCGGCCACCGCGCCGGCGTGAAGTCGATCAAGCGCGTGCTCGAAGGCTGCGAGCAGCTCGGCGTCCACGCGCTCTCCGTCTACGCGTTCTCGACCGAGAACTGGTCCCGGCCGCGAGCCGAGGTACGCGCGCTCATGCGCCTCTTCCACGAGACGATGCAGCGGGAGATCGACGAGATGCACCGCCGCGGCGTACGAATCGTCGTCAGCGGCCGCCGCGACGACCTCTCGGGGCGCATGCGCGACCGGATCGACGAGGCGGTCGCACGCACAGCTGACAATCAAAAGGGTGTGCTCAACGTCTGCCTGAACTACGGCGGGCGGGCCGAGATCGTCGACGCCGTGAAGCGCATCGTCGCCGACGGTCTCGCGGCCGACCAGGTGGACGAGAAGGCGATCGCCGACCGGCTCTACAACCCCGAGCTGCCCGACCCGGACCTGATCATCCGCACCGCCGGTGAGCACCGGGTGAGCAACTTCCTGCTGTGGGAGTCGGCGTACTCCGAGATGATCGTGACCGACACGCTCTGGCCGGACTTCGACGTCGACGACCTGAAGGCCGCGCTGGTCGAGTACGCGTCCCGGGTGCGCCGCTTCGGCGGGCGCCCCGACGAAGAGGCTGCGCTTCCGGTCGCCGAAGGCGCCGCCCGGTGACGACTGCGCGCGGACGCACGACGCCCGCGATGAGCCCGCTCATGATCCGCATCCTCAGCGGCGCGGTCTTCATCGCGATCGTGCTCGTGGCGCTGTACGCCGGCACCTACGGCGTCTACGCGCTGGCGCTCGTGCTCGCGGGGGTCGCGCTCTGGGAGTTCCGCGGGCTTTCCGACGGCATGGGCTCGAGAGCCCCGACGTGGCTGCTGTTCCCGCTGGGCGCTTTCTTCGTCCTCAGCGGCACGCTGCTCAAGCGCGTCGACGTCGCGCTCGTCCTCTCCATAGCGCTCGTCGCCGGCCTCGGGACGTTCCTGGTCGTGCCCGGCCGCAGGCAGGGGCTCGGCCGCTGGGCGATGGGCCTGGCGGGCGCGCTCTACATCGGCATGCCGTTCAACTACTACCTGCTTCTCTACACCTCGAAGCCGCACGGCCTGGTCTGGACGGCGTTCACGATCTTCGCCGTCATCGCCGCCGACGCGGCGGCTCTCCTCGTAGGGAGCCGCATCGGCCGGCATCCGTTCTTCCGCAACATCAGCCCGCGGAAGACGGTCGAGGGCGCGATCGCGGGGCTCGTCGCGGCGACGATCGTGATGGTCATCGGGGTCACCTTCGTGCTCGGGATCTCGCTGCTCCACGCGGTCGCGCTTGGATTGCTGGTCGGGTTCAGCGCCGAGATGGGGGACCTGGTCGAGTCGCAGATGAAGCGCATCGCGGAGGTCAAGGATTCGTCCAACCTGATCCCCGGGCATGGCGGCCTTCTCGACCGCCTCGACTCCATCCTGTTCCCGCCGATCCTCGTCTATTTCTATGTGACGGTCTTCGGGCTGCTGGCGCAATGAGCCGGCCGCTGAACGTCGCCATCCTCGGGGCGACCGGGTCGATCGGCCGCCAGGCGCTGGACGTCATCGATCGGAATCCCGAGCGGCTGCGGCTCTTCGGCCTCACCGAGGGCAGGCGCTCGACCAGTCGCAAGGCCGAGCACATGATCCAGGGCCAGGCCGGCGACGCCGAGTTCGATCGGCGGGTCATCGACATGGTCACGGACCCGCGGTGCGACATCGTGCTGGTCGCGATCCCGGGCGCCCGAGCGCTCGCGCCGACGCTTGCCGCGCTCGCGGCCGGCAAGGAGATCGCGCTCGCGACCAAGGAGGTGCTTGTCATGGCGGGCGACCTCGTCATGAAGGCGGCCGGGATGCGCGGGCTCCGGCCGGTCGACTCCGAGCACAGCGCGATCTGGCAGTGCCTGTGGGGTGAAAGGCCGGAGAGCGTCCGGCGTCTGATCATCACCGCGTCTGGCGGCCCGTTCTGGGCCCACCCGGAGCTCGACCTCGACCGCGTGACGGTCGAACAGGCGCTGAACCACCCGCGCTGGTCGATGGGCCCGAAGGTCACGATCGACTCCGCGACCCTGATGAACAAGGGCCTGGAGGTGATCGAGGCGCACCACCTGTTCGCGGTGTCGCTCGACCACATCACCGTATCCATCCACCCCCAGAGCGTCGTTCATTCCGTCGTGGAGTTCGTGGACGGATCGATGAAGGCGCAGCTCGGGCGCCCGGACATGCGGCTGCCGATTGCGGTCGCGCTCGGCTACCCGGAGCGGCTGGCCGGCGCGGTTCCCCCGGCGCGTCTCGAGGAGCTCAGCGGCCTCGAGTTCCACGCCCTCGACGAGGCGCGCTTTCCGAGCGTGCGCCTGGCTCGAGAGGCGGCCCGCGAGGGCGGCGGACGGCCCGCGGTCCTGAACGCCGCCAACGAGGAGGCCGTGAACGGCTTCCTCGACGGCAGGCTTCCGTTCAGCGCCATCATCCCGACGGTCCAGCGCGCGCTCGAAGCCTTCAAGGGCGGCGGCGAGACGCTCGACGAGATCCTCGAGGCCGACCGCTGGGCGCGCGCCTTTGTCGCCGCTGACGGGGCTGAGGCCGGACATTTCTCCGGTAGGCTGAAGCCGTGAACCAGGTCCTGGCGGCCGTCCTCGAGGTCGTCGGCGTCGCAGGGATGTTCCTTCTCCTCATCGCGCCGCACGAGGCGGGCCACTTCCTCGTGGCCAAGCTCTTCAAGGTGCGCGTGCTCGAGTTCTCGATCGGCGCCGGGACAAAGCTGTGGTCGACGACGCGCGACGGCACGCTGTACGCGATCCGGCTCCTCCCAATCCTCGGGTACGTGCGGATGGGCGGCATGGAGGGCGGCGACTTCGACGAGCCCAACGGGTTCCATTCGAAGCATCCGGCCAAGCGGATCGCGATCCTCGCCGCCGGCCCGATTGCGAACTTCCTGGTCGCGATGGTGCTGATCGCCGGCGCGACGATGACGCAGCTCAACAGCGACCCGGGCAAGGTGCTCGCCGTGTTCGGCGACACGCCGGCCGCCGCCGCCGGGCTGCAGGCCGGCGATCACATCAGCACGGTCGACGGCAAGCCGATCCGGGTACCGGAGAACATCCAGCAGGCGGAGGTCGGCGCAGGCGGCCGGCCCGTGGTCGTGACCGGGACCCATGCCGACGGCCGGCCGTTCAGCGTCACCGTGACCCCGAAGTGCTCGAGCTCCGGCTGCCAGATGGGAGTCGGCATCGCGCGGATCACGACGCCGCTCACCGCCATCCAGGACGGCGTCGTCTTCCCGTGGCAGGCGTTCCAGGTGATCGTCCAGGGCCTCGGCTCGCTCGTCACCGGCCAGATCCAGGGCGGCCTGTTCGGCAAGAGCGGCCTGACCGGACCGATCGGCATCGCGGCGATCACCGCCGACGCCGTGAACCAGGGGCCGCCGGCCTACGTGACCCTGGTCGCGCTGCTGTCGGTCGCGCTCGGCGTCACGAACCTGCTGCCGCTGCTGGCGCTCGACGGAGGCCGCATCGTCGTCGTGCTCGTCGAGTGGCTGCGGCGGCGGCCGTTCGACCGCAACATGGAGCTCAACTTCCAGCGCTTCGGCCTGGCCGCGCTGCTCGCGCTCGCGGCGATCATCAGCTTCCTCGACATCCAGCGCCTCGCATCCGGCCAGTTTCCGGGAGTCGGATGACGAAGTTCGTCAACCGGCGAAGGTCGATACCGGTCAACGTCGGCGGAGTCGTGATCGGTGGCGCGGCGCCCATCGCCGTGCAGACCATGACCAAGACGGACACCCGCGACGTGAAGGCGACGCTGCGCCAGATCCACGAGCTCAAGGACGCCGGCTGCGAGATCGTCCGTCCCGCGGTCCCCGACAGGGAAGCCGCCGAGGCGCTGAAGGAGATCGTCAAAGGCTCGCCGCTGCCAGTGATCGCCGACATCCATTACGACCACACCCTGGCGCTGCTGGCGATCGAGGCGGGCGTGCATTGCCTCCGGCTGAACCCCGGCAACATCCCCGACCGCGACAAGGTCGTGAAGGTCGTGACCGCCGCCAAGGAGAGGCAGATCCCGTTCCGCATCGGCGTGAACGCGGGCTCGCTTCCCGAGGAGGTGCACAAGACGCTGCGCGAGCAGCACCACGTCGACCGCGACGACCGCGAGCGGACCGCCGACCGCATGGTCGAGGTGGCGCTCGGCCACTGCAAGATCCTCGAGGAGCTCGACTACGGCCCAGGCTTCATCAAGGTGTCGCTCAAGGCGACGGACGTGTGGACGAACATCCTCGCGAACCGCAAGTTTGCGCAGGCGCGGCCGTACCCGATCCACCTCGGCGTGACCGAGTCCGGCCCGGTGCAGGCCGGCAGCATCCGCAGCGCCGTGGGGATGGGCATCCTGCTGAGCGAGGGGATCGGCGACACGATCCGGGTTTCGCTCGCCACGTCGGATCCGCGCGAGGAGATCCGCGTCGCACGCGAGATCCTCAAGACGCTCGCGTTCCGCAACGAGAGCGCGACCCTCATCGCGTGCCCGACCTGCGGCCGGCTCGAGTACGACATGGTGCCGACCGTCAAGGCCGTGGAGAAGCACATCGAATCGCTGAACGTGCCGATCACCGTGGCGGTCATGGGCTGCGTGGTGAATGGGCCCGCCGAGGCGCGCCACGCCGACATCGGCGTCACGGGCGGTCGCGGCAAGGGCGTCATTTTCAAGCAGGGTAAGCTCTACAAGACCGTGCCCCAGGAGGAGCTGCTCGCCGTGCTGCTGGCTGAGATCGACGCGATCGCGGCCGAGCGCGCACCGGCGTCAGCGCCGGCTCCGCTCCCGTCGTAGCCCGGTAGGCGTTCGGCCGGCCGGGCGATTCTGAGCCGATTACTTCAACATGGGAGCGAGCACGTGAAACAGGAGATGGAGGAGCAGCAGGATTTCGTCAAGGACATCACGAAGATGTCCGACGACTTCGACCGCTGGTACACGGACGTCATCCGCAAGGCGGAGATGGCGGACTGGTCCGGCGTCCGCGGGATGATGGTCGTGCGCCCCTACGGCTGGGCGATGTGGGAGGCGATCCAGCGCGCCTTCGACGACATGATCAAGGAGAGCGGGCACGAGAACTGGGCCTTTCCGCTGCTGATCCCACGCGACATGCTCATGAAGGAAGCCGAGCACGTCGAGGGCTTCGCTCCCGAGGTCGCATGGGTGACCAGGGCCGGCTCGAGCCAGGAGCAGCTGGAGGAGCCGCTGGCGGTGCGCCCTACGTCCGAGACCATCATCGGCGCGATCATCAAGCGCTACATCCAGAGCCACCGCGACCTGCCCAAGCTGACGAACCAGTGGAACAGCGTCGTGAGGTGGGAGATGCGCTCGCGCCTCTTCCTGCGCAGCCGCGAGTTCTGGTGGCAGGAGGGCCACACCTTTCACGCCTCCGCGCAGGAGGCGATCGACGAGTCGCGGCTGATCCTCGGCTACTACCGCTCCGTCGCGGAGGACTGGCTCGCGGTGCCGGTGCTCGTCGGCCGCAAGTCGCCGGCGGAGACATTTCCGGGCGCCGTGCACACGCTGACGCTCGAAGGCCTGATGCGCGACGGCCTCGCGCTGCAGATGGGCACGTCGCACTACTTCGGCCAGAACTTCGCGAAGGCGTACGACATCTCGTTCACGAACAGGTCGAACGAGCTGGAGCTGTGCTACTCGACCTCGTGGGGCATCAGCACGCGCATGGTCGGCGCGATCGTGATGGCCCATGGCGACGACTCGGGCCTCATCGTGCCACCGAAGGTCGCGCCCATCCAGGTGGTCGTAGTCCCGATCTTCCGCGACGATGCGAGCCGCGCCAAGGTCGCGAGCTTCATCGACTCGTGGTCGCCCGAGCTCAAGGCGGCGGGCATCCGGCACCGCGTCGACTGGCGCGACGAGCGGCCTGGCGACAAGTACGCGCACTGGGAGCTCAAGGGCGTGCCGCTGCGGCTGAACGTCGGCGGCCGTGACGCCGATGCGGGCCAGGTCGAGCTGGTCGACCGGCTGACGCGTGAGAAGCGCGCGGTGCCCGTGACGGCGCTCGCGCATACCCTGACCGAGGAGCTCGTGCGCTTCCAGAAGCGGCTGCTCGAGCGCGCGCAGGAGTTCCAGCGCGCGAACACGGTCGAGCTCGGCACGCTGGACGAGGTCGTCGCGCACTTCGCGACGAAGGGCGGGTTCGCGTGGGTCGAGTGGTGCGGGGAGGACGGCGAGGAGGCCCGCGTCAAGAACGAGTCCGGCGGCGTCACGATCCGCACGATCGACGAGGAGGCGAAGCCCACCGGCAAGTGCTTCGTCTGCGGCCGGCCCGCGATCTACCGCGTGGTGCTGGCCAAGGCGTACTGAGCGGCAGGCCCACAAAGCTCACACCCGGGTTTACGATGAGTCCGGGGGTTCCGAGGTGGAATGAGCACACCGCTCAAGAGGCTGGTTCCTCCTGCGGTCAGGGGGTTTGCTCGCGATACGCGTAGTCGGCTCGAGGTGCTACTGGAGCCGATCGATTACGCGGGTCGCGCCGTGGCCAACAAGACAGAGCAGCCGCCGATGAGGCTCCGCCGCATGTCCGGACCGCTCTCTCAATTCGAAACCTCGAGCGCCAGCGTGATCGCTTACATGAGAGCGTCGTGCGGCCTCGAGGCTTCGCATCGGCTGCTCGACGTCGGGTGCGGGTGCGGCGGCACTGCCATCCAGCTGCTGGGCACCTTCAGCGGAGCCGGCGGCTACACGGGGGTGGACATCCACCAGGGCTCGATCGACTGGGCCACCCACCACCTGACTCCACGCGACAGCCGGTTCCGATTCGTGCTGCTGGACGTTGCGAACCCGGCCTACAACCCAAAGGGACGCTTCAGCGCGGAGAGCTACCGCCTACCCTTCCCAGACGCCAGCTTCGACCGCGTGATCGCGAAATCGATCTTCACGCACCTCCGACCTGGCGAGGTCGCCAACTACGTGAAAGAGATCGGGCGCCTGCTCGCCGATGACGGCTGCTGCGTCGTGACCTTCTTCCTGCTTGGCCCGGCGCGAGACGCAGCGATGAAGGAGGGCCGCTCACCGCGATTCGACTACGGCGAGGGCCCGTGGCGTTACGAGAACAGGAACCTTCCGGAGGCGGCATCCGCCTATGACGAGGCCCACGTCATGGGCCTGCTGAAGGCCGAAGGCATGGAACCGGTGAGAGTGATCCCCGGTCACCAGGACGTCATCGTCGCGCGTCGCTCGAGGCGCTAGGCGACGGGGTTTTCGAACGCTCCCACGGCGGGCGCGTCCGTGTAGAGAGAACGCTGCTCGATCAGCTTGAGCTTGCCGCTGGCGGCGGCATCGAGAACCGCCTCCGCCACGTCGGGGTGGAAGTGCGTCCCGGCGCCCTGCCGGATCTGGTCCATGGCGACCTCGAGTGACATGCCACGCCGGTAGGGGCGGTCCGACGTCATGGCGTCGATCGCGTCCGCCGCGCTGACGATCCACAGGAAGATCGGCAGCTCGCTGCCCTTCTTGTGGTCGGGGTACCCCTTGCCGTCGAAGCGCTCGTGGTGCGAGCGGACGATGACGAGCTCATCGGTCAGCTTGCTGAGACGGCGAAGGCTCTCGAAGCCGATGGTCGTGTGCGCCTTCATCAGCTCGAACTCCTCGTCGGTGAGCTTGCCTGGCTTGAAGAGGACGGCGTCCGGCACGCCGATCTTCCCGATGTCATGGATGCGAGAGCCGAGCTCGAGGCGGACCCACGCGGGGCCGGGCGGATACTTCATCTGCCGGGCGATCACCTTCGCGTACTCGGTGACCCGCGCGGAATGCCCGGCCGTGTACCTGTCGCGGGCGTCCGAGACGTCGGCGAGGGCGGTGAGGGTGGCGTAGCTCGACTCTTCCGCCTCCTCGAACTGGCGCGCGTTCTGGATCGGGAGAGCGGCCTGGGCGGCGAGCTCGGTGACGAGCTTGCGCTGATCACCGGTGAACGTCCGCCCCTCCGTGTCGTTGGCGAGGAACACGACACCGATCCGCGTTCCCCCCAGCGTGATGGGGACGCACAGCACCGCGCCGAGCGGATTGTCGGCATCCGGCTTCGGCGTCAACGTCTCCATGACCGGCTGGCCGGTCTCCATCACCGAGCGGAGAATCGGCCTCGCCACCCCAAGGGCCAGCTTGTCCGCTCTCTTCGCGTCGATGCCGAACGGCACCTTGACGATCAGGTGTCCTGAGTCGTCGAGCGCCATGAAACCGATTCGCGCCTCGGCCGCCTTGGCCGCCCGGTCGAGGAGCTGCCGCAGCACCTGGTTGAAGTCGAGCGTCGACGTGGCCGCCTGCAGCGCCTCCTGGAGGTTGGTCAGCTCCCAGTTGCTGCGCTTCACGCTGTCGAAGAGCTCGGTGTTGCGGATCGCCACGACGGCCTGGCTGCCGAGCGTCGCGAGCACGCGCTTGTCGTCCTCCGTCCACTGGCGCGCCTTGACGTCGAACACCGAGAGCGTGCCCCAGATGTCGGTGCCCTCGATCATGGGCGTGCAAAGGGCGGACTGAAGGCCGTACGCCTTCAGGTCAGGCGGCGAGCTCAGGTCGAAGCTCTTGTCGGCGTCGTCGAGCGCGGTCACAGCCTGGCTGAGCATCACCGCGCCGACGATGCCCTGGCCGTTCGAGAACTCGATCGAGTTGGCCTCCTGTGGGAAGCCGAGTGACAGGACGACCCGCTGCGTCATTGCTTCGGTGCGACGAGTCAGCAGGGCCGCCGTCGAGCCCGTCACCCGCGCCGCGGCCTCGAGCGTCTTCTGCTCGTTGACGCGCGTGCCCTCGGTGATGGACGTCAGCGCCTGGGCGATCTCTGCGAGCGCATCGAGCGCGGTGTCGAGCTTGGTGGCCTGCCCGGTCATCGCCTGCAGCATCCGCGAGTTCTCGACCGCTACCCCGGCCATCGACCCGAGCTCGGTCAGGGTCTCGGCGTCGTGCGCGGTGAACGGCGTGGAGCCCGAGCGACCCACCGCCAGCGCCCCGATGACGCCCGTCGGCGAGCGCATCGGCCCGAGCAGCTCGTGCACGATCACCGACGCCCCGGCGGGCTTCACGCCGCTGTGGACGTCGTCCGCAAGCGTGCGATTCCGGACCACCGTCTCTCCTGCTCGCACACGCGCAAGCGGGCCGGTCTGCTTGGCGCCCGGTTCGAACAGCAGCACGCGGCCCGAATCGAACCTGATCACCTGCTTCGCACGCTCGAGCACCAGCGCGAGCACCTGGTCGGTCGACTTTCCCGACGCCTGGTTCACCAGCTCGTTCATGACGTTGTGACGCGCGGACTCCGCCTGGCTCATCGCGACCGCGTGTGCGGTCACCAGCTGGGTGCCGGCACGACGCGCGAGCGTCATCGCGAGCCTTCTGTCGTCGTTCGTGAAACCGCCGGCCTTGTTGCCGAGGAGCACGAAGCCGCTGACCTGCTCGCCGATGGGGAGGGGGACAGCAAGGATCGCGTCGACGGTCATCTCCTCCGGGACGTAGCTGACCAGCTCGAGAAGCCCCGACCCGCCCTTGGCGACGTATTCACGCCCGCCGTCGACGGTCGAGATCAGCGGCCCGGATCCGTCGCGGCTTCTCGAAACCGGCTGTGGATGGAGGCGGCCGAGGCCGATGCCCGGGGCCTGGGGCACGTAGCGCGAACCGTCCGGCGAAACGAGGTAGCAGCATGCGAAGGCGGCGCCGGTGTGGTGGGCGAGGAGCGCCGTCAGTGACGCCGCGTCGGCGGGCGTGCTCGACCCCTCGGCGTCCTGGGTCGCGGCAAGGAACGCGCGCTGCTTGTCCTCGAGGCGGCTGTTCAGGTCTTCCATCTCCTGTAGCCGGGTCCGGAGGGCCTCTGTGAAGCTGCGGTACGCGGTCACGCCGACGAAGCCGCCGAGCCCGAGCAGCACGATGCCGGCGAGCTGCATCGGCAGGCCGGTCGCGCGGAGGTTGAAATGCACCGCGAGGAGGACGACCAGCAGCGAGCCGCCCGCCATCGGGCCGCTCACCGTCCACTCGGAGTAGGCGGCGCCGGCCACGATCGCCATGAAGCCGGCGATCGCCGCCACGACGACCTCGCCGCCGCCGCGCCCGGCTGTGTTGAGCGACGCGCCGGCGAGGATCAGCAGCGCCGCCGCCGCCGAGAAGGCGACGCGGATGAGAAGGGCCGCCCGCTCGGACCGCATCACCCTGTGAATTGAATACGAACGACCTGCGAATGAGCCTCTCCTAAACTCTGTCCACAGCCCTTGATGACCGTCGCAGAACTGCTTCGCATCGCCGATCACCTCGAACCGAAGGACCAGGAGATGGTCCGGAGGGCGTTCGAGCGGGCTCAGAAGGCCCACGCGGGGCAGCGGCGCCTCTCGGGCGAGGAGTACGTCAACCACCCGATGGAGGTCGCCGCGATCCTCGCCGACCTGCAGCTCGACGCCCCGACGCTCGCTGCCGCGCTGCTCCACGACACGATCGAGGACACCCCGCTCACCGCAGACGAGCTGAAGAGCGAGTTCGGGCCGGAGGTCGAGCGCCTGGTCGACGGGGTCACCAAGCTGGGCCGCATCTCGCTGCGCTCGGACCAGCAGCAGCAGGCCGAGAACATCCGCAAGATGATGGTCGCCATGGCGGAGGACCTCAGGGTGGTCCTCATCAAGCTCGCCGACCGCCTGCACAACATGCGGACCCTCGACCCCCTGCCCGAGGTCAAGCGCCGCAAGATCTCGCGCGAGACCCTCGACATCTATGCGCCCCTGGCGCACCGGCTCGGCATCGGCCAGATCAAGTGGGAGCTCGAGGACCTCGCCTTCCGCAACCTCGAGCCGGAGGCCTACGACGACGTCGCCAAGCGCATCGCCCGCAAGCGAACGGAGCGCGAGCGCCTGGTCACCGACCTCCGGGACGTCCTCGCGAGCGAGCTCGACAAGGTCGGCATCAAGGCCGACATCACGGGCCGTCCGAAGCACATCTATTCCGTGTGGCAGAAGATGACCCGCGACAACAAGGATTTCACCGAGATCTACGACCTGTCCGCGATCCGCGTGCTGGTCGACTCGGTGCGCGACTGCTACGGCGTGCTCGGCGTCGTGCACTCGCTGTGGAAGCCGGTGCCGGGGCGGTTCAAGGACTACGTCGCGATGCCGAAGTCCAACGGCTACCAGTCGCTGCACACGACGGTCATCACGCACACGGGCGAGCCGATCGAGATCCAGATTCGCACCCACGAGATGCACCGGGTCGCCGAGTTCGGCGTCGCCGCCCACTGGACGTACAAGGAGGGCCACAAGGGCGACGCGTTCGACGAGAAGCTCGGGTGGCTGCGCAGCCTGCTCGAGTGGCAGAGCGAGGTGGGGGACGCCGAGTCGTTCGTCGACACGGTGAAGATCGACCTGCTCCAGGACGAGGTCTACGTCTTTACCCCGAAGGGCGACGTCCTGAACCTTCCGACCGGCTCGACGCCGGTGGATTTCGCGTACCGCATCCACACCGAGGTCGGCCATCGCTGCGTCGGGGCGAAAGTGAACGGGCGGATGGTGCCGCTCGACTACGAGCTGAAGAACGGCGAGATCGTCGAGATCCTCACCGCCAAGGCGCCGCACGGACCGAGCCGCGACTGGCTGAACTTCGTCAAGAGCGCGTCGGCGAAGGAGCGGATCCGCAAGTGGTTCAAGAGCCAGCGCCGCGAGGAGAACGTGGCGAAGGGCCGCGACCTCCTCGACAAGGAGCTGCACCGGATGCACCGCGTCTCGCTGAGCGAGCTCTCCGAGGCGGCGCTGCTCGAGATCGCCGGCATGCACAACTACGGCGCGCTCGACGACTTCCTCGCGGCGATCGGCTACGGCGACCTGTCGCCGCACGCGGTCGTGATGCGCATGAGCCTCGCCCAGGACGGCGACGCGGCCGCCCTCAAGGCGATCCCGCTCATCCCCAACGTCCAGCCGATCCCGCGCGTCCTCGTGCGCGGAGAGAAGGGCCTTCTGACCAAGATCGCGCCGTGCTGCCAGCCGGTGCCCGGCGACGCGATCGTCGGCTACACGACTCGGGGCCGCGGCGTCACGGTCCACCGCTCCGACTGCATCAACGCCATCAACGCGCAGGACCAGGCGCGGGTCGTCACCGTCGACTGGGACGTCGAGGCCAACCACCTGTACCCGGTGGCGATCAGGATCGAGGCCTTCGACCGCCAGGGCCTGCTGCGCGACATCGCGACGGTCGTCGCCGAGAACCACGTGAACATGTCCGCGCTCGAGGTCAAGGTCCACGACGACAAGACGGCATCGGTGTCGGCGACGGTCGAGATCGACTCGCTGGCGCAGCTGTCGCGGCTGATGGAGAAGATCGAAGGCGTGCGCGACGTGCACACGGTCGCGCGCGAGGCGAGCTAGTGAGGCTTCACGTCGAGAGCACCGCGGACGCCCAGTTCGGCACGAACTCGTTCCTGGTCGAGGATGAGGACACGCACGACGCCGTCATAGTGGACGCGAACCTCGAGCCGGAGGCGATCCTCGACCTGGTGCGGCAGCGCCACGCGAAGGTGCGCGCGATCCTTCTGACGCACACGGACGTCGACCACGTCGCCGGCCTGTCGGCGCTGCTCCGCGAGCTCGGCCCGACGCCGGTTGCGGTTCACGACACTGAACGCCAGGTTGTGACCGAGGGTAAGCCGCTCCGCCGGCAGTGGCCCGTCGAAACGCCGCCCGTCGAAACCGTCGCGTCCCTGGAGCACCAGAAGACGTTCAGCGCCGGCTCGCTCGTCTTCGACGTGCTCCACACGCCGGGCCACAGCCCCGGCGGCGTGTCGCTGCGCATCGACGGGCACGTCTTCACAGGTGACGCGCTGTTCGCGGGCTCGATCGGCCGCTCGGACTTCCACAACTCCGACGCGCGGGCGCTGCTCGATGGCATCCACTCGCAGCTGATGACCCTGCCGGACGACACGATCGTCCACGCCGGTCACGGGCCCGACACCACGATCGGGCAAGAGAAGAGGACGAACCCCTTCCTGACCTAGTGGGAGCCCACGCTCGCGAGCACGACGAGAAGCGCGGGCCCGAGCAGGATCAGCCACAGCGTGGGAAACACGCAACCGACCGTCGGCAGCAGGATCTTTAGCGAGGCGCGCGCGGCGTCGGCGCGGATCTTGAGGCGCCTCTTCACGCGCATCTGCGCGGAGTGCGCGGCGATGGTGCGGGCGATGGGCACGCCGGTGCGCTCGGCGTGAAGGATCGAGCGGACGAGGGCCGCGAAGTCCTCCACGCCAGTCGCCTCGGCCATGTCGTTCAGGGCCTCTGCCCGCGGGCGGCCGAGGTCGATCTCGCGCAGTGCCCGCGCGACGAGGAGGGTCAGCGGACCCTCCTGGTGCCGGACGAGCTGCTCCAGCGCGCGGTCGAGCCCGAGGCCTGCCTCCATGCTGATGGCGACCACGTCGAGCGCGTTCGGGAGCACAGCCTCGAGCTCTGACCGCCGGTCGGCGACCAGCTGGCGCAGCCACAGGCGCGGCAGGTACCACCCGCCGACGACGCCGATGACGAGCAGCACCCCGACGAGCACGGGCGAGCCGAGCACGATCCCGCCGGCGATGCCCACCGCGCCGAGCCCGGCGGCGGCCGCGATGCGGAGCGTCTGCACACCGGCCGGGTCGAGGCCCAGAGGGTTCCCGATGAAGTCGAGCTCGCGCTGGAAGTTCGCCGCCTGCCCCGCCGGCGTGAGCCTCCCGACCTGCCGGCCGATCGCCTTCTGGATGGGCTCCCACAAACGCTGCGCCAGCGGCCTCTCCAGCTCGAGGGCGGTCGCGTTCTGGCCGAGGCCGAGCTCCTGCCGGATCAGGCGCTCGCGCAGGAGCGTGGTCGCGTCCGAGGTCTGCGACGCGCGCATCCCGATGGCGACGAGGACGACGCCGAGCGCCGCGAGGCCGCCGATGACGATGGGAAGCGACGTCATGCGACCGTCGTGATCCGGCGGATGATCAGGGTGCCGGTGGTCAGAAGCGTCGCGGCGACCACGATGATCACCCAGCCGAGGAGGCTGCTGAACAGCGGCCGGAAGTAATCCGGCAGGACGAAGTAGCCGAACACCGCGACCGCGATCGGGAGCAGTGTGATGATCACCGCCGAGGCCCGCGACTGCGCTGTCGCCGCCATCACCTCCTCACGCATCTCGCGGCGCTGGCGCATCGTGTCGGCGAGGGTTGCGAGGATCGCAGGCAGGTCGCCGCCGACCGAGTGCTGGATGGTGATCACCATGATCATCAGGCGCAGGTCCGTGCTGCCCATGCGCTTCTCCATGTTCGCGAGCGCGCTCTCTATCGAAGCGCCGAGCTCGATCTCGCGGCGCGCAAGCGCGAATTCCTCGTTGACGGGAACGCCGGCGTTCTCGACGACCGCGTTGAACGATTGCGCGATCGACTGACCGGCCTTGATCGAGTTCGCCATGAGCTCCATCGCGCGCGGCAGCTCGTCGTCGAACACGTGGAGACGGTGACCGCGCCGGTTGCGGAGGTACAGCGCCGGCGCGAGGTAACCGACCACCGCGAAGATCGGCACCGCGAGGCTGACCCCGAACCGGAGCGACGCGAGAACGGCGACCGCGATCGCGAAGCCGAGCTGGAGCAGGCGGAATTCGTACGGCCGCAGCTGGAGATCGGCGCTGGCGAGGTCGCTCGCGAGCGCGTCCTGGTTGCTGCCGGCGATCCAGATCGGCGCGCCGGACGGTTCGAACCGCCGCCGCAGCTGCTCGCGGACGTCGGCCAGCGTCCGGTACGTGACGCGCGCGCTGACGCCGGTCTGGAGGTCGGTGTCGGTGTCGCGGCGCATGAGCCCGAAGACGACGAGCGCGACGCCGATCGCCGCGCCGACGGCGACCAGGAGTGCTACCCCGAGCACGTCACCACTACTTGCGGGTGAAGTGCCAGCGGGTGTCGACGTCGGCGGGTCCGACACCGCCGGCCTTGAGGACCGAGGCGCAGTTCGGGTCCGGCGCGGTCGGAAGGTTCCCGTAATCGTGGAATGACTCGAGCTCGTACTTGAGCTGGGCGTTGTTCAGGAGCCAGTAGAGGTACTCGGCGTTGCAACCCGTCATCAGCACGGTGAGGCTCGTGCCGAGCGACGACTGGCTCTGCGTCGTCGCCGTCACCGCGCCGACCTCGATGACCACGAGGTCCGTGAAAACCGTGCGCACAGACTGGGTCGCCGGGCCCGGGCCGAAGATGGACGTGCTGATGCTCGCGAGGACCGCGATACGGTCGCCGACCTGGATGTAGCCGCCGACGCCGGTCTGCTCCGACGTCGGGATGGTCACGGCGACGTATCCCTGCGGGATCGGGAGGTAGGTCGAGGTGCTGTTGCTGACGAGGTCAGGGGAGTCGGCCAGCAGGTTGGCCGTGACCGCCTGGCCGGCGATGATGTCGACGCGCGCGCCCTTGCCCGTGACCGCGCTTATAGCGGTGAAGGAGTTGGGCGGCGTCGGCGTGATCGACTGGAGCTCGAGGTCGGACTGCTGGATGCGGGTGCGGGCGCTGATGTTCGACTTCGCCACCACGACCTTCAGGCCGGTGCCGGCCGCGGGGAAGAGGTAGGGCGCGCTCGCAAGGGCGGCGGCCGCGAGGAAGGCAAGCAGGGCGAGGGCGGTCCCGATGACTATGTACAGACGGCTCCTTCGCGGACGCCCGATGGGTGCATTTGCGGCCATTACAGGCGCAAATGATGCACTTAATGACGCTGATTCACTCCACCAGAAGGGCCTCAACCGTGGCGGTGCTGACCCCGTAGTCGCTCCCGATCGCCGTCGCTGCCCCGCCCGCGGCTGAGATCGACAGAGTTCCGCACCGCACGCTGCCGGCGATCGTCGACGTCCCGTTGACGACATCCGTGAACGTCCCCGGCCAGTAGATGGAGCCGAGCAGCCAGTGTTTCGCCGCCGCGCCCTTGAACGCGATCTGGCCGGTCGCCGACGCGGGCGCGTAGACAAGCGTGTCCCAGCACGAGCGGTCGCCCGCGGGGCACCAGCTGGAGCCACCGAGGCAGCTTGCGTCCGGGCTCGCAGTCGGGTCCTGGGAGCAGGGGGCGGCGAACCAGCTGTAGTTGGTGTCCACCGGCCCGCCGGCCGGGTCGCTGCCGAACTTGCAGCTGGCGGCTGCGCACACCGTCGCGCCACCCACCAGGCAGTCGCCGGACGACAAGCCCGCCGAGTTGACGAACTCGATCGTGACGTCGCGGGCCAGGAGCTGACCGCCGTTCAGGCAGATGCCGCCGCCGCCGGGGAAGCCAGAGCCGTTGAAGTAATAGAAGCCGGGGTCGAGGATGGCCGCGCTGCTGGCGCCGCCGGCGGGCTTGAACGCCGCGATCGCGTTCGCCCAGAGGCTTGCCTGCGACGTCGATACGGTCTCGCTCGCGATGGCGGCGGGAAGATTGAGGCGGTACTCGGAACCGAACCCGTTCGGGACGTCATTGACGAGCGCGTTCCAGCCCGCGGCGGGCGTGTACGTCTGCCCCGCGTTGATGCGGAACCCGTTGTTCGTGATCACGAGGTCGTTGGCCTGGGCCGTCGCCGCGGCGGTCGAGACCGTCGTCGTCGTCGTCGCGACGGCCTGCGTCGAGGTGCCGATCTGGTCGAGCGGCGCGACGGCGGCGACGCCGCTCCACTCGGTCATCTGGACGTTGCCGTTGACGTTCGCCGGGACCGTCGTGAACGTCTGCGCGCTGATTCCGCCGGGGTTGTTGGGGTAGTAGAAGATGTCGTTGCGACCCTCTCCCGCCTGCGTGATGCTCGCAGCGCTCAGCCATCCGGCCGGCGCCGTTGCCCTGTTGGGGCTCGGGTCGGAGTTGATCGTTGCCACCAGGAGGGTGCCCGCGATGCTCGGGGCTGGAAGCGTGGCCACGAGGAAGTGGGTCGCGGTCGCCGACTCAGGCCCGGCCTGGCGCAGCGAGATCGTGCCCGCCCCGGTCGCCGCGGCGAGGTTGAGGTAGCCGTAGCAGCTCGGCTTGAAGTGCCAGTAGCCCTGCGCGTCCTGCGTGGGCGCGGGGGCCAGGCCGGTGCCCCAGGTGAAGCCGCCGGCGACGATGTTCCCGTAGCTTCCGGCGGCGCTGCAGGCTGCTCCACCCGTGCCCTGCAGGGTGGCGATCGCGGCCGGGTCTCCGTTCGGGTCCGGGGGCAGCGCGGTTGGAACGGGTTGCACCGGAACGCGCCCGACGCCCGCCGCGCAGGGGTCTGGGTTGACGGCGAGGTTCCCCGCTGACAGGTAGTCGGTGGCGCCGGCGCACGTGGGCGTCGCATGGCCGGCGATGGAGTAGCCGTCGGAGCAGATCGCGCCCGCGGACCCGGAGTTGGCGCCCGCGACGCACGCGCCGCCCGCGACGGTCCACGCCTGGCCGTCGGTGTAGTCGCGGACGTCGCCGAAGCTCGAGTAGGCGCTGCCGGCCGCCCGCTGGTGGGCGTACAGCGCGCAGCCGCCGCTCAGCGTGATGGCGCCCGACGCGTAGACGTCTCCGGCGACGTTGACCTGGCCGCCGGTGCAGGCGATGCTGGTCGCCGTGACCGCCGGCACCGACGCCGGCAGCGCCTGCGCGACGGCGTAGCGCGTCACGCTCGTCGTCGAGCGGCCCACGGCGCCGCCGAACGAGATCGGCAGGCTGAGCGTGAGCACGACCTCGAGCTGCTCCTGGTGCGCCGCGTACGGCCAGTAGTAATCGGCCGACAGGCCGCCGGCGAAGGTGTCCGTGCCGTGGTACGGCGTCGCGCACGTCCCGCCCGCGATGGTGAGCGCGCCGGTGCGCGTCCGCTGCGTGGCGACGAAGTTGTCCGCCTCCGTGATCACCGTGGAGGCGCCGGCGGCCGAGCACCCGATGCCGACCTTCAGCGCGGCGTCGAGCGCAGCCGAATCCGCCAGGGCTTGCAGCTGGTTGCGCTGCCAGGCGGCCGAGCCCGCCAGGAGTGCGAGGGCAGTGATGCCGACCAGGGCCAGGATGGCCACGGCCACGAGCACGAGCACCTGCCCGGACTGGCGGCGGGGTAAGCCCGCCATCAGAACTCGATCCGGGAGACGGACTGGGAATCGAACGTGACAACCGTGGGGATCCCGAGGAAGGCCGCCATGACCGGCTGCCATCGGTACTTCAGGTCGACCACGACGCGCTGGTGCCCGCTCGTGCGCACCGCGCTCCCGTTGGCGGCCGCGCACGCCGCCGACGGGCAGCTCCAGCGCGGGCTCGGGTTGCCGCCGGTGGAGTCGAGCTCGTAGATGAAGACGTAGACGGTGTTGGTCGCCGCCCCGTTCGCCAGCGTGATCGTCCCCGGCTGGGTGGGGTCCGCGTTCGCGACGTACGTCCCGTACGCGGGCGGCGAGCCGATGGCGGCCGAGTCCTGGTAGACCACGACCGCCCCGAGCGAATCGAGGAGGTGCGCGCCCTGGACGACGGCCGACTGCGAGCAGGCGGTCGCCAGGGAGGTGCACGACGGCGGCAGCGTGTTCGACCCTGCGTTGTAGGAGAGCGCGGCGGCGCGCGCGGTCTCGCGCGACGCGCCCTGCAGCAGGTTGTAGATCAGGACGCCGCGCCCGATGTCGACCGTGGCGCCGATCAGCAATAAAAGGACGGGCGCCACCAGCGCGAACTCGACGAGCGCCTGGCCAAGTTTCCCTACCCGCCGTGCGGGGAGGGGTGGGGGGGGACGATGCAACTTCAACCTCACCAAGAGCTCGTCTCGCGGCTCGTGCCGCCGATCGTGATCAGTCCGCCGAAGAGGTTGACGTCGTCGAAGCCGAAGTAGACGCCGACGTCAACCTCGGTCTGGGCGAGCGAGTACTGGCCGCCGGTGCAGTTCGCGCTCGCGCCGCAGTAGACGACGACCACCGCCTGCCCGGCTGCGGGCTTGGTGAAGTCCGTCCCGGCCACGAAAGGCGGCGCGTGCCCCACCTGCGTGGCGCAGCTCACGTTGCTGGTCATGGCCGCCAGGTCCGCGGTGACGAGGCTGCACATGTTCGCGACGCCCGGGCCGACGTTCGTCGTCGTCTTGCCCGCCACGTAACGCGCGCCGTCGCGCGCCGCGTCCGACGTCGCGACGCCGATCGAGTAGCCGCGGCCGAGCTCCAGCACGCCGGCCGCGAGCAGGATCAGGATCGGCAGGCAGACCGCGAACTCGACGAGCGCCTGCCCACGGGACCGGCGCTCCCTCCCCGCTTTGCGGGGAGGGTCGGGGAGGGGACGGACCAACTTCAACCCCGCCGTCAGACCTTCAGCTTCAGGCTCTCGCCGACCAGCTTCGCGATGTCCGCCGCGCCGCGAGTGACCAGCGACGTGGCATCGCGCTGCATCACCAGCGCGCCGGCCAGCGTCGCCTCTTCGGGTTTCGTGCCGTCGAAGCCGACCGTCACCGAGATCGGGCGCCCCAGGACCGACTCGATCGCGGACTTGTCGAGCGGGGAGCGGGCGCTCCTCTGGTTGAGCACGATCTCGATGCGGTTGTCGGGCACGCCCATCAGGTCGCGGAAGACCGCGAGCGAGCGCCGTGCGTCGGTCATCGCAGCGATCTCGGGCGGGACGACGATGACGAGGCACTGGGCACGCTCGATCACGACCAGCGCCGCCTCGGCGAGCGAGGTGCCGAGGTCGACGAAGATCGCGCGGTGGCCGGGCGCGACGACGTCGAGCGCCTTCGTCGTCAGCTCCGCGTTCAGCAGGTCGACCTCCTCCGGTCGCAACGTCGCGGGCAGCACTCCAAGACCAGTCTTGTGATTGACGATCGAACCCTTCAGGTTCTTGTTGAAGTCGGCGGCCGGCGCCTTCGAAGCGCCTGCGATGGAGCCGGTCGCGATCAGGTCGGCGAACAGGGCCGCGTGGCCGAAGGGCTCGGACAGGTCGATGAGCAGCACCTGGCGCGGATACTTCGCGGCCAGGGTCGCGGCCGAGTTGATCGCCAGCGTCGTGGCGCCGGCGCCACCCTTGGCCGAGAAGAACGCGACGATCGGCGCCGTCCCACGCCATGCCTCCTGTGCCGCCGCCGCGTCGGCCGCGGCCATCTCCTGGTCCCACAGCTTGTCCAGGCCGAGCCCGACCTGTTCGACCTCCGGCCCGAGCGCCTCGAGCAGCCCGTCGCGGTCGAGGCTCAGCAGCATCGAGTCGGTGAGGCCGTGGATGCTCGTCACGTAGCGGTCGCTGGTCCGCGGCGCCGGCAGGATGAGCAGGTCGCCGGGCTTCGGCCGCCGGGTCAGGACCACCTTGCCGGCCGCGTCGACGATCGAGCCCTCGCAGGAGCCGCTCGCGAGGAAGATCACGATGTCGCCGCCATGGCTGCCCAGGCGCAGCGTGTCCCCGGCCGCGAGCATGACCGGACGCATCCTCCGGGAGAGGGCCCGCAGGGCGCGGTCGCTCAGCTCCGAGAAGACCGACGACATCTCGAGGATGCGGGTCCGCTGCTGGAGGACCGACGGGGTCTGTTCGTCCACAGGAGGTGATCCAGGGTCCACCTGCGACTCGCTCACCTCCCGCGCCCCGTGGTCCTTACGAACCTCCTGGGCGCTCACTCGCCGGATAATGTACCAACGTCCCCCCCGAACTCCATCTCGCTTTACGCTGACGGGCGCGCGCCCGGGGCGGACGCGTCAAGCGCCGCGATCGCGGCGCGGGTCAACCAGGCGCTTGTTTCGGCGCTCACCGGGCAGCCGGCGGTCTTCAACATGAAGCCTTCCGAGCTCTTTGCGAGCGTCGACCAGGTGGCGCCGGCGATGGCACTGGTCATGCACCGTCCGGGGATCACGCTCGCGCAGCAGTTTCGCGTCAACCGCGCGCTTCATCGCGCCGGGTTCGACGCGGCGATCCTCGACGCGCTGGTCAGCCCCGACGTGGCGACCCGGCGGGCGGCGGCGCGGCTGGCCGGCTCGCTGTGCCTGTCCGACGCGGTGGCGTGGCTGGCCGACCTGCTCGACGACGCCGACGACAGCGTCCGCAAAGCCGCCGCCGTGGCGCTCGGGCGAACTGGAGGCCGCCGGTCGGTCGAGGCCCTGGTCGCCTCGGCGGAGCGGTTTCACCCGCACGACGTCGCCGTCAACCTCGCCCGGGCGGCCAGCGACATCGACCTGGACGGGCTGCTCCGGCAGACCGACACGATCGCTCCGCCGGCCGCGATCGCAGTGGCGCTGGCCTGCGGCCTGCGCGCCGACGCGCTTCGATTCCCACGCCTGGTCGCGATCGCGCGTGACCCCGAAAACGCCGCCGAGCTTCGCGCCGCGGCGTGTCGCGCGCTCGGCATGATCGGTGACCGGGCGGCGGCCGGCGTCCTGCGCAACCTCACCTACGACCACGATCCTGTGGTCTCAAATGCGGCCACCCGGGGTCTTCGGCGGTACCATCCCGGCTTGCCAAGGACGTAAAGGTGAAACTTAGCGAGCGTTTTGACCGCCGGTACTCGCAGACGAACCTGCCCGCCATGCCCGTCAAGGCGGCGGCGCCGGCCGAGGCGCCCCCCGTGCCCGAGAGAAGGGAGACGCCGCTCGAGCGTGTAGGTGACAACGTCATCCCGATCCAGGGCGCGCCCGCAGCCCCAGCCCCGCACCTGACGCCGACGCTGGCACAGGCGAAGAACGAGATCCACGCCAAGCTGCTCGCCGGTCACACCGCGCAGATCGACATCAACAACCGCGCCGGCATCCGCCGCCTCCTGCAGCAGCTGACCGAGGAGCACTACCGGATCAAGCCGGACCTGTCGATCACCGCGGCGGACAGGGAGAGGCTCGTCGAAGCGCTGTTCGACGAGGTCGTCGGCCTCGGCCCGCTGGAGACGCTGCTGCGCGACCCGGACATCACGGAGGTGATGGTCAACCGGCCGGAGCAGATCTTCGTCGAGCGGCGCGGGAAGATCGAGCTCACCACGCTCGCCTTCGAGGACGAGGACAGCCTCCGCCGCGTGATCGACCGCATCGTCTCGTCCATCGGCCGCCGCGTCGACGAGTCCGAGCCGATGTGTGACGCGCGCCTGAAGGACGGCTCGCGCGTCAACGTCGTCATCCCGCCGGTCGCGATCTACGGTCCCTGCCTGACGATCCGGAAGTTCGGGCGCGACGTGCTCACGCCGGACCAGATCGTCGCCAGCGGCGGCGCGACGGCCGCGATGTTCGAGTTCCTCGACGCCTCCGTGAAATCGCGTCTCAACGTCATCGTGTCCGGAGGCACCGGCTCGGGCAAGACGACGCTGCTCAACGTGCTTTCGAGCTTCATCCCGGCCACGGATCGCATCGTGACCGTCGAGGACGCGGCTGAGCTGCGCCTGCGGCAGGTGCACGTCGTGAGCCTCGAGTCGAAGCCGCAGACGGTCGAGGGCCGCGGGGCGATCTCCATTCGCGACCTCGTGCGCAACTCCCTCCGCATGCGGCCCGATCGCATCATCGTCGGCGAGGTTCGCGGCGCCGAAGCGCTCGACATGCTCCAGGCGATGAACACCGGCCACGACGGCTCGATGAGCACGCTGCACGCCAACAACCCGCGCGACGCGATCACCCGGCTCGAGACGCTCGTGCTGCTCGCGGGCACCGAGCTCCCTTCACGCGCGATCCGCACGCAGATCGCGTCCGCGGTCAACGTCATCGTCCAGACCGAGCGGCTGCGCGGCGGTGCGCGCAAGGTCGTGTCGATCGCCGAGGTGACCGGAATCAAGGACGGCGAGATCGCGCTCCAGGAGCTGTTCACCTTCCGCCAGGTCGGCGTGTCCGCCGACGGTCGCGCGGTCGGCTACCACAGCGCGACCGGCGTGCGCTCGACCTACATCCAGCACTTCCTGTCCGACGGCATCGTGCTGCCGGAGTCGACATGGGTGCCCACGGCCCAGCCCACCTCGTCGAGCTTCGGTTAGGCCGGCCTTGGCCGAAACCAACGGGGTCCAGCCGGAGAGCTCGGCGCTCGATCGCGAGCTGCTCGTCGATTTCGGCCATCAGCTCCGCAACCAGCTGAACGCGATCGTCGGCGCCGCCGGCCTGCTCGCGGCGACCGCGACGTCGAGCGACCAGCGCGAGCTCGCGTCGATCGTGCTGTCAGGTTCCGAGGAGCTCGCCGGCATGGTCGACGAGGTCCTCGACTCCGACCTCATCCAGAGCGATGACTTCGAACTGGCGCTGCACCCGTTCAGCATCCGGGCGAGCACCGAGGCCTGCGTTTCGCGCGTGCGCCCCGCCGCCTCGGGGAAGCGCGTCGAGCTGGTCGTCACCTACGGCGATGGCGTGCCGGCGTCGATAGTGGGCGATTCGCGACGCCTGGAGCAGGTTCTCCACTCGCTGCTGCGGCTCGCCGTCGACCGCACCGACGCGGGCACCATCGACGTCAGGCTGAGCGCCGAAGGCGGCGAAGGCCCGCTGCGGCTGCGCTTCCACATCTCCGATCCCGGTCTTGCGCTGCCGGCCCGCCTGGTGGAGGCCGGGCTTCGCGACGGCCGCACGGAAGGCCTCGGCCCAGGCGAGCGCCTCGACGCCGTGAGCCTCCACACGACGCAGCACATCGTCGAGATGATGGACGGCGACCTCACCATCGCCGCCGGCGCCGGCGCGCGCGGCGCGGAGATCGCGTTCACGTTCCTCGCGCTGCCGTCCGCGAGCGGCGATGCAGACCGCTCGCTCACCGGGATGCAGGTGCTCCTCGTCGCCGCTGACCCGATGGAGCGGCGCGTCCTCGCCATGCAGACGGAGCTTTGGGGCGCGCCGTCCACGCCGGTGGCGCCGGAGGATGCGGTCGAGCTGGTGTCGGGCGACCGCGTGTTCGACGTCGCGCTCATCGAGCACCGCCGCCCGGCCGTCGACGGCCTCGCCATCGCCGGCGCGATCCGCGCCCGCCGCGATCACCACGAGCTGCCGATCGTCCTCGTCGTGGCGGGAGCGGTCGGCGCGGAAGAGGTGACCGCCGCGGACAGCGGGGTGGTGCAGGCGACGCTCGCCAAGCCGGTGACGCCGGAGAGGTTGCGCGAGGTGCTGGCGCAGGTCGGCCGGCGGCGTGCCGCTGCTGCGGCGCCGGCGGCGGCACCGGCGGAGTCCGGCGCGACGCTGAGGGTGCTGGTCGCGGACGACAACAGCCTCAACCAGAACATGCTGCGGCGCCAGATCGCACGGCTCGGTCACCAGGTCGACGTCGTCTCGAACGGCCGCCAGGCGGTCGACGCGCTGGGCCAGCAGGCCTACGACGCGCTGCTCATGGACGTCCTGATGCCCGAGATGGACGGCCTCACCGCCGCGTCGGAGATCGTCCGGCGCTGGACGCCTGGCGCCCGGCCCCGGCTCATCGCGCTGACCGCGATGGCAGGACCCGGTGACGAGGAGCGCTGCCGCAAGGCGGGGTTCGACGACTACATGTCCAAGCCGGTGCACCTCGACGAGCTGGCCGAGGCCCTGCAGGCCGCGGCGGGTTGGAGGGCGGCGCCGAAGACCCTCGGCTAGGCCCTCGCCTGCGCGCGCGCCGCGCGCGACTCGAGGAACACGACGACGATCACGATCAGGCCCCCCAGCACCATCAGGCTTCCGAGCGCGACCGCGTCGTCCCCCGTCGGCTGGACGATCGTCTGGACCATCGCCGACCCGAACACCAGGATGTAGCTCAGGCCGAGGAGCCGCACGCGCGGCGCGACCCGCTGCGACTCATCGCCTTTCCACGGCCGCTTGCCGACGATGAGCAGCCACGCGCCCATGAGCAGCGCGAGCGAGGCCAGGACGAGCGATAGGAGCTGGACGATGCCAGTGGTCATGCGGGCCGAATAGTAATGGGAGGTTCTTCTAATCTTGCAAGTCCAATGGCTCGAAAACAGGCGGCCGAATCGGCTCCACCGCGCGTGCGCCGCGAACCGGTCAAGGCGGTCCGCGGCGTTCGCGACATCCTGCCCGACCAGCGGGCGATCTGGCGCGTCGCCGAGCTGGCGGCCAAGCGGGTCGCGCATCGCTTCGGCTACCGCGAGATCGAGACGCCGGTCCTCGAGCACCAGGACCTGATCGAGCGCGGCGTCGGCGAGGACGCGGACGCGGGATCGAAGGAGCTGTATCGCTTCGAAGATCGCGGCGGTCGCCCGATCGCGCTGCGGCCGGAGGCGACGTCGGGCATGGTGCGCGCCTATTTCGACGGCGGCCTCAACCAGGGCCCCCAGCCGGCACGGCTGTTTCTGATCGGCCCGATGTTCCGTTACGACCGTCCGCAGAAGGGCCGCTATCGGCAGTTCTTCCAGTTCGACGTCGAGGCGATCGGCGGCGCGAGCGCGGCGCTGGACGTCGAGACCATTGAGCTGGCGCGCGCGTGGCTCTTCGAGGTCGGGCTGCGCGACCTGCGCCTCGAGATCAACACGATCGGCGATCCGAGCTGCCGGCCCGCCTACCTCGACCTGCTCCGCGCCTACTACCGCCCCCTGAAATCGCAGCTCCACGGTGAATGCCAGAACCGGCTGGAGGTCAACCCGCTGCGGCTGCTCGACTGCAAGGTGCCGCAGTGCCAGCCCTTCAAGGCCGGCGCGCCGCGCATGATCGACCACCTCTGCGGCGAGTGCGAGGCGGCGTGGGAGCTGGTGAAGAAGCTGCTCGACGCCGCGGGAATCGAGCACGAGATCAGCCCCTACCTCGTGCGGGGCCTCGACTACTACACGCGCACGGTGTTCGAGTTCTATCCCGCCGCCGCGACCGGCCAGCAGGACGCACTCGCGTCCGGGGGCCGGTACGACGGGCTCGCGGATTCGATGGGCCTGCCGACCGTGCCGGGCGTCGGTTTTGCGGGCGGGCTCGACCGGGTCACGGAGCTGATGGCGGCCGAGGGGGAGGAGGTCATCGCCGAGCCGGCCGCGGAGGTCATCGTCCTCCCGGACGGCGATCTCGCCTCCGACGCCGCGGAGGTGGCGCGCTTGGCCCGCACGGTGCGTTCCGTAGCGGTCGATTACGAGCCGCGCAGCCTTCGCGCGAAGATGCGCGCGGCCAACAGGATCGGCGCCCGTTGGGCCGTGCTGTTCAACGCCGAGGAGGCGGGGCGGCGGGTCGCCCATCTGCGCGACATGGCCACAGGGGAGCAGGCGGAGGTCCGCTGGGAAGAGCTCGCGGACAGGCTCGCGTGAGCGGCTACACCGCGCCGCACTGCGGGTCGCTTCGCGCCGCCGACGCGGGCAAGGACCTCGAGCTCTACGGCTGGGTTGCGCGCCGGCGTGACATGGGCGGGCTGATCTTCATCGACCTGCGCGATCGCTGGGGCAAGGTGCAGGTCGTCTTCAACCCCGCGTCCGCGCCCGACGCGCACCGCATCGCGTCGGACCTGAGGTCCGAGTACGTCGTGCGCGTCGCGGGCCGCGTGAACCGGCGGCCGTCGGGCTCGGAGAACCCGAAGCTCGCGACGGGCGAGGTCGAGGTCGCCGCGACGGAGCTCGAGGTCATCTCGATCGCCAAGACGCCGCCCTTCCCCGTCGAGGAGGAGGGCGCCCTCGCGGATGAGGCCACGCGCCTGAAGTACCGCTACCTCGACCTGCGGCGCCCGCGCATGCAGGCGATCCTCGAGCTGCGGCACAAGGTGAACAAGATCATCCACGGCTACATGGACGAGCACGAGTTCGTCGAGGTCGAGACGCCGATGCTGATCAAGACGACGCCCGAGGGCGCGCGCGACTTCATCGTCCCGTCGCGAATCTACCCGGGGAAGTTCTACGCGCTGCCGCAATCGCCGCAGACGCTGAAGCAGATCCTCATGGTGAGCGGGCTCGGGCGGTACTACCAGATCGCGCGATGCCTCCGCGACGAGGACCTGCGTGCGGACCGCTCGCTCGAGTTCACGCAGCTCGACCTCGAGATGTCCTTCTGCACCGAGGAGGACGTGTTCACGCTCGTCGAGGGGCTGTTCGCGCGGATCTGGCGCGAGGTGCTCGGCGTCGAGCTCGAGCTGCCGTTCCCGCGCATCGACATGCAGGAGTCGCTGCTGAAGTACGGGACCGACAAGCCGGACCTGCGGTACGGGCTGGAGATCTCGGACCTCGGCGACGTCCTCAAGGAGACGAAGGCGAACGTGTTCAGGTCCGTCCTCAACGACGGCGGCGTGGTGCGTGCGTTCGCGGTGCCGGGCGGCGCGGACATGCACCGCAAGGAGCTCGACGAGCTCACGACCGTCGCGAAGGGTGCGGGTGGCAAGGGATTGGCGTGGCTGCCCGGCGCGCTCGACAAGTTTCTGTCGGACGATGAGAAGGCCGCGATCCGCGAGCGCACCGGCGCCGGCGAGGGAGACCTCGTGCTCATGGTCGCCGACCGCAAGCGGCGCGCCGAGACCATCATCGGGCTGATGCGACAGGAGGTGGCGCGGCGCCGCGGGCTCGTGCGGCAGGGCGAGTGGAAGTTCCTGTGGGTCTACCCGATGTACCTCTTCAAAGAGGACGACGACGGCAGCCTCACGTACGGGCACCATCCGTTCACGCGTCCATTTGAGGAGGACCTCGAGCTGGTCGACACGCGGCCCTACGACGTGAGGGCGCACGCGTACGACCCCGTCTGCAACGGCTACGAGCTCGCGAGCGGAAGCCTTCGCATCTACCGCCCGGACCTGCAGCGGCGCGTGTTCCAGATCCTCGGCCTCGACGACGAGACCATCGAGCGGCGATTCGGTTTCCTGCTCGAGGCGTTCGAGTACGGCGTGCCGCCGCACGGCGGGATTGCGCCCGGGCTCGATCGGATCATCATGCTGCTCGCGGGCACGGACAACATCCGCGACGTCATCGCATTTCCGAAAACCCAGAGCATGCAGGACCTCATGCTCGACGCTCCCAGTTCAGTCGAGAGGAAGCAGCTCGACGAGCTCCACATCGACGTCAAGCTGCCCGCGCCTGCCGCCCCCAAACCCTCGTAACATCGGTGCCGCTCCCGATGGGCTGCGGGTGACGTGCGCGTTGCCCAACAGACAGTCAAACGGGACCTCGGAGTCCGGACGGCAGACCAAATGCCCGCAGCGACGGGACTTGGGCAAGCCCAGGCAGGGGACCCACCTGAGAGTGCTCAGGACAACCCACCCCCGTAACCCGGAGGGAGCACGGCTCCCTCTCCCGTTTGCCGGGAGAGGGAGGCCCAGCCGCGAAGCGGCTCGGCGGGGTGAGGGCGGGGTAGCGACTTGACGAAGATCATCCCCCCCGGACTCATCCTCCTCGTCCTCTTCACGCTCGTCGCCGCCGCGGCCTTCTACGCCGCGCTGCCCTACCGCCGGCGCGTCTTCGTCCCGATCCTCGTGATGACGGCCCTCGGCTTTGCCCTCGGGCAGGGCTGGGACTTCGTCGGCCTCCCGTCGCTGCGCTTCGGCCAGGCAAACGTCCTTCCCGGCCTCCTCTTCGCCCTCGCGCTGCAGCCCGCCGCGCGCTTCATCCCGCAGCCCCGGCGCGAGCCCAAGGAACCCGCTCCAAGCAACCCGCCCACGGACACTTAGACTTTCGGGTGTGTTTGCCGCCCCAGGCGAACGGGTAAGCACTCGGTGAGTCCCGCGCTGAGCATCCTGTGGATCGCGCTGGCGGTGGCCGCGCTCATCGTGGCCATCGGCCTGTTCCTGGTCCTGATGCGACTGCGGGGAACTCTCGGAGCGGTGCAGGAGCTGCTCGACACGACGAGTGATGAGATGAAAGAGACCCTTCCCGAGGTGCGGCAGACGATCGGCAACGTGAACGACATCACGTCCGGAGTCAACGTGGGGCTGCGCACCGTCGGACGGGGGGCGCAATCGGTCGCACGCTCGGTGAGCGCGGCCGCTCACGGAGCAAAGGTGGCGAGCCAGAGCCTGGTCCGCACATTCCTGGGAGGTTAGTCGCGATGAACGAGGAAAGAGGCGGCGGCGGTTTCGGTTGGTTTCTCGTCGGTGGGCTCGTCGGCCTGATCGCGGGCGCGTACATCGCGTCGGGTCCCGGCCGCGGCCAGGTCGACAACATCCGCAGCAAGACGATCGAGCTCGGCGGCAGCGAGCCGGTGCAGCGCGCGCGTGACGCCGCGCAGAAGGCCCGCACGATGGTCACCGACCCGGAGCACCCCGTCGGCAAGGCGATCCAGGACGGCGTGGCCGCCGCGAAGCGTCGCCGCGAAGAGCTCGAGACCGCGGCCCGCACCCGCATGCAGCAGGCCACGAACGGCGGAGCCAAGGAATAGCGGAAGCTTGATCACCCTCACCCTGTCCCTCTCCCTGAAGGGAGAGGGGAGATAGATGGCCAAGCGAAACCTTGCCGAGCTGAAGATCCCGGCGTCGCCGGCCTTCATCCCGGTGGCGAAGCGGGTCGCGGCGACCCTCGGCAGCCAGCTTGGCCTCAGCCTGATGGACCTCGACGAGCTGACGATCGCGCTGGCGCAGGCGTGTGACAGCGCGATCGCCGCGTCGGGGGACGAGGACGGCAGCTCGCAGCTGAAGCTCACGTACTTCGCCACCAACCGCGCGCTGGTCGTCGACGTTGACCTGATGCCGGCCGACGAGAAGGAGCACGAGCACGCGCATGCCCACCATCACCACTCGGACTCGGCCGCGCTGACCGCCACCGAGGTCGAGGCGAACGCCGAGCTGCAGCGCCTCGCTTTCGAGATGATCCGGATGTTCGTCGACGACTTCCGGCCCCAGGTCGAGCCGGCGACGGGACACGTCCGGTTCCGGATGGTCAAGTACCTGGCCGGCTAGCGGCCGTCTCCGCGCCCGGCTCAAACTGAATCTGTGGCCTCAGCCGCCTCGTCGCGCCCCGACCGCGATGAGCTGCGTGCGCTTCACCGGCGCTACCACGAGAGCACCGACCCCGCCGAGCGCGACCGCATCCGCGAGCGGCTCGTGGCCGCTTACCACGACTTCGTCTACTTCCTCGCGCGGAAGTTTCAGAACCGCGGCGAGCCGCTCGACGACATCGTGCAGGTCGGTTACCTCGGCCTGATCAAGGCGATCGAGCGCTTCGACCCCGACCTCGGTTACGAGTTCACGACCTTCGCGACCCTCACGGTCGCGGGCGAGATCAAGCGCCACTTCCGCGACAAGGGGACGGCGATCCGCTTCCCCCGCCGGCTCCAGGAGCTGCACCAGTCCGCCGTGCGCGTGAACGAGCAGATGAAGAACGAGCTCGGCCGCGAACCGACGGTGGCGGAGCTCGCGGAGCGCCTCGGCGTCGCGCCCGAGGACGTGACGGAGGCGATCGAGATGGGGCCGGCGCAGACGCCGCTGTCGCTGGACCAGACGCTCGGCTCGCCCGACGGCGAGTCGGGACGATCGGTCGCGGAGGCGATCGGCGAGGCGGACCCCGAGCTCGACCGTGTCGAGATGCGCGACATCCTGAACCGCGCGATGGTCCACCTCACGCCGCGTGAGCGGGCGATCATGGCGATGAGGTTCTACGAGCAGATGTCGCAATCGGAGATCGCCAAGCGCCTGGGCATCTCGCAGATGCACGTGTCCCGCCTGCAGCGTGCGGCGCTGGAGCAGCTGCGACGGCACGTGCCCGAAGAAACGGACTGATGCCACTCATCGAGAGCGAGATGCCGCGCGAACCGTTCGCGCTGTTCGACCGGTGGTTCAAGGAAGCTGCGGCGGCGGGCAACCCGCAGCCCGACGCGATGACCCTCGCCACCGCCGGCGACGGCGGCGAGCCGTCCGCCCGCATGGTCCTCTTCAAGGCGCTCGAGCGCGGCGCCTTCCTTTTCTATACGAACTACGCGAGCCGCAAGGGTCGCGACCTCGCCGCGAACCGGCGCGCCGCGCTGGTCTTCTACTGGCCGCAGGTCCGCCATCAGGTGCGCGTGTCCGGGACGGTGCGCAGGGTCTCTCGCGCCGAGTCCGCGGCTTACTTCCACAGCCGCCCGCGCGGGGCGCAGCTTTCGGCGCTCGCGTCGCGGCAGAGCCGCGTCGTGCGCTCGCGCGAGGCGCTGGAGGACGCGGTCGTCAGGCTCGCCGCGCGCCACCCCGAGGAGGTTCCGCTGGGTGACGATTGGGGCGGCTACGCGGTCACGCCGCGGTGGATCGAGTTCTGGGAGAGTCGCGAGGACCGGCTTCACGATCGCATCCGCTACGTGCGCCGCCCCGGCGGCGCTTGGCGGATGGAGCGCCTCGCCCCTTAAGCTAGTTCGCGCCCCGTATGACCGGGAATGAGATCCGCAGGCGCTTTCTAGAGCATTTCGCCAGCCGGGAGCACAGAGTCCTCGAAAGCTTTCCCCTGGTCCCGAAGGGGGATCCGAGCACACTCTTCATCTCGGCCGGAATGCAGCCGCTCCAGCCCTACTACCTGGGCTTGAGCGATCCTCCTGCGCCCCGACTCGCGACGGCGCAGAAGTGCCTGCGCACCGGCGACATCGAAGAGGTGGGGAAGACGGAGCGTCACAACACCTTCTTCGAGATGCTCGGCAACTTCGCGCCCACGGGCGACTACTTCAAGGAAATGGCCATACCGCTGGCGTGGGAGCTGGTGACGCAGGGCTTCGGAATGCCCGTCGACCGCCTTCGGGTGACGATCCATCCGACCGACGACCAGGCGTACGAGATCTGGACGGAGACGGGCGTGGATCCGAAGCGGATAACCCGGCTCGCGGACAACTGGTGGGGCCTCGGCCGCGGGCCGTGCGGGCCGGACTCGGAGATCTGGTGGGACCGCGGTCCCGAGGTCGGCTGCGGCCTCCCGGACTGCGTGCCCGACCACTGCGAGCGCTTCGGCGAGTTCTGGAACCTCGTCTTCCCGCAGTTCGATCAGCAGGAGGACGGATCGCTCGTGCCGCTGGAGCACCCCGCGATCGACACCGGGATGGGCCTCGAGCGGATCACCTACATCCTGCAGGGCAAGTCGAACGTCTTCGAGACGGACCTGCTCGAGCCGCTCGTCGACTTCGTCCGCCAGAACAGCGAGCGGCCGACGACCCTGTCGGAGCGGATCGTCGCCGACCACGTCCGCGCCGCGGTCTTCGTCATCGGTGACGGCGTGCTGCCCTCCAACGAGGGACGCGGCTATGTGCTGCGCCGGCTCATCCGCCGCGCCGCGGTCCACGGACGCCGCGTCGGACTCCGCGCCGACGTGGCGCAGGCGGTGCGCATCGCGGTCGAGACGTATCGCGAGCCCTACCCGCAGCTGGCGAGCCGGCTCGAATCGATCCAGGAGGTCGTCCGCGGCGAGAGCGAGCGCTTCAACCGCACGATCGAGCAGGGCATGGAGCAGTTCGAGAAGGTCGCGTCGCGCCACGCGAAGTCGATTCCGGGTGCCGACGTGTTCAGGCTCCACGACACGTTCGGCTTTCCGCTCGAGCTCACGCGCGAGCTCGCGGACGAGCGCGGTATCGAGGTCGACGAGGAGGGATTCCGCGCCGCGATGTCCGCGCAGCGCGAGCGTTCGCGCGGCACCGTCGCGCACCGGCTCGCCGAGGCCAAGGACCTGCCGCGTTCGGAGTTCACCGGCTATCGCGAGCTCAGCACCACCTCCTCCGTCACCGCACTGCGGGTCGACGGCCGCACTGTCGAGTCGGCGTCGGAGGGCGAGTCGGTAGAGGTCTTCCTCGAGCGGACGCCGTTCTACGGCGAGTCCGGCGGCCAGGTCGGCGACACCGGGGTGATCACGTTCGCGGGAGGCCGCGTCCGCGTCGAGGACACGCAGCGTCCCGCCGAGGGCGTGATCGCGCACATCGGCACGGTCGATCGGGGCACGATCCGCGCCGGAGAGGAGGCGACCGCGTCGGTGGACGCGCAGCGGCGCCGCGCGATCGCGCGCCATCACTCGGCGACCCACCTGCTGCACAAGGCGCTGCGCGAGACTCTCGGCGAGAACGTCGTGCAGAAGGGCTCCTGGGTCGGCCCCGACCACACGACGTTCGACATCCCGCTCAACCGCGCTATGACGGCGAAGGAGATCGCGCGTGTCAACGAGCGCGTGATGGAGAAGGTCCGCGAGGCGCTGCCGTTCCACGAGACTCAGAAGCCGTATCGCGAGGCCGTCGCGGATGGTGCGATGCACCTCTTCGAAGAGAAGTACGGAGACGTCGTCCGCGTCGTGTGCTTCGGCGACTGGACGTGTGAGCTCTGCGGGGGCACGCACGTCGCGAACAGCGCTGATGTGGGCACCGCGGTGATCGTCTCCGAGTCGAGCATCGGGCAGGGGTTGCGCCGCATCGACCTGGTGGTGGGCGAGCCGGCGGACCGCCTCGTCCGCCACGACCGCGAGCTGTTGCAGGAGCTGGCGCGGTCGTTCAACGCGCCTCCCGAGCAGCTCCCCGCGCGCGTGGCCGCCCTGCGCGCCGAGATCAAGGCCGCGCAGCGCGAGGTGGAAAAGGCCCACGACGAGGCGCGCTCGGCGCGCCTGAAGGGCGGGAATGGCGTGAACGTCAGGCACGGGCAGGTCGACTACGTCGCCGAGAGCGTCGACGCCTCGAATCCGGCCGAGCTCGCGGCCTACGCCGATCGGTACCTCGAGCTCGTGAAGTCGGGGATCGTAACCGTTGTCGGCGGAGACAAGTTTGTGATCAAGGTGTCTAAGGACCTTGCGTCCAGATTCAACGCGACCGAGCTCAGCCGGCTGATCGGTACCGGCGGAGGCCAGCCGCACCTCGCGCGCGGCAAGCTGAGCGACGGTTTGAGCCCGGAGGACGCGTTCAGGCGCCTCGAGGAAGCCCTCGCGTGACGAAGTTCAAGTTCCTGCGCAAGCGGAGCGACTACTACCGGCACTTCACCGTGCTCGACATCGGCACCGACCTGGTGAAGGTCCTCGTGGTGCGCCGCGACGGTCCGGACGGCGAGGTCCTCGGCGTCGGGCGCGAGCCGCAGGCGCCGGCCGCCATGTCGGGCGGTGCGATCGCGGACCTCGAGTCGGTGATCCAGTCGTGCAACCGTGCGCTCGAGGCCGCCGAGGACATGGCCAAGACGGTGCCCGGCCAGGTGGTCGTCGGCATCGCCGGCGAGCTCATCAAGGGCTTCTCGTCCACGATCGCCTACCCGCGCGACAACCCGAAGTCGAAGGTCCGCTCCGGCGAGATCTCGACGATGCTCCAGATGGTCCAGCGCCGCGCCCTGCGCGAGGCGCAGCACATGCTGGAGCTCGAGCGCAGCTACGGCCAGCTCGAGGCGCGCCTGGTGCACTCGGCGATCACCAACGTCCGCGTCGACGGCTACCCCGTCACGAACCCGGTCGGCTTCACCGGCAAGAACCTCGAGGTCACCGTCTTCAACACGTTCGCGCCGATGACGCACATCGACGCCATCGAGACGGTGGTGCGGGAGCTTGATCTCGAGCTCGCGGCCGCGGTCGCTCAGCCCTACGCCCTCGCGCGAGCGTGCGCGAGCGAGGAGGTGTGGAGCGAGGGCGGCATCTTCGTCGACATCGGAGGCGGCACGACCGACGTCGCGCTCGTCCGTGACGGCGGGGTGGAGGGCACCCGCATGTTCAACCTCGGCGGCCGCGCCTTCACGCGCCGGCTGGCGCTCGCCTTCGGGCTCAGCTACGAGGAGGCCGAGGCACGCAAGCTGCGCCACTCCGAAGGCCTCCTGTCGGCCGAGCAGCACAGGCAGGTGTCGGAGCTATTGAGCGCGGACGCGGAGGTGCTCCTGCAGGGGCTCGCGCTCAGCCTCAAGGAGCTGTCCCGCGGCGAGCGCCTGCCGTCGAGCATCTTCCTCTGCGGCGGCGGAAGCCTGCTGCCTGAGCTGACGACCGAGCTGGCGAAGAGCGGTTGGACGGAAGGCCTGCCCTTCCCACGATCCCCTAAAATCCGCCATCTCGTGCCGCCGGACGTACGCAACCTGACCGATTCCACCGGGCAGCTCTCGAGCCCGCAGGACATAGCGCCGATGGGCCTGGCGAACCACGCCCTGCGGACCGAGACCGAGGAGCGCGACACCGTCAACGCGGTCATGCGACGGGTCCTAAGCGCTATAAAGGCTTGAGCACCATCCCGCCAGGAGACTTCTAGACGCCATGGCAGCCAATCCGATCTACGTCGAGGTAGAGGAAGAGATCCCCGAGGTCGTCGAGCGACTGAGGAGGTCGCGCGGCGACGACACGATGATCGTCCTGCCCGCACGCTCGCGCGTGGGCCAGAGCCGCTTCAACTTCCAGCTGCTCAAGGACTACGCCGGTCGCATGGGGAAGAAGGTCACCGTCGTCTGCGACGACCCTGCGGTCCAGAAGATGGCGACCGAGACGGGGTTCCCCGTTTTCGGCACGGTCGGACCCGAGGGCCGGGGCATCCCCGCGGCGCAGCCGGAGCCCGAGCCGCCGAAGAAGTGGTGGCAGCGGAAGTCGACGCGGCTCGAGCCGCACGTCGGCGTGATCGCGCCGCAGCGCCTCATCACCAAGACCGCGACCGAGATGCGTCCCGGCCGCTTCCTCCTCTACATGTCGGTGCTCGCGCTCGTGCTCGTGGCGATCGGAGCGCTCGCCGTCTTCGTGCCGAGCGCCACGGTCACGCTGATCGCGCGCGCCACGCCCTTCTCGCAGCGCGACGTGGAGATCAACGCCGAGCCCGGGAAGGCGCCGATCCGCGTCCGCATCAGCACGATCTCGCGCCAGGATTCGCAGGGCTTCAAGACCACCGGCGTGAAGACTGTCCCGCTCGCCCCAGCCACCGGCCAGGTCGTATACACGAACGACTACCACCAGCCGAAATGCCCGAGCCCGGACTGCGACTCCCCTGGAATCGTGATGCCCCTCGGCATGCGGCTGAAGAACAGCAACGGCCTCGAGTTCGCGCAGGTGTCGGGCAACACGCTCGTCCCCTGGCAGGGCACCGCGACGGCCAACATCCAGGCCGTGGTGCCCGGTTCGACGGGCAATGTCGGCGACCACACGATCACGACGATCGAGAACATCGGGAACTGGGACCCGTCGAAGCTCACGGTGACCAACCCCCTGGCGACCGGCAACGGCACGGATCCCTCGAACACGCCGTTCATGCAGGAGTCGGACTTCGACGCCGGCCGGGCGCAGCTCGAGCAGGAGCTGCACCAGCAGATCGCGCAGGTCCTGCAGGCCGGCGCGAAGCAGGGTGAGAAGCTCAGCGAAACCATCGTGTACGGCTCGCCGCAGTTCAACACCGACCACAAGCCCGGCGACAACGTGCCGAGCTTCAGCGGGACGATGACGGTGACCGGCGAGGGCGATTACTACTTCGACTCCGACGTGAACACCGCTTTCACGCAGTACCTCGAGCAGCGGGTGCCGAACAACCAGCAGCTGCTCACGGACTCGGGCGTGAAGGTCGACTACCGCATCCTCAACGCCACCTCGGGCGGACACCTCACGTTCATCGGCAACGCGACCGCGTACATCGCGCCGAAGATCGACGAGAACGCGATCCTCGGTTCGATCGTCGGCCGGCCGCTGCAGGGCGCGAAGTTTTACCTCCAGACGCTGCCGATCAACTCGTCGCAGATCGACGAGCAGCCCGTGCCGCTGCCGCTCATGCCCCTGCTGGGGCGCCGGATCACCATTCACTACATCGTCGAGCCTGGAATCACGAGCTCGAACCCCGACGCGACGCCGTCGCCCTCGCCGTCTCCGTAACGATGGGCAGGATCTTCGCGGTCGACCTCGGCTCCAGGCGGGTCGGGCTCGCCGTGAGCGATCCGACGCAGACGATCGCGACGGCGCTTTCGACCGAGCCGGCCGAACCTGAGGGCGACCTGGCCGACCGCATAGCGGTGATTGCGACCGAGCACGAGGCCGAGCGCATCGTCGTCGGCCTTCCGCGCGAGCTCGACGGCACCCGCGGGCCGGCGGCGGCCGGCGCCGAGCGTCTCGCCAGCCGCCTGCGGTCCGTCTCCGGCGTGCCGGTCGAAACCTTCGACGAGAGGCTCACGACCGCGGCGGCGGAGCGCTCGCTGATCGAGGCCGGGGTCCGGCGCAAGGCGCGCCGGCAGGCCATCGACCGCGTCGCCGCGACGGTCCTGCTCCAGGGCTACCTCGACCGCAGGAGGTCGACGCGGCGTGCCGGATGAGGACGGCGAGGCACCGCAGAGCGTCTCGCTGATCGACGAGAGCGGCCAGGAGCGGACCTTCACGCTGCACGACGCGTTCGAGCTCGAGGGGGTGACTTACTACCTGGTCGAGGCGGCCGAGGACCCGGACGAGGTGATGCTGCTCCGCGAGAGCGGCGAGGGCCTGGAGACGGTCGACCAGGAAGAGTTCGAGCGCGTGATGACGGCTCTCGACCATGATGAGGTCGATTGAAGGCGCTCGCAGTCGTCGTCGTGGTCCTCCTCCTCGCCGGCATCGGCGCGTCCCGTGCGTACGACTGGTGGAACTACAACGTCAACACGCCGGTCTCGTCGTCAAACGACCCGGTGTCGTTCCACATCGATCCCGGTGAGGTGCCGTCGTCGGTCGCGCAGGCGCTTTCGGACCAGGGCCTGATCCGCGACAAGAACGTCTTCGAGTGGTACGTCAGGTTGAGCGGGTCCGGGTCGGCTTTCCAGGCCGGCTCGTTCGTCCTCCGCCGCAACATGAGCATCGCCCAGATCGTCAACGCCCTCCAGCACGCGGCGCCCAACCAGAAGGTCATCACGATCCCGGAGGGTTATCCGCTGAAGTTCCAGGCCCAGTTCGTCGAAAAGTCGTGGCCGGGGATGGGTCAGCAGTACCTCACTGTCGCCGCGTCGCCGAACTGGCGCGCGCAGTACGACTTCCTCGCGGCCCGCCCCGCGAACGCGAACCCGCCGCTCGAGGGCTACCTGTTCCCCGACACGTACACCGTCGACCCGACCCTCGGCGTCAGCGGCCTGATCACCCAGCAGCTGAACCAGTTCGGGACGGTGTTCTCCGCCGACCTGCGGGCGGCGATCCAGCAGCCCGCGACCGGCCGCCCCGCTGAGAGCATCGAGAGCATCGTGGTCCTCGCCTCGATGGTCGAGCGCGAGGCCGACCGCGATCCCGACCGCGGCAACGTCTGCAGCGTGTACTACAACCGGCTCCGCACCGGGACGCCGCTCGGCGTCGACGCGACGCTGCTGTACGGCCTCGGGCGACTGACCCCCGAGCCGACGTTTCCGGAGCTGCAGTCGAACTCGCCGTGGAACACTCGCAAGCACGCAGGCCTGCCGCCGGGCCCGATCAGCAACCCGGGCAAGGCCGCGCTGCTCGCGTGCATCAATCCGCCGAAGACCGACTACCTCTTCTACTTCACGGACCCGAAGGGCGTGACGCACTTCGAGACCAACGACGCCGACTTCGAGCGCGACAAGCAGAAGTACGGGGTGGATTGAAGGTCTACCTGCTCGGCCACGGGATCTCGTACTCCCGCAGCCCCGCGATGCACAACGCCGCGTTCCGCGCCGTGGGGCTTGAAGGTTGGACGTATGAGCTGCTGGACGTGCCCGCCGCGGAGCTCGGCGCCGCGCTCGAGATCGTTCGCGGCAAGGAATCGGCCGGCGCAAACGTCACCATCCCTCACAAGCTCGCAGTGATGGACCACCTGGACCGGCTCGACCCCGAAGCGCTCCGCGTGCACGCGGTCAACACGATCAGCCGCGATGGCGAGCGGCTCGTGGGCTCGAACACCGACGTCGCCGGGATCGCCTCGGCGCTCGAAGAGGTCGGTTTCGAGGCCCGCGGCGCCACCGTCCTGGTCCTGGGGGCGGGCGGCTCGGCGCGCGCGGTCGCGGGCGCGCTGGCCGGCGCGCACGTCACCTTTGTCGCGCGGAGCCCGGAGCGCGCGTCCGACCTGCCGGGCGCGGTGGTGGCGTGGGATGCGCCCGAGTGGACCGCGCTTGCACGCGGCGCGGACCTGCTGGTGAACGCCACGCCGCTGGGCCGCCGCGACGAGATGCCGCTGCGCCCTAATGCACTTCCTCAGAATGGCGCGGTGCTCGACCTCGTCTACGTCGAAGGCGGGACGCCGCTGGTCCGCAAGGCGCGCTCGCTCGGCCTCCGCACCGCCGACGGGTGGACCGTCCTCCTCGCGCAGGGCGCGCGTTCCTTCGAGCTGTGGACGCAACGCAAGGCACCCGTGGACGTGATGCGCGAGGCTCTGACGGCGGCATGACGAACGTGCTGTTTGCGGTCGGGTGGGCCGCCGTCGGCGCCGCCGCAGGCTGGCTGAGCCGGTGGGGCTCGGTGAAGCTCGCCCGGCTCGAGGAGCTCGAGCCGGGTTTCAAGCCGTGGCAGGTCTACGGACCATCGGTGCTCGCGGCGCTGTTGTTCGGCCTCTTCGCGTACGACCTCGGCACGGCGCACCTGCTGCTGCTCGTGCTGCGCAGCGTGTTCGTCCTGGTCTTCGTGCAGGTGATCTTCTTCGACCTCGAGCACAGGCTGATCCTCGACCGCGTGATCTTCCCCGCGATGGCGCTCGCGGCCGTCGCGAGCCTCTGGAACCAGCCCTGGTGGGCGGGCATCGCGACGGGGCTCGCGGCGGGTCTCATCTTCCTTTTCCTCTCCGTCGCGGGCTCGGCGATGCTCAAGGCGGAGGTGCTCGGGTTCGGCGACGTCAAGCTCGCGGCGTTCATGGGCCTGGTGCTCGGCTGGCCGTGGATCGTCACCGCGCTCTTCTACGGCGTCGTCCTGGGCGCGGTCGCGGCGGTCGGCGTCGGGATCTGGAAGCGCTCGATGCACGCGACGTTCGCGTACGGGCCGTACCTGGCGCTCGGGGCCATCGCCGTTCTTTACGCGTTCCATTAGGCGCGGCGCGGCGGTTACCCTTTAGCGCCGATGGCGAAAGACCTGCTGCCCGGCGAGAACCTGATCCTCAAGGTCCATCAGCACTGGATCTTCATCGCGAAGTCGCTGCTGCTGCCGGTCGCGCTCATCGTGCTCGTGGTCCTGGCCGACTTCACGTTCATCAGCGGCATCAAGGTCGACAACCTCGGGACTTTCCTGACGCTCGGGGTCGTCGCGCTTGCCCTTCTCTGGCTGATCGTGGTCTGGATCCGCTGGCAGTCGACGTCGTACACGCTCACCGACCAGCGCATCAAGATCGAGAGCGGAGTCCTCAGCCGCGCCGAGAAGATCATCCCCATCGACCGCATCCAGGACTGCACGACGCGCATGTCGCTGGTCGGCCGCATGCTCGGCTACGGACGCGTCGAGGTCGACGCCGCGGGTGCGCAGGGCGCGGAGATCCTGCTCCATCTTCCGAACCCCGGCGCCTTCCGGGACCAGGTCTTCGTGCAATCGGAGCGGCGGCGCGGTGGTCCGGCGGCCCAGCAGCCAGCGACCCAGGGCGTCTAGGCGCTCCCCCGGCGCCTCACAACCGCTTGCGCTTGTTGGCTTCATGGGCTCGGGCAAGAGCGTCGTCGGCGCCCTTGTGGCGTACCGCGCGAACGCACCGTTCTACGACCTCGACTTCATGGTCGAGACCGAGGCGGGGATGACGATCTCCGAGATCTTCTCGAGCCGCGGTGAAGCCGCGTTTCGCGCCCTCGAGTCGAAGCTCCTCCCCGAGGCGTTGAGCGAACACGCGGTCGTCGCACTTGGAGGCGGCACCGCGCTGAACGACGACAACTGGAGGGTGATCCGCGAGCGCTCCAAGACGGTCTACCTCGCGCTGCCCTTCGAGTCGATCTGGCAGCGGATCGGAGGGAGCGGGGAGCGTCCGCTCGTGGCGGGGCGGCTGCGCGACGAGGTGAAGGCGCTCTTCGACAGCCGGCGAGCGCGCTACGAGGAGGCGACGCACGTGGTCGACGCCGACCGCTCTCCGGACGACGTGGCCGCGGACGTGCTGGCCCTGTGGTGAGGCTGATCGTCGATACCTCGGACGGCACCTACCCGGTGCACATCGGGAGGGGCGCGCTCAAGGAGTTGAAGCCCACGCTCGCGCGGCTCGACCCGACGGGGGTCGTCATCGTCACCGACACGAACGTCAAGAGATGGGCCCAGACGATCGCAAAGTCGATCAAGTCGTCCCGGATCAAGCCGTCGGTGTACGTGGTCCCGGCGAGCGAGCGCTCGAAGTCCCTGACGGCGCTCGGCGGCCTGCTGGCCTTTCTCGAGCGCCGTCGCATCGACCGAGGCGGCTGCGTGATCGCGGTCGGAGGGGGGACGGTCGGCGACCTCGCAGGCCTCGCCGCCTCGACCTGGCTGCGCGGAGTGTCGCTCGTGGCCGTGCCGACGACGCTGCTCGCGATGGTCGACTCGAGCATCGGCGGCAAGACCGCGGTCAACGGCGTGCGCATGAAGAACGCCATCGGCACCTTCTGGCAGCCGGTGGCGGTCATCTCGGACACGGAGACGCTTTCGACCCTGCCGCGCGCCCGCTACCGGGAGGCGTTCGCCGAGGTTGTAAAGTACGCCGTCGCCATGGACCGCGTGCTGTTCGACACGCTTCGGCGCGACACCGACCTCCTGCTCGCGAGGGACGCCTCAGCACTCGAAGCGGTGGTCATGTCCTGCGCGACGGCGAAGGCGCTCGTGGTCGCGCGCGACGAGCACGACCATGGACCGCGCGCGATCCTGAACTACGGGCATACGACCGCGCACGCGCTCGAGACGGCCAGCTCGTACCGCATCTCCCACGGGCGCGCCGTCGGCGTCGGTATGAGGGTCGCGGCGAGGATCGCCGTGGCGATGGGCCTCTGCAACGAGCGCCTCGTCGAACAGCAGGACGAGATGCTGACCGCCTACGGCCTGCCGGACTCGGCGCCCAACGTGTCGCTGGACCGCGTGCTCGCTGCCATACCGACCGACAAGAAGGCGCGGCGCGGTCGCGTGTCGTGGGTGCTGCCGCGGCGGATCGGCTTCGCCGAGGTAGGACACACGGTGCCTCCGGGGCTTGCCCGGCGCGTCATTCGGAAGGCGCTCGCATGACGAAGCTGCTCGTCGTCCACGGCCCGAACCTGAACCTGCTCGGCAAGCGCGAGCCGCACATCTACGGCACGCGATCGCTGGCGGACCTCAACGACATGGTCAAGGACAAGGCCCGCGAGCTGAAGACCGAGGTCGCCGTGTTCCAGAGCAACATCGAGGGCGAGCTCATCGACTTCCTCCAGAAGGAGGGCCCTGGCGCGGACGGCATCGTGATCAACCCCGGCGCGCTCTCGCACTATTCGCTCGCTCTCTACGATTGTCTCCAGGCGCTGCGCATACCGGTCGTCGAGGTGCACATCTCAAACATCCACGCCCGGGAGGAGTTCCGCTCGCGCAGCGTCACGGCGCGCGCCGCCCGCGGCGTCATCGCCGGGCTCGGGTTCGACGGCTACCTGCACGCGATGGAGTTTCTGATTGATCAGCACGAATGACTTTCGGGCGGGGTCCATGTTCGAGATGGACGGCCGCATCCTGTCCATCGTCACGGTCGAGCACATCAAGCTCGCGCGTGCCGGCGCGGTCATCAAGGCGAAGCTGCGCGACGTGATGACGGGCTCGATTTTCGAGCAGAGCTTTCGCAGCGGCGACAAGTTCAAGACCGTGCGCATCGACCGCCACGACGCGACGTACCTCTACTCCGACGGCAACCACCACCACTTCATGGACTCGAAGACTTACGACCAGGTCGCGGTCGACGAGGACATGGTCGAGGACGTGCTGCCGCTGCTGAAGGAGGGAAGCGAGGCCTACCTGATGAAGCACGACGACAAGCTGATCGGCGTCGAGCTGCCGATCATCGTCGAGCTGAAGGTCGAGACGACCGATCCCGGTTTCCGCGGCGACACCGTGTCCGGCGCGACGAAGCCGGCCAAGCTCGAGACCGGCGCCACCATCCAGGTCCCGCTGTTCATCCAGAGCGGCGACCTGATCCGCGTCGACACACGCACCCACAGCTACGTCGAGCGGGCGTAAGCTGCCCGGATGGGAGAAGCCGCCACTCTCGGTGCCGTTCGGGTCGCCAACGAGGTCATTGCGAGCATCGCGGCGCTGGCTGCGTGCGAGGTCGAGGGCGTCGCGGGGATGGACGAGGCCGCCGCGCGACATTTCGGCGACTGGGTCAGGCGCCAGACCGCGCACCGCGGCGTGCGGGTGCAGGTCGAGGCCGACCGCTCGATCCACCTCGAGGTGTTCATCACGGCGCGGTCGGACGCGCAGCTCGCAGACGTCGCCAGCGCCGTGCAGGGGAACGTCGTCGAGGCGACCGAGCGCATGCTCGGCCTCGAGGTCGGCGAGGTGAACGTCTTCGTCTCCTCCGTTTCGTTCGCGAGCTGAGCACACCCCGCCGCGCGCGTTACGCCGGCAAGCGGCACCAGGCGCGCGAGCTCGCGCTGCGCGTCCTGTTCCAGCTCGAGAGCGCAGGCGGCGACGCCGACGATGCGCTCGCCTATCACGCGGGCGAGGGCGCGGCGTCGGCGGAGGTCGCGACCTTCGCGGCGGAGCTCGTGCGCGGAGTGCTCGCCAACCAGGAGAAGCTCGACGCGATCATCGCCGAGGCTTCCGAGCACTGGAAGCTGGCGCAGATGGCGCGTGTCGACCGCATCATCCTTCGCATCGCGGTGTACGAGCTGACCGTCGACCGCCAGGTCCCGACCAAGGCGGCCATCAACGAGTCGATCGAGCTGGCGAAGACGTTCTCCGGCGACGAGGCCGGCCGATTCGTCAACGGCGTGCTCGGCCGCGTCGCCGCCGCGACCACGTGAGCGACCGCGCGCCGGACGTCATCGCGCGCCTCGAGAAGGCGATCGAGCGCCTCGGCGACGGCGCAGCGCCGGTCGAGGAGCTGGTCGCGGCGCACCAGGAGGCGTTGAAGCTGCTCGACGAGGCCGAGGCCGACCTCGCGCGGCTCAAGGCGAGGGCGGCCGAGGTGACCGAGGCGCTCAGGCCGTGACCTACCTGCTCGCGCCCCTCGTCGCGTGGCTCGTCGCCCAGGTCGCGAAGGTCGTGATCGCGTCCGCGCGCATGCGGCGCCTCAACCTCAGGGTCCTGGCCGACCCCGGCGGCATGCCCAGCAGCCACAGCGCGATCTGCATGGGCCTAACGGCGGCGGTCGGTAAACATCTCGGAGTCTCTACCGCCCCGTTCGCGATCGCGCTTATCTTCTCGTTCGTGGTCATGTACGACGCAGCGGGCGTGCGCCGTGCCGCGGGGAGGCAGGCGGCGGTCCTCAACCGGCTGGTCCAGGACCTCGTGCACATGCGCGGCGTGCAGGAGACCGAGCTCCGCGAGCTGCTCGGCCACACGCCGGTCGAGGTCCTCGTGGGCGCCGCCCTCGGCATCGCGGTCGGCCTGCTGCTCTAGTGGACCGCGCCGACCGATGCGACAGCAGACCGCGGCTGAGACCGGCGACGCCAAGGCGCGGGTGGCGAGAGGAGGAGCGCACCTAAAGGTGCGTGACGACGATCGCCAGGCCCCGCAACGCAGGCGTCAGCGTCCGAAGGACGCTCGCCGGAGATCAGCCGCGAGATGCGGCGCACTGGTCGGCGTGGGCCACTAATTGCCGAGGCTGGACGTGCTGCTGACGCAGAAGGGGCTCGTGGAATCGCGCGAGCGCGCGCAGGCGCTGATCATCGCCGGCAAGGTGCGGGTCGCCGGCGAGACGGTGCGCAAGCCAGACCGCACGGTCGCCGACGGCGCTCCGGTCTCCGTGGAAACCGATCCCGAATATGCGAGTCGCGGCGCGCTCAAGCTCGGCCCGGCGCTCGACCGCTTCGGCGTCGACCCGCGCGGACTCGTGTGCGCGGACATCGGAGCCTCCACCGGCGGCTTCACGGACGTCCTGCTCCGCCGCGGCGCGGTGCGCGTGTACGCGCTCGACGTGGGACGCGGCCTGCTGCACTGGCGGCTGCGGCAGGATCCGCGCGTCGTGGTGATCGAGCGCGTCAACGCGCGCCAGATGGAAGCCTTCCCCGAGCCGATCGGGCTGGTCGTCGTCGACGTTTCGTTCATCGGCCTCGAGAAGGTGCTGCCGGCGGTCTCGCACGCAGCGCCCGGGGCTCCGATCGTGGCGCTGTTCAAGCCGCAGTTCCAGGTCGCGCGCGGAGAGGTGGGGAAGGGCGGCATCGTGCGCGACGAGGCCGCGGTCGAGGCGGCGCTCGCCCGGTTTCGCGAATGGTGCGATGCGAACGGACTGGCCGTGGTCGGCCACGCGCCCTCGGAGGTCGCCGGCACCGACGGCAACCGCGAGATCTTCGTCCACCTGAGGCCCGCGTCGTGAAGGTCTGCATCGTCCACGGCGCCGGCGCGCCGCAGGCGGTGGTCGAGCGCGCGCACCATGTCCTGACCGATCGCGGCGTGGAGACGTGGACCGCCGCTCGCGAGGAGCCGGCGGGCGCGCTCACGGCGCGGCTCGGGACGACCGACGTCATCGTGACGCTGGGCGGTGACGGCACGTTTCTCGCGGGCGCCCGGCTCGCCGCGCCGCGAGGCATCCCGCTGCTCGGCGTCAACCTCGGCCGGCTGGGCTTTCTCACCGAGCTCGAGGAGGACCACATGGAGAGCGGCCTCGTTCGCTTCCTCGAAGGCCAGTACCGCCTCGAGGAGCGCACGATGCTCCACGTCGAGCTGAGGCGCGGCGGCCGGACGATCGCGCGCACGGTCGGCCTGAACGAGGTCGTCATCACGCGCGCCGAGGACGCGCGGATGCTGCGGATCGAGATCGAGGTGGCGGAGCAGGCGGTCGGCGTGATCGACGCCGACGGCGCGATCGTCGCGACCGCGACGGGATCGACCGCGTACGCGCTCGCGAGCGGCGGCCCGATCCTCGAGCCGACGCTTGGCGACCTTGTGCTGGTGCCGATGAACCCGTTTGCGTTGACGGTGCGGCCCATCGTGTTTCCGCCCGGCCAGGACGTGACGCTCGCGGTGCTTCGCGGCCCGGCCGAGCTGCGCGTCGACGGCGGGCGGCGCGGCCGCGCCGTCGCGACCGGCGACCTGCTGAGGTGCGGGCCGCACCCGAAGCGCCTGAAGGTCGTGCGCTTCGGTCGCGCAGAGGACTTCTACAAGCGGCTCGGCGACAAGCTCGGGTGGGGTCGCCCGCTGGTCCCGCTCAAGTAGTGCTCCGGGAGCTGAGGGTCCGCGACCTCGCGCTCGTCGCCGAGGCCCGCGTCACGTTCGAGCCCGGCCTGAACCTGCTCACGGGCGAGACCGGGAGCGGGAAATCGCTGATCGTCGACGCGCTCGGCCTCGCGCTCGGCGCGCGCGGATCGTCAGACCAGGTGCGGCACGGCGCCGAGCGGGCCTCGGTGGCCGCCGTCTTCGACTCCGTTGGACGCGAGCTCGTGCTGCAGCGCGAGCTCGGGAAGCGGGCCGGCGCGAAGGTGGACGGCCGGAACGCGACCCCCGGCCAGCTGCGGGAGCTCGGCCGCGGCCTCGTCGCGAGCCACGGGCAGCACGAGCACCACGCCCTGCTCGAGGAGAGCACCCAGACCGACCTGCTCGACGCGTACGCGGGCGCACTAGAGCTCCGCTCGGCCGTGGCGTCGTCGCACGCAGCGTGGGCCGCGGCCACCTCGGCGCTTGCGGACCTCGAGCGGCTCAAGAGCCGCGGCGTCAAGGAGCAGGAGTACCTGCGCTGGCAGCTCGACGAGCTGACCGTCGCGGGGCTGGCCGAAGGCGAGGACGAGGAGCTTGCGGCCGAGCGCGGTGCCGTGCGCCACGCAGCCCGGCTCGCGCAGCTTGGCCAGGAGGCGACCGCGGCGCTGCACGAGGACGGCGTCGCTCGCGCCGCGACCGCGATGCGAGCCGCCGCCGAGCTCGATCCGCGCCTCGCGGAGGTCTCGTCCCGCCTCGACGCGATCGAGAGCGAGGTCGCGGACATCGCCGCCGAGATCCGCCGCCACTCGGAAAGCCTGGACGCCGACCCCTCCCGTCTCGAGGCGATCGAAGCCCGCCTGGCTCAGCTCGACACCATCAAACGCAAGTACGGCGGCACGATCGAGACCGCGATCGCGGAGCGCGCGCGCCTCGAGGCGCAGCTGAACGCGGTCGAGGACCTTGGCGGTGCGATCGCGAAGGCGGCCCGGGACGCCGGCGAACGCCGGACCGAGCTCGAGGCCGCGGCGGCGGCGCTGACGGCCGCGCGACGCGGCGCGGCCGAGCGGATGGAGGAAGCGGTTACCGCCGAGCTCGAGGGGCTTCGGCTCGAGGGCGCGCGGTTCGCGGTCGAGCTGCGTCCCGTCGCGGACATCGTCGCCGGAGGGGCGGAGGTCGCCGAGATGATGTTCTCGGCCAACCCCGGAGAGCCGATGGCGCCGCTTGCGCGCGTCGCGTCCGGCGGCGAGCTCGCGCGCCTGATGCTCGCGATCAAAACGGTGAGCGCCGCCGTCGATCGCATCCCGACGCTGGTCTTCGACGAGGTCGACGCCGGGATCGGCGGCGAGACCGCGGTCCAGGTCGGAGTGAGGCTCAAGGCGCTCGGCGCGCGTCACCAGGTGCTCGTCGTGACGCACCTTGCGCAGATCGCCTGCTTCGCGGACCACCACCTCGTCGTGGAGAAGTCGCCCGGACCGGACGGGCGCAACGTGGTCGGCGTGCGCGAGCTCCGCTCCGACGACGAGCGCTCGCACGAGCTGGCGCGGATGATGAGCGGCGGCGTGACGCCCAAGGCGCTCGCGCGGGCACGGGAGCTTCTGCAGGAGGCGAGAAAGGGTGGCCGCGAAAAAGCTCTTCAGCGGTCCTGAGGACCGGCGCATCAAGCGCGCGCTGTGCATCGTCGCCCACCCCGACGACATCGAGTACTACTGCGGCGGCACGGTGCTGAAGATGACGGCGCGTGGAGTGAAGGTCGACTTCGTGCTCACGACGTCGGGGGACAAGGGCACCCGCAATCCGAACCTTCCCCGCGAGGAGCTCGCCGGCAAGCGCGAGCAGGAACAGGAGGCCGCGGCGTACGTCCTCGGCGTGAAGCGCGTCACCTTCCTGCGTCATGGCGACGCGGAGCTGGTCGAGTCGCTGGCGCTGCGCGAAGAGTTCGTGCGCGCGATCCGCGCCGCGTCGCCCGACGTGCTCCTGACCTTCGACCCAAACGGTGGCTATCGCTATCACCCGGACCACCGGATCGTCGGCCGCGTCGCGCTGGACGCCGCGTGGCCGTGCGCGCGAGACCCGCTGACGTACCCCGACGCCGGTCCGCCGCACGAGACCGCCGAGGCGTGGTGCTTCGCTGGGCTGCAGCCGAACCTGGAGGTCGACGTCGGCGACGTGATCGAGGAGAAGATCGAGGCGCGGCTCGCGCACGCGAGCCAGACGCGATACCCACCCGCGCTGCGCCGGCGCTGGAACGCGACGGCCCGGATCGAGAGGTTCCACCAGGTGGATCTCCGCTAGGCTTACGGGCCGAATGGAACAGCCGATCGCTGGCCCACGCCTGTCGGTGGCCACGCCGGTGTTCGAGGGACCGCTGGAGCTGCTTCTCGCACTCGCCGAGCGCGAGGAGGTCGACATCTTCCAGGTCTCGCTCGCGCGCGTCACCGACGCGTACCTCGCCGAGATCGCTCAGCGCGAAACGCCCGACCCCCAGGAGATGGCCGAGTTCCTCTGGATGGCGGCGCGGCTGCTGCTGCTCAAGTCGATCAAGCTCCTGCCCGGCGAGGCGCCGACCGACGAGGAGGCCGAGCTCCTCGGCTGGGAGGAGGACGTCCGGCAGCGGCTCGAGGAGTACCGCGCATACAAGGCGATGGCGCAGGAGCTGATGGACCGCGCCGAGCAGGAGGCCTTCGCGTTCCCTCCAGGTCCGCGCGTGGTCGAGGCCGGCGGGCAGGAGCAGCCGCTCGACGTCGACGTTCTCGTCGCCGCGTTCAACAGCGTCCTGTCGCGCATCCCGCCGCGACCGGTCGTCGTCTCCGGGCGGACGTGGACGCTCGAGGAGAAGCTCGACTTCATCAACAACCGCCTGCGGCAGGGCCCGATCGAGCTCGTCGAGCTCATCCTCGAATCCGAGGACCGCCTCGAGGCCGTGGTGACCTTCGTGGCGGTGCTCGAGCTGCTGCGCCGATCGCTGATCACTGTGCGCCAGGGCGAGCGCTTCGGTCCGATCCACATCGAGGCGAAGGCCCAGGCGTGAGCGAGCTCTCGTCCGCGATCGAGGCGATCCTGTTCAGCTCCAACCGCCCGCTGAAGGTCCGCGAGCTGATGCAGGCGACGGACGCGGGACGCGACGCGGTCGAAGACGCGCTCGACACGCTGCGCTCGGGGCTCGAGGGCCGCGGCGTGATGGTGATGCGCCATCACGACGAGGTGCACCTCGCGACGCGACCCGAGTACGCGGCGGCGGTGCGGCGCGCGCTGCGGCCGGAAACGTCCGGACGGCTCTCGCAGGCGGCCTACGAAACGCTCGCGATCGTCGCCTACCAGCAGCCGGTGGCTCGCTCGCGAATCGAGGAGGTGCGCGGCGTCAACTGCGAGAGCGTGCTCACCAACCTCGAGCTGCGCGACCTGATCACGGAGGTGGGCCGCGGTACCGGGCCGGGCCAGCCGAAGCTGTACGGCACGACCATGCGGTTTCTGCAGGTCATGGGCCTCGACTCGCTCGACCGCCTGCCGGCGCCTGCGGGGAACGACTCACGCGCCTGAATGCCTTCCTCGCCCGGTCGGGGGTGGCGAGCCGGCGGGCGGCGGACGCGTTGATCGCCTCCGGCGCGGTGCGCGTCAACGGTCACGTTCCTCCGCCCGACGGCGTGATGGTCGACCCCGAGCATGACCATGTCACCGTTGACGGCCGCGAGGTCAAGCCGGTGGGGCGACATCGCTACCTGATGCTGAACAAGCCGCTCGGAGTCGTCACCACCGCGAAGGACGAGGCGGACCGCACGACCGTGCTCGACGTCGTCGGGGACGAGGGCGCAAACGGGCACCGCCTCTTTCCGGTCGGGCGGCTCGACGCCGATTCGACCGGCCTCCTGCTGCTCACTGACGACGGCGACCTGTCCTACCGCTTGACGCACCCGCGCTACAAGGTGCCGAAGGAGTACGTGGCGGTCGTCGGCGGCAGCGTCGGCAGGGCGAAGCTCGAGAAGCTCCGCACCGGGATCGACCTCGAAGACGGGACGACGATGCCCGCCGAGGTCGAGGTGCTGCACGTGCTGCCCGGTCCGCAGACCGAGCTCCGCATCGTCATCGCCGAGGGACGGCACCGCCAGGTGAGGCGCATGCTGCAGGCCGTGGGTCACCGCGTGCAGTCGCTGAAGCGGGTGTCCTTCGGCCCGCTCAAGCTCGGCCGCCTGAAGGTGGGCGGCTGGCGCGTGCTCGGCGACCTCGAGATCGAGGCCCTCAGGCGGGCGACCGGCGCGCTTCGATGATCATCGCGATCGACGGCGGCGTCGCGTCAGGCAAGTCGGCGGTCGGCAAGCGCGTCGCCGATCACCTCGGGCTGCCGTTCATCGACAGCGGCCTGATGTATCGCGCGATCACGCGGCTGGCGGCGGAGCGCGGGATCGACCCTGGCGACGCCGATGCCCTCACGCGCCTCGCCGAGACCACGGACATTCGCATCGAGGGCGAGCGGGTCTGGGCCGACGGCAAGGAGCTGACGGACGTGATCTACGACTCCGACTTCGCGGATGCGCTGCCGGCGGTGTCGGCGACGCGCGGCGTGCGCGCCGCGCTGGTCGACAAGCAGCGCCAGGCGGGTGAGCACGGCGTCGTGATGGCCGGCCGCGACATCGGCACGGTCGTGTTCCCCAACGCCGACCACAAGTTCTTCCTCACCGCGAGCGTCGCCGAGAAGGTGCGGCGCCGCGCCGCTCAGTTCGAGAAGCGCGGCGAGCCGGTCGACGAGGAGGCGATGCGGCGCGAGGTCGAGCTGCGCGACCGCGTCGACTCGGAGCGCCCCGTCGCGCCGCTGAAGCCAGCTGAAGATGCGGTCATCATCGACACCGACAACCTGAGCCTCGACGACGTCATCGCGCGGGTGCTCGTGGAGATCGAGGAGACGGTGGGGGGCGAGTGATGTACGCGCTGATGAAGGCGCTGATGCGCTTTCTCGTCCACACCTATCTGGTCGGAGGGCTCTTCCGCGTCGTGGGCGCTGAGAACGTGCCGCGCACCGGCGCGCTGATGGTCTGCCCCAACCACTCGGCGACGCTCGACCCGCCGCTCGTGCCCGCTTTCGTGCCCCGCGATGACACCTGGAGCATGGCGAAATCCGACTATTTCGAGAACGCGATCACGAGCTGGCTGTTTCGCCACTATCACGCCTTCCCGGTGGTGCGGCACACCGCGGACCGCGCAGCTTTGAAGCGGTCGTTCGACCTGCTGAAGAACAGTGGGGCGCTGATCCTCTACCCCGAGGGCACGCGCGTCGAGTCCGGGCTGCTCGCCACGCCTGAGCCGGGCGCGGGGTTCATCGCCCAGAAGACGGGCTGCCCGGTGCTGCCGGTCGCGCTCACGGGCACGCGCGAATGCCTTCCGAAGGGCGCGCGTTGGCCGCGCCGCGTGCCGGTGAAGATCACCTTCGGCAAGCCGTTCACGCTCGCGACCAGGCGGAGCGACGGAACGAAGGTGACGCACGAGGAGGCGTCCGAGGCGATCATGGTCGCGATCGCGGAGCTCCTGCCCCCGGAGCAGCGAGGGGCATTCAGCGACCTCGACGCGATCAAAGCCCGCCTGGGCGGGGTGGTAGTCCCGGCTAGTTGATTTGCGGGCGGGCCCAGTCGTCCTCGGTCACGGAGCCGAGGGCGGGGTTGAAGCAGGCGTCGAACGCCTCCTTCAGCGTCTGCGGCGTGAGGCGCGGCGCCTCCTGGCGATAGTTCGCGAGGTCCACGAGCCGAGCGATCAGCGATCGCGGGTGCGAACCGCGCAGCGGCTTCTTGCCGTAGAGCGTGTGCAGCAGGTAGTTGACCGCGTTCGGGTCGAACGCGACGCCCTGGCGTTCGCACTCGTACTTGAGGATCCGGCCGAACGCCTCGGGCGTCGGATTGCCGACGCCGATCTTGTACGCCATGCGGCGAAGGAACGCCTCGTCGACGAGCTCGGTGGGCGAGAGGTTCGTCGAGAACACGACCTGGCAGAGGAATGGCAGCTCGATCTTGCGGCCTGACGCCGAGAGGTCGAGGTAGTCGATCTTCTTCTCCATCGGGACGATGAAGCGGTTGAGGAGCCGCATCGGCGGGACCTCCTGGCGGCCGAAGTCGTCGATGACGAAGACGCCGGCGTTCGCCTTCCACTGCAGAGGCGCCTCGTAGTAGCGGTTCGCCGCGTCGTAGGTGAGGTCGAGCTGCTCGAGCTTGAGCTCGCCACCGGCCACGACGACGGGGCGCTCGATCTTCACGAGGCGGCGGTCGATGGGCTGCTCGCCCTCGGCGATCTTGTGGTAGACGGGGTCGATCACGCGCACGATCTCGTCGCCGATGGCGACCGCGTGCGGTATCTCGATCGGCGCGCCCATCAGCAATGCCATGCGCTCGGTGATGGTCGACTTGCCATTACCCGGGGCGCCGAAGATGAACAGCGACGCGCGCGAGACCATCGCGCCGCCGATCTGGTCGATGACGTGCTGCTCGAGCTCGAGTTGTCCGAGCGCGCGCTTCAGCGCGGCGTCGGTGACGTTGGCGCGACCGCTGACCTGCGAGCGGATCAGCGTCAGGTAGTCGTCGTAGTTGATCGGGCACGGGCCGAGGTAGCGCGTCTGCACCGCGGACATCTCGGCGGCGCGCTGGCGGCCCACCGAGGAGACGGTGTAGCTCATGCGCACGGGGATCGGCCGGCCCTCGAGCCCGGGCTCGTTGGAGAAGCCCATCGTGTCCATGAGCTGCGCCTTCTGAAACTCTTCGATGATCGGCTGCAGCGTCTCGAAGGGAAGCCCCAGCCGCGTCTCGATGGCGCCGCCGCTCAGCTGGTCGGCCATGGCGATGGTGCGCAGGAGAAGGCTGGCAACGAGGTCGCGGCGGATGTGCAGGTCTTCGAGTCGGCGAGGGGCCTCGATCGCTCCGGTTTGCATGGCGGCGCAAATATACCAATCGGCCCTCGCCCCGACCCTCAGTTAAGGACCGTATCTGGCGCCTCGCCGCACCGACCGTAGAATCGACACCCACCCGTGCCGGAGTACGTTTCCCTCGACCTCGAGACCACCGGTCTCGACGCGGAGCGCGACCGAGTCATCGAAGTCGGGGCTGTCGCCTTCACGCCAGACCGAACCCTGAAGACGCTCGAGCGCCTCGTCGACCCGCAGCGCAGCCTGCCCGAGGCGGTCTCGCGGCTGACCGGGATCACGCAGGCCGACCTTCGGGGCGCGGGCACCGCGGCCGCCGCGCTCGAGGAGCTGGTCGAGATGGTGCGCGGTCGCCAGCCTGTCGGCCACGGCGCGCGGCTCGACCTCGAGTTCCTCAGCGCGTCGGGGCTCTGGGATGACGACTGGGAGATCCTCGACACGCTGGACGTGGCCCGCATCCTGATGCCGGCCGCCGCGAGCCACAGCCTTCCGCTCCTCGCGACGGAGCTGGGCTTCTCGCAGCCGCGGCCGCACCGCGCGCTCGACGACGCCGACGCGACGCGCCAGCTGCTGCTGCGCCTGCGTGAGGACGCCGCCGCGCTGGACGAGAGGTTGAAGGAATCGATGCTGGCGCTGGTCGCCCCGTACACGTGGGCCGTGGCTCGCTTCTTCGCCGACGCCCTGACAGCTGCCTCCCCGGCGGATGCGGGGCGCGTCCACTCACGCCCCTCCCCGCTTGCGGGGAGGCGAGGAGGGGACGCTTCAACTTCAACCCAGCCTCCTGACGACCCCGAAGAGGTCATGTCGATGCTCGCCCCCGACGGGCCCCTCGCCGCGGTCCTCCCGGGTTACGAGCACCGCGAGCCGCAGATGCAGATGCTCCTCGCGGTGGCCCAGATCCAGGCCCGCGGCGGCGTCCTGCTGGTCGAGGCGGGCACCGGAACGGGCAAGAGCCTCGCCTACCTCCTGCCCTCGATCGCCCGCGCCGTCCGCAGCGGCGAGCGCGTCGTCGTCTCCACGAACACCCACACGCTGCAGGAGCAGCTCATGCAGAAGGACCTCCCCTCACTGCACGACTGGCTGCCGTGGGACTTCCGCGCCACCCTTCTGAAGGGCCGCTCCAACTACGTCTCCCTTCGCCGCTGGCGCCGTTACCTCGCGGAGCCGTGTGAGGACGCGGAGGAGCTGCGCTTCAAGCTCAAGGTCCTCGTCTGGCTGCACGGCACCGAGTCGGGCGACCGCTCCGAGCTCCGCCTTCACGGCCACGAGGAGGTCCTCTGGACCCGCATCGCGAGCGATCCGCTCGACTGCGTTGGCGTCCACTGCACCGCGGAGGACTGCTACGTCCACCGCGCGAGGGCGGAAGCCGAGACCGCGGACCTCGTGGTCGTCAACCACGCGCTCCTCCTCGCGGACGCCGAGGTCGGCGGCGGCCTCCTGCCCGAGTACGACCACCTCGTCGTCGACGAGGCGCACCACCTCGAAGACGCCGCCACGCAGGGTCTCCGCCAGGAGATCGACGGCCCCGGCGTGGAAGCCCTCCTGGAGCGGCTCGCGCTCCAGCCCGCCGGCGTCGCCGAGCCGAGCGGCCTCTTCCGCGAGCTCCGCGCGAGCCCGCGCCTCGGCTCGTCGGACCACGCGCTCGCCGGCGCGATCCCGCTGGCGCTCAACGCCCGTGCGAGGGTGCATGAGCTCTTCGACATCGCGTCGCCCTTCGTCGCGGCAAACCTCATCGACGGCGACCGTCGCGAGGAGTCGCTGCGGATCACGCCCGCGCTGCGCGAGCTCGAGGAGTGGGGCGACGTCAGCCTCGCGGCCGAGAACGCCGCGACGGCGCTCGCGTCCCTCGACGTCGCTCTCCGCTCGATCGTCGCCGGCGCCCGCGACTGGCTGGGCGGCGACGAGCCCGACCAGGGCGTGCGCGAGCTCGAGGTCATCCGCGGCCGCCTGCAACCCGCGGGGTTGCTCATCGCCGAGGCCATGGTCAACCCCGACCCGAACCGCGTGTACTGGTTCACGCTCACGACGCGCAGCGACCCGAACTCGTCCTCGCTGCTCCTGCGTTCGGCGCCCATCGACGTCGGCCACCTGCTCCGCGAGCACGTGTACGGCGAGCGCCGATCCACCGTGTTCACGTCGGCGACGCTCGCGGTCGCCGGCTCGTTCGACTACTTCCGGTCGCGGGTCGGACTCGGCGAGAATGTCGAGGAGCTCATCCTCGCGTCACCGTTCGACTTCTACAACCAGGCGCTCGTCTGCCTGCCCTCCGACTTCCCGCTGCCCGAGGACGTCGACTTCGACGACGCCGTGACCGAGGTCGTAGCCGACGTCGCCCGCCGCGCCGGCGGCCGCACGCTCGTCCTCTTCACCTCGCACCGCCAGCTGCGCGACGTGCACACCGCCCTCAAGCACCGCGTCGACCTCGACGAGATCCTGATCCTCGGCCAGGGCATCGACGGCCAGCGCCGGCAGCTGCTCAAGTCGTTCGAAGAGAGCGAGCATCCGCTGCTGCTCGGCACCTCGTCCTTCTGGGAGGGCATCGACATCCCGGGCGATCAGCTCAGCTGCGTGATCGTCGTGCGGCTGCCCTTCGCGGTGCCGAGCGAGCCCGTCTACGCCGCGCGCGCCGAGCAGCTGCGCGACGGCTTCTCGCAGCTCGCGCTGCCGCAGGCGGCGCTGCGGTTGAAGCAGGGCTTTGGCCGGCTCATCCGCCGCTCGACCGATCGCGGCGCGGTCGTGATCCTCGACCACCGCATCCTCGGGCGCGACTACGGCCGGACGTTCCTCGAGATCCTGCCGCCCGCGTCCCGCTTCGTCGGCGCCGCGGCGGAGATCGGCGACCGCGTCGGCCGCTGGCTCGAGGGTTGAGCCGCCTCTACGTCGTCGGGACGCCCATTGGCAACCTCGAGGACGTCAGCGCGCGGGCGCTCCGCATCCTCTCGGAGGTGACCGCGATCGCCGCCGAGGACACGCGTGTCACGGCGCGCCTGCTCGCCCGCCACGGCATCCGGAAGCCGCTGCTCAGCTACCGGGCACCGGTCGAGCGCAGGGGGTTGCCGCGCGTCATGGGCGCGCTCGAAGAGGGCGACGTCGCGCTCGTGAGCGACGCCGGAACGCCGACGCTCTCCGACCCGGGCGCGGCCCTGGTGAACGCCGCGTGGGCGGCGGGCCACACAGTCGTGCCGATCCCGGGTCCGAGCGCGATCGCGGCCGCGCTCTCGATCGCAGGCCACTCGGGGCCCGGTTTCACGTTCGTCGGCTACCTGCCGCGGAAGCCCGGCGAGATCCGCCGCCTGCTCCAGAGCGTCGCAGGCGATGAGCGGCCGACGGTCGCGTTCGAGTCGCCCTACCGGATCAGGAAATCGCTCGCCCTCGTCGACGAGATCCTGCCCGACCGCGCGGTCACGCTGGCGCGCGAGCTGACCAAGGTGCATGAGCAGGTCATACGCGGCACGGCGGCCGAGATCGCGGCCGCGCTCGGCGACAAAGTGAAGGGGGAGATTACCCTCGTCATCAGTGGCAGGTAGAAACGTCCTCGTCGCGCCCGCGTGGCCGTACGCCAACGGACCGCGTCACGTCGGCCATGTGGCGGGCATGGCCGTGCCCGCCGACGTCATCGCGCGCTTCGAGCGCCTGCGCGGCTCCCGCGTTCTCATGGCGAGCGGCACCGACGAGCACGGCACGCCGATCACGTACGAGGCCGACAAGAACGGCGTGCCGCCCCGCGAGTTCGCCGACCGCAACAACGCGGTGATCGTCGAGGACCTCCGCCGCCTCGGGATGACGTACGACGTCTTCACGCGGACGACGACGAAGAACCACTACAGGGTCACGCAGGAGCTTTTCCTGAAGCTCTATGAGAAGGGCTACCTGGTCAAGAAGACGCAGATGGGCGCGTTCGATCCTGCAAGCGGACGCACGCTGCCGGACCGCTACATCGAGGGCAAGTGCCCGATCTGCGGCTATCCGGAGGCGCGCGGCGACCAGTGCGACAACTGCGGCAACCAGCTCGACCCGGCCGACCTGATCAACCCGCACCAGCGCGGCAGCGACGCCGCCGTCGAATTTCGCGAGACCGAGCATTTCTTCTTCGACCTGCCCGCGCTCGGCGAGAGGCTGACGGAGTGGATCGAGCGCCATGACGACTGGCGGCCGAACGTGCGCAAGTACTCGCTGGAGTTCGTGCGCAACCTGAAACCGCGCGCGATCACCCGCGACCTCGACTGGGGCGTGCCTGTTCCGCTACCCGGTTGGGAGGACAACCCGCACAAGAAGATCTACGTCTGGTTCGACGCCGTCATCGGCTACCTCTCGGCGTCGATCGAGTGGGCGAGCCGCAGCGGCGACCCTGACGCGTGGAAGCGCTGGTGGACCGACTCGGATTCGTGGCACTACTACGTGATGGGCAAGGACAACATCACGTTCCACACCATCATCTGGCCCGCGATCCTCATCGGGTCGAGCGACGAGAAAGAGACGCTGCACCTGCCGGACGCGATCGTCGCGAGCGAGTTCCTCAACATGGGCGGCAAGAAGTTCTCGACGAGCCGCGGGCAGGTGATCTACGTCGGCGACGTGCTCGACCGCTATGACGCGGACGCGCTGCGCTACTACCTGATGATCGCGGGCCCCGAGAACCAGGACACGGACTTCACGTGGGACGAGTTCGTGCGGCGCAACAACGACGAGCTCGTCGCGACGTGGGGCAACCTCGTGCATCGGACGCTCGTGAACGCGCATCGCAATTTCGGCGAGGTGCCGCAGGCCAAAGACCTGCTCGACGTCGACCGCGCGCTGATCGAGGAGGTCGAGGCCGCGCTTGGAGTGGTCGGCGAACATCTCGGCGCGGCGCACTTCCAGCTTGCGTTGAAGCACGCGATGGCGATGGCCGCGAAGGTCAACGTGTACCTCGGCACCGAGCAGCCTTGGCACACGATCAAGACCGACCGGGACCGCGCGGGCACGGTCCTCTACGTCGCGCTGCGCTGCGTCGACAACCTGAAGACCGTGCTCACGCCCTTCCTGCCGTTCTCGGCGCAGAAGCTGCACCGCATGCTCGGTTACGAGGACGTCATCGCGCCGCAACCCGAGGTCCGCGAGGTGGGGGAGGACGGCGACCGCCACATCGTGCTCACCGGCGATTACGACTTCGAGGACCGGTGGAAGCCGTCGCAGCTCGCGCCCGGCACCAGGCTGCCCGCGCCCGAGGCGCTGTTCAAGCGCCTGGACCCGGTCCTCGAAGAGGAGCCGCAAGGATCTTCGTAGACACGCACCTCCACCTGGAGGAGCTCGGCGATACCGCGGAGGTCGTGGAGGCGGCGACCCAGGCCGGCGTCATCCGGATGATCGCGATGGGCACCGACGCCGAACGCAACCGGCGCGCCGTCGAGACGGCGACCGAGTTCCAGGCGGTGTTCGCCGGCGTCGGCCACTACCCGACCGAGGAGCCCGAACCCGACCTCGTGGCCATCAGGTCGCTCGCGCTCAACCCGCGGGTCGCCGCCATCGGCGAGGTGGGCCTCGATTTCGAGCACGGCGCGCTCGACCGCGCTGTCCAGGTGCGCCGGCTCGACGCGCTGTTTGCGCTCGCCGTCGAGCTCGACCTGCCGGTTTCGATCCACAACCGAGGCGCGACCGAGCAGGTGGCGGAGCTCATCGCCGCGCATCCGGGGCTCCGCGGCGTGATGCACTACTTCGCGCTCGGGCAGCGCGAGGCCGATGTGTTCCTCGGCCTCGGTTTTTACCTCTCCTTCGCGGGCCTCGTCACGCGCCCAAGCCGCGCCGAGCTGCGCGACGTCGTGCGCGAGTGCCCGGCCGATCGCCTGCTGCTCGAGACCGACTCGCCCTATGGGCAGGCGCACAGGCGGATGCGCGAGCCGAACCGCCCGGCCTACCTCATCGACACCGCGGAGCTGGTCGCGGAGCTGCGCGGGCTCACGCTCGACGAGCTCGGCGACCTCGAGACCGCGAACGCGATGCGCCTGTTCACGCGCCTGCGGTGATCGACCCCGCCGACCGCGACGCGCTGTTCGACCTCCTCCACCGCCACCACGTCACGCTCAAGCACCGCTTCGGCCAGAACTTCCTCGTCGACCCCGTTCTGCGCGACCTGGTCGCGGACGCGGCCGGCGCGACAGAGGAGGACGACGTGCTGGAGGTCGGCGCGGGTGCGGGCACGCTGACCATCGCGCTCGCCAAGCGCGCTCGGCGCGTCGTCGCAGTCGAGCTCGATCGCGAGATGGTGCCCGCGCTGCGAGAGGTCGTGCGCGAGCTGCCTCACGTCGAGGTCGTGCAGGCCGACATCCTGCGCTACGACGTCGCAGCAGCATTTCCGGGCGGGGGCGAGATCGTCGCGGGCAACATCCCGTACAACCTCACGGGCGCGCTCATCCCGAAGCTGCTCGACAACGAACCGCGACCGAAGCGTCTCTCGCTCGTGGTGCAGAAGGAGGTGGCCGAGCGTTGGACGTCGGAGACCGGCGCGAGCGTCGCCACCGTCGCGGTGCAGGTTTTCGCGATCCCCCGCTACGTCATGACAATCCCGGCGTCGGCGTTCGAGCCGCAGCCGCGCGTGGACTCTGCCCTGGTGACGATGGAGGTGCGCCCGCGGCCCGCGGTCGACGTGGGCGACACGACCGCGTTCCTCAAATTCGTCGAGGCGGTCTTCCAGCAGCGCCGGAAGCAGCTGGCCGGGACGTTGGGCCGGATGCATGGCATCGGAAGCTCCGAAGCCGCCGCGCGCCTCCGGGCCGCAGGCGTCGAGCCCGAACGGCGACCGCAGACCCTCAACCTCGCGGAGTGGGAGTCGGTCTACCGCGGGTTCGCATAGAGTTCGGGGCGCCGTGGAGGCGCCAATCCGTTTTCCGGTCGAGGGGCCTGGCGGTTTTCGCGCCGTCCTTCGCTACACCGCCTTCCGCAACATCTGGTTCGCCCAGCTGGCGGCCCAGCTCGCGGACAAGTTCCTGCTCTTCTCGCTGATCATCCTGGCCTACAACGTCTCCGGCGGCAGCACGCCGGTCGCCGTGACGCTGCTGACGTACACGGTCCCGGCGGTGCTCCTCGCGCCGCCCGCGGGCGTGCTTGCGGACCGCGTCGACCGCAAGCAGCTGATGATGTGGTGCAACTTCGGCCGCGCCGCCGCGATCGCGCTGGTCCCGATCGCCGCGGTGATTCCCGGCCTCAAGGGCGACTTCATCCACCTGCTCGTCATCGCCTTCGTCTTCTCGGCGGTCGGGCAGCTGTTCGGCCCCGCCGAGGCATCGGTCATCCCGACGATCCTTCCGCGCTCGGCCCTCATCACCGCGAACTCGATGGCGTTGCTGACGATGGTCCTGACGCTCGTGCTCGGCGGCGCGCTCGCGCCGGTGCTGTCGAGGATCGACCTGTACGCGCCCTACTGGGTCGGCGCCGCCCTGCTGGCCATCGCCGGGACGCTCATCTTCGCGTCCGACATCCCGCCCGTCCAGCGCCGTAAGAGCTCGCCGGTGGAGGAGAGCGCCAGCCGCTTCCGGGTGATGGTCAACGACATCACCGAGGGGATCGACGTCGTGCGCCAGTCGATGGGCGTGCGCCTCGCCTTCTTCCAGGTCAGCGTGGCGCTGCTCATGCTGCTGACGCTGTTCACGCTGGCGCCGGCGTTCGTGACGAAGGTGATCGGCATCTCGGCGCTCGACACCTACGTGATCCTTCTACCGGCGACGACGGGCGCGATCGTGAGCGCCGTCGTGCTCGGCCAGTTCCTGCGCACGATCGATCGGGCCCGCCTGCTCGCCGTCTCGATGATCGCTTTCGGGGTCACGATCCTCGGGCTCGCCGCGGTGCCGCAGGCCATGAGCACGCTGCCCGACCTGCACGTGCACGCGCGGCTGACCGGAGCGGCCTTCAGCCTCGTGCTCGGCATCGAGTTCGGCGCGATCCTGATCCCGGCGATCACGTACCTGATGGAGTCCACTAGCGACGAGATCCGCGGCCGGATCTTCGCGCTGCTCTACATGGTCATCAACGGGGTGACGGCCATCCCGGTGCTCGTCGCCGCGGCGCTGGCCGACATGATCGGCATCGCGCACGTGATCGGCGGCATGGGCGCGCTGCTGGTCGTGGGCGGCATCGCAGTCGCTATTGCCTGGACGCGCGCCTCCGTGCCACGAGTGCAATGACGGCGAGGACGATGACGATCGCGAGGCCGCCGATCCCGAGCGCGCGGATGATCGTCTCGATCAAGGCGAGGTTGCTGCCGAGGAAGTAGCCCGCGAGGCCGACCACGGTGGCCCACGCGAGGCCGCCGATCGCGCTGAACAGCTGGAAGCGCCAGAAGGGCATGTGCGACATGCCGGCGAGCATCGAGCCCCACGTACGCAGGCCGAGGATGAAGCGCCCGGCGAGGATCGCGCGGGCGCCGTAGCGCGAGAAGAAGAGCTCGGAGCTCGCGATGTGCTCGGGCTTGATCCGGAAGACGCTGCCGAACCGCTCCACGAACGGCCGGCCGCCTCGATAGCCGAGGTAGTAACCGAGGTCGGCTCCGGCGGTCGCGCCGAGAAAGCCGAACAGGATCACGAGGACGATCGAGCGGCCGCGTGCGGCGGCCCAGGCCGCGGCGGCGATGAGCAGCGCCTCGCCCGGGAACGGGACGCCCGAGCTCTCGATGAGTATGCCGAGGCCGGCCGCCGGGTACCCGATGGCGTCGACGACCGCAAGCCAGTCGATATGCAAGTCGTCCATATACTGGACGACCCCCATGGCCGAATACGCGGATCACGAGAGCTCCGAGAACCCGCTTCACATCCTGCGGCACTCGTCCGCGCACCTCCTCGCGGCGGCCGTGACGGAGCTGTACCCGGAGGCGAAGTACGGCATCGGGCCGCCGGTCGAGGACGGTTTCTACTACGACTTCGCGTTCCCCAAGGCGATCTCCGAGACGGACCTGCCGGCGATCGAATCGCGGATGCGGCGCATCGCCCAGGAGGCTCGGCCCTTCGTCCAGGAAACCCTCACCCGTCAGCAGGCGGTCGACGAGTTCACACGCCGGCACCAGGACTACAAGCTCGAGCTCATCGCCGACAAGGTCGAGGGCGACGAGGTCAGCGTCTATCACACGGGCGATTTCCTGGACCTGTGCCGCGGGCCGCACGTCGCGACGACCCGGGACCTCAAGGCGTTCAAGCTGCTGCGCGTCGCGGGCGCGTACTGGCGAGGCGACGAGAAGAAGCCTCAGCTCACGCGGATCTACGGGACGTCGTGGGCGTCGCAGAAGGAGCTCGACGAGTATCTGAAGTTCCTCGAGGAGGCCGAGAAGCGCGATCACAAGCGGATCGGAAAGGACCTGAAGCTGTTCACCGTCGACGATCGCGTCGGGCCCGGGCTGCCGTTGTGGCTGCCGGCGGGCGCGACGGTGCGCCGCGAGCTCGAGCGCTTCATCGTCGACGAGGAGCTGGCGCGCGGCTACCAGCACGTGCGCACACCGGACGTCGCGCGCCTCGAGCTCTACGAGCAGAGCGGCCACGCGACGCTCTACCGGGAAAACATGTACCCGCCGATGAAATTCGACGACGGCGAGCAGCTGGAGCTCCGTCCCGTCAACTGCCCGCACCACATCGTCATCTATCAGTCGGAGCTGCGGAGCTACCGCGAGCTGCCGCTGCGGATCGCGGAGATCGGCAACAACTGGCGCTACGAGCGGTCGGGGACCCTCATCGGCATGAACCGCGTGCGCTCATTCGCGCTCAACGACGCACACATCTTCTGCACGCCCGACCAGATCATGGACGAGGTCAAGGGCGCCATCGAGCTGGCGCTGTACTTCTCCGACGTGCTCGGCATTGACGAGTTCTCGTACCGGCTCTCCACGCGCGACAACGTGAAGGACAAGTGGCTCGGCACCGAGGAGCAGTGGCAGCACGCACAGGCCGCGCTCACCGAGGCACTCGAGTCGATGGGTCAGACCTTCAAGGTCGGCGTTGGCGAGGCCGCCTTCTACGGGCCCAAGATCGACTTCCAGGTCAGGGACGCGCACCGGCGCGAGTTCACGAACTCGACGGTCCAGGTCGACTTCCAGCTGCCGGAGCGATTCCAGCTCGAGTACGTCGCGGAGGACGGGTCGCGCCAGCGGCCGGTGATGGTCCACCGCGGCGCCGCGGGCGCGATGGAGCGACTCTTCAGCTACCTGATCGAGCGCTATGTCGGTGCGTTCCCGACCTGGCTGCACCCGACGCAGGTCGTGGTGGCGCCGCTGACGGACGGGCAGCTCGACGCCGCTCGGGCGGTCGTGGCGAAGATGCGGGCGAAGCGGATTCGGGCCGATCTGGACGGGCGCAATCAGAAGGTCGATCGGAAGGTGCGCGACGCGAAGCTGCAGAAGGTGCCGTACATCGTCGTCATGGGCCCGCGCGACGTCGAGAACGGCGTGATCTCGGTGCGCAACCGCGCCGACGAGCGCACAGAGGAGGCCGCCGACGCCTTCATCGAGAGGGTGGTCGAAGAGATCGCGGAGCGCCGCCGCTAGCGGCTAGAGCGACCCCGGGATGCGGCCCGCGCAGAGTCCCTGCGCCGCGACCGGCGAGATGTTGCCCGACACCACGTCGCCGACGCGCGGCTGCGACTGCGTTTCGCCGCCCGCAATGACGTGAGATGCGTCGATCCATCCGCACGCGACCATGTCGAGCGTCTGCTTCGCGCCCGCGAACGTGGTCTGACCGTCGACGACCAACGCGACCTCGGTGCCGTCGGGCGACAGGTAGGCCGGCGTCGGACCCTGGATCGTCAGCGACTTCCGCGTCGCCCCGCTCCAGTCGAGCAGGTTCGCCTTCGTGAAGGCGCCGTTCTCGCAGACCGCTCCTGCGGGGCTCGCCGGCAGGCTGACCACGCAGCCCGGCCCACCCACCGTCGCGATCCGCGACGCGTTCGTGGGGCTGATGACGTGGAGCTCGATGGGGCCCGACGGGAGCGGCTGGCTACCCGCGCAGCTCGAAACCTTCGCCACGACGAGCGCACCCGCGTGCCAGCCGACGGGCCAGAGCGAGAACGCGCCGGTCTCGCTGAAGATCTGGAGGTGGTTGCCGCCGCCGTTGAGGTTCTCGACATAGAGCACCGACGTCGAGCCGCTCGAATTGAACGTCTCCTTCACGACGGCGATCCGCTGGTCGTCCGGGCTGACCGCGAAGATCGACCGCGTGTTGCCGCCGCCGGCCACGCGGGTCGCGATGCCGGTCTCGCCGTTCGGCGTCAGGAATCGCACGTTGCCCTGGGCGTCGAGGAAGTAAGCGCGCGTGTCGCTGGTGCTGACCGGCAGGGGCACGTCGGCCGCCGACGCGTCTCCGCACGTGACCGAGGTCGGGCTGCTCGCCGTCGCGCTCGAGACCACGCTGCCGTCGGTGCCGATGAGGCTGACCGTGTAGGTGTCGGACGTGGCAGCCGTCGCGAGCACTGCGTACGTCCCGACCACCGGGGTGGGCGAGGGCGACGGGCTCGGCGAAGGCGACACGGCCGCTGAAGGTGAGGCCGTCCGGCTCGGAGAGGCGGCGTTGCTCGGCGATGGGCGCGAGCCCGTGCTGCTCGAGCCGCACGCGGCAAGCATGAGGATGGCTAAGACGTGGGCGACGAACCTCAAGAGACCGACGGTATTCTGGCCCAAACCGCCGTCGCCGGGGGCACGCCGCGGCGCGTTACCATCAGGATGCGAACGGGGCCGTGCGCGGGGGGTTACGTTTCCGGTAGCATCCATCCTCCGAAGCAGGGTTGCAACCCTCACCCCCAGGGCTCACGCTCGAAGGGGTTTGGTGAATGCGGACGGCTTCGGGCTGTCCGTTTTGTTTTATTTGAAGCGTTTGGAGGAATAGCAGAAACCTGAACTTGACCGAGGTAGCGTCCTATCCCGTTTAAGGAGCTGAGAATCAACGATCAGATCCGCAGCTCCGAGGTGCGTCTGATCGATGACCAGAACAACCAGCTAGGCGTCCTGTCACTGGATGCCGCACTGCGCATCGCGAGCGAGAAGGGACTCGACCTCGTCGAGGTGGCGCCGCAGGCGAGCCCGCCTGTCTGCCGCCTGATGGACTACGGACGCTTCAAGTTCGACTCCGTCAAACGAGAGAAGGAACAGAGGCGGAAGCAGAACGTCATCAAGCTGAAAGAGATGAAGCTTCGGCCGAAGGTGGCCGAGCACGACTTTCAGACCAAGTTCAAGGGTTTGAAGCAGTTCCTCGAAGCCGGCGAAAAGGTGAAGGTCACGATCATGTTCAGAGGCCGCGAGATGGTGCACCAGGACATCGGGAGGAAGATCCTCGACCGGGTCGCGGACGACGCGCGCCCGTTCGCGGTCGTCGAGCGGCAGCCGCTGCTCGAGGGCAAGAACCTCTTCATGATCCTGGCCCCGAGCCGCCAGGCCGGAGCGCCGGCCAAGGAGACCGCGACAGGTGCCTAAGATCAAGACGCGAAAGGGCATTGCCAAGCGCGTGCGGCTCACCCGCAACGGCAAGCTGATGCGCCGCAACTCGTGGATGAGCCACCGTCTGCACCAGAAGTCGAAGCAGCACAAGCGCAAGGACCACACGGAGCAGCAGGTCGCATCCGGCGACCGCAAGGCCGTGAAGCGAGCGCTGGCGGTCTAGCGAGATGGCACGCATCAAGCGCGGGGTACCCGCGCATCGCCGCCACAAGAAGATCCTCGACCGCGCGAAGGGCTTCCGGCTCTCGAAGAAGCTGCTGTTCCGTCCCGCCAACGAGGCGGTTCTGCACGCCCTCGCGTACGCGTTCCGTGACCGCCGCCGCCGCAAGCGCGAGATGCGGGCGCTCTGGATCGCGCGCATCAACGCCGCGTCGCGGCAGTCGGGGCTGCCCTACAACAAGCTGATGCACGGCCTTCGCCAGGCCGGGGTGGAGATCGACCGCAAGGTGCTGGCTGACCTGGCCGTGCGCGACAGCGGTTCCTTTGCCCGGCTGGTGGAGGTTGCGAAAAAGTCCCTCTAGCGACCAGCTGATCTCCAGCCCGGACAACGAGGTCGTCCGCAGACTGCGGCGGCTCGCTCACCGGCGCGAGCCAGGCTTCGCCCTCCTGGAGGGCCCGCGCGTGCTCGCCGAGGCGAGGTCCGCGGGCGTGGAGTTCGACGTGATCGCGGTCCGCGACGGCGACAAGCTGCCGTTCCGGACCGAGTCGCGCGTGACGCTGACGGAATCCGCGTTCCGCGCCGCCACGCAGACGGTGACGCCACAGGGCGTTATGGCCATCGCGCGCGTGCATGAGGCGACGCCAGCCGAGGCGATCGAGGCCGCACGCGCGGCCCGCTGGCCGGTGGTAGTGCTCGACCGCATCCAGGATCCCGGCAACGTCGGCGCGATCTGCCGAACCGCCGCTGCGGCGGGCGCGCCGGCGCTCGTCGTGCTCGACGGCTGCGCGGACCCGTTCGGCGCCAAGGCGGTGCGTGCGTCGGCCGGCAACGTTTTCCGGTTGGTAGTCGCGCGGGCCCGCTGGCGTGACCTCGAAGGGCTCGACGCCTACGGCGCCGCGTCCAGCGGTGGCCTGCGGCTGGACGAGGCTCCGTTGGAGAATGCCGGGATGATCGTCTTCGGGAGCGAGGCGCACGGGCTGTCCCGCGCCGACCTGAAGCTCGTCACCATCCCGCTCGCGGAGGGCGTCGAGTCGCTCAACGTCGCCGCGGCCGCGGCGGTGATCCTGATGGAGATCCGGCGGAGGAGGTCGGCGTGACCGAGGCCACGACCCTCCGCGACGAGGCTCTCGGAGCCATCTCACGCGCGAGCACCGAGACGGAGCTCGAGTCGATCGAGATCGAGTACCTCGGCCGTCGCGACGGCAAGATCTCGAGGCGCCTGATGTCGGGCATCGAGTCGCTTCCGCCGGACGAGCGGAAGCGGCTCGGCCAGGAGGCGAACGAGGCGAAGCAGTCGATCCTCGAGGCGCTGCGGACGCGGCGGGCGGAGCACGAGGCGGCGCGGCTTGCGGACCTCGGCGAGACGGAGGCGATCGACGTCACGTTCCCGGCGCCGCCGCTGCACCGCGGTCACGCGCACGTGCTCAGCCAGGTCAGGCGAGAGCTCGAGGTCATCTTCGAGCGCATCGGCTACACGGTCGAGGAGGGGCCCGAGATCGAGACCGACTGGTACAACTTCGAGGCCCTCAACCTCCCGAAGGGACACGCGTCGCGCGACGTGCAGGACACGTTCTTCCTCGACGCGAACGAGGAGGTCGTGCTGCGCACGCACACGTCGCCCGTGCAGATCCGCGGCATGCAGCGGCTCGGTTCGCCGCCGATCTACATCGTCGCGCCCGGCCGCGTTTACCGCCGCGACAACCTCGACGCGACGCACCTTCCTTATTTCATGCAGCTCGAAGGGCTCGCCGTCGACGAGGGCCTGACGGTCGGCGACCTGAAGGGCACGCTGCACTACATGGTCCAGTCGCTCTTCGGCGCCGACCGGCAGGTGCGCATGCGCCCGCACCACTTCGGCTACACCGAGCCGAGCTACGAGTTCGACACGCTCTGCGGGCGCTGCAAGGGCAAGGGCTGCCGGAGCTGCGGGGGCGAGGGCTGGCTCGAGACCGGCGGCTGCGGGATGGTCCATCCGAACGTGCTGCGCAACGGCGGCATCGACCCGTCGCGCTACTCCGGCTACGCGTGGGGTTTCGGCATCGAGCGCATGGCCCTGCTGAAGTACGACGTCGAGGACCTGCGCCTCTTTTACGAGAACGACCTTCGGTTCAACCGACAGTTCTAGATGCGCATCTCCTACGAGTGGCTCGGCGACTACGTGGACACCAGCGGCCTTTCGCCGCACGAGGCCGCGCACCTGCTGACGATGTCCGGCACGAAGATCGAGTCAGTCCAGGTGACCGACCTCTCGGCGATCATCGTCGGCCGCGTCCTCGAGCAGAAGGACCACCCGCGCTCGAACAAGCCCCTGTGGATCCACCAGGTCGACGTCGGCGGCGGGAAGGTCATCCAGATCATCGCCGGCGCGCCGAACGCGAAGGCGGGCACGCTCGTGCCGGTGGCACTGCCGGGCGTCACGGTGCCGAGCGGGAAGCTCGTGCGCGACGGCAAGATCGCCGGCGAGGCCGCCCAGGGCATGCTCTGCTCCGCGGACGAGCTGCTCCTCGGTGAGGATCCCGAGCCGCGGATCATGCTGCTCGACCGCGGAGAGCCGGGCGAGCCGCTCAGCAAGTACATCCCGAGCGAGGCGATCCTCGAAGCCGAGATCACGCCGAACCGGCCCGACTGCCTGAGCCACATGGGGGTCGCGCGCGAGCTCGCCGCAGCGGCGGGGCGCGAGTTCAAGGCCGACTTCATGCCGCCCTACATCGAGGGCGTGCCGCCGCCGGCGGCGGAGCTCGTCGACGTCGCGATCGAGGTTCCCGACCTCTGCTCGCGGTTCGTCGCGGTGCCGATCACGGGCGTCAAGGTCGGCCCCAGCCCGGAGTGGGTTCAGCGCCGCCTCCGCGCCGCCGGCGTGCGCCCGATCAGCAACGTGGTCGACGCGACCGCCTACGTGATGCTCGAGCACGGCAAACCGACGCATGTGTTCGACGCCGCGAAGCTCGCCGGCCGGCAGCTGCACGTCAGGCAGGCGCGCGAGGGCGAGAGCATCCTGTGCCTCGACGGCCAGACGAGAAAGCTGCGGCCGGGCATGCTCGTCGTCGCGGACGCGAACGGGCCGGTCGCGATCGGCGGCATCATCGGCGGCGAGGAGTCGAAGGTCACCGACTCGACGACCGACGTGATCATCGAGTCGGCCGGCTGGGACGGCGTGAACATCCGCGCGACGTCGCGCGCGCTCACCCTCCGCACGGAGGCGTCGATCCGCCACGAGAAGGGCCTGGCGCCCGAGGTGGCGATGGCGGGCGCGCGGCGTGCGGCCGCGTTGGTGCGCGAGTGGGCCGGCGGCCAGGTCCACGCCGACTGGGTCGACGTCTATCCCAACCCGCAGCAGCCGGTCCGGATCGAGGTCGAGCCGGCGAAGGTCAACGCGATCCTTGGCGTCGACGTCGCGCCTGACGAGGCCCAGACAGCCCTGCGGCGTCTCGGCTTCCAGGTGCGCGCCGAGAACGGCGTGTGGGACGCGCTGCCGCCGGTCTTCCGGCTCGACGTCGAGCTGCCCGAAGACGTCGCCGAAGAGGTGGGGCGGATCTACGGGATCGAGCGCATCCCCGCCACCCTGCCCGGCAGGCGCCGGAGCAGGTGGACGCCGGCCGACGCGGAAAACCACGACTGGGACATCCGCGAGGTGCTGCTCGGCGCCGGCTTCGAGGAGGTCGTGACGCCGGCCCTCGTATCGCGGCGAACGCTCGAACGCATCGGCCTGGCGGAGGGCGCCCGAAGCGTGATCAACCCCATGAGCGACGAGCTCGACACGATGCGCACGTCGCTGCTGCCGTCGCTGCTCCAGGTGGCGCGCTTCAACCAGAACCGGACGGGTGAGCATGTCGACGTGTTCGAGCTGGCGCGGGTCTACGCCGGTTTGCGCGCGGACGGCCTGGCCGACGAGCCGGTCCGGCTGACCGTGCTGGCACGCACCGGCGGCGAGCCCGATGCAGGGAGAACGGCATTTCTGCGTTTGAAGGCGGTGATGGACCGTATCGCGGGCGACCTCGGCGCGGCTGCGCCGGCGTATGACCGTGCCCAGCCGCCGCTGTATCACCCCGGCCGCACGGCCTCCGTCACGCTGGACGGCCGCCGGGTCGGCATGGTCGGCGAGCTGCATCCCACGACGCTCGCCGCCTTCGACCTGGACGGGCGCGCGGCGGTGCTCGACCTCGACGTGGCGGAGCTGGTGGCTTCGGCGACGGACAGGAAGGCCCGCGAGCTGCCGCGCTACCCGGCCGTGGACCGCGACCTGGCGGCCGTGGTCGACGACACGGTGGCCGCCGGCGAGCTCGAATCGACGATCAGGCAGGCCGCGGGAGCGATGCTCGAGCAGGTTCGCGCCTTCGACGAGTACCGGGGCGGTCAGCTGCCCCCGGGCCGGAAGAGCGTCGCCTTCGCCTTGACTTTCCGCAGCCCCGACCGCACCCTAACGGACGCCGAAGTGGACGGAGCCATGACGAACATCAGCAAGGCGATCGCCAGAGAACACCGGGCGGAACTTCGTTCTTGACCTGGCTCGACGTCCTGCCGTTCCTCCTGATCATCGGCTACGCCGCGCTCGGCTACTTCACCGGCGTGCTGCGCCGCGGCATCGGCCTGGTGGCGCTCTACGTGGGCTTCCTGGCCGCGACCGGGATGGGTCTGCAGGCGGGCAACATCATCAACCAGGCGTTCTCATTCGAAGTGCCGGACGCCCGGATCGTCGGGTTCTTCGGGATCGTGGTCGTCGTCCTGGTCCTGATCGACGGGGCGGCGCAGCTTGCGCACGCGCAGATCCGGATCGAGGCGGTTTACTGGAACCGCGTCACGGGCGTGATCGTCGGCGTGATCACCGCGATGCTGCTGTCGGTGCTGGTCGTGTACCTGATGGAGGCCGCCGGCAACCCGAGCGGCGGCGGGCAGCTGTCGGGCATCCAGGCCTCGATTCACGACACCGTCAAGGCTTCGAGGCTCATCGTTCCGCTGGTCAACAACGTCGACAAGCCGATCATCGCGGTCTTCACCCCAGTGCTGCCGAACGACCCCAACCAGTACTTCAGCCGCGGCCCAGTAACCTGATCGGGCTTTGAGCCCGTCGCTGTTCGAGCGGCTGCACGACCGCGCGGTCGAGATCCACGTCGCCGACCATCTGCGCGCGCGCCTCGAGCGGGGCGACAAGCTGCGAGTCAAGCTCGGCCTCGACCCGACCGCGCCGGACCTTCACGTCGGTCACCTCGTGGTGCTCGACACGCTGCGGATGTTCCAGGACGGCGGGCACACCGTCGTGCTGATCGTCGGCGATTACACGGCGATGATCGGCGACCCGAGCGGCCGCTCCGAGACGCGACCGATGCTCACGCGCGAGCAGGTCGACGCCAACGCGAAGACCTACTTCGACCAGGTCTTCCTCGTGCTCGACCGCGAGAAGACGGAGATCCACGGCAACTCCGAATGGCTCGCCGAGATGGGCGCAGCGGACGTGCTCCGGCTGACCGCGAAGGCGACGCTGCAGCAGGTCCTGCAGCGCGAGGACTTCGCCAACCGATTGCGCGAGGGCGTCGCGATCGGCGCGCACGAGATCCTGTACCCGTTCTCGCAGGCGTACGACTCGGTGGCGATCCACGCGGACGTCGAGATCGGCGGCACCGATCAGCTGTTCAACCTTCTGTTCGGCCGCGAGATCCAGAAGGCGTACGGCCAGGAGGCGCAGGACGTCGCGGTGTTCCCGCTGCTGGTGGGGACGGACGGCGTCGTGAAGATGAGCAAATCGGTCGGCAACTACATCGGGCTGACCGAGCCGCCCGAGGAGGTCTACGGCAAGACGATGTCGATCCCGGACGCGCTGGTCGACAACTACGCGTGGCTGCTGCTCGGCAGGCGGCGGCAGGAGCTGCCCGACCATCCGCGCGACGCCAAGGCGGCGCTCGCGCGTGGCCTGGTCGCGCGGCTGCACGGCGAGGATTCGGCGGGCCGGGCGGAGGAGGACTTCAACGTGAAGTTCCGAAAGCGCGACGTGCCGGACGACATCCCCGAGAAGGAGATAACCGACGCGGCGATCGTCGAGGCGCTGCTGCAAACCGGCCTTTCGGCGACGCGGGGCGACGCCAAGAGAGTCGTCGAGCAGTCAGGGGTCCGCATCAACGGTGAGAAGGTCGGGCTCGACGCGCACGTGCGGGACGGGGACGTGCTGCAGGTCGGAAAGAGAAACTTCGTTCGAATCCGGCTGAAGTAAAATCGGCGAAAGCATGTTCGGAGGCATTGTTTAAGCGTGTCCGGCCACTCGAAATGGGCGGGCATCAAGCACAAGAAGGCGATCGTCGACGCCAAGCGCGGGCAGGCGTTCACCCGCGCGAGCCGTGAGATCACCATCGCCGCGAAGGAAGGCGGCGGCAACTCCGACGGCAACTTCCGCCTGCGCCTCGCGGTCCAGAAGGCGCGCGAGATCAACATGCCTGCCGACAAGATCCAGAACGCGATCAAGCGAGGCACCGGCGAGCTCGCGGGCGAGCGTCTCGAGGAGATCCGCTACGAGGGTTACGGGCCGGGCGGGGTCGCGATCATGGTCGACGCGCTGTCCGACAACCGCAACCGGACTTCGGCCTCCATCCGCCACCGCCTCTCGAAGGGCGGCGGCAACCTCGGCGAGTCGAATTCGGTCGGGTGGATGTTCGAGCGCAAGGGCGTCATCGCCGTGAACGCGGGCAAGCAGGACCCGGAAGAGGTCGGGCTCGCGGCGATCGAGGCGGGCGCCGACGACATCCAGGTCGACGGCAAGTCGGTCGAGGTCACGACCGCGCCCAACTCGTTCGAGAAGGTCAAGTCCGCGCTGGAGGCGCTGCCCGGCGTCACGGTCGAGAACGCTGAGGTCACTATGCAGCCCAAGCAGACGGTCCCGGTCGCAGAGGACAAGGCGGTCCAGCTCCTGCGACTCATGGAATCCCTGGAGGAGGACGACGACGTCCAGCAGGTCTACGCCAACTTCGACATCCCAGCAGACGTCCTTGAAAGAGTCTCAGCACAGGTTTAGAACCTGATGGACAAGTGCCCGGGACCCATAGCGGACTGATCGTTGGCATAGACCCGGGCCTGGCCGGCACGGGTTTCGCCGTGCTCGCCGAACCGAACAACGTCATCGCCTGCGACACCGTCGTCACCATTCCCGGTCGCGAAGGTCCGCGGCTGATCGCGATCACCGACCGACTTCGTCGCCTCCTCGAAGAGCACCGGCCCGCTGAGGCTTCGATCGAGGAGCTCTTCATGGGCCGCAACGCGACGAGCGCCATCGGCGTCGCGCAGGCGCGCGGCGCGATCCTCGCGGTGCTCGAGGAGTGCCACGTGCCTGTGTTTCAGTACAAACCGGCGCAGGTCAAGCTGCTCCTCACCGGCTACGGCAAGGCGGACAAGCACCAGATCGCGCGCATGCTCGCCGCACAGGTGAAGATGCCGAAGGACGGCGTGAAGATCGACGACCATGCGCGCGACGCGATCGCGATCGCGATGTGCCACGCGCGCAGCCGGCGCTTCACCGCCGGATATGGGCAGCGGTGATCGCCCACCTCAGCGGCGAGGTTCTGCGCGCGGGACCTGACTTCGTGGTCCTCGACGTCGGCGGTGTGGGTTACTACGTAAGCGTCGCCCTCGCAACTCGGCAGCGAGTGCCTGCGCCTGGCGGAAAGCTCGAGCTGCACATTCACACCCAGGTGCGCGAGGACCAGCTCGCGCTTTACGGGTTCTCGTCCGTCGAGGAGCTCGAGCTTTTCGAGCTGCTGATCGGCGTCGACGGGGTCGGGCCGAAGGTGGGCCTGAACATCCTCAGCGCGGCAAGCCTGGAGGTGCTGAAGCGGGCGATCCTGGCCGAGGACCCCGCGCCGATCCGGCGCGCGAGCGGGGTCGGGCCGCGGACCGCGCAAAAGGTCATCATCGACCTGAAGCCGAAGCTCGAGGTCGAGGCGGCGCTGGAGGCGGTGCCGAAGGCCGCGGCGATGGCGGGCGACGGAGCCGTTCCGAAGGCGGTGGAGGCGGCGCTCCGCAACCTCGGGTTCAGCTCGCAGGAGGCGCGAAGCGGTCTGGAGGCAGTGAACTGGAAGGAGTCGCCGTCGACGCAGGAGGCGCTCGCCGCGGCGCTCCGGGCGCTGGGTAGGAAATGAGCGAGCAGGACAGCCGGGTCGTCGACGCGCGGTCCGACGACGACCAGTTCGACCTCACGCTCCGCCCGCGGTCGCTCGGGGAGTACGTGGGGCAGGCGCAGGTACGAGAGAACCTCGGGATCCTTCTCGAGGCGGCGCGCCGGAGGGGCGAGCCGGTCGAGCACGTGCTGCTGTGCGGGCCGCCCGGACTCGGAAAGACGACGCTCGCGCACATCATCGCCAACGAGCTCGGGGTGGGCATCAAGGTGAGCTCGGGCCCGGCGATCGATCACCAGGGCGCGCTCGGGTCGATCCTCCTCAATCTAAGCACGCGGGACGTGTTCTTCATCGACGAGATCCATCGCCTCAACAGCGTCGTGGAGGAGTCGCTTTATCCGGCGCTCGAGGACTTTCGCTTCGACGCGGTGCTCGGGAAGGGGGTGGGGGCGAGCGCCGCGACGCTGCCGCTGCCGCACTTCACTTGCGTCGGCGCGACGACGAGGCAGGGGCTGCTCAGCGCGCCGCTCCGCGATCGGTTCGGCGCGGTGTACCGCCTCGACTTCTACACCCGCGGCGAGCTGGAGAGCATCATCCGGCGCTCGGCGCGGATCCTCGACATCGAGATCCATGACGACGCGGTGTCGGAGATCGCGCGACGGGCGCGGGGGACGCCGCGTATCGCGAACCGGTTGTTGCGGCGCGTGCGGGACTACGCGCAGGTGCGGGCCGACGGGCGGGCGACGGTGGAGGCGACGCGGCAGGCGCTGGCGATGCTGGACATCGACGAGTTGGGGCTCGAGCCGATCGACAGGCGGTTGCTCGAGACGGTCATCAAGAAGTTCAAGGGCGGGCCGGTCGGGTTGGACACGATCGCGATGTCCCTGTCGGAGGAGCCAGAGACGATCGAGGACGTGCACGAGCCGTACCTGATGCAAATCGGGTTCATGGCGCGGACGTCCCGCGGGCGCATCGCCACGGACCTGGCGTACCGGCACCTCGGCATGGAGCCGCCGGAGGGGCAGGCCCGGCTGCTTTAGCGGGCTCTCCCTAGGGGCATTTTCTGGGAAGAGGGTCGGTGGGGAGGGGGCCTGGAGTTAAGAGCGTAGTTGGGAGTCTTTACTTGACTCTGCGAACAGATATTCGTAGACTAGTGGCATGGCCCAGATGTGGGGAGGGGGAGCCTGCACCCCCGAGCCGGTCGACGACGAGGACATCTCGATTGTGCCGCTGGAGGTCCTAGGCGACGAGATTCAGCAGCTCTTCAAGGAGCGCAACCGCATCGACGCCAGGATCGAGCGCCGGCTCCGCCGCTTCGACAAGGAACAGGGCTACTTTGGCGACGGCGCCCTCACGACACGCGCATGGCTGCGCTGGAAGTGCCGCATCAGCGCCGCCGAAGCGTCGGAGAGGCTCGAGGTCGCGCGCCGGCTTGCGGACCTCGAGATCACCGATGAGGCGCTCTCAGAAGGCACGATCACGTTCCGCCACGCCGCGCTGATTGCGCGAACGGCGCGTGACCTCGGCGACAAGTGGGAGACGAACGCCGAGGAGATCGTCGTCACGGCCGCCAAGGACCTCGACCCGCATCGACTCGGATACGTGACCGACCACCTGAAGCACTGCGTGCTTCCAGATGGATCGCTGGCAGACGCCAACCGCAACCACGACAACCGGCGTCTTTACCTGAGCCAGACGATGGACGGCGTCTTCCGCATCGACGGCCAGCTGGACGCCGAAGGCGGCGCGATCCTCAAGACCGCGCTCGACGCGCTCATGCCGCCGCCTTCGATCGAGGACGGACTCGGCGCTGCGCCGCGCAGGGCTGATGCGCTGGTCGAGCTCGCGCGGCGGCAGCTCGATGGCGGCGGTCTACCTCAGAAGGCAGGCCAGAAGCCGCACCTTCTCGTCTCGGTCGAGATTGCGACCCTCGCCAAGGCGCCCGGCTCACCCGCGGCCGAGCTCGAATGGGCGCAGACGGTGCCGGCCGAAACCGCGCGCCGGATCGCGTGCGATTGCTGCATCACCGACGTGAAGGGCGAGCGCCACCGCACTTCGCGAATCGTCCCCGGCTGGATGCGACGGCAACTGGCAATCCGCGACAAGGGGTGCCGGTGGCCGGGCTGCGACATCCCGGCGCCGTGGACGGACGCTCACCACCTGTTCCACTGGGCCAACGGCGGGTTCACCGTGCTGGCGAACCTGATCCTGCTGTGCCGACGCCACCACCGAAAGGTTCACGAGGGCGGATGGCAGCTCGTCGGCTCAGGCGACGGCCTGATCCAGGCGGTCCCGCCGTAACCTGAACCCGTGGCAGATGCCGGTCGGATCCTTCTCGTGGTCGGTGTGGTCGTTGCGCTGGCGGGCGGCGCGCTGATGCTGTTCGGCCGTTTCCACCTTCCCGGCGACTTCACGTTCCGCAGCGGCAACTTCACGCTCTTCATCCCGATCGCCACGAGCATCGTCCTGTCGATCGTGCTCACGATCGCCGTGAACCTGTTCTTCAGGCACCGCTGATGCGGCTTTCCCTAGACTGATCGGCCGTGCAACTGATCCTCTCCTGGCCCGTCCGCGTGCTCATCGTCGCGCTACTGGTCTTCTCGATCATGGTCGACGGGTCGGGCTACGTCTACCGCTTCGCGAACCACATCGGGCTGCACGACAAGCTGTCTGAGCCGCCGAACTACTTCGGCTGGCAGCTGTACATCCACAAGGGCCTCGACCTCGCGGGCGGCACGCACATCGACTACCAGATGACGCGTTTCCCGCCGGGCCAGTCGCACGCCGACATCCAGCAGCGGACGATCGACGTGATCCAGAAGCGCGTGAACAGCCTGGGCGTGAGCGAGCCCGAGATCCGCGGCGCGGGCAGCAACAACGACCGCATCACCGTCGACCTCGCGGGCGTGACCGCCGACCAGGCCGAGAAGGCGATCGGCCGGATAACCAAGCTGGTCTACACGAAGTGGGTGAAGGACCCGAAGCAGGACCCGAACAATCCGACGGGCCCTATGCATCCCGGGTACAAGCCGCAGTTCGTCGGCCTCACCGGTGACGACATCCAGAGCGCCAACGCGTCCCTCGACCCCAACGGCGGCGCGGGATGGGTCGTGAACCTGACGTTCACCTCGCACGGCGCCGACGTGTTCTCCAACCTGACGGCCGCGAACGTGGCGGCGTGCCCGGGCGACGTCGGGACCTCGGCGACCGCGAACTGCCCGGAGCGGTTCCTCACCACGTGGATGGACCTGACGCAGAGCGACATCGACCACTGGGACGACCCGGGCTACGCCTCGCAGCTGGTGCGCCCATGGGACGCTCCGCCGAACCCGACGGATCCGCAGCCGAAGCTCCTGATCGACGCGATCACGATCTCGCAGATCACTGGCGGCCAGGCAACGATCAGCAACGGCAACGCCGGGTTCACGCAGAACGAGGCCAACGACCTCGCCACCGGCATCAACTCCGGCGCGCTTCCCGTGACGCTGCAGGTGCTCGACGTCACCGAGGTCGGGTCGACGCTCGGCGCCGAGTCCGTGAAGCTCAGCCTCGCGGCCGGCCTCCTCGGGCTCGTGATCGTCGTCCTGTTCATGATCATCTACTACCGCGCGCTCGGCCTACTCGCGAGCATCGCACTCCTTTTCTATGCGGGCGGTGTGCTCGCGCTCTTCAAGGCGATTCCGGTCACGCTCACGCTCGCCGGCATCACAGGCTTCATCCTCAGCGTCGGCATGGCCGTAGACGCGAACGTGCTGATCTTCGAACGCTTCAAAGAGGAGGTGAGAGCGGGCCGCACGATACCCGCCGCGGTCGATGCCGCGGTGAGGCGCGCCTGGCCCGCGATCCGCGACTCGAACACGTCGACGCTGCTGACGTGCGCGATCCTGCTCTTCGTCGGCCCGGCGCCGATCAAAGGCTTCGCGCTCGTGCTCGCCATCGGCGTCCTCGCGAGCCTGTTCTCCTCGATCTTCGTCACCCACAACCTTCTCGCGATCGTCCTCAGCTGGGCGAACGCGCGCAGACCTGGCCTGCTAGGTGTGAGCCGTGCAAGAGCCGTCTGACGAGCCCGGCATGGCGGTTCAGGCCGAAGAGTCCGATGAGGAAGAGGACCTCGTAGCCGAGCAGGGCGTCGAGGAGTACGAGAAGGAGCTCGACGAGGAGAAGGCGCCGGAAGCGGTCAAGGAGCCCGAGCCCCCGCGCGTGCGCAGGCTCGACATCGTCAGCCGCAGGAACTGGTTCTTCCTGCTCTCGCTGATCATCATCATCCCGGGCATCATCTCGATGTCCACCAAGCACTTCCTGCTGGGCATCGACTTCGCGGGCGGCACCGAGATCACGGTGACGTTCGCGCACACGCCATCGGTCGCGGACGTGCAGAAGGCAATCGATGCCGAGGGCATCGACGGCTCGGTCATCCCGGCTGGAAAGGGATTCATCATCCGCGCTCCCGTGCTGTCGCAGGACAGGCAGAACAAGATCGAGGCGGATCTGCGTCAGAAGTTCGGCCAGATGACGGTGGAGCAGGCGCTCGAGGTGGGAGGGACGATCGCGAAGGAGACGGTGACGTTCGCGCTCCTTGCCGTGCTGCTGGCGTCGGTCGCGATCCTCCTCCTGCTGGCGGTCCGGTTCCGCAACGTTCCAGGCGGCTGGCGCGCGGGCTTTCAGTTCGGCGGTTCTGCGCTCGCGGCGTTACTGCACGACGTGTTCCTGCTGACCGGCCTCTTCTCGCTCATGGGCGCGGTGCTGCACTGGCAGATCGGCCAGATCGACAGCCTCTTCGTCACCGCCGTGCTGACGGTCGTCGGCTTCTCGGTGCACGACACCATCGTCGTCTTCGACCGGATCCGCGAGAACCTGCGCGTCAGTCAGCGGCTGTCCTTCGAGCAGGTCGTGAACCTCAGCATCATGCAGACCGCGGCGCGGTCGATCATCACGAGCTTCACGGTCGTCCTCGTTCTCGTTTCGATTCTCGTCGCCGGCGGTTCGACGCTGAAAGGCTTCGCGCTTGCCCTGCTCATCGGCATCGTGTCCGGCACGTACTCCTCGATCTTCAACGCTGCGCCACTTCTCGTGGTCTGGCGGAGACTGCAGCCGGTAAGGTAGGAAGCAGGCTGCGAACATGCCGACCTGGCCCATACCGTCGATCAAAGCCCTCATCGAGCCCACGCTCGTGCACATGGGCTATGAGCTCTACGCCATCGAGCAGTCCGGCTCGAGCGCACGCACGCTCCGGATCAAGATCGATCGCAACGACCCGATCACGATCCAGGACTGCGAGCGCGTCAGCAGGGTCGTGGGGCCGCTGGTTGATCACGCCAAGCTCATCCCCGGCTCGTACGACCTCGAGGTGTCGTCGCCGGGCGCCGAGCGTCCGCTGCACGACCGGCGTGACTACGAACGGTTCAGCGGCAAGCGCGTGAACGTTCACTATCGAACTGGTGAATCGGACAGCGTGGTCGAGGGAGACCTCGTCGCAGTCGACGACGCGGGGATTGCGGTCCAGGCGAAAGGGCCGCGTGGTCGGGCACCGGTGATAGTGCACATTCCATGGGATGACGTTGCCTCGGGCAGGCTCGCGGTCAGTCTCTGAGCCGTCGACCGAGTCTCTTGCAGAGGCGCTGAATGCGCTTTGCACAGAGCTCGGCATCCCGTATGAGGAGATGCTCCACACGGTGCAGGACGCGCTCGCCACTGCGTACATCCGCGCGTTCAGCCCGCCCGGCATGGTGACCGTGACGCTCGACATCGGAAGCGGCGCGCTCGAGGTCCGCAGCCGCGTGCGCAACCCGGACGGCACTCAGACCGAGGTGCTGCTTCCCGCCGAGGAGTTCAAGCGGATGGCGGCGCAGACCGCCAAGCACGCGGTGCTCCGCCACATCCACGACCTCGAGCGCGACAAGGTGCTGCGCGAGGTCTCCGAGCACCGCGGCGAGCTCGCGACGGGCGTCGTCGACCGGATCGAGAGCGGCACCGTGTACGTGGACCTCGGACGCGCCGAGGGCGTGATGCCGCCCGAGGAACAGATACCCGGCGAGCAGCTGCACCCCGGCCGGCCGGTCCTCGTGGTGATGCTCGAGCCGCAGCGAGGCCACCGCCAGGCCCAGGTGCGTGTGTCTCGCGCGGCGCGCGCGTTCGTCCAGCGCCTCATGGAGGCCGAGGTGCCGGAGATCAAATCCGGCGCGGTGGAGATCCGCGCCATCGCGCGCGAGCCCGGATTGCGGACGAAGGTGGCGGTCTGGTCGAACGAGCCCGGAGTCGACCCCGTCGGCGCTTGCGTCGGGCCGAAGGGCGTGCGTCACCGATCGATCCTCAGCGAGCTTTCGAACGAGCACGTGGACATCGTCCCGTGGTCCGAAGACCCAGAAGCGTTCGTCGCCGCGGCGCTCGGCCCGGCTCGCGCCGAGTCGGTTTCGATCGACCGCACCACGCGCACCGCGACGGCGCTCGTGCCGCGCGAGCAGCTCTCGCTCGCGATCGGGCGCGACGGTCAGAACGCGCGCCTCGCCGCGAAGCTGACCGGCTTCCGCATCGACATCAAGCCGAGCGAACCGGCCGTGGATGCCGAACCGGGGGCATAGACCGGCCAGGACTTGCGTCGCCTGCCGGCGTGAAGGGCTCAAGGCGGACCTGACGCGGCTGGTCCGCGCGCAGGACGGCAGCGTCGTGGTCGACATGACCGGGTCTGCGCCGGGCCGGGGAGCCTACCTGCACCGTGACCCCGACTGCATCGCCGGCGCACGAAAGCGACGACATATCGAGCGCAGCCTGGGGGCGACTACAAGCGAGGAGCTCTGGGTCCGACTGACCGCCTCCGTTTAGCGATTCCCCCAGACAGGGATAATGAGAAGTTCCGTCATGAAAGCCCACGAACTCGCGCGCGAACTCGGCATCAGCCAGAAGGAGCTGGTGAACTTTCTCCAGCAGCGCCGGCTGACGCGCAATCCGAGCGCGCCCCTTGCGCCCGGGGCGATCGACGCTGCCCGCTCGGCGTTCAAGCCCGCGTCCGTCGCGGTGAAGGAGCAGCCGAACGGCGACCGCAAGGTCGTACTGCCGCCGACGCTCACGGTCAAGGACCTCGCCGACAAGCTGGGCGTCAGCCCGGTCGAGGTCATCAAGAAGCTCATGACCTCGAAGATCCTCGCGACGATAAACCAGGTCATCGACTTCGCGACCGCCGAGATCGTCGCCGACGAGTTCGGCTACGTGGTCGAGCCCGTGAAGAGCGAGGACGTGATCGCGGTCGAGTCGGCGGAGGGCGAGGGCGCGGTCGTCACCACCTCGCGCGAAGAGCTCTTCTCGCTCGCCAACGAGGACCAGAGCAAGCTCAAGACGCGCCCGCCGATCGTCACCGTTCTCGGTCACGTGGACCACGGCAAGACCTCCATCCTCGACTCGATTCGCAAGACGCGCGTCGCCGCGGGCGAGGCCGGCGGCATCACGCAGCGGATCGGCGCCTACAAGATCGACACGGCGGACGGCCACCCGGTCGTGTTCATCGACACGCCGGGCCACGAGGCGTTCACCGCGATGCGCGCTCGCGGCGCGCAGGTCACGGACCTCGTCGTCCTGGTCGTCGCAGCCGACGACGGCGTGATGCCGCAGACAATCGAGGCGATCCAGCACGCGCGCGCCGCGAAGGTGCCGATCGTGGTGGCGATCAACAAGGTGGACAAGGACAACGCGAACGTCGACCGCGTGCACCAGGAGCTAGCGGAGCAGGGCATCGTCACGCGCCACTACGGCGGTGAGTACGAGTGCGTGCACGTGAGCGCGCGCACGGGCCAGGGCATCAACGACCTGCTCGAGACCATCGTGCTCGCGTCCGACATCCTCGAGCTCAAGGCGAACCCGAACCGCAACGCGATCGGCACGATCGTCGACGCTCACCTCGAGCGCGGACGCGGGCCCGTCGCGACGGTGCTCGTGCAGGCCGGGACCCTGAAGGTCGGCGACGACTTCGTGTGCGGCCACATCTACGGCCGCGTGCGCGCGCTTGCCGACGACCGCGGCCGCAGCGTGATGGAGGCCGGACCGGCGACGCCGGTGGTCGTGTCCGGCATGAGCGAGGTCCCGCAGGCGGGCGACATCTTCCAGGTCGTCGCGTCCGAGCGCGCCGCGCGCCAGATCGCCCTGACCAAGCAGCAGGAGCGCCGCGCGCAGGAGGCCGCACGCGACATCGCGCCGCGGATCACCCTCGAAGAGCTCGCGCGCCGCGCGAAGGAAGGCGAGGTCAAGGAGCTCAGCCTCGTGGTCAAGGCGGACGCGCAGGGCACCCTCGAGGCGCTCATCGCCGCGCTGCAGAAGATCGAGGATCCAGTCGTCGCGATCAAGATCGTTGGCCAGGGCGTCGGGCAGGTCAGCGACTCGGACCTCCTGCTCGCCGGCGTCTCGAACGCGATCATCGTCTGCTTCAACCTCAAGCCGACGCCCGCGTCGCAGGCGGCGGCCGAACGCGCCAAGGTCGAGGTCCGCTACTACGACGTCATCTACAAGCTGACGGAGGACGTCGAGCGCGCGGCCAAGGGCCTGCGCGAGCCGACGTACCGCCAGGTGCACGAAGGCCGGGTCGAGGTCATCACGCCGATCAAGATCCCGCGGCTGGGGATCATCGCCGGCAGCCGCGTCCTGGAGGGCAAGGTCAGCCGTGGCGGCTGGGTCAAGCTCTATCGAGGCAAGGAGATGTTGTTCGAGGGCCGCATCAATTCCCTGAAGCACTTCAAGGAAGACGTGCGTGAGATGCCCGCGGGCCAGGAGTGCGGCATCGGGCTCGAGGGCTTCGAGACCTTCACGGCCGGCGACTCCATGGAAACGTTCCGGCTCGAACGAGAAGAGATTTAGTCCGTAGCGTGGAGGTCGCCATGACCAGCTACCGCACCGACCAGGTCGGTGAGCAGGTGCGCGAGGAGATCATGTCCATCATCCGGCGGGACCTCAAGGACCCGAGGATCGGCTTTGTCTCCATCACGGGCGTCCGCATGTCGCCCGACCTCCGCCAGGCTCGCGTTCGCGTGTCGGTCCTTGGCAATCCCGAACAGCAGAAGGCCTCGATCCAGGGCCTCGAATCGGCGCGCGGGCTGATCCGTCACGAGCTCGGCCGCAGGTTGCAGAACCTGAAGTTCTCGCCGGAGCTTCGTTTCGAGCTTGACGGGTCCATCGAATACGCCGTCCACATCAACGAGCTGCTGAAGGAAGTCCTGCCTCCGGCCGAGCCCAACGGCGACGCCGGGGCTCAGAACGGCGAGGAGGTGGGCTCATAGCCACCGCGCAGGCAGACGAGCTGCAGCACCTCTACGACGAGATCAAGCAGCTGATCGACGCCAACGAAGAGGTCCTGATCTTCGGACACAAGGACGCCGACGGCGACACGCTCGGCTGCAGCCTCGCGTTCGCTGAGGCGCTGCGCACCGCGGGCAAGCACGTGTGGGTGATGATCCCGCACCCGCTGCCGGAGATCTACGCGTTCCTCCCCGGCTTCGAAGAGATAAAGGACGTGCCGCCGAGCGACGTCGAGCCGGAGCTCGTGTTCTTCTTCGACTCGGGCAACCTCGAGCGATCCGGCAGCGGCGTGCGGCACATCGCCTCGCACGCGACGATCGTCAACGTCGACCACCATCCGTCCAACACGCGGTTCGGCGACGTCAACGTGATCGACGCGGACGCCGCGGCTGTCGGACAGATGGTCTTCGAGATGCTGAAGCACTTCGACTACCCGATCACGCCGAGCATGGCGACGAACCTCTACGTCGCGCTGCTCACCGACACGGGGGGCTTCCGGCACGAGAACACAACGCCGCGCGCGCTCGAGGACGCGTCCCGCCTCGCACGGCTCGGCGCCGACCCCGGGCTGATCGCGACGCTCGTCTACAAGATGCGGCCGGAGACGACGCTCAAGCTGAGCGGCATCTCGCTCGCGACGATGCGCGTGGAGATGCAGGGCCGGCTGGCGTGGGCGAAGGTGACGCGCCGCATGCTGCGCGAGGCGGGCGCCGTCATGGCGGAGTCGGAGGGGATCATCGACACGCTCAATTCGATCGCCGGCCTCGAGCTCGCGATCGTGTTCAAAGAGGTGCAGCCCGAGCTGACGAAGATCAGCGTCCGGAGCCGGGGCGCGGTCGACGCGGCGGCGATGTGCGCGATCTACGGGGGTGGCGGGCACATCCGCGCCGCCGGCGCCGAGATCCCGAAGCCGATGGACGAGACCGTGAAGATGGTCCTTGCGACCGCCAAGGAGGCGATCAATGCCGCCTCAGGCAAGAGCTGACCAGGAGCGGTTCGCGGCCGGGGTTCTCAACATCGACAAGGCGGCCGGCGAGACGTCCTTCTCGGTCGTCCGTGCGCTGCGCCGGCTGACCGGCGCGCACCGAGTCGGCCACGCGGGCACGCTCGACCCGCTCGCGACCGGGGTGCTGCCGATCCTGTTCGAGTCGTCGACGCGGCTCGCCGAGTTCGCGCACCGGCTCACCAAGACGTACGTGGCCGAGATCCATTTCGGCTACACGACGGAGACCGATGACGCCGAGGGCGAGCGCATCGCGGGCGCGGACCCGAGCGCGCTGACCGCGGCGACCGTCACGTCGGCGCTGGAACGCTTTCGCGGCCGCATCGTTCAGGCGCCGCCGGCTTACTCCGCGGTGAAGGTGGACGGCCGCCGCGCGTACGCCATGGCGCGGCGCGGTGAGGAGCCGCGTCCGGAACCGCGGGAGGTCGAGGTGTACGCCGCCACGCTCCTCGAGTTCACGCCGGGCGCAGACGCGGCGGCGCGTGTCGAGATCACCTGCGGCAGCGGCACCTACCTGCGCGCGATCGCGCGCGACCTCGGCCGGGACCTCGGCGTCGGGGGCTACCTGGGACGCCTGGTGAGGACCGCGTACGGACCGCTTTCGCTGCGCGACGCGGTGACCGTGGAGTCGCTTCCGGACGCCGAGTCCGTGCGGGCGAAGCTCCTGCCCTCCGAGGTCATACTGCCCGACATGCAGCGGGTGCGGCTCAGCGTCGAGCAATCGGCGATGGTCCGGCAGGGCCGCGCGGTCCGCGTCCTGCCCGAGCCCGGCCTCGGCGAGGTCCGCGCGCATGACGCTGATGGCCGGCTCGTGGCCCTCGGACACACCGACCCGCTGCGCCGGACGTTCGTGCCCGAGAAGGTGCTGAGCTGAGGGTCCACCACGGCCTTCCGGCCGCCCCGATCGGGCCCGTCGTGCTGACCGTCGGAAGCTACGACGGCGTCCACCTCGGCCACCGCGCGGTCATCGATCGCGTGGTCGCGTTCGCCGCGGCGGAGAAAGCGCAGCCCACGCTCGTCACGTTCGAGCCGCACCCGCGCTGCGTCCTCGACCCCGCGAACTGCCCGCAGTCGATCACCACGCTGCAGGAGAAGCTCGGGCTCATCGAAGCGGCGGGGATCGAGCACTCGATCGTGCTGCGTTTCGACCGCGAGCTTGCTTCGCTCTCGCCGGAGCAGTTCGTCGAACGGCTGTCGTCGGTCATGGAGCTTCGCGGTTGGGTCATCGGCTTCGACTTCGCGTTCGGCCAGGGCCGCAAGGGCAACGAGGCGTGGCTGCGCGAGCACGGCTTCAACGTCGAGGTCGTCGCGCCGCTGTCCTTCGAGGGCAAACCGCTGCACAGCTCGGAGATCCGGCGGCTCGTCAACACGGGCGAGATCGATGAGGCAAATCGGCTGCTCGGCCGTGAGTACTCGATGTCCGGACCCGTCGAGGACGGCGACAAGGTGGGGAGGACGCTGGGTTTTCCGACCGCCAACATCGGCGTCGAGCCGAACAAGCTCGTCCCGGCGCTGGGCGCCTACGCCGGCCGCGCCCACGGCGAGGGTCGTGACTTCACCGCGGCGCTGTCGGTCGGATATCGGCCGACCTTCGGCGGGACGCAGCTGCGCGTCGAGGCCTTCCTGCTCGACTACGAGGGCGACCTGTACCAGAAGCACCTCGAGCTCCGGTTCGTGCGCTACCTGCACCCGGACATCAAGTTCGCGACGCCGGCGGACCTCGTGCAGCAGCTGAAGCGAGACGTCGCGGACACGCGGCGGATCGTCGCGGCGCGATGAACGTCGTCGTGATCGGCGGCGGCATCGCCGCCTACATGGCTGCGCTGAGCGCGCGGCGCGAGGGCGCAGACGTGACCGTGATCGCGAAGGCGCCCGGCGCAACGGCCCTCTACGCCGGCGCGATGGAGATCGTCGACGACCTCGACGCGGTCCTGAAGACGCAGCCGAATCATCCGTTCGCGCGGCTCGGCATGGATGCGGTTCGTCTTGCGACCGAGCTCGACAACGCGGTGGCCACGCTGTCGCTGGCGTTGCGCAAGGACGGCATTGAGCTGGCCGGAACGTGGCGCGAGCGCGGTCTCTACGCCGACATCCACGGCATCGCCCGCCCCGGCAACCTCGTGCCGTCGACGGTCGCGCCCGGCGAGCTCCGTGCGCTGAACGGGAAGCGCGTCACGGTCGTCGGGGTGCGCGAGGTCGGCGACTACGACGCCGAATCGACCGCGCAGGCGCTGAAGGAGCTGCACGGCATCGAGGCGGTGGCCGAGGAGGTGTCGATCGCGGAGTTGCCCGTCGCAGCCTCGCTGACGGATCTCTACGGCCGCCGCGCGCCGGCGACGAAATCGCGCGCTGCGTTCGCCGCGTATCCACCCGGGTTCACCGGGCTGCCGGAGGGGGCCTTCGAGCTGCTCGCCTCGCCGCCCTCGCCGCACGGGTGGCAGCTGCAGCAGGCGCTCGCCCTCGGCATGGTGAGAGGCGAGGTGGTGAAGCTCGACGCAGACGGTGCGAGCGTCACGTCCGCGCAGACGAGGGAGAAGGCGTATCGAGCGGACAGCTTCGTCCTCGCCACCGGGCAGCACATCGGCGGGGGACTGCTGAAGGAGCACCCCACCCGCGAGCCGCTTGCGGGCCTGGGCGTGTACTACGACGGCCGGCCCGCGGCGCAGGCCGGCTCGCGCCTGCAGCACCTCGAGTACATCGATCCCGCGAGCGCCTTCCGCATCGGCCTGCGCACCGACAACCGCCTCCATCCGCTCGACGAGGACGGCTCGCCGCCGTACAGCAACCTCTACGCCGCGGGCGCTGTTCTGGGCGGCTACGACTACGCCGGCGCCTACGGCTTCGGCGTGCCCATCCTCACCGGCTGGCTCGCCGGCCGCTGGGCCGCTCGCGGGGATTCGTGAGGGCCGAGCTCGAGCAGATCGTCGGCGCCGACGCGGTCGACGAGCGACCGGTCCGCGACCTGTGGCCGGCGGCGATCATGCGCGAGCGGGCCGGCTCCGCGCCGGCTCGAGTCCTCGTCGCTAAGCCGAAGAACCGCCAGGAGGTCACGGCGATCCTTCTTTGGGCCACGGAAAAGCACCTTTCCGTGACGCCGCTCGGCGGGGGCAGCGGCGTCTGCGGCGCGGTCGGCCCGGCCGCAGGTGAGCTCGTGCTCGACATGGGCGCGTTCAACCGCATCCTCGACGTCGACGAGACGAACCTGGTCTGCCGCGCCGAGTCGGGTGTGAACGGCCTCGCGCTGGAGAAGACGCTCAACGAGAAGGGCCTCACGCTGGGACACTTCCCGTCCTCGCTGCCAGGAACGACGGTCGGCGGCCTCATCTCGACCCGATCCACCGGGCAGCAGTCGAGCCTGTACGGCGGCATCGAGCAGATGGTGCAGGGCCTGGCCGTCGTCCTTCCCGACGGCACCTTCGCGACGCCGCGGCCTGGACCGCGGTCGGCGCTCGGCCCGGCGCTGCACGAGTTGTTCATCGGCGCGGAGGGCGCGCTCGGCGTCATCCTCGGCGCGGACCTGCGCATCCACCGCCTCCCGCCCGCGGTGATCGGCCGCGCCTACGGCTTCTCGACGCTCGCTGCGGGCCTGGAAGCGATGCGCCACGTCATGCAGTCCGGCATCCGGCCCCTGGTCATGCGCCTCTACGACGCCGAGGACGCCGCGTTCAGCTCCTTCGACATCGACGCCGGCTGGTGCGCGCTCGTGGTCGCGAACGCGGGGCTCGAGGAGATCGCCACCGCCGAGGCCGCCGCGGTGAGGCGCTTCGCCGGCGACGCGAAGGACCTCGGCGAGGGACCTTGGCAGCACTGGCAGCAGCACCGCTTCGACCTGTCTGCCGAGCGCATGACGGCGCTTCTCACGCCGCCCAACTCTTACCTCGACACGATCGAGCTGGCGGCTAAATGGACCGTGCTGCCCGAGCTGCACGCCAGAGTCAAGGCCGCAATAGCGGTGGGCGGCATCGCGTTATGCCACTTCAGCCACGCTTACGCGCAGGGGTGCTGCGCGTACTTCACCTTCGGAGGATCGGGCGATGACGAGAATGAGGCCCGGGCCGCTTACGACCGCGCCTGGGAAGGCGCGATGAACGCCGCCCTCGACCTCGGCGCGACGATCACGCATCATCACGGCACCGGCCAGGCGAGGTCGCGCTGGGTGGAGGCCGAGATGGGCGGCTGGATGGCCGCGTGGCGCGCGATCCGCAGCGGTCTGGACCCGGCCGGGATCATGAACCCGCGAGCGGTGGGAGGTGTGCGATAGCGAGCCAGGGTGCGCCGGTGCTGTTCATCGTCAATCCCGCGTCGGGCGGAGGAAAGGCCGGTCGGGAGTGGGCGACCATCGAGTCGTGGCTGCCGTCCACCGGCCTTCGCTTCGAGGTTGCAAGGACCACAGGTCCGCTGGACGCGATGGAGATCGCCAGGGCCGCGGTGCGGCAGTCGCGTCCGGTCGTTGTGGCGGTGGGCGGCGACGGGACCCTCAACGAGGTCGTCAACGGCTTCTTCCACAACGGGGCGCCGATCCCGACCACTAGCCGGATGGCGATGGTGCCGATCGGCACCGGTGGCGATTTCAGGCGCACGCTGCAGATCCCCCTCGACCATCGCGCCGCGATCGACGTGATCACAAAGGGCGTCCCGCGGCGGCTTGACGTGGGCGCGGTCACGTTCCAGGCGAACGACGGCACGACGCAGACGCGGCACTTCATCAACATCGCCGACGCCGGCTGGGGCGGCGACGTGGTGCACAGCGTCAACGCCGGCAAGAAGCGCAGCGGCGGCCTGACTTTCACGCTCACCGCGCTGATGACGCTGTTCGCCTATCGGAACAAGCCGATGCACGTGATCGTGGACGGCGAGGCGCACGACGTCGTCGCGCAGCAGGTAGTGGTCGCGAACTGCCAGTACTTCGGCGGCGGCATGAAGATGGCGCCGACCGCGTCGCCCACCGACGGCGTGTTCGACGTGATCATCGTCGGCGACGCCGGGAAGATCGAGACGCTGCGCGGGATGAGCCAGATCCGGGAGGGCCGCCACCTCGACGACCACAACCCCAAGATCAGCGTCCTGTACGGCAAGCGCATCGAGGTGACGTCGTCGAAGCCGGTGCGGATCGACGTCGACGGCGAGGACCCTGGCATGCTGCCGGCCGTGTTCGAGATGCAGCCGGGCAGCATCGAGTTCCTCACCCCTCGATAAGGAGCCCTCCCCGCTCGCGGGGAGGGTTGGGAGGGGACGCAACAACTACTCTGGCCGGGTGACCCGGGGCATCATCGCGACGCCGCACCGGGCGGCGAGCGAGGCGGGCGCGCAGGTCCTGCGCGACGGCGGCAACGCGATCGACGCCGCGATCGCGGCGGACGCGGTCCTGTGCGTCGTCTATCCGCACATGACGTCCCTCGGTGGCGACCTGATGGCGATCGTGTGGCCGGCGGGCGCCACAAAGCCGGTCGGGCTCATCGGGGCCGGGCGCTCCGGCGAGCTGGCGACGATCGACGCCGTGCGCGCCGCGGGCCACACCACGATGCCGGAGCGCGGACCGATGTCGATCACCGTCCCGGGCACGGTCGAGGCGTGGGGAAGGCTGATCGAGCGCTTTGGCACCCTCGGCTGGGCACCGGTGCTCGAACCGGCCGCGGCCTACGCCGAGAGCGGCTACATGATCACCCCGCAGCTCTCCGAGTTTCTGAAGGCCGCGGCCGCCATGCTCGGTCGCGAGCCCACCGCGTACGCGCTCTACCCGCCGATGGAGGCGGGCATGACCCTACGCAACCCCGACCTCGCCGCGGTGCTCCGCGACATCGGACGCCACGGCTTCAACACCTTCTACCGCGGCGAGGTGGCGCAGGCGATCGCGGCCGCGATCCAGAAACGCGGCGGCTTCGTCACCGAGCGCGACCTGGCGACGCACCACTCGGAGTGGGTCGACACGGTGACGCAGTCCTATCGCGACGTCGTGGTGCATGAGCTTCCGCCGCCGACCCAGGGCGTCGCGGCGCTCGCGATGTTCCGCGAGCTCGAGCGGCGGCCGGGTGACGACTTCATCGCCGAGTTCGTCGCCGCCCGCGACGTCGCTTATGACCTCCGCGACCGCACCGTGAGCGACCCGGATTTCACGCCACCCGAGGGCGGCGACACGATCTACCTCTGCGCCGCCGACGAGCACGGCAACCTCGTCTCGCTCATCCAGAGCGTCTCCTTCGACTTCGGCTCCGGCATCGTGGCCGAAGGCACGGGCATGCTCCTTCAGAACCGCGGTTGCTACTTCAGCCTCGACCCCTCGCACGCTAACCGGCTCGAGCCGCGAAAGCGGACGATGCACACGCTCATCCCCGCGCTGGCGACGCGCGAGGGCAGGCCGTGGGCGATCTTCGGGACGATGGGCGGCGACGCGCAGCCGCAGATCCAGGCACAGGTGCTGATCAACCTCGTCGACCACGGCCTCGAGCCCCAGGAGGCGCTCGCCCGGCCTCGCCTGCGCGTGCGCCGCGGCAACGTGATCGACCTCGAGGCCGACTACCCGAACGCGGGCGCGCTCGCCCATGCCGACCACCGGATCGTCCTGATGCCGCCAAAGCACCACGAGTTCGGGCACGCCCACGCGACCCTCATCGACGGTCCTACGGAATGGCGCGCCGGCGCCGACCCGCGGTCCGACGGGAGCGTGGAAAGGGTCCGCTAAACGGGCGTTCGGGATCGACCCGTATAATTCCGGATCGGTTTGGCAGAAGAGACGGAAGTCAAGGGCAAGCTGATCGCCGATTACCGGCGGTCCGAGACGGACACCGGTTCACCCGAGGTCCAGATCGCGCTTTCGACGACGCGCATCCGGGAGCTCACCGAGCACCTGAAGACGCACGCGAAAGACCACCACTCGCGCCGCGGCCTACTCCTCCTTGTCGGCAAGCAACGGCGTCTGCTGAACTACCTGAGGGACACCGACGTCGAGCGCTACCGCGCCCTCGTCGCCAAGCTCGGGATCAGGAGATAACGCCGGGCGCCCGGGTAGCAGGGCGCGCAAATCAATAAGGGGAGGACTCCACCTGGCGCGGGTCAGGACTTAGCTCCTCTCGTCGAGCCTCAGCGTTCGACGGCAGAAGCTAGGAACTGACGGTACGCACCTCGCGGAAGTCCTCCCGCACATGGAGGTATTTCGCGTGTCAATAGTTACGAAAGAGATCGAGGTCGCCGGAAAGCGAATCTCGATCGAGACCGGTCGTGTCGCCGAGCAGGCCAACGGTGCGGTGGTGGTGCGCCAGGGCGACTCCGTCGTCCTCAGCACCGTCGTCATGTCGAAGGAGCCCCGCGAGGGCATCGACTTCTTCCCGCTCACGTGCGACTACGAGGAGAAGCTCTACGCCGCCGGCAAGATCCCCGGCGCGTTCATGCGCCGCGAGGGCCGGCCCAGCGAAACGGCGATCCTCGCGTCGAGGCTCACCGACCGGCCGCTCAGGCCGCTGTTCCCCGACGGGTTCCGCCTGGACATCCAGGTGGTGTCGACGGTGCTCTCGGTCGACCAGGAGAACGACCCGACGATTCTGAGCATCAACGGCGCCTCGACCGCGATCGTCATCTCGGACGTGCCCTGGTCCGGCCCGGTCGGCGCGGTGCGCATGGGCCTGCTCGATGGCCAGATCATGGTCAACCCTCCGATGTCCCGCATGGCGGAGTCGGAGCTCGACCTCGTCGTCGCGGGCACGCAGGACGCGGTGCTCATGGTCGAGGCCGGCGCCAAGGGCGTCAGCGAGCAGACCGTGCTCGACGCGCTCGAGATGGCGCACGAGGCGATCAAGAAGATCTGCGAAGGGCAGCTCGAGCTTCAGCGCGAGGTCGGCAAGGAGAAGCGCGAGTGGATCCCGGCGGCCTACCCGGAGCAGGCGGTGGAGATCGTCGACGAGTACCTCGCCCTGCGCCTCGACCAGGTGCTCTTCAGCGCCGACAAGGCGAACCGCGAGTCGGGCGTCGACGAGCTGAAGAAGACGACGGTGGCCGAGCTCGGGGACCGGTTCCCGGACCACGCCGGCATCTTCGGCAAGCTGTTCGACAAGAAGGTGAAGGACCGCGTGCGCCAGCGCGTGGTCGAAGAGGGGATCCGCGTCGACGGCCGTGGCCTGAAGGACGTCCGCCAGATCACCGTCGAGGTGGGGGTGCTGCCGCGGACGCATGGTTCGGGCCTCTTCACCCGCGGCCAGACGCAGGCGCTGACGATCGCGACCCTCGGGTCGATGTCCGACCAGCAGAAGCTCGACGGGCTGACCCTGGCCGACGAGTTCAAGCGCTACATGCACCACTACAACTTCCCGCCGTTCTCGGTCGGCGAGGCTCGGCCCCTGCGTGGCCCGGGCCGGCGTGAGATCGGCCACGGCGCGCTCGCCGAGAGGGCGCTGCTGCCGGTGATCCCCAGCGTCGAGGAATGGCCGTACACCATGCGGCTCGTCTCCGAGATCCTCAGCTCGAACGGCTCGACGTCGATGGCCTCGGTGTGCGGCTCGACGCTCGCGCTGATGGACGCCGGCGTACCGATCAAGGCGCCGGTGGCCGGCATCGCCATGGGCCTCGTCACGCGCGAGGGCAAGACCGCGGTGCTCACGGACATCCAGGGCGTCGAGGACGCGCTGGGCGACATGGACTTCAAGGTCGCGGGCACGAAGGACGGCATCACGGCCCTGCAGATGGACATCAAGATCAAGGGCCTGACGCACGAGATCTTCGCCCAGGCTCTCGAGCAGGCGAAGGAAGCCCGGCTGTTCGTGCTCGACAAGATGCTCGCGGTGCTCCCGCGCCCGCGCAGCGAGATGAGCGCCTACGCGCCGCGCATCACGACCATCAGCATCAACCCCGACAAGATCCGCGACATCATCGGCCCGGGAGGCAAGATGATCCGCAAGATCGTCGAGGAGACCGGCGCGCAGATCGACGTCGAGGACGACGGTCGGGTGTTCGTTTCCGCTGTCGACCAGGAGGGCGGCCAGAAGGCCATCGACTGGATCAAGAGCCTCACCGACGAGGTCGAGATCGGCCGCATCTACAAGGGCAAGGTCGTCCGGATGATGCCCTTCGGCATGTTCGTCGAGATCCTCCCGAACCAGGACGGGCTCGTGCACGTCTCGAAGCTGACCGACCACCGGGTCGAGCGGCCGGAGGAGGTCGCGAACGTCGGCGACGAGATCGTCGTCAAGGCCGTCGAGCGCGACAGCCAGGGCCGGTTGAACCTCAGCCGCCAGGCGGCGATCGAGGAGCTCACGGCCAAGGGCGAACCGATCGACGAGAGCATCAACCCCGAGGTGATGGCGGCCGCGCTCGCGGTTCCGCCGGCGCCGCGGGACAGCTTCAGCGGTGGGGGTGGACGCGACCGCGGCGGCCGCAACGGCGGCGGCGGCGGGCGCCGGCGCTAGGCATCGCATGGCCGAGCCCATTCGAGTCGCGATAGCGGGCTATCGCGGCAAGGTGGGCTCGGTCCTGGCCGCGGCCTTCTCGGTCGAGGACGGCATCGACTACGTCGGGGGGGTCACGAAGGGCGAAGACCTCGCGAAGTTCCTGCACGAGAAGCGACCGCGCGCGTTCGTGGACTTCACGCGGCCGTCCGAGGCGCTCCACAACTCGCTCGCGGCGATCGCTTCGGGCGCGTCACCGGTGGTCGGGACGACTGGGCTTTCAGCCGCGGACGTCGAGAAGATCGCGACGGCCTGCAGGGAGAAGGGGCTCGGTGGCATCGTCGCGCCGAACTTCGCGGTCGGCGCGGTGCTGATGATGCACCTCGCCGAGATCGCCGCGCCGCACTTCGACGCGGCGGAGATCATCGAGCTGCACCACGCGGGCAAGCTCGACGCGCCATCCGGGACGGCGCTGTCCACCGCGAAGCGGCTCGCGGCCCGACGGGGCGACAAGAAGTTCGCGCATCGCAAGGCGGAGAAGGAGACGCTCTCCGGGACCCGCGGCGGGGAGGAAGGGAACGTCGCCGTCCACAGCGTGCGGCTCCCCGGCTTCGTCGCCGACCAGGAGGTCATCTTCGGTCTGCCCGGCCAGACGCTGACCATCGCGCACCGCACCACGAGCCGCGAGGCCTACGTGCCCGGCGTTTTGGCGGCAATTCGGGCGGTCGTGTCGGGCAATCGGTTTTATCGTGGGCTTGAGGAGTTGCTGAACCTCACGCCGTGATCGCGCCGCCGCCGCCCGCCCCGGACCGCATTCAGATCTGGTCGAGCCAGCTTGCGGCGAATGACTTCCCGCCGGTGTGCGCGATGACCGGCCGCCCCGCTGAGGTCTGGCGGAAGTTCAACTTCCGAGCCCCGCCGACGTGGGTCTATTTCCTGCTCTTCCTCATCGTCATCGGCCTGATCGGCCTGATCATCTTCGGGGTCGTCGAGAACGCCGTCTCCGAGAAGGCGTCCGGCCACCTTCCGCTTACCAGGGCGGCGCAGAACAGGATCCGCCTGTTCCTCTGGACCGTCGTCGCGCTGCTGCCCGCAAGCATCGTCCTGCTCATAGCGGGTGCTGCCCTCGGTGCGGGAACCGACTCCTCAACCTCGGGAGTCGGAGCGCTCTGCATCCTGCTCGGTGCGCTCGCGTTCGTGGCGTTCATCGTCGGCGCGCTGACGCGCAGCCTCTTCACCGGCCCCCGCGCCAAGGTCTATCCGCCGCAGCCGGGCTACACCGACAAGATCGTCGAGCTGTACAAGCTTCATCCGGCCTTCGTCGCGGCGGTGCAGCAGCAGCACGCCGCGCGAGCGGCGCAGGGGCAGTCCGCCTAGGCCTCTTCCTGCCCTGCTTCGGGGTGGCGGAGCTCCTCGACGCCGCCCTCGACAGTCCACCGCACCAGCCGCCGGGCCTTCCCGAAAGCGATGTAGGAGGCGCGGCGCACGTCGAGGGCGAAGACGTGAAACGGCTCGCTTGGGCGCCACTGGATGATCGCCTCCTGTGCGTCGGCGAGAGCCTTCTTGCGCGCCGCCTCCTCCACCGGCACGGCGAAGCCGTAGAGCTTCACGTCGCCGTGCGCGGCCTCGCGATCGCACTGCGTGGTGGTGACCGTGATCCGCGAATCGCGCAGCAGGTCGCGGGCCTTGAACGACCGCCACATCATGCCGAGCATCAGGTTGCCGTCGGCGAGGTAGGCCTCGCACGGGCTTATGCGCGGCCATCCCGACGCGGAATTGGTCCCGAGCAGGACGAGCTGCGTCTCCGCCAGCCGCCGCCCGAATTCGGCCGCCAGCTCCGGCGCGGCCTCGTTGAAATCTTTCCAGTTCAACGCCAGATCTGAGGGTAAACTCTTGAACGTGCCCACCTCCAAACGATTAAACGTTGCCGTCGTCGGGGCGACCGGGATCGTCGGGCAGGAGATGCTCAAGGTCCTGGCCCAGCGCGGCTTCCCGGCGGAGCGGGTGGTTCCGCTCGCGTCCGAGCGCTCGAAGGGGCTCGTGGTCCCCTACAACGGCAGCCGGCTGAAGATCGAGCCGCTGCGCGAGGACTCGTTCAAGGGCATCGACATCGCGCTCTTCGCCGCGAGCAGCGACGTGGGCCTCATGTTCGCGCCCATCGCCGTCGAGGCCGGCGCGATGGTGATCGACAACAGCTCCGCCTGGCGGATGCGGCCGAACGTGCCGCTCGTCGTGCCGGAGGTCAACAGCGACGACATCGCCAAGAACCAGGGCATCATCGCGAACCCGAACTGCTGCGCAATCCCGCTGACCGTCGTCCTGAACCCGATCCACAAGAAGGTCGGAATCGAGCGCGTGCTGGTCTCGACCTATCAGTCCGCATCCGGCGCCGGAAAGGCGCTGGTCGACGAGCTCGAGGAGCAGACGAAGGCGATCGCGAGCGGCGCCGAGCCGCAGGCGACCGTCTATCCGTACCCGCTCGCGTACAACGTCGTGCCCGGTGGCTGGCGTCCGGAAGACGGGGGCTACAACGAGGAGGAGGTGAAGATCGTCAACGAGACCCGGAAGATCCTCCATCTGCCCGACCTCCGCATCACCGCGACGTGCGTGCGCGTGCCAGTGCCGATCGGTCACGGAGAATCGATCTTCGTCGAGACGCACGACCCGCTGAGCCCGGAGGATGCGCGCGAGCTGCTCGGCTCCGCGTCCGGAGTCATCGTCGAGGACGACCCTCATGCCAAGCTCTACCCGACGCCGCGCAACGTGGCCGGCAAGGACGAGGTGTACGTCGGGCGGATCCGCAAGGATCACTCGATCGACCGTGGCCTTGCGCTCTGGCTCGTCTCCGACAACATCCGCAAGGGCGCGGCCCTGAACGCCGTGCAGATCGCGGAGCACGCGCTCGAGATGGGGTTGGTGAGCGTCTGATGGCGAAGGACCTCGGCCGCCTCCTCACCGCGATGATCACGCCCTTCAAGGCCGACGGGTCGGTCGACTTCGCCGCCGCCGAGAAGCTCGCGCACCTGCTGGTCGCCGACGGCTCGGATGGCGTGGTCGTGAGCGGCACGACCGGCGAGTCGCCCGCGCTCAGCGACGACGAGAAGGTCGAGCTCGTGTCCGTCGTGAAGAAGGCGATCCCGACCGCGGTGGTCGTCGCCGGCACCGGCAGCAACGACACCCGCCACTCGGTGCACCTCTCAGAGCGCGCGATGAAGGCCGGCGCCGATGGGCTGCTCGCGGTGGTGCCGTACTACAACAAGCCGCCGCAGGAAGGCATGTACCAGCACTTCAAGGCGATCGCCGAGGTCGGCCCGACGATCATGTACAACATCCAGGGGCGCACGGCGATCAACATGACCGCCGCGACCACGCTCCGCTGCGCCGAGCTGCCCGGCATCGTCGGCGTCAAGGAGGCGAGCGGCGACATCGACCAGATGGGCCTGGTCAGCGCCGGCAGGCCTGCCGGCTTCAGGATCTGGAGCGGCGACGACAGCTTCACGCTGCCGCTGATGGCGGTCGGCGGCGACGGCGTCATCTGCGTCGTGTCGCACATCGCGGGCGGCTCGATGAAGCGGATGATCGAGGCGTTCCTCGAGCACGACGTCGAGACGGCGCGGCGGATCCACCTGGCCCTGCTGCCGGTCATCAAGACGCTGATGACCACCGCGGCGAACCCGGTGCCGATCAAGTCGGCGCTCAACGCGATGGGCTTCCCGGCCGGTCCGTTCCGCCTGCCGCTCGTGCCCCTCAGCGACGAGCAGCTCGCGTCCGTGATGAAGACCATCAAGGACGCGGGCGATGTGATCACGTTCAGCGCGGAGCTCAAAGTCGCTTAATCCCGCGACCGAGCTGCAGGCGCTGCACGCGGAGGTCCATGCGTGTCGGAAATGCGGCCTCCATGCGACGCGCACGCAGGCGGTGCCGGGCGTCGGGCCGTGCCCGGCGGATGTGATGATCGTCGGCGAGGCGCCCGGGTTCAACGAGGACCGGCAGGGTGAGCCCTTCGTCGGACCTGCGGGCAAGCTGCTCGACACGCTGCTCAACCGCATCGGGCTGAGCCGCGCGGACGTCTACATCACCAACGTGCTCAAGTGCCGGCCGCCGCAGAACCGCGACCCGATGCCCAACGAGGCCGAGGCGTGCGAGCCGTACCTGCAGCGGCAGATGAAGCTCGTCCAGCCGAAGGTCGTGCTGGTCCTGGGGCGCCACGCGCTCGAGCGCCTGCTGCCGGGCCAGGGCTCGATCTCGCGCATCCACGGAAGCCTGATCCTGCGCGGCGACATCGCATACGTCGCGCTGTACCACCCGGCCGCCGCGCTGCACAACGGCGCGCTGGTCGGCGACCTCGAGCGCGACTTCGACGGCGTGCGCAGGTACCTCGATCGTTTCCTGGCGCCGCCGCCGCCGCCCGAGCCCCCGCCCGCACCCAAAGAGGAAGCGGCCGAGCAGCTGCGACTTCTGTGACCGCGCGTCTCCGCTACCTGCCGCTCGGCGGCCTCGGCGAGGTCGGCATCAACATGTGGGCGCTCGAGTGGGAGGACAAGATCCTCGTCGTCGACGCGGGCCTGATGTTCCCGCAGGAGGACATGCTCGGCATCGACCTCGTGCTGCCGGACATCTCGTACCTGCTCGCGCCGGGGCGCGACGTCCTCGGCATCTTCCTGACCCACGGGCACGAGGACCACATCGGCGGCCTTCCGTTCGCACTCAAGAAGCTCAAGGTGCCGGTGTACGGCACGCGGCTCACGCTGGGGCTGGTCAAGCCGAAACTCCGCGAGCACCACATCCTCCGTGAGGCGGAGCTCCGCGAGGTCCGCGTCGGTGACGCGGTGCAGCTCGGCCCGTTTCGCGTCGAGACCATCCCGGTGTGCCACTCGATCCCGGACGCAGTCGCGCTGTCGATCCAGACGCCGGTCGGCCGGGTCGTCTACACGAGCGACTTCAAGCTCGACGCGTCACCGCCGGACGGCCATCCGACCGACATGACGAAGTTCCGCCGGCTGGGCGACGAGGGCGTGCTGCTGCTCCTGAGCGATTCGACGAATGCGGAGCGAGCCGGTCACTCCGGCTCCGAGCGCGACCTGCACGAGCCGTTCCAGCGGATCTTCCGCGACGCCCCAGGGCGCATCGTCGTCGCGAACTTCGCGTCCAACATCCACCGCATCCAGCACCTGGTGCGCATGGCCGATCAGTTCGGGCGGCGCGTGGCCATCGTCGGGCGGAGCCTGCGGCAGAACTTCAGCACCGCGCGCGAGCTCGGCTTCCTCGAGGTGCCCGACGGCCTGACCGTCCGCCTCGAGGACGCGGAGAACATCGCGCCGTCGAAGCTGCTCCTCCTGACCGCCGGCAGCCAGGGCGAGCCGATGTCCGCGCTCACCCGGTTCGCCGCGCAGCGTCACCCACTGGTCAACGTGAAGAAGGACGACTGGGTGGTCATCTCGGCGCGGCCGATCCCCGGCAACGAGCGCATGGTCCACCAGACCGTGAACAACCTCTACCGGCACGGCGCGCGCGTCTTCTATTCGGAGGTCGGCAACGTGCACGTGACCGGGCATGCGCACCGCGACGAGCTCCGCGAGATGGTCGAGGCGGTGCGTCCGCGCTACTTCATCCCTGTGCACGGGGAGTACCGGCAGCTGCTTCAGCATGCCGAGATCGCACGTGCCGCCGGCGTCACCGACGACCACGTGATCGTCGTCGAGGACGGCGAGGCCGTCGCCATGGACGCGGAGCAGATCGAGCGCACGGAGAAGATCGCGACAGGCCTGGTGTTCGTAGACGGTCTCGGCGTCGGCGATGTCGAGCAGGTCGTGCTGCGCGATCGCAGGCACCTTGCCGAGGACGGGATCCTTGTCGTCACGCTTGCGCTCGACCGCGACACCGGGATGCTGAGGGCCGGACCGGACGTCGTGTCTCGCGGCGTCATCGAGCCCGAGCTCTCCACGCATCTCCTCGCCGAGGCGAAGAGGGCGGCCACTGAGACCGTCGCCCGGTTCGCCAACACACACGCGGACCAGAACCTGCTGCAGGAGGCAATCCACGACGCCGTTTCGAAGAGCGTGCACAAGCAGACGCGTCGCCGGCCGATGATCATCCCGGTGATCACGGAGATCTAGAGCGCATTGAAGCTGCCGCCCCTGGCGCTGGTGGCGCCGTCGCTGTGCCCGCGCTGCGACCAGCCCGCGATGGTGCTCGACCGCTACGAGGACCGGCGATGCGCGCACTGCGGGCTGCAGCTGCACCGCTGCGACCGCTGCCACGGAGTGGCGGGGCCGTTCGACCGCTACTGCGGCTTCTGCGGACACGAGATGGTCCGCGGGCAGGAGCGGGCGGGGTGGTGGCGGCTGTGGATGCTGGTCGCGCTGATCCCGATGCTCGGCGCGCTGATCAGCGGGATCGTGTGGGCGGTCGTGAACGCCCCGAAGTAGTCAGCTGGTCCGGTTCAGCCGGTGTCCGCACTCCACGCAGAAGCTGTGCCGGCCGAGGTTGTGATGGCCGCACGCGGTGCACACGAGCCGGCGCGGCGGGTCGGCGGCCAGCCAGCGCTCGTGCTCGCGCCGGTACCAGATGCCGTCCTCCGGGCCGAGCATCCAGCGGTGGCCCTCGCTGTCGAGCACGGCGAGGTCGCGCACCGCGAGCCGGAACGCGCGCGGCTCGAGCGAGCCACCGCGCCGCTGGTCCACCAGCGACCTGTAACGGGCCTCTGCTTCGGCGAAGGGATCGACGGCCACGTCGAGACAGTATCGCCCGGCGACGGGGGAGGAGTCGGCGAGGGCGCGGTGTAGAATCGAGCGCGGTCGCCGGCGACCCAGAATGCCTCGCAGCAGCGCACGCAGCTCACGTTCCAGCACATCCGGCGCGCGAAGATCCTCCGCGCGTGGCCGTTCCGCGCGCCCGTCGCGGTCGGCGCGTCCCCGGCTCACGCGGCAGCAGATCAGCGAGATCGCCGCCGTCTTTCTCATCCTCGTGGGCCTGATCGGGCTGCTCGCTGCCATGAGCCTTCCCGGCTCGCTCCTGGCGAACGTGCACCAGTGGCTGATCGAGACGTGGGGCCGCACGTGGTTCGTGCCCGTCGGCGCGGCGTTCGCCGCGGGCGGTTACCTCCTGTGGCTGAAGGCGCCCCGGCTGCGACCGCTCGACATCGTCAGCGGGCTGGTCGCGACGTTCTCGCTCGTCGGCCTTTTCGGGATGGCAGGGCACTACGGCGGGACCGTCGGCGCCGGCATCGACCAGGCGCTCGTGTCCGTTGCGAGCGAGCTCGGCGCGTGGGCCCTGCTGCTCGCCGGCCTCGTGGTCGGCCTCATCGTCATGTTCCGCTTCAGCCCGGGCGCCGCGATCCAGGCCCTCGTTCGCGGCGGCCAGGCCGCCTACGCCGAGCGGCAGAGGCTGGAACGGCTCATCTCTCCGGTCGTCGCCGACACGCCCGCCAAGCCTTCGTCGCCCAAGGCCTCCCTGGTCAACGGCAGCGCGCCTGCGGGCGTCGCGTACCCGCCCGTCGCCGACGCGCCGCGGCCGTGGGAGATCGAGCCGGACGTGGAACCGGTTTCGCGACACCGCCAGCCGGCGCCGCCAAAGGCCGCCGAACCCGAGGTGGAGGGGCCGTCTGACCCCGATGAGAAGGAAGCGGAGAAGGCGCCGGTGCTGCACGTCGTCGCGGAGCCCGAGGACGACTATCCCGACATCGAGTGGAAGCTGCCGCCGAACACGCTCCTCGACACGGTCACCGTGCGCCGCGAGCGCATGGCCGACGAGATCAAGAAGAACGTGAAGATCATCGAGACGACGCTGGAGACGTTCGGGGTGCCGGCGAAGGTCGTCGGCGTCAACCCGGGCCCTGCGGTCACGCAGTTCGAGGTGCAGCCCGGTGCGGGCGTCCAGGTGAAGAGGATCACCGCGCTGCAGAACGACCTGTCGCTCGCGCTCGCGGCGTCGCCGCTCCGCATCGAAGCACCGATCCCGGGCAAGTCGGCGGTCGGCATCGAGGTGCCGAACAAGGCGGCGAGCCTCGTCACGATTCGCGAGGTCATCGAGACCGCGGCGTTCCGCGAGGGTACGCACAAGCTCGCTCTCGCGCTCGGCAACGACGTGTCGGGCACGTCGATCGTCGGCGACCTCACCCGCATGCCGCACCTCCTGATCGCCGGCGCGACCGGCCAGGGCAAGAGCGTGTGCATCAACGCGCTGATCACAAGCCTGCTTTTCCAGGTCACGCCGGACCACCTGCGCCTGATCCTCATCGACCCCAAGCGCGTCGAGATGACGAGCTTCAACGGGCTGCCTCACCTCGCGCTGCCGGTCCTCGTCGAGTCTCACCAGGCCGCCGCGGCTCTGCGCTGGGCCGTGGCGGAGATGGACCGCCGCTACAAGGTGTTCTCGGCCGAAGGCGTGCGCAACATCGCGGCCTACAACGAGAAGGCCGCGCTTAAGTCCGCGCGGCAGATGCCGTACATCGTCATCGTCATCGACGAGCTCGCGGACCTGATGATGGTCGCGGCCGGCGAGATCGAGGAGCTGATCTGCCGCATCGCGCAGCTTGCGCGCGCCGTCGGCATCCACCTCGTCATCGCGACGCAGCGGCCGTCGACGGACATCATCACCGGCCTGATCAAGGCGAACATCCCGTCCCGCATCGCGTTCGCGGTCGGCTCGCAGGTCGACAGCCGCGTGATCCTCGACTCCGGCGGCGCGGAGAAGCTGCTCGGCCGCGGCGACATGCTGTACCAGCCGGTCGACGCCGGCAAGCCGACGCGCATCCAGGGCGCGTTCGTCAGCGACCAGGAGGTCGACGGTGTGGTCAGCTTCTGGAAGAGCCAGGCGCCGCCGCGCTACATGGAGGAGATCCTCGAGGCGGGCGCGACCGGGGAGTGGGAGGGACGCGAGGGCGAACCCGAGCGCAAGCTGGACCCGCTTTTCGGGCGAGCCGCTCGCGCCGTCGCGGCGGAGGGCGCGGCGTCGGTCTCCCTGGTGCAGCGGAAGTTCAACGTCGGCTACTCGCGCGCGGGCCGCATCGTGGACCAGCTCGCCGAGCACCACGTCATTGGCGGCTACCAGGGATCGAAGTCGCGCGAGGTCCTGATGACGCTCCCGGACGTCGACGAGCTCATGGAAAGGCTCGGCCTCGAGTAGCGATAACCTGAGGGCGTGGTCAACCTGCCCAACGCGCTGACCATCAGCCGGCTGCTGGCGATCGCCCCGCTGATGTACCTGCTGCTCGCCGACTTCCCGAACCACTACCAGCTCGCCGCGCTCGTCTTCGTCGTCTTCTCGCTCACCGACACGATGGACGGCCAGCTGGCGCGGCGGACGAAGACGGTCAGCGACCTTGGCAAGTTCCTCGACCCGCTCGCCGACAAGCTGTTCGTCCTCTCGGTGCTCATCGTGCTGGTGCAGGAGGAGCTCGTCGCCGCGTGGGTGGTGGTCGTGATCTTCGCTCGCGAGCTCTTGATCACGCTCGTCCGCACCGTCGCCGCGAGCCAGGGCCGCGCGCTGCCGGCTGCGCCGCTCGGCAAGACGAAGACGGTCGCGCAGGTCGCCGCGATCGTCCTCCTGATCCTCCAGCGTCCGTACCCGCTGCTGGGGCTCGCCGCCATGGTCGTGCTCGGCCTGGCGCTGCTGCTCACGCTGTCGAGCGGGATCGATTACCTCTACCGCTGGCGCGGGGTAATCTCGGCCGTCGTGTTTCGGGGGCCGGCGTCGGCGCCGGCTCCGTCTGGAGGCGCGCCCGGTGCCGAGTCGCCGGTCGACCCGATGGCGCGCGAGCTGGGCGAGCTCCTGCGCGACGGCAGCGTCACCGTCTCGGTGGCCGAGTCATGCACCGGCGGGCTGCTCGGCGCGCTGATCACCGACCATCCGGGCGCCTCCGCGTACTTTCTCGGCGGCGTGGTCGCCTACAGCGACAAGGCGAAGCGTGACGAGCTGGGCGTGAGCGCGGCGGTGCTGGCGAAGAGCGGTGCGGTCAGCGCGCCCGCCGCGGAGGCGATGGCGACCGGCGTGCGTGAGCGGTTCGGCAGCGCGCTTGCGGCCGCGATCACGGGAGTCGCAGGGCCGGCGTCTGACGGATCGACCAAGCCGGTCGGTCTCACCTATATCGCGATCGCCTCGCCCGCGGGCGTCGCGAGCCACGAGTACCGGTTCTCGGGCGACCGGTGGTCGAACCGCCGCCAGGCGGCGGGGGAGGCGTTGCGCCTTCTCATCGAGGCGGTGCGTACCCTGGGTTCGGCGGGGTCCGTTAAGACCGCTTGACGGCCGAACGCCTGTTCGATATGCTTCGGGCACATCAAATCTCGGCGCCTGTTAAGAAGAGGTTGAGTTCCACTCCTCGACGTAGAACACTCGCCGCATCGACCTAGGAGGCATCTGCATTGGAAAAGGAAAAGGCGCTCGACACCGCGATCTCGCACATCACGAAGAGCTACGGGAAGGGCGCGATCATGAAGCTCGGGGAGCAGGCCGCGATGCGCGAGATCACCGTCATCCCGACGGGCGCGCTGCTGCTGGACCTCGCGCTCGGCGTGGGCGGGCTGCCGCGCGGCCGCGTCACCGAGCTGTACGGACCTGAGTCGGCCGGCAAGACGACGCTCGCGCTGCACGTCATCGCCGAGGCGCAGAAGAAGGGCGGGGTGGCGGCGTTCGTGGACGCTGAGCACGCGCTCGACCCTATCTACGCATCGCGCATCGGCGTGAACATCGACGAGCTGCTGATCAGCCAGCCGGACACGGGCGAGCAGGCCCTTGAGATCGTCGAGGTCCTCGTGCGCTCCGGCGCGGTCGACGTCATCGTCATCGACTCCGTTGCGGCCCTCGTGCCGAAGGCCGAGATCGAGGGCGAGATGGGCGACTCCCACGTCGGCCTGCAGGCGCGGCTGATGTCGCAGGCGCTCCGCAAGCTCACCGCGGCGATCTCGAAGTCGAACTGCGCCGTGATCTTCCTGAACCAGCTGCGTGAGAAGGTCGGGATCATGTTCGGCAACCCCGAGACGCAGCCCGGCGGTCGGGCGCTGAAGTTCTACTCCTCGGTGCGACTCGACATCCGCAAGGTCGAGGTGATCAAGTCGGGCCTCGACTCGGTCGGCGCGCGCGTCAAGGTGAAGGTGGTCAAGAACAAGGTCGCGCCGCCGTTTCGGGCGGCTGAGTTCGACATCCTCTTCAACGAAGGCATCTCGCGCGAAGGCTCGCTCATCGACGCCGCGCTCGAGTACGGCGTCTTCGAGAAGAGCGGCACCTGGATGTCGTACGGCGACCAGCGCCTCGGCCAGGGACGCGAGAACGTCCGCAACTACCTGCGCGAGAACCCGACGCTGTCCTCGGAGATCGAGGCCGCGGTGCGCGAGAAGGCGGCGGGCGGGGTGAGCCCGCACCTGAACCTGGCGCCGCCCAAGGTCATCGCAGGTGGTCAGCGTGGCTCGGAGGAGTTCTAACCAGGGCCGCCCAGCCCCTCCCCGCTTAGCGGGGAGGTCGGGAGGGGACGATGCAGTCTAGCCGCAGACCCCGCTCTGCCTCCAGGCCGGGAGGGGACGAAACAAAACCACAAGGCACGGCTCTCGATTCGGGTCTGAGGTACCTAGCCGGCAGGTCGCACTCGCGCGAGGAGCTGCGGCGAAAGCTGGCGCGGAAGGGGTTCGACGGCGACGACGTGGACGCGGCGCTCGATCGCCTGGCGGAGCTGGGCTACCTCGACGACGCTGCATTCGCACGCGCCGTGGTCCGGCGGCGCTCAACGACTCGGGGCGCAGCCGCCCTGGCCGCGGAGCTGTCGGCAAAGGGCATCAGCCGGGCGGGCGTCGCCGAGGCGCTTTCCGACCTCGACTCCACATCTCAGCTGAAGGCGGCGACGAGGCTCGCCGAACGCCTGTACGCCGACAAGCCGGTGCCTGGCTACCAGGAGATGCTCAACCGGATCGGCGTCAAGCTCGTCCGGCGCGGCTATTCGTCGAGCATCGTCAGAGAGGCGTGCCGGGCGGTCATGGCCGCAGCGGCGGGGGCGTCCGACGGGGCTGCGCTTTAAGATTCTTAAGCACGAGAGGCGCGCATGAAGCGCCTCCAGTCATAGAGCCAACCGATTCGCGGGCGGCCTGAGCGCTGCCAAGCGAAGGTCCCGCACTTTGACAAGCGAATACATGAGGTGCATGTCACATGCCTGTCTCTGTCTACGTCTTCATACCCGCATTGGCGGTGGCCCTCGTCGCCGGCATCGTCATCACCTACCTGGTGCTCCGGCGCCAGCAGGTCAGCGGTGCAAGCGCAGTGGAAGCAAAGGCCCAGCAGGTCCTCTCCGACGCTGAAACACAGGCCAAGGAGAAGCTTCTAGAGGCGAAGGAGGAAGCGGTCAAGATCCGCACCGCCGCCGAGATGGAAGCCCGAGAGTATCGGGCGCAGTCGCAGCAGATCGAAAAGCGCCTTCTGCAAAAGGAGGAGAACCTCGACCGCAAGTCCGAGGACCTCGCCCGGCGTGAACGCGAATTCAGCGCCAAGGAGAAGGGGCTCGACGAACTGAGGGCAAAACTCGACGACCACAAGCGCCAGCAGCAGCTCGAGCTCGAACGGGTCGCGCAGATGACCCAGAAAGAGGCCGCGGGCGTGCTCATGGAGCAGGTGGAGCAGGAGCTTCGGAACGAGGTCGCGCGCAAGATCCGCGAGTCAGAGCTCGCGGCGCGCGATGAGAGCGAGCGCCGCGCTCGCGAGATCGTCACCGAGTCCATCCAGCGCATCGCCGCCGACCAGACCGCCGAGGTCTCGGTCTCGGTGCTGCCGCTGCCGACGGACGAGCTCAAGGGCCGGATCATCGGCAAGGAAGGCCGCAACATCCGCGCCCTGCAACAGGCGACTGGAATCGATCTGATCGTGGATGACACGCCCGAGGCGGTGATCATCAGCGGCTTCGACCCCGTCCGCCGAGAGGTGGCGAGGGTCGCGCTGAACAAGCTCATCGTCGACGGCCGGATTCATCCGGCCCGCATCGAAGAGATCGTGGCCAAGTCCCGCCAGGAGGTCCTGCAAAGGGTCAAAGAGGAGGGGGAGGGCGCGGTCCTGGAGGTCGGCCTGCAGGGTCTTCACCCGGAGGTCGTCCGCCACCTCGGCATCCTGCGATTCCGTACCAGCTACGGCCAGCAGGTGCTCAACCACTCGAAGGAGGTCGCCTACCTCGCCGCCATGATGGCGTCCGAGATCGGCGCCGACGTCCGCATCGCCAAGCTGTCAGGCCTGCTGCACGACATCGGCAAGGCCATCGACCACGAGGTCGAGGGCTCGCACGCCGTGATCGGCGCAGACCTTCTCCAGCGGCACGGGGTTCCGGCCCCGGTCGTCCACGCGGTGCGCGCGCACCACTACGACGAGGAGCCGCACAGCATCGAGGCACTCCTCCTGATCGCAGCCGACGCGATCTCGGCCGCCAGGCCGGGGGCCCGGCGCGAATCGCTCGAGGCGTACGTCAAGCGTCTTGAGAAGCTCGAGGAGATCGCCAACTCGTTCACCGGCGTCCAGTCGTCTTTCGCGATCCAGGCCGGCCGCGAGGTTCGGATCCTCGTCAAACCGGAGCAGATCGACGACGCAGGCGCTCAGCTCATGGCGCGCGACATCGCGAAGCGCATCGAGAGCGAGCTCAGCTTCCCGGGCCAGATCCGGGTCACGGTCGTCCGCGAGACGCGGGCGGTCGAGTACGCGAAGTAACCACACAGGGAGCCCCACCGCGGGGCTCCCTTTTTTTTGTTTGTCCGACAATCGTCCTGTGCCTGAGTGGCCGGCCGACTGGGACGAGCGGAAACGCGGCAAGGACTGCCCGATGTGCGCGAGCGGCCGCCCGGACGAAACCGAGTACGGCATCCGCCTGATGGCGGCAGAGCACAGCGACACCTACCTCCAGAAGCGGGGGAGGGTCAGGGGCTACTGCGTGGTGATCTGGCGCGGCCGGCACATCGCCGAGCCGACGGAGCTGACGACCGAGGAGGCCACGGCGTACTGGCTGGACGTCCTCGCCGTCGCCCGAGCCCTCGAGGATGAGTACCGGCCGCTCAAGCTCAACATCGAGATGCTCGGCAACACGACGCCCCATCTCCATACGCACCTGCGACCGCGGTACAGCGACGACCCCGCGCCGTTCGGCCCGCTTCCGCACGACGGTCCGCACATCGAGTTTCCGGACGACCAGCTGCGTTCGGACGCCCGCAACCTCCAGGCGCGCCTCGCCCGATGAGCGACTTCCGCATCCTGTTCGTCGGCGACGTGGTTGGGCATCCGGGCCGGGAGGCGGTCAGGGTGATCCTGCCGCAGCTCAAGCGCGAGTTCGACCCGCAGCTGACGGTCGTCAACGGCGAGAACTCGGCCGCGGGGTTCGGCCTCACCGCCAAGCTCGCCGACGAGCTGAAGGGTTACGGCGCGGACGTCATCACGAGCGGCAACCACACCTTCGCCCAGAAGGAGTTCGTGGCCGAGCTCCCGACGCTCGAGCGCGTCATCCGGCCGGCCAACTTCCCCCCTGACGCGCCGGGGAAGGGGTGGTGCGTCGTCAACGCGGGCGGCGAGGACGTCCTCGTGATGAACCTGATGGGCCGGATCTTCATAGACCCGATCGACGACCCGTTCCGGGCCGCCGACGCGATCCTCGCCCAGCACCCCGACATCAAGATCCGCTTCTGCGACATGCACGCTGAGGCGACCTCCGAGAAGACCGCGATGGGCTGGCACCTGGACGGGCGGGTGAGCGCCGTTGTCGGCACGCACACGCACATCCCAACAGCCGACGCCCGCGTCCTCCCTGGCGGGACCGCCTACGTGACCGACGTCGGCATGGTCGGGCCCCGCGACGGCTGCATCGGCATGGACAAGGACGGGGTGCTCAAGCGCTTCCTCACCGGCGTCCCGAGCCGGTTCGTCGTCGCGTCCGGGCCGGTGACATTCAACTCGGTACTGGTTACGATTAACACCTCCACCGGCCGGGCCTCATCAATCCAACGACTCGACAGAGAACACACTTGACGGGAGATCCAGTAATGCAAGGGGAGGGGCGAGCTCCTGTGGAGGTGCTGAAGGTTTCAGCCACCTCCAAGCCAGTCGCCGTGGCAGGAGCGATTGCCGGTGTGATCCGAAGCAAGGGCCGCGTCGAGGTCCAGGCGATCGGCGCGGGCGCCATCAACCAGGCCGTCAAGGCCATCGCCATCTCCCGCGGCTACGTGGCGCCCGGCGGGCTCGACCTCGTTTGCATACCCGCCTTCATCGACATCTCGATCGACGGTGAGGAGCGGACCGGAATCCGCTTGCTCGTGGAGAGCCGCTGATCCGAAGCCGGTCATTCCACATCTGGACCATCGGGTGCCAGATGAACCTGGCTGACTCAGAGGGCCTCGCGCGCAAGCTGCTTGCGGCGGGTTACGTCGAGGAACCGTCGCTCGAACGTGCCGACATCGCGATCCTGAACACCTGCGTCGTCCGCCAGGCCTCCGAGGATCGCGTCTACTCGAAGCTCCACGAGCTCCGCCCGTGGAAGACGCCGGAGCGGACGATCGCGCTGACCGGCTGCCTGGTGGGAAAGGAAGGCGAGAACCTCCGCTCGCGCTTCCCGCAGCTGGACGCGGTCGTGCCGATCGGCGAGTACGACGCCTTCATCGCGAGCCTGGATGCGCGCTACGACTGGTCCGCGGGCGAGGCGCTGCCCGCGGCCGGGCGGACCGGCGTCAGCCATTTCGTGCGCGTCATCCAGGGCTGCGACCACAACTGCACGTTCTGCATCGTGCCGCGCGTTCGCGGCCGCGAGAAGCACGTGCCGATTGACGCAGTCCTCGCCGAGTCCAGGCAGGCGATTGACGCAGGCGCGAAGGAGATCGTCCTGCTCGGGCAGAACGTCGACGACTACCACGACCCCGACGGCCGCGGCGGGCTTGCTGCGCTGGTCCGAGAGGTGGAGCGGCTCCCCGGCCTGCTCCGGCTGCGCTTCATGACGTCGCATCCGCAGGACCTCGAGCCGGAGCTCCTGGAGGTCATGGCCGCGAGCGACGTCGTGTGCCGCGAGCTCCAGCTGCCGGTCCAGTCCGGCGACGACACGATCCTCAAGCGAATGGCGCGCGGCTACCAGACGCGCCATTACAGGTCGATCGTCGAGAGAGCGCGCGCCCTGATGCCGGACCTGGGCCTCGTCACCGACGTCATCGTCGGTTTCCCGGGCGAGACGGAAGAGGCGTTCCTCAACACGCGCCGGCTCCTGGAGGAGCTGCAGTTCGACGTCGTGCACCTCGCGATGTATTCGCCCCGGCCCGGGACCTTTGCGGCGCAGAAGATGGCCGACGACGTGCCCGACGCCGAGAAGCTGCGAAGGCTCAACGACCTGCTGGCGCTCCAGCGCAACATCGCGCGGGCAAAGACCGCGCGCTGGGTCGGCCGCGAGGTTTCCGTCCTCGTCGAGGGTCGGGACGAGCTGGGCCGGCCGTACGGACGCATCCGGCAGGGCAAGCGGGCGATCATCCTCGGCCACGCGGAGGCTGGCACGCAGGTCGACGTGCGCGTCGTGCAGGCAAACGCCGGCCAGCTGATGGGCACACTCACGGGCGCTCGCGCGGCGTGACCGAGACCCTTGCTCCGCTGACACCGGTGATGAAGCAGTACCGGGAGGCGAAGCAGGAGCACCCGGACGGCGTCCTGCTGTTCCGCCTTGGCGACTTCTACGAGATCTTCTTCGAGGACGCGGTCCTTGCCGCGCCGATCATGGGCGTCACGCTGACGTCGCGGCCGCTGGGCAAGGCCGGGCGCGCGCCGATGTGCGGCGTGCCGCACCACGCGTGGCAGGGCTACGTCGGCAAGCTCCTGCGCGCGGGTCACAAGGTCGTGATCTGCGACCAGGTCGAGGCGGCTTCGGGCAAGGGCGTAGTGAAGCGCGACGTGACGCGGGTCCTGACGCCCGGCACCGTGGTCGAGGACGCCTACCTCGAGGCGGCGCGCTCGAACTACCTGGTCGCTGCATGGACGCGAGACGGCGAAGCGGGAATCGCCGCGTGCGAGGTCTCCACGGGCGAGCTACTGCTGTGCCAGATGCCGGCTGAGCGGCTTCCGGCCGAGCTCGACCGGCTCGCGCCGGCTGAGCTGCTCACGCCGCCGGCCGTGGAGGCTTACCGGTTCGACCCGGTCCGCGGGCAGCAGCGGATGCGCGAGCTGCTCGGCGTCGTCTATCCCGCGTCGGTGGGCGCCGGCGACGCGCCTCTGGCGATCGGCGCCGCGGGCGTGCTGCTCGAGTACATGAAAGCGAACCAGACGCGCCTCGGGCCGGGCACGCTCACGGTGCGGACGTACTCGCCGGAGGCGACCATGCCGCTCGACGCGGCGACGGTGCGCAATCTCGAGCTGCCGGCGCTCGTCCGGCTCGTCGACCGCACGTCGACGCCGATGGGCGCGCGGCGCCTTCGGGACTGGCTTGGCGCGCCGCTTCGCGACGCCGAGTCGATCGAGCTGCGCCTTGGCGCGGTGGCGGAGCTCGACGCCTCGTCGAATCGCCGGCACGCGATCATGGCCGCGCTCAAGCAGGTCGGCGACCTCGAACGGCTCGCCGCCCGGGCGGCGCACGGCCGTTCCGGTCCCCGCGAGCTCGTCGCGCTGCGGGCGTCGCTCGAGGCGGTGCCCGGCGTCCAGGGCGCAGCGGGCGCGTGTGAGTCGCTCGCGATGCGCGAGTTGGCGGTGCAGCTCAGCCCGTCCGAACCCCTGCGCGACGTGCTGGCGCGGGCGCTTGTCGACGCTCCGCCGCCGACCCGCGACGCGATCTCCGTGCGGCCCGGCTACGACGCAGAGCTCGACGGCATCGTCGAGGCGTCGCGCGCCGCGCGCGACTGGATCGCAAACCTGGAAGCGACCGAGCGGTCGCGCACCGGAATCAAGTCGCTGAGGGTCGGCTTCAACAAGGTCTTCGGGTACTACCTCGAGGTGAGCCACGCCAACACGACCGGCGTGCCCGCCGACTACCACCGCAAGCAGACGCTCGTCGGTGCCGAGCGCTACATCACTCCGGAGCTCAAGGAGAAAGAGGCGACCGTCCTCAGCGCACGGGAACGCATGGCGGCACGCGAGGCGGAGATCGTCAAAGACCTGTGCGAGCGCGTGGCCCAGGCATCGCCCGAGCTACGCACCACGGCCCAGGCTATGGCGGCGATCGACGCATACGCGTCGATGGCGGCGACGGCCGCGGACCTGGGCTGGACGCGGCCGGAGATCAACGCCGGCCTCCGGCTGGACATCACCGCGGGGCGCCACCCGCTCGTCGAGCAGAACCTTCCGGCCGGCGTGTTCGTCGCCAACGACCTGGTCCTCGACCCGGAGGACGCTCAGATCGTCATCCTCACCGGCCCTAACATGGCCGGCAAGTCGACGTACCTGCGCCAGTGCGCGCTGATCGTGCTCCTCGCGCAATGCGGCAGCTTCGTGCCCGCGGAGCGCGCAGTCATCGGCCTGGCCGATCGCGTGTTCACGCGCGTCGGCGCCCACGACGACATCGCGTCCGGCATGTCGACGTTCATGGTCGAGATGACCGAGACCGCATACATCCTCAACCACGCCACGCGGGCGTCACTCGTGATCCTCGACGAGGTGGGGAGGGGGACGTCGACGTACGACGGCGTCTCCATCGCGCAGGCGGTGGTGGAGCACCTGCACGACTCGCCACGGCTCGGCTGCCGGACCATCTTCGCCACCCACTACCACGAGCTGACCGCGCTCGCCGAGCGGCTGCCCCGCGTGCGCAACGAGCGGGTCGAGGTGCTCGATGAGGGCGACACGGTGCGCTTTCTCCATCGCGTCGTACCAGGCGGTGCCGACCGGTCGTACGGCATCCACGTCGCTGCGCTCGCAGGGCTGCCGTCGCAGGTGATCGCGCGGGCGCGCGACGTGCTCACCGACCTCGAACGCCAGAAACCGCTCGAGCCCGCAGAGGTGCAGCTCGGCCTGCCGATGGAGCTGGCGCCCGACCCGCTGCGCAAGGAGCTCGAGGACATCGAGCCCGACTCCCTCAGCCCGCTCGAGGCGCTGCAGAAGCTCTACGAGCTGCGCTCTAGGTTGCACACGTGACGATCCGGCGGCTGCCGCAGGAGGTCGCGGACGCCATAGCGGCGGGCGAGGTGATCGAGCGCCCCGCGTCCGTGGTCAAGGAGCTCGTCGAGAACGCGCTCGACGCCGGCGCGCGCCGCGTCACCGTCGACGTGCGGGGCGCCGGGCGGACGTCCATTCGCGTCAGCGACGACGGCCGCGGCATCGACGCCGACGAGCTGCCGCTCGCGTTCACGCGCCACGCCACCAGCAAGGTCGCCTCGCTGTCCGACCTCAACGCGATCGCCACCCTCGGGTTCCGCGGCGAGGCCCTCGCCAGCGTCGCGGCCGTCGCTGACGTCGAGTGCAGCAGCGCCGGCGCCCGCATCCGCATTCGCGCCGGCGAGGTGCTTGAGCAGGGCCCCGGGCCGCTCGTCCCAGGCACGATCGTGGAGGTTCGCGACCTCTTCGCGAACGTGCCGGCGCGGCTGAAGTTCCTGAAGTCGGACGCGACGGAGGCGGCGGCGATCCGCGACTGCATCACCTCGCTCGCGCTCCTGCACCCGCACGTGCGCTTTCAGCTGTCGGTGGACGGGCGGACCGCCGTCGCGACGCTCGGCGACGGAGATCGCCGTCGGGCCATCGGCTCGGTCTACGGCGCCGCGGTCGCCACGGAGATGCTCGAGATCATCGGGATGCCGATGGTCGCGGGCATCGTCTCGCAGCCGCGCGTCAGCCGCGGTACCCGCGACGCGATCGTGCTCTCGGTCAACGGGCGGCCCATCCAGTCCCGGACGCTGCTCTTTGCGCTCGAGGAGTGCTACCAGGGACGGCTCGAGCGCGGCCGCCATCCGGTGGCGGTCATCGACATCGGCATCGAGCCGGAGCTTGTGGACGTGAACGTCCACCCCGCGAAGCGCGAGGTCCGGTTCCGCGAGGAGAGCGCTGTTTTCGGAGCGCTGCAGCGCGCCGTGCGCGCGGCGCTCGGCGGCAGCGAGCCGTTCTTCTACCGGCCGGCCGCGCCGTCCCCCTTGATGAGCGAGACGGCGCAGCTTGCCGCCGTCGACCACACGCTGTCGGCGGTCGCGGTCGCCGATCTCCTCACGGCGCCGGTTGCGACCCTCGCGGCGCTGCGACCGCTCGGGCAGGTCGGCCCCGGCTACCTCGTCGCTGAGGGCCAGGACGGCCTCGTGCTCGTCGACCAGCACGCGGCGCACGAGCGGGTGCTTTACAACCGGCTGCTCGAGCGCCTGCGCGACGGGCGCGGCATGAGCCAGCCGCTGCTGATCCCGGCCGCGGTCGACGTCGAGCCGGCGCTGATGGCCGCCGCGATGGATCACCGCGAACAGCTTTCCGCGCTCGGCCTCGAGCTCGAAGAGTTCGGTCCTCGAAGCCTGCGCGTGATCGCCGTGCCGGCCGAGATGCCCGCGAGCCGCGCGACCGCGGCGGTCCAGGAGACGCTCGCCGCCCTTGCCGAGAGCCGCAGCGACGGCGCGGTCGAGAAGGCCGCGGCCGCGCTCGCCTGCCATTCGGCGGTGAAGTTCGGCGACGTCCTCGATCCCTCCGAGCAGCGCCGGCTGCTCGAGGACCTCGAGACCACGCAGGAGTCGATCACCTGCCCGCACGGGAGACCCACGCGCCTGCTCGTCGAGTGGCAGGAGCTGACGCGACACTTCCGGCGCAACTACTGAACGACCAGCCTCGCGTCGTGGTCGTCGTCGGGCCGACCGGCATCGGCAAGTCGCAGACGGCTTTCGACCTGGCGCTCGCTCTTGGTGGCGAGATCGTCGTCGCGGACTCGCGGCAGGTCTACCAGATGCTCGACATCGCGACCAACAAGCCACCGCCCGAGCACCGCGAGCGCATGCGCTACCACATGATCGATTTCGTCGATCCGCGGCGCGGCTTCAACGCGGCCGAGTACGTCGAGGGAGCGCGTGCGGCGATCGACGATATCCTCGGGCGTGAGCGCGTGCCGATCGTCGAGGGCGGGACGATGCTCTACGTCGACGCCCTGACCGAGGGCTTCAGCCTCGCGGGCGTGCCGCCGAACCCCGCCCGCCGCCGCGAGCTCGAGGCGTTCGACGCGAACACTTTGCGCGCCCGCCTCCTGGAGCTCGATCCCGATCCAGGTGTCGACCTCGCGAACCCGGTGCGGGTCATCCGTGCCATCGAGGTGCTCGAGGCGGTCGGGCCGCCGCTGCGCCGCCTGCGAACGCGCTCCGCACCGGCCTGGAACGTCGTCAGGCTCGGGCTGACGGCGCCGCTTCCGGTGATCGACCGGCGCCTGGCCGAGCGCAGCCGCCGCCAGGTCGAACGAGGGCTCGTCGCCGAGACGCAAGCGGCGCTGGACGCCGGCGTTCCGCCCACGGCGCCAGTGCTCACCGGCATCGGTTACGCCGAGGCGCTCGCCCACATCCGCGGCGAGGTCCCGCTGGAGCAGCTCCCGGAGGTGATGGCGGCGTCGAATCGCCGCTACGCGCGGCGCCAGCTGCGGTGGTGGCGGCGCGACATCCGCATCCGATGGTTCGAAATTGAGCCTGACCCGATGCCAGCTATCCTCAACTACGTTGAGAGCAACTAAGGCGCCCGGCGCCAAGCGCCTCGGCCAGATCCCGCCGTACCTCTTCGCGGAGATCGACCGCAAGGTGCAGGAGAAGAAGAGGGCCGGGGTGGACGTCATCTCGCTCGGCATCGGCGACCCCGACCTGCCGACCCCGAAGCGGGTGGTGAGCGTGCTGCAGGAGGCAGCGGCGGATCCGGAGAATCACCGGTACCCGTCGTACTTCGGGCTCGCGGAGCTGCGCGGTGCGATCGCCAACTGGTACCGCGATCGCTTCGGGGCGACGCTCGACCCGGCGACCGAGGTGCTGCCGACGCTCGGCTCGAAGGACGGCATCAGCCACGTGCCGCTCGCGCTCGTCGACCCGGGCGACGTCGTGCTGGCGCCCGACCCCGGCTACACCGTCTACGTCACGGGCGCGCTGATGGCCGGCGCCGAGGCGTACGCGATGCCGCTGACCGAAGCCAACGCGTGGCTCCCGGACCTCGACGCGATCCCGGCCGAGGTCGCCGACCGGGCGCGCCTGATGTGGCTGAACTACCCCAACAACCCGACCGCCGCGGTCGCGGATCGCGCCTTCCTCGAGCGGGCCGTGGCCTTCTGCCGCGAGCACGGGATCATCCTTTGCCACGACGCGCCGTATTCCGAGATCGCGTTCGACGGTTACCGGCCGCTGAGCCTGTTCGAGATCGACGGCGCGAAGGAGATCGGGCTCGAGTTCCATTCGCTGTCGAAGACGTTCAACATGACCGGCTGGCGAATCGGTTGGGTCTGCGGTAGGGCGGACCTGGTCGCGCTCATCGGGCAGCTCAAGACGAACATCGACTCGGGCATCTTCCAGGCGGTGCAGTGGGCGGCCATCGAGGCGCTCAACGGTGGCGAGGCCGAGACGCGCGCCGCCTGTGACGTCTTCGCGCGCCGCCACCGGCTCGTCGCGGACACCCTCAACTCGATCGGCTGGAACATCAAGCCACCGCGCGCGACCTTCTATGTGTGGGCGCCCGTCCCGAAGGGGTATGACTCGATCGGGTTTGCATCGCACGTGCTCGACGAGGTTGGCGTCAACATCACGCCCGGGGTCGGTTTTGGGGCGCACGGTGAAGGCTACTTCCGGCTCTCGGTCACCGCGCCGGACGCGCGCCTCGCGGAGGCGATGAGGCGCATGGAGAAGCTCCGCCTCTGATCACGATCCAGACACCGCGCGAGCGCGCCTACCTGGTCGGGGTCCTGCTGCCCGGTTCGACGGAACAGAAGGTGCGCGAGCAGATGCTCGAGCTCGCGGACCTGACCCGCACCTCCGGCGCTGATGTCGTCGGCTCCGACGTGCAGCGCCGTTCGGAGATCGAGCCGGCGCACTTCATCGGCATGGGGAAGGTCGAGGAGCTGCGCGGACTCCGGGACGAGGGCTCGTTCGACATCGTCGTCTGCAACGAGGACCTGTCGCCGCGCCAGCAGCGGAACCTCGAGCGCGAATTGAAGGTGCGCGTCCTCGACCGCACGGAGGTGATCCTCGAGATCTTCGCCCAGCACGCCCGGACGCACGAGGGCCGGCTGCAGGTCGAGGCGGCGCGCCTTCATCACCTGCTGCCCCGCCTGATCGGCTCGTGGTCGTACGACCGCCAGGCGGGCGGGCGGCGGGGGGGAGTGGGGGCCCGCGGCGGTCCCGGCGAGCAGCAGATCGAGAGCGAGCGCCGGCGCGTCCGCAAGCGGATCCGCGACCTCGACGAGGAGATCGAGCAGGTGCGCTCGAAGCGGTCGGAGGCCCGGGCCGGGCGCCGCCGTGCAGAGCTCGAGACCGCCGCGATCGTCGGCTACACGAACGCGGGCAAGTCGACGCTGCTCAACGCGCTGACGGGGGCGAGCGTGCGCGCCGAGCACCGGCTGTTCGCGACACTCGACCCCACCACTCGCCGCCTGGACCTGCCGACCGGTCGGGGGCTGCTGCTGACCGACACGGTCGGTTTCATCCAGAAGCTCCCGACGGATCTCGTGGCGGCGTTCCGCGCAACCCTGGAGGAGGTGACTGAGGCCGATCTCGTGATCGAGGTCCTGGATGCGAGCTCTGCCGTGGTCATGGAGCACGCCGACACGGTCGAGCGCGAGCTGAAGAACCTGGGCGCGGCGGACAAGCCGCGCGTCGTCGTGCTGAACAAGTCGGACCTGCTGGGGCCGGCGCAGCGGCGGCGGCTGCTGGCGGCGATGTCCGAGCGCTATTCGTCCCGGGTGGTGCCGGTGTCAGCCACGCAGGGCGGGGGCATGGACGAGCTCCTGGCCGCGATCGAGGACGCCAGTCGCGGCGACGCCGTGGGGCTGGACCTTCTGGTGCCCTACGGGCGTGAGAACGTGCTCGCTTCGCTCCGCCGGATCGGCGGGATCGATCGCACCGAGTACGTCGACGCGGGCACGCGCGCGTGGGGCTGGGCGCCACGCCACGCCGCGGCTCGATTTGAGCCGTATCGCGCTCCCGAGGCGGCGGCTACCGGAACAAACGGATCACGCCGCGGACGACGCCGACCAGGCTGACGTTGCTCGAGACGATCGGCTCGTAGGCCGGGTTCTCGGCGATCAGCTTCACGTGGCCGTTACCCCGCTCGAAGCGCTTCACGGTCGCGTCGCCGTCGACCAGGGCGACCACGACGGAGCCGTTGCTCGCCTCCTGCTGCGGCCGCACGAGGACCATGTCGCCGTCGAGGATGCCCGCGTTGATCATGCTGTCGCCGCGCACCTTGAGCAGGAAGTAGCCGTCCTGGGCGAGCTCGGGCGAGAGGAGGAGGTGGTCTTCGATGTTCTGCTCCGCCAGGATCGGCGCACCGGCGGCCACGTGGCCGACGATGGGCACCGCGACGGCGTTGCGGCGCTGGTTGTCGACCTCGGCGTCGCCCACGAGCTGGACGGTGCGGGACTTGGACGGATCGCGCTTGATCAGGCCGCGGCGCTCGAGCTGGTTGAGGTGGTTGTGGACGGTCGAGCTGGAGCTCAGGCCGACGGCCTCGCCGATCTCACGGACGCTCGGGGGGTAGTTCCGGACCTTGGTGACGTAGCGGATGTAGTCGAGGATCTTTGCTTGCCGGTCGGTGAGTTGATCGGTCAATTCGAGTTCATCTCCGCCTTTCTGTGGATTGCGCCGGGTGGCGTTTCGGGCATCGTAGCAGGGCGGCGCGGTTTGTGCAAACCTTTGTTCGATGCCTTGACAGCCGAACGCCCGTTCCCTATGCTGTCGAACGTATGTACGCCGCCGGCACCTCAGTCCGCACCACACCGTGGACGCCTCCCGCGTCCGCGTTCAGACACCTCGGCCGTTGGCTGCTGGCCGGGCTGCTGGTGGTGCTGGCGGGCTGGCTGCTGGCGCGGGTGGCGTTTGGCGGAACGCCGCCCGAGTACCAGACCGTGGTGGTGCAGCCGGGGGACACGCTGTGGTCGATCGCCGCGGCGCACTACCCGGCTGCCGATACGCGGGAGCGGGTGGAGGCGATCGAGGAGCTGAACGGGCTTGGCGGCCCGCAGATCAGCCCGGGAGAGACGCTGGAGCTGCCGCCGGCCTAGGCTGGGCGCCGTGCGGTTGGTCCTGGTGACCCGCAAGGGCTGCCACCTTTGCGACGACGCGGAGCGTCACCTCCGCGCCCTCGGCTTTGAGTTCGAGCTCGCCGACGTGGACGCCGACGACGAGCTCTACCGCCTGTACGACTTCCGAGTCCCGGTCGTCCTGGCCGACGGCGTCGTAGTCGCCGAGGGGTTGATCACGAGGCCGAAGCTGGAGGCGGCCCTGAAGGGGTCGGGAAGGAGCTCGTAGATGCCTGAACCGATGACATTAGGCTCACGATAATGACTCTTAAACAGCTCATGCCAATATGGCCCGGTGCCGGGTTTGTATACAAAAGCGGTGCCGGCGCCCGGGTTCGATACCGGATTTGTATACAAAACCGCGAGCATCATTCGCGCCGGCGCAGCGAAACTGTTACGCGGAGCGCTGAAGCGCCGGCTGGGCGTCCAGGCCCCGCAGGAACAGCTCGAGCGGCACCGCGGCGTCCTCGAAGTCCTGCTCCAGCAGGTCCAGGTCGGCGCCGCGCTGGCCGAGCCCGGCGATCGCCAGATCGATCGTGCGGAGCGCCTGCTCGCTGAACCGGGCCACCGGCGCGTCCGGCCCGTTGGCGGCCGCCTCTCGGTTCCAGGCGTCCCGGACGCCCGAGGCGAGCTCCTGCAGACGCAGGGCGACACCGACGCGATCCAGCGGCTCCGACCGCAGCCGCTCGGCGGACTCGCCGAAGGCGCGGATCAGCCGCCGCAGCCGGACCTGGGTGCTGAGCGTACGCATGTTCTCGATAATCTTACCCGAACTGATGTTCGGTAAACAAGCGTGGTTGTTAAGACGAGGCAGGGGCGCGGCCGACGATCAGGTTGAAGATGCCGGCAAACCAGCGATCGACCGACTCGATCTGGACTCCCGCCCGGCGGACGACGTCCGCGGTCCGGCGGTTGAAGTGGTCCTCCTGCAGCGCCACCAACACCGGGTTCATCACGTCCTGAACCAGGGCGATCGGCAGCAGGTTGCTGCGCACGTGCTCGAGAAAGACCATTCGAGCGCCGGGCCTGGCGACGCGGACGCCCTCTCGCACGGCGCGTTCGGGGTTCGGGATCGTGCACAGGCACAGGTTGAAGGCGACCGAGTCGAATGACGCGTCGGGAAACGCGAGGTTCTCGGCGTCCATGACGAGCAGCTCAACCGACCGTCCGGAGCGTGCCGCCGCGTCGCGAGCGATCGCCAGCATGTTCGGACTCGCGTCGATGCCGACGACCTCCACGTCGGACGTGTAGTGGGGGAGGCTCAGACCCGTGCCGAAGCCCACGTCGAGGGCGCGCCCGGTCATCATCTCCCCCACCTTCTCCCTGCGGCCGCGCACCATCCAGGCGCCCAACCCGGATGACATGGCCCTGTCGTACCGGTCCGGATCCCTGTCATAGATCCGCCGCACGCGCTGCAGGCGTTTGTTCTCAGCCAAATATCTGCGTGACGGCCACGCTCCAGGGGTCCGGGTCGGCCGCGAACCGTCCGTAGCGGTTCGCGATGAACCAGACGTGCAGCATCCACGGCGTCAGGTAGGTCGCCGACCCAGCCGGGCAGTTCGGCGCAGCCGCGACAGGCTCGCCGTCAGGCGTGAAGCACAGGTCGTCGTGCCGGTGCCACGGCGTCAGCGATCCCGCGATGTCGGGCGGCGCCGCGTTCGGATCCTCGAGCGAGTACATCGCCGCGACCAGCTTGGGTCCTTGCAGCGTGTTCTCGTAGACCAGCGACTCGACATGCTGCGGGTCGAGGATGTGGCCGTCCCGCATGTACTCCGGGTTCACGTAGTGGACGAGCTCATCGCTAAACGGGTTGTACGCGATGTAGCCGTCTTCGCGGGCGGCGCCAAGTGACTCATAGCGCAGGGTCGCAGCACGTGTCTGGCGCCAGAGCTCGTCCGCGGCGCGTTGCTGGTCCGCCGAGCCGGCCAGCGCCGGAGGCGGGTCCAGCGCCGTGTAGGCAAGCCAGCCCATCGAGATCAGGACCGGCACCATCGCCAGCGCGGCCCATCTGCGGCTGACGAATACCCCGAGCGACCACGCGCCACCGATCGCTGCAACCAGGATGCCCAGGGCGATCAGGTCGTGCGACGGGCTGAGCGGATCGAGCGGAGTCTCGTGCGCAAACAGCGATGGGTAAGCGCTGTGGTTCGAAACGTCCCACGCGAGGCCGAGGAGTGCCGCCGCCGACCCGGCGAAAGCGACCAGAAGCGCAGCGTGGCGCGCAAACATTTTCGGAGGATACTTCCGCCGATACGAAACGGCGTATCTCGCGTTCCGTAACCCAGCGGCCCATCACGCATGCATTCGATCAACCGGAAGCAGCTCGTCGCCCTCGGGATCGCCATCGCCGTCATCCTGCTGATGATCGAGGCGTGGGTGCCTCCGCCCGCACACGAGGTGCATTCGATCGGAGGGACGGCGGTGAACGCCGTCGCCTACCCCCCTCCGGCGCTCACGCTGGACTCGGATTTCACGTGGTGGCCGGGTCCTGCGACGGAGTCCCTGTCATCGGTCGCGTGCATGCATTTGCGCGCGCCGCGCCTTCCCTGCGGGCGCGCCGACGTCGCCGCGGAGTATCCCAACCTCGTGCAGGGCGACCACACGCTGTACTTCGTCTGGTCAGGCTGCGTCGACTGGTACGGCGCGGGACCGGTCATCCCGTGGGCCGGATCCAACGTCGAGTATTTCGCCTCGACGCGGACACTCGTGCTGCACTGCTACGTCGGCACCGGACTGCTCTATGTCCCGGATCGCGTGTTCGGATCGCGGAGCCAGCTGACCTACACGCTCCTCGCAATTCCGACCACGCCGATCGGTGCGGGCGCGCTGCACATCCGCGAGGACGACCGGTTGGAGCACCTGGTCGGCGACCAGAGCACCGAGTACGACCTCGCCACAGCGACGGTCAATTGATGCGGATCGGCTTGACCCGGTCGCGCGCCGTTTTGGAGCACCTGGTCGGCGACCAGAGCACCGAGTACGACCTCGCCACAGCGACGGTCAATTGATGCGGATCGGCTTGACCCGGTCGCGCGCCGTTTCGGTGATCGTGGGATTGATCGTCGTCGTTCTGGTCGCCGACGCGGTCGTCGCGCCGCCGGCGCATGAGGTCCACTCGATCGGCGGCACGGCTGTCAATGTCGCGATGTTTCCGTCAACGAACTCGGCCTGGTGGGATCCCGGCCCTCCGAGCCAGTCGGTTTCAGACCAGAAGTGCGTTGTGCCCCCAAACCACGACCAGCGTTGCACGAGCGCCGAGACCGCGGCGGCGTTCCCAGGGCTCCATCAGACGGCCAACACTCTCTACTACGTCTGGGATGGCTGCTTGTCGGGCGCAGAAGTCGGTCACATCATCCCGTGGGCCGGCTACAACGTCGAGTACTTCGCCCTGAGCCGCTCTCTGGTCCTCCACTGTTACGCGGCAACGCAGTGGTTGTACTTTCCGGCCATCGACGTCGGGGTTGCCATCAGCGGAGGGAACGGGACACTGCTGGCTATCCCTACATATGCGATTGGCGCCGGCAGTCTGAGCTTGCGTCAAGACGACCGCCGGGAGCACCTCGTCGGCGATCAGAGCACCGAGTACGAGCTGGCGACCGCGACGCTCAGCTAACCGCTAGGGCGCGAAAATGCGGCACAGGCTGTCGGCGAGCTCGTCCGCGCCGACCCCGGGGTGCGTCAGGTAGTAGCTCACCGCGTCGTTCACGGCGCCGACGACCGCCCGCCCGAACACCGCCGGGTCCTTGTCGGCGTAGAACGCGTCGTGCGCCATCGCGTGGCGCACCTCCTCGGCGACCGCGTCCGCGAACTGGCCGACCAGCTGGTGCCGGACCTGGTCGACCGCGGCGCTGAGCCCGACCGACTCGACGATCATCACCCGCGCCACCGACGACCGCTCAAACGAGTGGTGCACGAACCGGGTGATCCCGAGCCGCAAACGCTCGTGGTGGTCGTGCCCGCTCGCGGCCTCCGACAGGACGTCGCGGATCAGCTCGCCGCCCTCTACCGCCAGCAGCTCGCGAAAGCAGTGCTCCTTGGTCGTGAAGTGGTCGTAGAACGCCGACTTCGACATCCGGGCCCGGCCCACGATGGCGCCGACCGACGTCTCCTCATAACCGCGCTCCGCGAACAGGTCCAGCGCCGCCCGGAGGAGGCGCGCGCGCCGGTGGCTGAGGCGCGCCTCTCGCCGGGCGTCCGGGCTGTCCAGCCGGCCGGCCGCTAGTCCCGTGCCAGCGCCCTCGAGATGACGAGTCGCTGGATCTCGCTCGTGCCTTCGAACAGGGTGTAGATCTTGGCGTCGCGGTGCCACTTCTCGACCGGGAAGTCTCGGATGTAGCCGTAGCCGCCGCAGATCTGGATCGCCTGCTCGGTGACCTTCACCGCCACCTCGCCGGCCTTCAGCTTGGCCATCGAGCCCTCGGCCTTCTTGAACTCGCCTCCGCTGCGGCCCTCCCACAGCGCCCGCCAGATCAGTGCCCGCGTCGCCTCGATCTCCGTCGCCATGTCCGCGAGCATGAAGGCGATCGCCTGGTTGTCGATCAGCGGCCGGCCGAACTGCTTGCGCTCCTTGGCGTACTGCAGCGCGAACTCGAACGCGGCCCGCGCAATGCCCAGCGCCTGGGCGCCGACGATCGGCCGCGAGAGCTCGAAGGTCTTGAGCGCCACCGACGACCGCGAGCTCTGGCCGGCCCGCGCCCTGGCGAGCTTCGCCTCGAGCTTCTCGGTGCCGCCGAGCACGTTTTCGGCCGGGATGACGACGTCCTCGAGGATCACCTCGGCCGTGTGCGAGGCCCGGATCCCCATCTTCTTTTCCTTCTTGCCCATGCGCAGGCCCTTCGTCCCCGGCGGGACGACGAAGCTCGCCTGGCCGCGGGTGCCGAGCTCCGGCTCGACCGCGGCGACAACGACGTGCACGTCGGCGATGCCCCCGTTCGTGATGAAGATCTTCTGGCCGTTGATGACCCAGTCGCCGTTGCGGCGCACCGCGCGCGTCTTCATCGACGACACGTCGGATCCAGCCTCAGGTTCGGTGACTGCGAACGCGCCCAGCGCGGGCTTCTCCGCCGTGCCGTAGCACATCGGGATGTAGGTCGCGATCTGCTCGGGCGTGCCCTGGGAGAAGATCGCGGCGATCGGCAGGCCGGTGCCCTGGATCGCCAGGGCGATGCCGGCGCAGCCCCAGGTCAGCTCCTCGGAGACGAGGGCGGGCATGATGCCGGTGGTGTCGGAGTACGTCTGCTGGAGGAAGTCGACGCCGTAGAGCCCCACCTCGGCGGCCTTCTTCACGACCGGCCACGGGAACTCCTCGATCTCGTCGTAGTGCGCGGCGACTGGTCGGATCTCTTTTTCAGCGAACGCGTGAACCCAGTCCCGGATCTCGCGCTGCTCGTCGGTCAGCTCAAACGAAATCATCCTCGGCTCCTTTCTGCGGCTCCTGTTGGGGCGCCTGGTCAATCAACGCATTGGTACGCTCGAGTACCGTTTTTCCTGCGCGTCAAGTTACGCCGCATTGCGTCACTGTGTCAATCGGTTAGGTCGGAGTAATTGGTTCGTCCCCTCCCGGCTCCCCCGGCCTCCCCGCAGGCGGGAAGGAGGCGCTTCGGGAGGCGGCGCGGGCGCGGCGGAACATCAGGAACGAGCTGACGATCAGCAGCGCGCCGAAGATCCGGGCGAGCACGGGGCCGGCGACGTGGACCGCCAGCAGCGCCCCCGCCACCGCCCCGACCACTCCCCCACCCCCCGTCCACGCGGCGGCCTCCAGGTCGACGCTCTTCTGGCGCACGTGGGTGTAGCCGCCGACGACGGCGGTGGGGATGATCGCGGCCAGCGACGTGCCCTGCGCCACGACCTGCGAGGCGCCGAATCCGATCGTCATGAGCGGCACGAACACCTGGCCGCCGCCGATGCCCACCAGGCCGCTCAGCACCCCGGCGAACAGCCCACCGACGATCGCCGCAACGTCCAGCCAGCTCACGGGAACACCAGCTGCTTCAGCCCGACGACGAGCATCAGCACCGCCACGCCGTACCGCAGCGGCCGGTCCGGGACGCTCTTCAGCAGCCGGGCGCCCACGTACGCGCCGACCACGCTGCCGATGACGAGGAAGAGCGCGATCCGAAGGTCGACCTCAGGTGAGCCCTTGGTGAAGTAGTAGATGGGCACGGCCGCGATCGCGATCGGGATGATCGCCACGAGTGACGTGGCGTTGGCCAGCCGCTGGTCGACGCGGGCCCAAAGCACCAGCAGCGGGATCATCACGAACCCGCCGCCGACGCCGAGAAGGCCGCCGAGGAACCCGCCGAGGAACCCGATTACCGAGAATCGGGCGCGTCGGGCTATTCGGTGGTCCGGGGCGTGCCCTGCTGCGGCTGGTTCGTCACCACCGAGTGGTGGCGGAACTGCACGTCCGGCTGGGCGCCGGCCGCGGGCAGCTTGGCCTTCTTCTTTTTCTTCTGCTCGCGACCCTGCTTGTCGCGACCCTTACCCATGGGCCCCAGTTTCGATGACCGAGGCCAGTTCGCGCAAGAAGGATTCGACGTCGGTGACCAACCCGATCGACTGCCACGTGCCGCGGTCCGCCAGCTTGGTGACGACGGCCGGGTTGATGTCGACGCACACCGTGCGCACCCCGGCGGGCAGCATGTTGCCCGTTGCGATCGAGTGCAGCATCGTCGACAGCATGATGGCCATCCGCACGCCGGGCAGGCATTCGCGCATGCGGCGCTGGGCCTCGACCATGTCGGTGATGACGTCCGGCAGCGGGCCGTCGTCGCGCACGGAGCCGGCGAGCACGAAGTCGATCCCGTGGTCGATCGCGGACTTCATCACGCCCGACTTCAGCTGGCCGCTCGCGACCATCTGTCGCAGGCCGCCGGCGCCGCGCACGCGGTTGATCGCGCGCATGTGGTGCTCGTGGCCGTGCTCGCTCGGCTCGCCGCTCTCGACGTTTATACCGAGCGCGGTTCCAAAGAGCGCCGCCTCCACGTCGTGCACCGCCAGCGCGTTGCCCGCGAACAGCACGTTCACGTAGCCGAGCTCGATGAGGCGTGAGAGATGGACGCCGGCGCCGGTGTGGACGACGGCCGGGCCCGCGACCACGAGGATCCGCCCGCCCTGCGCGCGGATCTCCTTCATCTCGTGCGCTATGGCGCCGATCAGCACCTTCTTCGGCTTCTCGGCCGAGACCTCGCTCGACATGAAGCTGAAGATTTCGGTCTTGCGCGAGCGCTCGAGCGGCGTGACGCGCACGCCCTCGTACCCGACGACGACCTCCGTGCCCGGCTTCGCGCCCTGGAAGACGATGCAGCGCGCCCGCTTCGCAGCGCGGTCGACCGCGATCGCGGCGTCCATCTCCATGTTCTCCACGGCCAGCCAGCTCCCGTCCACGAGCACCTCGGTCGGCAGGTTGCTCGTCGAGTAGAACCCCTCCGGGAACACGCCGTCCTGCATGACCGCCTCGAGCTGCGCGGGCTGCTCGGACTCCGCGGTCGCGCCGAGTGCTCGCGTCCCGCGAACGATCCGGTCCAGCAGCTCGGCCGAGGGCGCGACGATCTCGAGGCGGCAGTACGACGGGTCGGTCTTGTGCTGCCCGACCTTCAGCTCCTCGATCGTGAAGTTGCCGCCGAGGTCCATCACGAGGTCCATGACCTGCGGCAGGATCATCGAGTCGATGATGTGGCCGTTCAGGACGAGCCGCGCCGTGTGGCGAGCCTCGCTCACGGCAGCGTCTTCAGCACGTTGTTGATGTCCGACTGCAGCGCCTGCGCCGCGCGATAGGGGCTGGCCGCGAACATCACCGACCGGCTCGATGCTATGAGGCACGACGCGGGATCGCCGTTCCAGGCGGCTTTGACCGACCCCGCGACGTCACCGCCCTGGACACCCGCGCCCGGGATCAGGAACGGCAGCTTCGAATGCCGGCGGACCTCGGCGATCGCGTCGGGGGCCGTCGCCCCCACCACCAGGCCGACGTTGCCGTGCTCGTTCATCTTCTCGGCGAGCTCGGCGACGTGCATGAAGAGCGGCTTGCGGTCCGGCTCGAGGTGCTGCAGGTCCTCCGCGCCCGGGTTCGAGCTGCGGCAGACGACGTACACGCCGCGGTCCTCGTAGCGCGTGAACTCCTGGATCGAGTCCGAGCCCATGTATGCATGGATGGTCGCGGCGTCCATCGCGAGCGTGTTGAACGCGGCGGTCGCGTACGCCTTCATCGTGTTGCCCATGTCGCCGCGCTTCGCGTCGAACAGGAAGGGCGTCTGCGCGAATTCCTCGTGCAGCTCCAGCAGCGCCTTCCAGCCGTCGGGACCGTACTGCTCCCAGAACGCGCTGTTCGGCTTGAAGCAGATCGTGTACTCCTCGGTCTGCCGCGCCACCTCGCGGCAGTGCCGCAGCGCCCCGGCGGCGCCCCCGTCGATGCGCTCGGGGTCGGGATCGAGCCCGATGCACACCTGGCTTCGGCGTTCCTTCGCGAGCGCGCGCAACCGATCGAAGAAGCTCACGACAGGTAATTCTCGCGAACACGCAGAATTGGGATCGTGGACCGCGTCCTGAGGGTGGCCCTGGCCCAGGTCAACCCCATCGTCGGCGACCTGGCCGGCAACACGCGACTCATCATCAGCCGCATCGACGAGGCGCGCGAAGCGCAGGCCGACATCGTGTGCTTCCCCGAGCTCGCCCTCACCGGCTATCCGCCGGAAGACCTCGTCCTGAAGCCCGCCTTCGTGCGCGACAACCTCAAGCAGCTCGAAGCGGTCGTCGCCGCGTCGCGCGGCATCTCGGCGGTCGTCGGCTTCGTCGATGAGCAGGGTGAGATCTTCAACGCGGCCGCGTTCATCCGCGACGGCGAGGTCAAGGCGGTCTATCACAAGGTTTTCCTGCCGAACTACGGCGTCTTCGACGAGGAGCGCTACTTCGCGGTAGGCCACGAGTGCCCGATCCTCGAGCAGAACGGCATTCGCATCGGCCTCACCGTGTGCGAGGACTGCTGGTATCCCGCCGGCCCGATGGCGTGGCAGGCGGAGCACGGCGCGGAGCTGCTGATCAACATCAACGGCTCGCCCTACCACGCGGCCAAGCGAATCGAGCGCGAGAGGATGGTCGCCGAGCGCGCGGCCGACTACGGCGCCTTCGTCGCCTACGTCAACACGGTCGGCGGGCAGGACGAGCTCGTCTTCGACGGCAACAGCTGCGTCTTCGGCCCGCGAGGCGAGCTGCTGGCGCATGCCGCGTCGTTCGAGGAGGAGCTGCTGCTATGCGACATCGCGCCCGGCCCCACGCCGTTCCACCGCCCGCTCGAGAAGATCCGGCACGAGGCCGAGGGCGCGGCGCGACTCGAGCTCGAAGTGACGGAGGTGCCAATTGACTCGGCGCCGCCGGCGGCGCGCAAGCCGATCGAGCCGCGCCTCGCGGTGCCGCTCGAGGGCGCAGAGGAGGTCTACGCGGCCGTCGTGCTCGGCACGCGCGATTACATCCGCAAGCAGAAGTTCGAGAAGGTGCTCGTCGGCCTCTCGGGCGGCGTCGACTCCGCTCTCACGGCGGTCATCGCCGCGGACGCGCTCGGCGCCCAGAACGTCATCGGAGTGCGGATGCCTTCGCGCTACACGTCACAGGCCAGCCTCGACGACGCCGCGGCGGTCGCCGACTCGCTCGGCATCCAGGTGATGGACTTTCCGATCGAGCCGGCGCATCGCGGCTTCGAAGAGATCCTGAAGGACGTCTTCGCGGGCACCACACCGGGCATCGCCGAGGAGAACGTGCAGCCGCGCATCCGGATGACGATCCTGCACGCGCTGTCGAACAAGTTCGGATGGATCGTTTTAACGACGGGCAACAAGTCGGAGATCGCCACGGGCTACGGCACCCTCTACGGCGACATCGCGGGCGGCTACGCCGTCCTGAAGGACATCACGAAGACGACGGTCTACGAGCTCTGCCGGTTCCGGAACACAGTCGGGCAGGTCATCCCCGAACGCGTGCTCACCAAGGCGCCCTCGGCGGAGCTCAAGCCCGGGCAGAAGGACGTCGACAGCCTGCCGCCGTACGACGTGCTCGACCCGATCCTCGACGGCTACGTCGAGGACGACCTGAGCCGCGAGGAGCTCGTCGCCGCGGGGCACGACCCCAAGACCGTCGCTCGCGTCATCGAGCTCGTCGACCGCAGCGAGTACAAGCGCCGCCAGGCGCCCCCCGGGGTGAAGATCACGCCGCGCGCGTTCGGCCGCGACCGCCGCATGCCGATCACGAACCGCTACACGCAGAACGGGAAGCCCGGCTAGCCGTACCACCCGACGACGTCGACGACGACGTCGGTCGTGCCCGCGGCGCTGAAGAGGTCGATCGAACCCGCGGTCCCGAGCTTCACGACGACCAGGTTCGCGACGGTCAGGCCCGCGACGTAGTTGAGGTCCGACGTCCCGGGCATGGCCGAACCCGCCGGCCATACCGTGAGGTAGCTCGCCGCCGTCGGGTTGGTGACGGTCACGTTGAGCACGACCGCGGTCGCGGGCACCGTTGCGCCAGTGGCCGGCACGCCGCCGTGCCCGGCGACCGCCAGGACGAGCGGCACGCCGTGCCCGAGCGCGGCGCCGGTGCGCGTGTCGAGCAGCCGGGCCGGCGGGATCCCGACGAACCTGCTGCCCGTGGTCGCGCCCGTGCCGTCGGTGAACCAGCCGCTCACGTCGGCGACGACGTCGGCGTGGCCGAAGAGGTTGTACCAGCTGACCGCGCCGCCGGTGCCGAGCGCGACGATCACGCGGTTGGCGACCGTCTGGCCGGGGACGAAGTTCAGGTTCGACGCGAGGGGTCGCGATGCGCCGGCCGGGTAGACCGTCCACGCGCTCGGCGCTACGACCGTCTTCGTCGCGGTCACGTTCAGGACCACCGCGCTGACGCCGCTCGCCGGGACGCCGCCGTGCCCGGCGATCGTGACCGTGATCGTCTGCCCGGCGCACAGCTGCGCCTGGCCCGATCCGAGGCCGATCCGGGTGTCGAGCACGCGGCTCGGCACCAGCGGGTTGTAGAGGCCCGCGGCCGGCGGCGAGGCGACGGGCGTCTCGACGTAGCCCTCGACGTCGATCACCACGTCGGCGCCGCCCAGCGCGTTGAAGACGCTGACGGCGCCACCGGACCCGATAGCCACCTCGACGAGGTTCGCGACCGTCTTCCCCGCCGACCAGTTCAGGTTCGACGTGGCCGGCCGCGGAGTGCCGGCGGGCCAGACCGCCAGGTAGCCGGCGGCGGTGGTGCCGGTCGCCGTGACGTTCAGAACCGCCGCGGTCGCGCCGCTCGACGGCACTCCGCCTTGCCCGGCGACGGCGACGTCGCGTGTGGCGGCGGCGGCAAGCCGGGACGTCGAGCGCGTGTCGAGGATCCGCGCCGGCGTCAACGGGTGGTACGCGCCCAGGCCGGGGACGACCGCCGCCGACGGCGGCGAGGGCGGCCCGGTGACGCCGTTCGACGCGGACACGGTGAACGAGTAGGCGGTGCCGTCGGTCAGGCCTGTGAAGTCCACGGACAGCGACGAACCGGACACGCCGACCGTCGCACCGCCCGGCGTCGCCTGGATCGTGTAACCGGTGATCCCGGCCTCCGGCGCGGTCCAGTAGACCCACGCGACGCCCTCCCCCGCGAGCGCGACCGGCGCCGCCGGCGCTGCGGGCGCGGCGGCCTGCACCGTTCGTGCGCCGCCGAGCACGATGCTGGCCGCAGCAACCGCCGCCAGCGCGGCGAAACCGACCGCCGTCACCCAGCCCCCGGCGCGTCCCTCGCTCATCGCCGCATCATCAACGCCCGGCCGTGCGGATGGGGTCGCGTTCGGCGAGATTCCCGGCCGGACATAATCAGCGTCGATACCTCGTATAGATAGGAGCGATCGTGGCTCAAGCCTCGTCCTTTGATGTGCTCGTCATCGGCGGTGGTCCCGGCGGTTACGTCGCCGCGCTCCGGGCCGCCCAGCTCGGCGCCGCGACGGCGATCGTCGAGAAGGACCGCATGGGCGGCACGTGCCTCGTGCGCGGGTGCATCCCGACGAAGGCGCTGCTCCAGTCCACCGAGCTCTACTCGCTGGCGAAGGGCGGCGAGCCGTTCGGCCTGGTGACCGGCGACCTCGGCTTCAACTGGGCAGCGGCGCAGAAGCGGAAGACCGCCGTGGTCGACCAGCTCGTGAAGGGCGTCGAGGGGCTGCTGAAGGCCGGCGGCGTGACCTCGTTCAAAGGCACCGCACGCCTCTCCGGCGGCGGCAAGGTCGCGATCGGCGACCAGACGGTCGACGCGAAGGACATTGTCATCGCGACCGGGTCCGCGGTGTCGCGCATTCCGCTGAAGGGAGCGGAGCTGACCATCGACTCCGACCGGATCCTCGAGCTCAAGGAGGTACCGCAGCGCCTCGCGGTCATCGGCGGAGGTGTCGTCGGCATGGAGTTCGCCGCGATGTTCGCGGCGCTCGGCTCGAAAGTGACCGTGCTCGAGATGCTGCCGCAGGTCCTCCCCATGGTCGACGCCGACCTCGTGCGCACCTATCTCAAGCACCTCGACGGCCTGGGCGCGGTGGTGCAGACCGAGGCGAAGGTCTCGGAGGTCGCGAAGAACAACGGTGCGCTGCAGGTGCGCTTCTCGGCCGGCGGCGAGGGCGGCGCGGTCGACGCCGACCAGGTGCTGCTCGCGGTCGGGCGCTCGCCGTACACGGACGGCCTCGGCGTCGAGGCCGCAGGCGTCAAGCTCGAGCGCGGGCGGGTGGTCGTGGACCAGCACCTGCACACCGACGGCGAGGGCGTCTGGGCCATTGGCGACGTGATCGGCGGCATCATGCTCGCGCACGTCGCGTCGTACGAGGGCGTGTGCGCCGTCGAGAACATCGCCGGCCACTCAAAGCGCACGCCCGACTACCACGCCGTCCCCAACTGCGTGTACACCGAGCCGGAGATCGCGCACGTCGGCGTTGGCGAGAAGGAGGCGAAGGACAAGGGCCTCGACGTCAGGATCGGGCGGTTCCCGTTCGCGGCGTCCGGCCGCGCGCTGACGCTCGGGCAGACCGAGGGCTTTGTGAAGGTCATCGCCGACGCGCAGTCCGGGAAGCTGCTCGGCGCGCACATCGTCGGTCCGCGCGCGACCGACCTCATCGCCGAGGCGACGCTGGCGATCCAGAACGGGTTGACGGTGGAACAGCTGGACCTCACGATCCACGCGCACCCGACGCTGCCCGAATCGCTGCTGGAGGCGGCGCTCGCGGCGCAGGGACGGGCCATCCACATCGCCAACCGGCGCACCGCTCAACCCCAGGTTCAGCAGACTTCCAGCCCGGCGCGGACGGCTCCCGTGAATAATCAGTCTGTGGCCACAGTGAAGGCGCCTCCCCAGGCCGGCGGCATCACGCCCGAGCGCCTCGAGCTCAAGAAGGAGAACCGCGACTACCTCCTCGGCCTGCACCGCGAGATGCAGCTCATCCGGCGCTTCGAGGAGCGCGCCCAGGACCAGTACACGCGCGCGAAGATCGGCGGCTACTGCCATCTCAACCTGGGCGAGGAGGCCACCGTGGTCGGCGGCATCTTCGCGCTCAAACCAAACGACTACATCTTCACGAGCTATCGCGAGCACGGGCATGCGATTGCGCGCGGCGTCGAGCCGAAGGCCGTCATGTCAGAGCTCTTCGGCAAGGAGACGGGCACCTCGCACGGACGCGGCGGCTCGATGCACATGTTCGACGCGCAGCTGCGTTTCATGGGTGGCTACGGAATCGTCGGCGGGCACCTTCCGCTCGCGGCCGGCGCCGGCTGGGCGGTGCGCTACAAGAAGGCGAAGGATGTGGTGTTCTGCATGTTCGGCGACGGCGCCACGAACATCGGCGCGTTCCACGAGTCGCTGAACATGACGAAGGTGTTCAAGCTGCCCGTCGTCTGGTACTGCATCAACAACCGTTACGGGATGGGCACGCCGGTCGAATCCGCGTCCGCCGTCGCCGACATCTACAAGAAGGCGTGCGCATACGACATGGAGTCGATCCAGGTCGATGGGATGAACCTCCGCGAGGTGATGCTGCGCACGGCCGAGATGGTCGAGAAGACGCGCGCCGATTCCCAGCCGAGGTTCATCGAAGCCCTGTGCTACCGCTTCCGCGGGCACTCGGTGGTCGACCCGGACAAGTACCGCTCGCAGGAGGACAAGGAGAAGTGGCGCAAGGCCGACCCGATCGTGTTCTTCGAGCACGAGCTGGAGAAGTCGGGCCTTGCAGACGAGGAGTACTTCAAGAGCGTGCGGCAGGAGATCGACTCCGAGGTGCAGGACATCATCAAGTACGCCGACGAGAGCCCGGACCCGAAGGTCGACGACCTCTACAAGTACGTGTACGCCGACGAGTGGGACGACCGGCCCGAGCTGAAGGCGCCGCAGGCGTAGCGATGGCCGAAGAGAAGCTCTACCGCGTCGCGCTGCGCGAGGCGCTCTCCGAGGAAATGGAGCGCGACGACAGCGTCTTCCTCATCGGCGAGGACATCGGCAAGTTCGGCGGCGCCTATCGCGTGACCGACGGACTGCTAGACAAGTTCGGTGCGGAGCGCGTGGTCGACGCTCCGATCGCCGAGGAGGCGATCGTCGGCACCGCGATCGGCTCGGCGATGCTCGGCCTGCGGCCGGTCGTGGAGATGATGACGATCAACTTCTCGCTGATCGCCTACGACCAGATCGTGAACAACGCCGCGAAGATCCGCTACATGTTCGGCGGCGAGGCGAAGGTCCCCATGGTGATCCGCATGCCGGGCGGCGCCGGCCACCAGCTGTCGGCGCAGCACTCGCATTCGTTCGAGGTCCTCTACGGGCTGATCCCCGGCCTGCTCGTCGTCGCTCCGACGACCCCGGAGGACGCGAAGGGCATGCTCAAGTCCGCGATCCGCACGGACAACCCCGTGATGTTCCTCGAGTCGATGTCGCTCTACAACATCCGGGGCATCGTGCCGGACGGCGACTACACGACACCGATCGGCAAGGCGGCGGTGCGACGGCTCGGATCCGACGTCACAATCGTCGGCGTCTCGCGCACCGCGGTACTCGCGAACGAGGCCGCGAAGCAGCTCGAAGAGGAGGACGTCGACGCGGAGGTCATCGACCTGCGCTCCATCCGCCCCATCGACTGGGCGCCGATCGTCGAGTCGGTGAAGCGGACGACGCGGGCGGTGGTCGTCGAGGAGGGATGGGCCACCTACGGCGTCACGGCCGAGCTGGCCGCCGGCATCCAGGAGCGCTGCTTCGACTACCTCGATGCGCCGATCCTGCGGCTCGGCGGCGCGCAGGTGCCGATGCCGTACAGCCTCCCGCTCGAGAAGGCGTCCATCCCGACCGCGGAGGACATCAAGCGACTGGTCCGCAAGACCGTGGGCAGGAAGGTCGAGGCGTAGGCCATGCCTGACGTGAACATGCCGAAGCTCTCCGACACGATGGAGGAGGGCACGATCGTCGAGTGGAAGAAGTCCAGCGGCGACGAGGTCCACAAGGGCGAGGTGCTGGCCGAGGTCGAGTCGGACAAGGCCACATTCGACCTCGAGGCGGAGGAGGACGGCAAGCTCGAGATCCTCGTCGAGAAGGGTGTACCGGCGAAGATCGGCGCGCCGATCGCTCGCATCGGAGCGGGCGGCGGCGGCGGCGGCCAGGCCAAGACGGACGAGAAGCCAGAAGCGCAGCAGCCTGCCGAGCAGCCGAAGAAGGAGAAGCCGAAGGCGGAGAGCGCGGAGCCTGCGCAGGCCGCGGAGCCCGCGGGGCAGGAGGCGCCGGAGGCCACCCCACAGCCGGAGCCCGAACAGGAGGCCGAGCCGAAACCTGAGCCCAGGCCGAAGGCGGAGGCAAAGGCGAGGACGAAGGCCCAGCCCGAAACGGACGGCCAGGCGAGCGAGGTGCGAGCGTCCCCGCTCGCGCGCCGGTTGGCGGAGGAGATGGGCGTGGACCTCGCGGCCGTGAAGGGCACGGGGCCCGAGGGCCGGATCGTGAAGGAGGACGTCGTCGCCGCCGCGGGCAGCGAGCGCAAGGAGCGCCGCCGCACCGAGGCTCCCCCACCGCCCACCGGGCCCGAGGTCGAGGTGGTCGAACCGACGCGAATGCAGGCGACTATCGCCCGCCGCATGCTCGAGGCGAAGACGACCGTCCCCAGCTTCTACGTGACGGTCGAGGCGCGCGTGGACGAGGCCGTGAGGCTGCGCCAGCAGATGAAGGACTCCGTACCCGGCGCCGAGAAGGTCACGATGACCGACTTCCTGATGCGCGCCTGCGCCCTCGCGCTCAGGAAATTCCCCGAGGTCAACACCTCGTGGGTCGACGGGAAGTTCCAGCGCAAGCGCTCGATCAACATCGGCCTCGCGGTGCCGCCCGCGCAGGGCCTCGGTTTGCTCGTCCCCGTCGTGCGCGACGTCGACCGCAAGGACCTCATCCAGATCTCGATCGAGTCCCGCCAGGTCATCGAGCGTGCCCGCGCCGGCCGACCGGGTGAGAAGGACATGAGCGGCGGCACGTTCTCGATCTCGAACCTCGGCATGTACGGCGTCGACGAGTTCGTCGCGATCATCAACCCGCCGGAGGCGGCGATCCTCGCGGTCGGCGCGATCAAGGACGTCCCGGTGGTCGACGACGGCAGGCTTGTGCCGGGCAAGGTCATGCGCATGACGCTGTCCGTCGACCACCGCGTGTTCTACGGCCAGACCGCCGCGCAGTTCATGGCCGAGGTCAAGCGGCTGATCGAAAACCCGGTGACGCTGATCGTTTGACGCCGGCGCACATCGCGGACGTGCTCGAGGAGAGCGGCCGCTCGTACACGGGCCTGCTGCGTGCGCTGCCGCGCCAGTGTGCGACGTGGCACCCGGCGGAAGGCGAGTGGTGCGTCAACGAATGCGCCGGGCACATCATCGAGGCCGAGAGACGCGGGTTCGCGGGGCGCATCCGCCTGCTCATCGCGGCGAGCGATCCCGAGCTGCCGGGCTGGGACCCGCCCGACGTTGCGCGCAGGCGCAACGACTGCGACCGCGACCCGAACGAGCTGGCTCACGAGCTCGGCGCCGCGCGTGCGGACAGCGTCGCCCTCGTGCGCGGCCTCAAGCCCGAGCTGCTGGAGCGGTCAGGCCTTCACGGCGAGGTCGGCCGGCTCACGGTCAACGACCTCATCCACGAGTGGATCCACCACGACGCCAACCACCTCAAGCAGGCGCTGACGACCGTCCAGGCCTACGTCTGGGGCGACATGGGCAACGCCCGGAGGTTCTCCGAGCCCTAGGCGAGCGGCTGCTGCTTTGCGACGGTGAGGTCCTTGCGCAGGCGCGCCGCCATCGCCTCTAGGACCTTGACCAGGATGCCGTCGTGGCTCTTCACCACGTCGCGGAACTGTGCGTGGCTCATGACCATCAGCCGGCACGGCTTCGTGGTCACGATCGTCGCGGTCCCCTCGCCCTGGTCGAGCATGCTGATCTCGCCGAAGAAGTCGCCCGCGTGGAGCTTGGTCCGGTGTCGGCCGTCGATCGTCACGTCGACCTCGCCGTCGAGCAGCACGTAGAAGGTGTGGCCGAGCGCGCCCTGTCGCGTCAGCTCTTTCCCGGCGGGCACGCTCACCTCGTCGGTGTGGGCGGCGATGAACTCCAGCTCCCTCGGCGTGCAGCCGCTGAAGAGCGGCACCCGGGACAGCGCCTCGACCTTCGCATCCGCCATGAATCGGCAGCATAAGCCGTCCGGCCGCGGCTGACGAGAGCCTCTTATCCTGCTCTACCCATGGCGTGCACGAACTGCGGTCGCCCCCTCCCAGCCGGCGCCCGTTTCTGCCCCAACTGCGGCACGGCCGTCTGGAGCGCGCCGGCGACCGACGAGCGGAAGATGGTCACGATCCTCTTCGCCGACCTGGTCGACTCGACGGGGATGGCGAGCCGCCTCGACCCCGAGCGCGCGCGCGAGGTGCTCGGTGCCTTCTTCGACGGCGCCGTCGAGGAGCTGACCGCCCTCCGCGGCCGGCCCGAGAAGTTCATCGGAGACGCGGTCATGGCCGTGTTCGGGCTGCCGAACGTGCACGAGGACGATGCTCTGCGGGCGATCCGCGCCGGCCTTGCCATCCGGGCGCGCCTGCGCCGGCTCGGCGACACCCTGGGGCTCGACGAACCGCTCCGCGTGAGCATCGGGATCGAGTCCGGGGAGGCCGCGATGGGCGTCGGGCCCGTCGGGCAGCTGCTCGTCACCGGCGCGGCGGTGAACGCGGCGGCAAGGCTGCAATCGGCGGCGTCGCCAGGCGAGGTGCTCGTCGGCCCCACCACGCACGCCCTGACCGTCAACCAGGTCTCGTTCGGCCGCAAGCGACGCATCAAGGCCAAGGGCTTCGACGAGCCGCTGGACTCCTATGCGGTCGAGGGACTGACGACGCGATCGACGCGCCGAACGATTCCATTCGTCGACCGGGTCAGCGAGCAGGCGATCCTTGGCCAGAGCCTCAGCCTTGCCGGCACGACCGGCAAGCCCGTGCTCGTCACGGTGCTCGGCGAGCCCGGGGTCGGCAAGTCCCGGCTCGCCGACGAGCTCGCGGCGGGCCTCAGCGCGGGCGTTCCGATCCTGCGGGGCCAGACCTACGGGCTCGCCGACACCGCCACGTTCTCACCCGCGGCCGCGATCGTCAGCGAGCTCGCCGGCATCAAGACGAGCGATCAGCCCGAGGAGATTCGGGCGCGCCTGCGCGAGCTCGTCAACGCCAAGGTCGACCGCGCCGAGCGGGACGTCGTCGTCGAGCGCCTCGGCCTGCTGTTCGGCGCCGTACAGGCCGGCCGCGAGGAGTCCGCCTTCGTGCACGATGTGAGCGCCGGGTTCACAACCCTGGTGGATGGGCTCGCGCGCGACCATCCAATCGTCGTCGTATTCGACGACGCGCATACGCTACGGCCGGCGATGCTCGACCTGATCGAGCGGCTGGGCTCGCCCTCACGCCGCGGCCCGCGTCGCGCGTTGATCCTCGCGCTCGCCCGCAACGAGCTGCTGGAGACTCGCCCGGGCTGGGGCTCCGGGAGCGGGAACGCGGTGCAGATCCGTCTCGACCCGCTCTCGCGAGAGGACTCGATCCACCTCGTGCGCCAGGCCGGCGGCGGGCGGATCCAGGAGATGCAGGCGACCGAGATCGCCAGGCGCGCCGGCGGCAACCCGTTCTTCATCATCGAGACGACCGGCATGCTGCTCGCCGACGCCGGCGACTCGCGCGCGAGCAAGCGCACCGCGATCCCGCCGACGGTCCAGGCCGTCGTCGCCTCGCGCCTCGACAAGCTCAGCCCTCGCCTGCGCGAACTGGCGCGCCGCGCTTCGCTGTTCATGTACGCGTTCGACATGGAGGAGCTCCGGGCCGTCGACCCCGACGCCACCGAAGCCGAGCTCGAGGAGCTCGTCGAGGCGGAGTTCCTGGTGGGCGACCGCCAGTCGCACCCCGCGCAGCGCTGGCGCGTGCGCCACTCGATGCTGAAGGAGGTCGCGTATGCGAGCCTTCCGAAGCGGGAGCGGCTGCGCCTGCACCGGCTCGTCGCGACGCAGCTCCAGGAGGCGGGCCACGTCTCCTGGGCGGCCGACCACCTCGAGCTCGCCGCGCACGCGTCGATCGACCTCGACCCGGTCGATCGCGACGCCCCGAACAGCGCCGCGGACGCCCTCCTCGTCGCGGGCGACCGGGCTCGGCGCCGCATGGAGAGCAAGTCGGCGGTCGAGCGCTATCGCCGCGGCCTCGCGCTCGCCGGCCCGGAGGTCGGCTGGGCCGTCCGAGAGGCGAGGATGCTCGCCGGAATGGGCGAGTCGTACTACTGGCTCGGCGACTACCCGCAGGCGACGACGGCGCTGCAGCGTGCGGTCGTCCTGGCCGAGCAGCACGAGGACGCCTTCGCGCTCGCGCTCGCACTCCGGTTCCTCGGCGACGTGGCGATGAACTACGAGGGCGACGTGGACAAGGCCGAGGACCTCTTCGCTCGCTCGCTCGCGGCGGCGGAGCGGCTCGGCGAGCCGCGGGCGATCACGCGCAGCCTCCTCTTCGCGGGCTGGGTGCCGTGGACGCGCGAGCGCTACCGGGAGGCCGAGGAGATCTGGCAGCGTGCCCTCGCGCTCGCCGCGCCCGACGACAAGTGGGCGCGCGTCCGCGCGCTCACCGCGCTGTCCATCAACCACGGCGAGATGGACGACTTCGACGGCGAGCTTCGATTGATCGAGGACGCGTACCAGATCGCGCTCGAGAGCGGCGACCTGTTCAGCCTCGGCAACACGTGCGTCCAGAAGGCGCGGTCGCTGAACGACCTGGGCCGCTCGCGCGAGGCGCTGCCGTGGTTCGACCGCGGGATCACGATCTTCACGGAGCTCGGGGCGCGCTGGGAGCTCGCGGACGCGCGAGCCGCGCGCGGCATCGCCGAGCGCGACCTCGGGCGGCTCGAGGAGGCCGAGGAGGACCTGCGCTTCGCGATCAAGGCCGCGGAGGAGCTCGGCGACCGCCAGCTGCCCTCGTGGACGTGGCGAGCGCTGGCGAAGGTGTCCGAGCTCCGCGGCGATGCTGATGAGGCCGCGGAGCGGCTCAGGCGGTCACGGGAAGCCGCGTCGCGGGGACCTCACTAGCCGGAAGCAGCACGGTCACCCGCAGGGTCGAGGTGCCATCGAGCTCGGCCCACAGCCTGCCCCTCATCGCGGCGACCAGCTCGCGCGAGATGGCGAGGCCGAGCCCGACGCCGCCGGCCGCCGCCGACCGCGAGGCGTCCGCGCGGTAGAAGCGCTCGAACATCCGCTGCGGATCCGGCTTGATGGCGCCGACCGCATTCTGGATCACGAGCCGGACGTCCGCCGCCTGCCGCGACGCCGCGACGCGAACCTCGGTCGACTCCGGCGCGTACTTCACGGCGTTGTCGAAGAGGTTGTCGAGCACCTGGTGCAGCCGTTCGGGGTCGGCCGCGACCGGCGGCAGGTCAGAAGGCAGGTCGGTCGTGACCGAGAGCCCTCGTGCGCCGGCGCGCGGCTTCACGAGCTCGACCTCGTCGTTGACCTGGCCGGCGAGGTCGACGGCCGAGATGTGCAGCGAGATCGTTCCCGCCTCGACGCGCGCGAGGTCGAGCAGCTCCTGCGCCATCCGCAGGACGCGCTCGGATTCCTCGTGCACGATCTCCGCGGCGCGCGCCCTCTCCTCGTCGGTCTTGAGGCTGCCGTCGGTGAGCGCCTCGCTGAAGCCGATAAGGCTGGTCAGCGGCGTCTTCAGCTCGTGCGAGACGTTGGCGAGGAACTCACGCTGGCTCTGCCGCGACCGCTCGACCGCCTCGGCCATGCGGTCGAACGCGGTCCCGAGCTGGCCGACCTCGTCCGTGCCTCGGATGCCGACCCGGCGCGAGTAGTTGCCGGCGGCGATGTCCTCGGCCGCGAGGGCGAGCTGGGTGAGCGGCCCGGTGACCGACCGGCTGACGAGAAGGACGAGCACGAGGGCCAGGATGAGCGCCGCGCCGCCGGCCATGAGCAGTCGCGGGAGCAGCTCGCTCGCGGCCGCGGCGGCGATGGCGGACTGCGGCCTCGCGATGACCACGATCGAGGCGCCGAGCGGGTCGCGGGCGGGCGGAATCGGAACGCCCGCGGCCAGGTAGGGCTGGCCGTCGAACACCGGCTGCGCCTCGACCACTCCCGAAACGCGTTTCGAAGCCTGCAGGTCGAGGGCCTTGCCGGTGACCGTCCCGGCGCTGTCGAAGAGGATGCGCCGGGTGCTCGCCCTCACCAGGAGGAGGCGGTCGCCGCCGAGCGTGGACGAAATCCTCTGGAGCCGGTCGACGAAGGTCGCGCGGTCCACGGGGTCACATGGCGGCGGCACGGTGAGGCATTCCTGCTGGCGCACGAGCGCGACGTCGCTCGCGATCGAGCGGTCGAGCTCGTCCTGCGCGCCCTGGATCGCCGCGTTGCGCACCAGGACCCACGTGAGGCCGCCGCTGAGGAGAAGGCTGACGCCGACGATGCCGACCGCGGCCGCGATCAGCCGGTTGCGGAGGGTCAGCTCGCCTCCGCGGCCGCAACCTCGAGGCGGTACCCCACTCCCCACACCGTCTGGATGCTCGGGTCGGTCACGCCCGCGGCGTTGAGCTTCTCGCGCACCTGCTGGACATGGACGTCGACGGTGCGCGTGTAGCCCGGGAAGTCGTAGCCCCACACGAGGTCGAGGAGCTCGCTGCGCTGGAACACGCGACCGGGGTGGCGCGCCAGCAGCGCGAGCAGATCGAACTCCTTGGGCCTCAGCTGGACCTTGATCTTGCCCTGCCGCACCTCGTGGCGTTCGAGGTCGACCTCGAGGTCGCCGGCGCGGATGAGCCTGGAGTGCTCGGGCTCGACGTGTGCCCGGCGCAGGAGCGCCTTCGCGCGGGCCACGAGCTCTTGCGGGTGGAACGGCTTGGTCAGGTAGTCGTCGGCGCCGACCTCGAGACCGACGACCTTGTCGGTGACTTCGTCGCGGGCGGTGAGCATGATGATCGGGACCTGGCTGGTCTTGCGGATCTCCTTGCAGATCGTGAGACCGTCCGTGCCGGGCAGCATGATGTCGAGCACGACGAGGTCGGGTTTCAGCTGCGCGAAGCGGCTCAGCGCCTGGGTGCCGTCGCCGACCCCCTCGACGTCGTAGCCCTCGCGCGAGAGATAGAGGCGCGCGAGCTCCACGATGTGCGCCTCATCGTCTACGACCAGGACCTTCGAGCTCACCGCGGTCATGCCACCAATGAATCACCTAACGATCAACCGGCTGTGCGGGTTGCGTTCGGGAAATGTAAACGCCGTTCACCTTCATCGCTTGGACCTCAGCGCCGGCGAGCGCTCACCGGCGCGCAGCACGATCTTTAGCGGGTTGCCCTGCAGGCCGAACCGCTCCCGGATCCGATGCTCGAGGTAGCGCCGGTAGGAGAAGTGCAGAAGCCCGACGTCGTTCACGAACATCACGACAGTCGGCGCCTCCGACTTCGCCTGCGTCGCGTAACCGAGCCTGAGCCGCTTGCCCTTGAAGCTCGGGGGCGGGTGGGCGTCGAAGGCCTCGCGGAGCACCTTGTTGAGCTCGTTCGTCGGCATCTTCACGCGCCGCTGGCCGACGACCTCGAGCGCCGTCGGGATCACCAGCTCGATGCCCTGCTTGGTCTTCGCCGACACGACGACAACCGGCGCGAACGGGGCGAACTTGAACTCCTTTGCGAGCGCCTTCTGCCAGAAGGCCGCCTTGCGTTCCGGCGGCTCGACGAGGTCGATCTTGTTCACGACGATGACCAGGCCCTTCCCCGCCTCGAGCGCGTAGCCGGCGACGTGCTGGTCCTGGGCGAGCACGCCGGCGGTAGCCTCGATGACGAGGAGCACGGCGTCCGCGCGCTCCATCGCGGCGATGCCGCGCAGCAGGCTGTAGCGCTCGAGCCGGTCGCGGCTCGACGACTTGCGGCGAATGCCCGCCGTGTCGACCAGGACGACCGGCACTCCTTCGAACTCGAGCTCCGTGTCCACCGGGTCGCGCGTCGTGCCCGGCGTCGGGCTCACGAGCGCGCGCTCGTCGCCCAGGAGCGCGTTGAGCAGCGACGACTTGCCGACGTTCGGGCGGCCCATGATCGCGAGCCGGTCGGGGTGCTCGTCCCCCGCGCCCTCCTCCTCCGCGGGCGGCAGCATCTCGACCACGCGATCGAGCAGGTCGCCGACGCCGAGGCCATGTTGCGCCGAGAGCAGGCTGGGCTCGTCGAAGCCGAGCTCGAGCAGCTCATGCGCGAAGTGGCGTTCCGTGTGCGTGTCGGCCTTGTTCGCGGCGACGATGACTATGCGTCCGGACCGGCGCAACAGGCGCGCGATGTCGCGGTCGACCGCCGTGAGACCCTGGCGGACGTCGAGCATGAGCAGGATGAGCTGCGCCTGGTCGATCGCTATGCGCGTCTGCGCCTCGATCGCCGCGCGCGACTCGTCCTTCGCCGCGTCGAGGTCCAGCCCGGCGGTGTCGACCACCGTGAACTCGCGGCCGCGCCACTCGGCGACGCCGTACAGGCGGTCGCGGGTCAGCCCGGAGGTGGCGTCGACGATCGCCTTGCGATAGCCGAGCAGGCGGTTGAAGAGCGTCGACTTGCCGACGTTGGGGCGGCCAACGATGGCGACGATCGGCCTGGTCACTCGCGCATTCTCACCCTCAGGACCACCGCAGCGCCGGCGCAGAGCACCGCGCCGAAGGCAAACGTCGCGCTCGGGTTCACGAATGTCCACAGCGCGCCGGCCGCGATGCTCGACGCCAGGTCGCCGGCGCCGTTGACCGCGTTGAGGATGCCGAAGCCGGTCCCGAGCCGTCTCTCCTCGACGATCGAGCTGGTCAGCGAGCTCTCCACAGCGCTCACGACGGGGTTCTGGGCGCCCACGAAGAGCGCCATCAGCGCTAGCGCGACGAACCCGTGGCCGAAGACGCCGACGACGCACGCGGCGGCGAAGGTCGCGTAGGCCGCGGCGAGCACCGTCGGCTTGCCGATCCGGTCGGCGAGCCAGCCGGCCGGGAAGGAGACCGCGGCGCCGACGGCGTTGTGCGCGAGGTAGAAGCCGACGGCGACCGTCGTCGCGACAGCGGAGCTGACCTCCGGCTGCACCATCTGCGCCGCGCGCAGAGTGAAGAAGGCGGTCGCGAAGTTGCCCACGCCGAAGACCGCGACCGGCACGACGAGCTGCCAGAAGGCGTCCGGCATGCCCGCGGCCGGCGGCGGACCCGCGTCGTAGGTCGCGCTGCGGCGAGGGTCCCGCGTGATGGTGGCGAAGAGGACGACGCAGAGGACGCCTGGGATCAGCGCGACCCAGAAGACGGTGCGGAAGCCGCTGCCGAGCGCCAGCAGCGCGAACGCGATCGCGGGTCCGATCAGCGCGCCCGCGGTGTCGAGCGCCTCATGGAAGCCGAAGGCCTTGCCGAGGTCGGCCTTCTCGACCGAGCCGGCGAGCATCGCGCTGCGGATCGGCTGGCGGAGTCCGCGGCCCATCCAGGCGAGGGCTCGGGCGATGATCACATGCGGCCAGCTCGTGATGGCGACGAGCAGCCCGAGCCCGACGATCGTGGTCCCGTAACCGCCCACCGCCAGACGTTTGCGCCACGCGATCCGGTCGCTGTACCACCCGCTCCAGAGCTTGACCACCGCCGACGAGCCGTCGGCGATGCCTTCGACAAGGCCGACCGCCAGCGCGGGCGCTCCGAGGCCGGCGGTGATGAACAGCGGCAGGACCGCGAACACCATCTCGTAGTTGGCGTCGGCCGCGAGGTCGGCGATGCCGATGCCGACGACGTTGCGGTTGAGCCAGCCGGGCGCCTTCAGATTATTTCGAGCGGCTCCGAGCGGAACGGCCCACCGTCGCGCTCGGCGACGAAAGCGTTGGCGTCCACCGGCTTCCCGTCCGCCACCGAGACGATGACGTACACGTAGCCCGACCATGCGCGCTCGGTGTCGAAGCGCGACGCCTGCGCCGGGTGGTCCGGGTGGCTGTGGTAGTAGCCGACGATGTCCTGCCCGCCGGCGTCGGCCTCGCGCTGGATGCGGAGGTGATCGACGGGGTCGATCTCGTAGCGGTCGCGCGAACGCTCGACGATGATGTTGCGCGCGCGCTTTGCCTCCGTCGCCACGCGGCCGCCGCGCGGGCCGACGAGCACGCCGCAGATCTCGTTCGGGTAGCCCTCCGCGCCGTGCGCGCGGACGGCGTCCATCGCGACGCGCGCGATCTTCACCGGCGCCCGTAGAGCCCGGTCGAGAGGTAGCGGTCGCCGGAGTCCGGGAAGACCGTGACGACGACGCCCTCCTTCACGCTCTCGGCAAGCCGCCGGATCGCCCACAGCGCGGCGCCGCTGGAATGCCCGACCAGGAGGCCCTCCTCGCGGGCGACCTTGCGGGCGAGGTCGTAGGCGGGCTCGGTGGGGCAGAACCACACCTCGTCGGCGTACGCCTGGGTCCAGATCTTCGGCACGATCGCGGTCGGCAGGTGCTTGAGGCCCTCGAGGCCGTGGAACGAATCGTCGGGCTCGACTGCGATCGTGTGGATCGAAGGGTCGTGCTCCTTCAGGCGCCGCGAGGTGCCGACGAACGTGCCGGTCGTCCCGAGGCCGGCGATGAAGTGCGTGATGCGCCCGTCGGTCTGCTGCAGGATCTCGACCGCGGTTCCGTCGTAGTGCGCGCGCGGGTTGGCCGGGTTCGAGTACTGGTCGGGGTAGAAGTACGACTCGGGGTCCATCGCGACGAGGTCGCGGACCAGGCGAATCGCGCCGTCGGACCCCTCCCCCGCATCGCTGTAGACGATCTCGGCGCCATAAGCCTTCACCAGCGCCTTGCGCTCGGCGCTGACGTTGCCTGGCATCACGAGCTTCACTCGATAGCCTTTCGCGGCGCCCATCAGGGCGTAGGCGATGCCGGTGTTGCCGGAGGTCGAGTCGATGATGGTCTTGTCGGGGGTCAGCGCTCCGCGCCGCTCGCCGTCCTCGATCATCGAGAGCGCCGGGCGATCCTTGACCGAGCCGCCGGGGTTGAACCACTCGGCCTTGGCGTACACCTCGAGGCCCGGGAAATCGCGCTCGAACAGGCGCACGCGGACCAGCGGCGTGTTGCCGACCTGCTTGGTGATCCCGGCGGGCACCGTGCGCATGTTCAAAAGGTTAGGAACCTCCGCCACCGGGCCGTGGATTCCCCTCAGGTGAGGAAGTGGACCGCCGCCACGCCGAGGATCGTGTAGAGGCCGCCGAGGCCGTACCCGATCAGGGACCGCCGGAAGACCGAGCCGCCCTCCGGCGCGAGGATGTTGAGCACGGCCTTGCCGATCAGGAAGCCCCCGCCGAGGACGGCGATCGAAGGGTGCCGGCCGAGGACTCCATAGAGCAGAACCGCGCTGAAGACGACGACCTCGAGCAGTTGCAACAGCGTGTAGGCGGTCACCCGATCGCCTGCACGAAGTCTTCGACGATGTCGTCCGCCGACTCGATGCCGGCCGACACGCGAACCGTGCCCGCGGTGACGCCGAGCTCGGCGCGCTCCTCGTCGCTCAGCGAGCGATGGGACGTGATCAGCGGGTACGAGATCGTCGTCTCTACGCCGCCGAGGCTCGCCGCGAACACGACCATCCTGAAGCGCGACATCATGCGCTGCACCGCGTCGCGGCCGCCCTCGAGGTCGCAGGCCAGCATTCCGCCGAGGCCGCCGTAATGAACGAGTTTCACGGCCGGTAGCGAACTCAGCGCATCGGCGAGCGCCGCGGCGTTCTCCGCGTGGCGTCGCATGCGGACGTCCAGCGTGCGGAGCCCGCGCAGCGCGAGCCACGCGTCGAAGGCGCCGAGCGTGGCGCCCGTCCGGACCGACCGCGCCCGTGCGGCGGCGATGACCTGCTCCGTGCCCACGACCACGCCGGCGAGCAGGTCGGAGTGGCCGCCGATGTATTTCGTCGCGCTGTGCATGACGACGTCGGCGCCGAGCTCGATCGGACGGCAGAAGATGGGCGTCGCGAAGGTGTTGTCGACGAGAAGCGGCACAGCGGCCGCGCGCGTCATCCGCGCGAGCGCCGCGATGTCGACGACGCGGCACATCGGATTCGTGATCGTCTCGGCGATGACGAGCCCCGCGCCGTCGAGCGCGCGGCGAACCGCTTCGAGGTCCTGCATGTCGACGAAGTGCGCCTTATAACCGAGCGGCTCGAGGTCCTGGCGCAGGAGGTTAAGCGTGCCGCCGTACAGCTCGCGCGTGGCGACGATGGTGGCCGGCTGCGGCGCCAGCGCAAGGATCGCGAGGTACAGCGCGGCCATGCCGCTCGCGGCGACAAGCCCGGATTCCGCGCCCTCCATGTCCGCGACCGCGCGCTCGAGCATCGAGCGGTTCTCATTCGAGTTGCGTCCGTAGTAGTGCCCCGGCTTGTCGCCGCGCGCGACGGCGTCGTAGTCCTCGAGGTCTTCGTACACGTGGACCGCCGCGGTGCTGATCGACGGTGCGAGCGGGGCGCGGGCCTTGTCTTCGCGGCCGGCGTGCACCGCCCGCGACGCCAGCTTCATGGGAGCGCTGAGGCTTGGGCGTAATAGGCGCCGGCGCCGAGCTCGTGCTCGATGGCCAGCAGCCGGTTGTACTTGGCGACGCGCTCGCCCCGCGCGGGGGCGCCGGTCTTGATCATGCCGGTGCCGGTCGCGACGACGAGGTCGGCGATGGTGGTGTCCTCGGTCTCGCCGCTGCGGTGCGAGATGACGGCCGAGTATCCGGCGGTGCGGGCGGTGTCGATCGCGTGCAGCGTCTCGGTCAGGGTGCCGATCTGGTTGACCTTGATGAGGATCGAGTTCGCGACGGCGCGGTCGATGCCCTGCTTGAGGCGCTGCACGTTGGTGACGAAGAGGTCGTCGCCAACGAGCTGGATCTTGTCGCCGAGCCTGTCGGTGAGCAGCTTCCAGCCGTCCCAGTCGTCCTCGGCCATGCCGTCCTCGATGCTGATGATCGGATAGCGCCCGATCCACGCCGCGTACATGTCGACCAGCTGCGCGGCGGTGAGCGTCTTGCCTTCGCCCTTGAGGACGTACGAGCCGTCTGTGTAGAACTCACTCGCCGCCGGGTCGAGCGCGATCGACACGTCGCCGCCCGGCTTGTAGCCCGCGCGCGAGATGGCGTCGACGATGAGCTTCAGCGCGTCCTCGTTGGATGCGAGGCTCGGCGCGAAGCCGCCCTCGTCCCCCACTCCGGTCGCGAGCTTCTGCTGCTTGAGGACGTTCTTGAGCGCGTGGTACACCTCGCTGACCGCGCGCAGCGCGTCCGCGAACGAAGGCGCGCCGACCGGGCAAACCATGAACTCCTGCAGGTCGACGGACGTGTCGGCGTGGACGCCGCCGTTGAGGATGTTCGCCATGGGAAGCGGCAGCAGGTGCGCCTGCGCGCCGCCGAGGTAGCGATAGAGCTGCGTGCCGGTCGCCTGCGCCGCGGCGTGGGCGGCGGCGAGCGAGACGCCGAGGAGCGCGTTCGCGCCGAGACGCGATTTGTCGGCGGTGCCGTCGAGGTCGATAAGGGTCTGGTCGAGCTTCGACTGGTCGGAGATGTCCTCGCCGATGATCTTCGGGCCGATCTCGTTGAGGACGTTCCAGACGGCCTTCTGCACGCCCTTCCCGCCGTAGCGCTTGGCGTCGCCGTCGCGCAGCTCGAGCGCCTCGTGCTTTCCGGTCGACGCGCCGGACGGCACGATGGCGGTGCCGCTTCCGTTTTCGGTGAACGCGGTGACGGAGATCGTCGGGTTGCCGCGGGAGTCCAGCACCTCGAGGGCGCTCAGGCCGGTGAGCGGAACCATCCGAGCGGGAAGTCTAGCG